>FLSG01003544.1_pt1 | contig 213605 bp, 210 predicted proteins | sample 1550511 | NCBI WGS metagenome assembly FLSG01 (sample SAMEA4031768, study PRJEB14383) | metagenome | biome: human; feature: oral; material: saliva | place: Philippines | collected 2014
TGTTTTGTTTTTGTCATTTTTATTATTTTCCGGGCCTACTTCGTTCGATGGTTCTGTTTTAGTTTTATCGCTTTCGTTATATTCTGGGGCTTCTTTGTTTAATGTCCCTTCACCCACGTCTTCCAGTTCAACATTCGTTTTCTCGTTATGTAAGCTGTGTTCACTTGAAGTTTGTTCATCATTCTTCAAACTATTTTTTTCATTAACCAATATATGACTTTGTGCATCCCCTGTCGCCCCACTACTTTTAATTCCCTCAATATTATCCTTGTCATTTTGACGCTCAATTTCACTCATTTGGTTATTTGTCTCTGCAGCTTGTACACTATTATCTATACCTATCAATAACAATGAACCTATTAAAATAGATGATGCGCCAAAAGTGAATTTACGAATACTGTACTTATTTTTTCTTGGCTCCATACATAACACCTCTTGATTAATAAATTTTGACGATTAAAACAAGCTTCTTTTTTCCCTAAATGAACAAATTCAATATAAAGCGTGGAATTAACTCAAAAAACTTACCAATAATTGCTTTCATAACGTTTAACCTCCTCAATAGAAAACGCTTTCAAAAATATAAAAAAATAATTATCTATTAAAAATAGATGGTTTAAACTATACTCAATTTTTAATAAATAATTTGATTAAATTATAATAAAACCACAAAATATAGTCAACAATATAAATGCTAAACATATATTTTGCGCTGATTTGACATTTTATCAAATAAAACGCCCCCTTCTACTAAGCAGATCACATTCCATGAATACTTAATAAACGGGGACGTTCGCACGGGTTTATTTCTATATAAATTGCACAACAAATATTAATATAATTACAATTGGTAAAATAAATTTAATTAAATAATACCATGGTATAAATAATTTAAATCTATCATTTCCAAAGTGTGCTTTTAACTCTTGTTTATTTAATAATTGACCTACCACAAGCGTAGTGCCTAACGCACCTAAAGGCATTAAAATATTAGAAACAAGAAAGTCCATATTATCAAAAATAGTTCCTGCAGCAAACTTGATATGGCTCAAACTTCCAAATGATAATGTCGCTGGAATACTGATGATAAAAACAAGCAAACTCGTATAAAATGCCACAGGTTTACGTTTTGAATTATCATTTTTCGTAAAGTTTGAGACATTGAGTTCAAGTAATGAAATCGAAGACGTCAATGCTGCAAATAAGAATAATATTAAAAAGATTAAATAAAATCCTTGACCATATGCCATTTGATCAAACACTTTTGGCAATACTTTAAATAATAAACCCGGACCTTCAGTTGGACTATAACCAAAAGCTGAAATCGCAGGGAATATAGCTAAACCAGCTAGTATCGAAACAAGAATATTCATCGCTACTATCGAGATAGCCGATGTTTTAATTGTCATTTCCTTGGACGCATAGCTAGCATAGGTGATCATCCCTGTTGTTCCTAAGGAAAGTGTAAAGAATGATTGACCAAGTGCAAATAAGATGCCCTCAATGGATATGTCTTCTACACGTGGTTGTAATATATATTTCAATCCTTCAAATGAACCCTCAAGAGATAAAGACTTAGTTACTATGATAACTAAAAAGATAAATAATAATGGCATCATAAATTTGGATGCCTTCTCTAATCCTTTTTCTACACCCATCATGACGATAATCATCGTTAATAAAATAAATATGCCTTGACCAACGATTGTTAACCATGGGTTGCTAATAATCGATTCAAATTGAATTTGTCCTAATTGGCCTGCGTTCAATGACAATATTTGAAGCGCCACATTGAAAATATAAATGATAATCCAACCGCCGATAACACTATAAAATCCAAATAATATAAATACAGCCAAATTACCGTTCCAACCAATAATATTCAACCATTTTTTATTTGTTAATTTTTCATAAATTTTAGTTGTATAGGTTTTGCCTATTTTACCTACTGTAAACTCCATCATTAATAATGGAAGACCCACAAACAATGTAAATATTAAAAACATTAATAAAAATGCGCCGCCCCCATATATACCTGCCATATATGGGAATTTCCACATTGCACCTAATCCTATAGCAGAGCCCGCACTCGCTAATATGAAGCCCATCGAAGACTTCCATTGTGATTCATTATGCATAAGTCCATACATCCTTTATTTTTTCATTAAACTTTATCACGTTAAAGCGTTTATGTAACATAGGAACTACTATAACATTTTTTTGAATTGAGCTCAATAGGTAATTATGCTATGTCCTCTTTATCATATGATATGACAAGGTTTAAGTATTTAATATAAATACTTAAACACAGCTATGCTGACCAATTTCAAGTGTTTAATTTTCTGAAATTTCATTGAATTCGTATAACTTTTATGTTATATTAATGTATGTTTTGCAACAATTAATTATATAAATAATAGAGGTATTAAAAATGAATAGACTCATACTGATTTCTGGTCTTATGTTATTCTCATTTTTCTTTGGCGCCGGAAATCTCATATTTCCACCTATGTTAGGATATACAGCTCAAGAAAATATGTGGGTTGCAATGATAGGATTTTCAATTACTGGTATTCTATTACCATATTTAACTGTTATTGTCGTTGCTTATATGAATGGCGGTGTTGAAAGTATTGGTAATAAAGTACATCCTTTATTTGGCACTATTTTTGCTATTTGTATTTATGCATCTATTGGCGCTTTATACGGTATTCCACGTGCCGCAAATGTCGCTTATGAAATCGGGACAAGAAACGTTTTGCCGGTACATAACCAATTTACTTTAATTATATTTTCAGCAGTCTTTTTCTTAATTGTTTATTTAATCGCGCTATACCCAAACCGTATTATAGACAATTTAGGTAAGTACCTGACACCTATTTTAATTTGTATTATTGCGATTTTATGTATTTTAGTCATCATTAATCCTGAGGGCTCAATTGGTGAATCTGGCGGTGATTTCGCTCAAACGCCTCTTATTTCTGGTGTTTTAGAAGGGTATTTCACAATGGATCTCGTTGCGGCATTAGCCTTTTCTGTCGTGATTGTTCAAAGCTTTAAATTGAACGGCGTCAATAACCAAAAATTACTTGTTAAAAATGTAGTTAAAGCTGGTTTTATTTCTGCGATTTTGTTATTAATCATTTATTTCGCATTAGCTTATGTAGGTGCAACAACAGATCAAGCTGGCTTTAAAGATGGCACGGATATTTTAACTTTTAACTCTTTACGTGTGTTTGGCACTTTCGGCAACTTAATTTTCGGCGTGATTGTAATCTTAGCTTGTTTAACAACGTGTATCGGGCTTGTAAATGCTTGTTCTGCTTTCGCTATGAAAAAATTACCAAAAATTTCTTATAAAGTATTTGTACTCATTTTTTCATTATTAGGCTTTCTTGTATCAACATTAGGTTTAGAGCTTATTTTAGAAATTGCTGTGCCTTTACTAACATTTATCTATCCAACGTCTATCGTGTTAGTGCTCATTTCACTGTTAAGTATCTTTATACCATTTGAAATGAAATATAGCTTTATCATACCAACTATTGCAACATTGATCATTTCTTTATTGCAAATACTAAATGATTTTAATTTATTTAAATTGCTTAACGTGCTATACATGCACTTACCATTAGCTGATATTCAATTAGCTTGGTTAGTACCATTTATTATATTACTCATTATTGGTTTGATCATCGATTATGTTACAAATAAATCAAATACAGCAACTACTTAAACTAAGGTACAAATAAACGACCTATCATAATAGGATTTAAAAAACACTTTCGTAGCATTTACATTAACAATGCGCCTATACGAAAGTGTTTTTTTTATTTAAATTGTTGAAGAAAGAAGATAAGTTTATATTTTCCAAAAAGATACCGCGATCCTACATTAGTAGGGTGAATTGAAAACTTAATATAAATAAATTTATACTGACTATCTGTTATTTCATTTTGTCTATTTATTCTCTGAATCGATATATTTATGCAACATTGGTATAGTATGATTAAGCCATGTGCTAAAAATCAATAATTAAGAATGGAGCGTTTTTTATGACTGAATTTAATGATTTCTTACAATCACTGGAAAATGACAAACAAAAAGCAACTATGGAAGACATATTCAACTGGGTTTCCGAAACGTTTCCTAAACTTGAAACCACTGTAAAATGGCACCAGCCTATGTTTACACACCACGGTACGTTTATCATCGCTTTCAGTAAATCAAAACAACATTTTTCAGTAGCACCAGAAGCTAAAGCAATAGCTAAGTTCACAAAACAAATTGATGCGTCTGCTTATTCGCAAACTAATAATTTATTCCGTATTAAATGGTCTCAAGATGTTGATTATTCATTATTAAAGTCTATCATTCAATTCAATATTGAAGACAAAGCAGATTGTACTACTTTTTGGAGATCGTGATATTCTGTTAAAACGGTTAACAACTTGAGCTATATTCAAATCGTTAATCTATTTTATCTATAATGAAATTAAAAACTTAAATAACAGTGTGTTGCTCAGACACTTATTTTGCTTTAAAGATTTTCTACTCGATCAACCGAAAATGGCTAGAAAAAAGAATACAAAATATTTTCATCCTAGCCATCTATGATCAGTATCCATATTCAAGCAGAAACGGGTTTATGACACAATTTCTTTATAAGGATGTTCATAAGATTGCATGAGCTAACCTCATGCGTAAGTGCTACTAATCTTCATAAATGAGGAAGTAGTACTTTAGAAGTAGCGCTTAAAAGTGAGACTGTCATTTTCATTCTACTCATCTACCGCCGATATCCTATATCATATGGGTGTGTGGATTCGTACTGGCTTTTTACAATGCCTTAGCAATTTCTTTAAGTATAGTCTTCAAAAAAGGCGATAATATCTTGTTCTACTTCAAGATGGCCTTCGCCGTATGTCATTAAATGTTTACATGTAGCATAACCTTGAATTTCTTTATCTTTATGTGCGATTTGCCTATAAATATAATTCGCGCTTGTTTCGTAAGCATCTTCATCTTGTTCCCCATATTTTATAGCAATAGGTGCTGATATATCATTTAAATTTGCCATGGCTTGATCTACTAATGCTTTAAATTTGTCTAATCCCTGTGCGTAATCATCTATTTTTTCAATTTGTTGTTGGATTGCTTCATGAGATAAACCAACCAAATTGCCCATGCGCGTACCATAATATTCAAGTCTACCAATGAGGCCAGCGTCGTCTTTACTAAATGGCGTAGACATCACTACAATTGAGTCAATCTTTTTTTCTTCCGCCAATTTTAGAGATAGTATGCCACCTAAAGATATACCGCAGACGCTGATATTTGAATAACCTTTTTCTTGTAAAAAATGATAACCATCTAGCGCATCTTGCCACCAATCAGTCGCATCATATGCCATTAATGATTCAAGCATCAGTCCATGTCCCTTATAAGAAGGCACATAACATGTAAAGCCGGCTTTATTTAATTTTGTAGCCAACAACTTTACGTCTCTTACAGTACCCGTAAAGGAATGTAATAATAATACTGCATGCTCAGAAGATGTATCCTCCAAATAAATTGAATTAGGTTCTTTAACGTTTATCATCAATTGTCACTCCAACTTTTAAAATTATTATAATTGTAATAGAAATAGTTTCACTATACAAAGCAATAGATTTACTAGATTAAATAAAATGATTTCGTAATTATCCATCTTATCAAACGGTTCGGTTTTTATGTATTTTCAAACAAAAATACAAGCCACTCTCTAAAAAAAAGTAGCTTGCATCTATGAGGAAGTCTGGAAACATGCCCGAGAACATGCTCACAGAAACCCATAGTTTGTTTTGCATGCCAAGGACATGCTTTTATAGTGTACAATTTTATTTATTGTTTTTCAATCATTCATAAAGTTTTTAAAATTATAAAAATAGTTCAATACTCAATATCATCATAAAGCCTATTTTAAATAAAAGCAGATAATCCAAATATTGTTTTTGTAATATTCTGACAAATTATTGTTAAATAATTATCAATTTTGACGAATATATTATACTTCTAATACAGTATAATATATAATGACGTAATTTATAGAAAATGAGGTAATAAATATGGATGATTTGAAAATCAACAAACGATTAATTATGACACCAGGTCCAGTAAGCGTAGACCCCCGTGTTTCACAAGCAATGTCAAATTCTATTTTAGGTCAATTTGACTATGAGTTTGTAGACATTATGAATCAAACGATGGAACTAATCCGTAAATCATTTTTAACTAAAAACCAGTGGTCATTTCCAATTGATGGTACAAGTCGAGCTGGTTTAGAAGCTGTGATTTCAAGTATCGTTAAACCTGGTGATGAAGTCTTAGTACCTGTAATTGGACGCTTCGGTTATTTATTTACTGAACTCGTTACACGCGCAGGCGGCAAAGTACATAATATACACAAACCAATGGGTGAAGTCTTTGATCAATCGGAAATCATTGAAGCCTTAGACCAATATAAGCCCAAAGTGCTTGCTATCGTACATGGTGAAACATCTACCGGTAGATTACAACCTATTGACCAAATTGGTCGTGCATGTAAAGAAAGAGGCATATATTCCGTTGTAGATGCTGTCGCAACCTATCAAGGCATGGTTATTCCTGTAGACGACTGGGAACTAGATGCTGTTATTGGCGGCGCACAAAAATGTTTATCTATCCCTTCAGGTATCACCCCGATTACCTTTAATGATAGATTCAGCGATGCTATTAATGAACGCAAACGTGTAGAACTTGGCATACGTTCTACTGAAACAACAGAGCAAGACCACTTTATCCGAAGCAATTACTTAGATTTAACACAATTACAAGATTATTGGAGCCCGAAACGTCTAAACCACCATACTGAGTCCACAACTTCTATATACGCACTGTATACTGGTTTGAAATTAGCATTGTCAGAAGGTATTGAAGCACGCGCACAACGCCACGCATTCCATCAAGAAGGATTAAAAGCAGCGCTAAAAGCTTTAGGTTTAGAAATTTATGGCGATGAATCTAATGAAATGAAAATGGTTATATGTGTAAATATTCCAGAAGGTGTAGAGGATGCGCCATTCAGAAATGGATTATTAAAAAATTACGGCATAGAAATTGCAGGATCATTTGGCGATTTACAAGGTAAGATTTGGAGAATTGGTATCATGGGATATGCCGTACAAAAACAAAATATTTTAACATTTCTATCTGCTTTTGCAGCTTACCTGCTTTCACAAGAGAATATCAAACATTTAAATATAGCAGATGCTATTAAAACTTTAGTTAATTATTATGACAGCAATGAAGTTTAAACACAGATTTAACTTATAAGTTTCAGCATAAATAAAAGGTACAACCTCATGCTCGTATGAATGGGGTTGTACCTTTATCTTATATCGTTATATTTCAATTTCGTTCTTAATTTGATTATTCATCTTCTACAACTCTATTTTTAGCTGCTGGGTAACCAAAGATAAAGAATAGTACTGCCATTAACAGCAGCGCAATAATGCCTGACACCCAACTTCCTGTAAAATCATGTAAATATCCGATTAAGAATGGCCCTACTGCAGCAATTAAATAACCCACTGATTGACCAAATCCTGATAAAGAGATACTCCCATCACTTGTTCGCGCACGTATAGAAAAGAACGTCATACATAAACTGAAGCATGCGCCCATAGCTAAACCTGCAATAATAATACCAATAATAAGTAATACTAATGATTGCGTAAAGAACAAGCCAAAACCAACCAAGAATAAAATAGTAATAATCACAACTAAAATACGTTGGTCTTTCAATTTAGATGCTATGATTGGAAACGTGAATGTCATAGGTACTTGTGAGAATTGGTTGAGCATTAATAAATACCCAGCTGTCGATGGATCGAGTCCTCTATCGACAAGTATAGATGGCACCCATGCAACAACAGTATAAAATACCATAGATTGGAACCCCATCGTTAAAGCAACCATCCAAGCTAATTTAGATTTAGCGATATTTATCTTTTTGTGCTGTTTCCATTGTGTTTCGTCAATGGTTTGTTTTTCTAATTTAGCACCACTTCGTGCTTTTGGTATCCATAAGATAATTGCAATAATCGCAAGAATAATCCAAAACGATAATGATAATCTAAAGCCAAGTGGTGACTGAGATAGTGGGAAACTTAATCCACCGCCTAACCCAGCCGTAAAATTCATCGTCCCACTGTAAATACCTGTAGCGACTCCAATTTGCATTGGGAAGTACCATTTTACATAACTTGGTAATACCACATTACCAAATGCAATAGCAATACCTAAAACCAATGTACCAATAATGAATAACGTGAAATCACCCGCTACACGTAAATATAATCCAATGATTAATAATATCGTAGAATAAAGAATTGTACGAGACATGGTTAAGCGTGCTGTTACTCGCGATACTAATGAAGAAACAACAGCAAAAATAATTAGCGGTATAGTAGTTAAGATGCCAGCAACACTGTTATTAATTTCCATTACATGCTTAATCTCATCAACTACAGGCCCTACTGATGTGAGTGGCGCACGTAATGTAGAAGCAATAAATACGATTGCTAAAATTACGCCCCAATTTTCTTTAATTCTATGTATACGATAGGGTTCAGTCATCTTATACCACCTTTCTTCAAAATCTTTTAATATAATAATACAACGAACCGATCAAATGAAGATCATTTGAACGATTCGCATGTATCAGTTTTATAATTAGCTAATCAATTATTGATTTGCATTTAATAAAATACGTGTACCTGCTTTACCTTCCAACGCTTCAATTGCATCATCTAATGAACAAATAATCGCTTCTTTGCCCATTTCAGCAAATTGAATTGCAGCTTCAATCTTAGGTAGCATACTTCCTGCAGGGAATTGCCCTTCAGCGACATAAGCTTTCGCTTCATCTACTGAAATTGTTTCTAATTTTTCTTCATTTGGTTTACCAAAGTTCACACAAACATTTGATACATCAGTTAACATCATGAATGTATCTGCATCAACTTGTTGCGCAAGTTTCAAACCAGAACGGTCTTTATCGATAACCGCTTCAACGCCTTGAATGCTTCCTTCTTCATCACGGTAAACTGGTATACCACCGCCACCAGATGAAATAACGATAGCTTGGTCAATGAGTGCTTTAATTTGGTTTACACCGTGGATTACAAGTGGTTCTGGCGATGGAACAACACGACGGTATCCTCTACCAGCATCTTCTACCATTACAAAACCATGCACTTCTTCTAAACGTTTTGCTTCAACTTCGTCAAAAAATACGCCGATAGGTTTAGTTGGATTTTCAAATGCTTTATCGTCTTTATCTACTTCTACCATTGTCAATAATGTTACAACATCACTTTGAATGTCTAATGCATGTAAATGGTTTTTTAATGCTTCTTCCATCATATAACCAATAAAACCTTGTGATTCAGCATTACAAGCGTTGATTGGAAGCGGGTCGACAATGTCTTTTGCCGCTTCATTTTGAGCGATAATATTGCCAACTTGTGGCCCATTACCATGTGTAATGACAACATTATGTCCAATTTTTTTCAATTCTGCCATTTTACGTGTAGCAGCATACACATTGTTATATTGATTTTCGTATGACGCTTCTTGTTTAGGTTGTAAAATTGCGTTACCACCTAGAGCAAGTACAACACGCTTACTCATACGTTTCACTCCTTCAAGTTAATGCTACGAACATGCCATAAACTGTGTCTCTTCCTGATGACGAGCCTACTTTTAGCAGTCGATCAATGTTTTCCAGTGACGGTTCATGTTGTAACTTTGATATTTTTGAACTGAATAATCCTTTTTGTGCACATTTTAAAAAAGTTTCTCCTACTAGCGTCGTTAATGATTCGTTAAGTAGTTGTTTTAATTTTTCTAAATTTGGTTTTCTAATATACGGATTGGTAAAATGAATAAACAACATACCAGTTAGGATGTCATCACCAGAAGGCGTTAATCCCTCTCCTCTACCAATTAGATAGCGGTAATATTGTTCTATAGTTTCAACATCTTCATATTCTAATGCGTACATGATTCGGCTCATTGTTTGGCGGTCAAAGTCACCATCATCATACATCGTAAAATCATATGTCGATAAATTTGCTTTAAGGTTATCAGTGTTTACACTGTCAACGAGGTCTTTAAATGGCAATGATGCAACATGCCAAACGAGTTGGCATGTTTTACTTATATGAATCGTGTTAGGACCTATTGTGAGTTGTTGGTTTAATTTAATTTCATTAAGCAAACTGTGTTTCGTTTGTTGGTCCACTAATATACCGAATGGAAACATACCGTTTTCATCAGTACCTATAAATATAAGCTCTTGCGCATCATTTACAATATTGAAGCCTTTTTTAAAAATACTGTGCACATAAAATGTCTTTCGATTTTCTAATATTTCCTTGGCAATATCGCCTATAGCAGTTGCGCGAAAAATCACGCTTTAAAGCCTAATTTCTCTGCGTATGCAGTAATTGCTTTTTCAAAACATTCAATTGGTGGGTGAACTGTACCTACACCAATTTGTCCATATCCAGCAATTTTATGAGCGATACCTGTATTAATAACCGGTGTGATACCTGTTTCCACAACTTTACGGGCATCAATGCCTAAACATGCCCCTCTAAAATTCCATGTAGGGATTGCAAAGTTAGGGTTTTCACCGATGCAAATTTCAGTCATTTCGTTACTGATGTCTAAAGCGTCGTCAAAGCCACCAGTACCAACAAAGCGAGTTACTGCTGGCGCAGCGATCATTGCCATACCACCAACACCGATTGTTTCAGTAATTGCAGAGTCACCAATATCAGTGTTTGCATCTTCGGCAGAATAACCTGTAAAGAATAATCCGTGAGGCGTGTTTACTGGCGCAGTGAACCATTCGTCACCCATACCAGCGATACGAATACCAAAGTTTTCCCCGTTACGACACATAGCAGTAACAACCGTACCATGTTCGATTGTACGCGCTGCATCCATCATCGCTTTACCTGTAGCCATTGCTACGTTTAAGAAGAATTGGTCTGTATCTGCTAAGAATTGAAGTACTTCTGTACGTTTTTCTGCTGCTACATCTTCTAATGACGAGATAATTGGCGTCACTTCTTTTAAGAATGCTAATGAAGCTGCAATATTACGTTGGTGGAATTCATCACCCATTGCAATAGCTTTAGCAATTAATACGTTTACGTTTAAACCGTCATCCATTTTGTGTAATGCTTTACTTAAAACTGGGCCTAAAACATCTTTCATCCAGTGAAGACGATTGATTACAGTTTCATTGTAAGCACCAAAACGTAATACCGCTCCAATACCTTCGTTCATTTGGCAATACGCTTCATTACCTGTTTCTCTATTTTCAACAACAAGTACAGGCATATTAGCAGAAGTAATACCACCCATTGGGCCAACTGTATTTACATGGTGGCATGGGATAAAAGTAATCTGTCCTTCTTCTAATAACTTACGTGCACCTTGTTCATTGTCAGCCCATCCTTCGAAAAGGATGGCACCTACACAAGAACCTTGCATTGGGTCCGTCATATTTTCATATTTAATTGGTGGACCAGCATGTAATAATACATTTTCTTTGAGTTCAGGAATTTTAGATTTAGCAGGCACTACATCTACTAAAAATGGCGCTGCTGCAATCATCTTGTCAATGACTGCTTGGTTAGCTTCATCTATTGTTTTGTAACCCATTTTATACCGTCTCTCCTTCATAATTGTTTAAGAATTGAAGTACTTTCATTAATTTTTCATCCCCACCAGCAATTGGGCGCCAATTAAATTGAACGACTGGTGCATCGCTTGCTTGGATTGCTTCAGTAAAGCTCTTCAGTCCAATATTAATAACGCTTGGTTTCATGTTGATTAAATTCATTATTTTTTCATCCACAGTTAAATCAACTGGTTCTGATTCAAATGATTTTGTTTCTAACATTGGTTGTTCAACACTGCTGCCTACTAAATTAAGTGCAGTACGAACCATTTGGTCGTTTGTTTCACAAACAATTGCGCCAGCTTCTTTTAACGTGTTAACTTGACTATCATAACCTTGATGATCATGTTGTGTACCTACAACTGTAGTAAGTACCGCCAATGAACGGCCCTCAGCGTTTACTTTATCTAAAATCGCTTTGATTGTAGGCGCAAGTTCGTTTGCCATATCATCATGACTACCGTAACCAATCACGTTATCTAACATAATGACAGCAGTGGATGGGTCATCTGATGAAGTTTCTAACATTTCAATACGTTTTGAAGGATCGATCATTGGGTGTGGTCTACCTTGCGTATAAATATCATCACCTAAGTCAATGATTTCATGATTTCCACCTTTATAAGAGAATCCTTCTGGTGTTTCTGCGCCTGAATCATCTCCTAATGTATCTTTGACTAACATAGCAGCTTCTGATGCTAACGTGCCACCTGAGTAGTAACCTTTAATACCATCTTGGTTATCAGCAAACCTAATATCAAGGTCTGCTTTAAATGATGGATTAAATTGAGGCGTTTCATCATTAGATAATTGAACAGATACACGTGCTGCTTCTTCTAGTGTATAAGCGTGATAAATATTTTCTTCAGTAAATGCTGGTTTAGCACCTAAGAATAATGTAACCACTGGTTTTTCAATGTTACGTAACATATTTAATACTTTTTCTTCAACTTCTTTAGCTGGCGGCTTAGAAATAACAGTAATGACTTTAACTTTAGGGTCAGCATTTAACGCTTTAATACTATCTAGCATTGTAATAGCGCCGACTTCTGTTGATAAGTCCCGGCCACCTGTACCAATTGCATTTGTAACACCTTTACCTTCACGGTCAATGATGGTTGTTACTTCTTGAATACCTGTACCAGAAGCACCGATAACGCCGATATCTCCTTCATTAACGATGTTAGTGAATGCAAGTGGTAAACTGTGGATAATACCTGTACCACAGTCAGGTCCCATAACTAATAACCCTTTATCATGCGCCATTTGTTTTAAGCGTACTTCGTCTTCTTTAGCGACATTATCACTAAACATAAATACGTTTAAATTGTTTTTTAAAGCAGTTTCAGCTTCCATTGCAGCGTATTGTCCTGGGATTGAAATTAATGCTAAGTTTGGATTATTTGCTAATTCTAAAGCGCGGTTCCAGTTTGAAGCTTCATCTTGTTTTTGAGATTTATCTTCGTCGTCGCCTTTGCCTTTTAGCTCAGCATCTACTTGTTCATTTACTTCGTCTACTTTTGATTCATCATCTGTATCTACAATGACAACGATATCATTTGGTTTAGCATTATCTAATGCTTCAGTATCAAATCCTGAAGATCTAAAAATGTCTTTATTCGCAGGCGTTCCCATCATAATTGATACTTGGTTCACGCCATCAATAGCAGATAATTTATTCGATAATAACATTAGTACAATCGAATCTTGGTACGTGTTTTCTTTAATTATTGTATATAACATACTATTCCTCCGTTATTATTCTGCAAATCTGTTTCTTCCGTGGTAACGATCAAAGTGCACATCTTCTGACACTAAGTAATCGTAAATTTCATCCACAATTTCAATGCCTGTTTCATCATATTTCTCACTACGTAAGCGACCACGCTCACCAGGATAGAATATTTCTCCATAACCTTCTGCTGCTGGTTGTGCTTTAAGCTCATCTAACATTGTTGAAATACGTGATTTAAATTGATCTAAATCTGTAAAGAATGCAGGATTGATTACGATGTGTAACTGTCCTAAGTCACGGCCTTTAGTTAGATCTTTATACATTGATGAAACGTGCACACCGTGTGGTACGCCAAGTAAACTACCTGATAAGATATCCACCATCATCATTAAACCATAACCTTTTGGTCCAGCAACCGGTACAAGCGCATGAACGTCTCTTGCGTTTGTTGTTGGCTCACCATTAGCATCAACTGCCCATGTATCTGAGATAGATTGGTGTTTGGCTCTAGCATCAAGCACTTTGCCCCACGCTTGAACTGTTGTAGCCATATCAAAAGTAATGATACGATCATCGTTAGATGGTGCACTAAATGCAATTGGGTTCGTACCAAAATAAGGTTCTGTGCCACCAAACGGTACAACCATTGGATCCGATTGACACATACTTAAACCAACCATATTTGCATTAGATGCCATTTCAACGAAATAACCTAACGCACCACTATGTGAAATATGTTTAACACCTACAACTGCTACACCGTTTTCTTTAGCCATTTCTATCGCTTTCTCCATGGCCTCTTTTGCTGCTTGGTGTCCAGGACCGTTATCTCCTTCAAATACACCAGTAGAAGGACCAGTTTGTTCAAATTGGTAGTTCGGGTTAGCAGTAATACCACCTTTTGCGATACGTTCTGCATAATATTCCACCCTAACAGCACCATGAGAGTGAATACCTCTGTGATCTGCAAAAGTTAAAACATCTGCAACATCTTTTGCAGCATCTTCATTTAAGCCCGCTTTAACCAATTTATTTTTCATTAAATCGAATAAATCATTTTTAGAAACGCGCATATTTCAACCTCCTTATTACAAAAATTGTGTATTTTTTTAATAAACAAAGTGTTTTCAAGCAGTAAAAAAAGAAGTTACTAAAGACGCACCATGCTAAATGTCGTAAGTTACCATTTATTACATTAAATTATCTCGTTCACTTCTTTTATTCCTATCTAATATATCTCATCAGATATTAAATAATCATAAATGTCTTGGGCAACTGGAATGCCACTCTCTGCATAACGTTTTTTAACTTCTTCTTGAATCTCACCTGGATAATATACTTGATCAAAACCTTTAGCAGGTTCAATGTCATGCAATTCATCTACCATGTCAGAAACTTGTGTTAAAAACTGTGTTTCGTCACCAAAATATGCTGGGTTAATCACGATATGAAATTGTCCTAATCTACGATATTGGCTTAAATCTTCATACATTGAAGTGACATGCTTACCAAATGGCAATCCTAGTAAAGTGCCTGCTAGGATATCTACCATCATCATCAAACCATAACCTTTTGGTCCAGCTACAGGTAACAACGCAGCTACTTCGAATGGATCTGTTGTAGGCTCGCCTTGTTTGTCTACTGCCCAGGTATTCGGTATTGATTTATGTTTAGATCGTGCATCTAATATTTTACCCCATGCTTGCACTGTTGTTGCCATATCAAACAATATGGGTTCGCCATTTTTTCTTGGTGAGGCGAAAGCAATTGGATTCGTACCGAAATATGGTTCTGTACCACCAAAGGGCACAACCATTGGATCAGACTGACATACAGTTAATGCAACCATACCTTGTTTTGCAGCTTGTTCTGCAAAATAGCCGATTGCGCCACTGTGCCCCATTTCTTGGATACCTACCATACCTATCCCGCTGGATTTTGCTAATCCAATGGCTTCTTCCATAGCTTCATAAGCAACATAGTGACCTACAGCATTATCGCCGAAATATGTGCCTGCTGATGGACCAGTTTTAGTGAATTTTAAATCTGGGTCCAAGTTATAACCTTTTTTCGCAATACGTTCTGCATAATATTGCATTCGGACGGAACCATGTGAATGAATGCCTCTTTCATCCGCAAAAATCATCAAGTCCGCTGTTTTTTCAGCTTGCGCGTCAGGCAAACCTGCACGTGTTAGTTTCTCTTTGAATAATTGGCGCAGTTTACCACGTTCGACGTATACTAATGCTTCCTCTTCCATGACTAACAACCTTCCTTAAATTTCTATATCTCTATTTGCATCTTTGGAATAGATGTAAGCGAATGGTTCGTCTAAACCAATAGCATAAGTTGCTTGTGGTGCATAAGCGCCCATAAAGATGTAATCACCTTTATCAACTGGTTGCCATTCGTTATCTAAGTTGTACATGCCACGTCCACTTAATACGTAAGCACCATGTTCTTGAACGTGTGTTTCGATGTAGCCGTGTGAAGCACCTGGTTTAAATGATAAGATATGAATATTCATGTCATATGCTAATTCTTTTGGTAGTAAATCAAGAATCTTCACTTCTTCCATACCTTCATATGGTTCTTGAACCATATCATTGACGTTACCTGTTACAACTTCTGGTGTATAACCTTCTAATGGTTGATAACGTTTTTTGTATAAGAATACACGGCTGTCGTTGTTTTGGTTGCTGTTTTCAAATGTCATAACTTGATGAGATGGTACGTATAAATAACCACCTGCACTTAGTTCATATTTTTTATCGTCTGCATATGCATTGATATTTCCATATTCAACATAAATAAATGTTTGAACGCCGTCACCACCAAATCCTTGTCTGTTACCACCTTGATTTTTTAATGTTACTAGGTAATCTACGAAGCGCGCACCCAATCTTGGTGAACCTAAAATAGTTACGTCGCAATCTTCAAAACCAGGTACTACGTTATTTACTAAACCGTCTGGTGTAATAACTGCATAATTGTCCTTTTTAATTACTGAACGTGTTTCTAATAAACCTTCTCTATAACCTTGATTATGATTGATATAACCCATAAATAAAATGCTCCTTTTCTTTATCTGTATTAAAAATTTTTGTGCTTTTATCTATAAAAAGTTTGTTGAACCATGTTTATTTATATAGCTCAATGATGTTGTTCTAGTTGCTTATTCCCAAATATTATGCTTGATAAGCAAGTTGATATAATACTTGTTTTAACACTTCAATACCTTTAACTAAATCTTCAACATTCGTTTCTTCTTCAACGTTGTGACTCACACCATTAATTGATGGTACGAACAACATTGAAGTTGGTATATATTTAGCGAAAATTTGAGAATCGTGCCCAGCACCAGAAGACATTAACTTCCACTCTGATTCACCAACTACTGTTTCAGCAGCTTTTTGTATTTCATTAACTAATCTTTCGTCCATAAGCGTTGGTGCTTCATCCATCCATAAGTCGATGTCATATTGAACGCCTTCTTCTTCAGATACATGTTTGATACATGTATCAATTTCTTCAGCAAACTGATTGAGTTCATCTTGGTTAATGTGACGACAATCGATTGAAAAAGTGACCTCTCCTGGCACTACGTTAACCGTATTAGGTACTGGATCTACGCGACCAAATGTAATAACTAATGGGTCACCTATTTCTCTTGCACGATCTGTTAATTGGTTAGCAATTTTACTAAATGCCACCACTGCATCTTGTCTCAAGCCCATCGGTGTAGTACCAGCATGGTTTGCTTCACCTTTTAAGTTAACTGTATAACGTTTTTGACCAACGATACCATTAACGACACCAATTGATTTTTTTTCATTTTCTAAGACTTTACCTTGTTCGATGTGGACTTCGATAAATGATTTAATATAGTTATAATCATTATCTTCTGTACGATAATCAAAACCAGATTCACGCATCGCATCTTTGAAAGCGACACCTTCGCCATCAGCAATTGCGTCTACGTCAGCTTTATCAGCTAAGTTGAAGAAGTTTTTACTTCCCCAGAAAGCGTATGGGAAACGGCTGCCTTCCTCTTCAGCTAACGCTAGTATTTCTAATGAACGTAATGGTTGTCCATATTCTGCTTTCAATGACTGCATAGCAACAACTGCTGCTAGCACACCGAATTGACCATCTAAATGGCCACCTTCAACTACTGTGTCAATATGTGAACCAGACATAATTGTTTCTTCAGGATATTTGCTACCTTCAATACGTCCTTTTAAGTTACCGACACTATCGAACTGTGTTTCAAATCCATCTTTTTCTAATGTTTCTTTTAATGCGTGAACCGCATTTGACCATTCTTTAGAATAAAGTAAGCGTGTAATCCCGCCACCAGTCAAACCGCCAAACGCAGTAAATTTTTTGTCTAGAGCCTCAAAAGAAGATCGGATGTCCATGTAATTCAACTCCTTTTTCATTTCATATACAATTATAAGCGTTTACATTACACTTATCATTCACAATTCTAACAATAATATGCTTTACTTTTATTCGATTTATACAAATACGCCTTATTTTTTATTTGAGATACTATATTTAGCAAAATATATCTAACAGGAGGTTAACCCATTTGACTCAAGTAGAAGCAACTTGTCAATCAAGCGATGGCTTTCAATTACCATATACCATAATAAAAACGAAAAGTAAAAACCCCAAAGGTGTGATTATATATTTCCATGGCGGCGGGCTCATATTTGGTCAACCAAATGACTTACCACAAGATTATATTGAAATTTTGACTGAATCCTATCATGTCGCTTTAGTATCTTATCGACTTGCTCCAGAAAGTAATATCAATACGATTATTGAAGATGCACTCAGCAATTATGATCATTTCAAATCGCTTTATCCTTCGTTACCTTTATTTACCTTTGGTCGCTCTGCTGGCGCTTATTTAGCAATGATGGTCGCACGTCATCGTAAAATAGATGGGATTATTGATTTTTATGGTTACGCTCGTATACATGTACCCTCATTTTTAAGACCAAATAAACAATACCAATATTTATCTACTCAAATCACGCCTGCAATATTGAATCAACTTATACAAGCACACCCACTAACGTCAGGCCTATTACAAACAAGGTATCCTATTTATTTATATGTTCGTGGTCAAGCGAAATGGCTTGCTTATCTGGGAATTGAGTCCTCTACACATAGTGCTTACAATATCCCACCACAAGTATTGAAAAATTTCCCTCCTACCTTTATTGTACACTGTACAGGAGACCCTGATGTGCCTTATAGTGAAAGTGAACATGTGCATAAATTAGTTGCAAATAGTCATTTTGAAACTTTAAACCAAGATAATCATGATTTTGATCGTGAAGTTAGTTCAATGAGTAAAACATTATACAAACAAGCTGTACAATTTTTAAATCAAATTTAATAGATTAGCGAAGGGGACAAACGATGAACTTACAAAATGTAATAGAGAACTTCCAAACATTTAATAATTTTGCGCGAAATCCAAACAACGGCGGTATTAACCGAATTGCTTTCAGTCATCCTGAACGTGTTGCTGCGTTAAGATTTTCAATGCTGTGTCAAAAAGCGGGTCTCGATGTTTATTTTGATTTCTTTGGAAATGTTATTGCACGCCGAGAAGGTAAAAACCCTTCTCTAAAGCCAGTTGTTTTAGGATCACATATTGATACCGTAAAAGATGGTGGACAATACGACGGGCTACTCGGTGTGTTAGGTGCTCTTGAAGTGGTCGAACATTTAAATGAACATCATATCGAAACAGACCATCCTATTATTATTATCGCTTTTGCTTGTGAGGAATCTACACGTTTCAACGAAGCGACATTAGGTAGCAAATATCTTACTGGTAAGATGACCAAAGAAGATATGAAATCGATTAAAGATAATGATGGTCATGTACTCTATGACATTGTGGCCCCTTTAGCACAAGATATGCACGGCAAAGCGGCTCTATTTGAAAGAAATAAAATTAAAGCATTTTTAGAGTTGCATATTGAACAAGGTCCTATTCTTGAAAATAATCAAAAAGATATTGGGATTGTAACGGATATTGCTGCACCACATCGCTTCAAATTAAAAATTCAAGGCGTTACAAGTCACTCAGGTTCAACGCCTATGCCAATGCGGACCGATGCTCTAACTACCGCCTCCGAAATCATTTTAAAAATCGAAGCTTTAGGTCGGGCATATCATGATAAAGGAATCGTGACAACGGTAGGATATGCAAGCGTTTATCCAAATACAATGAATGCTATCCCTGGTGAGGTTACACTGCTTATCGACATACGTGGTAAAGACGAAGGTGTTCGCGAAACCGTCGTCAAAGAAATGCAACAGCATATCGATACGATTACAAATCACCGACAAACAAGCTATGACTTAGAAGATTTAGGACAAGACCAACCACGTCGTTTTAATCAAACCATTGCAAAGATTTCTGAACAAAGTTGTAACACATTGGGATATCATTATCGTTATATGTACAGTGGCGCTGGCCATGATGCAATGAATTTCGCACCAATTTGTCCAACAAGTATGATATTTATTCCTTGTAAAAATGGCATCAGTCATTCTCCAAAAGAATCTGTAACAGATAAAGAAATTGAAAAAGGTATTAATGTCCTGATTGAAACGACAATTGAATTAGCTAAAATCGATACCACATTAGAAGCATAAAGACGTTTAATTTTACAATTGAAGTCAATAGCAAACGATACGAGTGACCTCTAACACCGATCATCTGAGGTAGCTCGTATTTTAAATTATTTGAATATAGATATATTATGATTGAAAAAAGTGCCAAGCTGTATAGGGCACACATCACTCTAAAACACATAATAAAGGTTGAATTATAATGACAAAAATATGTTTTATCAGACACGGCGAAACAGATTGGAATATTGCTGGCAAATTACAAGGTCGTACTAACATCCCACTAAATGAATCGGGTATATTACAAGCACAAGCATGTGGCGAGTGCTTAACCCCAAATGAATGGGATCTTATTATTACAAGTCCCTTACTAAGAGCCAAAGAAACCGGTCAAATTATCCAGCAAAAATTAGATATTCCACTTTATGAAATGGCTTCTTTTATAGAAGTTGCCTTTGGTGACGCAGAAGGTCTTACGCAACACGAACGCGCCTTACAATTTCCTGATCGCAATTATCCAAACAAAGAAACTGAGTCAATGATTACGGACCGTTTTTTAAACGGTATGCGTACTGTGCATGAAGACCACGCTAATCAAAATATTTTAATCATTTCTCACGGCGCTTTTATCAAAGCAATTTTTCATTACTTTTCAAATGGAAAAATAAGCCCAGGGATAACTAAACTCATAAACGGTAGTTTCAGTGCGTTAGAAATAAATAATAATCAAACCAATATTCTAGATTATAATATCGTTGACCATTTACCGACGCAACACCCAAATAGCTAACACAGGCGTTTATCCATAAAATTACCATACCTTACATACATGTTTAACCTACCTTAAAAGTGAAGCACGACGTTTCACTTGGTAGTAACGCTGTATGCGAGATTTGGTACTTTTTAGATTAAATCTTAAAATTTACTTATAATTTTTAAAGAAATCTGTAGTTAATGACTTTACTTTTGGCGATAACATAAGTACGGCTATGACGTTTGGGATCAGTACAACAGCAAGCGCCAAGTCAAGCAAGTCCCACAATTGTTGTGCTGCGCCTAATGCTCCTACAATCATAGAGAGCACGTATATCCCCTTCATAATCCACCCAGCTGTGAGCCCAAATAAGAATTCCGCCATTCTTGATCCATAAAAAATGACAACAATAACAGTTGAGAATACGAAGAACATCATTGAAATAGACACCATCATGCTACCAAATTCACCAAATGAATTTTCAAACGCTCTTGCGGTTAGTGCTGCAGACTGCGCTTTGGCATCGTTCGCTTTCCAAACCCCTGAAACCAAAACCACAAATGCAGTTGTACTACAAATGAGTAAAGTGTCCACGACTATTTCACTAATCCCCCAAAATGCTTGTCGAACCGGATGGTCTGTTTTAGCGGCCGCATGGGCAATCGATGATGTGCCAAGCCCTGCTTCATTAGAATAAATACCTCGGGCGAATCCCCAGCGAATTGTAGTCGCTAACGCCGCACCAAATGTTCCTCCTACAGCAGCCGTTGGGTTAAATGCCTGTTCTACGACTAATAAAATAACATTAGGCACGTGACCAATGTTCATCAAAATGATTAAAAATCCAAAAAAACAATAAAGCCCGACCATAATTGACACAATTTTTTCAGCGAAAGAAGCGATACGTTTCACACCGCCAAATACTACTAAGGCTGCAAGTATTGCTAATACAACGCCTGAAACACCCATATGTATATTGAAAGTGTCATGCATTGTACTCGCTGCAGAATGGCCTTGAACCATGATACTTGGAACAATTTCAATCATTAATGCAAATGCAAATACTAGAGAAAATATCGCACCTAGCTTCTTATTTTTAAATCCCTTTTTCATATAATAGGTTGGCCCACCTACAAACTCACCCTTTTTATTTTTTTCACGATAATGTACCCCTAAGACATTCTCGCTAAATTTTAAAGCCATACCTAAAAAAGCAATAACCATCATCCAAAAAACTGCGCCAGGGCCTCCCATCATAATTGCAGTAGGCACCCCTACAATATTGGCTGCACCTACAGTAGAAGATAAGGCCGAAGTTAATGCTTGGCGAGGCGTGATGGTCCCCTCCCCTTTAGGTTTTTGATTAACGCTACCAAATGTTTGCTTTAACATATAAAAAAAATGTCGAAATTGAAGAAATTTTAAATTAATGGTTAAAAACACACTCGCAAATAAAAGCAATAAAACGAGTGGATACCCCCAAAGCCAATCCGAAAATGACACTAATTTTTCCAATGATTACAGCCCCTTTAATTCTAATTATCTTATGCTTTTAGTTATTTTATATACTTGTGTTGTTTCGATAAATTTAAGTACACACTACTTATTATCAAGTGTTCAAATGTTCTATTATAAAACTATAATATGTCATGTTATTCCCTAGAGCTAAGTAATCAAACTAACTTCACACTTTATGAAAATAGAAAAATCCCTTTCAAAGCGAAAAACTTTGAAAGGGATTCAAATTTATTATTTTAAAATTTATGGTAAGTCAAATGATACTTAGATAAAACGTCCAATACGTTTATCTGAAATACCCGCTTCTTTGCTATAAATTGCTTGACCTCTTAAAATAGTTTGTGTAACTTGAGCACCAATTTCACGGCCGATATACGGGCTCATTTTGTTACGGTAAGCTAAGTCTTCAGCTTGTAACGTATATGATGCATTAGGTTTAATGAATACGAAGTCAGCATCTTTACCTACTGCAATGCTTCCTTTTGTATCTAAACCAAAACGTTTTGCAGGTGCTGTTGCGATAATATCAGCAAATTTTTGTAATGACATTTGACGTTTTTGGACACCTTCGTCAAATAAGATGTCTACGTTATTTTGTAATCCAGCAATACCGCCCCATGCTTCAAATGCATTGTCAGTATCTTTTAAATCTGGTGTACATGGTGAATGGTCAGAAGTTACAAAGCTAATATCACCATTTAATACACGGTTCCACATACCTTCTAAACGTGATTGTTCACGGATTGGTGGAGAACATTTAACAACTGGACCAATTTCATCTAATTCTTCTTTGTAGAAATATAAATAATGTGTACATGTCTCACAAGTGATGTCTACACCTTCTTGTTGTGCTTTAATAATTTCGTCTACGCCTTCTTCACAAGCAACATGTACGATATGCACACGACAACCTGTTTCTTTAGCGAATAAGATAATTTTACGAATAGGTTCAACTTCTGTAAATACTGGGCGACTATCTACATAAGCACTTAATGTAGTTTCACCATTTGCTTTGGCAATTTCACCTAAGCGATCAGTGATTGTAGCATTTTCAGAATGGATTGATAAGATTTTTCCAGTCTTAGCAATTTGTTTCATACCTTCGTATAATGAATAATCGTCAACATTTTCAAAGTCGCCTTCAATAGAACGATCACCACAAGTAGCTAAGAATGCTTTATAAGCAACTACACCAGCTTCATCTAGTTCTTGAATACCGCCGTTTAAGTTATACGGCACGAGACCACCATAGCTTGCAACATCAACTGATAATTCATCTTTACCTGCATCAAATTTAGCTTGGATAGATGCTTTGTCTGTTGTAGCTGGAACTTGGTTTAATGGCATTTCAACAAATGAAGTTACGCCACCTTTAGCAGCTGCGTTTGTTCCTGTCACATAACCTTCCCATCCATCACGGTATCCACCGCCTGGTTCAGTAATATGCACATGTGCGTCTACCATGCCAGGTGAAACGATTTGATTTTGTGCGTCGATGACTTGTTCAGCTTCTCCTAATTCTTGTCCAATAGCAGCAATTTTACCGTCTTTAACGCCGACTTCAACTTGTTGCTCCCCATCTTCTAAAATAACCAAGCCATTTTTAATAATTAAATCATATTTCATTATAATCTACTCCTCCTTTTTTTCTCTTATCTGCGTGGAATACATAATGTAAAATTAAGTAAACACCACCGGCTATGATAAAGCCTATAAACCATGAAAAGTCTGATATCACAGTAAATGCTGGTAAGAAGCCTAGTAATGAAACAACTACACCAACAACCGTTCCGATGTACGCAGAAACATTAATACGTGGTATGTCGTGGTTTTTATCTTTCAAATCAAAATACAACTTATCTATATCAATGTGACATTTAGACACAATATAGAAATGCACAATCATAACACCTGCTACTGGACCTAGTATAGCACCAATCGCATTTAGGAATAAGAAAATACTGTCTTCTTCTTCCATCATCTTCCATGGCATAATTACAACACTCAAGACTGAGGCGATAACTACACCACGGCGATAGTTGATCCATTTTGGTAAAAGTGCGCTGAGTTGATATGCTGCCGGGATGATATTACTTGTCGCATTAGTTGAAATAGTAGTCATCAATAATACGCCAGTTGATATCAGAATGGCCCAGAAGTTATCCCATTCATTAATAATCGTTAATATATTCCATTCTTGATGACCTAGATAAATTGAGCCACCAATAATGATGAACACACTCGCAATTGCAAATAAAATATGTGCAACTACGATACCTGAGATTTGCCCAACAACTTGTGTCTTAGTAGATTTTGCGTTTTGGGTAAAGTCAGACACGCTTGAACCAGGGCCTGCCCATACACCTAATAATGAGTTGAAAATTAAAATAAATGATAAAATTGCTGGGTAAATAATACCACTTGATTTTGTAGAAATTTCATAATCTAAAATATTGCCAACGCCACCTGCAGCCATAACACCCCAGATAGCCATACCACCAAATACAATGTAAATGAGTGGATTTAAAATAGCAGTGAATTTATTTAAAATATCCCCACCGCCAAAGCCAATTGCGAAACTAATAGCCCAAAATATTAGAAATGCGATAAGTCCTGGAACAGAGATACCAAGGATTGATATACCTTGTCCAATATCAGCAAAGCCTGGGAATATTTTATTTAATAGAATTAATAGTGCTTGTGATCCAGCAAACGTTTGCAAACCAAACCAAGCGATACCCGCTACAACACCACGTAAGATACCAGGTAACTTAGCGCCTACATCACCGTATGTATGACGTAATTGCATAGCAAAAGGGATGCCGTATTTTGAACCCGCATAGCCGTTCCCAACCAGTAATAAAGCAATAACAAATGAACTCAATATTAATGCAAATATGACTTGTAATGGTGACAATCCTAGTAATAAGAATCCCCCAACAGCAGTGTAGTTAGGTATATTATGAACAGCCCCCATCCATAGTGTAAAAAAGTTAAATGCGGAGTTATTTCTTTGTGCTGATGTCTTTGGCATTATGTCTTCATTATAACCGCGTTCTTTGAAAACCGATTCTGTTAATGCCGCATCATTCGCCTGTCTTCCCATTCTCTTTATATCTCCTTTGCTTTAATAAGCTAATAACTAGATGTATAATCTTCAGTTATAAGTGTAGTATGAATGTAAGCGTTTTTCTTTGTTAGTAATGACATTTCTATTTGATAAAATTATAGGAATCGAACAAAATATGTGTATAATTAATTTTATAAATTATATTTTTTGAACATTTTGAACAATCATTATCACAAATCGACAAAATTCTTTGCTATAGATAGATTGAATCATTATATATATTTATACACATTAGCATGCGTTATGTTAGTGTTAATTCGAAACGGAGGACATTATGATGACTACCCTAAATGAAATTTTATCCGTTCCCCAATTTAAAGGTTTAAAATTAATCAATAACAACGGAGATTTATCAGCAGAAGTAACCAATTTAGACATCACTGAAAATAATGATATCAAACATTTCACATCGAGTAATTCTTTTATTCTAACGACAGGCGTATTATTTCAAGATAATCAGGATAACTTAAAAAAATTAATTAAAGACTTAAATGATATCCACACAGCTGGATTAGGTATTAAAGTTTCAAGATTTTTACATGAAATCAATCAAGATGTCATAGATTTCGCTGATTCAATCGAGTTTCCATTAATTGAAATTCCTGAAAGTTGGAATCTAGGTGAAATCACGCATGAAATTTCTTCATTTATATCAGATTCTGAAACAGGTAAACTGAATTATGCTTTACAGGTACAACAAGAATTAAATCAATTATTAATCAAGGGCTTTAGTATCGATACAATGATCGATCGCATGAGTAAATTACTTGGCGTACCGATTATTTTATTTGATCCTTTCAAAGCGCCTGAAGCGTATAGCCGTCATTATAGACAAGGCAATGCTTTAATGACTGAACATATCAAATATTTCATGAACCACTACCAAGATGCACTCACATATGACAAGAACAATTTAGTCTTCGAAAATAGAGATCATGTCATTTTTAAAGTATTAGGTTACACTTATTTCCCATATTATTTAATGGTTTCTCAAGTTAATAAATTATCTTATCCATTTAGTTTATTAACCATCGAACAAGTTGTCAGTGTGTTGAGTTTTGCTTTGTACAAAAATACAAAGATTCAAGAAGCGGAAGAAAATGATATCAATCGATTTTTCGAATCATTAGTCAATAATCAAAATGATCAAACGCTTTCTATTAAAAAGCATTCTGAATTATTAAGACAGTACTATATTTATCCTTCTGATTATTATCAAATTATCATTTGTGGTATAGATGAAAAAAATAATTTAGAAAATAGCTACTATTTGAATGAACGTCATCACCTCACCTTCCTTTGGTTAAAGCATAAATTAACGGATATCGATTCTTATATTAGTGTTTATAAATTACCTAGTAATGATCGGTTTGCGGTATTATTACAAAATCGCCATGAATATTACTATGAATACCTTAAAAAAATCCAAAAAAGTTACAGTGAATATTTTGACGATAGCATTTCATTTGGTATCGGAAATGAAGTGACAGAATTTTCACAGTTGCCTTCTTCATTTTTCGAAGCTAATGAAGCCTTTGAAAATGAATTACCTAGCGGCACAAAAGCATTTATCTCACAATATCATTCCAAAGATATTCAAGAGCTACTACAATTGATTCCACAAGAAAAGTTATTACCATTCGTTAAACATACGCTTGGACCGTTGAGTTATCCAAAAACAAAGAAAGATGTGGAATTAAAACAAACGCTAAAAGTTTATATGGATAATCAATGTGATATTACGAAAACAGCAGATAAAATATTTATTCACAGAAATACTGTAAAATATAGAATTAATAAATGTAGTAATATGATTGGTACTAATATTGAAGATCCTGTCCATTCATTAAATATACGTATCGCGTTATATGTATCAGAAATGATTCACTTTGATTAACGTTTCAACATAATGAAGACGAACTAGAAACTGACACGGTTTCAATATATTGTAACGCAAGCAGAGCATAACAGAAGCCACACAGGTTCAAAAAGCGTATGTTGTATCAATTAGGTAAAGTTACGCTTAGATAAAATGACACAGCCGCTTTAGCGCTTATAAAGCGATCAGAGACCCAAACGGGTCTCTTTTTTTATATAAAAAACGTCCAAGTTAAATAATTGGAAAACTAAACTCACACATAAGTGCAATTCTCTCAATAAATTAAAAAGCGGCTTTTTAACCTATTTGAAAACAAGATATGGAGTGATGGCTTGGCACGATCCCCTAAACAAACACGCCGTAAAAGCTTCATTTGTAACTTATCTACTTCATTATTTATATATTGACGCATCTTGTTTAAGTAAATTTTTCTATCTCTTCCAACGTAACTATTTTATTATTCATAATATAAAAAAGATAACAGATTCCGACCTATTTTATTTGCATATTATTTTCGTAAAAATAATTTTTAAAAAACATTAGTTTTTTAAACCGAATGGTTTGCTTTGCTAACTTAAAGTGATTAAAATTTATCGATGGGATGTTATAAAAAGGAGATGTATTTATAATGTCGGAGAATGTTATATCTAACAAAAAGAGAAATACCATTATATTAGTTATGCTCAGCAGTGCCTTTGTAGCAATGTTAAACCAAACATTACTTAACACGGCATTGCCAGCCATTATCACGGGATTAAAGATAACTGATACCACTGCTCAATGGTTAATAACAGGATTTATGTTAGTTAATGGTATTATGATTCCATTAACAGCCTTTCTAATGGATCGTTTCCACACGAGACCACTCTATATCTTTTCTATGAGTGCATTCCTAGTCGGTTCTATCATAGCAGCACTGTCGCCTACATTTGCATTACTTATGTTTGCACGTGTAATCCAAGCTATTGGTGCAGGTATACTATTACCACTCATGCAGTTCACTGTATTCACGCTATTTCCAGCTGAAAAACGTGGATTTGCAATGGGACTAACTGGTATCGTCGCTCAATCAGCACCCGCAATCGGTCCGACTTTAACTGGTTTCCTAATCGATACATTTAGTTGGAGAGCACCATTTATAGTAGTAGCGCTCATTGCTATCATTGCATTCATTGTAGGTGCAATTTTTGTGGAAAGTAACAACGAAACAAAACATACACAGTTGGATAAAACTTCTGTTGTGTATTCAACACTCGGTTTCGGTTTAATGCTTTACGGCTTTAGTAGTGCAGGAAATTTAGGATTTTCATCACCAATCGTGATTATCTCACTTATCGTAGGTATCCTAATTGTTGCAGTTTTCGTCACAAGACAAATTAGAATTGATAATCCACTATTAAATATGCGCGTATTTGCAAACCGTACATTTTCACTATCATCATTTGCTTCAATGGTGTTATTTATTGGTATTGTTGGTCCAGCGTTATTAATTCCAATCTATGTACAATCTGGACTCGGACTCTCTGCAATACTCTCAGGACTCGTTATTTTACCTGGCGCAGTAGTCAACGCCTTTATGTCGGTTTACACAGGTAAAATATATGATAAATATGGACTAAAAGTATTAGCCATCCCTGGTTTTATACTGTTAATTATTATGACGATACTCCATTGTTTCTTAACTTCAGAAACACCTTATTGGTACATTATTGTCATTTATGCGGTGCGTATGTTTGCTGTAGCACTCATTATTATGCCACTTAATACAATTGGCATTAATGCACTAGAAAGTAAGAATATTTCGCACGGCACTGCTATTATGAACTCTTTAAGAATTATTGCAGGCGCGATAGGTACTGCCATTATGATTACCATTATGGCGATTGTACGTACTAATTATTCACCTAGCCCAGGTCAGACAAAAACCGATATTGCTCAACAAGCGACTGTACTAGGTGTTGATGCAGCATTTGCATTCACTACGATATTATTAATCATCGGCTTTATTTTAACGTTACTTATAAAAACGAAAAATAAAGCAGAAAATACACGTGAAATATAATATTAAAGGATTTATAACAAAATAATAAAAACGAAGGACGCAATCCATAGAAAAAGAAAATTTCAAGAATTGTATTCTTGTAAAAATAGAACCGACGAAAAGGACTAAGCATTGATTTAACAGTGTTTAGTCCTTTTTCAATTTGCTTGATTACATTTATAATTCAAAACTTTCTAAAAATCTTTCTAAGCGTGACTTAAACCCAAAATATAGAGCGACAACTACATATTCAAACTACTTGATATATTAATTTCTCTTTCCAATATTTATAAAAATAGTTATTCGTATAGTGAATAACTAGAAATAAACAATAAGTATTTGTTATAACTAAAAATCAATTTTACACTATAATTAATTATTAAATTAGGAGCGTATCGATTTGAAAAATAACAAATTCATTATATTCATCCTAACAATAGGTGTTTTTGGTATATTAAATACTGAGATGGGTTTTATCGGTTTAATACCCCAAATTGCTAGTCAGTTTGATGTTACTACCTCTACTGCAGGTTGGTTAGTTTCAATATTTGCAATAGGTATTGCCATATCCGGCCCGATCATGCCATTGTTATTATCTAAAGTAGAACGCAAGAAAGTCATGATTATTGTATTAGTTATATTCGTTATCAGTAACTTAGTTTCTGTGTTTACAACGAGCTTTGCTGTTTTATTAATCGTAAGAATTATACCAGCGATTTTCCATCCCGTTTATATCTCACTCGCTTTTTCAGTAGCTTCTGATTCTGTTAAACCGGAAAACGCACCAAAAGCAGTAGCCCGTGTATTCATCGGCGTTTCAGCAGGTATGGTTGTAGGGGTGCCGATTGTTAACTTTTTAGCAACACAATTCAACCTACAAATTGCGCTATTATTCTTTGCTATTGTTAATATTGCTGTACTTGTTTTAACACTTATTTATGTTCCAAAAATGCCTGCTAAAGCATCAATCACTTATGGTACGCAATTACGTGTTTTAAAACGTCCATTAACATGGATTTCAATACTAGTATCCACGCTTTTTAACGCTGCTGTATTTGGCGTTTATAGTTACTTTACAGACTTTTTAAATATCGTAACGCAAGCATCAGGTGATTTTGTTTCAATTATATTATTCCTTTATGGTGCATCCAATATAATCGGTAATATCATTGCTGGTAAATTACTTTCAAGTATACCTAAAAAAGCAATACTAGCATTACCTTTTGCACTTATCGTCATTTATATTATTATGTTTGGTTTAGGTTCGTTCTTAATACCAATGATGATTATTTCGATTGCTTGGGGAACACTGGCCGGTATCTCTGCTAACGTTACCCAATACGTGGTTACTTCGTCCGCACCTGATGCGCCTGATTTGTCTAACGGTATCTATTTATCTGCTGTCAACTTTGGTACTACTGTAGGTACTTTTATAGGTGGTTTATTTATTACAGGATTAGGATCAAATTATGTATTAATAATTGGTATTTTAGCCAGTATAATCAATGTTATATTCATTATTATTAGAAACAAAAAAATAGATGCGAACCAGAAATCACAACTCACAAGCTGATTTCATATCTTCGCACCCATAAAGGTGACTTATTACGAAGTGTTCCGTAATATAGTCATCTTTTTCTTTATAGTTCAAATCATGATAATGTGCCTAAAAGTTAATTTAAGACAAATAAAAAAAGACGAGCGATGCCCGTCTTTTTTATGCGTTATTATAATTTGATAACGTTAGCTGCTTGAGGTCCGCGGTCGCCTTCAACGATTTCGAATTCAACAGCTTGTCCTTCTTCTAATGATTTGTAGCCGTCTTGGTTGATTGCTGAGAAGTGTACGAACACGTCGTTTCCACCTTCAACTTCGATAAAACCAAAACCTTTTTCTGAGTTAAACCATTTAACTGTACCGTTATTCATAATAAAAATCCTCCATGTGCTTTTGCACGAATATTTGTAATCTGTCTAAAAAATCAAAAGGAGTAAATTCAAAAGAATAAAACTACAAATCAATTTCACGAACTAAATTACTTAATTCCTATTATAACGAATACTCTAGCTTTTGTATACCCTTATTTGTAAATAGGTAAGTTTTGCACTTGTTTTTTTATTAAAACAATAAGTTGATAATGATATATTCATTTTCATAACCAAAAGCAGAATGACAAAATTGTTATATGAAATGCTTATTTTGTTACTTCAAATTATAGAAAAATAAGAAAATAAATTTTACATTATAATTAACCACTTTTTAGGAGGTAATAGATATGAATAAACCTTTAAAAACACTGATGAGTATTATTATTATAATTGTAATTATCTTTGTTGGCCTTTTTGTTTGGAAAGTTTATGCAGAGAAAAATTCAGATAATGCCAGTGTAGTAGATTTCGCAAAATTAAATCCACTGATTCAAAACGAGGATTATTATGTAAAAACGCAAAAACCATCTAAAGTTACGCATAGAAAAATGGACGATGGAGAAAGAATAACCACATATAATTATAAACAGAATGGATATAATACAAAAGGCAATAAACAATCAATGGATTTCAATTCTTTTGATGACAGACCATTAAAAACCAATCATTACTTGAAGTTAGAAGCTAAACTTGGCCACGTACAAAGTTATGAAGAAATCCCTAAACACGACGTGCCTAAAAAGGCACTTAATAAACTCCAGCAGTGATGTCACAAACCTTGCTGTATTCTAAATTTAAAAACAACTTATTGTTTTCTTTCCACTCAATCAGATTAACATCAATATTTTATGCATAAAATAACCCCCACGCTAATATTAATAGTGTGGGGTTATTTTTATGTTTCCATCTTTTATGTGTTCATTCTCTTAACAATTTCATGTTTAATAATCATCAATGCTTGGCTATACTTTGAACTTGTATTTTCCTGTGTGTTAATAATCAATACGTCTACTAATTCATCATTGCCCATTTGCGTTAATTCTTCACGAAATTGATCGATATTCTCCACCAATTTTTTGTGACCTGCTTGATGCTTATCGATAACATAATACTGATCAGCGCCAAGTCCGCCTTCTTCTATCATTTTAGAAATTTCGTCTGAGCGAATTTCATCTGTTCTGTCTATTTTAATCTCTTTATTATAAGCATTAACCATTGTTATACCCCCCCGTCAATTGTTACATCACTTTTAATCTTTATTGGTCATTCTATACATTTATATTTTAGATGGCTCCAGTAAAATACAAACCTATCTCACCAAATATAAAAGTTACATATTACAATTTTACCCCAAATTTAAGATTTAAACGTTATGCTCACTAATTTAATTTTTTAATTTAAATATCAGTAATCAAAAAGAGCGGGATAGAAACACAAAGTTCAGATTTGATTGCTTACACCGCTCTTAAGTCATGAAGGCTAGAGGTCTAAAACGCTATTTAGACATCCAATTTATTCATCTTGTTTATCGAATTTTACATTAGGGTGTTTGTCATGGCTCAAGTTATTTTCGATAAAGTCATCGTCTAAAGGTAGATGTTCTTTCAGTAAATCTTTAGGCGTATTAGCCATCCATTGATTTAATGATACATCGGCAAAGTGATCGTCTTTAAACATTTCTAAGAAACGCAACGTTGTATCTCCCGTATTTTGGACATAATGGCCCATCGCAAATGGCACATAGCCTACATCTCCTGATTGATAATTAAACGTTCGCGCGTGGCTTTCAGCAGCAAAGACAGTCATTTTTGCTTCACCTTGGATATAGTACTGCCATTCTGAAGCATTAGGATGCCAGTGCATTTCTCTAATGCCACCTGGTTCTACTTCAACTAAAGCGCCAGCTACAGTTTTTGATGCTTTAAAATTATTTGAATCTGCAATCCAAACTTCTCCACCAGAAGTTTTAACAGATTCTACATCTTTTAGTTTAAAGGTAAATGGATTAGGAGATTTTTCAACTTTATTCAAAATCGCTTCTTCCTCTGCCTTACTTGGCAATTCACCTTGATAGATGTATGCTTCACCTTGTGGAAAATCTTCGAATGTTTCTGATGACACACCAAAATTGCTCGCTAAAACATCATTGGGTGTAGACGAGAACCAATCTGTAATTGAAAATGTACTATTTTCAGAAAAACTTCCGTTATCAAATACTAGAATAAATTCAGCGCCATTTTCCATGCCTTTTAATGCATGTGGGATGCCTGCTGGGAAATACCAAAGTTCATTTTCATGCACGATATCAATCCAAACTTTACCATCTTGGTCCACTGAAGTTACACGCACATCGCCATTGATTACAAACGCCCATTCCGCTTCTTTGTGCCAATGCATTTCACGCACGCCACCAGGTGTCAAACGCATGTTAACACCAGCAACTTGTTTAGAAATAGGCAATTCACGTTCAGTCACTTCACGAGACCAACCGCCGTGCTCTATACGTACATGTGTATCAGAATATGAAAATTTCATATTATCTAGTGTGCCGCCGTCTGTTGCTGGAGGTACGATCATATCTGGATTTTGAAGATCTCTTTCGATATTTCTTGCTCCTTCGTCTGTTGCACCTTTGTCTCCTCTTATTGGATGTGGTGTTGAGTTATGATTTATATTTTTATTCATACTAAAATCCCCCTTAATATCCTAATGCTAAACCATGTGAACGTGGGTCTGCCCCAGATTCAAAATGGTCTTTAAATATTTGAATACCTTGTGCATGGCCAACTAAATCACTATAACTATCAATCAAGGTGACATGAGCGTGGCCTAATTTTTCTAGTTTTTGAATAAGGCTTTTATCAAATCTGCCCTCAAGTCTTAATCCATTATGTTTTTCTCCCCAAGTCCTACCTAATAACCATCGTGGTTGATCAATCGCTTCTTGAATATTTCTACTTTCAACGATTACTCTACGAATTAAAGTCGCTTGGGTTTGAGGCTGCCCATCACCACCCATAGCCCCTACAATCAATTCAGGACCGTCATCGCCCTCAACCATAGAACAGGTTAATGTATGACCAGGCCGTTTATTGGCTTCTAATTGGTTGGGTGAATTTTTATCAAGTGAGAAAAAGGCGCCTCTATTTTGAAGCAAGAAACCTGTGCCTTCTGGAACAATACCAGAACCCCATTCCCAATATATACTTTGGATGACGCCAACTACATTGCCTTCGCTATCCGCAGCGCAACTAAATGTGGTGTCCCCTTCACTATTAATTTCTTCTTCTGGTGGTTTTTGCTTAGATTCTTGTTGTAATCTTTCTGCGCGTTCTGAGATATATTGTGCATCTAGGAGTTTATCAGTGGGCACATCCTTGAAGTCTGGATCCGTGAGGTAAGCATTACGGTCTTCAAAAGCAAGTACGGTTGCTCGAGTAAACCAATTGATAAAATCTTCGCTACTTTTATCTAATTCTTCGTTGGCAATGTTATCAAGCATGCCTAAAATTTGAAGTGTAGCCATGCCATCTGAGTTCGGTGGTAACGAGCTTACAGTTTTACCATTGTAGTTAATAAATAGCGGGTCTTCCCATTGTGATTGATGTTTGCGTAAATCATTTCGCGTAATATAACCTTTCTCTTTCTCCATATAATTCACGATTTTATCTGCAATATCTCCTTGATAAAATGCTTTACTACCTTTTTCAGCTATTTCTTCAAGTGTATTTGCTAAATCACGATTATAAAAAATATCTCCTTCCAAATAAGGAGATACCTGGTCTTTTAAAAATATTTTAGAAGTTTCGTCGTATCTTCTTAAAATATTTAATTTTTCGTCTGAAAATTGTGCGAATGACTCACTCACAGGAAATCCGTCTCTAGCATATTCTATTGCTGGTGCTAAACATTCAGCAAATGATAATTTACCGAATCGTTTATGCGCTTCATACCAACCATCAACTGCGCCAGGTACTGTAATTGCTGCGTTGACCCCTCTATTATCAATAAAATCTTGCTGTTGATAATGCTCAATATCTACATCATTGACTGAATGTCCACTAGCATTTAAAACGTATTGTTGCTGAGTCTTAGCATCGTAAATGAGCCAAAAAGCATCTCCCCCAGCTCCAGTCATATGCGGGAACACGACACCTAATGTGGCATTCACCGCCACCATAGCATCAATTGCGTTTCCACCTTGTTGCATAATTTTGTTTCCTGCTACCGTTGCTAAATTATTAGGCGATGCAACAGCTGCGTTTTTGGAAACAAATGGTTGCCCAATACGTGGATCAATCATATTATCCATATTCCTCATCCCCTTATAAAGAACCTATTTTATATCTATCCGTTTTAAAAATTTTCAAAACATTTTATTCTTTTATATTATCCCATTGAATTATATTTTCTAGTAATAAAGATAAAATAATACCGACTAATAAGCCGTTACTTAATATCGGACGAATAATACTTGGAATAGATGAAAACGTCTCTGGAGGTAATATCATAACTACAGTCCCAACGAACACTGGAATCGCTGCACGGTAAATATTAAGTGAGTTAAATTTTAATTTTTTAAAGAAATCAAATGAAGAATTAAGTAATTGTAAATATGCAACAAATAATACTGCACTACCTATACTCAACGGGATTGTTGAGAAAAATTCGCCTATAGGAGGGATCAAACCAATTAATAAAAAGATGATACTTCCAATAATAAATGGCAACTTAGTAATAATTTGTGTTTGTTTTAAAAACCCGATTGAGGATACAAACGGTGCATAAGGCACAACACCTAAGAACCCGGCGATACCAGTAAAAAAACCACTAATTGTAATAGAATGGCGATATTGTTTACGTGTCGTTTCTTTCTCGTACATATCATCAGTACCTTTCAAAGCACCAAATGTATTTGCTAAGTTCAACAAACCTGTTATCACCGCAGTCGTAATAATGCCCAAATTAAACGTAGGATGACCTAAAGGGAACCATGTAAAGCTAAATGATGCACTACCCATGTTTTTATTTGTACCAAAAATAAGTACAAAGGCAATCCAGCCTATTATAATACCTATTAAAAGGCCATAACTACGAATGTTTGCTGAAGCTTTAATATTAAAAATAATTACGATAATCGCGATAATAAATGAAAGTAACGCAATAGGTAAATCAATTTTAGAAGTTTGGTTCCCAAATGGGAGTCCAAGCATACCTTTCAAAAAGATATTAATTAATGTAAATCCAAAAAGTAACATAAACGTTCCCATGACCCCAGAATTAAACCATTTTGCAATCATCGGGCCAAGGCCAGTTAATCCAATGAGCATGGTAATAATTGAAGAAATAAAAATGCCCACAGCTAAACTACCGCCCAATTCTTGTAATGATATACCTTGAGCAGCAGATGTGGTTACTAGCGTTAAAATAATCCCCCACCATAGACCGGATTGGCCTTCCATAATTGCTCTGCGATGTCCAAAAAATGCTTGAAACAAACAAGCAATCCCAGTAATCACAAATGAATATTGTAATGTAGCGACTACTTTATCTTGGCTTAAATGGAATGCTTCTCCAATCGTTAGAGGTATGATTACAATGTTTGCAAAGATGAAGAAAAACCATTGCAATCCCCCTAGCCAATTTGTTTTATCTTTCAGATTTTTATCCATCCCAATCTCCCCCTTTGATTTAGATATTGACGTATTACAATTTTTCAAAACATGACTAGTTTGCTTTAATAAACAAATGTAATAAAAATGATAGTAATCAAACTAACGTCTTATTTCGAAAATTAAATGTCAATCTCACGCATCTAAAATGATAAATAAGGTTAAAAGAAAGCATGATATCGCACCTTTAATATTTATTTACTTTCCACAAAAATATAAGTCTGAGACATCCATGGTATGCCCCCTTTAAAGTAGTCACTGAAAAGTGAAACCTATAAAGGTAAAAAGAATTTTATCTTTAAAAATTATGAACACGCAGTAATTGAATTAACTAATCATATCTATTTTTATAATACTAATCGAATAACATTAAAAATGGCCGAATCCATAGCTTAGCTATGAATGCGACCGTTAAGTTATTTTAATTATTTAGTTGTCCGAGCTTGACTGTGTACAGTTTATCATTTGTCCTAGCCCCAAGTTTGCCATTTTTAGAATGTTAATAACTACAATCTCTTTTTGACATCAATTCCTATCAGTATGTTTCCAATTAAACCTACAACGCCTACTATGCTTGAGGTTAATAAATCTTGGTTACCCGTGTAAAAGATTACTAAAAACATAATTCATCCCGTCATGATACTGATTCATATAGATGATAATTTCATGTTAGACCTCCACATTGCGTTATATTAATAAAGTATCATTCTTATAACAAAATGAGCGCGAAATCTGTAGGCTAATGATCAAGTTTTCTAAAAATCGAATAGATACCAATGATAACTAACCCTAGTGAGATCAGTAAAATATGTATGACATAACTTATTATGGAAAATCCTTGAATACCAAATACGCTAAAAATAATTTTTTGTAATAAGACTAAAGTTAATAAATATATGATTACTTTATTTCCCGTAAAATAATATCCCATCTCGTCACCCCTCATTTATTTTTAGCTTAATATATTTCCAATGATAAATAATATAATTGAAATAATTAATGAGAGCAACCACAGTGGTGAACTTACTAAGTCTTTATACGCTTGGTCTGGTGCGTTACGCATTTTCAATCTAATGTACTGAACTAACAAATACAAAGCTTCCACAAAATTCACAATTAAAACGATAATCCATAGTACTAAACCCATGATGTACCCCCCTGCGTGTCATTTAATTCAACCCATATGTTACCATAATATTTTTTAAAAACAAATACGTTATAAATATTAATTTAAATATTTATTATAATTGAACACTATCTATGTTATTTTAAAATGAATGCTAAATGTTTTAAACTTTATAAATATTTCACCTTAATTTAATGGTATTGGAGGATTAATATGGACCCATTGCTACTCGTACTTTTCGGTATTGTTTTCGTTTATGTATCAGCTTCAAATTCAACTATACTATTACAAAATAAGCTGATTAAAAAGTCGAGAACTGAAGACGCAGCACCTATGAATGGTAAACAATTTCGCTTTATGTGGTGTTTATATGCCATCATGGCTATAGGGTTTTATATATTATTAGTGAAGATGTCTATTTTCTAATTTGTAAGTAAAATTGAGTGTATAGTTATTTGCACGTTAATGAGTAAAGATATTTAGTGGCAGATTTACTTTTATTTATATTTATACTAAGTTAATGTTTGATGCTTTACCTTTTAAATAAAGCAGGATTTTTCTATCTGAGCAAACTATTTTCTCAATACAATATATCCGGAAAAATACTTTTTCTAGCGCTTTATATTTTTGAAAATACTTCATTCGTATTTAGCTATCCCCTAAATTTTAAATATTTATGACCTGCTCAAGTTGGTTTTTATGGAAGTGGTTCATTCTATTTCTATCACTAAAATCAGTTAGTTTTACAGAAAGAAAAATGGAGTACAAACCCATTTATCAAAAACGGAATATTTTTCTCATTTAAAGACAGTATAATAATGAAATAGCTTATCTCTCAGGCGTCAAATTGACGTAGAGATGAGGTGCTATGCTGATGAACATCTTTGTTCATATCATTATCACAACAATTAGCGGTTGTATCGTTTCATATTTTACGCATTGGGTGTGCAATCACAACAAGAAGGAAAAACAGGTGGCTTTATCAGTCAACACCTAAAAACCCCTCACTATCGCACCGCGTGATGGGGCTGGTGAACGCAAAATGGTATAGCATTCCATCATCATATCTCTTTTTTACAACTATACCATCTCGTTTTTTGACGTTTACTTCTCTATGTTAACGATACAAATCACTTTAAGATATTATTCACAATAAATAATGACTGTATTTCCTCTTGTCAGACACCTATTAAAATAGCGATTTAATAACAAAAATTAAAAACCCCTAGTCCAATGATTTGGTCAAAAATTCGAAAGCTATTCATGATACCTTCAAAAATAATAGTACTATGCTAAATCTTTACATTTTGTTATGGTTTAAGGTAATTAGTTTTAGGTTTAAACTGTGCACAATAATTTGGTAAAACAGAGTATAATATAATAAAAATAACAAGCAATAGCAAAGGAGTTCACATATGAAATTTATAAACTTTACTGCGATGACAGAAAAAGGCTTAAATAAAAAAGTAAATGAATTTTTAGAAGAAAACCCTTATATCGAAATTCTCAAATTTGATTATCAAATAGGTTACAGTGGTTATGGCGTAGGTATACTTTATAATAAAGTTAAAACGCAATCTTGAAATTAAAAGATTGATTAGTCATGGCGATCCATTCAAACATTTATTTAGAGGGGAAACAATGAATAAAGCGATATACTTACACCACACAGTCAACATTGTACTTATGATGACGCTAATCGCTTTGAATTTTTTAGATATTGGCGGTCTAACTACTTCGATCATATAAACCGTTGTATTTTTCAGTAATGCTATGCTTTCATTCAGAACTAATAGTAAAAAAGTAAGAGAAGATGGTCTGTCGATAGAAGATACACATAAATAATCCTACTTGGTAAGCAAGCCTTAATAAACTATGCCTTTGTTATAGTTTTGGTACCGCGTTTAGCTGTAAAATCAAATTTAATTAGCGAAAAGGTGACAGCCTATGAATTATAAAAAACACCTTCCTGGAAAATGGAAAATTGTTGCTACTTCATTTAGCATGTGGAAATCGGATAAAAATAAAAATCCTACCATTACTTATTCATTACATAAGGATGTTCCACTCATTTTTAATGATTTAGTAGAATATAAGAAAAATCATAAATTGAAAAGTATTACTGGCTATGACAAACTTCGTAATGAGTCATTTATTTGGAGAGGCAAAGGATGGTTAAAACCATTTACTAGTAAGTGGAAGGTGTTATATTTAGATTCAGACCTATTAATTATTAAATTTAGCGCCACTCTTATCACACCCTCTGGCATGGATATTTTAGTTAGAAATACAAAGGATTTCTCCTATTACAAAGAACGAATAAATGGCCATCCAAAATTATTTAACTTAAACACTGTAGAAACACAAAATCTACATTGGCTTTACTAAACCTACCTTTAATTTCGTTCATGCTCCTGATCTATAATATGAGCGTTACAAAAAGAATTTAAATCGTTCTGAACTAGCAAACCTATTCTGTTACTGAAAAATGGTAGCATTCTATCAATCAAATGGCATATCTTGTAGTAATTTGTGCTATATGCTGAAGCGAAATATTTCAAGAACAAATTACATAAAACGACGTAATAATCACTTTCATAAAGGAGTCTTAAATTGGAAACGATCATAGCTATATTAATAAAAGCAATTGATTTCATATTGAGCGTCATCCCAGAAAGTTTATTATATATTGGCAAGCTATTTAAACGTAAGGAAAAAAGGTAAGGATAAAGCACAATAAATCAAATAACAAACCACTTTGAATTTCTGCGTACACACGCCTTATTTCAAAGTAGTTTATTAAAAAGCGACAAGGAGCATTGGTATGAAAGACGATAAATTGAGAACAAGCAACTCAAATATTAAAGCAATTTTCCTCACTATCTTACCTATGCATATATTTTTTATCGCACTATCAATTTATAATATATTAACCAAAGATAGTATACTTGCATTATCTTTATCTATATTCAGTTTAATGATTTTTACATCTATGTTAACACTATTTTTAAATACATATATGATTTCTAAAACCAAAAACAATTCAAGGTGAGACCGTGTCATTAAATAAAAACTAAATTGATGATACATAAAGGATATTTACTATGCGTTTACCAGTCGCTATTGTTTTAGGGGTTATTTTTATAATGGGTTATGTTTATTTTTGGACATTCGTATTTCTTTGGGAAAATAAAAAATAAGTAAAGCCCAACGGACTTAGACCTATGACTAAGAAAACATTTTATATCGCTTTCATTGGTAATGGGTTTATCGCTTCTGCTTTCATTGGTATTGCAATATACTCAAGTTATTTTAAATAGCCAATTAACGTGTCTATAATCGAACACATTGTACGAAATGGCCATAAAAATATAAAGAGGTTCTAAAATTGGATATACTTATTGGTTTAGTGATTAAAACAATAGATATAGTTGTAGCTATAGCAAGTTTTTTTGAATGGAAAATATCAAGGTTATTAAGTAACCTTTTAAAACGTAAAAGTAAAATTGAAAATAAGAAGAACAAATAGTAGTCATAACTACGCACTTCAGTACACATACACGCTACTTTAAATTTTACTATACATCGTAGACTTAATTTTAAGAGCATATTGCATAAAGAAAAAGAAAGGAAAAGTTTAAATGAATAAAGCAATGATTGTGCATCACACACTCAACATTCTCCTAATGATTATCTTAATAATAGTAAATTTCTTTAATACTTTGAATTTACCAGTATCAATAACGCTAGCCACTTTAATTCTAGTAAATGCTATTTTATTAATTAGAGCAAACAGTAAACAAGTTAAGAATAATGGCATTACTATAGATGACTATAAAAAGAAATAATATAACTTTTTTGGGAGCAGATTATGAAATTCGGCAATTCATTATAAATATGATTATAATGATCTACTTATGGCTATCCCATTATTAGTAGTGTCTATTTTTGTGCCGGTTATATTTGTGATACTTCTTATACGTATTATTTGCGGATTCGAAAAGAATAAATAAGAGCATTTTACGAAATCTGGTAATCAAAAAATTGTATCCATCCTCTTTGATAAAGAACCACACAAAAACACCCCCTTAAGCCTATGCCTAAGGGGTTTCATCATTTTATACTATTATTCCCACTCGATTGTGCTTGGTGGTTTAGAAGTAATATCATAGACAACGCGGTTAACGTGGTCTACTTCATTTACGATGCGGCTTGAAATTTTCTGTAAGACTTCCCAGTCAATGCGGGCAAAGTCACTTGTCATACCATCAATAGATGTCACTGCGCGGATACCTACAGTGTGATCATACGTACGGTAATCTCCCATAACACCTACTGATTGAATACCCGGTAAGACAGTAAAATATTGCCAAACCTCACGTTCAAGACCTTCTTCACGGATGACTTGTCTTAAAATCGCATCTGATTCGCGTACGATTTCAAGTTTATCTTCTGTAATTTCACCCAGTACACGAATCCCTAAACCTGGTCCTGGGAATGGTTGTCTCCATACTAAGTGTTCTGGAATGCCTAATTCAATACCTAATTCACGTACTTCATCTTTAAATAATGTATTAATTGGTTCAATTAATTGGAATTCCATATCTTCTGGCAATCCACCTACATTGTGATGAGATTTAATCGTTTGTGCTGTCTTCGTGCCTGACTCGATAACATCTGTGTACAACGTGCCTTGTGCTAAGAAGTCTACACCTTCTAGTTTAGATGCTTCATCATCGAAGACATAAACGAATTCGTTACCGATGATTTTACGTTTTTGTTCTGGGTCTGATACGCCTTGTAATTTACTCATAAAACGTTCTTGAGCATTAACACGAATAATATTCATGTTAAAACCTTCACCGAATTGTTCCATGACCATGTCGCCTTCGCCTTTACGCAATAAACCATGGTCTACAAATATACATGTCAATTGGTCTCCGATTGCTTTGTGTAATAGCACTGCAACAACGGATGAATCCACGCCGCCACTCATTGCGCAAAGTACTCTACGGTCACCAACGAGCCCACGAATTTTCTCTACCTCAATATCGATAAAGTTTTCCATTGACCATTCACCTGTACAGTCACACACACGGCGTACGAAGTTACGCAGTAAATCGTTGCCAAATTCTGTGTGGCGTACTTCTGGGTGGAATTGTACGCCATAGATACGACGCGATTTGTCTTCAATTGCTGCATAGTTTGTACTTGGACTGTCTGCAATCACTTCAAAGCCTTCTGGAATTTCGATGACTTTGTCTGAATGACTCATCCACACATTTTGTTCTTCAGGTAATCCAAAGAATAACTCATCTGTCTTAGCGTTAATCACAGCTTTACCATATTCGCGTTCATTAGCGCGTTCAACTTTTCCACCTAATAACTTAGTAGTTAGTTGCATACCATAACAAATGCCTAAAATAGGCACGCCTAAATTGTAAATCTCTGGATCAATTGTGAATGAATCTTCCTCATATACTGAATTAGGTCCTCCTGAAAGGATAATACCTTTCGGGTTCAAACGTTTAATTTCTTCAATACTAATTTCATGGTCATGTAACTCACTATACACGCCCATTTCACGTATACGACGTGTGATTAATTGGTTATATTGGCTACCAAAGTCTAAAACAAGTATGAGCTCTTGCTCTTTCGCCATTTCCATAGATTTAAATCTCCTTTAACTTAGAATGAATAATTGGGTGATTCTTTTGTAATTTGCACATCATGTGGGTGGCTTTCTGCTAAACCAGCTGGTCCCATACGTGTGAATTGAGCTTCTTCTCTTAACGCTTCTAAGTTACTTGAACCAGTGTAACCCATACCTGATCTTACGCCGCCCATAAGTTGATAAATTGTGTCTTGTAATGGGCCTTTGTAAGCAATACGTCCTTCAATACCTTCTGGAACGAATTTTTTCGGTGTTTTATCTTCTTGGAAATAACGATCGTTTGAACCACTTTCCATTGCACCTAATGAGCCCATACCTCTGTACACTTTATATTGTCTACCTTGGAATACTTCTGTATCGCCTGGGCTTTCTTCAGTACCTGCAAGCAAGCTACCTAACATAACTGCATGTCCGCCAGCAGCTAGCGCTTTAATGATGTCACCTGAGAATTTAATACCACCATCAGCGATAATCGCTTTACCTTGTTTACGCGCTTCTGAAGCACAGTCGTACACTGCTGTAATTTGTGGTACACCAACGCCTGCAACAACACGTGTTGTACAAATTGAACCAGGACCGATACCAACTTTAACAACATCAGCACCCGCTTCATATAAAGCTTTCGTACCTGCAGCAGTAGCTACGTTTCCGGCAATTAATGTAACTTGTGGGAATTTTTCTTTAATATGTTTAACTTGTTCTAATACGCCTTTAGAGTGTCCGTGAGCTGTATCAATAACTAATGCGTCTACGCCAGCTTCAACTAATTTTTCAGCACGGATATCGGTATCTTTTGCGATGCCGATTGCTGCGCCTACTAATAGTCTGCCAAGTTTATCTTTAGCAGAATTTGGGAATTCAAGTACTTTTTCAATATCTTTAATTGTGATTAAACCTTCTAATTTCCCGTCTTTAACTAAAGGTAACTTCTCAATTTTATGTTGTTGTAATAATTCTTCTGCTTCATCTAGTGTAGTACCAACTGGGGCTGTGATTAAATTTTCTTTCGTCATAACATCTGAAATTTTTATAGAAAAATCTTCAATAAAACGTAAGTCACGATTAGTCAAAATACCAACTAATGTTTTATCTTCTTCATTATTTACAATTGGCACACCTGAAATGCGGTATTTGCCCATTAATGCCTCTGCTTCAAACACACTTTCTTCTGGCGTTAAGAAGAACGGATTTGAAATGACACCATTTTCGGAACGTTTCACTTTTTGGACTTCATCTGCTTGATCTTCGATATTCATGTTTTTATGAATAACACCTAGGCCACCTTGTCTCGCCATTGAGATAGCCATTTTAGATTCCGTTACAGTATCCATACCTGCTGAAATAACAGGAATATTCAGTTTAATACCTTCTGATAATTGAACACTTAAATCTACTTCTTTCGGTAATACATCTGATTCTGCTGGCAACAATAACACATCGTCAAAAGTTAAAGATTCTTTTTCAAATTTATTTTCCCACATATGAATACAGCCTCCTAATATTTGTTTTATAGCTCCATTATTCCATAGTTTCTACATTTTGTTGATTCTTAATGCCGTTAAAAAAGAAATTCAAAACAATTGCTGAAATAGCACCAAGTACAATACCATTTTGAGTCAACCATGCGAATTGGTCGCCTAAAGCTTGAAATGCTTGTGGTACTGCACTTATACCCGTTCCTAGTCCAACTGATACCGCAATAACCAACAAATTATTTTGATTCTTGAAATTAATATTACCTAATATACTAACACCATATGCCATTACCATGCCAAACATAGCTATCATCGCGCCGCCTAATACAGGCAGCGGGATCATATTAGCTAAAGCGCCTAATTTAGGAATACAGCCACAAATGATGAGTAGGATGACCATACCATAAATGACTTTATTCTTTTTAGCGCCTGATAATGATACTAGTCCCACGTTTTGAGAATATGCTGTATACGGAAATGCATTAAAAATAGAGCCTAAAATAATCGCGATACCTTCAGCAGTATAGCCTTTACGAAAATCTTTTCTCTCTAAGCGCTTCCCTGTAATTTCACTTAATGCGTGGTAAACACCTGTTGATTCTATCAAGCTGACTAATGCAACGATAAAGAACACTAAAGTTGCACCAAAATCAAAACTGAATGTTGAAAATCTAAACGGTTGTGGCAATGCAAACCAATGGGCTTCTCCAACTTGTTTAACGTCTACAATGCCAAACGTTGAAGCTAAGACGGTGCCAACAACCAAACCAATCAATATGGCAATCGATTTTAAGAAACCGACTGTAAAGCGTTGTACAATTAATATGACAATTAATGTGATAACACCGAGCATGATATGCTTAGCGTCACCAAAGTTTTTAGCGTCTTCTCCACCCGCCAAATAATTCATTGCTACTGGCATTAAATTAATACCTATGATAGTAACCACACTACCTGTTACAACAGGCGGGAAGAATTTAACTAAATAAGAAAAGAATGGTGCGATTATAACGACTAATATACCTGATAAAAAGAGGGAACCATATAAGTCGCCTATGCCTTTCGTTTGGCCAATTAAAATCATCGGCGCAACTGCAGTGAATGTGCAGCCTAAGACAATGGGTAAACCAGTACCTGTCCCTTTCCACACTTGCAAGAATGTAGCCACACCGCACATAAAAATATCTACAGTAACTAAAAATGCAATTTGTTCTGGCGTGAAGTCTAAGCTCGTCCCGACAATTATCGGTACAAGAATTGCACCAGCGTACATCGCTAAGAGATGTTGTAAACTTAAAATAAAGGTTTTCATGATTGTTCCTCAACAAATGTCACTTTATTACCACTAAGAGAAGCAACTTTACATAGGGATGAAACTTTCAACCCAGCTTTTTCCAAACGCGCTCTCCCTGGTTGAAAACTTTTTTCCACTACAATGCCAACACCTATAGTTTCAGCATTTGCTTGTTTAACAATCTCATTTAAGCCTAACGATGCATCGCCATTAGCTAAGAAATCGTCTATGATTAATACTCGATCATTTTTATCTAAAAATTCATCTGAAACCATAACAGTACTTGTCGTATTTTTGGTGAATGAATGGATATCAGCGTAGTAAGCCTCTTTGGTTAATGTACTTGGTTTTGCTTTTTTAGCAAATAAACACGGTACATCAAAATGCATCGCTGCCATAATCGCTGGTGCAATACCAGATGCTTCAATGGTTAATACTTTAGTAACCCCTTCATCTTTAAATTGATTATAAAACGTTAGCCCTACGTCGTGCATCAGCTTTGCATCAATTTGATGATTTAGAAATCCATCTACCTTCAAAATCTTCTCATCAATAACAACGCCGTCTGCCTCAACTTTCCGTTTTAACAAATCCACTCAAAAAACCTCCTCATTTTGTATACAAAAAAAATCCTAAACTAACCTAGTTTCAGGATCTATGAGTGAACGTGCAATACTATAAAGAAGTGATGTTCAACTTACAACTTGCGCTGCATTAATCAATGCTTCTACATTCATTTCCCTATTTATGTAAAAATGAAAAACAACAATGGTTTATAAGTGTGCTAATTAAAAGGTACATTTCCCAAATCATACTTTAAAACGATTGAAGTTGAATGTCTCGTATTGTATTGGTTACTCATAGTCATGTCGTTAATGGCAACATGGTAGAAACTTCTAGAGCCGTATCCTCTAGATTATATGAGTTAGATAAATTATTAACTGATGATAGCAAATTTTCGCGTTGTTTTCAATACAATTATTATAAGTAAGCGTTTTAAAAAGATAGATTTATTATTAAATATGTACTTTAGTAAACGTTTTCTTTACTGTAAAATCAAGATTGTCAGATGCGTAACTTCATTATATAATAAAATTGTATTCGTTTTATCTAATCATTAATAGGGAACACATTATAGAAGTAATAGAAAAACGGACGGAGGGACAAACAATGGCTGATTTTACAATCATACAAAGTAGAGAAGAAATACTGCCTACAATTGAAAAGAAACTTTCTGAAGGATATGCTGAATCCGAAATTTCAGTTATAAGTAAGACTAAATTGCATTTCGAAGAATTACACGATTCTGAAGTGAACTTAACAGCTACAAGCGGTTCATTTAGTGACAAAATGGCTAAAATTTTAACTGGCGAAGATGGCGAAGAAGTGGTTTTATCTTATTATGATATTAGTGATTATGATAAAGAGCGTTATAAGAAAGAAATTTTAGATAATAATTATCTTATTATCGCTGCTAAGGATCGTTCTTCTCATGAAGAAGTTCAAGAAGCCAACGCTGCTTATGCTACTGATCTTTTTGAAGGCACGCATTATTCAGAAGAGACCGAAGGACCAAAATCTTAACCTTCTTAATCATTCATACTCGTTGAGTGGCTTAAGTAATGGTAGACCTATGTTTATATCAATATACTAAACTTATATGATAAGTGGCTCATTTTTAAAATATACATATATGATATTTTAAAATTTTAGCCACCTTTATTAGGGGCGAGCATATGAAATCAATTTAATTATTTTGATTTCTGTCTCGCCCCTCTTTGACTTCTTCAACGCATAAAATTATTTTTAAAATCTTTAAGCAACTTATGTCCACTGTTTTACTATGTTATAATGAACGCATTATTATTGGGGGGACGTCTTTCTATGGAATTTAAAACGATTCAATCAATCGATGATCCGTTATTCAAAGCCGCATTGGCGTTATATGATAAACAATTCGGCATTGATTTATCTGAAGATGAACAAATATTTAAGCAATCTTTAAAAAATGAACATACCAAAGATGATTATATCTTTTTAGTTGGGATACAATCAAATGGAGTTGTCAGCTTGGCTACAGCACATTATGAAGCTACTACAAATTCTTCTTTTTTAATTTATCTCGTCGCAAACGATCAACCAGACCATGATGAAATAATCACCAAAACTTTAGGGAGTATAGAAAAGGAAATTAGTTATTTATCGAATCAATTACATGCGCATGATGTCAATTTTATTATGCTAGAAGTGCCTAAAGAACCTGACCAAGTTTCAGAAGAAGAAAAAGCAATTTTGAACCATAGACGTGATTTCTTATTTAATCATGGTTTCGAAAAACAGTATGACCTTGACTATTTAGCGCCCAATTCAGACGGTTTCTCGGAAGGGTTACCTAAAGATTTATATATCAAATCAAATATCGAGCTCACTAAAGATATTTACGGACCAAGCATCAAATCTAACTATATCTTAAAATATGTCTTTGCTAATAGAATTTCTAGAAGTATTATTTATCCGTTATTAGAAGAGATGAACTTACGTAAATCATAGAAGACACCACTTGAAATCACTATAAAAACAGTTTAGACTAGCATAGAGGTAAGGCTGACGTTTCACTAACCGAAGACAAACGTCGGTATACATAAAAATTATGATGAAAGGACTTATTTCTATGTTAACTAAAGAATTTGCACAACGCGTTGAGCTAAGCGAAAAACAAGTCCGTAAAATCGTTCAGCATTTAGAAGAACGCGGTTACCAACTTAGCAAGACTGAATACCGTGGTCGTGAAGCCACAGATTTCCAAGAGGAAGATATCGAATTATTCCAAGATATCGCTGAAAAAGTCAAACAAACGAATAGTTATGACTTGGCTTTCGAAGAACTTGAAAAAGAAAAAGACTTCTTACAAGTATTAGTCAAGGATGATGATAACAATCTTCCTTCTGACCAAAATGTTTCTTTACTCATTGAAGACTTACGCAGTGAAATCCAAAAAATGCGTGACGAGCGCCAAATGCTTGGTCAAATGATTAACCAAGTTCATCATCAACAACAAGAATTGCACAAAATGCAAAACCAAATTACATCTCATTTAGAAGAGAATACAGAATCTCTAAAAGCGATTCAATCATCAACAGATGAGATTAAATCTACTCAGAGTGTTATCCAAGATTCACAAAAAGAGCAAACTGAACTTGTGAAATCCAATGTTGAAACAGAACAAGTACACACTAACCAAACAACTTCTGATGATCAAACAACTTCGTTCACAGAAAATACAACTGAGCAAGTATCAGCAAAATCAGACGATAAAGAAACGGATAAGTCCGTTGATGACGCTGCAAACGATAGTGCCAAAAATGCGTCAATCCAAACTGAAAGCGAAGAAATCACTCAAATTAGCGAACAACCTTCTGAACAATCAACAAATCCAGAAAATGACCAAGCAACACCTGAAAGTGGTGCAACTAAGCGTGAAGCATCCACTGATGAATCAGAGCAAAGCGCCGATGCGGAGTCTAATAAAGAAAACGATGAAAGTGTACAACCTACAGACATCGATAATAAAGAAGAAACCGTATCAACTACTAACGAATCAAATACGCCAGGACAAGAAACAGATGCATCTCAAGAGACACCTTCTTATTCTTCACCAATAGCTAAAGAAGAACCTAAAGAAGAACGCAAAGGATTTTTTGCACGTTTATTCAATTTATAATAGTGAAAATAGCACGCCATCCTAAAATTAGGATGGCTTTTTTATGTTTAACCCCCCTACTCCAATCCCTTTATGCCTTGTTCCAACCGCATGTATATCCTATATACAACTACCACAAATTGGGTGTTATATAAATTTCTTAAAATTTTTTGAGTAATTGACTTGAATATTATTTGTTTTGCTACTATCCTTAGTATGCGTATCGGATTTCAAAAAATTAATTTAAATTTAGAAAGTGTAGGTCCTGTTTTTATGTTATTAACAATTCTTAATATCGTTATTTTTGTGGCCTTCCTCATCGGTTTATATGTAATGGCAAGAAGACACGTTTCATTTCCTAAACGTGTCTTCACAGCGTTAGGCATTGGGATTGTCTTTGGGATCGCTATCCATTTAATTTACGGTGTGGATTCAAAGGTTACTAAACAAACAACAGATTGGTTTAGTATCGTTGGAGATGGCTACATCTCATTCTTACAAATGATTGTTATACCTTTAATTTTCATTTCAATCGTTTCAGCTTTTACAAAAATCCAAATTGGAGAAAAATTTGCTAAAATTGGCATTTACATCTTCATTTTCTTAATCGGTACTGTTGCAATTGCAGCAGTCATTGGTATTATTTCAGCCTTAGTATTTGGTTTAGACGCTTCAACAATCGATTTAGGTAGCGCTGAAAGTTCAAGAGGTAGTGAACTTGCAAGCCAAGCTAAAGATATGACAGCGAGTACGTTACCTCAACAAATTTTAGAGTTATTACCAACTAACCCATTCTTAGATTTCACTGGCCAACGTACGACTTCTACAATTGCTGTAGTTATCTTTGCTGCGTTTGTCGGCTTTGCATTTTTACGCGTTATGCGTAAACAACCTGAAAGCGGACATTTACTTAAACGCGGTATCGATGCTATTTATAGTATTGTTATGTCTATCGTAACTTTTGTATTACGCTTAACACCTTATGGTATTTTAGCTATCATGGCGAATACCATCGCAACAAGTGATTTTGGCGCAATATGGACATTAGGTAAATTTGTGATTGCATCTTATGCAGCATTGATTGTCATGTATATCATTCATTTGATTATCGTGACAGGTATCGGCTTGAACCCCGTTACATTTGTTAAGAAAACATCTGAAGTACTCTTATTTGCGTTTACATCTCGCTCAAGTGCAGGGGCCTTACCTCTAAACGTTCAAACACAAAAAAACCGTTTAGGTGTACCAGATGGTATTGCTAACTTCTCAGCTTCATTCGGTCTTTCAATTGGTCAAAATGGCTGTGCTGGTATCTATCCAGCGATGCTTGCTGTCATGGTAGCCCCAGCAGCTGGCGTCGAAGTTAACTTGCAATTTATTTTATCTGTAATTGGCATTGTTATTATCAGTTCATTCGGTGTAGCTGGTGTCGGAGGCGGAGCAACATTTGCTTCTATCATTGTGTTGTCTACATTAAACTTACCAGTTGCATTAGCAGGGGTGTTAATCTCTGTAGAACCATTGATTGACATGGGTCGTACCGCATTAAATGTTAACGACTCTATGCTTGCAGGTGCTGGCACTGCTAAACTAACAAACAACTTAGATTCTGACACTTATCATTCCAAAGATTATGGTGAAATTACAAGTTCCTAATCTATCATTACCTTTTACCCCGAATATAGATTAGAACTAAGACATCCATTACGATGCTCCTTCTAAAGTAGACACTTAACAGTGAAAACTTTTTAGAAGGAGTTATTTTTATGTCTAAAATCAATTTTATCTAGGGTGATTTCAATTCATTTATGTAAGCAGACGTTTTTAATAAACAATTGAATAAGTTGTTATTTTTTAGCTCTTAGATGTTCATAATGCTTTCTTAAATATATAAACTATATATTATTTTAACAATCAAAAAAGCACGTTTCTTGGATATGTCTTAGTCATATCCAAGAAACGTGCTTTTAGTCATTAATATTCAGGTTTAAATGGACCCCAAGTAATTTTCTGTTTACCATCTAATGGAATTGAATCTATTGTGTTAGATACATCATCAAACCACTTTAAAAAAGCTGGGTTTTTATCTAAATAGGCTTCTGCACTATCTTCACTAATATCATGTAAATACCAAGCCTTACTCTCGAACTCATATTGAATTTGTGAATAGGCAAGCCGTGTGATATCAACACTGTCATACAGGCAGTTCACATGCTTAACGAGATTAGGTGCTTGTGAAATTAGGCTATTAGATATAATGTTTTTATGCGTTTGGTTATCTAAATCATTCCACATTCTTAACTGGCCGTCCATTTGAAAGAATATATCTATCGTGGAGTCATTCTCATTGAACGAAACAAGGATAAATACGCGCTCTGCTGTATGATCAACTGAATTTATCGCTCCGACGATTAATTTTTGAGCCATCTTTACCCAATAGGCTTGAGCTTCTTGAGGGGTTAGTTTACTGCTAGAAGAGTAAATATAGTTTTTATTTGCATTGGAATCTCCATGCGTCTTCTTTCCAAATAACTTGTCAAACATGCTCAACATAACCAACCCCTTTCTAAGAGATGAACTTTTCCCATCCTAAATGGTGTTCAACAGAAGTTGTCAGTTTACTATTTTTGAATAAAACCTGATTTATTCAATTGCTCTAACATATCTAATCTCTGTTTAGCACTCATAAAATTAGAGATTTGTTCTGACCATGTTTCACTACGTTCTCCATTTGTGCGAGATGCATAATACTTACTAACTGTTTGATCATAAGCACTTAATGCTCTCCGTTGCACTTCTTTATCGCTGTTATACTTGTTTTGATGGAAGACATGCTCGATTGGTAAACGTGGTTTAGGGCTACCATTTTCGTTATCTGCTGGTATACCCAATGCCATTCCAAACAACGGGAAAGTATGCTCTGGCAATTCTAAAATTTCACGTACACGTTCAACATCGTTTCTAAGCGATCCTAAATAGACCATGCCGTAGCCCATATCCTCAGCCGTAGTAGCAATATTTTGAGCAACTAATGCCGCATCAATTGTACCTACTAATAGTCCTTCTGCTGATTCAAAAGACGTCGACATATCATTTTTAGAATTTTCATTCACAATTGCATGTCTATAATAATCCATTACAAAGACGAGCAAATAGCCATTTTCAACTACATAGGGTTGACCAGAGACTTCTTTCAAATCTTCTTTAACCTCAGGGTCATCAATACCGATAATTGAATACGCTTGTAAATAACTGGATGTCGAAGCACTTTGCCCTGCTTCAATTAATTGTTTAACGCTCTCTTCTGAGACAGGATCTTTCTTGAAACTTCTAACCGAATGATGTTTTTTCAATAAGTTGTATACATAATCAGACATGTCATATCCGCTCCTCTTTATGTAAATGTTTATAGTATTTAAATGATAACAAAGCTTGTATTTAATTGCTCATTATCTGTTTACCCATTTTTTATTATTTCAAAATAATTGAATACTGATATAAATTAAATTAGTGCTATATTTGTAAATGAATTTTTGAAACGCATGACATAATAGTTAAAAATTAATTTCGACCTGCTTTCCTTTGCGTGACAATGCTTTTTATACATGTTCAAATCATATTGATGAAAACTTCATTATATAATCAATCATTTACAACTAGAATGTTTTCTAAACCCATTAACGTGGAACTCATAATGTAAGGGGGGAATTATTTTGAGTAACAAAAAACAAGATCAATTAAAAAATGTAGAAAAAGACAATGACGAAAAAGCAATGACGACGAATAATGGTGTCAAAATAAGCGAAGATGAAAATACCTTAACAGTAGGAGAACGTGGCCCCAGCTTATTAGAAGATTTCCATTTCAGAGAAAAAATCATGCATTTCGACCATGAACGTATCCCAGAACGCGTCGTTCATGCACGCGGTTTTGGAGCTCACGGTGAATTCCAAGTATATAAAGATTTATCAGAATACACTTCTGCAGACTTTTTAACACACCCCGAAAAAACAACGCCAGTGTTTGTTAGATTTTCAACCGTTCAAGGCTCTAAAGGTTCTCCAGATACAGTCAGAGACGTACGTGGTTTTGCCACAAAATTCTACACAGATGAAGGCATTTTTGATTTAGTAGGAAATGACATCCCAGTATTCTTTATCCAAGACGCAATCAAATTCCCAGATTTAATTCATGCAGTTAAGCCAGAACCACACAATGAAATGCCTCAAGGTGGTACAGCGCACGATACATTTTATGACTTCTTTGCCCAAAATCCTGAATCAACACATACAACTGTGTGGGCAATGAGTGATCGTGGTATACCTAAGAGCTTCAGACATATTGAAGGTTTTGGTATTCATACTTTCCGTCTAGTGAACAGTGAAGGCGGTTCGTATTTCGTTAAATTCCATTGGAAGCCGCTTCAAGGTTTAGAAGGTTTAGTATGGGACGAAGCTCAAATGTTACATGGTAAGGACGTAGACTTCCATCGTAAAGATTTGTATGAATCCATTGAAAAAGGCGATTACCCTGAATGGGAATTAGGTCTCCAAATTATACGTCCTGAACAAGAATTCGATTTTGATTTTGATATTTTAGATCCAACTAAAATTTGGCCTGAAGATCAGGTCCCAGTTCAAAGAGTTGGTAAAATGACATTAAATCGAAATGTTACTAACGTTTTTGACGAAACTGAACAAGCGGCTTTCCATCCTGGTCATATTGTGCCAGGTATCGATTTCTCTAATGACCCATTATTACAGGGACGTTTATTCTCGTATACAGATACACAAATCACTAGATTAGGTGGTCCAAACTTCAACCAAATACCAATCAACCGTCCTGTTAACGAGGTACACAATAACCAAAGAGATGCCATGCATCAAATGAACGTGAACAAAGGACAAGTAGCTTACCATAAAAACGCACTTAACAACAATGATCCTCATACAACACCTAAAGAAGAAGGCGGCTATGAACACTACCAAGAAAAAGTCGAAGGCCGTAAAATCCAAAAACGTAGCGAAAGTTTCAAAGATTATTATAGCCAAGCTAAACTTTATTTAAATAGTTTAACGCAACCTGAATTTGACCATACTGTAGATGGTTTCTCATTTGAAATAGGCATGTGTGATTCTATTATGGTTAAGCAAAATGCAGTTAACCAATTAAATAAGGTAGACCGCACTTTAGCTGAGCGTGTAGCTAAAAATGTAGGTGTCGAAGTACCTGAAGTAAATGAAGAAGTAAATTCAGACGAAAAAGATAGCAAATTATCAATGGAAACACTAGATATTCCATTAGCTGGTCACTCTGTAGCAGTAGCAGTAAATGGCGATATCAGTGCGGATACATTGAAATCTTACGCTAAAACATTTACAGAAAACAAATTGAATTATGTGTTCGTTGGACAGCACCCTAAAGATATTTCAGAAGAATTCGGTATCACGGAAACATTTGATACTGCTCATCCAACACTATTTGATAGTTTAATCGTTTTATCAGATGGCAGCGACATTCTTCCACCTGTTGAAGAATTCGCAGAACTCACGTATAAGCACAATAAACCATTAGTGGTGAACCAAGCAGCTTCTCAAGGCTTAGCAGGTGCTAAGTTAAATTTAGAAGCTCCTGGTGTCTTTGTTTCAGATGACCCTCAAACAATTGTGCAAGCATTTGAACGCAAAAGATATTGGGACAGATAATCTTTTTAATCACTAGCAAACTATATACAGGTTAGTCACCTTCCTACTGGGGGCGAGTTAAGAAATTAAATTGTTACTTTTAATTTTTTCTCGCCTCCGTTTCTTTTATCCATTAAAATATTGTGTAAGTAGATATTAGATTAATTATAGCTTGCGGCGACATAGATGGATGATGCTTTACCCGCATACGTTTCAAAAATCCTAAAGGCGCAATAGCGCAACCTCAAGTTGCCTTGTAGAAAATAATTAGGCGCGTGACCTTATACTCACATTACTTTATTTTTGAATACAAGGCGTGGTTAATATGGAAATTGGTTCAAGCATCAAAGAACAACGCGAACTCAAAAATGGGTCGCAAGACGAACTAGCTGAAATACTAAACATTTCACATCAAAGTATTTTTTAATGAGAGTTAAATAAAGTCTACCCTAGTATTGATATGTTCATTAAAATGAGTGATTTATTCGATGTTTCTCTAGATGAACTAATTAAAGGTGATAAAAACTTTAAGGAAACTACTATCGAAACCTACCAACAACCTGTTTCAAACCAAAATCACCATCCTATGGATGGTTGGGAATTTCTGTCTAATTACTGGTGGCTCTTCTTTCCTGTCGTTGTTACAATTTGGTGGATGCTACAAACATTTAATTAATTTGTCTAATCTCATACAGTTCGTTTCCAACACATTAGATAAAACATCATGCGCATTTGGTTAAACGGAGATTTATAAATCATACATGCAGCAAACACCTCCGTGCGCTATAGATTAAACTACCTCAATATAAGAGAGAAGTAACAAAGCGCATTTTTGTTATTTCTCTCTTATTTTCTTTTAGAAATGAACACACACAGCGGTATAAGATTGTTATACTATGTTACAAATATACTAAATGAGGTGTCAGTTATGGTTGATAACGTAAAATTGTTTATATATGCTGATAAAGAAGTTGAACTCAAACATCACCTAGCTACGATAGTGACAGAAAACGAACTTCAATATTCTATTATCAACTTAAATCATAATTACGCGCATTTTAAGACTTACACGCTTGACGAGCCACTCCCAGAACGTATGAAAGTCAAAGAAATCATTAAATTTTGGTGCAAATGGTATAGCTCCAGTCTCGCTAGCGAAACCATCATACACAAATGCAATCTCGCAATATTTAGTCAAAAACGAATTAAAAAACTTTCTAATTCTGAACTTAAGCTATTACATATCGCTAAGCTTGTGATAGTGCCAGAATCAAAATTTATTATAAAAGAACCCCTACAAAACGTCACAATTGAAACAAAATATACGATTATTAATTTACTTAATGAGTTAAGTACATCTAATACCATTATTTCATTAACAAATCACACTGAAGAAGCGCTTCTAATTAGTGAATATTGCTATCGTTTTAACAAAAATTCATTCAAACCCATAGCGCTTTCCAACGACAATTCTGAAAAGTATGCATCATCTATTGCCGAAAATCAAACACACTTAAGTCGTCAGCCGATCAGAAGACTAACAGTAAAGACAAATGAAAAAACAATGTTCCTTGACCCTATAGATATTGATTATTTAGAAAGCCAAGATGGCAAAGTAGTCATTCATGTGGGCGATGAACAATATATTCATGACACGACATTACAAAATATAGAAACGCTTATCACTCCTTATGGTTTCTATCGATGCCACCGTTCGTATATTATTAATTTACAAAAAATTACCGAAATTATTTCATGGTCTAAAAATAGTTACTCTATTCGAATTAATACTTCCAAAGATACATTAATACCTTTATCAAGACAGAAAGCTAAGGATATTGAACAATTTTTCAATATTTATGAGTAACATTTCACTGTGATATAGATACAATTCACCTTCTTTTGACTGTACAGCGCTCCTGTAAACGATAAACTGTTGTTGATTTCAAAAGGAGGTTTTTTCATGGATAATGTAATTGAAATGGAAAATGTAACGAAGTCTTTTAAAAATAAAGATGCTGTTCAAAACATGAGTTTCACCGTAAAAAAAGGAGAAATTTTCGGTTTTCTTGGCCCAAGCGGCTCTGGAAAAACGACGACAATTAAAATGCTAACTGGTTCCTACTGTCAGTCTAAGGGTAGTCTAACGGTGTTAGGTTATCGTAATGAAAACATTGGTTCTAATGGATTTATAGATCAAATAGGTATACTATCTGACCACAGTACTGCTTACGAAAGACAAAGCATTGCAGATAATTTGAAATTATTTGCGAAATTAAATGATGTGCCGTTACAAAAAATAGATGACACTTTAAATTTTATTGGTTTAACTCAAGATAAAAAAACATTGGTTAAACATTTATCAGCCGGTATGAAGCAGCGCGTTTTATTAGCAAAAGCATTGATACACGAACCAGAATTACTGTTTTTGGATGAACCTACTGCTTCATTAGATCCCTTAACAATTCAACACATACACAAAGGGCTTAAAGCGCTCAACGAACGAGGTACAACGATATTTTTAACGACGCATAATATGCAAGAAGCTAACGATCTATGCCATCGCGTCGCATTTATTGAATCTGGCATACTAAAAGAAATCGATACACCTGATAACTTTAGATTTAATCATTCGAACCATACGATTAAAGTGATGCACAAAAACAATCGGTCCAAGACTTTACCCATGACTAGTGAATCAGCCCAATATATTTCAGATATGTTAGAAGCTAATGATTTAAAATATATTTCCTCTGATTTACCTACATTAGGTGATGTATTCTTAAAAATCACAGGAAAGGAGCTCGTTTAATATGAATACCACACGTTTATCTGCCCTATTAGAAAAAGATCTAAAAGAAGCCATACGTAACCCATCTATTATATTTATGCCAATCATTATATTGTTTGTTAGCTTTTTCTACAGTTTTATAATGTCTGAAATAGGCAACGCTACTTCAGCCACAATCCTAATGCAATTTATTGTGGTTAATATGGCGTTTGTGATGGTGGCAACTGCGACAATCATTACGATGTTTGCTGAAGAAAATGAAAAAGGCACTTTAAAAGGATTAATTGAAACGCCCGCATCAAAAGTTGAGATATTATTATCAAAAGCCATTATAATGACAATACTTACTATCATTACAACTATCTTAAGTCTCCTAATTCTTGGTAGTTCTATTCATTTTGGTTTTCAAACTTATATCGGACTTGTGATCATGTTGTTTTTCTATCTTATATTAGGTTTAACATTAGGCCTTTTATCTAACAGTACCGGAGCAGCTACAACGTATACAATGCTACCCTTCTTTATATTTGGTATGATACCTTTATTTGAAATGATGAAGGATGTCTTAGATTTAGGTTTCTTTGAAAAAGTATTAAACTGGTTACCTTTCGGACTCGTTTTAGAGTTAGAAACAAATCACGCAACGTTAAATTTAATTTATTTAATGATTTGGTTAATTGTAAGTATCATTACTTTAACATTCGTTTATGATTACAAGTTCCGAAAGCGTTAAGAATGTTCACAAATTCGTTATAATTTACTTCAAACGCATTATATCAATATTCTATAGCCTTTCTTCTCAATTTCATATGTTTAGTTGAGAATTGAAAGGTTATTTATATTTTATGAAAGACTATATAAACAATGTATATGCTTTCATTTTTGTATGTGTAAGCATGGCTCAAATTGTCTGTCAACGCAAATAGCGCGCACGCTTTAAATCTATTATGATTCAAGCCCTCTATTGTTGACGAAATACTTACTACATGCAATAATAGAAAATGAAAGATTAGAATTATTATAATTAAGAAATAATAATAATCTAATCAATAATATTTTACATTAACAATAAGTTATTAAATAGGAGGATGTTTTACATGTCTTTAATCAACAAAGAAATTTTACCATTCACAGCTAACGCTTATGATCCAAAGAAAGATGAGTTTTTCGAAGTTTCAGATGAAAACTTAAAAGGTGCTTGGAATGTCGTTTGCTTCTACCCAGCAGACTTCTCATTCGTATGCCCGACTGAATTAGAAGATTTACAAGGACAATATGACAAGTTACAAGAACTAGGTGTCAATGTATATTCAGTATCAACTGATACTCACTTTGTACACAAAGCTTGGCACGATCATTCTGAAGCGATTAATAAAATTCAATATACAATGATTGGTGACCCTTCACAAACAATCACTCGTAACTTTGAAGTATTAGATGAAGAACTTGGCTTAGCTCAACGTGGTACATTCATCGTAGACCCTGATGGTGTTGTTCAAGCAGCTGAAATTAATGCAGACGGCATTGGCCGTGATGCAAGTACATTAGTACACAAAATTAAAGCAGCACAATATGTACGTCAACACCCAGGTGAAGTATGCCCAGCAAAATGGGAAGAAGGTTCAGAAACATTACAACCTGGTCTTGACTTAGTAGGTAAAATCTAAGGAGGCATTGATTTGAATGCTTAATGATCAGCTAAAATCACAATTGCAACAATTACTTCAATTGATGGAAGGTGACGTTGTACTAAGTGCAAGTCTTGGTTCAGATGATAAATCTAAAGAATTAAAAGAATTGCTAGACGAAGTAGCTGCAGCGTCTTCAAACATAACAATTGAAGCAAAAGACCTAAAACGTACGCCAAGCTTTACTGTTAATAGACCTGATGAAGACACAGGTGTAACATTTGCTGGTTTACCTATGGGTCATGAGTTTAATTCTCTTGTATTAGCTTTATTACAAGTAAGTGGTCGTGCGCCTAAAGAAGAACAATCTGTCATAGATCAAATTAAAGCTTTAGACCGCCCGCTTAATTTTGAAACGTATATCAGTTTAACATGTCAAAAATGCCCTGATGTTGTTCAGGCTTTAAATTTAATGAGCTTATTAAATCCTAATATCACTCACACTATGGTTGATGGTGCAATCTTTAGAGATGAATCTGAAGATATCATGGCAGTGCCCGCTATCTATTTAAATGGTGAAGAATTTGGTAATGGCCGTATGACTGTTCAAGATATATTAACTGAATTAGGCAGTAAAGTAGACCCATCAGAGTTTAATGATAAAGCGCCTTATGACGTGTTAATCGTTGGTGGTGGCCCTGCAAGTGGGAGTGCTGCGATTTACACAGCTCGTAAAGGATTACGCACTGGTATTGTTGCCGATCGCATCGGCGGGCAAGTGAATGATACTGCAACAATTGAAAACTTTGTCACTGTTAAAGAAACAGACGGACCTAAGTTTTCATCTGCACTTGAAGATCATGTAAAACAGTATAATGTTGATATGATGACAGGTGTCAGAGCGAGCGACATTGAAAAAATAGATAACGGTATAGTTGTTACTTTAGATAATGACGCTAAATTACAAAGTAAAACTGTTATCATTGCTACAGGTGCACGTTGGCGGAAACTAGAAGTACCTGGTGAAGAAGCGCTTATCAATAAAGGCGTTGCATTCTGTCCGCACTGTGACGGTCCTTTATTCGAAAATAAAAACGTCGCTGTCGTAGGAGGCGGAAACTCTGGTGTTGAAGCTGCAATAGACTTAGCAGGTATTGTAGAGCACGTAACACTATTTGAACGTAACGCTAGCCTTAAAGCAGATGACGTACTACAAGAACGTTTGAGCTCTTTACCAAACGTTACAATTATTAAAAATGCTCAAACTACTGAAGTGCTTGGTGAAAATTCAGTTACTGGTCTTAAATACCAAGACAAAGAAACGGGCGAAGACCATACTGTTGAATTGGAAGGTATATTCGTTCAAATCGGGTTACTACCAAATACAGAATGGCTTGATAATTATGTCGAATTAAATCAAGCGAATGAAATTATAATTGATCGTACCAACGCCACAAGTATTCCTGGCATATTCGCAGCAGGTGACGTAACAGACGATCGTAACAAACAAATTATAATTTCAATGGGCGCTGGCGCAAATGCCGCACTCAATGCATTTGATTATATTATTCGTCACTAAATTACATGCCCTATTAAAATCAATAGATAACTTTCTAGGAGGACCAAATCGGTTCTCCTTTTTTATGTTTTCAGTTAATAAATCGTACCGTTTTGATGTTTTAACATCCATAACAAATCGTTTAAGTCAGATTGCACTTTTATATTTCGTTCAAAAGATTGTGCGTTTATGTATCATTCGTCTATATAAATCAGTAGCTTGAGATGATACCCTTAAGTTATAATTTCAAGAGCAAATAGATTATGATATAAACAGGACTATGATTAAAGGAGTAGTACGTTCTATGAAAAAAAGTATATTTTTATCGTTAGTACTCATGCTAACTGCTATACTCGCCGCATGTTCTAACGAAGATTCGAATGATGACCAACAACACAGTGACAGACACGCACCTACCGATGTCAAAAAATTAACAGAAAATGACATTTTTAGTTCGAATAAAACAGATGAAGCCATTAGTGAAGAGGAAATGAATAAAGCAATTAAAAAGTATTTAGATGTTAACTCAGATATTATAGACAACAAATATTTAATACAGTATAAACTAGATAAACAAACGGGTACTGATACTAAAATTACAGATGCTCAAGCAAAAAGATTATCAGATTTGTCTCACAACGCTATCAAAAATGATGTACGCTTCGAGAAATTCGTCAAAGAAAATCATTTACCAAAAGGTTATAAAACCCATGTTGACCGTATTATCACTTACTTCACAGCTTTAAATAGCACAATTAAAGATGCTGATAAACAAATTGAAGAAGTGAATTACCAACCCCAGAACAAATTGAACGTTGTAGATGTATCGACAGAATACGCTGGAGATGTAAATGGTAAACAACAAGAAAAAATTAAAAAATTCCTTAAAGAAAAAGGCATAAAAAGTGACGCAGTAGATAAATAACCACATTATTTATTTTTATGAAAATAATAATCATAATTGTGAACATTATTTTAAATAAATGTCATATTTACTTTACTTAATAAGAGATTAAATCAATAGCATTACAAAACGATGACATCTTTAATTTCCAGTCTCATAAAGCTTTTTAAACGCTTACACATTATTTTTCGAAAAACATTGACTTATATTTGTAAAAAACCTTACATGATTGTAAGGTTTTTTAATATGATATGTCTTTTTTTCTCAGAGTTGTGTTTGTTATCCTTTAGTATAAGATCAAATACAGTAAACGTAGGAGCACAGTCGAGAAACCATTTTAAGGAGGTAGCACCCATGGTGATAACTATTTTACTAGGTGCAATGGCTGCTGTCTTCATAGCTTTTAATCTCTTTGAGAAGAAAGAAACATATGGCGTTATCTCATATAAATCAATTGCTCTAAGTATAACTTACGTCATACTAGCAGTTATTGTCGGTAGTTTTTTAGACAATATACACACAATTTTTCAAGGATTTCATGATAGCTTAACAGCAGCAAAAAGATATTAACTGACAGGGCAGAGTTCACATTTCTCTAAAATGATTGCTCAGTTGCGCCCTGCCAAGGATGGCTAGTTAATGTAAATATAAAGCTTGAAGCGTGTTTTCATTCCTGGCCATCTATTGATAGCATACTGAGACCCACAGAAGTCTGTATCAGAAACTACAGCACCAAATCATACGCATTGGCAAGTATGTACGTTCAAAATTAAAATACTTAAATATAACAGTGCACCTTATTTAACGAAGGTGCATTTTATTTTTATTTTGGCCGTGAGTATTTATCTTTAGATTCTTATGCTATTTTTCAACTTCATACGGTACACAATTTTCTATTTTTTTGTCTATTACAGTATCTTTATTTTCATACCCTAAATATACTAAGCAACATCTGATTACGACTTGATGCGCAATAATTACAATAGATTCTAAAGATGGGTCTACTTCATTTTTAAAGAAAGCTTCTACACGTTTCAATACATCTTCATAACTTTCACCTTCTGGCGCTTTTTGAGTAAAGCTGTGTCTAAATGCATGATATGCGCCATTACCAAAATATGCTGCATATTGAGGATCTTGTTCAACTTCACTCACTTTTTTACCTTCAAAAATACCTAAAGAACGTTCTCTTAATAAAGGGGTCACAGTTGCAGGGATAAATTTATCAAAAATTGCATTATATGTTTGCCTAGTTCTCGTTAAATCTGATAAATAGATATGGTCAATCTTCATTTTATTAAAATGATATTGTAATCGTTGTGCGCCGCGCGCTCCTTTTTCCGTTAAAGGCACGTCTAATTGGCCACAAAAATAATGATTCCTTTCTTTTTTATCATAATTAGATTTAGATTCACCATGTCGAATTAAGTATATTTTCATATTGATTTATCCTCCTTTTTATCTCATCTAACACTTTTGTTAGATGGAGCATATAGACTATAATTCATTTTTTATTGTTGTTATGATTAACATGAGGTGATAAAAATGAATGAACAATCATTACATTCGGATACACAAGGCGGTCGCGTTCTATCTTCTATCAGTTATTTTAGTATATTTTTTGCACCTATTATTTTACCAATCATTATTTGGATTTTTGCTGATAAGCCAGCGTCTGCGCATGCAGCTAAATCGTTATTTTATCATATTATCACATATATCGGTCCAGTCTTCATTGCAATTACGTTAGGTTTAGGAAGCACACTCCTCAATCAGCAACAAAACACGATTACTGTTATCGCTATTATTTTCTCTATCATTTTAATCATATTGACCATTTGGTATACAATTAAAAACGTTTATCGCGGTGTTAAAGTACTAATTTCTGAAAATGCTTATTTTAACCCGTAAAATAATATTTAAAAAGGAGGATGGTTCTTAATAAACGTGAAACCATCCTCCCTTTTTATATTCGCTTTTATTAACTACTTTTACTAAATAGTAAGTTAAGTGACAGACCTATTAAAACTGTTCCTACTGCGTAATCAAAAATGGCTTTGACTTTTCTATTAGCAAAAAGTAGCTTGATATATTGAAAAATATAAACACAAAAAATAAACCATAATAAAATAACTGTAGTTACAATCGCTGACAGTATGGCTATTTGTGTTGTAACGCCTTCACCCGTACTTAAAAATTGCGGTAAAATACTTATGTAATAGAGTAGTGCTTTCGGATTTAATATGGTACTCAAAAAGCCTTGTCTATAAGAGCTTAAATAACTAAACTGTTGCGCTTCGATTTGCGTTACAGAAAAATTCATACCTTGACGTGCACTTATAATACTTTTTATCCCTAGATATATAAGATAACCAGCGCCAAGTATTTTAATTACTAAGAATACATAATACATATTTGCTAATATAAAAATAATACCAAAAACCGCTAATAAAGAATAAACAACGTGACCGGTTGTGATACCTAACGCTGCCATTACGCCATTACCTTTACCTGAAGTAATCGAATTTTTCATTACTACAAAAAAATCTGGACCAGGGACGATAATAATCATTAAAGTAATTGTAATAAATGCGGCTAATCCTTCCATTCTATGCACCTCCACTTTGTTTATGTTATCAAGATGCACTGACCATCGCAACACGCTAGTCCATTATTTTTTAATAATTCAAAGAAAGTATATTACAAGCTAGGCCTTAAACATTTTACTATAAAAATACACCGTCTGAATTGATTCAAATTAAACGATTATGCTATATTACCTGTGTAGTCGAGAATCGGCTACTTGTCTTTTATATTCATAAACATATTACACTTAATAGAGAGCAGGACAGAAACGATTTTACTCAAAAGTTTTCACCCTGCTCTCTTCTATTTTATTAGCAATAACTCAATGAATCGAGAATAAGCTAATCTTTATTTTTCGATCTTTTTATATTTTGTCTAGAAAAAACTATCGCATATTGCGTAAGCTGTAAGTTCTATTCTAAACCTCCAAAGCAAATCAAACACATTAAAGACTAACATTAGCCAATAAGAGGATTACACATCTTCTTAATATTGATTGATACAATAAACATTAACTTATTAATTTCAAACCAATCGTACTGCCTAATATGACAATAATACAGATAATTCTTTTTATATCAGTTGACTCTTTATAAAATAGCATACCTAAAACAGCCCCTCCGACTGCACCAATACCAGTCCATACAGCATAAGCCGTACTCATAGGCAATTGGTTCATTGCTATGGATAACGCTAAGAAACTCACTGCAAAGAAAGCTATCATCCATCCAAGCGAACGCCATTTACGACTATGCACATAAGCATTCAAAAACGTGATACCTAACATTTCAAAAACACCTGCAAAAATTAATAAAATCCAAGCCATTACGAACGCCCCCCATCACTTGTTGTCACTAATTTCAAGCTAATTACACCTAATAATAATGTTATTATTAAAATAATTTTCCCTAAATTAAATGGTTGTCCAAAAAATAGAAAATCAAATAATGTCACACCGGTCGTACCAAGTCCAACAAACACTGCATAAGATGTTCCTACTGGCAATACTTTAGATGCTTCAATAAGCAAGTAAAAGCTTAAAAATATAGCAATGATAGTTAAAATCCATTCAAATACTGATGAAGCATGCGTTAAACCAATCACCCATCCTACTTCAAAGACAGCTGCAATAATAATTTTTAACCAATTCATAATAAGATACCTCCTAAAAAAGTTAAAAAAGCCCGGGAGATAGTTGTTCATACTATCTCCCAGGCTTTTATCCTTCCGTGTCACATCATATATGTGGCTTTCTCTCGGACCGAACCAACAAAAATGTTGTGGAACCCTAGAAAGCGTTTATTCAATTATTTAAATCATATCAAATTACACTTTTATATTCAAGCTTAAGAAATGAATTTTATCATAAATTATAATAATTATCATAAGGAAAACGCTTAACATAAGATTAACGCTTAATTTTGCACTTTTTTTATAATTTTTCGAGTCAAAACTCTCTACATTTTATGAATTTTAATGTATACTAAGCATTAAATTATAATAATTATAATTTAATAGCGTGATTGATGAAACTCATTCTCAATTAAGTACTTTGATTAATTAAACTATAAATTTTTATAAAAGCGAGGGATTATGATGAAATTATTAAATTACAAAATGCAAAATGATGAACTTATTGCTACTGTATTATCCGACAAGAAACAAATATTCAAATATACTTTTGATATCAATACACCTGAATACGAGATTTTAGATGTACTTGAGGAAATCAATCACTATGTAGATAACGGTCAACATCCACTAGGCTGTTCATTATTAAAAAACTATTCACACGAGGATGTGAGCCACAATATTTTATAATCTAAATCCTCGACCAAAAAGGTGAGTATAACTGATGCATACGAATCAGTATACTCATCTTTTAATTTTTGATTAGCACCAATAACATATCTGTTTTTAATTTTCGATATCATGTTTAAAATTAAATACACGCAGGAGAACGTCCCTGGATATATTAATATTCTATTTCATAATTTGGATAGGCTTTATTTGCAATAGCCCCATAAATCACCGCATTAAAAACACGACATTTATTGGCTTTTTTGTTTTATATCTAACTATACCCTTTCTTTACATAATCATTTATAATATATATAAACCGTATTTTAAATTTAATATGCATAATATCATTATAAATAACAAGACGAATGCGTTAATCCTAGAAAGTAAAAGGGTAAATATATAATAAGAGCATGTGTCATAATCAAATTACATAAGGAGGGACGCAAAATGTGGATTATCTCAATATTACTCATTATTGTTGGTATTGTGTTGCTCATCCTAAATAATCGTATACCAAAAAAAGAAAACGTGGGCAAAAAACAAAGTTTAGTTAGCTTCGGCGTTGTTTGTTTAGTTATTGGTATTTTTGGATTGATTGGTCAGATTATTAAGTCAATAATATAATACGTTTCATATAAGAAGGCTGAGACAAATTTAGTACAATGTCTCAGCCTTAAATATCATATTGGCAGTAGATAACTGGAATGAAAATACACTGATATTAAATTTTTAAAGTACCACTTCTTAATTTATTAAGTTGAAGGCACTTATGGCAAGCATTTTAGCTCTTGCATGCTTTTTTTCTAGTCACCTTTACCGAGATAGGACAGAAACCATTTTAGAAACATACGTTTTCTGTCGTATTCTATTATGCATGAACTTGCTTTATACGATGCTCTAAACCTTAGTAGTCCTTATATACAAATCTTAGCAAATGTATACTTATTACTGTTTGCTACCTACATATTAAATAAATCATTAAAAGATTCTGCCATTGTAGGATGGGTATAAATATTCTCTTTCAATACTTCAAAAGGTAAGCGTTGATCGATTGCTAATTTTATTAAATTAATGATTTCTTCTGATTGTAAACCATATAATGTCGCACCTAGTATTTCATTTGTTTCTTTGTTAACTACTGATTTAAACAAACCTCTTGTGTCATTGTTTACTTTGTGACGTGGGATTGTATTAACTGGAACTGCATTTTCTAAAATTTGATAACCTTGCGTTTTGGCTTCTCCTGCTGTCAAACCAACGCGTGATAATGGAGGATCAATAAATACTGTATAAGGTACAACGCCACGATTTTCAGTTGTACGTTCGCCTTTCCCAAATAACTGGTCTTTGACGATTCTAAAGTCATCTAATGAAATATAAGTGAATTGCATACCGCCTTTCACATCACCTAATGCGTATATATGTGGTACATCAGTTTGTAAATGTTTGTCTACTTTTATTTCACCACGTTCACCAATTTTGATGTCCGTATTTTCTAGTCCAAAATCTACATTAGGTTTACGGCCAGTTGCTAATAATACGGCATCTGCTTCATAGTTACCTTTCGTAGTGTGCACAATCGTGCCAGAAGTTGTATCTTCAAAACGTTCTGTATCTGCGTTCAATACGAGGTTTACGCCTTTATTTTCTAAATCCTTCTTAACTTCAGAAACAATCTCTTTATCTTCTTTAGGCATAATATCATCATGTTTTTCTAAAATTGTGACTTGTGTACCAAAATTCGCAAACATAGAAGCAAATTCTAATGCAATATATCCTCCACCAACGATAACTAACTGTTTAGGTTGAGTTGTCAACGCCATAATACCTGTAGAATCGTATAAATGTTGTGACGTCTCTACACCATCAATGGATGGAATAACGGGATTCGCACCTGTGTTTATAACAATGTCAGTTGCTGTGATTGTTTCTTGTATTTGATCGTCTTCATCTAATAAATCAATTTCTTTATTAGACGTAAATACTGCCTTATAATCTAGGACACTTATATTGTTATCATCTGCTAAATTATGATAATTTTTGCTATTTAAAGCATTAACTACGTCGCTTTTTCTAGAAAAAGCTTCATCAAATGAACCATGCTCTAATCCTTCGTGTACAAGCGTTTTAGAAGGAATACATCCTATATTAATGCATGTACCACCATACATTTTCTTAGATTTTTCAACTACAGCGACACTTTTCCCTTGTCCAGCTGCAAATTTGGCTAATGTTTTGCCGCCTTTACCGAATCCTATAATAAGTAAATCAAATTGTTTCATTAGTATCCTCCTTAAGCGTTTCATTTAAAACATCACGTATTGTAATACCTTTATAATAATCGATTAATATCTGCTGTTCCTTTTTGTGGAACTTAGACATTGTATTACCAATCTCTCTAGATATTTCACAATTATTGCTTTCATCTCCAGTATATATACGTCCTTCCGATTTATCTTCATTAAAAAGTATAAATAATTCAGCTAAATTCACCCGAGCCGTTGTAATGTTGGCTCGATACCCACCAAACTTACCTCTTGATGTTTCTAGATATTGGTATTGATTTAATTTACGCGTCACCCTACGTAATTGCACTGGGTTTACACAAATACGTTCAGCTAATTCAGTGCTATTAAAACGTTCATCAAAATGCTTTACCAAAAATGATAATAAGTGTACTGCTATATTAAATTCTAAATTCATAGTCTCACCTTTTGATTTTAATTGAAACTTTTATAGTTACATTTAAACATACAATTTTATTTCACACAAATCATTTGTTTAATCCTTTGCTATATTATAACGAAAAGCGTTCAAAATGATTTAACATCTCTCCTCTTCATGGAACTTATAATCATGCACCTCTTATTTTATTATCGTATACCATATATATCTTTAAACAACTGACATATAAATCCACCTTCTTTTTGTCCCAGTAAGCGCTTCACATCATTTCCATTAAACCCACTTTCTCTTGTAGTCACTATCGTGTAATGACTATTACATTTAAAATGAATTGTGACTGAATGCGATGCTCCTCATTTAAAGTTAATTTCTTCATTTTCAACAATATTTTTTATAAATATATTAATTTCAGCATTATACGCCTCATATCGTAAGTTGTTGTTTTTCCTTAACATCAACGCTCAGAGCCAGAGGAAAACCAGAATCCTCCAACACAATCTGGATTTACAAAAGCTTCAAACACTTTATCACTAGGCACATTGTTTTACATTTTCGTTACTATATCCAATAAATTCACAACCTTTCTCCTAAAATAAATCTTTTATCTACCAACCATATGTTCATTTTCAACTGTTTCATTATTGGCTATGTATTATGTCATACCCTAAAATGTAACTAGGTATTACGGAATCAGTAATACAATTGCAAATTACTTATAACTTATATATTATTAATAATTTTGTTATAATTTAACAATCACTAAATATATAGATTTAGGAGCTAATTATGAAAAACATCTTAAAAACTTATTTATATTATTTAATTATGCTCGTTATTGTCGGCATAGTATTACTCGGTTTATATTTCACATACGTATGGAATCAGGACCAACCTCAGAACCATGATCAATCCCAGCATCAAGATCAATCCCATAACCAAGACCAATCTCAAAATCAGGATAAATACCAAAATTTCTCTCAATTAAAATCAGACACTGAGAAAAATAGCGATTGGCAAAGAAACATTAAGAAAACTAATAATAAAGATATATTAATCACTGCTATCCATGGTGGTGGCATTGAACCTGGTACTTCTGAATTAGCTAAGATTATCTCTAAAAAAGGAGATTTCAACTTATACAGCTTTGAAGGATTATTAAAATCAAATAATAAACAATTACATATTACTTCTACTCGTTTTGATGATTCTAAATTAAAAGAAATGAGTAATAAATCTAAAGAATCTATTTCTATACATGGCTTTCAAAGCGATGAGAATGCAGTTTATATTGGTGGCCGGGATAAAAAAATGGCCGATTCAATTAAGAAAGAATTAGAAAAAGAAGGATTTAATGTAGAGGAAAGTCCCAACCGTATTGACGGGAGTTCAAATAATAACTTTATTAATAAAAACGACAGTGGTTCTGGTGTACAACTTGAGATATCTACTTCTATCAGAAAATCGTTTTTCAAAAAAGATAACTTAGACAGAAAAACGAGAGAGAACACTTCTAAATATCGTCAATCTATTTATGATTTTGCAGAAGCTGTCACTAAAGGCATTCACTCTCAAACATAAAAAATTTAATTTATTAAATAACTCATTTTAAAATAAATTCAACGAAGGTATCTTTATTTTATTTTCGTTAACTGAGGTTATTTTGTATTATACAGGCTAAGACTTTTTAATAGTTGCCTTATAAAAACGTCACGATTAGTATATTTTAATTCTAGTTTACTACAGCCAAGCATATTGAGAGCCTGGGGCATATATTGCTCCCCCAGGCTCTTCTTATTCTACAAACTATTTAACGAATACCCACTATAACGCATCTTTCAAATGGTGTACCATTTGTCTAAAGCATTTAACAATTACTACACTACCAATATCATTTTATGCTTTTTAAAATAATAGACATCACTGCACACACCACCGTAATTAATAAGAAGATATTCATTATAATCATATCTGTACCATACACGTCGAAGCCTAATTTAAAATTCCCAGAATGATTACCCACGTAACTATTTATAAATACAATAATCAACACGCCAATTGCAGACAGAATTCCAATAAAATCAAATAATAATTTAACACGTCGATGTTTAATTCCTTTTGTTAACATAGCATTTCACCTCAAGTTTTATAATTATCTTTTGATTTATATTTTATAACTAAGTAAAGTGCTCTATATGTGTGATTGAATCATAAACTTTATACATATACTTGTTCATTTTTGGCTATCACTAAATGAAGTTCATTTATTTTTTTATTGATGTATGTCCTTTTTGATACGATATCTACGGTTCATTATTCCAATCAACACACCAAATATCATATATATAATATAAATCCAAAATCCCTTGCCTTCAAATGATTTTAAATTTGTATATTCAAAAATAAGGTAAATAGACCCTATCAATAAAAAAGCATATAATAACGTAAAATAATGATTAAAATATTTCATAAACATGCCCCTACGATATCAATATTAATTATTTTGATATCTTTCTAAATCATACTCTCTGAACTTAGACACCTACGTTTTAATATTTGAAATAATGTATATATTAGTCTCTCAATTTCTATGCATAGAGTTAATTTAACACGACATGATACATTCCACAACTTTAATAAAAAGAGAAAAACAGTACTAACACAAGATTAGAACAGACTGAATATAGAAGGTAAAACGCTTATATAAGGACTATTTCTATTTCAAATACACATATTCTAAATTATATTGAAGGCCGAGACATTATAAATGTTCGGCCTTATTGACAGTAGCAATTTTTATTTGATTTTTAAAATTTGTCCTATTTTCAAACTATTCGACGTTAATTTATTATCCTTTTTAATTTTTTCTACACTCGTCCCTTGCTTTTTAGCAATGCTGTAGAGCGTATCTCCCTTTTTAACAGTGTGTGTTTTAACTAAGTATAAAGTTTGCCCTTTACTAATATGATCTGATTTTAAGTTATTCCATTTTTTTATATTATCTACACTCACTTTACTTCTTTTCGAAATATTATAAAGCGTATCTCCCTCGACTACCTTGTGTGTATCGCCAGTAATCGAATCACTCGGTGTTTCGGGATTTTTCAACTTCAATACTTGCCCCACAGTTAAATTGTTACTACTTAAGTTATTCCATTTTTTTATATTATCAATTGAAACACCACTTCGTCTTGAAATACTGTAAAGCGTATCTCCTTTTGTCACTTTGTATGTGCTGCCAGTAATAGCATCATCACTATCGTCACCTGAAAGAGATTTATAATGTTTTTGTACTAAACTGTAAAATTGGTTCATGTCATATCCCCATTGACTAAAATAACCAATAGGATCCGTATGGTTTGTGCCACCCCAATACTGACTTACAGCATTATGACTAATAATTGTCCCTGTACCTTGGTTGTTATCTGCAAGAGAAGGTTGTAAACCATTAGCTTTCAACATTTTTGCTGTTAAATAGGCCTGGTTATTTACAGATTTAGCGAATTCATCAAATGTATTAGACCTTGTTAATTCGATTTGATAAAAATAAGGGTTCGCGTTTGCGCCAGCCCCCCAAGCTAAATATTGGCTTGGGGCAGTTTGAATAATTTTATCACTACTCGCGTATGCGTGAACAAATGCACTATTGTAATTGTTGTACATATAATTCACTTCACCATCAATCGTGCTATTTGGATTAGCCGTTTCATGAATAACTACACCAATGTATTTGCCAGACTTATAACTATACTGTGGCAAATTATTTATTCTAGTATCTTGAACAATCTTCGCTGGCTTAATATTATTATTTGCTATATATGTATTCATATCTTGATAAGCACGATTTGCAGCAAAACTTCTCATCTCTGTACTATTATGTTCTGCAACTTTATTATGTAATTTTAAATCTTCTGGTGTCAGTGCATTTTTCAATTGTTGTGGGCTCATTTTTTGAGCTTCTTCATAATCAATCGCTTTGCTGGTGTCCTCTCTATTTTGCTTATTGCTTTTATCTGTGTTTTGTTCATTATTATCTTGGGCAGCCATCGCCGTTTGCGAAAGTAGCAAGCTAGAAACCAATAATAGTGAAACACCAAACCTAAATTTCATAACAACATCTCCCTAGTTAAAATTTGAATCATATTACATGTCGATTTCAAAAAAATTCATTTTCAAAACCTCTTTAATTTATTCTATATTAATTTTGAAACATTTACAAAATGTTATTTTATTTGGCTCATTATAATAACAAAAATTATATTTTAATTATTTACAAAAAAAGCCGCTACTCATTTCGAGTAACGACTTTGATTATATATCTGTAAAAACACTTGATAAAATCGCGACTAAAGCCACTATGAGCACTAATACTAATATTGAGTCAATTTTCCTTTGGTTCCGCTTATTCATAGGTTTTTTAAACTCTTTTATTGCTACAATACCAGCGCTTACCACAATGATTAAACAGATTACATGAAATAACAAAATCAGTACAGACACCACGAACACCCCAAATCGTTAAAAATGCGCTTATTCAGTAATATTCACCTTAATATATCCTTACGAATAAGTTACACTGCTTATTTATTCATACCCATTTTATAAACTAAAATAACCAGATTTTTACATTTCAAATTGACTATAGATAATGTTAAAAAGATTTGACATATTACGCAATTTTTTTATGTTAATGATACGTTAAACCTATTTTAATTTCGAGGTGTCATATATGAAATATTTAATTATTTTTATTGTAGTTCTATTGTTTTCAGCTAGTTGGAACGTCTTGTCTCATAAATTTTTACCTTCAGAGCTAACTGACCACCCAAACGATCAATTTGACGAGAGGCAAAGAAAAATGTTTTTAGCGGTTTTAGCAAGAACCTGCGTATGGAGTGTATATAGTTTGTTATTTATTCTTATCATGCGCTTATTAAATGTGTGGGATTTTAATCATAGTCTATTTGGAAACTATCCAGAAATAACTATGATATTCATTATTTTCTCATTAGCTATTATGAACTATTTCTATATTAGACGTAAATATATGTCAAAAGGTCATTAAATCAAAAATAAAATTAACGTTTATCGTCATAGCAATGCATTTCTCAATTCACATGAAACCAAGTCGTGAATGTATCTAGACAAATTATTAATGCTATTGAAAACAATCAATACAACTCTTCGTGATCTTTGGCATTCAAACTTGCTAAAATACATGGGGCCACAGTTGATGATTTAATTCGTTAATTACTTATTAATCATAAAGATAAGCCTATTCCGCTTCAATTCGCATATACATTTCCATTTATGTATAAAAAAAATGACGCAACCATACTATTGAATTTTATCATTCATTATGTTCATATTTCTCTACTTATATGCTTTATGATTTACTTTAGTATTAATTGGTAAAATGCTAAATCTAACCACTGTTCAAATTTATAACCAACACATTTTATATTCCCACATGCTTCAAAACCGTATTTCTGATGAAGTTTTATACTCCCGACATTAGAAGCATCAATACCTGCTACGATTGTTTTAAAATTATTTTTTGTGATTTCATCAATTAATTTAGTTAATAATTGGGAAGCAATACCCTCATGACGTGTTTCGGGAGCAACGTAAATAGAATGCTCCACTGTATATTGATATGCTACCCAATTCCTAAATGGTCCGTATGTTGCAAATCCAACCACTTTACCGTTTTTAACGTAAACAAAAACAGGTTCCGCTTTTTCTAATTTCGAATAAAACCACACTTCTCTTTCTGCTAATGTAACTGGTTCATATGTATAAACTGCAGTAGTGTTTAAAATCGCATCATTATAAATAGCTAAAATAGCTTGTAAGTCTGTTTGTTGTGCATGTCGTATCATAAAATATCACCTCTCACTTATTGTATATTGAATGTAAACCAGCAGCAAATTAATGTTAGAAAATATAACAAAAAACACTCATCATAACTGTCATCAGTTAGCAAATGAGTGTTGTCCATTAAATGATTTACATAAAAAACGCATATATTTATCAGTTATTATTTATTAATAAATTGTAATTCATAAAGTGCTTTTTCTTCATACGTATTAAATCTATCTAGCTTACCATTTAACATAATCGTTTTTTCTTTTCTACTTACATTATGGTAATAAGTAATTTTTATATTTAAATGAGACTCATAACCATTATTTTGAATCGTAGACTGTAATTCATCGAAAACATCTTTATTGATTGGTAACAAATAGCTTTCTTTACTAGGTAAAATACTCACATATTTTTTCTGAATTACACTATCTTCATCTAACAAAATTTCTATCTTAATGTCTTTAGCTGCGCCGCCTCCTAAATTATACATCTTTAAATAGTCTTGATGATTAAGAGAATCAGCGCTTGTATTAATCATTTGTAATTGGTTATCTTTATCTAGAGAAAGTAGAATCTGATTAAACCCTAAAGCAGGAATAAATGTGATTTTCATTTGATATAATTGAATCGAAACTGAAACAAAATAAAACAATGCCATTATAAATGTTCCTATAGAACCAATGGCGGAAATGATATTAATCATAATAAGCCACCTTTAAATTTAAAATTAGAGATGGTCGTTGATTACCGCAACACTTTTTACAATTGTTCATCATTTTCTACCCGTTATATTAAGAAATTGTTGTATCATTCATTGGCTTTCCATTATATTGTGTCTTTATTTATTCTTTTTAAGTGCCCCAACAATAAGTGAAACTACAAAAATAAGTACGATAGCGCCGATAAGCGCTGGGAAGATTGGGACGCCGCCCCATACTGGTCCCCAAGTACCTAATAATCTGCTTCCTATAGCTGAACCGATAAGTCCAGCAATAATGTTTCCAATGATGCCTCCTGGGATATCTTTACCTACAATAGCACCTGCAATCCAGCCGACCAAACCACCGACAATAATCATTATTATAAAACTCATATGAATAATCTCCTTCTTAACTATAAATTTTAAGATACACGAATATTGCGATAATCAACATGAAAATACAATACCATATATACTTTTAATTCGTAAATAGCTATAAAATGCTAAATAAAAAAGACCCCTAATTAAAGGGGCCTTTATAACGGGAGTTATGAATCTTCTGCATACCCAAGGGCACACAGAAAACCCATCTCCTCATTTTCGCACACCCGAGGGCATGCAAAGTACATTATAAAACGCATTAGTAAGAATGTAAATCTTAAATTGATATTTTTTCTACTAAACTATAACACAATATTTAAGTTACTTCGTCCGCATTATAAAATAATGACAATACAAAAACCTCGTAAGCTTTCTGCCTACGAGGTTTACAGATACAATATTTATTATTGTTCTTCTTTAACATATGGTAATAATGCCATATGACGTGCACGTTTAATAGCTAAAGTTAACATACGTTGGTATTTAGCTGAAGTACCTGTTACACGACGTGGTAAAATTTTACCGCGTTCTGAGATAAAACGTTTTAATAATTCTGTATCTTTATAGTCGATATGTGTAATGCCATTTGCTGTGAAATAACAAACCTTTTTACGACGACGTCCGCCTCTTCTTGGTCCACCTGCCATGGTAACTGCCTCCTTTTAAAAAATTTTATATTTTATATGTTCACTATAATTAGAATGGTAAATCATCATCACTAATATCAATAGGTCCGTTTGCGTTCGCAAATGGGTTGTTTGATTGATTATGATTTGATGAATTATTGTTATTATTTTGATAAGAAGACGTGTTTTGTCCAGATTGTTGTCCACCAAAGTTTTGGAAATTATTATTTCCTTCTTGAGCATGACGCTGATTTTGGTTTTTAGGTTCAAGGAATTGAACACTATCACAGACAACTTCAGTCACAAATATACGACGACCTTCTTGGTTTTCATAGCTACGTGATTGAATGCGACCGTCAACGCCAGCTAAACTACCTTTGAATAAGTAGTTGCTTACATTTTCTGCTTGTTTTCTAAAAACAACGCAGTTAATGAAATCAGCTTCGCGTTCCCCTTGCGCATTTGTAAACGTACGATTTACCGCTAGAGTAAAAGTCGCAACACTCACGCCTGAGGGTGTTGTTCTATATTCTGGATCTTTCGTTAAACGACCGACTAAAACAACTCTATTTATCATTTAAACGACCCCCATTTATTATTTTCTTGTCTTATCTTCGTCTTCACGAATTACGATATAACGGATGATATCATCTGTAATTTTAGCTAAACGTTGGAATTCGTCAGTAGCTTCGTTATCTTCAGTTTGGATACGTACGATATTGTAGTAACCTTCACTGAAATCATTAATTTCATAAGCTAAACGACGTTTGCCCCAATCTTTAGTTTCTAAAACCTCTGATCCGTGAGAAGCTAAGATACCGTTGAAACGATCAACAACAGCTTTTTTAGCATCTTCTTCAATGTTTGGACGAACGATGTACATAACTTCATATGTTCTCATTTATAATTGCACCTCCTTGTGGTCTATACGGCTCACCATCTAATGTGGTAAGCAAGGAATAATTTTCATTACTCACAATCAAGAATTATAGCACACGCCTTTACATTTTACAATGATTAACAGACGTTCAAACGTATATTTTTTATTGAATGTTTCATATGAAACATCTAGAAATACGAGTACATTTAATGAAATTCCAAAATCACAATAAACGCATACTTTAAATCATGAACCCCATTTATATTTTATAAAAATTTCTTATTTATATAATTAAAAATCACTTGAGACAAACTTGATAAATAATTTTAATTCTACTAGCATGTCAAATATGTTCTTGTTTTATATGTTCTTGTAGCAAAAAACGCTTACATTATTTACATCATTCTATATTTAAAAAGGAGATTTATATGAGTTCAATAATCAGAAAAGGGTTTTTATCAATTAGTATTCTATTTGCAACTACAATGACTTTGAATGCTGCACATGCAGCTGAAGATACAGCTAACCAAAAAGGCACAATGGGTTACGGGTACCAAAAATACCTTGACGAACATCCAGAAAAAGCTCAAAAAGAAAAACCTGAAAGTAGTTTTCGTTCTGAAGCTGGCACAACAGCTGCTGGAGAACGCGTCTTAGATATATCAGAATGGCAAGGTGACCTAACAGCTCAACAAGTAAAAGACTTAAAATCAAATTACGACTTTATTATTATTCGCGCCCAATACGGATCCGAAAAAGTTGACGCTACATTAGAACACAATTCAAATTTGTTAGATAAATATAACTTAGATTTCGGTGTTTATTCCTACAGCATGTATGAAAATCCAGAGGACGCACGATATGAAGCACAAACATTATATAACCGAGCACCTAAGGCTAGCTTTTATATTAATGACTTTGAAGAAAACACCGTAACATCTGGCACGACAGAAGAAAGTACTTCCGCATGGTATGATGAAATGCGCAGCCTTGCTGGTGATAAAAAAATCTTATTCTATTCTTATGAAAACTTTATGAAAGAACATGCTTCGGAATCTGTTGGTCAATATGATGGCTATTGGATAGCTAATTATAATCCAGGACAACCAACTCAAGAACATGTGTTATGGCAATATACAGATAGCTACGCATCACCTGAATTAAATCAAAATGTAGATGCAAATTATACTGGCCCTGGTGTAGATACATCATGGTTCACATCATAAGTGTTTTAAAATAACTGCACAATGTGTTATAAAAACATCCACAACATATAAGAAGCAAGGCAGTAATCCAATGTTTCTAAAATTGATTGCTGCCCTATTTTTATTTTGGGTACACATATATAAGCTCAAGTCTTTCTTTTTTATTTATATATCACTCAAACAAAAATCTAACCAATCAATATAAGCTTGTTCACGAAGTATTGCCTTTTTCAATATACGAATATGTTGAGCATCTTTAGTAGAATCAAGACTTTTAAAAATCGACTCTAAGTAACTTAGTTTTTCTAACTTATATGTTTGCTTACTTACTAAAAGATTTTTCTTCTCTTCAGCCTTTAAATAATCATAGAAGTAAACTTTAATTGCAAAAGGGTCTTTATTATTTTCTTCCTCATCTGCTGTTTCAATCCAATGGTGTAAGGTTTTCTGACCTAACGGCGTAATACGATATATTTTTTTTGTTACCTTACTCGTTTCATCTACATCTGAAATAAAAATATGTTCAGATTCCAAAAGTTTTTTTAGTTCATTATATATTTGGCTATGTTTGGCAGACCAAATCTCCCCTATAACCTCACTGAATGATTTATAAATTTCGTACCCTGTTAAAGCTTGATGGTTTAATAAACCTAAAATTGTGTATTGAAGCACATTTTTCAATTTAACCACTCCCATTGATTTGACATGATTAGTATACAGATTTAACATGTAAAAGTAAACATGTAAGTAATTACATATAGGAGGTCGATCAGCATGTCTACATTAAAAGAATTTATTGGAATGCATATGATTTATACGTATGACAATGGATGGGAATACGAAATGTATGTTAAAAATGACCATACCATTGATTACCGTATTCATTCAGGCATGGTTGGAGGCAGATGGGTAAAAGACCAAGAAGCTGATATCGTTGAAATCATTGAAGGGGTTTATAAAATATCTTGGACAGAGCCAACTGGTACCGATGTTTCATTAAACTTTGTCCCTAATCAAAATCTAATGCATGGTGTTATTTTCTTCCCGAAATGGGTGCATGAGCGCCCAGATATCACCGTTTGTTATCAAAATGATTTCATTGGTTTAATGGAAACATCTAGAGAAAAATATGAAACGTACCCTAAATATGTTGTACCAGAATTTGCAAAAATTACTTACATTGGTGCACCTGGCGTGGATAATGAACAAGTTATTGCACAAGCACCATATGAAGGTATGCCGGAAGATATCAGACAGCACAAATTAAATTTCCAAAAATAAGTTAGAAGTACAAATTTTAATATTTAAGACAGCCGTATGATTAAATATTAAAATTATAAAAACCCCTATATATTACAAAATACGTAATATATAGGGGTTTTAAATTTAAACATTAAATCTAAAGTGAACAACGTCGCCATCTTTCATGATATATTCTTTACCTTCTAATCTTTGTTTACCAGCTTCTTTGGCACCATTTTCACCGTTAAATTCAACGTAATCATCATAACTTGTCACTTCTGCACGAATAAAACCGCGTTCAAAATCTGTATGGATAATGCCCGCACATTGTGGCGCAGTCATACCCTTAATAAATGTCCAAGCGCGTACTTCTTGTACACCAGCTGTGAAATAAGTCGCTAAACCTAATAAGTCATAAGTTGTTCGAATTAAACGATCTAAACCTGGTTCTTCAATACCTAGATCTTCTAAAAACATTTCTCTGTCATCAGCTTCAAGTGTAGCAATTTCTTCTTCAATCTTAGCGCTAATTACGATTACTTCAGAATCTTCTTTATCTGCATATTCACGAATTGCTTGAACTTTTTCATTATCTTCATCGCCTATTTCATCTTCACCTACGTTAGCGATGTATAGCATTTCTTTAGATGTTAATAATTGTGCTTGATTCACATATTTTTGATCTTCTTCAGTGAACTCTAAACTTCTTACTGGAGCGCCTTCTTCTAATGCTTCTTTAATTCTTGTTAAAATACGAACTTCATTTACAGCATCTTTATCTTTTTGTCTCGCCATTTTCTCTAATTTTGGTAGGCGTTTCTCAACTGATTCTAAATCTGCTAGTACAAGTTCCATATTAATCACTTCGATGTCTTCTATAGGATTCACTTTACCAGACACATGAGTTACGTTATCATCATCGAATGCACGCACAACTTGGCAAATGGCATCAACTTCTCGAATATGAGATAAGAATTTGTTCCCTAACCCTTCACCTTTAGAAGCGCCTTTCACAATACCTGCAATATCAGTAAATTCAAATGTTGTAGGTATTGTTTTTTTCGGTTGTACCATATCCGTCAATACATCTAATCTGCTGTCTGGAACCTCTACAATGCCTACATTGGGATCAATTGTTGCGAATGGATAGTTCGCTGCAAGTGCACCAGCTTTAGTAATTGCATTGAAAAGTGTTGACTTACCTACGTTGGGTAAACCAACGATACCTGCTGTTAAAGCCATTTAGTCATTCTCCTTGTTTTCAGTATCTTGATTAGATACTAGTATTTTTTTTAATTTTTTATTAAAAGTTTGTCTTGGAATCATAATACTTCTTTGACAATTTTCACATTTTATTCGGATATCTGCACCCATGCGAATAATTTTAAAACGATTTGTGCCACAGGCATGTTGTTTTTTCATTTCTACAATATCATTTAAACCGTAATTGGATGTCATTCTGTAACACCTCCGATCGTCTTACGCATTATTTTGTTGATTGGCTTCGTATTTTACCATCATTGGTTGTGGCATTTTAATTTCTTTAAGTTTGAATAGTTTCAATATTTCTTTTCTTAAAATGCGTGCGCCTGTAAAGCCTTCTCCAGGTATCGTCTCTGCAGAAATACGCAATACGATTTCATTATTTGTGATGGAATTTACACCCACAACCTCTGGCGTAGATATAAATAAATAATATTTCGAACGAATCGCTTCAAAGAAAGCATTTAATTCTTCTTCTACTTTATCAATATCTTCCTCTATAGAAACTGGGATTTCTACGATCGCTTCACCATTTATCACAGAGTAGTTCGTAATTTCACCGACACTACCATTTGGTAATGTCGTCAGTTCGCCAGAAATAGTATTAATGCGCATAGATCTTAACCCTATTGATTTAACAGTACCTTCTGCTACTGGAGCACCACCGTTACTAATTTTAACATAGTCTTCCACGTCAAATTGATTTTCAAAAATAATAAAGAAACCTGTAATGATATCTTTAACTACAGTTTGTGCACCAAAACCGACTGCTAAACCTACAACACCAGCACTTGCTATGATGCCTCCCACACTGATACCAAATTTACTTAAAATCGTAGTCAACACTATAAACCATACCACATACGAGACTACATTTTGTACTAATGATATTAAAGTTTTTGACCGCTTTTTATTACCATTTTTGCCTTTATTTTGAATTTTAAAGAACTGTGCGATACCTTTGTTCACAAAATGTAAAATAATCCATGCAGCCACTACATAAACAATAATCATTATTAGATTAGAGAGTAATGATTGATACGTTTCTGGTTTCAATAATGGTTCTATTATCGAATATAGAATATTTTTCACTTGATCCAACTATACTTCCTCCTTAACACATTGTCACTTTAGTTTATTATAACCTTTTTAAAGCTGAAACAAATCCAACTTTCGCTCTAAATTACGACCTTATCAATGATCTATGCCACTACGTTAACCTCATCTAGTTTATTAAAAATATAAGGATTAGCAAAGTGTTTAAGCATAATTATCACTATATTTTTTAATGTTTTTAGTTAAAAATAGACAAAAGAAAAAGAACCATAATTTAAAATTATGATTCTTTAACACCCAATAAGTAATATTACTACAAAAACACTTTGAAATAAAGCATTTTTTTGATTTTCTTTACCCCCCTCAACTACTCAATATCAATTTTATATACTTCTTTATCTATCAAGCACATTTTACACTAGTTAAAATAATAATTACATACATTCTAATTTCAATTAATTTATTATATTAACGCTCAGGAATACTTTTTGGCCATCTAGGGAATTTTCAACATAAACCAATATAATTATTATAATATTCAGATAAAGGGGGTGTTCACTATGTTAGCAACATTAGCAGAACAAGTTCTCAAATTAATTTTTGATCAAATTGAATAATCGCGTTTTACTTTTAAATATGAAGGAGTGATTAAAATGATTGAAAACATACTTGAACTCATTTTCAAAGATATTTTAAAATAGTAGATGTTTCTTTTAAATGAAATACTTACAATGGATAAGTATTCAGATTAAGGTTACATACATTTGAAAGGAGGGATATTATGGTAGGAGGATTATTACAAACAGTATTAGACTTAGTTTCAAGCATTTTACCTTTATAATTTTAAAGCATGGATAAAAATTATGATTCTTTAACACCCAATTATTTATATGAGGATAGCCATCTTTTAACAAACGATACTTCTGATTTCAATAGGTTATGAGTGCCTACTGACCCTTACATCAGTAGGTACTCTATTTTTGAGACTAACAATAAAAATGAGCCTAGGCAGCTTTTATGCCTTAGGCTCATTTTTATTGTTAGCAGTAATGAACTTGAATGAAACTATACTTGTACCAACAACCATCTGTTACTACATCCTATTATACAAAATTTCAAAACACTAAATTTGATAACGGATTTATTCAGCAATTTTTTTCTCAAGATTGTTGAAAAGTTTAAATATCATGACACGTTCACCTGTTTTAGAACTTAAATCAGTGTGAAAACCTTTAACTTCTTCACCAGTAATCGAGTAAATAATATCATCGAGTGCTTCAATACCAGATTCTACTAATTTTGATCTTGTACGTTTAATTGTTAATAATCCTTCATGCGTTTCGCAAACTTTATATTCAGCTTGTGTCAAAACGCCTTGTAAACTCACAATAATCATATCACGTAAAATATCTGTTTTTACAGAAAGCGAACCACGACCAAGGAAATCTTTTTCCCATTGTGTAATTGCTTTACTGATTTCAGACTCATAGGCACCTTTGGTTGTTTTCATGTCGTATGCATCTCCCATAGAATCAGAATGTCTTATCACATTATTTTAATAATGCTAACATTATCATTTTTGCATGTATTTCTCCATACTTATGCGCAATTACCAAGAAATTAATCTATCTAGTTGCCTTAACCATTCACTTATCTGCCACCATATCATTTTAAAATCATCTTGATAAATTAATTTAATGGCCAATCATGCCATTGACCAAATGCATCTATACTTGCTAATTTAACCCATCTGTTTAATACTTTTTGATAAAAATCATGATTATCGTTTAATATCTGTCTAATAAAATCATCCGGTGCTTGAACGACAATAAGGAGTCTGATAGGTGAATGATACATTTCATTATCTGCTGACATCACAGATTGCCAAGGTAGACCTGTCAATAAATCACTCGCATTGCCTTGCATCACGCCTATACCAGCTGTGATTGTTTGTGTCGTCTTACTGCCACTACCGTAGTAGTGAGGCGCTACTGTTGAAGCGTAGTATTGTAAATTAATCCATTGTGCTACAGTAGCTGGTCCACTAATTATATTAGCTAATATACTACCGTCACTATCTTGCTTCCAATCATAATTGTGTAAAAAAGATCGCCCTTTTAAATCACTATGTTTAGTTAAGTCACGTTGACCAATGATAAATGAAGCGTTTCTTGCTAACCCCCACTCAGGTCTAATTTCGCTCCAATCATTTGTTAAGCGATGTACTTCTTTTAAAGGGTCTTTTTTAAACAAATGATTGTCTGGCAAAGCTTTCAAACGCTGCTCGTTTGCTCTATAGCTAATATCAGGCATAGCTGCTTGTATTTGATTAAAAGCATTTTGCGCAGTTTCAGATAAATTAGGCGTATATATCCAATCTAACTCATCGATAGAAGTTTGATGTTCTGCTGCTACAAAAACAGTATCTTCTGGGATAACGATGCCTTCAGTTAATAAGGACGCCCTTACTTCTGGTAAATTACATAATTGCGCCAATACTTTTGCATTAAATCCACTTGCTGCACCGCCACACGCCCCACAGTCTAACGAGGAAGCATAGGGATTGTTCGCACTTTGACTTCCATGGCCACATAACACCACTAACGGCGCAAAATGAGAAGTCAGTCCCATTAAACGCAACGCCTGATGCACATACGCTACTTTCTCTTTTTCTGTAAAACCAACTGGCATACCTTCTTCAGTATGGTTACAATGTTGCAACGATAATGTTGTATCATTTGGCTTTTGTAACCAACCCGCGTAAAATTTTCTAATTAATTTACCAACAGGTCTGGGTGTAAAACTACGTGAAAACATTTGAAGGGTTAACCAAGGTCCACTTAATTCTGGTAATAGCAAACTAGGCAAAGCGTTTTGCTTCATTTTCTTAAATGTATACGTTATTGATTTAAGTATATGCTGATGTTGGCGAAAAGTAGTAGGTTCTTTTTCGTGTGTGTACTCTTTAATTTTATGTTGAGGCTGGTTCATCACAGGTAAAGAAGGATGACTATGTTCACTTCCTAACGCTTCCTTTACAATAGGCAAGCCAAAGAAGCCTGCAATACCAATTGTCTCAAATGGCCCCGCCGCTTCTATTTGCCGACGGAAAGGTTCTGAACGCACATCGATACAAAATGCCATTTGCACTTGTGTTGTGTGCTGTTTGTGCTCAACGTTTTGCTCCGATTCAACAGCGGTTTTTAACTGTTTTTCATAAGTTGCTTCCCAAGCTTCTAGTAACAATTTTTTACAAATTTGCGTTTCAAAATGGATCGCAAAATCAATATACACCTTTTGTTGAGATACGGATAACTGGTCCCATTGTTCAGTTGTAAACAGATCGGTATGAATCCAATTTTCCCTAAATTCATCAACTGAATATTCAAATTCATAATTTGGCTCTGTTGCAGGCAAATAAGATTGAACGATAGCCCATTCTAAGCCAACACGAATCGCTAAATAGGCTAATAGCAATTGATATTCAGTGTGATGATATTCATCTTGCCATAGCATCATGCCAGCCCACCCAGGCAACGCTAATAAATGATTTTCTAAATAGGATTGTATCTGGCCCTCCGACACTCCTAATGCTTCTAAACATACTTCAAGTAAATCTTCAGCATTATCTGGTAAAGTCTTCAGACGTGTACGCTGTTTTTTAGATAACGCAGGATCATGTTGAACAAGGCGTCTCCATGCAACAAACAACCCTTGGTCACGGTTGGGCATTGTCCAACCCGATTGGGCATCGTCAAGGTACAATTTACACCATTTAATTACATGATAATCTACTATATCTATTAATTTTTTATCGTTTTTATCAGTGATATACGTACTCACTAATGATGTTGTATTCATGTCATCTGTTTTATTTAATGCATTCGTACGATGGTTTGCTATGTCTTGACTTTCTGAAACACGATTCAATACTGTTAAGTGGGCTAAATCTAGAGATTTTCTAGCATAAGTTTCAACGTGATTTTTAGCTATAGAAGGGTTTATTTGTTTTAACCACTGTTGTAACTTAAGTTCAATCTCACGGTCATCTATTTCATTACGCTCATATGCCTGTTTAAATGTATTAAATGTTGGATAAATATCTACGTCACGTACTTTTTTCAACCATTGTGCAATATTTTCAAATGTATATTGCTCTAAATTGGCCCATGGGTTTCTTGCAGCAAATACTGAAATAGGCGATAAAGGCACAATGACCCTGCTTGCTTCAGAGATGATATGATTGATATCATCCGTATACTGGTTTTGGTTTGTTATGACTTTATTCATTCCCATTTTAGCGGCCTCCTTTTGATAAATAAGTCTTAAGATAATTAGGATGACGTTCAACTGTTTCAGCTTTTGCATCACCTAAACGCACAATCCACATATATAAAATTGAAAATGCTACAGTAGAACGATTGTGTGCCACCCATGTACTAATTAAACTACCTAACAATAAAATAAGCGCTACAAGAATCACGATAATTGTAGGAGGTTGCGCACTATGCAATGTCATTGTATATAATGCATCAGCAAAATAATGATGGACTAAGAAGTATACACCACCGACAACAATTAATACTGTCAAACCGACAACACGCCCTAAACGACCTTCTCCAAACGCAACTAACTGCGTCCACGATACAGATAACGACCAAGCTAAGATAAGGCCACTCACAAGGCGGTAACCTTCTTCTGGCGCGCTTAACCAAAAGCCTAATCCAATAACGATTGCTAAAATACGCCCACTTACAATCCATACATAAGACATTCTTTCATTTGCACGACTTGGCACACTAAAATGGCGTACCGCTGATCCAGAACGAAGGAATAATGTAGCTTTGAATAAACCATGTAAAATTAAATGAATAATAGCTGGAACATATGCCCCCAGAGCACATTGGATAAGCATAAAACCCATTTGGCCAATCGTTGATCCTACTAGTAAACGCTTATAATCCACATGTATTAAGCTTATACCTGCACCTAACAATACCGAAACACTTGCAAAAAACAATAAAATAATAGCTGCTATATCGCCGCTAAAGATTGGTGAAAATTTTGTTAACATGATACCCCCAGCGTTAACGATACCAGCATGCATAATAGCAGAAACTGGCGTCGGTGCGGCTACTGACTCGATTAGCCAACGTTGGAAAGGCCATTGCGCCGCTGGAATCATAACTGCTAAAACAATGAGTAAATTAACGCCGAATTGACCCCAGCTGCTTATAATAGATAAATGTGTCTCATCTAGCGCAGTAGAATAATGCCATTCCCCTGTCAATATACCAATCCATAATACTCCTAAAAGTAACGCTACCCAGCTTAATAAAAATAATTTTGCTGTCACCTTAGCTGCAATGCGTGTCACTTGCCATGCATTTGTCAATCTAATTAATAGCGTAAGCCCTAATAATGTGATTCCCCAACAAACTACCATGATTCTCATGTCTGCAGTCAACCAAGCTAATGCCGCAAAAGTAGTCGTAAAAGTAAATAAAGTGAAATATTTTTTATAACTTTTATCTCCTGCCAAATAGCGAATACAATAGCGTTGAATAACCAAACCGATGACTAAAACAAAGCCTGCCATTAACCATGACAATACATCCGAACGCCATACACCTACTTCTACATTTTTCTGCGAAAAAATAAGACCTAAACATGCAACTAAAGCTGGTAATGCTACAAAATAAATATGTATACGTGCATATTTAGGTGTGATTTTTTTGATTAAGAAAAAGAGACTACTCAAAATAGAAACAATTAATGTTATAAATAGCAATGCTAACAATGCATTCGTATTAATTACGATCATCACGCTACCTCCTTTAATACAACTTCTAAATTTACATCAGCGCAAAATGTCCATTTGCATAATCGTTGAGATTTACATTTTCCATAGAAAAAGCCGACAATTAATAACAAATCGATGATTCATTATTATTGTCGGCTTCATTACAACTCACATCATTTTGTGTTTTGCGCTGCTACCTATTAAATATTTATTTATGTTGAAGTTCATTTTTTAATGTCGTACTGTGAGACGTACAATTCTTAATTTCCACTGATATTCATACACTTTTTCAATTTACCAATACAGTTCAATTAGCAACTTGCTAAAGCATGATTTACGTAGAAAACAGAGAATAATATGCCTAACATTTTAGTTTTCAATATTAATAAGATATAACGATTATTCGTGTTTGTCAAGAAAGACTACATGTTACTACGTTGTTTTACAATGCTTTATGTTTAAACACATGTTTAGAAGTAATAAACGAAAGCAACATAACGATTAAACCGAACACTGCAAATGTGCCACCATACCAAAGATTTTTACTGACTTCACTTATCATATCCCCTGAACCAGAGAATAAGGCTAATAAGCCAAAATAGTAAACGAAAAATACAATCACTACTATAATAGAAACAATCATAAAGATTACATTAGATTTCTCAGCACCTATTTTAAAAGTAAACGGGAAAATAAGTGAATATAATGCAATAAATCCAATGCCCAGCATTGCAGAATTAATGCCTGTAACGATACTATCTGCCACAATAGCATTGATTACAAGGGACACGATCATACCCTTGAGTGCCAATATACTGTAAAAAGCAAAGTGACTTGCCACATAAGTATTTCGACTATAAGGTAACGTTGACACAAAATACATCCATTTTGAATCCTTTTCATCCTTTAAATTATCTGTTGCTGGAGAAACTAAAAAGATCATAGGCATAAAACTAGCGATTAATGGATTGGAAAATGAGAAAAATAAACAAATTGGAATACTTAATAACAAATATGTATAAATGGATTTTTTATTCGTAAAATAATAACTCATTAAGTAACCTTTCATACTAACTCTCCTCTCATTAATATTTTCGTCGCGTCATCAATTTGTTCTATAGATTGTGCTATATCTATTTCATCTTTGTTATTGATCAGTGCTTTACCTGAGCCTTTATGTATACGATAAGCTATAACAGCACTTTGATTTACATCAAATTGCCCCTCTTCAAAAGTAACAATGCCATAATCGTTTAATAACGTTTCTTTTTGTTCTTGCAATAAAATGCGACCATTTTTCATAAATATTAATTTATCAGCAAGTGTTTCTATATCTTCTGAAATATGTGAAGAAATAAGAATCCCATTACCTTTATCTATGAAGTCTTCAAGTATTTCTAATACTTCTTCGCGCCCTGAAACATCCATCCCTGCCGTTGCTTCATCTAAAATTAAAAGTTTACTATCATGTGACAATGCAATCGATAGCGATATTTTCATGCTCATTCCACGTGAGAATGTCTTAACTTGACGTTCTTTAGGTAATCCAAAATTTTCAAGCATATCAAAAAAGTGCTTTTCATCCCAAGTACGGTAAATGTTGGCAAATACTTTGCTAATTTCTTTAGCATTCAGTTTATTTGGAAGACGAAGGTCATCAAACACGACACCCATATGTTCTTTATATGTATATTCACGGTTCGTTATAGATTCATCAAAAAATTGAATTTCACCTGAATCTGCAAACCGGTTTCCAACTAATGTATTGATTAGCGTTGATTTACCAGAACCATTTTTTCCAATAAGCCCAACCACTGTGTGAGGTTCAATCGTTAAATTAATTTGATTAAGATTAAAATCAGAATCAGCATAACTTTTACTTAAATTTTGTACATTTAGCAAATATGTCATTGTTATCCCCTTATCTTTTTTTATCATTTAAAACAATATAAATGGTTTAACATTAAACAACTTATAAATTAAACATAATATAATCCATTAAAACAAACAATACATTTTTATAAAAAATCGATTAAAAATTGATTTAAGTATTAATAAAGTATAAATTGCATGTGTATTCAAACGTAAATTTAGTGAAACAAAGAAAAAGACGGGATAGTCGTCTTATATTACTAATAAGATTGCATTACCCCGTCGATACTTCAATAACTAAGAAGCAAACACAAACGCTATGGCACTTGCAGAACTACTACGACTAGCCGATTAAATGAACTAAAACCTATCGATCTATAGCACTTTAGTCATTCTACAAATGTTTGATATAAGACTACCTTTCAACCTGGCGCCTACTATCAGCGTCATCTTCGAAACTGAGACATTGATATAGGTATGGTTCAGTTTCGAGTTATTCCTGTAACTATTTAATAATATCAATCAATTCTTTCTTAGACGCTGAACGTGCCGGAATCCAACCAAACACAATGCCTATCAACGTTGAAACACCTACTGCAATAAGAACCGAGCTTAGACTGACCGCACTCTTAATATATTCTGGTGTTACAGCATCTACAAGACTTGCGACAAGTATTCCTATGATTAGACCAATAATACCGCCAATGACACATAACACAACGCTTTCCACCAAGAATTGAATTTCAATATCTCGTCCTTTTGCACCAAAAGCACGTCGAATGGCAATTTCTTCCGTACGTTCAGTTACAGAGATATACATTACATTCATTACACCTATGCCAGCGATAAATAATGAAATACCCGCAACAGCAGCCACAAAGTAAGTAATACCATCAAATACTTTGTTGATATTTTTCATAAACGCTTCCATATCTGTATAAGTATAACTACCTTCACCTGCGCCTGAACCTTTTTTATTCAAAGCTTTAGCCACTTTATCTGCAACTTCTTTTTTATCGGCGTCATCTGTCAATGATAATTGAAGTGATGGGTAATCTTGTGTTAAATAGCCCATATATCTGTCAAATGTGTTGGCAGGCATATTTACAGCTGATGGGTTCATCGCATCATTTACAATACCTACTACTTTAAAACCTTGATCGTCAATATATAATGTCTTACCAATTGGCTCATTATTGAACACATCTTTAGCAATTTTATCATCCACAGTGACGACTTTTTTATTTAATTCATTATCATCTTCATTAAAACCGTCACCTTTTTCAGGACGCGTCATTTCTTTTTTCTTTAAAATACTAATATCGCCTTTTTTCTGCGCGTTAGTCATCTTAGCTGAATAACCTTGGTCTTCGGTCTCTTTAATTTTTGCATCGGTAACACCGTTAACTTGTTTAGCAATATCTATATCTTGCTGACTAAATGGATTTTCCTTTGCGCCTTCGCCATCACTTTTCATATAATTCACTGTTGCTGAATCTTTACCTGCGCCAGTATCTTCAAATTGTTCTGAGGCCGTTTGTTTAAATCCGTTACCTAGCGACATAATTGTGATAACTGCAGCAATACCGATAATAATGCCAATCATCGTGAAGATATTACGCCGTTTATTTTTTTAAATGGATTTGAATGAAATAGCGATGATATTTGATAAGTTCTTCATTCAACCACCTCTTCTCTTTGGACACGACCATCGAGGATATGAATGATACGATCTGCCTTGTCTGCCACTTTACGGTCATGCGTCACGAGAATCATCGTCGTATTATGCTCTTTATTTAATGCCATAAACAATTCAATGATGTCTTTTGAGGTTTTTGAATCCAGTGCGCCAGTTGGTTCGTCAGCAATAATAAATTTAGGGTTATTAATAATCGCACGTGCAATCGCCACACGTTGTTGTTGTCCTCCAGACAATTGATTAGGCGCTAAATTTTCTTTATTGTATAGCCCAACATCATGTAATGTATTGGATACTTTAGTTTTACGCGCTTGTGCTCCAAGTCCTGCATAAACTAGAGGAATATTAACGTTTTCTAAAACAGTATTATTTTGAATTAATTTAAAGTTTTGGAACACAAACCCAACCGTCTTGTTTCTGATTTCTGCTAATTCATTGTCTGAACTTTCTTTATAATTTTCACCTTTAAATAAATAATCGCCTTCATAACCTCGATCAATAAAACCTAATATATTGATTAATGTACTTTTACCTGATCCTGAAGGCCCCATAATGGCTATAAATTCACCTTCTTGAATGCTAATATTAATGTCTTTCAAAATATGGTTTGTCTCATCGCCATTTTGAAAATGTCTATTGACATCTACAAGTTCTATCATGATGACACCTCAACTTTGTCTCCATCATTCATAGATTTTTTAGGGTTTTTAACCAGTTTATCGCCGGTTTTCAGACCTTCTTTCACGAAAATTTCCCCATTAACTTTATCAATTTTAATGTCTCGTTTTTCTACTTTATTACCCTTACCTACTACAAATACATTATTATCTTTCGTTAATACTGATTTTGGTAATTTAATCGCATCTAATGGTACTTCGACATCTGTTGAATAGCCAGCACGTACGGGAATATCGATATTATCAATAACGATGGTATATTTTGATGTGTCTGAGTCTTCGCCACTACTTGGGTCCGAAACTGGGTTTGAAGCTTGCGTACCGCCGCCTTCTTCACTACTTGAATCAGTAGCTACTGCGCCGCTACCACCTTTATTCAAGCGTTCTTCATAACTTTTAGGTAATTCTGAAATTTTCTGTATTTCACCTTTGCCTTTTTTACCAGTACTTGTTACTTTGACGTCTACTTGATCGCCTTCTTTAATTTTCCCAAGATCAAACTCAGTCACTGTTGCTTTAATTTGTGGTTCATCTCCAACAAGTTGCAAAATAGGTTCGCCATCTGAGACGTGATCCGTATTTTTAATATCTATTTTGCCATCAAATGCAGCATAGATACTATCATTAACTTGACGATCATATTGATTTAGTTGTTGCTGCGCTTCCGCTCTCTCATTTTCATTTTTAGCGCTATCCACTTTATCAATTAATTGTTGGCGCTTATTATTATTAATTTCATAATTGATAAGCGGATCGCCTTCTTTAACTGATTGACCGTCATCAACTTGTGTACTTACATATGTACCTAATTGACTGTTGTTATTGTATGTTTTTACTGATTTAGGTGACGCCTTACCTTCTAAATTGAGTGGGCTCTCTTTTTCTACCTTATATGTATCATAGCCATTATTATCTTTCGAACTGTTGTTTGCTTGTCTTAAAATAAGTGCAATTGCAATTAATAAAATAATTACAATAACGGCGATGGCCCACGTCCACTTTTTCTTCAATTAGTAAACACTCCTTTAAAATATATTCATTTTAGATACTATCACAAACACACAATAAAAAATATAATGCATAACATGATTTTCTACACAATATTTATTTAAAAATATAAATCTAAAAATATTGTAATGTTAAAATGTGAATCTAAGTTAATTTATTATTTTTAATTTTATTTAATTTTTTTCTTAAAACTGTTTGAAAATATTGTAGGTAATGTTATGATTTGGAAACAATACATATAGGGGGCAAGGGACAGATGGAGAATTCTAATTTACCATTTTTACAACACTTTTCAAATTTACGCGAAAACCCTAAATGGGGGCTTAAACTGATCCTTTCTATTATCGTGGCAGCACTTTCTGCAGCTATCGGTGCCATGTCAATTGATTATAATGAAATATATCAAGAAGCAGGTGCGAATGGAGAAGCCATGGACATGGATATGGGCATGATCGGATTAATCGTGGGCATTGTTGGCGGCGCTTTTAGTAGCATTATAGGTATCGGCGTTACATTTGTAATCTTTTTAATTATTTCCAAAATAATGAAATCAGATGCAGGTGCAAAATCAATCTTTTCTGCAACGTTAAGTTTCTCTTTAATCACTGGCATCGTTGGGTTAATTGTTGTATTGATTCAATGGGTTGCAGGTTTATCACTGTTAGATTACAACATTGCAAGCCTAAACATTTTTGATAAAGGAAACCAAATGCTAGGTGCGTTAAATTTACAAACACTTATTGATGCATATGTCTTTGGTATTATGCTATTTGCAACAAATCGCCTATCTAAAAAGGCAGCTATGATATGGGCAATTGCTTACATTGTCGTATCAGTTGGCTTTGCTTTAATAGGCGCAAGTTTCCAATAATGATTCAACTCGTTTAAAACTTATTCTAAAAATAGAATTTTGTGAATGGCTTAAGGAGGAACGCTTTATGGCCAAAAATTCAAAAATAGACAAGTTTCTTTTGAGAAGCTTAGTTATTGTAACCATCTTGTGTTTTGGAACATTATTTTTACATATGTTTAATATCGTTAATGACACTGTATACTTAATTGCTTCAATTATTATGTCACTATTGATTGTCATGAGTGGCGTGATACATCTATGGGAGAAACAATTGATTCGCGGTATCATATTCACATTAATTGGTATCATTTTGTTAATAAGTAATATAGGTTTTATTTAAGTGCACCAGGTAAATAGACACTTATCTAATCGTTTTATATGCTTATTTACGATATATTAACAAAGTTATAGTTTTTATATACGTCATAACGAAATATATAAATCCAACCATCTGATGACATGAACCATTAACAAAAAATCCCGACGCACTGTTAAACAGTATGCCGGGATTTTTCTATTGCTATTCTACTTAAATGTTTCCTTCATAAACTAGAATTAAATTATAAATACTTCGCTTTTTCCGCTTCTCTTAGCTCAATACGTCTTATTTTGCCAGAGTTGGTCTTAGGCAAGTCTTCAACAAATTCAATTGCTCTTGGGTATTTATAAGGTGCAACGTCTTGTTTAACAAAATTTTGTAATTCTTTGATTACGCTTTCGTCCCCAGTAATGTGATCTTGCAAGATCACAAATGCTTTGACGATATTTCCTCTGATTTCATGTGGACTAGCTACTACTGCACATTCTTTAACGTATGGATGTTTTGTAAGTGAATCTTCAACTTCAAACGGCCCAATTGTATAACCAGAACTGATAATAATGTCATCTTTTCTACCTTCGAACCAGAAGTAACCACCTTCATCTAATTTCGCTAAATCACCAGTAATAAAGTATTCACCAATTTGTGGCTCAGCAGTACGTGCTTCATCTTTATAATAACCTTTAAACAAAGCAGGTAAATCTAACGGCACTGCGATATTCCCTACTTCATTTGGTTGTGCAGGGTTACCATCATCATCTATAACTGTAACGTAACTACCAGGAATGCCTTTACCCATTGATCCAGGGCGTCCTTCAGTGTCTTTTAAGAATCCGATCAACAATGTGCTTTCTGTCTGACCATAACCATCTCTAACTGTTAAATTAAAGTTTTGTTTGAATTTATCAACAACTTCTTTATTTAATGGTTCACCTGCAGATACGGCACTATGCAAATGTGCTAGTTTATAATTTGTTAGATTGGGTGACTTAGCCATTAAACGATATTCTGTTGGTGTACAACATAATACATTGATGTCGTATATTTCTAGTAATTCAAGATATGTCTCTGCATTAAATTTACCGTTATAGACAAATGCTGTCGCACCTGATCCTAAAATTGATAAAAATGGGCTCCATACCCATTTTTGCCAACCTGGCGCTGCAGTTGCCCAGACCGTATCATCTTCTACAATACTTAGCCAATGTTTAGGCGCCATTTGTAAATGCGCGTATCCCCAACCATGAGAGTGCACAACTGCTTTTGGATTTCCTGTAGTACCTGAAGTATATGATAATAAAGCAATATCTTCTTTTGAAGTTGCTTCAATTGTAAGCTCATCTGAAGCTTCAGCTTGTTCGTCTTCAACGTTTATCCAATTTTCTACTTTGTCACCAACAATAAATTTAAGTAATGACTCATATTCTTTAACATCCTTAAATTCTTCAACGCTGTCACTGGTAGCTAAAATTGCTTTCACTTCACCATGCGTAATCCGATATTGCAAATCTTTAGTGCGCAACATTTCAGAACTAGGGACGATAATAATACCTAATTTTAATGCTGCTAGATAAACTTCATATGTCTTAATTGCACGTGGCAACATAACTAATAATTTGTCACCTTTTTTTAAACCATATTTTAAAAACATATGTCCAATTTTATTAGCATTATTAATAAGTTGGGTATATGTCGTATCTTCTTCTTTACCACTTTGATCCCTGAAAATAATTGCTTTTTTCGATGGATTGGTTGCATATTTTTCAATTTCACTAACTATATTGTATTTTTCTGGAGCAATTAGATTTGCTTTATTCATTTGTTACTCTCCTTAAATCGATCATTAATTTTGTAATATGCGATGTAATATGAAATTACATCGGTTCTGATTATTCTGAAAATAAAAACACATGAGTATGCCTTTCTAACAGAACAAAAAGTTATTACATATCCACTTAGCTTATATACCTAAATCATTTTAACATTATAACAAATGATAATCTAATTTACTTCATCTAAGCATTTGTCGTATTGGTTTCATACTTGTATTTTGTGGTAAGACATTTATAGCAAAAACTTTATTAGGTGGTGCGGCATTATGAAGATTAAAGATTGGGAAAATGAAAAAGATACACTACACTTATTATCACAGATTTTGGGGAAATATAAATTAGAAGCAAATTACCAAGAACCTCAATGGTCTCACGTCACTCTTAATATAAATGTTCAAGGCTTTTCTACAGGTATGTTAAGTTATAAGACACATACCTTCTCACTGGAAGTTAATTTATTACAACATCAAATTGAAATAGTAGTTGACCAACACATAAATGATATCGATTTAGAAAATGGAAAAACAATACAATTTTATTACAACCAAATTGAAACGATTTTAAACCAATTAGGTATTAACTTAAAAATCAATACGCTGCCGCAAGAAGTAACTCATCCAATTCCGTTTGAAAAAGACGATACACATCATCACTATGAACCTAAAATAGCTGAAAAAGCTTTAGATTTAATGAAATTTGCCTATCATGCTGAAGCGAATTTTATTAACAGCTTAAGAGTAAGAAAATCAAAACCGGGGTTATTCTGGGGAACTTTTGATATTTCATGCATTATTGTAAAAGATAAAGCTGCACCATTTGGAGATGATTCTAAAGTCATTGAACGCGCAGCCTTCGATGAAGAAATGATTGAATTTGGTTTCTGGTTTGGTGATGAACAGTTTGAAAGTCCAACATGTTTTGTCTTACCTTACCCTTTTGCAGACCAATCGTTTAACGCAGATCATCATTTCCCAGAAAATAGTTATTTCGATAAACAATTAATGGAGTTTATTTTTGAACACGCCCATCACCATCATGTTGATACTATTACTCAATTTTTCAAAGCATCTTATTTAAAATTTGCAGATTTTTTAAATTGGACAAATATCGATTATGCATTTACGCCTTTAAAAATGAAACCCAATTACTTAGATGATAAATCGTGACGCCTGAGTAACTTTAACTATGAGATGCATCTTAGGAACATAAACTTAAAGTAATATGTTCTTTTAAAATATTACACTGGATAGCAGCAAACTTTCTCAAAAATAAATCTATAACAGTATTTTAAAAAACTTATTCTTTTAAAGTGGTAGCCAGTTATACATGCGTCTTAATCCATGCAGTCATTTATGAAGGTAATCAGCATAGTACTTGTATTTTTTCTAGTTATTCTTGCTGGAGCGGCCCCCCGAAACTATTTTGGAAAATATGGTTTCTCTCCCGCTTCCTTCTTTATATATAATCTTTTTACATACACCAACTGATGTTAAATAACCAATTCGAATTGTATTGCAATATAAGCAAATGTACTTACATGCATATTTAAACACAATGATAAATAAATTTTAAAAAAGTAAGTTCAACCTTTAGCTTTAACATACGACAAGTGATATAATGTTTTGATGTGTAATTTGTTAAGAAAGAAGTGAGTATATTGACAGAAACCGGAACATTCCATATTGAAAAAAGAATCCCTCTGTTTATAGTTCTATTGTCAGGGGCTTTTATAACTATTTTAAACCAAACTTTACTTGGTACAGCGTTGCCACCCATTATGAAAGACCTTCAAGTATCAGAAAGTACAGTTCAATGGTTACAATCTATATTTATGTTAGTAAACGGGATTATGATTCCTGTCACTGCATTTTTAATTGAGCGCTTTACATCGAGGCAACTATTCTTAACTGCAATGAGTATCTTTGCAGCAGGTACGCTACTCTGTGCTATTGGAATTGATTTTTCAATGCTATTAATTGGACGTGTCCTTCAAGCTGCGGGCGCAGGTATTATGATGCCGCTTATGCAAACTATTCTATTTTTAACTTTCCCTAAAGAAAAACGCGGTACAGCAATGGGTCTATTCGGACTTGTTATCGCATTTGCTCCAGCAATTGGACCTACCTTATCTGGTATATTAGTTGAACACCTATCTTGGAGAAGTGTCTTCTATGTAGTATTCCCTATCGCGATTGTTATTATTATCGCTTCCATTTTCTTATTAAAAAATGTTACAGAAACAACGCATCCAAAATTAGATATTGCTTCAGTTATCTTATCTACGCTAGGTTTTGGCGGATTACTATATAGTTTCAGTTCTGTTGGTGAAGCAGGTTGGGGAAGTATTCAATTTATTGTACCTATCATTGTTGGTGTCGTTTCACTCGTTATATTTATTCGCCGCCAATTAAATTTAAAAGAACCAATGCTCGAGTTTAGAGTGTTTAGTTACGGTATTTACACATTAGGTACTGTACTAAGTATGTTTGTATTCGGCGTATTAATCGCAACGAACATCATCTTACCACTATACATGCAGAATATGTTAGAATTCTCTGCATTAGAATCTGGTTTAGTATTACTTCCAGGGGCAATCATTATGGGTATGATGAACCCTATTACTGGTTATCTATTCGATAAATTTGGTGGCAAGTGGCTCGCTCGTATTGGCTTATTTGTATTAGTTATTTCAACATTACCATTTACAGTGTTAACAGAACATACAAGCTTTACGTATCTTGCTACTTCAAACGCATTCAGAATGGTTTCAATCGCTATGGTTATGATGCCTATGACTACATTAGCAATCAACCAATTACCAAACGATTTGATCGCACATGGTACAGCGATGAACAACACATTTAGACAAATGGCTGGTGCAATTGGTACAGCAGTTTTCATTACTATGATGTCTGTTTCAGCAATACCTTCAGAAGGTATGGTTGGTATGATTCATGGTGTAAACATCACATTCATTACTGCTACAATTATTTCAGTTATTGCACTGCTATTATCATTTAAACTTTCTGATGACAGTAAGCCAAAACGTCGTACATTATAATTCATAATCGTTATCAAAACCTCGTAAACATTTTAGTTTACGAGGTTTTTCTGCAACATAATGCACCAAGGGTTTATTCATAGTAATAATAAGGTTATCATCCACCCTTATCCCAAAGTGTTTTGCTTTAATTAGGAACGGGTAACTATATACTAGCTCTTGACATAATTTTTCGTTTTACACTTGCTACTGTTAGTCGTCTATTTTGCACTAACAGTAGTTTTTATTTTATCTTGCTATGTTACGCTTTCTAGTGGATGGGTTATACAATCATTTAGAGGTGATACTACATGGATGAAAACACAAAAAAAGAATTAGAGTTTACATTTCTAGGCTTTGATATAAAAATTGACGCTTTCTATAAACTTCTTTATCAAATCAACGATATCCTGTTAGCCTTATGCTTTATCATTGGTAGTTTTTTATTTTTTAGTGAATCCACTACTTTCTATGGCACTGTACTATTTGTCATTGGTAGCTTTGAATTATTAATTAGACCTATCATAACTATTATTAGAGATATCCATATATATAAAGTTAAGAAAGATAAAAATTTATAAGTTTGAGTTGTTTTCTGCTAAATAGATAATGCTGTATACACTCTTTACTAAATTTACTCTAATAGGGAGGCATTGATTAGAAACTCATTGCTAGATAAATTTATGAAAAATTTAATTACCAATTTTCAACAATGGTTTCAAGACGAAAAATGAAACCACAGGCAGATGCGCATCAAATATTAAAACAACTAAAAATAAACTGAAAACAGTTATATTTTTAGTGAGCAGGATTATTGCTACTCCCATGGTATATTATTACACTGTAAGAATAATAAGAAAACGAAAAAAGTTAATACCAGACACATTCGATAAAAATTGAAAATCAGCAAAACAAATAAAAAGCACACAAGTGGAATATCTAAAATGATAGAATCAGGTGATATAATGAAAAAAGTTTTGGTTAAATATGACGAATTAGTCCCTAAAGCAGCAGAACTGACAATTAAAGAAACTGAAAATCGTTTTAATGATTTAGTCCCTGAGCAAGTTTCAGATGCCGAGGAATTTATGGGAAAAACGACTGACGCCTTTCTAGATCATTACGAAGCAGTATTTCGCAAAAATTTACACGATCTTGTACTAGTGTCTCTCAACGAGCAACTTAATGAATCATAACTTTTAAAATGATACACTTTGGCGAAAATGCTTGAAACCAAAAATAGCATTTATCAATCACATGCATTGTGTGACATTAAGCGTTTAGAATATAAATATATTTACCTAAAGTACAAACGTCAATTTCTATTGAAATAATATAGAAATTGACGTTTGCTTTCATAAATCTAAGTGTCTTTTAGTTCGGCTAAATAAATGCATTCTTTATTACTGACTAATACTATAATTCATCTAACAAACCATTTTTACTTTTATATAATAAAAACAGCCTATGTTTCATGTAATAACTACGTGGAATATTAATACTATGAGTACCTAAAGGAGGTAATACGATGACTTTCGAATTTAAACATGATGTAGGAACTACTGAATTACCAGAAAATATTAATTCAGCAGTAGCTTTAGAATTTTCATTCGTTGATGCATTAGTAGCTTTAGATATAGACATTAAAGGTATTGCTGATGATAATGATAGTACGAATTTAATATCACCAATAAAAGAAGAAGTCGGTGACTATGTCTCAGTAGGTACACGTGTTGATCCAGATTTTGAATCAATTCGTTCTGCTGCCCCACAACTTATTATCGGAGATGCTGATCGCCATGACGATATATATAATGAATTAAGCGAGATAGCTCCTACGATTTTATTTAGAAGCTTTGACGCTGGTTACCAAGAATCATTAGAAGTATTCCAACGTATTGGTACAGCAGTTAGTAAATCTAAAGAGGCTAAAGAACGCTTAGATAGTCACAAAGATTTAATAAATAACTATAACAATCAAATTGATATAGATAAAAATAAAGAAACCCTAGCAGTTGTAATTTCTGAACAAGGTGTGACTGCACATTCAGATAAAACATATGTGGGTGAATTTTTAAATAAATTAGGTTTCAAAAACGCACTTAACGAAAAAATTGCTGATAAATTACCAGCATATAGAGAATCAGATTATTTAGAAATGTCATATGAACAACTTGCTAATGTTAATCCAGAAAGATTAATTGTTATGGTTGAAAATGATGATGATGAAGACTTAAACAAATTACAAAATAGTAATCAATGGGACGATCTTGACGCTGTAAAAAATAACAGAGTGCATTTTGTAAATAGAGATGAATGGGCTAAATTACGTGGTTTAGTAGCTTCTGAAGATATGATTGAAACTTTAGCTAACCTCAAAGAATAATCAGCATTTATACCGGCGTTAAAATATCAAAAACTTTATCCTTTTACCTTCCAACTGCTGTGATGTTAAATATATTTAACGAAAATAAGTGTTCGCTTATTCACACCCCTCACTACTGCGAGTAGCGAGGGGATTTTTATTGGTTTGGCCTAATGTCGCCTAATTTTTATTTCATTTACTATGCCAATAAGTAGACGCATCATAACACAATCAATGATGATTGACGCTTTAATGCGAACGAAAATGAGCATCCTTTTATACCTCTTTCTTTAAATCAACTTGGCGCTCGAGAGATAGGTGATTTCATTATTATAACGTCTGTAAACATCTGAATGTGCCCACTCCCAGCAATCGATTGTGTTAACTAAAAACAAACAATTCCATGGTTTATTTTGCTGTTTAATTACTTGATGGTTACATATAATGATTATTGGCATTACAGCTCTAACCATAGTTCAAAAGGATAAATCACTATGTGGCTGTTTATGTTTATAATTTTTATGTATGGTATTTTATTTCTAAATGACTAAAACACTTCTTTTAAAAAGAGGTGTTTTTTTATAAATTATAATCATCATTTCACTCAATATAGTTCTTTATATTTAAACGGTTTATATAATCTTCTTGGATACCGACTAATTACTAGTTTTATTAATATAAGAAAAGCGAAATCTTTATACCCCTATAGGGTATATGTTATACTCTCATTATCTTATAAATATCTTTAAAAATTAAAATTCAGGAGGTTTATTGTGTCGAATAACTGAAACCCCCATAGTCAACATGAATGTGAGCAACGTTATCGTAATAAATACGATGAGGAAAATAACTCAAAATTTACGTGTGCTACAGGATATAACGTGGTTATCGCCCCTCTTATGTCCGATATATCAGCTTTTATTAGTTTGATATTACCACAGACTGCAGACGCAATTATTAATATCTTTAAACACGATACTCATAGTAATTAACGCTTTTACATTAAAATAAACGAAGGAGTTTTTAAATATGATGAAAGAATTGAGCTTTATTATATTAGCATCAGGTTTAGTATTATCAGCTTGTTCCAATGATAATGAAAAAGAAAAACAAGAGTCTAAAGACCAACAACAAGAAGAACATATGGCACATAAAAGCGAAAGTAAAGCTCCAAATGGTATAAAGACTACAGATGATGGTAAGTTTAAAAAAGGTGATGAAGTTACTATTACAGCAGGACACATGCCTGGTATGAAAAATGCCGAAGCTACCGTAAAAGGCGCTTACAAGACATATGCTTATGTCGTAAGCTACACACCTACAAATGGGGATGAAAAGGTTAATAATCATAAATGGGTTGTTAATGAAGAAGTTGCCAACGCCCCTGAAAGCGGACTCAAAAAAGGCGATACAGTTAAGTTAGAAGCTGATCACATGCCTGGTATGAAAGGTGCAAAGGCTAAAATAGATGATGTAAAAAACACCACCGTTTATATGGTAGACTATGAATCCACGGAAAATGACGAAGTGGTTAAAAATCATAAATGGATGACAAGCGACGAACTCAAATCACGTTAAGCATGTTACTAACATTTATAAATTAACTATTTAAGATTATACTTTTAAAAATGGATTGTTGAAACCAACAATATAACATTTGCTTTTGTCACTTTACTTAGTATGTGTGGGTAATTTTAGCTAACAAACGAGAAATTCTTGCAACATATGCTCCAAAATTCAGCTCCGAAAAGATTTCTTAAATTAGAAATCTTCACGGGGCTTATTTTATATTCCTTTCCTCTCTTACCACAGGTATTTAGCTTTATCCTTGTATTTTCTCTTATGTTCGACAGAGTACCTTGTAATGTATCAAAATTATATTTAGCGATTTTATCCTTATTTTGAGCTTCTATTTGTTTTATATTATTAATAAATCGTTCAATATTATCCAAAGTTTCTATAAATATATCTGTTCTATTGTAAATATATCTATTTAAATAAATAATTTTAGCATTATTTCCGAGAAGTTCTTTTTCTATATCGCTTATATAACTATTAAATATAGTGAAAATATCTACGTTTTTTATTTCTTTATACTGCATTTCTAACTCGCTTCTTTTTTTTCGCTCTTCATTTAATATAGCTTCAATATACTGTTGGTATATCCCTTGTTTTTTCATATATATTTTTTGTTGCTTCATCAATTTTTCAGATAATTCATTTTTATATTCTATTAGTTCAGGGTTTTGTGGAAAGTGAAAGTTTATTAGCTTTAATAAATCTTCTCCTTCTATACTATCACTTATTTGTAGTTCATAATTTTCAAGTAAATAATCTTCTAATTCATCTATTTCTTTTTCATTTAAAGTTACTATGCCATTTAGGCATAATTCTTTAAGTTTCATATAAATGTTGAGACGATAACCAAATGAATATCTACCACCTTTTATTATATCAATTGCTTCACTTTCTTTACCTTTAACTTTATACTCACTATACAACATAAAATTTCTTAATATATACAGTACGTCTTCCTCTGCATTTTTTTCACTAAAATTATCGTTTAGCTTTTTTTGATATTCTTCTATATCTAAAACACCTTCTAAAATATAATTGTTTAATTCCCTTGAAAAAAAGGCATATTTTTTTGCAATTTCATTTTCTTGAAAATATTTTTGGTAAATTTCTTCTTCAGGTGATGGTTTTTTTTCTTAGAGTTTATAAAAGTAAACCCATTAGGAACTTTCATATCTTTGAATTTTTCTTCATTGTCAATTACATTATTTCTATTTATATTATGCAATATAAATAGAGAAATAAATAAAGACATACGTGTATTCACTTGTTCTTTATTACAATTTTCTAATTGATCATATATATTTTTAAAATCTGTTATTACCAAATTTAACGTCCTAAGATTTAATACATTTGCTTTAGACGTGGACAAGGGTGAAACCTGAATTAATTCTATTAAATCTTGAATTTCATTTTCATTAAAATAACTTTTTCTCAAATCATTATTTAATATTTTCTTTCCTACTTCTAAATTACTTGGAAACTTTAAATTTCTACTGATTACCTTCTCCCAATAATTTTTCATCTCATTTTTATTTTCACTCGTTATTGCTTCTTTATTACCAATTATAATAACTTTACAGTTAAAGCTGTCTAATAAAACATTACGTATAAACCCTAAAAATTCTTTTAAACTGATTCCATCATTTAATCTTTCTATATCGTCTATTATAAAGACGACTCGTCCTCCATTATTATTGAGCTTATCCTTAATTTTATCACGTGCTTTTGATTCTAAATAATCATCTATTGAAGCAGTTATATTTTCAGTATTCAAAAACTTTACTTCAAACATTTTAAAAATATTACTAATTCCTTGTTTTAAGTTTTCGCTAATTACATCATCATCTACATAGCTCAAAATTTTTGTAACAATTATTTCTTTTATTTCTTTCAAACTATGCTTGCCATATACGCTAATATATTCTTTCTTATAACATTTCTTATCGTGGATTTCTTGAATTTCATCATTATCTTCTCCTACTTTATTTAAGAAATAATCATGCTCAAAGAAATGTGTTTTACCTGTTCCCCATCCTCCATCAACAAACACTGCAAAATTTTCATCTTTCTCTATATAATTTGTTATAGCTTCTTTAAATTTTTCCATTCGTTCACTTCCGTTTATATAATTTTATAAAAAATTACCAACTTTTATAAAAAGCAGTTAAGGTTTAAATGTGCTAAGGATATAAAAATTCCAATTATTTTGTATATTATGTTCTCAACTCAATAATAACCACTTCTATTAACTCAACCTAGTAAATTTTATATAAATTATTCTTTATGTTACACTCATACTCATTAATTAAAAATATGGTTCGTCATATGCAAGCCTTACTGTCGTCTAAAGCAAAGTAGGGTTTAATTTTTTATATCCTTTCTCTATTTGGAATATAATATTTTGAGTAATAGCAATCACATTTTGGATCGCATCGTTTTATGTTTCTGAACTATGATATTTTACCACTATATTTGGGATAATTATTATAGTAAATATATCTATGTACCCTTGGTTTAATGATCTACCTATAGGCAATAATAATGATTTCAGAGCTTTTATTTGGTTAATAATGAATATTTCGGTCAATGTTTTCAAATAAAATTTAGCCTTTTTATGATCAAGTTTGTTAAAAAGGAGTGATCAATCATCTTATATTACTACAAATTATTTTGGATGAATGGGTTAAATCTAAAAGGGAGGTCAAGACGTAAAGAATTTTGGTACCCAGAACTAATGACATTTATTATTTCTTTAGTGGCTTCTGTTTTAAACTATATAATACCTATACCTTCCATTTTAGCTATAATTATTTATTGGATTTTTACAATAGCTACATATATCGCAAATTTTTCTGTATCAGTTCGACGGTTTCATGATTTAGGTATGTCTATGCTTTTCCCTATAATATTTTTTATTTTTGGTATAATACTAGGTGTCACTAATAACTATATAGCTGAAATAAATACAGGCTCGTTCTTGTATACTTTATTTGTCATTATCGGGGTTATATACATAGTAATGTGTATTATATCTTTAGCTATTTGTTGTACTAATGGTTCCAAAAAAGAAAATAAATATGGTAAGGACCCTAAAGAAATATAACCTATCAAACCCAATATAGCTAAAAGTATAAGTATTGCGTTATCATACAATCTAAACACTTCTTAGGTTTATGTTATAGGTAATACTTATTTTTTTAATTATTATACTTTTTGCTTAATTTACAAAATCTCAATAAAAATTACCCCCGCCCCCACATCTTTCAATTCTTGCGGGGTGAGGGGGTATTAGGATTTGTTTATGTTTGTATCTGTATTTTCTCTTATGATTTTCATAACGCCTTAGTGGCTATAAACAAAAGTATCTCTCTTGATTCTTTTTAAAAATCTTCAACTAACGTTTCTTCAATTTGCCTTTAACTTTATCTACTATGTTTTTTTAACTACTTTTTCTCGCTTTGCTCTTGTATATCTTTAAGTGTTATCTTCACTTTTGCTTCTGGCAAAAGCTTTATATCTTTTGTCTCTTCTTTAAATTTTCCAAATTATCTTTTATATACAAATTCTGTAAATCCCGAAGGTCTGCTGTCTTACTAATATATGTTTTAATAGTTGCTGATTTAAATTCACGAAATTTATGAGATACGTCTTTAATTCTTTTATAATAATCTAACTCACTCATTTTATATTTTTATGAGACTCTTCTATACGAAAAATAATTTCCTTTTACATTATCTATATTCTCTAAATTCCTTCCAGAACTTCACTTTCTATTACTATTATTAATTAAATTGACTATACATTAGTAACCTGTATAGTCAAAACATATTTACGGGGATATGCAACGCCCGATAATCAATCCTTTTCATTCATTAGTGTTATATACTTTTTAATCCATTGCTTAATGTCTGCTTCCTGTAAGTTGTCTGTAGCAATTTTAACCATATAGTCGGCCACTTCTTCATTACTAGCATTAAACTGATATCCATTAATCTTAAGGAAAACAACCAATGTCATTAAAGCTGTTCTTTTATTACCATTGTAAAACACATGTTTTTGTACTAAATTTCTAACTAAGTTAGCTGCTTTCAGTTCTAAAGTGGGGTACTGTTCTTCACCAAATACACATTGCTTAGGTGCGTTAACTAGCATATTTAAAGCATTTGGTTCTTTTACGCCTATTTGCTCATTAGGGCTATATTTATTAATAACATATACATTTAGTGTGATAATGTCTTTTTCTGTTAAATACTGCATATGCTGTCCTCCAGTAGTCTTTATCATTCATCTACATCTACGTATTAACCTGCTGCTATCTATTCACTAAATCTTTTAAAGCACTATCATACTGATTACTTACTTGATCGGCCATGCTTAAAATATCCATTTCGTTACTATCCGTTTTAACTGCTTCTAATACCACTTGACCATTCTCAACGTTAAATGCGATTTTTTGTCCCTCATTAATATCTAAAGCTTGTATTACTTCCTCTGGTATTGTTAGAACCTTGCTATTGCCAATTTTTCTAAGTTTTCTTGTGTTAGTTACTGCCATATTGGTTATCCCCTTCCGAAATCGTATTTCCTAATATATCTTTGTATATCTTTCACTATATATCATGCGCTATCTTTTGTAAATAAAATCATTTAGCTTTAATTCATTAATCACTTTAGCTTCAAAAGCTTCTTTATAAATAAAATTCCTATATACATTACCTGTCGGACGTTCTATATACATGTTATATAAATACATCTCTTTATCTAAACTAACAAACTTTTTTTAACAATTATCAGTATCTTTCTCAATTTCTCCAAGTATTAATACGTTATTTCAGCTTTCATAAATAAAATTATTTATGAAACTACAAGCCTAGTAACAAATCAGCAATAGTCGCTACAATTAAATGCATAAGCTACCTCCTATTTATAAAATTCAACATACTTACTTAAAATAAAAACAATTTATTTCTAATATGTTGGACCACTATAATTATATTTCTCTTTTACAAAAAAAATATATTATTCTTATAAAAATACTATTTCTTTTAATCACTATTTTTGTTAACCTTTAATCGGCGTAAAAAATTTAGGAGGTTACATTTTGGAACTTTTATCTATGGAAAATATTAGTAAAAAAATCAAACGAAAACGCATTTTGAAAGACATCACATTTTCACTTGAAAAGGGACATATTATAGGTTTGGTTGGCGGAAATGGTGCTGGTAAAACCACATTAATGAAAGTTATTTTAGGGCTTTCTAACTATCAATCTGGTACTTTGAAAAATCATATCAGTACTAATCAGAACGATATAGGAGCGTTGATTGAAGCTCCTGGATTATACCCATTTTTAACAGGTTATGAAAACATGAAATTAATCGATGAAGACCCCGATAATAAAAATATAAATCTTATTATCGAAAAACTAAAAATGGAAGACTTTATACATAACAAAGCCAAAACCTATTCTTTAGGTATGAAACAAAAATTAGGTATTGCGCTTGCTTTCTTAAACCATCCACAACTCGTTGTATTAGACGAGCCTATGAATGGATTAGATCCTCGGGCTGTAAAAGATGTGAGAGAAGCAATTATTAACTTAAGGGAACAAGGTGTTACTTTCCTTATATCTAGTCACATATTAAGTGAACTTGTTAAAGTGACTGACTCACTCTTGATTATCGATAAAGGGGAAATTGTTAGAGAAACTACAATGGATGAATTGAATCAAACAGATGAAAATGATTTAGAAAATGTACTTCTTAATATTATTGACCGTAAGGAGAAAGCCTAACCATGACAACACTCGTAAAACAAGAACTATTTAAAATGTTCAAGAAAAAATCATCTATCATTATTCCAATCCTTATTTTTATTTTAATGATTGGGTTAGCAGTACTAAGTAAAAATTACCCTGATATTATGGGGTCAAAATCACTATTCAAACAAGGTTATAGTTCATTTTCTTGGATTTTCTTTCTCATGATTATACAAGCAAGTACGATAATTACAATGGAATTTCATTATGGTACAATTAAAAATTTATTATATCGAAATTATTCTAGAACAAGCATTATCATAAGTAAGTTTATATCATTATTTATTTATTCACTTATTATATTTGTGATTAGTATTATCATTTCTTTAGTTATCAATTTAACTATGTTCTCTGACATTAATATTTTAAAACAAACGGGTGATAACCTATCCCTTTTACAAGAAATGTTATTAACTGCATTAGGTAATTATGTTGGCATGTGGTTATTACTAAGCTTAACGCTACTTATCTCTTGTATATTCAAAAGTCCTGGCGTTTCTATTGCGATTGGCATTATCTTTTATTTCGCTATTTCTATTGTTTCTGGCATATTATTTGCATTAATTAATCAATGGGAATGGTTAAAATGGTTGCCTATTAATATGTTGAACTTAAGTTCTCAAATTATAGATAATGAAATGATGAAATCATTTACTAAACTGGAATTGCATGAATTATTTATTGGCAATATTGTTTATATTGTAGTTTTCTTAGCTCTAGTTATCCTCGTTTTCAAAAAGAAAAACGTCTAATTTTGGCACCGAAATTATAGTATAACTAAACACGCTCTTAGCACTATTAAGAGCGTGTTTTTTTAATAAAAAGGTTAATAAAACATAAATTAAGATTAATTTTAAAGATAACTTATTTTAGTATAAGGATTATTATTTTGTTTTCTTAGCTTACTGATACAGAGATACTTTAGATAATATATGGTTTATTGTCTTTTTGATGATTGCATTATTGTTTTTAACCTTGCAACTGATTATTTTGCATCTAAACAGAAATGAGGAATTAAATAATGGCTAATAAAGAAGAAAAAGTAACGCATCCTAAGGCAAAATCACTTGGTATCATAGGCAACATTCTGGGATGTTTGACTATTGTAATATACTCACTGAAATCAACTTTTAGTATTCCTAATTTAGAAAATACAGCTCTTATTACAGCTTTTTTGACATTTATATCGTATTTTATTGGAAACATTATATTAAAATCCGCCATAGGAATGATTGCTAGTTTTATACTGACTTTTTATTTAATTATCATACTTTTAACTTAATTTACAAAATCACAAAGGAGCGTTATATATGTTTGAAGCTAAAAAGAATACGATAAAATCCATGCTAATACTCGTATGGTGTTTTATTTACACTGCTACTGATATGTATAACAAAATGAACTTATTTATCCTTATCATAATTGCTATTGTATGCGGTTTAGCCATCCATTACATAGTTGATTTTATCTTTAATCAAATAGATCAATTTTAAAAATAAGAGATGAATATTGAAAAAATTAATAAGTTATCCTGAATTCAAATTTTTAAAAATGGAGGTGAATAAAATGAAAATTTCTTGGATTTTTTGGTGGATCATAAGTGCTATTGAAGTTTTAAGTTTTATAGGATTCTCAATTTTACTCTGGATGAGAGATATAGATGCTAGCGGAGCAATACAAACGACGCAATTAAAGTGGGCTAATATAGCTGTTTTAGGTTTTGCTTTTTTATTTCCATTTGCAATACAAGTAGCATGGTTAATCACTAATTTAGTCTTATCAAAAAACAAATTAAATCAGTCTTAGATTAAGAAAAAACGGTCATATCAACAACCAATCGAATTTAATACCTTTGAATTATTTCTGTATATAGTATCAAGACACGAAAAAACTCATTTCAAAAACCAACAAAAAGAGGTGGATTATGTTCAATATCCAAGATCCCAATTACGCTAAAAGATCTATAAAAATATTCATCTTCACAGCTATTATTTTCTTAATCACTTTTGTTCTAGCAGTTATTTTCAGCCCGTCAATCGAAAATTTCAAAAATATGACAGATGGCCAACATGGGAACATCGCCAGGGCAAATGGCTTAACCAAGGTTTGGGAATATATTATAAATAATGGCTTTAAAGTCCCCTTTCAAATGTTTATATTTTCTTTAATTCCAATTCCATTTTTATACTTTTTAAATTTAGTTTCTACAACAATAACCACTGGAATAGTATTTGGTTTTGTAGTTCATTTTGATTTTGATAAAGGTATCATAATGGTATTATCTTCAATTCCGCATACAATCATAGAAATACTTGCAATGTGTCTTGTTATCAGTGGTTTATATAAAGTAAGCCAATCAATTATTAGAAAAATAAGTAATATTTTTAGAAAAACTAAAAAGCAAAATTTATCATTTAAATTGGCGTTAAGTAATGTTTTTAAAATTTACTTTCTAATTGCTTTACCTTTATACATACTCGCAGGATTTATAGAAACATACTTAACAGATTTTATATATAATTTATTTATTTAAATACAACGTTGCTTTATTAACGTTGAACTTCTAAATCCTTAACACCCCCCAAACTTGTCGAATGGTTGGCTTAACAGCTCACACTATGCCGGCATCCGTCTGCAAGTTTAATTAAGCGTGCTTCTAAACACATAATAAATTTTCTCGGCATAAATACATTCTTTAAACAAAATTTATGCTCTATATTTAAGAAGATAAGCCATAAATTAAAAGTGTAATTGGTGAAATCAAGAGTAAACCACTAGATAAAACATCTAACCGTTTATCTTTATTATTACTAAGTGTATTTTTTAAAAGAGAAATAAAAGACACTAATATTAACAAAGTACAAATTATATATATAACTATAATAAAAGTTCTTTTTTAATAAACTTTATCATAACGATTATGGTTTTACAGGTCTATTTGTCGTCGTTATAAACGAATTAAGTCTCGTAAGGTCACACTTATGCGTTCTAAAAAGAATGTGGGCAAAATCGTAAACGACCTTTGTTGATTTTCATTTTAGTTTTAATTAAACAGTTTTGTAGTGCAGATACAACAATTAATACTACATCAAAATTCAATTAAGATTTAGAGATTTCGGATAAATAGTTGCACAATTTGTCTGTTTTAATATCTCTATATCTTCCGATAAATTGTAATATAGTAACCTAATCCAAAGAATATTTAAAAAAATTATTTATTATCTATACCAATATACACAGGGTGACTCCCTCTACTTTGATTAAATAACACTAACTTCTTCCAATATCACTTTTTTTGTTTATTTATCATTACTTGGATATATAAAGCAACCCATAACTCCTTAGGATGAGGTGTAGAAGATTCCATTATTAAACGATGTTGCTCACCCCTACGTTGAGTGAATAGATTTTTTCCTAAGTCTAAAAACGAGCGACGTGCTGAAAATATTTTTGTTCCTTCTTTGTTTGAAATAGTTGTCTCAGTTGATAAGTATGGATTATTGAATAAATATGTAGTCTTATTATCAAAAAACGCATAGGACGTTTGTTGCTTAATGCCGCCTTTTAAGATTTTTATCATCTCTAAGCGATCAATTGCTTGGTTATTAATCAATACACTATAATGTGGCCTTAAAGACCACAGTTTAATCCTTTTCAAAATAATATTATAGTTCGGTGATGTAACTTTTAAACCGGAAGCAGATACAATATCAAAAATACTAAGCCATTTTTGAATTTTATTATTAAAATATAGCGTCCAAGCCATTTCTGTTAAACCATGTATTTTAATGTGCATATCATCAAATATATATAATGGTGCTTGATAAAAAAATTCATTTTCTTCTAATCAAGGGCTTTTTTCTCTTATTGCAATTTCTTTTTTATACCGTCTTTTATAAAATTTTCTCAATGTAATTGAACCAATCAACGCTAAAATACTTGCAAACCAAAATGCGGTTAAAATTCCTGGTGAAATAGGATTACTTAAAATTCCTACCAAACTACTAATCATTATAACCGTTACTAAAATAGTTTCAATAAATAATAATAAAATAGCCAATTAAACCTATCCTTTTCAAATAATTCATTTTTCCTAATTCATTTTTCCTGGGCATAATATAACATCTACACCAAGTTTCTGCTGTATAAACATAACAAAACGGACGGTTTTTATATAAATAAAGTAAAAACCATCCGTTTTATAAAATGTTTGAACCGCTTGAGCAATTATGTGCCTTACACGCTTCTTTTTAATATAACTATTGGTAATAATCGTCAACTACGTTGAGTAGTTGATTTTTACATAAAGCCTTTTAACATGCCATACCAATACATTCTCGGTAACAAATCTTTTTTAAATATATACATGCTTCTTCGTTCTTTGGCTTGGTTAAAAGGTAACGTTTCTTGTGGCTTTTTATTATAATCAAATTCAGCTAAGATTAATTTATTATAGCCTGTGACAATTGGGCATGAGGTATAACCGTTGTAATGATGTGTTAACATTTCGTTATTCATTACTTGTAACAAATTAAGTGTCACGACAGGCGCCTGTTTTCTGATAGCTGCACCCGTTTTCGAAGTTGGTGCGTTAGATGCGTCGCCTAGACCAAATACATTTGAATATTGTCTGTGTTGTAAAGTGCTAGGATCTACATCTACCCAACCATCATTATCTGCAAGCGCACTTTTTTTAATCACATCTAAAGGGCCCATAGGTGGCGTAACATGTAACATCTCGTAGTCTAATGTTTTTACATCACCATTCTTAATATGCTCAAATTTGGCCATTTTTTTCTCTCCGTCAATTTCAATCAGATTGTAATTGTAATTAACAATAATATCTCTTTCTTCAGCTATTTTTTCTAATTCTTTACTATACTTTTCTACATCAAACAACGCAGTTTTAGGTGTTTCATATATTACGTTAGCTTTTGAACGGATATTATGTTTTCTAAAATAATCTTCAGCTAAATACATAATTTTCATCGGTGCGCCTCCACACTTAATAGGTGTATTGGGGTGCGTGAAAATAGCATTACCGCCTTTGAAATTAGAAATTTGTCGCCAAGTTTCGGTTACATACTCTGGCGAATAATTAGAACAAACGCCATTTTTACCTATGTTCTCTTGTAACCCTTTAATAGACGACCAATTAATTTGTAGCCCTGGAGCAACAATTAAATAATCGTAATTAATGGTTGTATTATCTCCTAGCGTAATATTGTTACTTTCAGGTTTAAAACTTAAAACAGCTTGATTAATCCACTGTGTCCCTTTAGGTATAACATGCTTCATGCTTTTACGAGAGTTTTTTAGTTTAGAAACGCCCCCGCCTACTAAAGTCCATAAAGGTTGATAATAATGATTTTTAGCTGGATCAATAATAGCTATATTGCCCTTTAAATGTTGGTTTTGTTTCAATAATCTAGAAGCAACTGTGATACCTGCTGTGCCTCCGCCTACAATAGCAACTTGATAGTGTTTAATCATTTACCCACATCCTTAAATTATTTTAATGAGGACGGTAAATCTTGATAGCCTTCTCTAACGTTTACAATATTAGTAAAACCTCTATATTCTAGTATACCCGTTGCAATCGAACTTCTAACCCCTGATTGACAATGAACGTATATTTTATCGTTTTTATCAAAAGGAATTTCTGCGCTTAATAATTTACCATGAGGGATATTCACCGCTTGTTCTAAATGTCCTTGGTTCCATTCTTCATCGTTACGCACATCTAGCACATGAGTTTCTTTGCCAGTCATATCCGCGCTGTGAATAGAAGATGTCATGATTGTTGTTTGTGGCAAACGATAACCTGCTACATTTTCAAAACCAATTAATTGTAAAGTATGCACTGCTTCTTCAACTGTAGCTTTATCGCCAATTAAGTCTATATCTTTATCATAGTCTAAATACCAACCGATTTGATTAATAAAGTTGTGATTATAAGGAATATTGATAGTTCCTTGCGTATGACCGCCATGGAAAGCTTCTTTACTACGAAGATCAAAAGCGATTCTTTCATTGTTTGAGCTAGGGTAAACATTATAAGGTTGGTACATGCTCATACCAAATTGGTTAATTTGTTTCATTTGGGCAAAATGATGCGGTGGGGCTGGTTGGTTTGATGTCAATGTTTCAACAAACGTTGCTTCATCAGTTACATTAAAGGCCCAGTTGTTTATTTTTTCGTAACCTAACGTAGACATCGGTACTGCCCCTAATGCTTTACCACATGGGCTACCTGCACCATGACCTGGCCAAATTTGAATATAATCTGGTAAATCTTTAACATTATTTATAGATTGATACATTTGTTTTGCACCGATTTCTGTTGAGCCTTTCATTTGAACAGCTTTTTCTAATAAATCAGGTCTACCTATATCACCAACGAAGATAAAGTCACCACTAAATAGTCCCATCGGTATATTAGAGCCTCCCCCCTCGTCAGTAAGTAAGAAACTAATACTCTCAGGGGTATGACCTGGCGTATGCAAGACTTCTAATTTAATATTTCCTACATAAATAGTGTCTTGATGTCTAACAAAATGAGTTTGTTTTGGCATCTTTTTATAACTCAAATCATCGTCACCTTCACCAGAAACGTATATACTTACGTCCAATTTGTCCGCAACATCTCTAATACCTGAAGCAAAGTCAGCATGAATATGCGTTTCAGCAGCTTTCGTAATTGTAAAACCTTCGTCATCTGCAACTGTCATATATTTTGTTAAGTCCCGTATTGGATCAATAATCATCGCTTCCCCTGTACGTTGACATCCAATTAAATAAGATGCTTGAGATAAATGGTTATCATAGAATTGTTTGAAAAACATAGAAAAACTCCTTTTTTAAATAAATTTAATTTGTTAAATAAATAAATTATGGCTCGCTTGTTCTGTTTCGCCTATATAAGTGCCTACACCGCCAAATTCAACTTCATCTCTTAATTCTTCTTTTGTAATTCCCATAACATCCATGCTCATCGTACATGCGATTAATTTAATATCTTGTTCTATCGCTTGATTGATAAGTGATGGTAAAGAATCTACATTTTTCTTTTTCATTACGTAACGCATCATGATATTACCTAAACCGAACATATTCATTTTTGATAATGGCATGCGCACTGGCGTCTTCGGCAACATCAAATCGAACATTTTTGCAATGCCTTTCTTCTTAACATGCGTTGCTTGTGCTTTTTTTAATGCATTAAGCCCCCAGAAAGTAAAGAAGATCGTTACATCTCTGCCTGCAGCTTTAGCACCATTCGCAATAATCATTGCTGCCACCGCTTTATCTAATTCACCACTAAAGAGCACAATTGTAGTACCTTTAGCAGTATGGTTTACTTCCAGTTCTTTTGGTTTTTCTTTTTGGATAATAGCATTGATTCCATCATGATTTTCCTCCAACTTAACAAGTGAGTGTCCTGTCTGTTTCGACCAGCTTTTAATATCACTAAGAAAACCAGGATCAGTAACGGTTACTTCAATTTGGTCGCCTATTTCAATATTTTTTATTTCTTTACTAAGATTAACTATAGGGCCCGGGCATTGAAGACCATTAAAATTAAATTGTTTGCGGCTCGGTTTGATTGCTTTATTACCATCTTCTACCACATCGTCATGATTCATATTTTGTTTTTCATAAGCTGTATAACCACCGTCTAAATTCACAACGTCATAACCTTGTTTAGCTAAATATTCGCTTGCTTTAGCGCTTCTATTACCACTTTTGCAGTAGACATAATAAGTTTTATCCTTGTTCTTATCGAATGTGTCAATATTTTCTACAGAATGTAATATTGCGCCAGTAATATGCCCTAACTCATATTCTTCTGGTGTTCTAACATCAATCAATTGTCCTTTTTTCCCCAATTGCTCTAACTCTACTTTACTTAATTCGTTAATATGTTCTTCTTGATATTGTTTCATATTTTCCTCCTCTAGATACCTATAGGGGTATAGTAACAGGTAAAAACAACCTAAGTCAAATACCCCGGTAGGTATTTGACAATTTACTATAAATTTATTACTATAAATATATTCAATTTAAAATCGGAGGAAACCAATATGGATTATAATAAACAAATGGTAAATCGCATCAATAGAATACAAGGCCAATTAAACGGCGTTATTAAAATGATGGAAGAAGAAAAGGATTGTAAAGATGTCATTACGCAACTCAGTGCATCAAAGAGTTCAATCCAACGTTTGATGGGTGTTATTATAAGTGAAAATTTAATAGAATGTGTAAAAGCAGCCGATGATAAGGGAGAAAGTTCTCAAGAAATGATTAATGAAGCTGTGAATTTATTGGTAAAAAGTAAATAATGGACATGCTCAATATAATAACTATGTTGTTGATTGGCATATTTGGAGGTTTTATATCTGGCTTGGTAGGCATAGGAGGAGCCATTATTATTTATCCAGCTATTTTGTTGTTACCGTCCTTATTAGGGGCTCCTGTCTATAGCGCATATATTGCTTCGGGTCTCACTTCTAGCCAAGTGTTTTTTAGTACACTCAGCGGCTCATTTAAGGCGAGAAAGAAAGCTGAATTCTCACCTAAACTTGTAATGAATATGGGCGGAGGTATGGTTATTGGAAGCATATTCGGAGCAATGCTAGCTAATTTATTTAACGCTACTTTTATAAACACTATATATATAATCATCGCCATTGTTGCATTATTATTAATGTTTGTTAAAGTTAAATCTGTTTCCCAAGAGGTAAGGTTCAAACCTGTTTTACTTATCTTAGTAGGATTTGGAATTGGCGTAGTATCAGGCATTGTAGGTGCAGGCGGCGCATTTATTATTATTCCCGTATTGTTAGTTTTATTCAAATTGCCAATGAATACAGTAGTGACTAACAGTATCGTCATTGCTTTCATATCATCAATAGGGGCTTTTATCATTAAATTCATACAAGGTTATATCCCTCTAGAAAGTGCAATATTCTTAATAATTGGAAGCATGCTCTTTGCACCTATAGGACTAAAAGTAGGTGCCAAGGTACCTGATACTGTTCAAAAAACCATTGTCAGTATCTTAATCGCAATCGCAATTATACAACTTGTATTTTAATAAATTAAAAAGGAGGCTTTAAATTGAATCACTGGGATGAAAAATTTGATTCAGAAGAATATATTTATGGCAAAGAAGCGAATTCATTTGTCAAAGATATTTTTAAAAAGCAAACAAACAATAATGAGAAAATTTTATTACTTGCAGAAGGTGAAGGCCGTAACGCGATATATCTAGCAAAACTTGGGTATGATATAACAACTTATGATATGTCACAAGTTGGAATTAATAAGCAATACCAATTAGCAAGTGAAGCACGTGTTGATATCGATGCAAACTATGGAGACATCACAAAGCCTAATTTAGCGCCTCAGTCATCATTTGACTATAGTATTAATATCTTTGGTCATGTGCCTAATGAAGGCAAACAAGAGATGTTCAATAACCTCGTTCAATCATTAGTCGTAGGGGGTTATAGTTACTTTGAGTTTTATTCAAAAGAACAATTAGCATATGGCACTGGCGGTCCTAAAGACGAATCCATGTTATATACTATTAATGAAATCGAATCTTATTTAAAGCATTTGCCTGTTAAGATTCATCAATTAGAACAGCATGAGATCTATCGTAATGAAGGTATTAAACATACTGGCACAGGTTCTATCATTCAAGGTCATGTAGAGAAAATATAATATCTAATCCTAAACAATCAATATCAAGTCTTAGCAATGGTTAAAAATAAGGCTTCATAAATCATATCTGTTTTTAAATCAAATCCCCAGTGTTAATAGTTAACATTGGGGATTTTCGATTTATTGATTTGAATTAACGTTTCTGGCCCCCACTTTTTAAAGTGTCTTGAATAAACACTCACTTAAAATATAATTAAGGTTAAGTATAACCCGATTAAAGTAAGAAATAGCACTGGTATGGTAATTACAATCCCCGTTTTGAAATAAGTGCCCCAACCTATTTTAACACCTTTTTGTGTCAAAACGTGTAGCCAAAGTAAAGTTGCTAAAGAACCAATTGGTGTAATTTTCGGGCCTAAATCCGAACCGATTACATTCGCATAAATCATACCTTCTTTAATTATGCCAGTTATACCAGATTGGTCAATCGCAATGGCGTCTATTAATACGGTTGGTAAATTATTCATAACTGATGATAAAAAAGCTGAAATAAATCCCATACCTAAAATGCTGTTCAATAACCCATACTCTGAAATATGTGATAATATATCGGCTAAAACAGTAGTTATACCTACGTTTTTCAAACCAAATACAACTAAATACATACCTAATGAAAAAATAACGATATTCCAGGGCGCCTCTTTAATGACACGTTTTGTATGTACAGCGCTAGATTTACGTGCGAATAATACAAATAGTAATGCAATCGCGCCAGCAATCATTGATACCGGGATATGAATCAATTCACTTACTAAATAACCAATGAGCAATATGATTAACACAACCCATGATATGTTAAATAACCTTTTATCTTTGATGGCTTCTTGAGGCGCTAAAAGTCTTTTAGTTTCAAATGATTTAGGGATGGCTTTTTTAAAATATAACCATAGCACTAAAATACTTGCACAAAGTGCAAAAATATTTGGAATCAACATTCGACCAAAATACGCTATAAAACCAATGTTGAAATAATCTGCAGAAACAATATTAACCAAATTGCTGACAATAAATGGTAAAGATGTCGTATCTGCAATAAATCCACTCGCAATAATAAATGGGAATATGACTTTTTTATTAAATCCAAGGTTGCGGACCATTGCTAAAACAATAGGCGTTAATATTAAAGCTGCTCCATCATTTGCAAAAAATGCAGCCACAATTGAACCTAATAACATAATAAAGATAAACATTTTTAATCCATTACCTTTTGAAGCTCGGACCATATGCCTTGCAGACCATTCAAAGAAGCCTATTTCATCTAAAATCAACGAAATCAAAATCACTGCAACGAATGTCAATGTCGCATTCCATACAATCGATGTTACTTCAAGTACATCTGAAAAGCTTACCACACCAGTAATAATAGCAATGATGGCACCGATCAGCGCTGTTATACCAATATCTAAGCCTTTAGGCTGCCAAATCACAAATATCAAAGTAACCACAAAAATACAAATTGCTAAAATATCCATCATAAGCATTCACCTGATTGTATATTTTTACAAACACATGAAGCATCGGCTAAATGAATCGTATTTAAATTGTCTATAACTGCTTTTAATATATCATGGTTGAGGTTATACATACGTTTATTACCTTCTTTTCGTGATGAAACCAAATCATGGTTGATTAATAATTTCATATGGTGACTTAAAGTTGGCTGCGAAAATTTAAAATATTCCAGTAAATCACACGCACACAATTCACCGCATGAAAGTAAATCAATAATCTCTAACCTACTTGAATCTCCCAAAATTTTTAAAATGGACGATAACGCTTTATACGACAAAATAATCCCTCCTGAACACTATATAGATTATCATCTATATAGATAGATGTATATATCATTTTGTTCAAAGGCGTTTATTGAAAAAGTACGTGGATATCTCGTTTCAATTCATTTGCGTTTAAATACAAACCAAACTTTTAATTACGTTTGTTAGAAAAGTAAAACCATTTAGTATTTCTGTTACTTTCAACTAGACATATACTAGTTCCATTTTATAGCTTAAATCTAACTCATTTAACTTCCACTATGTGTATATTCACACTTCCTATCGTAAGGTTTACAAGAAGTTACATAAAATCTCACATAATCCAAAATGAATGCATCCGTTTATCTTATTAATAGAATCACCCTTTTAATATGCGTCATCAACTCATTATTGTAGGAATTATAAAACAGTTATATTGAAAGCAAGTGAAAACGTATATTTTACATACAAACAACAAGCTAATAAAAGACCTATATTATAATGGTATTATCAAAAACAATCCAAAATCATGGTGCCGATGACTGTGCGCTTCTACCCTGAATTAAAGTAGAATATAAGTTATTTTCACATGAAAAGGGCAATTGAGGTAATAGAATCATTACAATACTATTGAGAGGCGTTTCATAAAAAATGTATAAACAAAGAAAGTCGGTATATTGGCATAATATAATACTACTACGTCAATGTACCGACACTATAAAACGCTATTTCTCTTGATTATAAAACACGAAAGAGACGAAACAAAAATTTAATTTGTTTCGCTTTACTCAAAAACACACTTAACATATTTTTTTGAAAATCAATCATATAAGGTTACTTTTACAAGCTGATATTTAAAAAGCAATAGACTAATCTTAGTAAAACCCTGTTTCTTAATCAGTTCCGTCATATAAACATCTAATTTTGAGAACGTGTTAACTATAAGTCTTTTTTACCAAAACCAATAAACCCTATAATACTTAGCACAACAAAGATAATAAACATAACAATGGATGGTTGTATATGAAAATCTTCAATTGGCAATTGCGGTATATGTTTAAAAGGGGTGATGTCTTTCATCCACGCTTTAATATTTAACAACACACCCAAGTAGTTAACTAAAAAGGTATAAGCTAAAAAAGCATAAACCGCTAAGACTAAGCGCATGCCCCATCCAACGATAAGAGTGCCTATGCCGATAAATACAAGTATAGCGGGTACATGGACAATTGCCGAAGTAATGATTGTATCGAATTGGAAAGGCTCCTTCATAGCATAATATTGCCCAACATACAAACCTAATCCGGATAAGAACAACATTACAACAGCATTTACTAATGCAAGCAACCAAAAACTTAACAAATATTTACCGCGTGATAAAGGTTTGGATAATACAAAAACTGTATAACCTTTATCTTGTTCTTTTTTAACTTTAAATAAAGTCATCAACGCTGGGATAGTACTGACCATTGCCATGATTAACATTAATTGTGGTAAAAAATGTTCCGCATAATTCCCCGATGCATTAGGTATCATAGATTTTAATAAAGGGTTATTTTCAAAAAAGTCATTTATATCGCCAAAGATAGACCCGTATGATAAACCTAATACAAACAAGCCAATACTAAAATAAATAAATGCTGATTTTTGAAGTCTTATTTGTAAACCTAATGGAGATTTCATATACCATTTTGCATGACGTCTATGTACACTTTTAGGTAACAAAGTTTCATTCATATCTCGCATTGCGTTTAATTTAAAACTAAGACATACTACGATAATTGATAATATGAGCATCCACCAAAAAGGCCACCAGTTATTCTCTGAAAAAGCGTAGCTTCTTGATAACCAGCCCATAGGCGAAATCAACGAAAGTTTCTCATTACTTACATCACCAAAAGCACGTAGTAAGTACATAACTAATAAAAATGAAATGCCAGCACCGACTACTTCAGTGCTCGTGGCTACTATTTGGGCTATTAAAATAGTAAACGTTGCAATCATAATACCAAACATACCCAGCGTCACGCTAAAAATCACGGCGCCAGAAAAATCTATGCTTTCAATACCAAGCGACACTAAACCTAATGTAGTTAATAAAGCAAAGCAAATGTTGAGCAACATACACATCGCTAAATGGCTTAATACAGTAGCTTGTCTGCCGATAGGTAAAGCATTCAAAATCTCTGTCCTGCCATCTTCTTCATCGCCCCGCGTGTCTTTAGCTAAAATAGTTATATTCATAATAGCTAACATGATTCCAGTAAATAAAATCATCTCATGGGTAAATAAGACCCCTACATTGGCCTGTCTAAAATCTCCTGGGCCGAGCATAGCTTCCATCGCTGGATTTTCAGACATTTCAATAATAGGCGTCATTTTAGCTGGATCTGGATACATCGATTCAAAAGCCGGTGGAATCATTAATGTCAAACCTACTAAAATAACAAGCCACAATAGCATTTTCAAACGGTTTCTTTTTAAATAGAACAAGAAAATTTTAGTTGTTTGATAAAAGTTTGATTTCATATTTACTCACCAACTTTATCATTGTCTTCATAATGTCTTTTAAAGATATCTTCTAAAGTTGGAGGTTGGGATGCTAAGCGTTTGATTTCATAATTTCCTAAATAGTTAATTACCCCGGAAATTTTTTCAGAATCTACTTTAAAATAATAAGTTTCGTCTTCTTGTGTTAAGTTATGGACCCCGGGTACTTGCGATAAGTGACTTAAAGCTTGTGTACTCTCTACAATAAAATGCATTCTTGTAAGATGGCGCATTTCATCTAATGTACCAGTTTCCACAATTTGCCCTTTCCGTATAATGCTTACACGATCGCACAACTTTTCTACTTCACTTAAAATATGACTTGATAAGAGCACACTTTTATTTTGGCTTTTTATCTCTTCAATACATTTTTGAAAAACATCTTCCATTAACGGATCTAACCCTGAAGTAGGCTCATCTAATATATACAAATCTGCATCGATACTAAAAGCTGCAATTAGCGCTACTTTTTGACGATTACCAGTTGAATATGATTTACATTTTTTGCTGACATCAAGCTCAAACTGCTTAATCAATGTTTCCTTCCGTTCATGGTTGGCACGCCCGTGCAAGTTTAAGAAAAAGTCAATAATCTCCCCGCCTGTTAAGTTGGGCCATAAGTTAACATCGCCAGGAACAAAGGCGATATGTTTATGCACTTCAACCGCGTGTTTACGCACATCTTTGCCATACATTTCAATCGTGCCTTGTGTTGGCTTTAACATACCTAAAATTGCTTTAATCGTCGTTGATTTACCAGCACCATTCGGACCTATAAATCCATAAACTTCTCCCTCGTTTACCTCCATATTCACGCCGTTTAAAGCGTGAAAGTGGTTGAAACGTTTAGTAAGATTGCTAACCTTGAGTAATGCCATCTCATCACCTACAAACTTTACAATAATCCCTTCACTCTGGAATCAGTTACGATTAGATAAACTTTGTCTTCGTCCATATCCTTTTTAAATGTGGCTACAGTATTATCATCTACCCCAATTGCCTTAAGTTTTTCTTTCAAAGCAACTCTATCAGGGTTGTTTTCCTTTTCAATATCGATACCTGTAATTCCTGTATCTTCAGCAATTTTGTCAGTACGACTTTTATCTAATGATAATACGTACATATCTTGACTACCTACACCTTTATCTTGTAGTGCTACAACATCAACTTCTAAGTCACCGTCAATTCTATATCCTTTTACCACTGGCGTCATACAAAGGCCTCCTTTATAACTATACACGCATCATAATATTAATTACTTTTTAGATTGAATCATTAAATGATCAAAGCGTTCTTTTGTCATATAAAAATGTGTGTTTTCTAAAATATTATCAAACATGTCTTCTTTATTATCATCTTCTGTCAACTTAAATTTAGACTCGACGTTTTCTTGGTCCGCTTCATCAACGAAAATCACTTGCTCTTTTTTCACATCTAAAGTTTTACGATTATAAATGAGTTCTAAATGATCACGTTTTTGATGAATCGCTTCAATTTTTTCTATTTTATATGCGTTATGGATAAAATCCATAACTCTTTTTTCTCTGTATCTTTTACTTTTTTGAATTTGAAAATCTTTCGCAAATTTTTGTTTTACAAGTAAATAAATAATAACGATTATAGCTATAACTAAAAGAAAAATGAGTGTACCCATATGAAGACCCCCTTAATGATTTATATCATTTGGTTATAACATGATACTAATATGTTTAATTTTCCCATTCATAATAGGGTTAAACATTTCAAAATGCTTTTCCTACGACCGTCATGGCTAATTCAACTTATAAAAACTTTAAAACATAAAAAGTCAAATCATCAAATAATAGATAAATTAATTTTCCGTATTCAATGTTTATTAAAAACCTGATTATAAAAAATAAATACTTTTTTGTTTTACGCTTATATTATTCCCCAAAATAAATAAAGTAATTCATAAATCAATAATATATAAACGTAAAGTTTAAAAAATATAAAAAAGGTAATTTTAAGAGTAAATGTAATTGAAAGGGTGATGGATGATGCTTTTACAACAAGAACTTGACCAATTGAAACAATTCAACGGTAAACAAAATAACCAAAAAGTATTCTCATTGTATTTAGATACACGTCCCGAGCAAGGAGAAAAGTGGAAAATAGAACTTAAAAATGCCTTGCAAGATTTAGCTAAGCGAACAAAAAACAGTAATAATCATGAGGAAAAGAACCAATCCAAAGATATTATTAAAAAAGTGGAAAAAAGATTGCAGGATTTAGAACCTGACTTTAAAAACGGTGTGCTATTGTTTATCACTTCAGACGAGTCATTATGGTTTGAACAATTAGTTAACGTGCCCATTGAAACTGAATTTAATTGGGGTGATACGCCTAAATTGGATCAATTGAAATCATTAACAGAACGTTATCCATATACTGGCATCGTGGTATTACAACAAGACAAAGCGCGTGTGATAGAAACTGAAATCGGTATAGCTATCGGAGAATATGACTATACTTTAGATTTAGATACGAATGATTGGCGCCAACATCAAGGCCCACAAGGTGATGATTACACCCAAGGGGGTACCAAAAGAGATGAGTTCAAAGCGCGTGTTAAGGCAAATCAAGAACGTTGGCTAAAAAGTTTAACCTCTATCGTCGAAAAAACTTCCAAAAAGAACGGTTGGCAACAATTATATTTAGCTGGAGAAAAAGAAGAAGTTGAAAAATTGCGTTCTATGTTTAATGTAGAAATTGATAAAGTGACACCGAGTAATATCTTAAAATCAAACACTACTGAAATTATTAAAAAAGTGATGGAAACGTAATTTCATCTCAAATTAAATCACATATAAAACCACCCCCTCCACTATTTTCAGTGACGGGGGTGAATTCATACTAAACGACTTCATGTTTACTGTTGATAGTAACGACAATGTAAGTCTTTTACTTTTGATGATAAGGCTTCAAAAGGACCTTCAACGTTCGCTTCTTTAATGACACTTTCGATAGGCAAATTTTTAAAAGGTGCTGGCGAAACGTTCATCTCTTCCAACCAACTAGCCAATTGATTCGAAGAACTTACATACACAATTTTATCTAATCCAACGAGTGCATGTGCAGTAGCGCACATTGGACAATGTTCTCCCGAAGTAAAAACAATACTTGTTTTCCTTTCTTCAGGGGTGAGATGCGTCGCAGCCCATTTAGCAATAGCAATTTCTGGATGTTCAGTTGCATCTCCACTACTGATGCGATTGAAATCTTCGAATAAAATACTACCTTTAATATCTACGAGAAGTGAGCCAAAAGGTTCATTCCCTTTATTTAAAGCTGCTTCAGCAAGTTCAATAGCTCTATGTAAATAACGTTCATTATCCAAATAGATTCCCTCCTTTATCATCTACTTTATTAAATAACTAAACTATATATTTACCATAGCAAATTATTCCACTTTATCCAGTTTTTCGTCTGTTTGGTTTCCATATTGAAGTGACTGAATCATAATAAAGATGACTAAAAGACTACTCATCGTATCAGTAAAATAATGTGCGCCTACATAAATACGAGACGCTATAATTGATATAACTAAAACAATTGCAATTAAATATAGCATTTTATTCCGTTTGATTAATAAGACTAAGCTCACTAAGAGACATACACTTAACACGTGCATACTCGGAAAACTATATCCATCAAATGCAGCTGAGGGTCTTGACCGTTGAATTGCATATTTCATAAATGTGCCTATTAAAAATACTGAAAAACACCAGAAACCATACCACCAAAATTTGGTTTTATTATAGAAAAATAAGACGCCTAATATACATAAAATTACAATCAAACAAATAACTGGTTCAAAAATGACCGAAACAAAATAAAGATAATCGATTAAAATAGATGAATTTAAATATGTATGTAGCATATCGTAAACCGTTTGATCTATTGGGTTTGCAACACCTATTGTAATACTAATTAAAATGATAATAAGTAAAATAGCTGAAAGGGCTGCTTTTAAAAATTGAGTCATCTTACAACATCCTTTCTCTCATTGTTAATTCTTCTAGCTACTGCTAAAAGTGCTCCAAAAGCAATACTAATACTCAACATGGAAGAGCCCCCGTAACTTAATAAAGGTAAGGTTACGCCCGTTAATGGAATAATTCCAGAAACACCAGCTAAATTAATAAACACTTGCATAAATATGTAACTTACAACGCCAACACAAATCAATTTATAAAATTGATTACTCGTTTTATTCGCATAAATGAGTCCTTTTACTAAGATATAACCATAAATTATTAATGTAAATAACACACCTAGCAGTCCTAATTCTTCTGAGATAACAGTAAATATAAAATCGGTATGTGGTTCAGGTAAATAACCTAACTTAGCGATGCCATTACCTAGTCCTCTACCAGTTAATCCTCCATTGCCAATCGATGTTAATGCACTCGTTAATTGATAACCTGCATCGTTTTCATATTTAAATGGATCTAACATGACTTTTATTCTTTTCAGTCTATATAGATTTTTTGCATCAAAAATCAACGTATAAACACCATAAGCAAATAGTGGAATTAGCGTGATCACGCTAATTTGAAACTTTATCTTATTTTTTATATCCGAGTATATTAAAATACAACCAATAATTGCTACTGTTAAAAGCGTACCACCCAAATCTCCTTGCATTAAAACAAGTAATAACCCAACACCTAATATAGCAAGTGGAGACAACATATGTTTCAAACTATAACCTTTACGGCTTGTAACGCGTTGGTTAATGATATAAGAAAGATAAAAAATCGAAGCTAATTTCAGAAATTCAGAAGATTGCAAACTAAATATACCTAGATTAATCCAGTTTCTTGAACCGTTTATTTCTTTACCAATTAAAATCGTGATTAATAATAAAACTAACGTTCCTAAAACTATCATTTTTTGTACATTAGATCTTTTGAATACATTTATATTGATGCATGTTGCTATAAATATAACGGCCAAACTGCCTATAACCAAAAAGATAAATTGCCTTTTCATAAAATAATTACTTTCAATAGGAATGCCACCAGTTAAGGCACCTTTAGACGCAGATACCATACTTGCACTATATATCATTATGACACCTAAAATGCCTAATATAATAAAGCTAACTAACATTCCATAATCTAAACCTTTTAAACGCGGTCCTATTATTTTAAATAATTTTCTCATTTCTGCACCTCATTATAACTCTCCACGCTCTAGTAAATCAGATAAACACAGCCTACTCAATCAGACTTTAGGCCTACCTAATTTAATATATATTTAATATTTTATGAGAAATTATTTTATAATTTTAATTATACATCAAATAAATATATATACACTTAAAGCTATACAAAAAATTAAAGATTTCGCGTGGTTGTGATTAGCTTTTTAGTATGCTAAAATAAATCATAGACTTAAAGTATCTATAATAACTATAAAAACAGAATATACATTTATTTTAGAATTAGAAAAGGATGTTTAACTTGAATCAATCTAAGTTCAATCAAATCGCTCAAAATTATGATAATGATGAAAGAATTAAACTAGCTGAAATCATCTCCCTCGGAGTGAATACGTTATTAGAAAATCAACCCTATCAATCCCTATTAGATTATGGCGGTGGCACTGGACTTGTCACATTTAACATTGAACATCATTTCAACCACATTACGATATTGGACGCTTCAACTAAAATGGTTGAAATATGTGATACAAAAATTCAAAAATTAAGCAAGAAACATATTGAAGCTATTAAAGGTGATGCGCTAGCTTCAAACCAAACTATCGTCGATCAATCATATGATGTGATTATACTTTCACTTGTATTACTTCATAGTGGTAATTATAAGGAGCTACTACAAAGATTAACAGCTTATTTAAAAAAAGACGGTCTAATCATTATAGTTGATTTTGATAAAAACAAAAACGTCTACCATCCAAAAGTCTATAATGGATTTGCACAAGATGACATCAGTAGCGAATTATTTAAATTAGGGCTTTCAAATATCAATGTCCAAACTTTTTACCATGGGCAAAACATATTTATGAATAAAGACGCCAGTTTATTTATAGCCTCCGGACAATTTAAATAAACTGTATAAATATACAAAAATAATTGCATAATTTTTTTATGTTTATACATTGTTTATACTACTTCTTCTTTAATTTATAACAAACAAAAACTACTGCAAATCGACACTCATAGTGTGATAGCAGTAGTTTTTTGTTTAAGTATTATTCTGAAAAATTAAGTATAAATTGAATTGAAATGTGCTCGTTAACCAAAGAATCCAGCGATGAAGTCTACACCTTTAGCTACTACATCTGCAATACTAGTTCCCATGTTAACCCAATCATGATCTAAACCAGACTTAACTGCATTTGAAATTGCTTCTACGATACTTGACATAATATAAGCACTCCTTTAAATTGATTTAATTCATTTTGTAACTTAAGCGAAAGTATCTACTAAAGTTTTGATTAATTTAATGATACCACCGATAATATCTGCAATCATCATGTTAATACACCCCTTTACGTTTTGCTTAATTAAATTGTATAACAACTAATGTTTATAAAGTTATATTTTTCTCAATTCATTTATTTAAATGCCTAACTGTATTAAATTCGTTGAAAACCAACACTTAAGCAAAAATAGTGTTAAATTCATTTCCAACACAAAAATGAATTTTTTAATCCTCATCTAAACTCTATCTTCTCATCATTAGTTGAGGCGTATCTCTATAAGACACTTCACCCTGTCTACTTAAAATAAAAAGCACTATTTTGACATCTCTTTTAGTGATATCAGTCATCTCTTTTTATAATTTTACACTTATGTCTCCTCTCCATTACACTTAAGTTAATTACACAAATTAAAATCATTTTAATTTAATTCGACAAAGGGGGAATGAAAATGGTAAATCATTATGAAGTTATTGTTGTTGGAGCAGGCTCTATGGGGATGTCAGCGGGATATTATTTAGCAAAAAATGGCGTCAAAACTTTGATGATTGATGCTTTTGACCCACCGCATGAAAATGGTAGCCACAGTGGAGATACACGTTTAATACGTCATGCCTGTGGGGAAGGCTTAGAATACGTACCACTTGCTTTAAGAGCGCAAACACTTTGGGATGAACTTCAAAATGAAACAAACGAACGTATATTTTCTAATACTGGAGTCATCACTTTTGGACAAAGCGATTCTTTATTTGTACAGACCGCAATAGATGGCGGTCGTAAATATAATCTAAATGTTGAAACATTATCAGCTGATGAAATTAATGAACGTTGGCCCGGTATCACAATAGCTCCTGATCAAATGGGTTGCTATGAACCTGAGGCAGGCGTTTTATTTTCACAAAATTGTATACGTACTTTTAAAAGACTTGCTTTAAACCATGGGGCTGAATTAAAAACCAACTCTCCAGTTATGAATATCGATATGTTTGATGACGTCGTTAACGTTCAGACAAATTCTAATACATTTACTGCAAATAAATTAATTATTACTGGAGGCGCCTGGAATAAGAAAATATTAGATGACTTAGGTTTACAGTTGCAACTTCAACCATCTAGACAGACCATCGCATGGTTTGATTCAGATGATATTTTATATAAATCAGATGGTTTTCCCGGGTTTTTTGCTGACGTTCCTAGCGGCGTTTACTATGGTTTCCCTTCTATCGATGGCACTGGTTTAAAAATTGGCCGATATGATAATGGAGACCCGATTGATCCAATGTATTATAATAAAGCATTTGGCGCTTACGAAAAAGATGAAAACGATATTAGTCATTTTTTAAATCAATATATGCAGCAAGCTTACGGAAATATAAATGTTGACAAAACTTGTATGTTTACAAATACATTAGATGAGAATTTTGTCATAGATAAACATCCTCGATACGAACATATTGTGATTGCTGGTGGCTTTTCAGGACACGGCTATAAGTTTTCAAGCGCTATAGGAGAGGTGTTATATGAATTAGTTACTAAAGGGAAAAGTACACAAGATATATCATTATTTAAAATTACACGTCCAAGTTTACAACCTGAAAATAAAGCAAAAGTATTTTTTAAAGCAAGGGGGAAATAAAAATGACTCAATCTAATTTAGATTTTTTAAAATCATTGATTAATATTGATAGCACTAATCCACCAGCTAACGAAGATAATGTAGTGCAAGTTTTTAAAAAGCGATGTGAATCCAAAAATATACCATTTGATATAACCAATTTAAGTGACCAAAGAAGTAATATTTCAGTAACTTTAAAAAGTAACCAACGTGACGCTGGTAAGTTGTTATTATCTGGTCATACAGATACCGTAAAAATTGGTGCCCAAGAGTGGAAATATGATCCTTTTAAAGGCGAAATTGAGGATGGAAAACTATACGGAAGAGGAACAAGTGATATGAAAAGTGGCTTAGCCGCTTTATATCTCGCATTAGAATCTTTATATGAAGAAGGCTATGAATTAAATAAAGATATTGAATTTTTAGCTACTGCTGGAGAAGAAGTAGATTCAATAGGTGCCAAGCATTATGTTCAAAGTACAACTATGGATAACATAGATGCCATCATTATCGCAGAACCCACTAGCGAAAAAGTAGCCATTGGGCATAAAGGCGCTTTATGGATAGAAGTCACGTTAACTGGCAAAACTGCACACGGCGCAATGCCCGAACAAGGTATAAATGCCGTAGAAGGTATGAATAAAGTGATTAATTTGGTTAATGACTTAAAAGAAGAATGGGCTGAAGAAACAGCTGCATTAGGCAAAAGTAGTATATCAGCAAATATGATTAACGGTGGCATTCAAACTAACGTTATTCCTGACCAATGTGTATTAAATGTCGATATTCGAACAGTTACACCTAATATTCATGACAATCTTTATAATCAATTTAATCAACGTTTAAACCAACTTTTTTCGGACAACACATCTCCAAAGGTAAGTACGCAGGTGTTACTTGACCGCGCTACGGTTTTAACTAATGAAAACGCTGAAATTATTCAAAATGCCTTAGACATTTCAAATGAAAATAACATTACAGGCATGGCCTATTACACGGATGGTTCTGTTCTCAATCCGGACAGCAATATTCCCACATTAATTTATGGTCCTGGTATTGAAACATTAGCACACCAACCAAATGAATACGTTGAAGTCAAAGCATTCGAACGTTCTATTGATTTTTTCAAAAACTTAATTAAACAATTTGCAAAATAAATAGACTGCCGGTATACTGCCGGCAGTTCTTTTTTCATTCTAAAATAAATCTTTTCATGTATAATGGCCTCAAATGAAAAAGGCGGATGATATTATGGAAATAAAAGATTTAAAGATTTTTCAAAGTGTTAGCCAATATCAAAGTATTAGTCGTGCTGCCAAATCACTTAATTTTGTCCAATCTCATGTTACCTCCCGTATAAAACGATTAGAACAAGAGCTCAATACACAACTTTTTCTACGTCATAAAAAAGGAACAACATTGACTTCAGATGGCGAAAAACTCCAAATATATGTTGAAAAAATTATGGATGTATTGAATGAAATGGAAAGTACTTTCCAAAAGAAAGAAATGTCTAGTGGAAAAATTGAAATTGGTATAGTAGAAACAATTACTAAATTACCGAAAGTACTATCAATGTTCCGTAAAAAATATCCACAAGTTGCTCTATCTTTATACACCGACGTTACTGCGAATATTTCTCAAAAAGTGGTCAATCAACGTTTAGATTGCGCGTTTGTCACAGGATTTAAACAACATCATGACATAAATAAAATGGAGTTATTTAAGGAAAAATTAGTACTGATATCTAATGTGGATACCATGGACTTAAAAGATATAGCATCTTCTGTGTTTTTAGTGTTTGAAAAAGGATGTAATTATAGAAGGAATCTCGAATCTTGGTTAAAATCTGAAAATATTAAAAAACCAAATCTTGTAGAATTTGGAACATTAGAAACAATTATTGGAAGCGTTAAATCGGGTATTGGCATCAGTTTAGTACCTGAATCATCAGTTCAACATGACTTAGAGAACGGTGAATTATATAGTTATGCCTTACCAGAAAAATACAGCAATATATCAACAGACTTTATTTGGCATTCAAATTACCATTTAAATGCCCCTACGTCTAACTTTATCCAAACTGTTAAAAACTTCGCTAACCAGGATTAAAGATATGGCACACTTTTACCATTACAATGTGCATATATTTACTAACCAAATCGTTTATCTGTTTAATTTATTTGCCCACCTCTACAAAATGAATACAAGCGCTAAGGCGCTTGCATAAGAACTACTAGGGCTATGCGGATTACATAAGTATTACTAACCACTAGGTTTTTTACATAGACTCAAGTAATCGGTGCTTTTCCGGTTCAGTTAAAAATGCATATTGAATTGCACGTTGATTAATATATTTCATCTGTTCTAAATCTATTAATTGATGTTTAAACAGTAATTCATATTCTTCATTTAATGAAGTTTGTGTCACTGTTCGATTATCTGTATTAATAACAAATGGTATATTATTGTCTAATAAATAAGGTATGTTTATTTCTGACAAAGCGTTTATCGCTTTGGTTTGCAAATTACTTTTAGGGCATATTTCTAATAATACATCATTCGCTTTAACTTCTTGCAATGCCGCTTCATCCAAGTTAACAGCAACACCGTGACCAATACGTTTAGCTCCTATTTTAATTGCTTCTAACACATTATGCTTACAGCCACATTCACCAGCATGTAACGTTAAATGCATACCTTTATCTAATCCGTATTGAATAGTATCTTGAATGGTATGTGGCGGAAACCCTACTTCTGGTCCTGCAAAATCAATACCCCGTATCACCTCGCTGTTGTATACATCTAAATCATCAAACAATTGTTTATTTGTAGATGGTTCATGTTGTCTCATAGCGCAAATTAATAAATTCACTTTAATATCCATTGTTTCTTGTACAATTTCAACCCCCGTTTCAACGGCCTTTACTATTTCTAGGAGCGTCATATCTTGTTCCATATGTAACAAAGGTGCAAAACGAATTTCTATATATTTCACATTATCCTCATAGGCTTGTTGCGCAACGTCTATAACTGCCCTTTTCAAGCTATCTGCTGTTTGCAATACGCTTAATATTTCATCAAAACACTTTAAATATTCATCTAGACTTTCACACTGCTCACTCACAATTAGATTAGCTTCGTCCAAATTAATTTGTTGTTCTTGAGCTAACTGTCGAATTAACTTTTCACTTACAGAACCATCTAAATGGCAATGGAGTTCAATTTTAGCAATATCTTTTATACTTTTATCCATTATAGTAAACTTCCCTACCTCTAAATTAATATCATTCTGCGATTTAATCTTGTTAATATATATGCTACATAAAAATGATTCATATAATATAACACTTTATTTTTTACATTACTATACATAAAGTAAATCCATTTTTGCAAAAACTATTTAAAGCATACACAACTTCTTCAAAACACAGTATTTTTATAAAAATATTAAAAAAACAAACGGGATAAAAATCAAAAATTAAATTTGATTTTCTAACCCCGTTACGTTTCATTACTAAATTTTAAAATTGGTGATAATAACCTAATATTAACAGTGATGCACCTATACCAATAATACATATGATCATTAATATGATAACTATTTTTAGTGCTACAAGAAAATGTTTTCTATTCTGGCCTTTATTTACGAGGTATACACCAGCAGCTACTACTAAAATAAATACAACAAGTAACGTATAAGCAATAATATTTAATAATTCCATCCGATTGCCCCTTTAGCGATAATTCATTTTCGTTAAACTTGTGCTGTATTGATATACTGATGTTTTTGTAAATAGTCCAAAATTTTAGACACTGATGCTTCAACAGTAAGTGTTTCAGTATCTAATATAATTTCTGGTTCGGTAGGCGCTTCGTATGGTGCGTTGACACCAGTAAACTCTGCAATTTCCCCACTTCTTACTTTTTGATATAAACCTTTTGGATCTCTAACTTCACATTCCGTTAAACTGCATGCTGTATAGACTTCTATAAAATCTGCTTCATCTAAGAGATGACGTACAGCATCTCTATCTGCTTTATATGGAGAAATAAAAGCAGTCACTGTCACTAAGCCGGCATCGGCCATTAATTTACTAACTTCTCCTATACGTCTAATGTTTTCTTTACGATCTTCAGGTGAAAATCCTAAATTTTGATTCAATCCATGTCTAACGTTATCCCCATCTAACCGATATGTATGCACTTGTTGAGCAAACAATGCTTTTTCAAGTGCTACTGATATCGTTGATTTCCCTGATCCTGATAATCCTGTAAACCAGATCACAGCGCTTTTATGTTGATTACGTTGTTGCCTTTCACTTTTTGTCACTTCCGAAGCATGCCACGTTATATGTTTAGATTTTCCCATCACTCAATATGCACTCCTTTTCATTCTGCTATTCTTTCAATCCATTAATCAGTACTTCTGCCACTTCTGGTCTTGAGAATTCTTTAGGTAAAGATTCACCTTTTTTCAATTTTTCACGAACCTTTGTACCGCTTAAATGTAAATGTTCTGAAGCATCGTGAGGGCATGTTTTTGCTGTAGCCATATTCTCACAAGTTTTACAATAAAAAGCATGCTCAAATTTCAATATTCGGATACCTAATTCAGCTTCATATTTTGAAATAAGCGCTTGCGCTTCATATGTTCCGTAATAGTTACCTACACCTGCGTGATCGCGCCCTACGATAAAATGTGTACAACCATAATTTTTACGTACTGTAGCGTGTAATATAGCCTCTCTTGGACCTGCGTATCTCATCGCTGCTGGATAAATAACTAAGCGTGTTTTATTTTCTGGGTAATATTTTTTCAGTATGACTTGATAACTCTCCATACGAACAGCAGCTGGTACATCATCTGATTTAGTTTCACCTACTAAAGGGTTTAATAGTAAACCATCTACAGCCTCTAATGCTGCCTTTTGAATATACTCATGTGCACGATGCACCGGGTTTCTAGTTTGAAATCCAACTACCGTTTTCCAACCTAAATCTGAAAATAACTGTCTTGTTTCTGACGGGTCTAAATGGTAATCTACAAATTCATCATGTTTAGGTCTATTTAATAAATAAATTGGTCCAGCTAGGTAAACGTCACCTTTTTCATAAACTTTCTTTACCCCTGGATGATCAACATCTGTAGTGCCGTATACAAGTTGCGCTTCTTTTTGTTTGTCATACGTATATTTTTCCTCCAAATCGAGCACGCCATACAAAACATCATCTTCGCCATATAAAGCAATTCGAGAACCAATATTCAAATTTTGGGATTGTTCTGTTGTTATAGGTAATGTGATCGGGATACTCCAAACTAAATCATTTTCTAAATGTAAATCTTCAACAACTTTTGTATAATCCGCTTCTTTCATAAACCCTGTTAATGGGCTAAACCCGCCTATAGCAATTAATTCTAAATCTGACAAACTCCATGAATTTAAAGTAATGGGTTCTAAGTTTTCGGCTTCTTTGATTAATTGCTCTCTAGCTGTGCCACTGACTTCTCTATTTACAAGTAAACCACCGTGAGGTTGGATTGTAGCTTGTTGTTTTTCATTTATTAATGACATTTTGTCACACTCCTTATTGAATTAATCTAGTTTATTTACGTTGGATTCATTTTTAAAATTCGAAAATGGTAATTTATTATTTTGGTATAAAGCAAATAGTATTAACACGAACCAAATAACAATAAGTGCAATTTTAATCGTAATAGCTAAAGTTTGATCCAGCCCGACGACGCTGATAAGTGAATTACTGTTTGTAAAAATAATTAAACCACTTACACAGACGGCTAGAATATTCATGGGTAAAAGCTTCACCAACCATGCAGCAAATGGTGCAGCAACCATGCCACCAATACTTAAAGATACTACAAGCCACCAGTTGATTTGGCTCCAACCGAGAAAAATAATAAAACTTAGAGAAGCAGACACCGTCACGAAAAACTCACTCGCTGATACAGTACCAATTGCATACCTAGGTTCTAACTTCTTTTGAGCAAGCATTAATGGCGTATTGACTGGTCCCCATCCACCACCGCCTATAGAATCTAAAAAACCTGCAACTGCACCTTGCGGAATTAAGATTAAGCGTGATGTTTTTGTCTTTGTTTTTGAGACAGATTTTTCTTTTGTAAATAAAAATTGGTATAAAATATAGAGCCCCATTGTTAACAAAAATATAGCAATGAATGGTTTAATAAAATCGCTGTGTATATGACTTAATATCGCAGCACCAATGAATGCTGTTATAGCACCCGGAATTGCTAGTTTAACCATCGTTGGTTTATGCACATTTTTAAACTTCCAATGTGATGTCCCGGACGCTGCTGTAGTAGCAATTTCAGAAAAATGGATTGTTGCTGATACGATCGCCGGCGCCACGCCAAATGTCAATAATATAGAGGATGATGACGCGCCAAATCCCATACCTAATGAACCGTCAATCAATTGTGCGAGAAAACCCGCTAATGCAAAAATGAATAATTTATACATAGAATGATGCCTCCTCTCAATTCAATTTAATCTAAAGTATCTAACCACTTTCTAACTTCTTGTTGCTTGTTGATATTTAAATATTTTTCATTTAACATTTTTTTCAAAAATGTTTCCTTCTCTGTAGATATAAGTGAGCTATGCTTGATTCGTTGTCTACAGTCATATAAAAAATCAACATAATCACCATACGCACTGTTAAAATATTGTTGCAATGCCTCTAAAATATGAGTTGTAAGCATGGGGCTAGCACCTTGTGTTGAAATGCTGATGGTTAATTTGCCACGTCGTAAAATACTAGGAAACAAAATATCGCCAGCATTTGCTTTACCTACCATATTAATTAGAGCTTTACTTGGTTTTGCATTCAAGATAGCTTGGTTGGTAGCTACATCATTTGTTGCGGCAACAATTAAATCAGCCTTTTCCACATCACTATTTTCAAATATTTTATTATGCCATTGAATCGATTGCTGTTTGGCCAAGTGTTCTAAACCCTCTGTCACTGTAGGACTAACAACAGTGATTCGTTTTGTATATTGTGTTAAAACGCTCACACGACGTGCTGCAATTTTTCCGCCACCTATAACAACAACTTGTTTCTGTGAAAGATCAACCATTAAAGGGATGAAATCCATAATGCCACTCCTTGCTATTAACCGCCATTTTTAAGTCATTAAATATTTTGAAATGCCTCTTCAACACGTTCTTTTAGCGCTGTTTGCAAATGTTCATGATGGCTAAGATGCTCTGTTAAGATAATATCGCTTTTTTTCTGATAATCATTCACAACCTTAGCAATATATTGGTCTAAAATACCTGTGAACCATATATAAGGTAGAATGAATATTTGTGAATACCCTTCGTCCACTGCATGATTTAACGCATCTTCAAATAATGGTTCACAAGCTGCTAAATAACATACGCTTATATTGTTAGATGGCAACATAGCCGATAGTTGTGATTTGATTATAGAGAAATCCTTTTTCGTTTGAGGATTATAGCTTCCTCTTCCAATAATTAATAATTTAGCATCTGAGTTAGGCGTAATATCTACTTTTTCAAGACGCTGTTTTAGTATTTCTGTTAATCGCGCTTGTACGCCTAAGGGTTGGCCGTAAACTATTTTTACCTGAGGAAACTGTTGCTGACTATACTCGATTTCTTCAGGAATGTCTTTATAATAGTGTCCTGCACTTAAAAGTAATACAGGAATAATCGCAATCTCATTTGCTCCTTGGTTTACTAACTTTTGAAAACCTTGTGATATATCTGGTTCTGCTAATTCTAAAAAACAAATTTCTTGTAAAGGTACATCCACTTGCGCTTGAACAAGTTCAATAAATGATGTTGCTTCTTCAACTGCTTTTGCTACACGACTTCCATGACTAACATATAAGACACCTTGCATCTCAAGCCCTCCATTATTGATATGTGAGTTGCGTCAATAATTCATTTTTATATGTTGCTTCAAACCAACTAATACGGTTTCGCAGTTTCACAACTTCTCCTACGACGATCATAGCTGGGTTTTCGATCTCTTTAGCTTCATCAATGATGGTTTCTAAGGTGCCTACTACTGTTTTTTGTAATTGAGAAGTACCCATATGAACGAGTGCAATGGGCGTCTTTTGGTCACGACCATTTTGCGTTAATAATTCAACAATTTTAGGTAACTTTTTCACGCCCATATAAATACATAACGTTTCAGGCCCTAACGCAAGGTGTTTCCAATATTCGTCTTTATCAATATCTTTATTAATGACACCCGAAACAAAAGCCACCGAAGAACTATAGTCTCGATGAGTCACTGGAATACCTGCATAGGCCGGCGCTGCAATACCTGCAGTAATACCAGGTACAATTTCAAATGGTATACTATATCTAGCTAGTATTTCTGCTTCTTCTCCACCTCTACCATATATAAAAGGGTCGCCTCCTTTTAAACGTGTAACAGTATGACCTTCTTGAGCCAAATCAACGAGCATCTGATTTGTATCTGCTTGTGAAATAGACTGATGATTCGGATCTTTCCCACAATATATCAACTTAGTAGTCAAAGACGCATAACCTAATAATTCTGGGTTTACTAAACGGTCGTATAGAATAACATCCGCTTTTTCAATCGCCTTTTGTCCTTTAACTGTAATTAAATCAGGATCTCCAGGTCCTGCACCAACTAAAAATACTTTCCCCATACTGTCACCTGCTTTCCAAATTTTAACTATGAAATAATTGGCCGTCTGTCACTTCTTCTATGATGCCTGCCCTTACTACAAAATTACCGAAACGTTCATTCACTGTTCTTTCTTGTGCATATTGCAATAAAATTGGTCTCAAACTTTTTAATATTTCTGCTTCATCAATATTTTCTTTAAATAATTTATTTAAACGATCACCAGCAAATCCGCCTCCTAGATACATGTTGTACTTACCAGGTGCTTTACCAATAAATGCAATTTCTGCTAACGCGGGGCGTGCACATCCGTTTGGACATCCTGTCATTCTGATAGTGATCTCTTCTTCACTTAAACCAGCTTCATCCAATAAAGCTTCTATTTTAGTAATAAGTGAAGGTAAATAACGTTCAGATTCAGCCATTGCTAAACCACAAGTTGGAAACGCTACACAAGCCATAGAATTCCTGCGTAGCCCAGTATAATGTGCCCCATCGGTTAAATTGTATTGTTCTATCAACGCTTCAATTTCCGCCTTTTTCTCCGCTTCTACGTTTGCAATAACTAAATTTTGATTAGGAGAAAGTCTAAAGTCACCAGTATGTATCTCAGCGATGGCTCTAAGCGCAGTTTTTAATTTATACTCTTCAGTATCTTTAATACGTCCATTTTGAATAAACAAAGTAAAATGGTGTTTACCACTGCCTTCGGTCCACCCATATCGATCACCATTATCTTCAAAATGAAAAGCACGTTTTGATTCTAAATCCCAACCTAAACGACGGTTTAACTCATCAGTGATCCATGAGACACCTTTACGGTCAACTGTGTATTTAAATCGAGCGTTGGTTCTGTCTTCACGATTTCCATAATCACGTTGAATCGTAAGTATTTTTTCACAAACATCTACGACTTCTGCTTTAGGGAAATAACCTATTAAACGGCCCACTTGTGGATACGTTGCGGTATTGCCATGTTTCATACCCATACCGCCACCAACTGTAAGATTGAACCCTACTAAAACACCATCTTCAATAATAGAAATCAAACCGATATCTTGTGAAAACACATCAATGTCGTTAGAAGGAGGTACAGCGATACCAATTTTAAATTTACGTGGTAAATAGGTTTTGCCATATAGTGGTTCTGGCTCTTGGTCACTGGTGTCTAACACTTTCTCTCCATCTAACCAAATTTCATGATATGCTTGTGTTTTAGGAGAAAGATAACTACTGATATCACTTGCAATTTGATTGATTTCAGCATGTACATCGGACTGATAAGGGTTGGGGTTACACATCACGTTTCGATTCACATCTCCACAAGCAGCTAGTGTATCGAGTAAAGATTGATTAATATCAAACATGGTTTGCTTTAGATTACGTTTCAAGACCCCATGAAATTGAAAAGCTTGTCTTGTCGTTAATTTAATCGTTTGATTCGCATATTGATTCGCTATGTCGTCCATTGCAATCCACTGTTCTGGTGTTGAAGCTCCACCTGGCGCCCGAACTCTAATCATGAAACTATATGCGGGTTCCAGTTTTTGTCTACGTCGTTCATCGCGAATATCTCTATCATCTTGCATATAACTGCCGTGAAACTTTATTAATTTAGTGTCTTCTTCTGAAATAGCGCCTGTAATTCTATCTGCTAATCCTTCAACAATTGTTCCACGAAGATAATTACTATCTGCTTTGATACGCTCCATCTCATCCAATTTTTCTGAAAAATTTAAATTTGATTCTGACACGTAATCAACTCCCTTTCTAATAAACATCTCTTTGATATCGTTTGTCTTGTTTCATTTGTGTCAAATACACTTCAGCTTCTTCGTCAGACATATTGCCTTCTTTGACTAAAACATTATGAATGGCTTCATGAACGTCTTTAGCCATATACTGTTCATCGCCACAAACATATAATGCAGCGCCATTTATCAGCCATTCATAGAAGGCTTCACTTTGTTCTTCAATTTTATGCTGAACATATACTTTTTCGTTAGTATCTCTTGAAAATGCTAAATCTATTTTGCTCAGCACGCCTGTTTTAAGCCAATCCTGCCATTCTGTTTGATATAAAAAATCTGTTGTAAAATGCTGTTCTCCAAAAAACAACCAAGTCTGACCGTTTAAACCCAGCTCTTCACGTTCTTGTAAATATGATCTGAAAGGCGCCACCCCCGTTCCAGGACCAATCATAATCACAGGCGTAGCTTCATCGAACGGGAATTTGAAATTCGGGTTTTTCTTTAAATATACCGATGCTGATTCTCCTGCTTCCAAGCGTTCAGCTAATTGAATCGAACACACACCTTGGCGCTCACGTTGATGTGAGTAATACCTGACTGCACCAACTGTTATATGTACTTCATCAGGGTTTGCTTCATAACTACTTGCTATGGAGTATTCTCTTGGAGGTAATTTTCTTAAAAACTGATAAAGCACTTCAGGTGCAAGTGCCTTAGGTTGAAAGTCTTGAATTAAATCAATTAAGTCTCTGCCATATATATAAGATTTAATCCATTCATAATCTAAAACATGTTCTGATAAATCTGAATTATCAAATAATTCTGCAGCTTTCTGCAACAAAGTTTTAGTTAGTTTCGTAATTTCAAAATGATGTTGCAATGCGTTTTTCAATGTGAGGACATCACCTTTTTCATTGATAGGTATATCTATTTGAGCGTCCCAATTTAAAATTTCTAACAATCTATCTACCAATTTTTCATCGTTTTCTGGAATAACGACTAAGCAATCGCCTGGTTCATACGCTTCACCATAATCTTCAAATTGTAATTCGATATGCCTTACTTCTTTATTAGAACCCCTACCGTTCAAATTAATATTCTCTAATATTTCTGCTTTATATGGTTGAGACTTTGAATAATGTTTGTCGTTCGTCAACTGAACTTCATTTGTTGTCGATGCTGTTTCTTCACTCAAGGACTTGTCGCTCAATTGTTCAATAATATGATCCATCCATGATTCAGCCACATCATCGTAATCTAAATCACAATCTCGTCTCTCTACTAAGCGTGCCCCGCCTAGTGCTTCAAGGCGCGAATCAAATTCTTTACCGGTTTGACAGAAAAATTCATAGGATGCGTCCCCTAAAGACAATACTGAGAAACGGACGTCTGCTAGGTTAGGTGCTTTTCTACCATGTAAAAATTCATGAAAACTTATCGCATTATCTGGTGGGTTACCTTCACCATGTGTGGACGAAATCACAAATAAATCTTCAACTTTTTTTAATTCTTTTGTTTTAAAATCACTCATAGCATTTAGTTGCACATTAAAATTAAGTTCGACAAGGCGGTCCGCTAACTTCTCAGCTAAGCCTTGGGCGTTTCCTGTTTCTGAACCGTAAAGCACAGTGATGTGCCTATCACTATTTGAAGATGTCCCTTTATTTAATACAAATTGCGCAACTTCTGAGGGCGTTTCTTGTTTTGTTGTAACGCTTTGTAAATTTGCAGTTAAATAACCGCTCAACCAAACTTGTTGCTCAATAGTGAGATTTTGAATAATTTGATTTAGCTGTGTAGCTTGATTTTCATCAAATGGACTATTGATAACAGATAAATTCACAACCATTTCACCTCATTTTAATTTTTTAAATTACTTTCAGATTTTGTTCAAATATCTTTAAAAATTATACTGAACCATGACGTTTCACATATCTAAATGATATTTAAGCCCGCTATGGCATCAATTCTTTTTACTATATCTATCTGATTGGAATACTAAGGATTAATAATAAAAAAATAGATTTTAACTATAGAGAAGGATGATCTGTAGTATGGAGTCCGCATTCAGTTTTATTTGAATTTGTCCATCTTCCTTCACGTGAATCCCCAGGCCCTTCAACAGCCGCAGTACACGGTATACAACCGATACTTGGATAGTTAAAATCGTGCAATTCGTTATAGTGCAATTCATATTTTTTAATATAGTGCCATACATCCTCCCACGTCCAATGTATCAAAGGGCAAATCTTGACTGATTGGAATCGTTCATCTTTATTAATGAACACCGTATTTTGACGACTTAGTGACTGTGATCTGCGCAATCCAGATATCCAAGCAGTGGCACCTGATAAAACATCTTCCAAAGGCTTAATTTTCCTAATATAGCAACATTGATTCGGTGCATTTTTCCAAAGTGCTGGGTTATACTGTGACGCTTGTTCGTCTAAAGTGAGCTCTGGCTTTTTAAGTTTAATACGTAATTCTGGATAACGTGCTTGAACACGATCAATTAAGTCATACGTTTCTTGAAAATGAAGTCCTGTATCTAAAAATACAATTTGAGCATCCTTTTTAACACTATAAATTAAATCAATCAGTATCATGCCTTCAGCGCCAAAGCTACAAGCATAAATAACTGACTCTCCATAGGTTTGATAAGCCCATGTCACAACTTCACGTGCGCCTTTCGTTTCATCATCAATATTTATTGATTCAGAGGCATCTGCATTAAAATGGTCGTATGTAATTTTTGATTCATGCATAAATTTATTCGCCCTCCTCTTACCATTCATCAATAATTAATAATTAGATTGATTTTAATTTTAGAATTATTCGAAAATAATTATGATTTACACTTTACTCATTGTAAATTTTTATGTCAAGTGTATATTTGTATATCTAAATTTATAATTTTTTTACTAAAAACCGTCTTAAAAACTGTCATAACAAACTTTCGAACAATTTATATTCTAATTTTAATTAAATTTTATAACAACCTTGTTATATTTAGTTTTCCCCGTATCTAAACGCTTTTAGAAATTTGTAAAATTTTTCAAAAATTTTGATTTGGGGAGGCCTAAAAAGTAGGACCATTATTTAAAAAACGTAACGATTTTTAAAATTAAAAGTAAGGTAATATTGAGTATTCTTTTAAGATATTGAGAGAGACAAAAGGGCTTCTTTGACGAATTTTCATGCCTTGGGTATATGCTGTATACTTCACGATATTTTGGAGGAGCAATTGGTGTTTTTACATTTTCGAGAAAAGAAGCGTGCAATTGAAGTACGTAGCTTGTGGCATTTACGTTGAATGAATTTATTAAAATATTGAAAAGAATGCTTAACTAAATCAGGAAAAATTGTTAGTATATCGTGCGATATAAACCAATTATTCAAGGTTTATGACAGTTAAGCATACCGGGAGTCTACGTGCGTAAAGTATTATTTATACTTTTTACTTAATATATCTGTACCTATAGCACCAATAATCATTAAGCATAATGGCCCAAATGAATAAATAATGGAACCAGATAAAAAATCAATTTCGTTACCAGATATTTTTGTGATTATAAAGATTGCTATTTTTGCGACTATCAATATGAGACCAATCACTATTAAAACATCAAAAAAAGTCTTCCATTTGTGGCGTTTTAAATTTTTGCTATCTTGAATTATTTTGTCTTTCAAATAATCGTCTCCCTTTAAAAGTTCGTCTACTGTGATATTAAATATGTCACTTATTTTCAGGAGTGTTTCAATGTTTGGATATCCTTTTTCATTTTCCCATTTCGATATAGATTGCCTACTTATATTTAAACGATCTGCTAAACCTTCTTGAGATAAATTAGCTTCTATTCTTTTCTTTTTTAATATATTATGAAAATCCATTTTGGTTACACCCCCTTATCCAAATATTTTAAATGCATTTTTTCTAACAGGTAAGTATCCTATAGTTGCGGCATGTAACCGAATTGTGGCGTACGTATTTTATATAGAATGAAAAACAGCCTTTCGTCGTTGAATGTAATATTTAACAACGCTTCTTTTGTTTTAATATGCGTTGTTATTAAAAAAGCTATAAAACACGAAACAATTGCAAAAGCGTAAGGTGAATACTTATACAGATTAAAATGATACATTTAAAATAACTACAAAATTTATAAATATATAGTAATCACACATTTGATTTTCAAAGTATTTCACCTAGAAATACGACGATATAATAATTTGGTTTTTATAATAAAACAGTGCTCACTATTATTCCGAATAAATTATTATTGTTTTTATTACAATGCTGTGAGACCGCCATCAATTACAAATTCAGAACCAGTTGAATAACTCGATTCTTCAGAAGAAAGGAAAATAATCATATTAGAAACTTCTTCAGTTTGAGCAACACGTCTCATAGGAATTGTTGTTTTGAATTGTTCTACTTGTTCTTTAACACCTTCTTGTTCTAACATAGATGTTTGGATAACGCCAGGGTGTACTGAATTTACTCTAATGTTATGAGGGGATAATTCTCTAGAAGCTGCTTTAGTCATACCCCTAACTGCGAACTTGGTATCAGTGTAACCTATAGCGCCTCCTACTAAACCATTCATAGATGAAACATTAATGATGGACCCATTTTTTTGTGCTTTCATAATGCTTGCTACTGTTTTCATACCTAGAAATACGGATACTTGGTTAACATTTACTATTTTCATATAATTTTCTAAACTTAATTCTTCTAGGGGTGTATTATACGTAATACCAGCATTATTAATTAATACATCAATATGCCCCCATTTATTCATTACTATATTTACTACATTTTGCCAGTCACTCTCGTTAACAACATCGTGTTGTATAAAAATAGTATTTTCTCCTAATGCTTTAGAAACTTGTTCTCCCAATTCTTTATTGATATCAGTAATAGCCACCCTTGCACCTTCAGCTAATAATTTTTCAACATGCGTTTTTCCCATACCTTGTGCTGCACCAGTAACTATTATCACTTTATTTTCTAATCTTTTCATTTTTATTATGCTCCTTTGCTATATTTAAATATCAATTCCCCATTTAAATCATCCACTAATGTATAGTAAAACCCTAACTCCTCATACAACTTTCTAGCTACTTGGTTCTCTCGAACAATACTTAAATAAAGTGTATTAACTTTATATTTATCTAATACAAAAACATTAATAACCTCATTGCTTTTCGACCAATACCCTGACGTTGATATTTTTCATCAATGAGAATTCGATCAATCCATGTTTCTTTTTTTTACCAAAGCAACCATACATCGCAAAACCTACAATTTCATTGTCGTTATAAATTGCTACAGGACACCACTGAGAAAATTTCTCGGCTTCATTTAAACATTCGTGTACAGTTTCAATAAAATGCATTTGTTTAGAATTTACTTTTAATTGCTTTACTTCGTTAACATTAGATGGATTTATATTATTTATATAAACAGTCATAATTACTCCTTTATTATTTTACCTGGAAACCTTTTACTGGTATATTAACATTACAATTTATTTTTAGGAAGGAGATAACATGGAAAACAATAATTTTTTTGAACTCATTCACAACGCCGAATTATTTAATGATGCAACGATGACGCTTTTCATGAAAAAATTTAATTTAAACGTTAATATTTCACAAATTTTAGCTTTATCAAAATTAAAAGAAGAAGGTCCGCAAAAGCCTTCTACACTTGCACTTGCTCTAGGGTACACGTCTGGCGCTATCACAAAACTAACGAACAACCTTGTAAAAGAAGGTTATATTTTACGAGAACATCAAAAAAATGACCGTAGAGTAGTCTTGATTACAATAACTAAAAAGGGTTTAAAAGTTTTAGAAGAAGCCCAAAAGCAAGGCCAAAACATGAGAAATGAAGTTTATTCTGTTTTAAATATTGAAGAAGTTGAACAACTATTAAGCATACAAAAGAAATTATTTGAACGAGTAAAATATTTAAATACAGAAAGCAGATAAATATTTTGAATTTTAGAGGTGGCTTAAATGCATAAAGAAAGGTTACATTTTGCGTGGTTAATATTAATAGGGCTCTGTGTTTCTGTAGGATTAGGTAAAGCAGCGTTAAATAATTCAGCAGGTTTATTTTTATCCCCTGTGTCCCAAGATTTAAATGTAGGCGTAGGGAGTTTAACGATTTATTTAAGTGTTTCTTCGATTGTGACCCTGCTGTTTCTTCCGTTTGGAGGAAAGCTATTATCTAAATATAGTGCACGGTTGGTATTATTTTTTGCCATTATTTTCCAAGCAGGTGCGTTCGCTTTATTTGGTTTAATGAATTCAATTTGGGGATGGTACCTCTTAGCTATACCACTCGCTATCGGCGGGGTTTTCATTACTGTAATAAGTGGTCCTGTTTTAATCGAAAGATGGTTTAGTAAAGGGAAAGGGCTGGCCCTTGGTATTTTATCAGCAATTGGAGGGTTACTGGGTGTATTTGCGCAACCTATTATAGGCGCTTTAATTAGTCAGTTTGGTTGGAGAAATGCATACTTTATTACAGGATTAGGTGTGCTTATTATTGTTACACCTATCATTTTATTATTAATTCGTAATTCTCCTAAGGATAAAAATACAAAAGCTTATGGAGATACAAGCACTGATATAGACCCCCATAAACAAATACAAAACATCGAAGGTATTGCGTATACTACGGCCAAAAAAACGCCAGCTTTTTTCTTATTAGCCCTATTTTTCTTCATTATTACCGCTATATCAAGCTTTACAATGCACGTCCCTACTTATCTTGTTAATCATGGACAAAAAGTTAGTATTGCTGGCGCAATGATGTCTGCACTGATGGTGGGTGTTTTTGTCGGTTCACTCGTATTTGGTTATCTCACAGACAAGATTGGCGCAAAAAAAGTGGGTTTATTGGCTATGATACTAGGGCTAATCGCCACTATTTTATTGATTGCTATGCCTGATTTTATTGTGGTAGTAGCTGTTGCTTTATTCTTATTTGGAATGTTTACTTCATCGATTGGAACAATAGCACCAGCGATGGCTTCGTCATTATTTGGAAGTAAAGACTATAGTCAAATTTATTCCACCTCATCAATTGGCTTAGCCCTTGCATCTATTGTCGCTTTACCAGCTTATGGTTTTATATATGATATTTCAGGAAGCTATACCACGGGCCTTATTATCATTATTTTACTATTTGTGGTTAATATCATTGCGATTATTTTGGCTTTTAAAAATAAAGAAAAACTTGTTAAAGAAGGATATTGGAATTCTAAAAAGAAAGGTGATTTAAATGGCTAGACTAGATAATAAAATTGCTATCGTAACAGGTGGCGCAGGAGGCATTGGTTCAGGGATTGTAAGAGCCTACGTTAAAGAAAATGCGAAAGTTGTTATTGCTGACATTGCTGAAGAAAAAGGACAGGCATTGAGCCAAGAATTAAACAACCAAGGTTATGATACTTTCTTTATCAAAACAGATTTAAGTAATAAAGCATCATTACAAGCTTGTGTGGACCGTACTATACAGACTTATGGACAAATTGACATATTAGTTAATAACGCTCATGCATCTCGTATGAATAGTTTTTTAAATATTACGGAAGATGATTTGAATTTGTCATTTAATACGGGGTTTTATGCGACGTTTTATTTATGCCAAATGGTAATTCCTTATTTAAAAGAAACTCAAGGAAACATTATAAACTTTGGTTCTGGCGCAGCTGTTAAGGGAGATAAAAATCAAGGTGCCTATGTTGTTGCGAAAGAAGCTATTCGTGGTATAACTCGGGTGATTGCAAATGAATTCGGAGCGTTTGGTATCAATGCTAATGTGATTTCACCTATTGCTTATTCTGAAGGTGTTGATCAATGGAGAAAAGATAACCCAGAATATTATAATCAAGTTGTCCAAGGCATTCCTCTACAAAAATTTGGAGACGTTGAAAAAGACATTGGACCGGTCGCTGTATTTCTAGGAAGTAAAGATGCTCAATATATTACTGGACAAACCGTAATGGTAGACGGTGGTAGTATTAAATTATATTAATCATATAAAGAAAGCGTGATAAATAATGAAAAATAAAGTTGGTATTGTAACCGCAGCAGGTAATGGCATTGGTAGAGCAAGTGCTATCGCCTTTGCAAAAGCAGGCGCGAAAGTTGTCGTATCAGATATTTCTGAAGAGTCAGGATATGAAACTGTAAGACTCATTCAAGACGAAGGTGGAGAAGCACAATTTATTAAGTGTAATGTAGCCGAAGAAAAGGACGTTAAAAATTTAATCGACCAAACTGTTAAACAATTTGGTCGATTGGATTGGGCGCATAATAACGCAGGCATCGGCGCTCCAACGGCTTCATTAACAGAGATTGACACAGACCGTTGGCAGCGTGTAATAGATGTTACTTTAACTGGTACATTTTTATGTTTGAAATATGAGATACCAGCTATGCTTGAATCTGGTGGAAGCGCAATTGTTAATACGGCATCTACAGGTGGTTTAGTTGGAACACCTGGTTTAACGCCTTATATTTCTGCTAAACACGGCGTTAATGGGTTAACTAAAAGTGCGGCATTAGAATTTGGCAAACAAAACATACGCATTAACTCAATTTGTCCTGGTATGACAAAAACAGCAGCTGTAGAAAATTGGAGTCAAGAAGCAGAAGAACAAGCGAAAGCTTTTGAATCTGCTATTCCAATGGGCCGTATGGGCGTACCTAATGAACAAGCAAATGCCGCAGTGTGGTTATGTTCTGAACAATCTTCTTTTATTACAGGGATTAACCTCCCCGTCGATGGCGGAGAAACTGCAGAATAAATCGTTTTATTATAATATGACTATTTAATTAAGGACGTCATGTATGAGACAGACTTATCCACCTATTTTATTGATTTTGTTGTTATTAGCTTCATGTGGCAACCAAGAAAATGAGCAAAAAGAACATGATCAGCATTCAGAAAAGCAAGAAGAAAAAGTCGGTGAATCAGATACTAAAATAGAAAACCTACCTGATAAAACAGAATCATCTAAGATACAAAACAATGTGGTTTATGGAAACTTTACTTTAAACAGTAGGCAGAATCAAGATACCTATGATGACAAAAAAACTCAAACAAAGTATATATTAGAGGAAGATAGAACCATTAAAAAAATTATTAATAAATCAAATAATATTTTATCCCCAAAAGCATTTATGCAAACAGATGCTAAGAAAGTTGAACAATATTCTGATGGTGTTTATAAATACTATTCAAAATCAATTGATAAATATTATAAAGTAATTGAAAAACACAAGTCACATAAAAATATTTTGATCGTGACAATGTATTAATTTTTTAAGGGATAGTATAACTAAATTTGATGAAAATATTACGTGGGGTTTAATTAGAATAAACTCCAAACTTACAATAACAACGAAAACGTCATAACACGTACTAATTATTAATGTGACAAAATCGTAAGACAAATTCGATTTTCATTTTTTATCCCCCCTTGTATAATGTGCTTTATATTATTGGAAAAGAGGGATAAAATGAGCGTACAAAAAGGTACAGCTTCGCTAACAAGAATTAACCTCATTGACGTTATACGTGGTATAGCTATTATAGGTATTCTATTAATTAATATTCACTTTTTTGAACCCTCTAATACAAAAAGTATAGAGATTAACATATTTGATAGTAAAGTTATTAATTATATAGAAATGTTCAGTTTAAATAAATTTCATTTTATATTTGCTTTTTTGTTTGGTGTCAGTACTTCTATTTTTATAAATAATTTACAAACAAAAGGGTTAACCCTTTGGGTACATATACGTCGAATGGTTCTTTTATTTATTGTTGGCGCATTAAGTTCCTTATTATGGGATGGCGATATTCTTAAACTATATGCAGTCATGGGGGTGCTTTTACTACTTTTTCAAAACGTGCCAAATAAAATAAAACTGAGTTGTGGCGTTTTATTGGTTACATTTGGAAATTTTTTCCCCATATTAATTAAATTTATAGAAATCAAAGGTATCCACATTCCTAATTTGCTTAATTCATTTGTTTTATTAATGGTCATGCTCTCAACATTAGGACATATGTTATTAGGGCAAGCACTTTACTATATCGGTATTTTTACGAATAAAAGTTTATTGCCTAAATTAAAAAAATATTGGTTACTGTTTTTAACACTTACCCTCCTTATATGGGCACTTGCATTATTCATTCAAAATAACGAATTACTGCATAGCTTTAATCAAAACAGTGGCCCTATTATCGGTTTATTTTATATATTTTCAATTTTATTACTATACCAAATTAAACCAGTACAAAAATGCCTTTCTATATTGATTCCGTATGGGAAAATGGCATTCACGAATTACTTAGGCCAAACAATCATAGGTGTTGTTATTTTAACACCGATTCTTTCAAATTATACCGTCCATACTTATGGCATGCTTTTATTATATGTAGCAGTCACTTTATTTCAGATTACTTTCTCATTGATATGGATGCATTATTTTTTATTTGGTCCATTAGAGTGGTTGTGGCGTTGTGGAACCTATTTAAAAATCCAACCTATAAAGAAATCAAAAACATGAATTTCTTTTATAATAAAGTACATTAAAAAGGGCTACTTATTAAGCTAACGGATTCAGTTCGTAGAAGTATAGTAAAAATCAATAATACATTAATAGATATTGTTGCAAATTATAATAAAGTTAGCGTCCAACAAAAACTGGGCTACTTATCTCCTATAAAATTCAGGAAATTAGTAGCCTAGTAAATAGTGTTTTATTAACTTGCTATTTTAAAAGTTCAACATCTTCAATAGAATTCTTTTATATAATAGCTTTATATTTAACTCGCTTATATTAACGAATTAATGATAAAAGCAAAGCTAAAAGCAATAAACGCTAGCAATGTTTCCATTACTGTCCAAGTTTTGAATGTTTCTTTAACATTCAGACCTAAATACTCTTTAACCATCCAAAATCCAGCATCGTTAACATGAGACAGCATTAATGACCCTGCCCCTGTAGCTATAACTAATAATTCTAAATTTATCCCTGACATATGCTGTATGATTGGGGATACAATACCCGCAGCTGTAGTTAATGCAACTGTTGCAGACCCTGTAGCAACACGTATCAAACCTGCAACTAAAAATGCTAATAATAATGGCGAGAGCGAAAGGTTTTCAGTCATTTGTGCAATCGTGTCACCAACGCCTGTTTCAATAAGTATTTCTTTAAACCCTCCGCCAGCTCCAATAATTAAAATAATAGATCCTAATGGTAAAATACATTCTTCTACTAAATCTTTAATTACTTTTTTTGACATACCTTGTTTAAAACCTAACAAATAAAAAGCGACAAAGCATGAAATTAATAAAGCTATAACTGGGCTACCTATAAATAACAAAGTATTTTTCAATAAACTCGGTATATCTCCTAAATATGGAGTAATTATAGATAACAACATTAGCAATACAGGTAACACAATAACTAAAAATGATATCGCTACACTTGGTAATGCATTCGTTTTATTATCTACTTTAATAATGTCTGGTGAATTTTCTGGTATTAAACGTTTACTAATAAACTTACCAAAAATCGGCCCTGCAATAATCGCAGTAGGTAAAGCAATAATGAGTGAATAAAGTAATACCTTTCCTAAATTTGCATCGTAAATACCGATTGCAGTCATTGCCCCAGGATGAGGCGGCACAATACCATGAACAATTGATAAGCCCGCTAATAATGGGATTGCTATAAGTAATATGTTTGCTTTTGTAGTTTTATGAATTGAAATAACAAGTGGTAATAAAATAACAATACCCACTTCAAAAAACACTGGTATACCAATGATAAAACCTGATAACATCATTGCCCATGGTAATTTTTTATAACCTAATGACTTCACTAGATAATCTGAAATTTGCATGCCTGCACCTGAATCAGACATCAATTTACCTAATATGGTTCCTAAAGCTAAAATGCCGACTAAATGTCCTAATACATCTCCCACACCTGTTTCATAAGCTGTTACAATTTTTTCAGGTGATAAGCCTGCCATGATTGCTAAAAATAAACCAGCAACGGTTAAACTGATAAATGCATGCCATTTCCACCAAGCAACCCCTAGTATGACAATAACAATTGAAAGTAGCGTAATGATTAATAAATAAATGTTAGAATCCATCCCTGTTCCCCCATTAATGTTAGCGCTACCAACAAGTTACAAAAGTTTCACATCAATCTTTTAAACTGATTGTATATTTTTTCAACTTACTATTATAGTAACCAATACTATACTCGATAACTTCACCTGATACTGCGTAAGTTTCTCTCTCTCTAATGAGCAAAGGTTCTGACACATTAAGGTTTAATTGTATTGAAGCTTCTTCATCAAACCCAACAGAGAAATTATCTTCAATATTTTGGATTTCCATCTTCTCTTCTTCTAAAATTTTATATATCGATAAATCATTGTTCTGCTTTAATTCATCATAATTAGTTAAATGATTCAATGGATATGGTAAATAATGATTGAATAGTATATATGGCTGATCATTTAATAGATAGACTCTTGTTATCTTGTAGGATTTCACACCAAACATTTGAAATAATTGACTATTTTCTTCGTGTACAACTACCGTAATATCTTTAATAATTTTCTGTATTTTATTGCCTTGTTCTACAAGTTTTTCTGTGAAATTTTTATTGTTTGTGATGTTGTTCCTCTGTTTATGATTAATTACTGTGGTCCCTTTACCGCTTTTCTTTTCCAAGTAGCCTAAGTTTACCAATTCTTTAATTGCAGATCTTACAGTCACTTTACTCACATTAAACTCTTTTTCGAACTCTATTTCTGTCGGTATATAATTTCCAACTGTATATATCCCATGGATAATTCTGTCTTCAATAATTTGTTTTATTTGTAAATATAATGGCCCTTTTTCTGATGATAATTTCGTCATAAATCAATTACCTCTCAATATCATTTTTTTCATTATTTATAACTTTTATTATATCATCAGTATCAAACAATGGTGTATCTCCAGAAATTGTATGCGCTAACACACAAGAAGCAGTTGAAAATGTCACCGTGTCTTGCGGATCCATATTTGAAAGTTCTCCGTGAATGATCCCACAAGTATAGGCATCTCCAGTACCAATTCTGTCTAAGATATCCACATCAAACGCTTTAGAATAATACATAGCCCCCTTATCATATAAATATCCTTTAATGACGTTATGGTTGCTCCCTTGTACAGTTCGAATCGTCCCCCCGATTTTATTAATTCCATATTTTTTGGCCACTAGAGGGAGGAGTGCTTCTAATTGTCCTTCTTTTGTCTCTTTATTCGTTGATAATCCTAAAGTTTGAATAGCATCTTTTTCACTCATTATAACGATGTCTGCTTCTGATAAAATAGTTTCATAATATGGTTTAGCACGTTGGTTACCATTTTCTCCCCATAACGAAGGTCTAAAATTACAATCAAAAACTACTTTAATATTTTGTTCCTTTGCTAATTTCACTAGTTGTAAAACATTATCTCGTGTTAACTGATTCATAGCTAACGTGATGCCACATATATGCAAAACATCAATGTCTTCGAGTGATTGTAACAAGTCAAATTTTGAAATACCGGTAATATTAAAACTACTTTGTTGCCTATTGGTGTACGTCACATTACTTGGACGATTACCAAACCCTTTTTCTAAAAAGTACATACCTAAATTATTGTCGTTTTTGATTACTAAATTACTTTGAATCCCTAACCTACGTATTGCACCAATAGCAGATGAACCAATTGAATTATCTGGTACAGCGCTAATTAAACTAGAAGTATATCCAAATTGTGCTAACAACCCAGCAACATTGACTCCCGTACCAGTAAACGAATATTTCAAATCTTCTGCTTGTCTTAACAAGAGATTATCAGGCACTTCCAAACGCATCATTATTTCTCCATATGCTGCAATATGTTTATTCATATTGATCAACTAATTGTTTCATTTTATAAGTTAACCATTCTACATCTTCAATACGAGTTAAACCCGTCTCTTTATCAATAATAGAAGAATAGACATGCGGTATAATTTTTGGCACATGATAATCTAAAGCAATTTTTAGAATTTCTTCGAAATTTTCCTTGGTAATACCGCCTGTAGGCTCTAATCCAAAATTCATATCTCCACATGCCTGAGCTACGGCTTTATATTCTTCGACTGTATCTAAACCGCTCATTGGGAAGAATTTAATAGCATCTCCGCCCATGTCTTTAATTAAATTAATAGCAGCTTTTATTGGTATAACTGCTTTTTCAGAATCTTCGCTACTTATTGGACCTGTGGAAACATTGACATAACCTACTCTACCTGTAGGTGATACTAAAGCGTTAACCCAAGATGTGTCGTGCGTGTTAGCTGTTGTTTGTCCTACACTTGTAAATACTTGATTAATGTGTGAACCTTGGTAATCTTTTGCAATATCTGATACAACTTTTGCTTGTCTATTATCACCAGCACCTAATCCAATCGATATTGCATCATCAACGTGTGAACCAAAATCACTCATACTAGTTACCGCGTCTTTGACAGTGTCATAATCTTTTGATAATACGCCAATAACTACATTTTTATTTGCTGCTTGATATACATCTTTAATATTTCGTTCCCCTTTGGCTAATACATTGAGCGCTACGCTATCTTTATAAAATCTGTCTAATATTTTCATTAAATTTCACCTTCCACTATCTGTATAATCGTTTTATATATTATCTCCATTTCACCGCGTTTTAACGGTCTAGGATCTATATCAAAGAACCCTTGTTTAACACCATAATCTCGTGTGTAAATAGCTATGTCAGCAGATTTTAGTTTCTTAGCAAATGATTCTGCATTCAAATTTAAAATTGATGGATCCACATATACGCGTGTTCTATATATATCTCTGCCTGCTTCATCTTGAACGACTTCTAGCTTAATGCCTTGATAGTCATTAAGCGCTTCTAATTTTTGTAGTTCCTGTTTTTCATTTTTAGAATTGTCCACTTTCTCAAAATATTCATCTAAAGCTTGTAATAACCCAAAAGTTGATTCTTTACCCACTTTCATACTTCTTCCTATAAAGTGTAATTGCACTTTCGTAGCTTCAATGAGTGAATTTTTACCTGCAACGATACCAGTTGTAGGACCTTGTATTGCTTTTGAGCCACTGAAAATAGCTATGTCTGAGCATTGTGTATATTTTTTCAAATCTTCTTCTGCAGCTGCATCTACAATAAGCGGAATATGATGTCTTTGTGCCACTTCATATACCTCTTCTACAGATGCCATGTTTTTTTGAACTGCATGATGCGATTTTACATAAAGAATAGCTGCTGTATTTTCATTAATTGCTTCTTTTATATGTTTATTTTTCCCTTCATTTGCGTACCCTACTTCAACTACTGAACCCCCGCCTAAATAAATCATTGTCTCTATAGGGGCACCATATTGAACATTATGCCCTTTAAATAAAATCACTTCATTTTTATCAATTTTATCGTTATGCAATCTTTGACTTTTACGTTCGTTGCCCCCTGTGATGACACCAGCAATTGATAATGCTATGCCGCTTGACGCAGAGTTTACAACCACAGCATCTTCTGCATTAATCTTATTCGCAATATATGCGCCAGATTTATCAACCAAATCTGCCATCTCTACGTAATTTTGTCCGCCAAATTTCATCGCGTCCATTACTGAATCTGTTGGTGATGAAACGCCAAGAATGCTCATTCTCCCACTTGCATTAACAACACGTTTCAAACCATATTTATAATTTAATGAATTTTCCATTTGCTACTACGCCTCTTTCTTTAATTATTTGGTTACTTTTAACCGTTTGTTTAGACGAATCAGTAAACATTTGCTCTTCTTCAACCACGTCAAATATAGTCAGATTCGCTATACTACCCTCTCTAAGTTCTGCCAATTTAGGTTTGTTAATAATTGCCGCAGGTTTTTGCGTTACTGCGTAAATAATTTCTTTTAGTGTATATCCTAGATATAAAAATTTTGATAATACATTAGCTAAACTAAATACTGGTCCTTCTACTCTATTTTTTTTATAAATATCCGTACTTATCGTATCAAAATGTATATTAGCATTTCGTGCTTGCTTTGCTACCTCAAATGAAAAACTGGCATTACCATGACCAACATCTAAATTAACCCCTCGGTTGACCGCTTCTGTTAATACTTTCAACGGTTCGCCATTATTATCAAACAGATTATTATCTTTACCATTTAAGAAATGTGTGATTACATCTCCCTTTCGCAATAAAGGTATTACCTCTTGGATTTTTGGCGGGGCAGAACCAATGTGGGTCATAATAGGTAATTTCAACTGTTCACTGATTTCCACAGCTTTTTCCAAGGGTATCGTGCCGTTACCTTTCACAACGCTACTGCTTATTCGTGATTTCAAACCAATGACCATATCTTTATATTGATGCGCCGCTGTAATACATTGTTGCTGGTCTATCCAAGTTAAATTAGATAGCTCATCAATTCTCTCGAGCCCTATTTTTGATATGTTTAAAAATGAAAATACATTTGTTTCACTATTTAATGCACGATTATATAATTCATCGATTCTATCTGCACCACAGCTTCCAGCGTCGACAATTGTGGTAACGCCTTGTTTCACTCCGATCTCATCAATCTCATCTCCATATGGACTGAAATCCGAAAATGCGTGTACATGTAAATCAATCCAACCCGTCGATAAATAAGAACTTGAACCATCAAAAAGGATAGGCCCCTCTAATGTATGATGCTCTCCAATACTTTTAATTACACCCTCTTCAAGAAAAATATCGATACGCTCTTCATTTATTGTGGAGATATTTTTTATTATTCCTGTACTTTTCACACTATCTCACCTCGCGAAAAGATTATAACATTATAATGTTTGAAAACGCAATCATTATAATGTTTACAAAATTAGAAACACTTAAAATTTTGATGGATAGAGTGAAATCTTAAATATACGGTTAAAATATCTAATTCTGCATATTTTCTTTTCACCTCTATTTTTAATTGTTCATTTGAGTACTATTTTTTATATTTTCGTGATCAATCATTACTCTATTTTTACTTTCTAAAAACAAGTAATTTTTTCCATAAAAAAACACCTCCGTATAAATTCATTTTAGTATGAAATCAACGGACGTGTTTTTTATTTTATTTCCTCGTTTTGGGTAGTCAGCTAATAGCTGAGATATTTTGCTTATAAAATCAATATTTTGCAAATGCTCGGGTGTTTGTAAATTATACTGAGAAGCTTAGTCTTGGAATAAATGTTTCGAAATGAATGTTATCCATTGGCACTTCTAATTTTTGTAATTCCGTAATCATTGCTTTTAGGAACGAGTTACCACCACATACGTAAACTTCCGTTTCGTCATCAAGATATTGTTTTAATTGTTCTGCATCTATAAAGCCGTCTTGGTCGCGGAAGTGTTTATCAAATTGTGCTATTGAAGATTTAGCCGTAATGTCTTCTAATTTTTCTTCAAAAGCTACATTCTGAGCATTAGATGTTGATTGAAGGAATGTTGCAGTTAAATCAGCATCAACCGCTTCTTGATACATTGAAACGAGTGGTGTAACACCAACGCCAGAGCCTAAGAATAATTGTTTATTAGCTTTATTTGCTAAACCAAATCCACCTACAGGCGCAGATAGCAGCAATGTATCCCCTACGTTAACTTCATCATGTAACACTGTGGATACTTCGCCTTCATGCTCTTCTGTAACGTCTCTACGTACACCGAATGTTAAGAAATCTTTATCTCCATCAACAATAGAGTAATGTCTTTTAGCTCTGTACGGTAATTTTTCACTAGATATATCAACTGTAATATATTGACCTGGTATAAACTGACTTAAGTCAATTTCATCTGATGTTACTGTGAAAGATTTAATCATGTCAGTTTCTTCAGTAATATTTGTTACAGTGAATGGTTTAAAACCATCCCAAGCCATTTTACTGTATACATCTTTTTCTAAATTGATAAACGCATCTGCAATTGCTCCGTACGCTTTAATCCAAGTTTGAATAATTGGATCATCTTCATTTAAACCAGTTTCTTGTTGGATGGCCCATATTAAATTTTCTCCTACAATTGGATAGTGTTCTGCTTTTACTTGCAATGCGCAATGTTTGTATACAACTGGCATGATTGCAGGAACGATAGGTGATAAATCTTCAATGTTTTCAGCTGCTGCTAACACTGCCATTGCTAAAGCAGAAGATTGTAGCCCTCTTTTTTGGTTCGTTTGATTGAATACGTTTTTTAATTCAGGGTGTTGTTCGAATAATCTTTTATAGAAAGTTGATGTAATCGTCTGCCCTTTATCTTTTAATAATGGCACAGTTTCTCTAATTATTTGTACCTCTTCTTGAGTTAACATAAAACCCCTCCTAATTATTTCGTCATCCCCATTATTGTACTAAGTGAACGTTCTTACAACAAATTTTATGTTGATTTCACAGAAACTTCACATTCAATATTCATTAATTTGTAACTTTTATTTTTATTATTAAATAACACAATATTCAACTTATTAGTGCTTCTATTTATAAGGTTATATCACTTAAATTATAAATATAATTTTTATCAGGAGTTATTATAGTTGCTAATTAATTTTTAGAAGACTAAAATTCTGATTGAAAATGAATCATCTTCTAGGAGGAATTAAATATGCAAATCTCAAAAATAATTAACGCTATGATTTTAGATATGGACACAAACACACCTTATTTAGGCACACTTATAATCAATAACGGCATCATCACAGATATTATTACTCAAGACGAAAAGGTTAAAAACCCAGATGCAATTGATTTAAATGGCCAATATATTATACCTGGATTTATCGATACGCATAGTCATCCAACCGCTTATGGAATGACCAAATTAATGGTCAATTGTGCTGATTCTAATATTAAAAATATGGATGATATCATTGCTATTTTTAAAACACAAAAAGAGCATTTAACTCATGACGGTTGGTTGATTGGTTATGGTTACAACGAGAAAGATCTAGATGAACAAAGACATCCAAACCGCTATGATTTAGATCAAATATCTACGGATACCGCAATTGCTGTTATGCATTATTCAGGACATATGGCAACTGCAAATACAAAAGCACTTGAACTCATGGGTATTGGTTTTACAGATGACAATCCTGAAGGCGGTTATTATGAGCGTGATAATGAAGGTAAAGTTAACGGTGTATTAATCGAAATGCCTGCTACAGAAAAATTAATGTCAGTTCTGCCAGAACCCACACCTGAAGATATTGCGCACCGAATGAACTTAGCCGTTGATGATTATGTTAAAAGTGGTATCACGAACACTTCTGATTTATTAATTGGTAACAAAGGCGAAACAGACTATGAGGGCGTATTAACTTTTTTAAAACAACCACAACGCATACGCACACGTTGGATGATAACCCATCAATTACTAGAACATCACCCTAAGTTTCAAGACGTTCACGCTGATACGATTGAACGCGATTTTCAAACCTATAGTAATCATATGAGTCATCTTGGCGGTGTGAAATTTTTCAATGATGGTTCAATACAATTACAAACTGCTTCTATTAGAGGAGCCTACTTAGATGGCACTGAACCACCAAAACCTTTATTGAAACAACACCATATGATTGAAAAGTTCAAACACTTCCAGCAGTTAGGTTATAATATTGTTACACACGCTAATGGTGATGCCGCAGCTTCAGCGGTTATTGAAGCGTATAAAAAAACAGCGGAATTTAAAACTAACCCATTATGTAACAGAATCGAACATTTACAAACTATTTCAAAATCAGACATACAAGAAATGGTAAAACACCATATTGGCGGATCATTCTTTATTAATCATGTTTATTATTTTGGAGACTTACATCGAGATGTATTTTTAGGTAATGATAAGGCACAAAATTTAAACCCTGTGAAATGGGCAGAAGATAGCGGTATGACTTTTACGCTTCATACAGATGCCCCTGTGACACCAATATCTCCTTTAGAGTCTATTCAAATTGCTGTAGATAGAAAAACTAAAGATGGCGACACTCTAGGAGAACACCAACGTTTAACACGTGATGAAGCTTTTAAAAAAATGACAGCAGACGCTGCTAAATTAAACCATACAGAACAAAGTGAAGGCACGATTAAAGCTGGAAAAGTTGCCGATTTTGTTGTATTAAATCAAAATCCATTAGATACGCATACAACATTAAATAATTCGCTTATCGAAATGACAATCTGTAATGGGCAAGTTGTTTACAAGAAATAAGCCTTCCTTCTCATTCAATAATCAAGAGACAAAGCGATCAATATCTCTGCTTTGAGTTTTATATAGGTAGTAGGTGACTGGAATGAAAATACGCTTATAAGCAAAACAAGCTTTTTTCACTCCTAGTCATCTTTGCTTTAGCGATATCGTAACGCTTATTGCGGATCATGGTTTCTGTCTTATTCTTCTTTATATTTTTCATTAAGTTGATGGATTAATCTTTTAAATTCTGCTTCAGATTTAAACTCGAATGTTATCTGTCCCTTTTTATGCTTTGTAGATATCATAACATTTGCACCATATTGTTCTTTTAATTGGCGCTCTTGTTGTTGAATAAACTTAGGCTTTGAAGCGGGTTGTGATGAAGTGCTTTGCTTTGTCTTACCATCATTACATGTGTTCACATATTGCTCGAGTGAACGTACGCTCCAAGACTCCCGGGAGGCTTGATGAGCTATTTTTTTTACTTTTTGCTTATCTTTTATCGCTAGTAAGGTGCGACCATGAGCCCCTGAAAGCTTGCCGTCTTTCACCATCCCAGTGACTTCTTTAGGTAATTGGAGTAAACGTAACATATTAGCTATGTATGGTCTAGATTTGCTCAAACGCGTTGCAATGTCTTGCTGTGTAAGTTTTAAATCCTCCATTAACTTTTTGTAACTTTCTGCTTCTTCTATAGCGTTTAAATCTTCACGTTGGAGATTCTCAATCACGGCGAGTTCCATCATATCTTCATCAGTTAATTCTTTAATTATTGCTGGTATATGAGTCAACCCAGCTATCTTTGAAGCTCTATACCGACGTTCCCCTACTACAATGTTGTAACCCGCTATGGTTTTTCTTAACACGATAGGTTGCAAAATACCATGCAGTTGAATTGATTCAGCTAAATCCTTCAAGCGTGCTTGATCGAATGTTTTTCTGGGTTGATAAGGGTTTGCTTTGATTTTTTGAATTTCAATTTCATTGACTTGAGCATTTTGATCTAATTTAAGACGTTCATCTATTGAATCTCTCATCGTGTACACCTACTTTCCTGACAAATATAACCTTTTTATTTAATCCTAGTATATCATCACTGTCACAATGAAAAACATAATTCGGAATTATTGATTAAATCTAAATTTTCAGATAAATTGTTGACAAAAGTCATTTAAGTGTGTAACCTAAAATGTAACAAATTCGAAATAGCAACACACAGTAATAAGGAAAGTAGAATTTACACTGCTGACACAGAGAGTCTTCGCTTGCTGAAAGGAGACACAGAAAGAAAGTTTGAAAATGGCCTTTGAGTGTTGATGCCAATATGAGGTATCAACGGGTTCGCCCGTTACAGCGATACAGTATTAACATTTTGTTAAATGGCGTACTGGATTATGCCACGCGTCGGATATGTTGTTAATACTCATTTTACATTTAGCTAAAGTGAGTTTTTTATTTAAACATATTACGATAGCACAATTCAGTACATGTGTGTAAGACAATTTGGCGTACTGGATAAGATTACTTTAGTGATAAAGTAATAAACAAAGGTGGTACCGCGAGCTAAGCTTTCGTCCTTTACATCCGATTTATTCGGGTTTAAAGGACGAAAGCTTTTTTTATTTTTAAAGGAGGTTATTTGTATTATGAAAAATACTGAACTATCACAAATAGCACTTACACATGATTCAACTGGCGCAATTGCAAACCCAATTTATTTATCAACTGCTTATCAGCATCCGCATTTAGGGGAATCAACAGGCTTTGATTATACAAGAACTAAAAACCCAACACGCTCAGCATTTGAAGAAGCCTTTGCTAAGTTAGAACGTGGCACTGCTTCATTTGCTACTGCAAGTGGTATGGCAGCTATACAATTAATATGTAATTTATTTAAAGCAGGTGACGAAATCTTAGTATCATTTGATTTATACGGAGGCACGTTTAGACTATTTGATTTTTATGAAAAACAATATGGTGTTCACTTCAAATACGTAGATTTTTTAAACTATGAAGCAGTAAAGGAAAGCATTACAGATCATACAAAAGCATTATTCATTGAAACAATTTCAAACCCACAAATGTTAGAAGTAGACGTTGACCCTTATTATGTATTAAGTAAAGAACATCATTTATTAACGATTATAGACAATACATTTTTAACACCTTATCTATCGACACCGCTTGAAGATGGTGCGGATATCGTACTACATTCGGCTACAAAGTATATAGGTGGGCATAATGATGTACTTGCTGGTGTAGTTACAGTTAAAGACCCTCATTTAGCTGAACAATTAGGTGAATTCCACAATATGATCGGTGCAACTTTATCACCTTTTGACAGTTATTTATTACAGCGTGGGCTAAAGACATTACATTTAAGAATGGACCGTTCAGAATACAATGCCAAATTGCTAGCAGAACGATGTTGTAACTTAAAAGGTATTGATCAAGTCTTATATTGTGGGCGCACAGGCATGTTGAGCTTACGGTTAGATAAAAATTATAAAGCGGATAAATTTTTAGAAAGCTTACAAGTTTGTATTTTTGCAGAGAGTTTAGGCGGCACTGAAACATTCATTACCTTTCCATATACGCAAACACATGTCGATATGCCTGATGAGGAAAAGGATAAACGTGGTATTGACGAACATTTGCTTAGACTATCTATCGGTGTTGAAAATTACGAAGATATTGAAAAAGATATTATTCAAGCATTAGAAAAAGCTAAAGAAGGAGTGATTTCATGAGTTTATCAAAAGAAACAGAAGTGATATTCGATGCTAATAGAGGTGTTGATTATGATTCAGCTAATCCTCCTTTATATGCATCTTCAACTTTTCATCAAAAAGTTTTAGGTGGCGACGCTAAATATGATTATGCGCGCAGTGGTAACCCTAATCGTGCGCTATTAGAAGAAAAGTTAGCTGCACTTGAAGGTGGCGATTATGCATTTGCTTATGCATCTGGTATCGCTGCTATTTCAGCTGTATTACTCACATTAAATTCTGGTGATCATGTTATCCTTCCAGACGATGTCTATGGCGGTACTTTCCGGTTAACTGAACAAATATTAACACGTTTCAACATTCAATTTACTACAGTAGATACAACACACTTACAAGAAATCGAACAAGCCATTCAATCAAATACAAAACTCGTATATATTGAAACGCCATCCAATCCATTATTTAAAATCACGGATATTAAAGGTGTCGCACAAATTGCTGAACAGCATAAACTATTGCTTGCTGTAGATAATACATTTATGACGCCCCTTGGCCAATCGCCTTTAGCATTAGGTGCAGATATTGTCGTTCATAGTGCTACCAAATTCTTAGGTGGCCATAGCGATATCATTGCAGGTGCTGCTATAACTAGTAATAAAGAAGTAGCTGATGCACTTTATTTATTACAAAATGGTACAGGGACCGCGTTATCTGCACATGATAGCTGGACTTTATCTCAACATTTAAAAACGTTATCTGTGCGTTTTAACCAATCTGTTGAAAATGCTCAAAAACTTTATACATTCTTATCACAACGTGAAGAAATTGCAGAAGTTTATTACCCGGGGAATGATGCATTACACCTATCTCAAGCAAGTCATGGCGGTGCCGTTTTAGGCTTAAGGTTGAAAGACGAAACAAAAGCACAAGCATTTGTAGATGCACTCACGTTACCACTCGTTTCTGTCAGCTTAGGCGGAGTTGAAACAATTCTGTCTCACCCGGCTACAATGTCTCATGCTGCTGTACCAAAAGAAGTTCGTGAAGCACGTCATATTACGTTTGGATTATTTAGATTAAGTGTAGGTTTAGAAAATGCAGATGAGTTAATAGCAGACTTGAACTATGCACTGAAGGAGGCCTTCAATGAGTCAACTAATCAACAAACTGAAACAGAATATTTTAGTCGCTGATGGTGCTATGGGAACGATTCTGTATTCAGATGGTTTAGATACGTGTCCAGAAGCATATAACCTAACCCATCCTGAAAAAATAGAACGCATACACCGGTCCTATATTGAATCTGGAGCAGATATTATCCAAACCAATACGTATGGCGCAAATTTTGAAAAATTAAAATTATTTGGTTTAGAACATAAAGTGAAAGACATACACAAAGCCGCAGTACAGATTGCTAAAAAAGCAGCTAACAATGAAACATTTATATTAGGTACTGTTGGCGGGTTTAGAGGTGTAAAACAAGAACCTTTAAGTTTAGAGGCCATTCAATACCACACTGAAATACAAGTAGATACACTAGTCGAAGAAGGCATCGACGGTTTACTATTCGAAACATATTACGATTTAGAAGAACTCACCAATATCATCAAGGCTACAAAGCAAAAACATAATATACCTATTGTCGCACAGTTAACAGCTTTAAACACAAACTATTTAAGAGATGGCACAGAAATCAATACGGCGTTACAACAAGTTGTAAATAGCGGCGCAGATATCGTAGGGCTGAATTGCCATCACGGCCCACACCACATGCAGCAATCATTTTCACATATTGAATTGCCCGAGCATGCCTATCTGTCTTGCTACCCAAATGCAAGTTTATTAGATATTGAAAATAGTCAATTCAAATATAGTGATAACGCTGAATACTTTGGTAAAGTCGCCAAACAATTGATTAATGAAGGTGTTCGAATTATCGGGGGCTGTTGCGGTACAACACCTGAACATATTCAATTTATCAAGTCTTCAATAGCCAACTTAGAACCAGTCACTCATAAAAACGTCATACCTATTAAAAAATATAACAGTTGCTCACGTACCCAGACCAAACAGCAAAACTTAACATCCAAAGTCAAACAACGTCCGACCATTATCGTCGAATTAGACACACCTAAGCACTTAGATACAGAATTATTTTTCAGAAATATCAAAAAACTTGATGATGCACATATTGATGCAGTGACATTAGCAGACAATTCATTAGCCACTGTACGCATTAGTAACGTTGCAGCTGCAAGTATTATCAAACAACAATATACTATTGAGCCATTAGTTCATATTACATGTCGTGATCGTAATCTCATTGGTTTACAGTCACATTTATTAGGACTATCACTACTTAATGTCAATGAAATTTTAACGATTACTGGAGACCCATCAAAAATAGGTCACTTACCTGGGGCAACAAACGTTTATGATGTGAACTCCAAAGGTTTAACAGAAATTGCATTGCGCTTTAACAAAGGTATTAACACAGATGGTGATGCGCTGAAGACAAAGACAAACTTCAACATCGCAGGTGCTTTTGATCCAAATGTTCGAAAGTTAGAAGGTTCAGTAAAGCGTGCTGAGAAAAAGATAGAAAGCGGTACGCACTACTTTATTACACAACCGGTCTACAGCACTGAAAAAATCAAAGAAATATATGAAGCAACCAAACATTTAGATGTGCCATTCTTTATTGGTATTATGCCAGTCACTAGTTATAATAACGCATTATTTTTACATAACGAAGTACCTGGCATTAAGCTATCAGAAGCAATTTTAGAACAATTTGAAGCTGTTAAGGATGACAAAGAAAAAACGAAAGCATTAAGCCTAAAGCTTTCGAAAGAACTCATAGACACCGTTCATAAATATTTTAATGGCTTGTATTTAATTACACCGTTCCAGAAAGTAGATTACTCTTTAGAACTTGCGTCATATTCACAATCAATTACTTCAAGTAAACAGGAGGCAATATTATGACAATTCAAACATCAAATTTAGGTTTCCCAAGATTAGGTAGAAAAAGAGAATGGAAAAAAACGATTGAAAGTTACTGGGCTAATAAAATAGATACTGACACACTCAACCAACAATTAACAGACTTGCATAAAGAGAATTTATTATTGCAAAAGAACTATAATTTAACGAGTGTACCTGTCGGAGACTTTGCACTTTATGATCATATTCTTGATACTTCACTACTATTTAATATTATTCCTGAACGTTTCCAAGGTAGAGAAGTAAATAATGATTTATTATTCGATATTGCCAGAGGTAATAAAGAACATGTTGCAAGTGCGTTAATTAAATGGTTCAACACAAACTACCATTATATTGTACCTGAATGGGATAATGCAGAACCAAAACTTAACCACAACGTATTATTAGATCGATTCAACTATGCACAGTCTATCAATGTAAATGCGCACCCAGTTATTGTAGGCCCAATTACATTTGTAAAACTCTCTAAAGGCGGCGCTCAATCATTTGAAGAAAAAGTAAATACATTATTGCCTTTATATAAAGAAGTACTACAATCTTTAGTAGATGCTGGTGCTGAATATATTCAAATTGATGAACCTGTACTTGTTGAAGATGATAGCGCAGCATACGAAGATGTTACGCGTACTGCTTATAAGTATTTTGCAGAAGAAGGATTAAGTCATTACCTTGCCATTCAAACTTATTTTGAACGTGTAAACTTAAAATTCCTAAATAGTTTACCTGTAAAAGGGTTAGGTTTAGATTTTGTACACGATAACGGCTATAATTTAGCACAAATCAAAGCTGGTGACTTAGACAAAGACAAAACACTCTATGCTGGTATCATTGATGGTCGTAACGTGTGGGCTGCAGACATTGAAGCTAAAAAATCACTGATTGAAACATTACAAAATCATACAAATGATCTTGTTATTCAACCTTCATCTTCATTATTGCATGTACCAGTCTCATTAGACGATGAAACATTAGATGAGTCAATTGCTGAGGGTTTAAGCTTTGCTACTGAAAAATTAGACGAATTAGATGCTTTAAGACGACTATTTAATGACAATGACAGTCAAAAATTTGATGTGCTTCAAACACGTTATGAGCGTTTCCAAAATCAATCTTTCAAAAACCTTGAATATGATTTTGACCGTGCACGCACTACGAGACAATCGCCATTTAAAGTACGTAAAAAAGCGCAAGACGCACGTCTTAACTTGCCTGACTTGCCTACAACGACGATTGGTTCGTTCCCACAATCGCAAGAAGTAAGAAAGTTCCGTGCTGATTGGAAGAATAGCCGTATTACAGATGAAGATTATAAATCTTTCCTAAAAAATGAAATTGACCGTTGGATTAAAATACAAGAAGATATCGGATTAGATGTCTTAGTACATGGTGAATTTGAGCGAAATGACATGGTAGAATTCTTCGGAGAAAAATTACAAGGTTTCTTAGTAACTAAGTTTGGTTGGGTGCAATCTTACGGATCTCGTGCAGTGAAGCCACCCATCATCTATGGTGATGTAAAGTGGTCAGAACCTTTAACTGTTAAAGAAACACTTTATGCACAAAGTTTAACGAATAAACCAGTAAAAGGTATGCTTACTGGACCAGTAACAATCTTAAATTGGTCATTTGAACGCGTAGATTTACCACGTGAAGAAGTTCAAGATCAAATTGCATTAGCCATTAACGAAGAAGTCTTGGCACTAGAAAAAGCTGGTATTCAAATTATTCAAGTGGATGAACCTGCATTAAGAGAAGGTTTACCGTTACGTTCAGAATATCATGAAGACTACCTTAATAAAGCCGTACGCTCATTCAAACTAGCTACATCTTCTGTTGCCGATGAAACGCAAATTCATACACATATGTGCTATTCTCAATTTGGTCAAATTATCCATGCTATCTATGATTTAGATGCAGATGTCATTTCAATTGAAACATCTCGTAGCCATGGTGATTTAATTAAAGACTTCGAAGATATTACTTACGATTTAGGTATTGGGTTAGGGGTATATGATATTCATAGTCCACGTATTCCTACCGAAGCTGAAATTACAGAAGCCATCAACCGTGCTTTACAAGAAATTGACCGTTCTTTATTCTGGGTAAACCCAGACTGCGGTTTAAAAACGCGTAAAGAAGATGAAGTTAAAGAAGCCTTAACTGTACTTGTAAATTCAGTAGATAAATTACGTAAATCAACAAATCCAGCAACAGTTTAATAATTAATGATGAAGGTGATATCAATGTATTATCCGTTATGGGATCAATTAGAACAATTAAAAACGTCATCGTGGATCGACTTGACCCACACGTTTGATGAAACTATTCCGTGTTTCAGTGAATTTGAACGCGCAAAAGTCTCCACACTTTTTAATATTGCCGATGATGGTTTCTATGTACAAAATTGGAATATTGTAACCCAGTATGGTACACATATTGATGCACCGATACATTTTGTCGAAAAAACACGTTATCTGCATGAAATTGACTTAAAAGAACTCGTATTACCACTTGTTGTTCTAGATTTTTCACAAGAAGTAGCAGCAGATGCTGATTTTATTTTAACGCGGGATCTTATTAAACAATGGGAAGCCAAACATGGATCCATAGAACCAGGCACATTTGTCGCTTTCCGAAGTGATTGGTCTAAGCGGTGGCCAGATATTGAACGTTTTGAAAATAAAGATGCAAAGAGCAATCTCCACCTACCCGGTTGGGGGTTAGACGCTTTGCAATATTTACTAGAAGATAGACAAGTGAAATCAATAGGACACGAAACGTTTGATACAGACGCTTCAATTGATGTTGCAAAAAACGGAGACATTATAGGCGAGCGTTACGTATTGGGACAAGACACCTTTCAACTTGAATTACTAACGAATTTAGACCAATTACCTACACGTGGTGCTATTATTTATGCCATTAGCCCAAAACCAAACAAAGCACCCGGGTTCCCAGTACGTGCTTTTGCTATTAAACCATAACCATCGAATGGAACTGTCCATTCTGTCTCTAAAATATAAATCATTATAAAATATATAAGAAATTGAGCCCTTCTTATATTTCCTTTCTATATAATAGATAAATTCTAAAAACGATAAAGTCGATATGCGTTTATTAAAAAATAGTAAAGCGTACATTAAGTAACGCTTTACTATATATGAGTGCCAAAGTTTTCAATCATATCGCCAACCTAACTGGGGCGGGAGTAAGATATCAAATGAAATATTTGATTTCTATCCCGCCTCAATTTTTTGAATAAATTCATAGGCCATAAGTTGGATTTTTTTATAGATGATAATCTCTATCATTTAAAAATTATAAAACAATGTTATACTTCATTTAAATTCTATTATACGAATAGCGTGTAATGATTCACGCTTTGCTATAAATTATTAATACAATACGAGGTGACCTTTTTGGAATTAAATAGAACAAATTCCCCTTTTGATGAAAATCAATTGGAACTTATAAAACAACTCATGCCAACACTGTCATCAGATCAACAGTCTTGGTTAAGCGGCTATTTACTTAATACTTCTACAGGTGAAGGTGACCTAAATCAATATACTGATGATCATGCTGAGCCCTCAGAACATTTAAGTGAAAAGACTGAGCCAACTGAATCAACAGCATCAACTGAAACAGCTACTTCAGAAGCACCCCAAACAGATACTACTGCCACTTCTACAGATGAACCATTAGAAGTAAATATTTTATTCGGTACAGAAACAGGAAATGCTGAAGAAATAGCAGATGAATTCGAAACGAAATTAAAAGAACATGACATCACAGTGCATACTTGGGAGATGGACGATTTTCCTCAAGAAGATTTAACCAAAGTGAATCATGTGTTTATTATCACTTCAACACATGGCGTGGGCGAGCCCCCAATCAACGCTTTAGATTTTTATGATTTTCTACACGGTGATGAAGCGCCTGACTTAAGCCATTTAAATTTTTCAGTCCTTGCATTAGGCGATCAAGACTATCCTGATTTCTGCCAAGCCGGGAAAGATTTTGATAAAATTTTAGGTGATTTAGGCGGCAATAGATTAGCTGATCGTGTCGAATGTGACTTTGATTTTGAAGAAACTTCTGAGCAATGGATTATTGATATGCTTGAACTTTTGACTCAAATATCTTCTGGAAATCAAAATGAGGAACCCATCGATGAGGATGTTATTGTAGAAGAACCACAAGCGCCCTATTCAAAAACACACCCTTTTTTCGCTGAAGTAGTCGAAAATAGCGTGTTGACTGAACCAACTGCAACACGTGAAGTCAGACATCTCGAGCTATCTTTAGATGGCTATGGTGAATCCTACGAACCAGGAGATAGTTTAGTCATTGTTCCTAAAAACAATCCTGTGCTTGTAGAAGAATTAATCGATACATTAGGCTGGGATAGTACGAGTTCTATCACTATAGATAATAGTGACCAAACTGTTTCATTACAAAATGCACTTACAAATGAATTTGAAATATCTAAGTTAACACCTTCCATATTAAATAATGCCGCAGCATTATTTGGAAATCCTATGTTAAACGCAAATGTGCAGAAAAAAGAATGGGTTCAAAACTATATTTATGGTAGAGATTTCATCGACTTAATCAAAGACTTTACCCCTGTATCACTTACACCTGATATGTTAAAGGATTTATTAAGAAAACTACCGCCTAGAGAGTACTCTATTGCAAGTAGTAATCAAGTTAACCCTCACACCGTGCACATTACGGTACGTGTTGTGAAGTATGAGGCACATCATCGTGAACGCCAAGGTGTTTGCTCTGTACAACTTGCCGACCGCACACAAACAGGCGATAAAATCCCTGTTTATCTTAAAAAGAACCCTAATTTCAAGTTCCCATATAACAACCATACGCCAGTCATTATGATCGGTGCTGGGACAGGTATCGCGCCTTACAGAGCATTCCTTCAAGAAAGAGAACATTTACAACTTAGAGGAAATCAATGGTTAATATTTGGAAATCAAAATTATGACGCCGATTTCTTGTATCGTAGTGATTTAGAGTCATGGCTTGAAAAAGGTATTATTAGCAAATTAGACTTAGCTTTTTCACGAGATACAGAAAACAAAATCTATGTCCAACACCGTATTGAAGAGAATGGCGCAGATTTCTATAAATGGTTAAGAAACGGTGCAACCGTTTATCTTTGTGGTGACAAAGATGAAATGGCTAAAGGGGTGCACCAATCACTTGTAAATGTATTAGTGCAACATGGTGACTTTACTCAAGCACAAGCGGAAGATTATTTAACAGAACTCATTAAAAATCAAAGATATCAACGAGATGTGTATTAATTTAGGATATAAATATCTTAAATGAATAATCACTATCTTAATCAACGCTAAATAGTTATGGATAAAATGATGTAGTCTGAATTCATTTTTGTTCGTACTCAATTTTTAAAAGGTGGCTATAATATGACTCAATACGCAATAACTTATGACAATGCATTAGTACTGATAAACAAAGAAAATGAGCATATTCAACTTGAAAGAAAATTAGAAGGTATGAATACGATTTCGGTGGCCCAAGACCCTCATGCTAGAGATACACTTTATTGTGGCACATTTGATCGCGGTTTATGGAAAAGTGTAGACAAAGGTCAGACATGGTTCCCTATCGGCACACGTTTTACTTATAATAGTCCATTCAACAAAGATGACATTCACATGACAGCTGTCACTGCAGTTACAGTTATAGATACAGGCGATAATCGCAGTGCTGTACTCGTAGGTACTGAACCTAGTGCTTTGTTCATATCATATGATCAAGGTGATTCATTCGAATTGCTTACCGATTTTAGTCATATTACTGGTAAAGACCATTGGTTCTTCCCTCCTAGACCACATACGCATCACGTAAAATGGTTTGACACAAATATTAAATCACCAAATATGATTAACCTTACAATTGAGGCAGGTGGCTTTATTCAATCCACTGATGCGGGTCAACATTGGGAGGCGCCAAAGACACAAGATACACCAATTGATATTCATGTCTTAAAAAGTCATCTAGAGTATCCTAATAAAATGTACGGTGTTTTAGGTGACGCTTTCTTAAATGGAGGTCGAGACACCTTTATTGAAAGTGATGACTATGGCAAGACTTGGACGACATTTATTGATGGTATTGAGCACAGATACGGTTATGGCTTAGCGGTTCATTCTCTAAACCCAGATAATATTGTTATCGCTACTTCAGACTCTCCATTTGATGCACATAACTATGGAAATAACACATTTTCCACGATTTACTATATTGATAAAAAGCAAGAAAGTAAGTGGACAGAAGCTACCAAAGGATTACCTTCTCCAGATGGCACATTAGTTTCAGCGGTTACTGAAAGAGATGGCATTTTTTATCTTGCTAATAACAAAGGTGTTTATTATTCAGATGATGGCGGCATCCATTGGGTAGCATTTGATATAGCGTGGCCAGATTCACTTACATCTCAACACGCGCATCAATTCATTACTTTAAATTAGAAAATATTACAACAAGTCCCCTTAAAACTTAGGACGCATCCAAGTTTTAAGGGGACTTGTTTATGGTCAAAAACTACATCAGTCAGAGTAAATGTATGTCACTTAGCTACAAATACATGCCACTTATATAGTTTACATAGTATTCATTGGTAAAATTTGATTTAATTATGGCAACAGGGGGTGCAACATTTATGGAATTAGATGTGATTTACGATAATTATTTACCAGAAAGCAAAATTATCATGCATTGTCACGAACATGCAGAACAATTACCAGAAATTATCGCTTATATAAAACAACTGTCCCAAAACAAATTATTTCCCGGAAAATACAATGAAGCTGTTTACTATATTAAACATCAAGATATTATTTGTTTTCGTATAGAAAATAAGATTTTAACGATTATAACATCGAATTGTCAATACACCACTACGCAACGTTTATACGAAGTGAAATCACAACTTAATACACAATTTTTACAAATTTCAAAATCTGAAATTATAAATATTAACTATATTGATTATCTAAAACTCAATAAAAATGGCACTATTGAAATTCGATTTACCAATAATGCTTTCACGTATTCTTCAAGACGCTATTTATCATTAATCAAGGAGGCTTTAAAACTATGAAACGTTTATTTCATGGCGCTATAATAGGCATTGCTGTCGGTGTTATGATTGCTTTAATATGTTCCACTATCTTTGCACGGAATGAATTTCATCCAGTTTCTCCTGTATCGACGATGGGTGAGTATTATTTTCAACATTTAAGTGAATTACAAATTATGTTTATTTCAGTCATTATCTGGTCACTCATCGGTATTACTTTTAGCTTTGGTGATTTGATATTTTCAAACTCTAAGAAGTCTTTATTATTTAAAACATCGCTTCACTTTAGCCTTATGCTTATCATTATGTTACCTTTGGCAATATTAGCAGGATGGTTTCCGCTTAAAATATCAGCCATTCTATTTTTTATCATTATTTATACAGTTGTCTATTTTATGATATGGTTTATTGAAACAAAACGTAATCAACACGATATCAATGAGATTAACGATATAATTTCAAAACGAAAGCATAATAGACATCAATAATAACTAACCATCAAAAGATATTTGTAATGTTACGTCTCTTCTTTAATCAAAACGTTATAATAACCAAAAACCCCTTAAATGTGATGATTTCACATTTAAGGGGTAAATATTGATGTTTCAACGTTATGATCTTATATATTCAAAGATACCTGCAGCGCCCATACCAACGCCAATACACATCGTAACCATACCATATTTTGTGTCTGGACGTTTTTTCATTTCTGAAAGTAATCTACCTACTAGCATCGCACCAGTCGCTCCGAGTGGGTGCCCCAATGCAATTGCCCCGCCGTTGACATTTGTTTTTTCAACATCTAAGCCTGTTTCTCTCATAGAAGCTAACGTTTGGGATGCAAATGCTTCATTTAATTCCACTAAATCCATATCATCAACGTTTAAATTTGCTTGTTTCAACACTTCAGGAATTGCGTATGCTGGACCAATACCCATTACTTTAGGATCTACACCAACGGCTTTAAAGCCGACAAATCTGGCAATAGGTTCTACACCTAGCGCTTTTACTTTTTCACCTGACATAACAACCACAAAGCCTGTGCCGTCAGTTAAGGGTGCCGAGGAGCCTGCTGTCACTGTGCCATCCGCCTTGAAAACAGTAGGCAATTTAGACAATGTCTCTTGATTCGTGTCTGGTCTAATCAATTCATCATTTTTAAATACTTCTTGTGAAACTACTGGTCCGTTTTCATTATAATCAACTTTGTTCACTTCAATTGGAATGATTTCGTCTTCAAATTTACCTTCTTCTTGTGCTTTAGCAGCACGATAATGACTTTGTACTGCATAGGCATCCTGGTCTTCTCTAGAAACATTATAAGTTTCAGCTACCATTTCTGCAGTTAACCCCATTGGATAGGAAACACCAGAATCCTCATCTTGGAGAATTGGGTTGTTCGTCGGTTCATTGCCTCCCATAGGTACTGCACTCATAAGTTCTATACCGCCTGCAACAAGTATGTCTGCTTGATCAGCGATAATTTGGTTCGCTGCGTGTGCAATCGTTTGGAGTCCTGAAGAACAGTAACGATTGACGGTTTGTCCTGGCACCTCATTCGGCATGCCAGCTAACAAGGCAATGGTTCTGGCAATATTTTGACCTTGTAAGCCCTCAGGAAATGAATTTCCAACAATAACATCTTCAACCATGCTAGGTTCAAATGAACCTCCAACTCTTTCTAATACACCTTTTAACACTTTCGCAGCAACCTCATCTGGTCTTTCATGATTCATTGCACCATGCTTTGCTTTACCAGCTGCTGAACGTCCGTAAGCTACTATATATGCATCTCGCATTTAATTTCACCCTTTCTTCTATAATGTCCGATTATTAGTTGCGTAATGGTTTGCCTTTTTCTAACATATGAGAAATTCTGTCGTATGTTTTTTTGTTTTGTAGTAATTCTAAAAATCTTTCTTTTTCGAGTTTTTGTAAATATCTTTGGTTTACATAGGTATTACGTGGAATATCTCCGCCACTCAGTACTTCTGCAACTTTCAATGTTATTTCATAATCATAATTACTGATAAAGTGGCCTACACGTTGTGCATCCAATTGACCTTCTGCTAAGGCTTTAAAGTCTCTGCCTAGAGCAATATATTGGGATTTTGGAAGTGGCACATAATTCGTTTCCGATTCATAACGTGCACGTTTCAACGCCATTTCTATACGTCTCTCCGTGTTTAAAATAACTGTATCCGTCTCTCTTAAATAGCCATATCGCTTAGCCTCATAAGCATTTGTAGATACTTTAGCAAAACCAATCTGCATTAAAATTTTTGTAATAGAAGATTGTTTATCGTCATTTTTATGATTTGTACGCATGATGCGGTCAGTAAGTTCTGCTAGTCCACCACCTGCTGGTAATAAACCTACACCTGCTTCTACAAGACCAATGTAAGATTCACTTGCTGCCACGACAATTGGTGAATGTAATACAAGTTCACAGCCCCCACCTAGAGCGCGACCATGCACAGCTGTTACAACAGGTTTTAATGAATGTTTTAATCTCGTAAACACATGATGTAATTGCTCTACCGCTTCTCCTACTTCAGAAACAACTTGTCCTTCTTCATGCGCTTTCTTCATTTGATACAAGTTAGCCCCTACACTAAAGTTGTTGCCACCTGCGTAAATGACCATACTCGTAAAGTCTTCGTTTTCAAGTTTATCTATAGCCTCTAATAAGTCTGTTAAAAACTGATTTGAAATAACATTGTTTTTACTTTGTAATTTTAATAACAACTGATCTTCATTTGCTACAGATAAATTAGAATCTGATCTATCCCATATTGCTTTATCAATATAGGCTGTTACTGGTGTAACGCGCTCAATCGATTCGCCTTTAGCATAAAATGACTCATTACGCTGTTCAATCCAATCTGGTAATTGACCCAACTCTTCTTTCATACGTGATTTAACACGTTCATAGCCCATAAGATCCCATAATTGGAATGGCCCTAACTTCCAGTTAAAGCCCCAAACCAATGCGCGGTCAATATCTTTAAAGTCTTCAGCTGCTTTAGGCACATTAATCGCTGAATAGTAGAAGTTATTTCTCAATGTTTCCCATAAAAATACGCCAGCATCATCTTGCGCATTAAAAATAACGTCTAAATTCGATGCGAGATCTTTACTAAATTTACCTAAAATTGCTAGCTGTGGTCGTTGAGGCTCTACGTAATCATTTTGTTCCTCATCAAAAACATAGCGCTGTTTATTTACTTTTTTGTAAAAGCCTTGTTTTGTTTTATTACCTAATGCGCCATTTTCCGCTAACTTTTCAGAAAGTGCTACGTCTTTGAAGAATGGTTGTTCTTCCGGCACTTTTTGTAGTCCTTTAATCACAGTCATAGCGATATCTAAACCTACTAAATCTGACAGGCCATATGTGCCCATTTTAGGTCGACCGATACTACGGCCAGTTAATGCGTCAACTTCCGTAATAGAGAAGCCTTGTTGTTCTGCTCGATACATAATATCGTTCATTGTTTGTGTACCTACACGGTTGGCCACAAACCCTGGCACATCGTTTGCTACAATAACACCTTTACCTAACACATCCTCTGCAAAAGCTTGCACACGTTTTACGACATCTGAATGCGTTTGTTTATTCGGGATGACTTCAACTAATTTCATAATTCTAGGTGGATTAAAGAAATGCATTCCGAAGAATCTTTCTTTGTCTTTGTCATCAAATACTTGAGCGATTGCTTCAATTGGGATACCTGATGTATTGGTTGCAAAAATAGCGTTATCACTAGCTACTTTTTTAACTTGATCCCAAATTTGATGTTTAATTTCCACTTCTTCTTTTACCGCTTCTATATATATATCTGCGTCATCATCTTCTTGTAAATCCTGTTTAAAATTTCCATACGATAAATTGGACGCAAATGATAAATCAAACAGCTGTGGTCGTTTAGGATTAGTTATAAATTCATACGCTTTTTTCGAAATTTTATTAGGATCATTTTCATCAATGACAATATCTAATAATTTAACTTTTAATCCTGCATTCACAAGTAGTGCAGCAATTTGGCTTCCCATTGTTCCTGCACCTAGCACTGTCGCTTTTCTTATCGTCATACTAAACCCTCCAATTATTTTTTATAACATTTTATGCACATATGTTTATATAAATGCTGAATCTCCTGTGATCGCTCTTCCGATAACTAACGCGTTGACTTCATGTGTACCTTCATATGTGTATATTGCTTCAGCATCTGCAAAGAAACGCGCGATATCATACTCTCCAGCTAAAATACCATTACCACCATGAACCCCACGGCCCATGGCTACTGACTCTCTCAGTCGTAATGAATTCATCATTTTAGCTGTTGACGTTGCGACTTCGTCATACTCACCGTTAGCTTGCATACGTGCAAGTTGCGCGCATGTAGCCATTGCTTGTGCCAAATTACCTTGCATCATTGCCAGTTTCTCTTGAATTAACTGGAATTTACTAATTTCTTTGCCGAATTGTTTACGTTTAGTTACATAGTCTGTAGTCGCTTTTAATGCCCCAGCCATGGCTCCTGTAGCCATGTAAGCAACACCCGCACGTGTTGAATATAAGACTTTTGCAATGTCTTTAAAGCTATTAATATTTTGTAGACGTTGTGCTTCTTTGACGACTACGTTTTTCAAACGAATTTTTGCGTTAGGCACAATTCTAAGTGCAATTTTATGCTCTAATAGCTCGATTTCTACACCTTCTTGGCTTGGTTCAATAATGAAGCCTTTAGGTTTACCTGTTTCCACATCTACAGCGTATACTGGCATGACATCTGAAACATTTGCTCCGCCAATCCATTTCTTCTCTCCATTGATAACCCATTCATCACCTTGACGTTGGGCAGTCGTTTCTAACCCACCTGCAACGTCTGATCCATGTTCTGGTTCTGTCAGTGCAAAACACGTCCGTAATTCATGTGATTGTAATTTAGGTAGATAGTAAGCTTGTTGTTCTTTACTACCACCAAACCAAAATGAATTATGTCCTAAGCCTTGATGTACACCTAACAAAGTTGCTAAAGATACATCAAATCTAGCGATTGTATATGACATGAAAAATTGAAACATTTGACTCGGTGTACGCGCGCCTTCACGCCCTTCAAAAAGCAATGGATTGTTAAAATAATCTAGCTTCCCTAATTCTTCAAAGTAATCTTCTGGTTCAGTAGCATTTAACCAATGCTCATTGACAGAATCGCGGTATTTTTCTTCTAACATATCATTCAATTGTTTTAATAATTTAACTTCTCCTTCAGTTAAATCTTTCCCGATACTTAAAATATCTTCCGGGTACAATGCTTTTAATGTTTCTTCTTTTGTTGGCATAATTAAAACCTCCATTTTGTTATCGCTTACATATATATTGAAAATTTTTTCGCTTTACGCTTTTCTCGATATTATATTTTAATTCAATTCATCGCTACCTTGTGCTTCTTTTTTAGCTTTTTCGTTCATATATTTTTGGATTTCTAACTTATCTGCTTTTGAAGTTGAATTTAATGGCATATGTGTTAATTTCAAATATAGTCTCGGTATTTTATAACCAGCAATATTTTCTCTCATATGCGCATCTAATTTTGTTTCAAAATCTGGATCATCTTCTGTAAGAACAACTGCAGCAGATACAGATTCACCAAATTTAGGGCTATCATATCCCACTACAACGCCTTGAGCTACGAGTGGATGCTCTGATAACACAGCTTCAACTTCGGATGGCAAGACATTTTCACCACCCGTAATAATCATCTCTTTACGACGATCAACAATATAGACATCGCCATCTTCATCTACCTTGGCTAAATCCCCTGTTAAGAAATACTCGCCATGAAAAGCTTTTGCAGTCTCTTCTGGTTTGTTCCAATAACCTGGTGTGGTATTATTCCCACGGACGCCAAGTTCTCCAATTTCTCCAACTTGTACTTCTTCAAAGTTATCATCGAATATGCATATATCCATAAACATAACAGGTTGACCAATACTAGCTGGTTTCTGTGCACCGTTCTCTGGCGTATTGACCATAACAAGTGGCGCTTCTGTTAAACCATACCCATTGATAATAGAATAGCCCATACTGTTAAATTTCTTTTGTACCATTGGTAAGGGCGCCGATCCTCCTTGTATTAAGAAATCAATGCTCTCAAAATTTTTCAAGTCGAAATTTTCTGCTACTAACATGGCATAATACATCGTTGGAATTTGAATTAAATAATTAGGTTGATATTGAGCCATTAAATCGTTTAAAGCTTCACCATTAAAGTAACGTTGTAATACAAGCGTGCCACCAGCCATTAATAAAGGAAGCGTCAAATCATTAAATCCTAGTACATGAAACATCGGCGTCGATATAATTGTCGTGTATGTCGCATTAATTTTATAAGTAAGTGCCGTGTTAATAGGATTATTTACAAAAGAGTCATATGAAAACATAACGCCTTTAGGTAATCCTGTTGTACCGCTTGTATACATTAATGAAGCTAAATCACTACCTTCAACACTTACAGTATTAAAAGGACGATGATGCGATGGATCTACAATATTATCATAAGCTTTTGAATCAATATCCATGTGAAGCAGGTCGTCTGCAATACCTTCTAAGCTCGAAACATGCTTCTCAGCATAAAAAATCAGTTTCACGTTCGAATCTGCGATAACACTTTGTATTTCTTGTGTTTTTAAACGCCAATTAATTGGTAAGTAAACGGCGCCTATTTTAAATGAAGCGAACATAACATCCAACAAAGCTACATCATTTGGCGTAAATATGCCTACAACGTCTCCACGTTGAACTCCTTGGTCTTGTAAGTAATTCGCTAAATTTTCTGCACGTATATTCAAATCTTGATAAGACCATTCTGTACCTTTGAATGGGTCAATCACCGCGGCTTTACTATCATCAAATGTTGCTCTTGTTTTTATCCAGTCGTAGTTCATATTTTTCTCCCCCTTAGTTTAAATACGATATTCCGACTTTATCTCATCAGACAATCTTCCCCACTTACATTGATAAATATCATGATTTATCTCTTCTAAGTGTTCTGCAATGATTGGTTTAAAGTCCATACTTGCTAGAATGTCTCTTTCTAAATCTAGTCCAGGTGCTATTTCAATCAGTTTCAATCCTTGTTGTGTAAGTTCAAATACAGCACGTTCTGTAACAAAATAAACATCTTGATCAAGCGCAAAAGCATTTTCAACATTGAAATCAATATTATCAATTTCGTTAATAAATTTTGGTATGTGACCTTCTTGTTCAACACTTACCTTATGAGGCGCATAGTTTAGTTGACCCCCGACAACTAACGAACCTGAAAAAACAATCGTTTTGACAGTCTGGCTAATGTCAATAAACCCGCCACAGCCATTCATTTTATTGCCGAATTTTGAAACATTTACATTGCCTTTGGCATCTACTTGGGCAAAGCTTAAAAATGCTATATCTACACCACCGTTATAGATAAAATCCCAAGTCATGTCGTGTCTCATGCGTGCGCTTAAATTATAATTCATACCAAATTGCTTGCCACTACTAATCAAGCCACCATAAACGCCTGTATCTATATTGGGTTGAACTAAATCGTTAACCCCTTCTTCAATTAAAAGATTGGATAACTCATTATTAATGCCAAAACCAATACTGATGACATCTCCTTGAAGTAGGAATTGAGAAGCACGTCTCAAAATAACTTTTCGCGTGCCTAATTCTATATATGGTTCTCGCATTTCTGTAATCTGATAATGCCCTGAGAGCGCCGGATCATAATATGTTTGCAACACTTGTCTATGATATTTAGGGTCTCGGTTTACTACGACATAATCAATGAGTTTGCCAGGTATAAAAACATCACTCGGATTAAAACGGCCATTTTGAATCACTTCTTTAACTTGAACAATCACTTTACCGTTATTTTTATGTGTACGCGCCGCCAAACTAAAACCCTCTCCTAAATGCGTCTCATGCGTCATGTAAATATTGCCATCTTCATCAGCATAAGTGCCTCTTAGTAAAGCAATATCGATTTCTGGAAAATGATAGTTCAAATAAGGCTCATCATTAATATTAATTAAAGAAACTAAATCTTCAGTAGTACGTGAATTGACCTTCCCACCAGAATAACGTGGATCCACATTCGTATTTAATCCAATTTTCGTAATGGGTCCTGGTAAAGCTTCTGTACTTCCACGATAGTGTGTAGTAATGACGCCTTGAGGAAGATAATAAGCTTCTATATCATTATTTTGCATTGCTTGAATGGTTACCGGTGAACCAGTAATAATACTAGTGATTAATCGTTTAATCATACCCCTTGAAACGAAAGCATCTAAATCATAACTGTCTCCGCGATAATCACTGATATCATTAGCGAGCATTATCGTTAAATGATTGAGTGATCGATCCTCATCATATTGTTCGACTAACGTTTTAAGTATCTCAGCTGGTAAATTTGCTGTAGATAAGGCTGCCAGAGCTATAACATCACCTTCGTTAATGATGTTTTTCAAATCTGAAAACGGAATAATTTTCATACAGGTTCTCCTATCTATATTTAATCCCTCTTTAATATGTTTTGCTCTATAAATCTCTCCTTTTCTTATAAATGTAAGCCCTTACATGTAATATACCATTATTATTGAAAATTATGCAAAAATTTTTAATTTTACGAAATTAGTAACTAGAAGGAATGATTGTGACTTTAGTCATGACAGTACAAAAAGTTATTTTTAGAAAATAGGTCTATTTAAAGTGGCGATTAGAGGGTAGTTAGAAGTCAAAACCAACATGATCACTATGTGTTGGAATTTAAGTGAATCGTTCCGTAGTATTTAACAGAAATTAAGTATTCATGTATTTGAAAAGTCACTTATACTAAAGAGTCATTTTAAAATGAAAGGTTGTTTAAATGAAAAGCAAATCAGTTTTAATCAAAAATATTGCTATGATTTTATTCTTATTAGCGGGCAGTTTACATGCATTAGCAACATTCTACTGGTCGTTTGGCGGCGAAATAGGTTTGATGACTGTTGGAGGCTGGACTTTCGATATGAAAAAATCATATGGTAATCCGCTTTTACTAATCATGTTTCTTATAGGATTGTTTAAACTTTTATCCACTTGGATTCCGCTTATACTTTATTACAAAAACAATAAAGTTATAAGGTTCACTTCCTATATTGGTGCCATCATACTCATTATACATGGTGGCGTAAATACAGTGGTTGGATGGTTAAAATTGTTAGACATAATGTCAGTTGGATTTAAATTAAGCTTTATAGGACAAGCTTTTATTTGGGATCCTTTATTTCTCATATGGGGATTAGGGCTAATGACCTTTTTAATCATTAAGAATGATAAGCATAAAATGTATTAAATACATTCTCAGTTATAAAAAATGGGTTTAATACCTCCAAAAAAGCAATCATCTTATTCTATTTTAAATGCATAAAAAAACAGGGCGAGACAGAAATCTTTTTTCTTAAAAGACTCCGTTGTCCCTCCCTGATAAAGATAATGAACAAATGTATATTTTTAATAAATACAGATATGTCAGTACGCTCTTTTATATTCAAATCATCTATGAGTATTTTTCAAACTCTGATGATTTAGTTAACCCATGCGTCAACTTTATCACGATTGTTATCAATCCAATCGCTAGCAGCATCTTCTGGGTCTTGGCCATCTTCAATTTCTAACATAATCGATTCCATATCATCCACGCCCCACTTAAATTGTTTCAAAATTTTATAAGCTTCTGGCATATCTTTTTTCAAACCTTTACGCGCCATCGTATTAATATTTTCAGATTGACCCATAGTTCCTTTGGGATCGTCTAAGTATTTTAAATCATAGCGTTGGAATATCCAATATGGATTCCATCCTGTGATAACGATGTCTTCCTTTGACTTAATTGCGCGTTCTAATTGTGCATTCATCGCGCCGGTGGAAGAAACGACTTGTTCCCAATCATTTAAGTTTGAATAAGTGTCCAATGTTTTATCAGTCGCTTTTACAATACCAGCACCTGGTTCAATACCGATGATTTTTTTATCTGCTTGATTTTCCAAATCTTCTATCGAATCTACATCCATATATGAAGGCACAACTAAACCTAATTTTGCTTGTCCTTTGATACTAGAACCTAAATTATCAAGGTCATCTTTAAATGCTTTATATTGCGCTTGGTGTGTAATTGGTATCCAAGCACCTGTCATTGCATCAGCTTCTCCGTTAGCAACAGCTTCCCATACGACTGGGATGTCTAAAGAAGTCATATTCACAGTATAGCCCTCTTCTTCTAAGACTTGCGCTATCACATTAGTAGAGACAATTTGATCATCTTGCTGTGCATAAGCCAGTGTGATCGTGCCTTTATTAGAGTCATCTGAAATAGAAAATGCACCCAGTACAACAAATAATAAAACAACTACTGTAATGATGGCCGTCATGATTGTCTTTCGCTTTTTAGACGTTTTTTTCTTTTTTGTACGATTTATAGATTGTGAAAAACGGTCTATAATAATTGCAAGAATAACAATACCGATACCATAAACAAATCCATTTCCTACTTCAGAACGTTGTACAGCCGCTAAAACGCCTTGACCTAATCCAGGTGTACCAATCATTGAAGCAATAACAACCATAGACAGCGTCAACATAACTGTTTGGTTAATACCAGCAAATATATTTTCTTTCGCCATAGGTAAATCAAGTTTAAACAGACGTTGCCAAGCAGTCGTCCCGAAAGAGTTAGACGTTTCTACCAACTCTGTAGAAATAGAACGTATGCCTAAATTTGTCATTCTAACAGTAGGCGGTAAAGAGAAAATAACCGAAGCAAAGACGCCCGGCACCATACCAATGCCAAAGAAAGCAACGGCCGGAATTAAGTAAACAAAACCAGGCATGGTTTGCATAAAATCTAAAATCGGTTTAATCACTTTTTGTATGGTCTCACTTTTAGACATCAATATACCTAATGGTACACCAATAATAATCGCGACAATACTAGAAATAATAACTAATGTGACAGTATTCATTAAATCTTGCCACATATCTTGGTTATAGATAAACAGTAACCCAATCAGAATGAATATGGGTAATCCCCATTTTCTATTAAAAACAAAATAAGCGATAATGACTAAAATCACCATCATTAATAGCGGTGGAATCGCTAATAAGGCATTTGTTGTAAAGCCCATCACTGATTCTCCAATTACCTGTAATACTGAAAACAATCCTGATAAGTTGCTCGTTAACCAATCGACCAGACTATCAACCCAATTAGAAAGAGGTATCTCATTTTGTAAAAAATCAAGCATCTATATTCGCCCCCTCTTTTTCCTTGGATTTTTCACCGTTGTTGTTTATAGTAGTATCTTTATCGCTCATTGCCCCGATGACACTGCCACGCACAACTACACCGATAACTCGATCCGTTTCATCCACTACAGCGAGTGGCGCAGGAGAATTATAGATTAAATTAAAAATATCAGTTATTAAAGCATATCTATCAATTTTTTGTACATTTTTATCTATCACATCTTTTAATGTTTTCCCTTGTTCACGAGCGTCTAAAGCATTTTCTGCTGTTATACTCCCTTTCAAATAACGCTTTCTATCCACAGCTAACAACATACTCACTTCTTCTTTCCGCATACGTTGTAACGCTACATTTGGACCATCTGTTTCTACATTAATTGTGAGCGGATGCTCCATAATATTTTCTGCTGTTAACACTTTAGAACGATCTACATCTTCTGTAAATTCACGTACAAAATCATTTGCTGGGTTCGTTAAAATTTCTTCGCCTGTACCAATTTGCATTATTTTACCGTCTCGCATTAATGCAATACGATCTCCAATTCTCAATGCTTCATTTAAGTCATGTGTAATAAAAATAATAACCTTTTGAAGCCGCTCTTGTAACTCTAATAAATCATCTTGCATATCACGACGAATTAAAGGATCTAACGCGGAGAAAGCTTCATCCATTAATAATATGTCCGAATCATTCGCTAATGCGCGAGCCAATCCAACACGTTGTTGCATCCCTCCTGAAAGTTGTTCAGGATATTGATTTTTAAAAGAAAGTAACCCAGAATCATCTAAAGCTTTCTCTGCTTTTTTCTGTCGTTCTTCTTTGGCTACACCACGAACTTCCAAACCATATTCTGCATTTTCTAACACAGTACGTTTTGGGAAAAGTCCAAAGTTTTGAAAAACCATGTTCACTTTTGTACGGCGTAATTGCCGTAACGCTTCTTTTGACATCTTTGAGACGTCTGCTTCATTTATGTAAATATTTCCTGAAGTAGGTTCAATTAATCTATTGATTAAACGCACTAGTGTGGATTTTCCACTACCAGACAAACCCATAATCACAAAAATTTCCCCTTCTTCTACATCAAAACTCACATTATGAACACCAACTGTGGCATCAGTTTGTTCTAAAATGTCTTGTTTTGATTTCCCATCTTTGACCATATTAAGCGCTTGTTGGGTTCTTTTACCAAACACTTTGGTTAAATTTCGAACTCGAACTTTGCTCAAAATATAAACACTCCCTTAAAAATTCATATAAGTGTAACTTTAGCATAGTAAGCAAAAAAAAACAACACCCTCATAATCGTAGCACACCCTTTAAGTTGAATTTTAAGCTCAGCATGTAGGGTGCGCGACAGAAATGAAGATGCGTTTTATTTTAAGTATGTGTGTAGATGTATCAAACTTTTCAAAACATTTTAACCATATTGTTTAACTATTTTTTGTTTTCGCAATTTTACTCAGATTATTATCGTAATACGAAGCACCTAATAAAGTAATAGCATTTAAAATTATGGCCAATATAATTATGAGATTGGAATTAGGACCTACTATTGCTAGCCCTATAAAAACAGTCACAATACTGATGATAATAGCTAAAAACGCTGCTCTTTCAGTAATCCATTTAATAAATAACCCTAATATAACTGGCACAAAGATGGCACTTGTCAAAATGGCATAAGCAATATCAATCGCTACTAAAACTTCTTTAATCCATAGAGAAATAACCATAGCTATTATGGCTAAACCAAAAGTCGTTAGCCGCGTTAATAATAAATATTGTTTATCACTCATCGTTTTGAAAAAGAACGGTTTTAATAAATCATTAGCAATAATTGTTGAAGATGCAAGTAATGTCCCTGAAGCAGTCGACATAATTGCTGCGCCTAACGCTGCAAATACAATCCCTAACAAACCAGGCTGCAATGTTTCAAAAGCCATATGAGTAAAAACATTTTGTGTATTTTGAATATTTGGGAATAAAACAAAAGCACACATGCCAATAACTACCATAACAATAGAATATAACGCACTATATAAGCCTACTAATATACCAGAGACTTTAGCGACGCGCTTAGTTTTCCCCGTGAAAAAGCGTTGCCAAATATCTTGCCCTACTACAATGCCTAACGTGTAGGTTATAAAGTATCCTACGATTTCTTTGAATCCAATATTTGTAAAACTTAAATGTGACGAGGGGAGTACATTGACTAGTGTACCAATACCGCCAACACTATGTAAGCTTACTGGTAACATAATTAAAAACATACCAATAGTCATCACAGAAAACTGGATAACATCTGTTATAGACAACGTCCACATGCCACCAAGAATTGTGTATATAAAAACTACGCCTCCGCCAACTAAAATAGCTATTTTAAGATCCCAATGGAAAATAACAGATAATAACGCCCCAATTGCTATAACTTGAGTAACGCTAATCATTAAAGTATACATCGCAGTTATCATTGCACCAATAATTCGTACTCTATTTCCAAAAAGCCTATATAATAATTCACTAATCGTTAATACATTCATATTTAAAATTTTATTTAGAAAAAATAAACCAAAAAAAGTTATACCAATACCCATTGCGAAAACAAACCAAAACCCTGACAAGCCCACTTCATAACCTAATTGAGAAGAACCGATAGTTGAAGATCCGCCTAGAAAAACAGCAGTTAAACATCCAAACAACATAAACACGCCCAAGTTACTATCAGCAAGCATATATTTCTTAGAAGATTTAGCTTTGACTACGCCTAAAATTCCGATTGAAATTAATAAGACAAAATAAACAGCAAATATTATAAAATCGATGCTTGACATATATTTAACCAATCCCTTTTTACGCAAATGTTCACGTTTATATTAGTTACTATTCCTACGTTTTGCTAATGCGATCAGTGTAATCATTTCATACACTACAGAGGAAGCGGCTACTGCAGTTATTTCTCCTGAATCATACGTCGGTAATACTTCCACTAAATCAAAGCCTTTAATATTCAATCCATCAAGTTTTCTCACATATTCTAACGCTTCAAAACTAGTTGGACCTCCTACTTCTGGCGTGCCAGTACCCGGAGCATAGGCAGGGTCTAAAAAATCAATATCAAATGAAACAAATACAGGACTATTTCCAACACGTTGATGGATTTGTTCTATGACTTTTTCAATACCTAGTTTTCGAGCTTCTCTCATTTCAATCACTTTATATCCTAAATCTCTAGCATTTTGCATATCTTCTGGGCCATATAAAGGTCCTCTCATCCCAACTTGTATTGATTTTTTGGTATCCACTAAGCCTTCTTCTGCAGCTCTCCTAAATGGCGTGCCATGAACATATTTTTCTCCAAAATAATCTTCCCAAGTATCGCTGTGCGAATCAAAATGTACTAACGATACTGGACCATATTTTTTTGCAAAAGAACGCAAATGTCCAAGTGAAATCGAATGGTCTCCCCCTAACATTACCGGTATAATGCCTTGATCTAAAATAGGATCTAATTTTTCTGTTATATGATCATAGGTTTTCAATACATTACCCGGTATAACATCAACATCCCCGTAGTCGATACCCGAACAATAATCAAAGATATTTATACCTTGGTCTGGGTTATAAGGTCTTAATAAAACTGAAAAATCTCTTATACTTTGTGGACCATAACGTTGGCCTGTTCTATTTGAAGCGGCCGTATCAAACGGTACACCCATGATTAAAAAATCAACATTTTCTAAAGTGTTTTCAAACGGCAATCTCATAAAAGTCCTAGGACCGACAAATCTTGGTGACATAGATGAATCTTTTGGTTTAAACATTTTAATCTACCCCTTTTTCATTTTGTATCCGTTTTCAAAAAATCATAAGATACCCTTTTCCGAGTGTAAAGAACCAGATTTTGCAATTTAAGGTACCAGTTCGACTTTAATTTGAAAATAAACATGCGTCCGCAATGATTGCTACGAACTTAATTGAATTGAAAGCACGCCTACAAATTAAAAAACAGCTCACAAGGAGCTGTTTCTCATCATATTCAATATATAATTTAAATTTGTTTTATAATAAAAGAGATTGGTTAAGCTTTTATATTTTTTGGGATAATGATTTGAGTCAGAATTACTCCAATAATCATAATTGATAAACCAGTTAAAAATGAGGCAGTAGCGGCTACACTGGCACTATGATTGACTTTTACTGCGGCAAAAACAGTAGTGTTAAGTGCAATACCTAACGCACCGCCCAGCGTGGCACACATTTTATAAATGCCTGAAGCCAATCCAACTTTTTCATCAGGAATTGTTAAAATTGCAACTGTAATACCTGGCGTGGCACACAGACCGTTACCTATGGCACAAATAACAAACCCGAATACTACAAACCCTACATACCACTGTGTTGGTAATAACGTTAAACTGATAAACATAATGCCGATTGCTGGGAACAGTGGGCCTACAAGTAACAATGGCTTCCCACCAAAACGCAAGGAGAGTTTTTCGCCTAAACGAATCATCACGACCGCCATAATCACGTAAGGTACTGTCACAAGACCTGCTTGAAAGGCATTTAATCCTAATTCTGTCTGTGCATACATATTAAACACGGTCGTCGTTCCTACACCAGAATTGAGCACGACGTTAATCATTGAAGAGCCCACAAAACCACGATTGCGGAACAATGAAAAATCAATAAATGGATCATATTTTTGTCTCTCAAATAATATAAATATCAGTGTTGAAATAATAAAAATCACAAGACAAGTAATCGAAAACGTACTCAACCATCCTTGTTCAAATCCTTGTGTCGCAAATAACGTAATACTTCCTATAAGTACTGCGAACAGAAACATACCAACATAATCAAATGGTCTGGCATCGATTTTTTTCTCTTCTTCAGTACCCCATAATAACCAAAATGCAATAATTGAAATGATAATAGAGATGATAAAATTAGCTTGCCAATTGACATAAGTTGCTATAAATCCACCTACCATTGATGCTAACCCTATGCCACCAACGCTACCAATCATAAGGTAACTGAAAGCTCTACGCATCTCTTTACCTTTAAATTGTTCATTAATCACGCCTACAGTGGAGGGAAGTAAAATAGCAGCAGAAAGCCCTTGTAACATACGTCCTACTAATAAGAGTGCCGTCACACTAGATACAATAATAAGTAGTGACCCTAAAACACCAAAAATGATGCCTATATAAGTCATTTTGAGTTTTCCTATTTTGTCTGAAACATCGCCTGCACCCACCATAAAAATCCCTGTAGCAAATGACGCTAAACTCACAGACAAATTCACAACGCCTGGTGTTGTCTGATATGTATGTTGAACTTGTGTCGATATATTAATAAACGATTGTGCAAAAAGCCAATACGTTAATACACTTAAAACGATAGCCAAAATCAATTTGTTATTTGACTGTTGCTTTATATTCACGATGCATAAGCCTCCTTATATATACGTTGCATATAAAAATATGCACTAGACAAATATTATCATATAAAGAGCTATTTATTTTATAATTTAAAAAAGTTTTTTTGATTTTAATTGAAAAGTTTAATTCTTTTTATTTAAATCCTAGAAGTAAATTTAACGTTTGAACGACGCCATCTTCATTATTATTAATTGCAATTAAATTAGCTTCTCGTTTTAACTCGGGGTAAGCATTATCCATAGCTACTTTATATTTGGCAGCTTTGAATAAATCTATATCATTAAAGCCATCACCAAATGCGATTGTTTCAGCTGGTGTAATTTGAAGTAGATTTTGAATTCGATTTATTGTGCTCCCTTTATTAACACCTAATTCTGCGATATCAATCCATGATTCATCTGAGGCTACAATATAAACATCTTTTTCAAAATAATTTAGACGGTCAGCAGTGTCCTTACACTTACCTTTTGCATCGTGCACCGTAATTTTTAATAAATCTTCTTCAATATCGTTATAATCTTTAATATAATTCACATGTTGGTATGAACCATGTACCAATCTTCTCTCCGATTCCGAAGTACTATCCAATACATATGCCCCTGTTTGAGAACAGGCTAAAACGGTTTGCGTATTATCAATTTCTTTAATTGCTCTAATGATTTCTTTAGCCTTTTGGTTTTCTATTGAAGCATTATAAATAAAATCTCCATTATATTTAATGCGTGTAGCGCTATCACCAACAATAAATGTATTCGCTGCTAAATCTCCCACAATATTTTCTACACGTTCACATTGTTTTCCAGTACAAAAGACAAAACGAATATGCTGTGCTTCACAATTTTGCTTTAGCAATTGAAAACTTTCACTATTAAATTGGCTATCATCATTTAAAAATGTCCCGTCCATATCTACAACAATAAGTTTAATATCCATCAACAAAATCTCCTTTATTTTATATTAAGCATATTGTATCTTTTTATAAATAAAAATAACAATTTTTATTTATCATACTTATAAACGTGATAAGGAGTGAATTGTTTCTTCTGAAATTGCTTAGGTGTTAAATCATATTTTTCTTTAAAAACTTTAATAAAATAACTTGTGGTTGAAAATCCACATGCCATCGCAATATCTGTAATTGTATATGATTGTTTGCTATACAGCATTCTTACACTACGCTCTAAACGCAAATTTGTTAAATATTGCATAGGTGTCTGGTTAACATAATACTTGAAGCATTTAATTGTTTCAGATTGGCTCATATGAATTTGTTCACTTAACGTTTGCAACGAGATTTTTTTATGGTAGTTATTTTGCATATATGCCATCAGTTGTTTAATACGACGATCAAAATAATATGGTTTATGCTCACATATATTATCTACATTAAGTAATAACCATTTTAATGCTTCATAATATTTAACAGTGATATCTAATTCAAAATATGGATACGCGTTTTCATATATTTTTCCTGCTGAATGGATTGTTTTGATCAATTTATTTTGTTGGTCATCTATATGAGATAAATAAATATACGGGACTTGGTTCGCTTTATTCATAATTTGTGCTACATAATTAAATTCCAAATCGTATGTCGTTTCTGGTATTTCAATATTCCAACAATAATATTCCGTTTCAGCGCATTCGCTCCGAATTTCATGAACAATATTTGAATTAATAAATAAGCCGTCTTCTTTATTAATCTTAATTACTTTATCCCCTATTGAAACATCTATTTCACCATTAATAACGTACATAAATTGCAATGCATGGTGCCAATGTATAGGAATATAACCAAATAAAGTCTGTTCCAAATTAGTATGTAGAATAACATGTTTCCACTGTTTATTTGGAAATTGTATTAATTCTTCTCTTGTATCTTCTACAATTATTTCTTGATACATCAATAGACCACCTCAATATTTTGATACTTTTAGATAATTTTCATATATTATATCTTAAATTTTCAAGCTATAGTATAAATATATTTATATTTTATAGGTGATTAAATGATAAATAAAGACAACCATCGTATGATTGGAATTATATTAGCAGTTGTCGGGGCTTCTTTTTGGGGATTAGGAGGTACTGTATCAGATTTTCTTTTTCAACAAAGAGACATAGACATAAATTGGTATGTAACTGCCAGGTTACTGATAAGTGGTATTGTATTATTAGCTATTTACAAAATAAGGAATAGAAAGTCTTCAATATTTAGCATATTTAAAAACAGACATCACATATTTCAATTATTAATTTTTTCAATTTTTGGGATGTTACTTGTTCAATACGCGTATATGGCATCTATTAATTATGGCAATGCAGCAATTGCCACGTTATTGCAATATATAGCACCTGTATATATCATTATTTGGTATGTCATCCGGCGTAAAGAACGTTTCCAAGCTTTTGATTTCATCGCTATAATGCTTACGTTATCTGGCACATTTTTGCTACTGACAAATGGATCTTTTAGTGCATTGGTAGTTCCCATGCCAAGCACAGTTTGGGGCATTATCTCTGGTTTAGCCCTCGCTTTTTATACGCTTTATGCAACACGATTATTAACGACATTTCCATCCATTTTAGTAGTCGGATGGGCTATGTTAATTTCTGGAATTATGATGAACTTTAAAACCCCTGTATGGCAGTTTGAATGGTCAGCATTAACAGTTTCAACGTCATTATATCTGACTTTCGGGATTATTGCCGGGACTGCTATAGCGTTCTTTTTCTTCGTTAATAGTTTAAATTATTTAACTGCTAAAGAAACGACACTTTTCGGGACAATAGAACCTGTTATGGCAATCGTGGCAAGCGCAGTTTGGCTTCATGTTACATTTCAAATTTTCCAACTATTTGGGATTTTATTGATTATCACACTCATCCTAGCTCTATCATTTAAAAAACAAAATGCAACAGAATAAAACATTTTATAACAATATAACTTAAATCTATAACATGAATCCTGAAACATATTTTGGGATTCATGTTTTTTATCTACTTTAGATACCCCTTTCTATATGCTATATTCATTATCATTTTTAAAAATGATAAACTAACTTTTACAATTGGTATATAACGATATATAAATAACTTATTTATATATCAATACTAAAAAATCAATTTTATATTAATTCTATGTTTGCAAATATGTTACAATTCAATTTATATGACCAAACAATAAATATTGAGTTATAACGTATTTGGATTTGGCAATAATCATTTTAGAGATATGATATACAACGCTAAGAAGCGTATCAAGCAAAGTAAAAATATATACATAGAACAAGTAAAATTAAGGTTCAAAACATTAAAAATAGCTTGGATGCGTTGCGTTACTTAAGCCATAAATAGCTTACTTTATGATTTCAAACCATTTCCTCAAATTAAGTAAAAATGCTACTGTAATCACTTTATTTTCAATTAGTCCTATTACCTTCACAAATAAACACTCATTATCCTTTGTTTAAAAGTTATACACTGTTTCGAAAATTTAACCCAATCACTATTAGGAGGAGAGAAAATGAAATATTGTAAAAACTGTGGCGCTCAGGTCAAAGATAATCATAAAATCTGTACCCAATGCGGTCACTCTCTTCAAAGTCAAAACGTTACACCCAAGCACAATAAAAAGAAATATCTGATTATAGGTATTATTGTAGTCATCATTGTTCTTTTATTTATTTTGTATAAAATAATGGCTGCAACTTTATCACCAGAAAATGAAGCTAAAACAATTTCTGAAGATATAAAGAAAGGTGATACTAAAAATTTAGCCAACCACTTAGTATTTAATGATAGAAATTTGAGTAAAGAAGAAGCTAAGGCTTTTTATAAATATATTGTAGATGCTGATAACCCAGATAGAATAGCAAACGATATTGAAAGTAAAACGAAACATATGAAAGAAGACAAAGTTAATGCTACTTCAATAGACGTAAACGATACTGAAGCGATTAATATTCATAAAAATGGGAAAAAATATGGGATGTTTAATAACTATGACTTTGAAGTCTCGAAGCAAAAAGTCTCTATTAACCCAGAATCTGACAGTAAAGTTACATATAAATACAATGATAAAAAACGTAAAATTAAATTATCCGAAGATGATTCAAAAACCTTTGCTACCTTACCTTTGGGAAACTATAAATTAAAAGCACAAAAAACGGTGGATGATAAAAAATTTGATGGTTATCTAGCTATCAACATGTCTGATGACAATGAAGTACAAGAACAATTTAATGAAAAATATCTCGATATTAACATTGATGATAGTGAACTAGATAGTGATACGACAGTAGATTTATATATTAATAATAAAAAAATGGCAGCTCAAGATGATTTTGAAAATGATTTATACGGCCCCTACCAATCCGACGATAAGAGGTATATGCACAAGCACATGTTGATGATAAAACATTCAAATCTAATGTAGTTAAAGTACCTCAATCTGATGAAAGCAACGATCCTGTATCTGTTGATTTATCATTTGATAACGACAAGATTAAATCACATCAAGAAAATGAAGATATAAAAGAAGATGTGCAATCTTTCATGGAAGATTATACTGAAGACTTGAATGAAGCATACGAAGAAGAAGACTATAGTTATATTTCTAGCTATATAAAGAGTGGTACTGATACAGCTGACCATATGAAACAAGTAGTGAAGTCTGGTAACGAAGCTGATTACTCAGATCCAAAAGTCGTTAAATATAGCAAAAAAGGTGACACCATTACAATTGAATTAGAAAAACAAGATAAAGACAATCATACAATTCATTCACAATACGTACTTGATTATGATGATTTATTATCTGATTTTAAAATCAAAAACTACACTGATATTTAAAATAACCGCATTCCTTTAACAAAAGCCTACGATATAGGAAACTGATAAAATTTTATTATGTCAACAGCCTTGAGATAACTACATTTTCAAACTAATTTACGACTGGTAAGATTAAAACAATTTAAGATATCAATTAATATACTTCCTCTAAATTGCACGCTAAAAAGTGAAAATTTTAGAGGAAGTTACTTTATACTTGAAACTCATTTTTATAATCTAACGACCCGTAGTCCAACCGCCATCAACTTTAATTTCAGCTCCTTGTACATAAGAAGCATCTTCTGAAGCTAAAAATAGTGCTACATTAGCAATTTCTTGTGTTTTCCCTGCACGCCCTTCAGGGATGCTTTTTAATCTCTCATCTTCAATACCTTCTGTCATCGGTGTTTCAACGAATCCCGGAGCAACTAAGTTTGCTTTAATGCCTTTATCTCCAAAGTCATAAGCTAGCTGTTTAGTAAAACCGCCCATCGCATGTTTGCTTGTTACATAAGTGTTACCGCCTGCGCCAGCTACAAATGTAGATTGAGAACCGATATTAATGATATTACCTTTTCCTTTTTCTAAGAAAATAGGTAAAACAGCGTTAGTAAATAAATAAGGGCCTTTGACGTTAACAGCTATTAATTGATCAAATGTTTGTTCATCTGTTTCTAATGCGTCTTTATATGCATCATGGACACCCGCACCATTATATAAAATGTCAATCGTGCCATAGTGATCTAGTACTTTATTTACACATTGATCCACTGACGTTTTCTGTGTTACATCAACTTGTATGAATGTGGCTGTACCACCATTATTTTCTATTGATTTCACAATGGCTTCACCTTGATCATTTTTTAAACCACTGACAACAACTTTGGCTCCTTCTTTTGCAAATAATTTAGCAGTCGCTTCCCCGATACCAGACGTACCACCAACTACAACAGCGACTTTTCCTTTCAAATTGTCCATATAAAAAACCTCCTTAACGATGTCAGCCATTGTATTCCCTTTTTCGTAAATTATAATGCTTCCTCTTGGTTAAAATAGAAAATAAATCGCGAAAAAAGCAGAAATAGGCAATCAAGCTAAACATGTTGATTACTTATTTCTGCTTCACCTCATAACATTCATACTTTAAACTTCATTAAAATAAAGTCATCGTATGATTGTTTACATCTATGTGTATGATCTAGTTATATTAAATAACTCATAAATGAAGTTGCTAACGTAAAATAAATTAACATACTCACAATGTCATTTATTGTAGTGATAAACGGTCCGCTTGCAACAGCTGGATCTATGCCCATTTTATTCATAAATAATGGAATCACTGAACCAATTGTTGTGCCTACAGTCATCGCAACAGTTAAACTAACTGCAACAATCGTAGCTAACAGTGGTTGACCATATAAAATGACAATAATTAAAAACAGAATTAAACTGCAGACAAATCCTGAAATAAAGCCACTACCTGATTCATATAAAGCATGCTTGAATTTATTTTTATGCTTCATATCTCCTGTGGAAATACTTCTCACTGATACTGCAAGTGATTGTGTTCCTGTATTACCTGACATACCACTAATAATAGGTATAAATGCTGCTAATAGTGCTACTTTTTCAAGTGTATCTTCAAATGAACCTAATATTGTAGCAGTAATCATCCCTAAGAAAGTGAGCAATATTAACCAAGGCAAACGCTTTTTAGCTGTTTTAAAGATAGACTCTTCTTGATACTTGGCATCATCAATACCAGCTAGTTTTGAATAATCTTCGTTCGCTTCTGCTTCAATGACATCTATAATATCATCTACAGTAATAATACCTAACAAATGCTTTTGGTAATCTATGACTGGGATTGCTATTAAATCATAATCTCTAATATCTCGGGCGATATGTTCTTGGTCTGTTGATACATCTGTATGCACCACATTTGTACTCATAATTTCATTAACTGAAGTGGATGGATCAGCATTAATAATATCTCTTAAAGACATGACACCCACTAACTTATGATCATCATCTACTGCATAAATAGCATAAATAGTTTGAGCATGATGCGACTGGACTTTCACATGATTAAGTGCTTCACCTACACTCATTTTCGTAGACACAGAGACATACTCTTTGGTCATAATGCCTCCAGCAGTTTCTTCATAATAATGCATTAATGATTTTAAAACAGCTGATTTATCCTGCGATACTAACGTTAATAACGTAATGCGTTTCTCTTCAGACAGTTGGTTTAATATATCTGCAGCATCGTCATCCGACATATGTTCTAATATTTCACTTGCATAATTCACATGTATCTCGTCAAAAATAGCTTCATATTCATCTTCGTTAACGTCTAAATAACCTAAAAAATTAGCCACTTCACGAGCAGAAAGTAACTCATAAAGTTTTGCTCTGTTTTCTTTGTCTATTGATATAAAAAATTCACTCTGCTCATACGGATGTATATTTAAAAATGCACTTCTAAATTGTGAATATTCATTTTGTTCTAATAAACGAATAAGAAGACCTTCGTTTTCAATCATAATACCGCTCCTTTTAAAATTCATGTGGAACCATCATTACTAAAATCGAATAGAAAAATCAATCGCGTTTTCTTAAAAGTAATAGTTGGTTAGTATCTTTGTTTTTAACGTGCGCTTGGTTTATCAAAACAAAAAGTTAAATTCCTTAAAGTACCGCACTTTTTCGTTACGTAAAAACTTTAACCTCTAGTTAACCAAAATGATATACAAATAGCAATAGCTAAATAATTTTTTCAGTTTAAATTTTATTGTTAATAATATTTTTGTATTGCAGATTAATAGTAAGATTGAATAATTAGGTTTAGTTAAATTTTTTAATTTGATATAGTAGTAGTTTCGGTATAAATATTCAATTAATAAAATCAAAAAATTATAAGAAGGTGTTATGATGGATTTATCAGAAATCAATATGGAACTATTCAAAGCTATCAATCATTTAAGCTATCAACTAGAATTGTTAAATCCTTTAATGATATTTTTAGCTAAATATATGGAGTATATTTTAATTGCTGGCGTGATTATTTATTGGTTTACTCGTACTAAAGAAAATAGAATAATGGTGATAAGCGCAATAATATCATTTATTGTTGCTGAAATATTCGGTAAATTATTAGGAAAAATTCATTCAAATTTTCAACCATTTGTAGAATTGCAAAATACTAATAAACTCATTGATCACGCGATTGATAATTCTTTTCCTAGTGACCATGCCATACAGTTCTTTTCTATTTGTATTGTTTTTTTATTTTTCAAGAAAAACTTAAGATATATTTGGTTAGCCTTAGCGATACTTGTGGCAATTTCGCGTATTTGGGTAGGTGTACATTACCCGTTAGATGTCATAGTAGGCGCGCTATTAGGCACCATTACAGCATTATTATCATGTTGGGTTATCCCTCGTGTTCATTTTATTGATAAACTATTAGTACTATATGTAAGAGGAGAACAATATGTTATAGATAAAGTGACTAATTAAATAGTAGACATCTTTGTTTAACGTTTCCTTGCCTTACAGAAAAGCGCAAAGTAATTATTGATTTATAGACTTTCATTTTTAATTAGCAAAGATTTTTATGGTAAGCAACGCGTTTATTTATAATGAGTAATATTCAAATATTAATTAACTGTGATGCCATTCATTTCAGTTTCCATATAAATAAAAGAAGCATCTGAAACATTTATATATGTCCAGATGCTTCCTTTATTTTAACTAGTCAAACTAAGAAATAAACAATGCTAGCGAAACGGCTAAAAATAATACACTTGATAATGTATACAATTTTTTATTTTTAAGCATGTTTAACATTATACAGATAAACCCAGAGATGCATAAAATCACACAGAAGTTATCAACAAACTTTATAATGGCATGCTCTCTGCATTTATTAATCTAAAATTTGAAGTACTGTCATTATGAACGTCAATACGCACGCAATTAAAACCACAGTTTTGGCACTTTCACTATTTTGATTACCCTTTTTATAATCTCGTAGAACAAACAGCCATGAAACGATGACTAAAACGCCTAAGATAATGCTAATAAATTTCATTTTATCCCTCATTCTCAGTATTTTTAACAGATATTGTAACCTTTAGCGTATTGATATGGTTATGCTTTGTTTTTAGCATTTTTTAACAGATAAAATACATAATATAGTATGCCAATACAGAACCAAATGAATGTGTAAATTTTAGCTTGATTACTTAATCCCCAGAAAACTGCAAACACACAAATAAAAATAATAATTGGCATTACCGGATAAAATGGTAATTTAAATGCCGGTTGAGGAAGATCTTTGCCTTCTCTTTTACGTAATGCAAAAATTCCTACTGTGACAAACATAAATGCTACTAGCGCACCTGCTGAAATTAATTGCGCTAAAAAGCCAAATGGAAATACAGAACCAATAATAATCGCAACGATAGATAATGTAATTAATGCATGATTAGGTAGATTTTTCTTGTCTAATTGACCTAACCAAGAAGGCAGCATACCATCTCTACCAAATGAATAGAGTAAACGCGAACCAGCCATCATCATACCGATTAAAGCCGTAAACATACCAATCACTGAGACTGCCTGCACTATGACTGCAACAGTACTATGTCCGCTCATTCGTAACGCCCACCCCACTGGTTCAGCATTATCTTTGTATTGTGCGTAATCAAACATACCCACTAACACAAGTGACACTACAATAAATAAGGTTACTGCAATTAATAACGAACCTAAAATACCACGCGGCATTGTTTTTTCAGGATTAATCGCTTCACCAGAGTTTGAAGCTATAGAATCAAAACCTATATAAGCAACAAAAATAACAGAACTACCTGCGTATATACCTTGCCAGCCGCCAAAAGCACCAGCTGTAGTTGCTTTATATTCAGGGATAAATGGGACATAATGTCCAATATCTATAACTGATAAACCCACTACAATGAATAAGAAAATGGCTAATACCTTAAGGATAACAAGCGCATTTTGGACACGCGCTGCTTCTGATGTACCTCTATATAATAATATGGCAGTAATAATTACGACAACAGCCGCTAATAGATCCAAAATGCCGCCATCCGTGCCTAGAGAGTTAGACAGTGCATCAGGTAATGAGATATGAAACGGCTCTAATAAACCTCTTAGATTTGCTGAAAACCCTGATGCTACAAATGCAACTGCGATTAAATATTCTGCAATTAATGCCCAACCTACAATCCAGCCAAAAAATTCTCCAAACAAAATACTAGTCCACGTATATGCTGATCCCGCAAAAGGCATTACAGATGCCATTTCAGCATAAACAAATGCTACCAAAGCTGCTACAATGGCTGCTACTAAAAAGGATAAACTAACCGATGGACCAGTGTGGTCTGCTGCTACAACACCGGGTAATGTGAAGATAGCGGTAGATACGATTGTCCCGACGCCTAAAGCTAAAAAGTCCCTAACTCTTAATGTACGCTCTAAGTGATCATCCTTATTTTGGAATTTTGAAATATCTTCTTTTTGGAAGATTTGTTTAATTATATTCATTACTTTTCTCCTTGCTAATAATATACAAACACGTAATCCAGTATAGTGATTTTTAAATACGATGTATATAATATTTAAAAGGAAAATTTTATTGAACTTCTAATTGTTTAAATGATTTAGATATAAAATATCCATATAGTGCTGGTTATATTAACTATATATTGTAAATATCAATGTAATTGATGATAAACATAAAGGAAATGAACAATGAAATGATTATTACAGTATGATAAGTTTAACTTGTAACACAAAACGTTAGCAATTTTCGACTTTATCGTATCATGTTGAACGGCATACAATACGGATATTTTGGTTTAAACTTAACTCATAAACAAGTTGAACCATCTTGATCACATAAATACTTAATTTTTAACCCGCTGGGATTCAACATTTCAAATACGAATTTGTCACCGCTTTATTAGACTTGGACTATTTTTTCAACATGCTTATACTAAATCTTTTCGGAGGCACAATAGTAAAACGCATGGAATCATTTCAATTTTTTAGAGCTCCGTTAGTCTTACCTCTTATTTAAACACAAAAAGCTATTGTTTAAGCTGTTAAATGACTTAAACAATAGCTTTTTATTAGTAACACTTTCATTTCAATGCGTAGACTTATTATTTTACTTCATTCGATTTAAAACTTCTTGTTGGATGGTTTTTAAAGCTTCACTGTATGCTTTATTTGTACTTTCTTGCGCATTTATAATTAATAAATCTAATAGTTCTGCGTTATTCTTTTTACTTACTTCATGTTCAAATTGATGTAAATGCTCTTCAGACGTTTTCGCATTTTGCTTTTCAATTTGATAATATTGATCAGCTCCCAAACCACCTTCTTCAATCATGACAGAAATACCACTTGAACGTGTTTCGTTTAAACGCTTGACTTTAATACGTTTATTATCCCGAATAACCATTGAAATCCCTCCTACTTAAATGCGCAATTGACTTATTTACAAGTATACTTAAATACATGATAATCCAATACATCTAATTACATTTGTTAACAGACTATCTGAGTACTACAAGGGGAGCAACGTCTCTTATTCATTACCATTAGTGATTATATAGTGTAATATTACATTAAAAGAATAGCAATCTCTTTGCTCACTTAAAACTTTATATTTAATTAAAATTTTAAAAATAAAACGTCACAATTACACATGCAAAAGGTAATGATATTTAACAAAATATTCACAAAATTATATTTGCATCGACTTCTATTGTATTAAACTTAATTGTATAATCGATAATGATTATTATTCCCTTTCAAGAAAGAGTGAGTATGATGTTAAGTATTAATAGCGGAACATTAAAAAAGAACTACAAAATCAAAAATATTAAAATTAAAAATCAGCATATGCGCCATCGTTTAAATGCGCTTGGTTTAACCAATGGTACCAAATTAAAAATTAAACAAAGATGCTTATTTAAAGGACCTTGTATTTTAGAAGTAAATGGACAGTGTTTAAGTATTCGTGGTTATGATGCATGTCAGATTGAATTAGAGGCTTTAAATGAGTAACAACTATTGTATTTTAGGAAACCCAAATGTAGGTAAAACATCTTTGTTTAACGCACTTACTGGAACTTATGAATATGTAGGGAACTGGAGCGGAGTTACGGTAGAGAAGAAGGTAGGACGTCTTAAATCCCATATTGGAAACTTAGTCGATTTACCAGGTATTTATGAATTGTCACCGATATCTAAAGATGAAACGGTAGTGACAGATTACTTATTAAACAATGACTTTTCAGGCATGATTAATATCATAGATGCAAGCCAATTAAAACGTAATTTGTTACTTACAGTCCAACTTATGGAATTGGGTGCACCTTTAATTATTGGCTTAAATATGATTGACGTAGCTACTAAACGTGGTATTCATATTGACCAAAAAGCACTCATGAAAAAATTAAAACTGCCTTTATTACCTATTATTGCTAGAAACGGTAAAGGTACGCACCAATTACTAGATGCATTAAAAGGACATACACTATCGAGAAATAAACCATTGAAATTAAATTATGGTGAAAAAGTTGAATCTACAATTTCATCTATTGAAAAACATTTAGCAACTTGTCCAACCATTGAAAAAAGATTATTAAGATTCATATCGATACAATTTTTATTAGACAACCCAAAGATTTACGATTTTCTTGACGACGCTGTATTGGCAAAAATAAAACCATTACGCGGAAAATTGTCAGAAAAATTAAATAATTCAATTAGAGATGTCATCCAAAATACTCGAAATATTTATATAGATAATCTGTTAAAGGATACAGTTGAATATCCTAAAGAGGATAAACAATATTTTACTAACCGCGTTGATCGCATTTTAACAAATAAATATTTAGGCATCCCTATCTTTTTAGGAATTATGTGGCTTATTTTTCATATCACGTTTACTTGGGTCGGGACGCCCGTCTCTGATGCGCTAGATGAGTTTTTAGGTGGCTCATTTACAGATGCTGTATCCAACCTCATGGATAAAATCGGTATCGTTGATTTCTTACAGGATTTAATAACAGACGGTATTATAGCTGGTGTAGGTGCAGTACTTGTATTCGTACCACAGATTATGGTGCTTTTCTTCTTTATTTCACTTCTAGAAGACTCTGGTTATATGGCACGTATCGCAACGCTCATGGACCGTATTATGGAATACTTTGGTCTTAGCGGTAAATCTTTTATCCCTATGATTATTGGTTTTGGTTGTAATGTGCCTAGCATCATGGCCGCACGTAGTATTGAAAGTGAAAAAGAACGATTAACGACTATTTTAATCGCCCCATTTATGTCTTGTTCAGCCAGGTTACCAGTTTATGCACTATTTGTAGGTATATTTTTCGAAGCACATCAAGCGCTTATCGTACTGAGTCTTTATGTGCTAGGCATTGTTGTCGCATTATTAACAAGTGTATTACTAACTAAAACTGTGCTAAAAAATGATGATTCTATATTTATCATTGAATTGCCTACTTACCGACTGCCATCTATTAAGACACTGTGGAGAAGTACTTGGGAGAAAGCTAAAGGTTTTGTTAAAAAGGCCGGGACTTTTATATTTGCTGGCTCAGTAATGATATGGTTATTAAATTATACAGGCCCGAGTGGTTTTAATGTGGATGTTGATGATAGCTTTTTACACTCAATCGGGAGTCTCTTTGCTGTGTTAGTTGCACCATTAGGGTTCGGTTCATGGCAAGCAGGTGCTACATTAATACCTGGATTCTTAGCCAAAGAAGTCATTGTAAGTTCAATGGCTATCATTTATGCATCTGACGAATCAGGACTGGTTAACGTAATACACAGTCAATTCACACCGCTATCTGCATATTCATTTATGATTTTTATATTATTATATATTCCATGTTTATCTACTGTTGCAACGATTCGTAAAGAAACATACTCATTAAAATGGACAGTACTTGCAGTAGTATATCCATTAATCACGGCCTATTTACTTTCCTTTATCTTTTATCAAGTTGGACTATTATTTAGTTAAGGATGTGATGAAATGTCAGTTATTATCAATGTGGTAATCTTTTTAGCTATCTTTAGTTATGCAGGTTACACACTATGCCACTTTTTCAAAAAATCCAAAGACGGAAAATGCAGTTCATGTGGATCTAAAAACAGATGCAGTACAGAAAAGAAAATATTATAAAATTAAAATATGATGCTTTCCTTTTCTGACATCCAAGAGATATAGTATGAGTGAAAGACTACAAAATAAAATAATGTGCCTACACAAGTATGTAGGTTCAGAATTAAAAGCTTTTAAATATAAAAATGCACCTTCATTCTAAATGAAGATGCATTTTTATTTTGAGTATGGCATTTATGTCCCAGATACTCTTTTTTGTTTAACTATAATAGCAATTATTCATTTTTATTTTCAGCTCTTTGTTCTGCAATTCTCGTATATTCCTCTAATCTATGTTTGTTTGGTGAAAGTGTTAAACCTAGGAATTTACGCTCTTTGTTCGCATCCCTGTAGAAGCTGACCATCATACAGAGAATGATGACTGAGAACGGCAAGGCTGTCATAATCGCCATATTTTGAAGTGCATTTAGTCCATTATCTCCACCCGAGAATAGCAAGATAAATGCAATCAAGGCTTGTGCAATACCCCAAATTACTTTAATAAATGCTGAAGGATTTAATGAACCAAATGTTGTTTGCATTCCTAAAACGAATGTCGCTGAATCGGCAGACGTGATAAAGAATATTGCAATTAATAACAATGTTAAAATTGATATGATAAAACCAAGTGGTACTTCATTAAATACACCAAACAGCGCAGTTTCTGGTGGCATATCAAATATTTTTGGTTTGTCTTTAGCAGTTTCAATACCTAAAACACCAAATGCCGCAAACCATACTAAACTTACAAGTACTGGTGCTAACATAACACCAGAAACGAATTCTCTAATTGAACGCCCTTTAGATACACGTGCAATAAATATACCAACGAATGGACTCCAACTAATCCACCATGCTAATTGGAAGAATGTCCAAGATTTCATCCATTCATTTTTTTGTGGATCTAATGGCGCAGTGTCAAACATATTAAAGAGTAATGAATTTAAATATTCACCAGTAGAACTAGTTAACATATTTAAAATTAAAATTGTTGGTCCTACGATAAAAATAAATAATAAAATAATGCCTGCAAAACCAATATTAGCGTTACTTAAATATTGAATGCCGCGACTTAAGCCTGACCACGCACTAGCTAAGAATAAGATTGTCACGACAATGATGATAATACCTTGCGTTACAATATTATTTGGTATACCAAATAAGTAGTTCAAGCCACCTGCGATTTGCATTGCCCCTAAACCTAGAGATACTGCTACACCACCGATAGTAGCAAAGACAGAAATCACATCAATAATCGTACCAAGTGGGCCATCCACTTTATTGCCGAAAATTGGACGCAATGTTTTTGAAATTAATGCAGGTTCGTTTTTTCTAAATTGGAAGTACGCTAGTGCTAATGCTACAACACCATAAACTGCCCATGCGTGGAATCCCCATTGCATGAACGCACCCCTTAATGCTTCTTTATAAGCAGTTGCTGATTGAGGTTCACCAGTAGGCGGTGACACAAAGTGACTGATCGGTTCAGCTGCTCCCCAGAATACTAAACCTATCCCCATACCAGCACTAAATAACATCGCAAACCATGAAATTGTATTAAATTCTGGTTTATCTTCCGGTTTACCCAATTTCAATTTACCAATTGGGCTAAATATTAAGAAGACACAGAAGAAAATCATTAGCGCTACAATAACCATATAATACCAACCAAAATATTCAGTAATCCAACCAGTAATATTTGTTCCTATTTCATTAAACTGATTTGGAAAAATAGCACCTAATAATACAACGATTGCGATAACAATAATACTATAAGTAAAAACAGAAGACAGTTTCTTCCCACTCGCATTATGTTGTTTATTTTCCAAAATGAGTAACCTCCCTTATAATTGAACATTAGCAGAATAACAGACTTTATGTATTAAAACAACAGCAGCTAAGGGAAATTTGTGAACACAAAAGTCTATTAACCCTGTCATGAAAAGGGTTTTGAAAGAAAAATAGTTTCTACCTAATTTGTAAAATTTTATAATTATTAAAAAAACACATTGATATTTTAATTAATTTAAAAAATTAAAAAGACTAGTAACGTAATTTCTATGATTACGCTCTAGTCTCTAAAAATAACCATCATCAAAAGTCATTTTTTGTGCTATTTCATCTACTAATATTCTATATTGTGCAGATTCAATCTATTTCACAATTAACACTGGTATAGGGCTTCTCTTAGCCACTTTATGCGTCACGTCGCCTAGTACATGTTTAATATCTATGCTTACACGATGGTTACTCATTACAACTAAATCAAACTCCCCGACATCTATATCTCCAAATTGAATTCTCTCAAGAATAGTGTCTTTGACAGGGCCAAATTCGATGGCCACTTTATAATTAATACCTAATGCTTTTAGTTTTTCAAGAAATGGAGCAAGTGCTTCTTCTCTTTCTTTTATAATGTCTTCTTTATGTTTATTTTCATATCGTACACTTGCTAATAAATCATTTTCAGTCATCACGTTATGAATGACTACAGTAGATGTTTCCTCAACTAATTTAGCTAAATTCTCTGGAATGTTATCAAAATCGTTCTCAAAAGAGTACGGTAGTAAAATATTTTTATACATAATAAATCACCTTTCTTAAGTTAACGAAATCAAAACAATATGAATCAGTTTTGTCGTTAAAGTATTTTTTGGTGCCACAATACTCATTTACTAATAAATTAAATTACGCTTTAATCACGTAACTATCTACTTAATAGATTAAACTAGCCAATGCGCTATATTTATTATAGAAATTAGTAGTATATCCTTATTATTTAATTACCACCTTTTTATATAAATTATTCATTAAATAACCATTATTATTGAAATATATTGCTTTATCGACTCATTGCTTAATGACTGCACTAATATCTGTTAGTTTGAATAATGTTTCAATAAATAGATTACTATTGTATTTTTTTGAAATTGCTTTTCCAGTAACATTTAAATATATTGTACCTTGTTCAATGCGGTTAATACTAAAAGTAATGTCTGATACATCATGTTGTTTTAGTATATTGTCAATATCTTGTTTAACATGGTTTGAGTAATTTGCTTTGATATAAAAACGAATCGTTTCTTTTTTGATAAACATTTGGTATAAGTGATTTTTTCTTAAAAAGTATTGAATCATTACGATTAATATTGTCGTTATCACACCAATAAAATAAAGTCCTGCACCTAAAGCCATACCTACGCCTGAAGTTATCCATAATCCAGCCGCAGTTGTTAAACCATCGATACTTTGATTTTTAATTAATATCGTACCTGCACCTATAAAACTGATACCACTTACTACTTGTGCTGCAATTCTTGAAGGATCTAAAATAATATCATGTGCATTTAAAATATCATTAAAACCATATTTAGAAATTATTATAAAAAGCGCTGACGCCGCTGCAACTAAGATATGCGTTCTTATGCCAGCTGCTTTTAACCTTTGCGCACGTTCGTACCCGATGATTGAACCACAAATAACAGACAAGAAAATTCTCAAAAATAAATCTAATTGAAATAACATAATATCCCTTCTCTTATAAAACACCCACGCTGACGAGGATTCGCAAAGTGATTCAAACTATCTCTCCAGTAATTATCACTTCTTCCATTTACATACTTATTAACCTTATTTACATCATCTAAATCATTTAAGACAATTAAATTGTTAATCAAACCCTTAAAAAACAAAAAAAAGAGACCCGGTTAGGTCTCTGATTATCTATAAAGCATTTCAATTCTCGTATGCTTTTACTTTAGCTAATCTTGCTAAAGTAAGGATATGAAATATATTGAAAAGGACCATTTCTATCCTATGCTACGCTTAACAGTATTAATTTTTTATTTTCAAACGTTTGACACCTTTTAATATTAACGGATAAAACAAAGCAAGTAGGGTCATTAATGTTAATATAATACATATTGGCGAACCAATAAATATATCACCTACATTATTATTACTAACGATTAAACTTTTACGGAAGTTTTGTTCCATATCCGAACCAACAATAGCTGCTAAAATTAACGGCGCCATAGGAAATGCTAACAATTTCATTATCAATCCTAAAATGCCAAAAATAACTAAAATATATAAATCTGTCACGCTATAGCCTAATGTATATGTACCGATAAATGCGAGCACCATAATAAGCGGATATAATACTTTTGGTGGCGTACGTAAAATTTTTAACAATAACCCAATTAACGCGATATTTAAAATAACTAAAAAAATGTTACCAATAAACATACTATTTACTAAAGTCCAAATCGTCTCTGGTTCATTTTCAAACAGTAAGGGACCTGGCTGTAACCCTAACATAACTACTGCACCTAAGATAACCGCTGTTGTACCTGAACCGGGAACACCCATTGTTAATAACGGTATTAAAGCGCCTACAGATGCTGCGTTATTCGACGCTTCAGGTGCGGCTACGCCTTCAATTTGTCCTTTACCAAACTTTTTTCCATTTTTTGATATTTGCTTCTCAGTAGAGTAACTTAACATAGCTGCAATTGAACCACCCGCGCCTGGTAATACACCAATTAAAAAGCCTACTGGGCTTTGTCTAAGCATAGCCCCGCGTGTCATTTTCCAATCTTTTTTAGTTAATTTCATAGAACCTAAATCAGCTTTAGGTGGTTTTAATGTATCTAAGTTTAAATAATTAAACAGCACTTCAGCTACTGCATATACACCAATAATAACTACTAAAAAGTTGATACCTTCACTTAAATGTGGTAAATCGAATGTAAACCTGTATATACTTGTTTGTAAATCTACGCCTACGGTACTAATAATTAAACCAATACTCATAGCAATAAAGCCTTTAACCATTTTCCCTAGAGATAAAGTGACAATAGCGGAAAGCGTAAATAAGAATAATAAGAAATATTCTTGTGGACCAAATTTTAACGCAAATTCAGACAACGGTTTGGCTAAAATAATAAATCCAATAACAGCAATAATGCCACCGAATAAAGAAGCAATGGCTGAGATTGTTAGCGCTTTACCCGCTTCGCCTTTCTTAGTCATTGGATACCCATCAAATGTGGCAGCGATTGCTGATCCATCACCAGGCGTATTTAACAAGATCGAACTTCTTGAACCTCCATACATTGCGCCATAGTATATCGAAACCATTAAAATCAATGCGCTGACTGGTTCCATACCAAAGGTCACAGGTATTAACACTGCTACTGCTGTCGCAGGCCCTAATCCAGGTAACATACCAACTACAGTGCCTAAAAATCCCCCAATCAAAACCCAGAGAAGGTTCATTGGATGTAATGCGGTTGACAATCCATCTATAAAACTATTGATATCTATCCCCATTTATTTACCCCCTTATGGTAGACTTACGTCTAATAATTGTGAAAATGTGTACCATGCAATACCAGAAAAAATCACTGTCACTAAAATATTTTGCAGCCATCTTTGATATCCGTTGATTAAAAACATAATAGCGCCTAAAAAGAGAACCGTTGAAACTAGGAAACCTAAGCGTTCAAATATAAAAGCATATATAACTGCTAAAATAATCGTTAAGATAATACGAATAAACGTCGCTTTTTCGAATAGTTGAGAAAAAGCTTTAAACGTTAAATGCCTTTTTCTATATTCTTGAATAAAATAGATGCAACTCATCACCGTCAGCAATATACCTAAAAGCATTGGAAAATACATTGGACTATTAGGATCACCAATATTTGATTTCTGTAAATTTAATGTCAACGTGATATAAACGATGCCAAATATAATTAATAATACTGGAAATACAAGTCGTGACATCCTTTCTCCCCCCTTATTTTAAACCTGAGTCTTTAACAAGTTGTTTATATTTCTTTTGTTGTGATTTTAAGAATTTTTCACTTTCTTCACTATCTTTATAAAAATTTTCCCAATCATTATTTTTTCTTATTTCTTGCCAACTATCTGACTTAACGACTTTCTTCATCGTTTCATCCCAGTACTTGCGTTCAGCAGGTGTCATATCTTTAGGACCCATCACACCACGCCAATGCGGGAATACAACATCTATGCCTTGATCTTTCCATGTTGGTACATCTTCAATGCCTTTAACTGGTTTATCTGACGTAACAGCTAACATTTTCAATTTACCAGTCTGATGCTGTTCTTTAACTTCTGATACAGCAGTTGAAGCAACGTCAACATGACCACCTAATAATGCAGTCTGTAAATCACCGCCACTTTTATAAACTAAAAAGTCAAGTTTATCAACGTCAACACCATACGCTTTAGCCGCTTGGACAAATGCTAAGTGATCGTTATTACCTAATCCAGGTGCAACACCAATCGTTAATGATTTAGGATCTTTTTTAAGCTTTTCCATCACTTCTTTACCAGAATCTAAGTTAGATTGGTTAGAAGCGGTTAAACTTATCCATTCTGTTGCTAAAATAGCGATTGGTGTAAAATCTTCTGTACCTAAATCACTAAGCCCCAACTCTTTATTTGATAACAATAAACTTGAGTTAATTGAAATCGTATTAGGTGAGCGTGATTTTAAGTACTGCCAGCCGACTTCGCCACCGCCACCTGGTTTGTTAATCACATTAATATTTTGTTCAGTTAAGTCATTATCAATCATAATTTTTTGAACAGCACGTGCAGTTGTATCCCATCCCCCACCTGGAGAAGCTGGTGCAACAATTTCTACTGTTTCGTTAGGAAATTGTTCTTTTTCAGCACTTGATTCTTTCTGCTTTCCACAAGCAGAAAGCGTGATTAACAGTGCGATTATGAATATCCCCCACTTTTTCATAAAAATCCCCCTTTATCTGAAAGCGATTACATATGTTATTTATATTATCAGAAAATTCTAATAAGTTAAATAGAAACTTATATAATTTTTTTATTTTATATACAAAAAAGG
>FLSG01003629.1_pt1 | contig 190260 bp, 175 predicted proteins | sample 1550511 | NCBI WGS metagenome assembly FLSG01 (sample SAMEA4031768, study PRJEB14383) | metagenome | biome: human; feature: oral; material: saliva | place: Philippines | collected 2014
ATTGATTAGACGGAGTTGTGTCCTCAGATTGAGTTTCTGCATCGTTAGAAGTGTTGTTGTCTTTTACGTTAGTTGTTGTGTCATTGTCTTGCGCATGTTTAGCATCGTTCGTATCTTCTTTTTGAGAAGCCACTTCATCAGATTTTGCCTCAGTTTCATCATTAGCAGTATCATTATCTTTAGCGACAGTAGTAGAATCATCCGTTTCCACTTCGCCACTGTTATCATTGTTTACTGATTGATTAGACGGAGTTGTGTCCTCAGATTGAGTTTCTGCATCATTATTAGAAGCGTTGCTATTTGCTACACTAGCTGTGTTTCCATTAACTTGAGCATCGTTAATATTTCCCGTTTTGGTAGATGTTTTGTCAGATTCTGTTTCAGTATTTTCATGAGAAGCGTTATTGTCTTCTGTACCAGTTGTAATATTATCCACTTGGTCATATTGAGTATCGCTCGTTTTTTCTGCTTGAGTAGCAGTTTCATTTTCAGAAGTAGGTTCAACTAGATCTTGTTGAATTTGTTCAGCAGTAGTTGAAGTTTTCTCTAATGATTGTTTTGAAGTTTCATTAGTTTCAGTTTCTTTTTGCTCTGAATTAATTTGTTCTTCTTGATTTTGAGCATTATATGTATTTTGACTTGATGTGTTTTTATCTAGTTCATCTAACTGAGCGTCATAATTTTCAGGTTCATCTGTTGAAAGTGCTTGAACTTGCGTAGGGTCATTATAAATTTGAGTGCCTGAAATATTGGTTGTTGGTTTGCTAATTTCAGACTTTATTTCTTCGCCTTGTTTTAAAGTATTTCCATCGTCTAACACATTCTTACTTGACGTTTGGTTTTGATTATTGTCAGCCGCATGTGCGTGATGTGTTGTCAAAGCTGTGCCGGCTAATGTTAATGCAACGATTGAAGGTACTTTATAAGTTAATTTTTTCTTAGTCATTTAACTGCCCCTTTTACTGTTATTATTTAATACCATTATAATACGACTATAGTTTTAATAAATTGATTTCATTGATTTGTAATATAAAATTAATCTTATTAAGCCGGGGGAAAAGTATAAAACATTTAAAAAAGGCGTAAACACGCCTTATTTTTTGGTATTAAAATATTACACCCTTTGGAATGTTACATAATAAAGATGCATTTTAAATATAATTTATTTAGATTGTTTTCGTCATAACGATATGTTCTATATTTTCTTCTAAGAAAACATCACCAAACGTTGTGTATCCCAATGTTTCATAAAAGTGTTGTGCATGACACTGAGCATTCAAAGTTAAAGTATGATAGTCTGCTTCTTTTGCTGCTGCTTCGATAAATTGCATTAGAGATTTACCGTATCCTAGTTTTCTATGAGAAGCTAAAATAGCCACTCTTTCAATTTTTGCGCCATTTTTATAGGTTCTAAATCTTCCAGTAGCAAAAGGGGACTGAAGATTGTCATAACCTATAACATGAGTGGAAGAAGATTCAAATTGATCTATTTCATTTTCGAGTGGGACGCCTTGTTCAAGCACAAAAACTTTTTTTCTAATTTCATATGCATCGTTTAACATATCAGATGTATTAACAATTTTAAAAATCATAAATAGCCTCTTTTCTATTAATATAATAAAACTACCCTATCACAACTATAGTGTGATAGGGTAGTTATTTTACGAATTATTGAGCTTCTTGTCTAACCAAGGCAGTGTATTGCCAAAAAATTCTCATTTGGGCGATATTCCAATTGTTCATCCCCATAGTAAATCCTGACGGTCTAAATAAATTGACGTCTGTTACTTCCAAAGCTGCGGCAATTAAATATTGTAAGGGCACACTGATTTGTTTCATAGTTTCCGTGATGCCATTCTGGTTATAAACCCAAGAAAAGGGCAATTCTGATTGGAAAACATCAACTTTTTCAAAAATTTCTGGAAGTGCAACGATATAACACGCACCATCCACAACTGGATTATGGTCACTATCTTTGTAGTATATCCGCAAAGCTTCATAATTTTCACGGTGTGCGTGATTAACATAGAAAAATTCATTTCTAAAATGTGCCATATCTTGGCTATGGATTAATTGTTGTTCTAAAACATTGAACATGCCGTTTATGTTTACTAATTTTTCATATGTTTTTCGTGACATACCACGTGCTCCTTTCTACAGCCTAATATAAATTTGTTTCTAATTCTTGCGTATTTTGCTGTTGGTTTTGATTTGGTTGTTGGTTTTGGTTTGGTTGTTGATTAGGATTTTGTTGCTGATTTGGATCCATTTGTTGGTTTGATTCATTTGGTTGTTGCATTGATTGATTATTATTTTGTTGGTTTCCATTTGGCATTTCAGTTTCTTGTTGGTTCATATTATTTTCTTCGGAAGACGTTCCTGAATTATCTTCGTTTGAGTTATCATCTTTTTGGTCAGAACTGCTCTTTTGGTTTTTTCTTAATAAACTACTATCAATTTCTGTTTGTGGTACGAGTGTACCATAAAAATCAATAACACGTTTATTTAAGAAATCATTTGTGTCTGTAATTTTAGGTAAATTTAAATCACCACGCAAAATATTAGCAGTATCTTGTATATTTTTAATATTAGGATTGTAGTAATATACACCGTTTAAGTAATCATCTTCACCTTCAAGTTGTTTACTTTTAATTTCAACGTCGTCTTTTAAGTAAGAAGTAGCTAATGCCTTAACATCTTTATAGCTTAAATTATGTTTGGCGTTTTTACCAACTATTTCAATAACGTCGTCTAACTTACTAAATGAATCTGCTTTTTGAGCTTTGACAAATAGTTTCTTGATTAAATCCATTTGTCTTTGACCACGTTTTAAATCTGAATCTTGATGACGTGTTCTAGCAACTGCTAAAGCTTCATCACCATTTAAATTTTGATGACCTTTTTTAACTTTAATCTTGCCAGTATCATTTGTATTTGGCTCGGAGATATCGTATGGAACGTCATACTCAATACCGCCTAGTTCATCTACAGCATCTACAAATGCTTCCATATTAATTCTTACATAATAATCGACTGGAACATTCATCGTTGCTTCTACAGAATCCATTGATGCTGTAGGGCCGCCATAGGCGTGTGCATGTGTAATTTTATCATAATACCCAACTTCTGGAATATAACTGATAGTATCACGTGGAATACTTAACATTCGTATTTGTTCTTTATCTGCATTAAATGTTGATAGTATCATTGCGTCAGTTCTTGATTGTTCAGCACTTTGACCATTTTTTTGACGACCACTATTATCATCGATACCTAAAAACAAAATAGAAATTGGATCTTCAGAAGGGTTGACTTTTGTTTCACGAATACTTGATTCTCTGGACGTATCACTTGTGTTCAATGAATTTTCAAAAGCACCTTGCGATGATTTAAGTAATAAAATGGCAAATATAACTGGAACAACTACAAGAATTAAAGATAGAAATATTAAAAAGTATTTAAAAAATTTATTCATGTAAGAAGCTCCCCATTGTATATGATTTGGTTTATATTACAATATTGGTTTAATGTTAAAATTTCGCTAATTTCATTAAATTATTGTAAAGAGAAATTTGTACTATAACTTATAATTTTATATCTAACATAATAAAATATCAACAAAGAATTTATCCAACTAAAGTTTGAAATGTATATCATAGAATATGATCACTGATAGAAACGACGTCAATCACAATTAAAAATAATTATAAAAAAGACATGTAGCTAAAAATGATTTATTTATAAACATACGATATAATTAGCATATGATAAATGTTATTGATGGTTAAAGAGATGATGTTTAAAAAATAAGTTCAAAGATTAAAAATAAAGTGGATAGCATAGTTTGAAATTTTAAAATAACTTATAAAAGGTGTCATAAAGCATAATCCTTTTTAAATCATTATAATAGATGCTTATTAATGAATTCTAACACATTAAAGAAACAAGGAGGATTTAGCCATGAAGTCAGAATGGTTGGATAGAATAGACGAAAGTTTGGTAAAAACGTTTTATGAAGCACAAACTGAAAAAGAAAAAGAAGAAGGATTTAAAGACGAATTAACATTTGGCACTGCTGGCATACGTAGTACTTTTGGATTAGGGCCTGGTCGTTTAAATGCATTTACAATACGCAAGGTTGCATTAGGATTAGCACAATATTTGAATGAAAAGTTTAGTGAACCTTCAATAGTGATACATTTTGATACTAGATTGCTATCTAAAGCATTTTCTGAAGAAATGGCATCTGTCTTAGCTGAAAATAATGTGACAACAATTTTATCAGAAAATTACAAATCTACGCCGGAATTATCATTTGCAGTAAGACATTTAAAAACAGATGCAGGTGTGATGATTACTGCTAGTCATAACCCTAAGCATTATAATGGTATCAAAATATATGACCAAAACGGTGGTCAATTGTTGCCAGATGAATCAGAGCGCTTAAGTCATTATATCAATGCGATAGAATATCCATTACAAATTCATCGAGGTGATTTTAATGCATTGCTACAAAAAAACCAAATTCAATATATGTCCCATGAAGTCACTGAAGCATACAAACATGAAGTTAAATCCTTAGTAGATACAATTCCGGAAAAAGAAGCAAAAGTGGTACTCACAAGTTTACATGGTACGAGTTTACCTTTAGCATCTGAAATTTTAACTGAATTAAATTATGATAACTTTGTAATTGAAAAAGAACAATCAATGCCAGATGGCAATTTTCCGACTGTAGCAATTGCGAATCCTGAAGATGAAGCAGTTTTTGAACGAGGGCTAAAATTGGCAAATGATACAGATGCACAACTTATTATAGCAACAGATCCAGACGCGGACAGATTAGGTTTTATTGAACGTTATAATGATAATGAGTATAGATATTTTAATGGGAATGAAATTGGTATATTATTAACTAAATTAAGATTTCAAGATTTAGCAGATGAAGGTAAACCACTGTATATGGTTAAATCAATCGTCACAAGCGAACTAGCTGAGAGGTTAGCTATAGCTTTAGATGTCGAAGTGAAAAATGTCTTGACTGGTTTTAAATATATTTCTGATTTACTAGAACAAGAAAGCTCAGAACAAGAAAAGCAACTATTACTTGCTTTTGAAGAAAGTCATGGCTATTTAGCAAAACCTTTTTCAAGAGATAAAGATGCAATTCAAATGATCCCATTATTAATAAAATATAAAAATTTATTAGCAAATAATGGTATGACATTTAAAGATACTATGGAAGATATTTATGCTCATATCGGTTCATATAAAGATAAAACATTGTCTCCTTCGTTTGAAGGGGCAGAAGGCGTTGAAAAAATTTCGAAAATAATGAACCAATTTAGAAATAAAGAAGTATCAACAATTTGTGGTCTTGAAGTAAAACAAATTGAAGATTATGAATTGGGTACAATTAAAAATATTAAAGAAGGTACAACAGAAGCACTGACGTTACCTAAAACTAATTTAATTAGATTTATTTTTGAAAATGGTTTTATAGCATTAAGACCATCCGGTACTGAACCTAAAATCAAACTATATTTTTCATTAAATATAGAGCATATGACTGCTTTAACAGATCAATTTAAAGATGAATTTATTAATAATATTAAATAAAACATAAAGAGGCAGCTAGATGAAAGTCAACAAGTTCAAATTAATTATTGTTATAATCATTTTTATTTTTATAATAGTAGGGGTGTATAGTTACAGACATGATAAACAGACTAAAGACGCTATGCATCCTACTCATGCTTCACAAAAGGTAAATAAAAAACAAACAACTAAAAAGGAAAAAGAATTAAAAACAGTGGTTGATCGCAGTGATTCACAAATGAAGCAAATAGATCAATACTTAGAGGAAGGCCAATTTAATGGTACTGTAACAGTTTTTAAAAAAGGTCAATTAAGTCTAAATAAGGGTTATGGGTTTAAAGATTTTGAAAAAAATGAAACTAATACGGCTAATACAATGTTTTTGATAGGTTCCGCACAAAAATTTATGACAGGGCTTATGTTAAAACAATTAGAAACTGAAGGTGAAATTAGTATGGTAGCACCCGTGAAGCAATATCTACCATATTTTGAATTAGCATACCCTGTCGCTTTAAAGCAGTTGATGTTACATCAAAGCGGTTTATATAAATATCAAGCTCACCCAAAATTAAAAACCTTAGACGAAGCTATACACGCAATAATAAAAAGAGGTATTAACCCATTATATTATAATCAATATCAATACAATGATGCCAATTATCTAGTATTGTCAGAAGTTATAGAAGCAGTTACATATCAATCGTATACTCAAAATTTAAACGATAGAATAGTGAAGCCTTACAATTTAAAATATACGGGCCGGTATAATGATTCAAATTTTAAAAAATATATGGCTACTGGTTATAAAAAGGATAAAAGTACTGGAAAGCGCGTCAAACAGAATCCTAACACTTTAAGTCAATATGATGGGGCAGGCAACCTTTATATGACGCCTTACGACATGGGGAAAGTCGTTTTAAATCTACAAAAAAATAAAATTTTTAATGCGACGATTACGAGACCTTTTATCCACGAAAGTTTAACTATACAATACCCTCAAGCATATCGTTATGGTTTTTATTCTTTTGCAGATAAAAATCGAATTAATGGTATTTTTTATGGAAATATATTTACTGTATATTTTAATGATAATTATATTATCGTTTTAGCTACAAATTACGAAAACGGAAAAACAAGTAACGAGCAGAAAATGAAGCATATTTACTTTGATATACTTCAACAGGGTGGGTCATATAATAAAGTAAAGCAACCATACTAAAAAAATAAAAAAAGCATTCAATGATTCTAATAAAATGAATCGTTGGATGCTTTTTTATTAATACGAATTTATTTACAGTATTGTAAGGCATCGATAAACATTTGTTTAAAGATATTTGATTGTACTGACAGAACTACTGATGTATTAGGGAAATGTGATTTGAAATCTGTTACTGTAGCACCTTTAGTCAGTTTGCCGTTTGTTTCAATTTGCACATCAGCTTCTTGAACCGCAAAATTTTCAGGATGAAGAAGATATAGGATGGTATATGCATCGTAAACGTTAATACCTTTTTCAAAATCGTCTCCTCTATAGTGTTTGAACAGTTGATGTAGCATATTACCTGTGTCATTTATGGATTGTAATTCATTTATAGTATCGTGCGTTAAACTAGAACTTCTTGCTACATCTAAGCCTACCATTGTTAATGGCAATCCAGAATTAAAGACAATTTGAGCAGCTTCGGGATCACAGTAAATATTAAACTCAGCTAAAGGGGTCACATTACCTCGAGATGCCGAACCGCCCATTAATACGATCTCCTTAACATATGTTTTTACTTCTGGGTAAGTCGTAAGTAACAATGCGATATTTGTTAAAGGTCCAATAGGGACAAGCGTAATCGGCGCATCACTATTTAGCAAAGCATTTTTCATAGCTTCAACAGCATGCGTAGATGCTAAATCACTTTCCGCTATTTCAGGGAAAATATAACCCTCCATACCTGATTCACCATGTACATCGCTTGCATCAACTATTTCTGAAAGTAGTGGTTGAGATGCACCTCTATGTACAGGGACATTACTATTGAAAAATTGTTTGAGTTTTAACGCATTGGCAGTTGTTTTTTCAATTCCTACATTACCGTTAACTGTAGTAATCATTTTCAAATCGAAGTTGGGATGATTTAAAGCAATACTTATTGCTGCTGCATCATCAATGCCTGGGTCTGTATCTATAATAATTGGTTGTTTCATCAAATTTTTAATCCTCCTATTGCGTAAGTTACCTTATTAATTATATTCTACAACTTTTCTCGAATAAAATGTTAAAAAGCAAACTATCATCCAAAAATGAAAAGGGAGGTTAATAAATAAAATAAAAAAGGCTTCTCTTTCGAGAAGCCTTTGCTTGAGCTATAAGTGGCTTGAGTGTCCACCTTGCATTACCCAATAAGTACCGATAACAGTAATTAAAGTAATGATAAGCGCAAATATAACTTTAAACCCTTGTACGTTTCCGTCTTTACCTTCAGTTAAGTGCATGAACATTAATAATTGTACTGCAGCTTGTATAAAAGCAAAGCCAAAGATGATTGTAATCTTAGCATTAAGTGCCATTGATGTGTATAGGGTTACGAATACTGCTAAAAGAGTCAGAACGATTGAGCCAATAAAGCCTACTGTGTGTTTTACAATTGTATTCATCCGCTAAACACCATCCCTATCATATATACGGCAGTAAAGATGAAGATCCAAACAACATCTAAGAAGTGCCAGTATAAACTTACTATAAATAACTTAGGCGCATTGTCTTTATTTAGTCCACGCATGCCAACTTGGATTAATAAACAAATAATCCAAATAATACCTAATGAGACGTGGGCGCCGTGTGTTCCTAAAAGTATAAAGAAACTAGACCAATAAGAACCGATTGTTAGGTTAACACCTTCTGATACGTAGTGTGCAAACTCGTAAATTTCAAATCCTACGAAGACAACACCAAATAATAAAGTGATAATCATCCAAATCGTCATTAATTTTGCTTTTTCTTTTCTCATATAGTAAATAGAAATACCACAAGTATAAGAACTAATTAATAACGCAAATGTCATTATCAAAATGAGGGGTAATTCGAACATTTCAGTCGTCATTTTACCGCCATAGTCTCCGCCATGTTGAAGTGTTAATAGGGTTGCAAATAGCGTACCGAATAGTGAGACTTCTGCTGTAAGGAATATCCAAAAGCCAAGTCTATTTAAATTACCTTCATGCGAACGTTGATCAATAGTGTTTGCATCATGACTCATGACTTACAGCCTCCCTTTCTTTTATACGTGCTTCACGTAAACGTTTTTCGGTTTCTGCTACTTCAGAAGCTGGGATATGATAACCGTGGTCTACTTGGAAACTGCGGAAAATCATAGTGCCAAAGATACCTATTAAGCAAATAACAGCTGGAATAATTGTTTCAAAGACAAGGAAGAAGCCCCCGATTGTGAAGAAAATTCCCATCCAGAAACCAACTGGCGTATTATTTGGCATATGGATATCAGTGTAGTTGTGATTATCTAAGTAGTGTCTACCGTGTTCTTTCATATTTACAAATGTATCATAGTCATTCCAGTCTGGTGTAACAGCAAAGTTGTATTTAGGTGGCATCGCTGAAGCAGTTGACCACTCTAATGTACGTCCCAAACCGTACCAGTTATCACCAGTAGCTTCACGTGGTGATTTGAAGAAGCTATATACGATACTAGCAACTAAGAACATAAAGCCTAATGCCATCATGAGCGCACCGACAGTAGAGATTGCGTTTAACAACCACCAGCCGTCTTCTGGCATATAAGTGTATAAACGACGTGGCATACCATCTAATCCAAGGATGAATTGAGGTAAGAAACAAACGTTAAATCCAATCATAAATAACCAGAAACTCCATTTGTTTAATGTTTCGTTTAACTTAAATCCAGTCATCTTAGGCCACCAGAATATGAGCGCACCTAAACAAGCAAATACAACACCAGCTACTAACGTGTAGTGGAAGTGTGCTACTAAGAAGTACGTATTATGGTACTGATAGTCAGCTGCTGCCATTGCAAGCATGATACCAGTTACACCACCAAGTAAGAAGTTAGGGATGAATGCTAGTGCAAATAACATTGGCGATTCAAACGTAATTCTACCTTGATATAAAGTGAATAACCAGTTAAATAATTTAACACCGGTTGGGATACCAATCAGCATGGTTGTGATTGAGAAGAATGAGTTAATTAATGCACCATTACCCATTGTGAAGAAATGGTGAACCCAAACTAAGAAACTAAGGAATGCGATACCTGCTGTTGCCCATACCATACTTTGGTGACCGAACAGACGTTTACGAGCAAATGTTGGAATAATTTCTGAATAAATACCGAATGCAGGCAGGATAACGATATAAACTTCGGGGTGCCCCCATACCCAGAAGAAGTTAGCCCATAACATTGGCATACCGCCATTTGCGACTGTAAAGAATGCAGTATCGAAGATTCTATCTGTTGTGAACAGTGCTAATGCCACTGTTAGTACTGGGAAAGCCAAGATAACGATTAATGCTGTAATGAAAGTAGTAACCGTAAACATTGGCATTTCCATAAATTTCATTGTAGGTGTTTTACATCTAAGTATTGTTACAAAGAAGTTAATACCAGTCATTAGGGTACCTATACCAGAAATCTGTATTGCGATAAGGTAGTAGTTGACCCCAGGTCCTGGACTGAATTCTCCTGCGAGTGGTGCGTAGTTCGTCCAACCAGCTGCAGGTGAGCCTCCGATTATAAATGATAAGTTGAATAACAACATACCTGAGAAGAATAACCAGAAACTTACGTTATTTAATACAGGGAATGCAACGTCTCTTGCACCAATTTGTAAAGGTACAATAACATTCCATAAACCAAAAATGAAAGGCATTGCCATAAAGATAATCATTATTACGCCATGCGTACTAAAGACTTCATTATAATGGTTTCCTTCTAAAAATGTATTATCTGGAATTGCTAATTGTGTACGCATCATTAAGGCATCAATACCGCCACGCACGAACATTAATACAGCACAGATTAAATACATAGCGCCGATTTTTTTATGGTCAATAGATGTGAACCATTCTCTGTATAGATATTTCCACAATTTAAAGTAAGTAATTACTGCGATCACTGCGATGATAGCGAACGGTGCACCAATTTGTGCCATTGTAATCATCCAGTTACCTTGAACGAGCAATTGATCCCATGGGAAATTCATTAATGTCCACCTCCATGTTCATGGTCTTTTTTCTCAGACTCTGATGCTTGTTCGTCTTTAGCACCTTCTGAGATTTTTTCCATTTCGTCCATATTATGTGATTCTTCATCTTTAAACTCACTATTATATGGTTCATTATTGCCTAGAATCATAGCTTTCATACCATGACGTTCGTAGTTTGCGTTTGTGATTTGTGGCTTACGTGCAGGTTTATTAGGTTTATCTAATACGTCCTCTTTTATTTCTTTTGGTGTATTAAAGTTTGGATCTTTCTGTACGTAATTGAAACGATCATAAGCATAGAAAATATACTCAGGATCAGCTGCTGGATCAACAAACGCCATATGCGTACCACTGAAAGTTAAGTTTTTGTTTTCAGTAGTTGGTAAAAGTTGTTTATCAAAAGTATCTTGATCTAATTCCTTTTGACTTTGAGCATCTTTTACCCAATCCTTAAATTCACTTTGGCTAACTGAATTGACATCAAATGTTTGGCGAGCGAATCCTTCACCGTTGAAGTTTGAGTTACGTCCTCTGAACGTTCCTTCTTCGCTAGCAGTTAAAGTCCAATCCATTGTCATTCCAGTCATCGCATATTTTTGACCACCTAACTGTGGAATCCAGAAACTTGTCATCATATCCATTGATTGGAGTTTGAAGACAACAGGTCGATCTTTAGGTATGGTTAAGTGGTTAACAGTTTCAACTTTTTCTTCAGGATAGCTGAAGAACCACTTATAACCAGCGCTTGTTGCATAGACAACAAGGGGATCGTCTTGTTTTTCCGGCGTTTCTTCATACATGTAAAGTGATTTTACTGTAGGAATAGCTAAAGCGATAACAATGATTACCGGGATAACAAACCAAATTGTTTCAATTAAAGAATTGTGGTGCATCTTACCAGATTCGTCTGTTTTGTGTAATCTATATTTATATAGAAACAGAGCAAACATGATAAGCACGGCGGCAATAATAACAAGCATGAAGATGATTGAGTAAATAATCAAGAACTTCGAGTCACTTGCTACCGGCCCTTTTGGGTTTAAAACTTCTACATTGGAACAGCCACTAAGTACAATTAGTGAGCCAAAGAGTAGAAGCAAAGACTTAAATTTTGACACTTTTTTGACCTCCTAATACTACAATTGTAGGGCTTACCATCAATTTTAAGATATTACGCAATATTTACAAGTGTTTGTGTAAAAAAAATATTGTAAAATTAAAAAAAACCCAACAAACTCAACGTCTGACGGGCTTTTAAAGATTTGTTAAAATTATGTGTACATTTTGTGAAAAGTGTCATATTTAAGGCAATAGGATAATTTCACACTATTTGTTTACTGATTAGCACTCAATATTGTAATCAGATATGTATGAATAGACTCGTTTATTTTACTTCGATATACCTTACAGATTTATTTATAGCGCCTTCTGAATCTTCTACTTTGTATTCAACTTTATATTTTCCTTTTTTATCTGTATTAATTTGACCATCTACTATGATTTTATGCGTTAAGTCACCATCTTCTTTATCATACGCACGTACACCATTTAATAGATTGTAGTTATTCCCTTTATCTATTACTATATCGTTCGTTCCTTTTAACTCAGGTATAGAATTTTCTGTAGCTTCTGCGCTAAGGTTAGGTGAAACGAGTGTGGCAGAGACACCTAATGCTGATAATGACTGTAGTAATTTGTTCATAACGTAAACCTCCGTATGAGCGTCATTTAATTTTATCTTAATTACACTATATTTTATTTTAGATGATAAAACATCGTACTATAGTCCTAATATAACGTAGAAGTGTAAATTCAGTTATAATTTTCAGAAAAAATTCAATTAAATGTAATAATTCGCATATAGTGATAGAAATTGGCAAACGTTCATATATGAATCTAATAAGAAGAAAATAATTATTCTGTTTATAAAACTGTGTTGTAATGTTAGTAAGTTTTCAGTAGATAGAAGTGAATTTATTATAAAAAGATATTTCAAGATGCGTTACTGTAAATTTATATAAAGTTGCGCTGGCTATAATTATAAGCCATTTTGCTATATTCATTATCAATTAGTTAGAAGCCAATCATTTATTATATGTTAATTGACATTTTTTATTTGTAATACTTCTGTTATCTAAACATATAAGAATTTAAAATGATATGAAAGAAAACGCACTTTAGAGAATTAATGTTTTAAAAGTGTTATTTAGAAGTGACACTTTGTATATTATCTATTGTCTATATAATAAACGAGCCCAAGCATTATTTATGACCCGGGCCCATTTATTTTTATTCAAATAAAAAGCGTATTATTCGATACCTCTACGCATTTTTTCTGCAATAAGTGTATTATTTAATACCATTGTAATCGTCATAGGGCCAACACCACCTGGAACTGGTGTAATAGCACCTGCTATTTCTTTAACTTCATCGTATGCAATATCACCTTTTAATTTGCCATTTTCATCCGGTGTGTTTCCTACGTCGATAACAACTGCGCCTTCTTTTACATCATCTTTAGTTACAAGCCCTGGACGACCTACAGCACTAACGATAACATCAGCATTTTTTAAATGTTGATGCATGTCTTTAGTTCTTGAATGAAGAATCGTAACTGAAGCATTTTTTTGTAATAATAATTTCGATACTGGCTGACCAACAATGTGGCTACGGCCAATGACGACTGCATCTTTTCCTTCTAAATCAATATCAGCATGGTTTAGTAATTCCATAATACCTAGAGGGGTACAAGGAACGAAAGTCTGTTGGTCGATATAAAGTTTACCAATATTTTCAGGGTGGAACCCGTCAACATCCTTAGCTGGATTAATTGATTCTAAAACTTTTTGTTCACTTACTTGTTCTGGTAGTGGTACTTGAACTAAAATGCCACTTACACTGTCATCTTCATTTAAGCGTTTAAGTTCGCTTAAAACTTTTTCTTCTGAAGCAGATTCATCTAAATGTACAATTTCTGAAATCATACCGATCTTTTCTGCTGCTTTCTTTTTAGAATTCACATAACTTTGACTTGCGCCATCATTACCTACAAGAATAACTGATAATTTTGGTGTATAACCCTTCGCTTGTAAAGCTTCGACTTGGTCTTTTAGACCTTGTCTGTAATCCTTTGCGATTTGTTTCCCGTCTAAAACTTTTGCGACCATGAAAAAATCCTCCTCCAATGTATGAACTTTACTTAACTTTAACATAAATAACACCACGTTTTTCAACCAAAAGACGTAAATTTAATGTTTTTTTGACTTTAAAGTTCGATTTTTGATTGAAAAAGCGTTTTTTAGTTGTTATGCTATATCTGTAATATACATCTAATAGTCATAACATTTCAAATTTCTGAAAGGGTGTTCATTTTGAAAGTGGTAGTCATAATGGGTAGTTCTTCCGATTGGGAGACTATGAAAGAAAGTTGCCAAATGTTAGAACAACTAGAAATACCGTACGAAAAGAAAGTAGTTTCAGCACATCGTACGCCTCAATTAATGTATGAGTTTTCTAAAGGAGCCAGAGATAATGGTTACGACGTCATTATTGCTGGAGCAGGTGGTGCAGCACATTTACCAGGTATGGTTGCATCAATGACAACATTACCAGTCATAGGCGTGCCAATTGAATCTAAAAGTTTAAAAGGTTTGGATTCTCTCTTGTCTATTGTACAAATGCCAGGCGGTATTCCAGTTGCGACAACAGCTATAGGTAAAGCAGGAGCTAAAAATGCAGGTGTTTTAGCTGCCAGAATGCTCAGTATTGGTAATAAATATATCCAAAAGAATTTGGAAAATTACGAAAAATCACTGATTGAGAAAGTGAGTGAAATGCAACATGAACTTCAGTAAATTACCATTTGGATCAACGATTGGCATTATCGGTGGAGGACAATTAGGGAAAATGATGGCACAATCAGCACAGAAGATGGGTTATAAAGTCATTGTGCTAGATCCTGATGAAAATTGTCCGTGTCAATATGTAGCACATCAATTTATAAATGCCAACTATGATGACGAACAATCACTTGCGCAATTAGGTGAATTGTCTGACGTGATCACTTATGAATTTGAAAATATCTCGGCTAGTCAATTACAAACGCTAGTCTCTAAATATAATATTCCTCAAGGTTACCAAGCGATTCAATTATTACAAGATAGATTAGTTGAAAAACAAACGTTGCAAAATGCTCAAACGCAAATAGCGCCATTTATAAAGTTATCAGACCCAAATGATTTAACTCGTGCTATAGAAGAAATTGGTTTTCCATTTATCATAAAAACAAGATTTGGTGGTTATGATGGCAAAGGTCAAGCACTTATTACTAATGAATCAGATTTGAATAAAGCAAAAGTATTAGTTGAAAAGCAAGAATGTGTTGCTGAACAATTTTTAGATTTGCAAAAGGAAGTTTCGCTTACAGTAACAATTGGTAATAATAACCAAATTACTTATTTTCCTCTACAAGAGAATGAACATCAAAATCAAATATTATTTAAGACGATTGTTCCTGCACGTGTCGATGTCCAAAAAGAACAAGAGGCGCGAAATGAAGTTGAAAAAATAATTGAACATGTACACTTTATTGGGACATTTACGGTGGAATTTTTCATAGATTCAAACAATCATTTATTTGTAAACGAGATTGCACCACGACCGCATAATTCTGGACATTATTCCATAGAAGCGTGTGATTATTCGCAGTTTGATACACATATATTGGCGGTTACAGGTCAACGCCTACCAGAAAAGATTAATTTATTAAAACCTAGCGTAATGATGAACTTATTAGGTAGAGACTTAGATTTACTAGAAAATGAGTTTGGGGACCATCCTGAATGGCATGTACACATATATGGAAAAATAAACCGTAAGCCTGATAGAAAAATGGGACATCTCACGATGCTAACGAATGATGTAGATCAAACTGAACAGGCTTTGTTAAATCATTTTGAAGGGAGACATAAATAATGTCTTTATTATATGAAGGGAAAGCTAAACGAATCTTTTCAACAGAGCAACCTGGTGTACTTCGTGTCGAATATAAAGATGAAGTGACAGCAGGTAATGGTGCAAAAAAAGATTATATAGAAGGTAAAGGACGCTTGAATAATCAAATTACTTCTAGAATCTTCAATTTTATTAAAGCACGTGGTATAGAGAGTCATTTTATCGAGCAGACATCAGAAACGGAGCAACTTGTAAAATCAGTTGATATTATCCCTTTGGAAGTAGTAGTGAGAAATATCGCTGCAGGTTCTATCACTAAGCGTTTAGGGTTTGAAAAAGGACATGAATTTGAAAGCCCGCTTGTGGAATTCTTCTATAAGAATGACAACTTAAATGATCCTTTAATTACAGAAGATCATATCCAATTATTACATTTAGCAAGTGAAGAAGATATTGAATTATTAAAAAATGCAGCAAAAGCAATAAACGCTGTGTTAGTTCAATTAATGGATGAAATGGAATTGAGATTGGTCGATTTCAAAATAGAATTTGGTCGAAATAAAAGTGGTCAAATTATTTTAGCAGATGAAATTTCACCAGACACATGCCGTATTTGGGATAAATACAGTGATACTAACTTCGATAAAGATGTTTATCGTGAGGATACTGGCTCAATCATAGAAACTTATCAAACTTTTCTTAATAAATTGGAGGAACTTTAAAAATGAAGACAATTGAATTGCATATCACATTACAACCACAGGTTTTAGATACACAAGGACAAGCGTTAAATCGTGCAGTACATGATTTAGGCTACACACAAGTGAATGATATTCGTGTTGGTAAAGTACTATATATGACAGTAGATGAAGCGACAGATGCTGCGGTACATAACGTTGTTACTACTTTAAGTGAAAAACTATTTGCAAATACAGTAATTGAAGAATATAGCTATAAAGTATTGGAAGAAGGAGAGAAAGCATAATGAAATTTGCAGTGCTAAAATTTCCAGGTTCCAATTGTGATAGAGATATGTATAATGCAGCAGTAAAATCAGGAGTCCAAGCGGAGTATGTAGATTATAGGAATATATCGTTAGAGGGGTATGATGGTGTGCTTATTCCTGGAGGCTTTTCATTTGGTGACTACTTACGATCAGGTGCCATGGCAAGTGTTGCTCCTATTACTGAAGAAGTGAAACGTTTTGCAGAAGAAGGTAAACCAGTATTAGGTGTTTGCAATGGTTTCCAAATACTTACTGAAATTGGTTTACTCCCTGGCGCTTTATTGCACAATGATTCACATTTATTTGTAAGCCGAAATGAGTCTTTGAAAGTGGTTAATAACCAAACGCCATATACAAATTTATATAGTGAGAATGAGGTTGTTGTTTATCCAGTAGCACATGGCGAAGGACATTACTACTGCACATCTGAAATGTATGACAAATTAGAAGCGAATAATCAAATTATTTTAAAATATATGGATAATCCAAATGGTTCGTATAATGATATTGCAGGAATTGTAAATGAAAAAGGTAATGTTTGTGGTATGATGCCTCATCCTGAACGTGCAATTGAAACTATATTAGGAACAGACAGTGGCGTAAGATTATTTGAAGCAATGGTGAATAGTTGGAGGGAACAAAATGTCTAAGTTTATCGAACCGAGTGTTGAAGAAATTAAATTAGAAAAATTATACAAAGATATGGGCTTGTCAGAGGCAGAATACGACAAAGTTTGTGAAATTTTAGGACGTGAACCAAATTTTACTGAAATTGGTATTTTTTCTGTAATGTGGAGTGAACATTGTTCGTATAAACATTCTAAGCCGTTTTTAACTCAATTCCCAACATCAGGGGAACATGTATTAATGGGGCCTGGTGAAGGTGCTGGTGTCGTTGATATCGGGGATAATCAAGCGGTAGTTTTCAAAGTTGAATCTCATAACCATCCATCAGCTGTAGAACCGTATCAAGGTGCTGCCACTGGTGTTGGGGGTATTATCAGAGATATTGTTTCAATCGGCGCTAGACCAATTAATTTGTTAAATAGCTTACGTTTTGGCGAATTAACAGAAAAGCAAAATCGTCGCTTATTACGTGGTGTGGTAGCTGGCATTGGTGGTTATGGTAACTGTATTGGCATACCAACAACAGCTGGTGAAATAGAGTTTGACGACAGATATGATGGTAATCCATTGGTAAATGCTATGTGTGTAGGTATTATTGACCACGATAAAATTCAAAAAGGCACCGCTAAAGGTAACGGAAATTCAGTTATCTATGTTGGATTAAAAACAGGACGTGATGGTATTCACGGGGCAACTTTTGCATCTGAAGAATTAAGTGAAGATAGTGAAAGTAAGCGACCTTCAGTACAAATTGGTGATCCATTTGTTGGTAAAAAATTAATGGAAGCAACTTTAGAAGCGATAACTTTCGAAGAATTGGTAGGTATCCAAGACATGGGAGCAGCCGGTTTGACGTCATCTTCTTCAGAAATGGCAGCAAAAGGTGGTAGCGGTTTACATTTACAACTAGAGAAGGTGCCAACGAGAGAACAAGGTATTTCTCCGTATGAAATGATGTTATCAGAAACACAAGAACGCATGCTTTTAGTAGTAGAAAAAGGTACGGAAGACAAATTCTTAGACCTTTTTGATAAACATGAATTAGATAGCGCTGTAATTGGAGAGGTGACAGATACAGATCGTTTTGTACTTACATATGAAGGCGACGTTTTCGCTGATATACCTGTTCAACCTTTATCTGATGAAGCGCCTGTTTATGTCTTAGAAGGAGTAGCGCCACAATATAATGCTAGTAAGAATGATTACAGTCATATTGATGTAGAAGATGTATTTGAACGTTTATTACAACATCCAACGATTGCTTCAAAGCGATATTTATATGAACAATATGATCAACAAGTCGGTGCTAATACAATTGTGAACCCAGGATTACAATCATCTGTAGTTCGAGTAGAAGGCACTAATAAAGCAATCGCATCTACGATTGACGGTGAAGCGCGTTATGTGTTCAACAACCCTTATGAAGGGGGGAAAATGGTTGTTGCAGAAGCGTATCGCAATTTAATTTCTGTTGGTGCTACGCCTTTAGCTATGACTGATTGCCTAAATTACGGTTCGCCAGAGAAAAAGGAAATTTATCAACAATTAGCTGATTCTACAAAAGGTATGTCAGAAGCTTGTGAAATATTGAGTACGCCAGTAGTGTCTGGAAATGTTTCACTTTATAATGAAACAAAAGAAACGTCAATATTCCCAACACCAGTAGTTGGTATGGTTGGATTAATTGAAGACATTGATTATTTAACTGATTTCTCACCAAAAGCAGGCGACACACTTTATATCGTGGGTGATACAAATGATGATTTTGGTGGCAGTCAAATTGAGAAATTGCTATATAGTAAAGTGAATCATGAATTTGAAGCGATAGATTTATCAGGTGAGGTACATAAAGGTGAAGCAATTAAAACTGCAATTCGTAACGGTGTAGCTTCTCATGTTCAAACAGTTGGAAAAGGCGGATTATTAATGACGTTTGCTCGTTTAAGTGCGCATTATCAATTAGGGCTAGAAGTAGAACTAGCGCTTACGAATGAACAACTGTTCAGCGAAACGCAAGGACGTTATATTGTTTCCGTAAAAGAGAACCAATCATTAGATCTTGATTGCGCAATCAAGGTTGGGTCATTTACACAAGATGGAAAATTTGTAGTTTCTAACAAAAATACTAAAGTAACACGTGATGTTAATGAATTGAATGAACTATGGGAAGGAGCTATTCCTAAATGTATGACTACAACGGATTAAACGAAGAGTGTGGTGTTTTTGGCATCTGGAATCACCATGAAGCAGCACAACTGACTTATATGGGGCTACATAGTTTACAACATAGAGGTCAAGAGGGCGCAGGAATGGTGTGTTCAAATGGAGAGACACTTATTGGAGAAAGAGGACTTGGTCTTTTGACTGAGGCTATTTCAGACACACAATTAGAATCATTTAAATCCTATCAACATGCGATTGGCCATGTACGATATGCAACATCAGGTAATAAAGGTATAGAAAATATTCAACCATTTTTATATCATTTTTACGATATGAGCGTTGCAGTTTGTCATAACGGAAACTTAATTAACGCACAAAGTTTAAGAAGATCGCTTGAACATCAAGGTTCTATTTTCCATTCTTCATCAGATACAGAAGTAATTATGCATTTAATTCGTAGAAGTAAAGCGCCTACATTTGAAGCGGCATTACAAGAGAGTTTACGTAAAATCAAAGGTGGTTTTACATTTGCATTGTTAACAAAAGATGCTTTATATGGTGCTGTTGATCCAAATGCTATCAGACCATTAGTAGTAGGCAAGATGAAAACAGGCTCATATATCCTTGCAAGTGAGACATGCGCTATTGATGTTTTAGGTGCAGAGTTTGTGAGAGATATTCATGCTGGTGAATATGTTGTTATCGACGACGAAGGTATTCGCGTGGAATCATATACGAGACATACAAATACAGCAATATCAGCTATGGAATATATTTATTTTGCTAGACCAGATTCTACCATCGCAGGAAAAAATGTTCATGCAATCCGAAAACAATCAGGTAAGCAATTAGCTTTAGAAAGCCCAGTTGAAAATGCAGACATGGTTATTGGCGTCCCCAATTCCTCGCTTTCAGCAGCCTCAGGTTATGCTGAGCAGAGTGGTTTACCTTATGAAATGGGCTTAGTGAAAAATCAATATGTAGCACGCACGTTTATTCAACCGACACAAGAGTTACGCGAACAAGGCGTGAGAGTTAAATTATCAGCTGTAAAAGATATTGTGCAAGGCAAAAATATTGTACTGGTAGATGATTCAATTGTAAGAGGTACTACAAGTAAACGCATCGTTCAGATGCTTAAAGATTCTGGCGCAAATGAAGTGCATGTACGTATCGCTTCTCCTGAGTTTATGTTTCCAAGTTTTTATGGCATAGATGTCTCAACAACAGCTGAACTTATATCAGCGAACAAATCACCAGAAGAAATTAGTAATCACATTGGGTCTGACTCTTTAGCTTATTTAACAGTAGATGGCTTAATCGATTCTATCGGCCTTGAAGTAGACGCGCCATACAAGGGGCTATGTGTGGAAAGCTTTACTGGTGATTACCCTGCTGGTCTTTATGATTATGAAAAAGATTATCTTGAAAATTTAAGCGAACGCCAAAAAGAATATTTAGCAAATCATAAACAATACTTTGATAGAGAGGGTAATTTAAATGTCTAAAGCATACCAACAAGCAGGTGTTGATATTAACGCAGGATATGAAGCAGTTGAACGTATGTCAAGTCACGTTCAAAGAACAATGCGAAAAGAAGTATTAGGTGGATTGGGCGGTTTTGGTGCTACGTTTGATTTATCTCAATTAAATATGAAAGCGCCGTTACTCGTTTCAGGTACCGATGGCGTTGGTACTAAATTAAAGTTAGCAATTGATAATGACAAACACGATACGATTGGTATCGATGCAGTTGCGATGTGCGTTAACGATATTTTAACGACTGGTGCAGAACCTTTATATTTTTTAGATTATATTGCTACAAACAAAGTAATTCCAGAAGTGATAGAACAAATCGTCAAAGGGGTTAGCGACGGTTGTGAAGAAACGAATACAGCGCTTATCGGCGGTGAAACTGCAGAAATGGGAGAAATGTATCACGAAGGTGAATATGATTTAGCTGGCTTTGCAGTAGGTGCAGTTGAAAAAGAGGCTTATATAGATGGTTCTACGGTAAAACCAGGTCATGTAATTATTGGACTTGAATCGAGTGGGATACATTCAAATGGTTACAGTTTAGTTAGAAATATCATTAAAAAATCTGGTGTTAATTTACAAGATAAATTTGATGTAGATCGCACGTATTTAGATGTTTTTCTAGAGCCTACACGCTTGTATGTCAAACCTGTATTAACAGTAAAAAAACAAATACAAATACATGCCATGACACACATCACTGGTGGCGGATTTATTGAGAATATACCTAGAGCATTGCCAAACGGTGTAACTGCAATGATTGACGTAACGCAGTTCCCGACGCCGAAAATATTCGAATGGCTACAAAACCAGGGTGATATAACAAAAGAAGAAATGTATAACGTGTTTAATATGGGTATCGGTTTTACATTAATTGTAGATGCTCAGGATGAATCTAAAGTGTTGGATGCATTAAAAGCCGAACAGATAAATGCTTATAAAATCGGAGAAATAGTTAAAGGCGAAGAGCCAATTCGCTTAATGGGGGTATAAAAGTGACTAACATAGCCATTTTTGCTTCAGGATCAGGAAGTAATTTTGAAAGTATCATGTCGCAAGTTGTAGCAGGCAAATTACCTCAAATTGAAGTGACTGCTTTATATACAGATAGAGTGGATGCTTATTGTATAGAGCGTGCAAGAAAGTACAATTTAGATGTACATATTAACGAACTTAAAAATTTTGATTCTAAAGCAGATTATGAACGTAAAATAATAGAATGGTTAACTGCTGAAAAGGTAGAATGGATCGTTTTAGCGGGATATATGAAATTAATCGGCGCAAACATCTTAAACGCGTATCCAAAACGTATTATTAACATTCATCCTTCACTATTGCCCAAATATCGTGGCAAAGATGCGGTTGGGCAAGCTTTAAATAGTGGAGAAAGTATTACAGGTACGACAGTACATTATGTAGACAGTGGGATGGATACAGGAGAAATTATTGAACAACGTATATGTGATATTAAACCGGGCGACACAAAAGAGCAATTAGAAACAAGAATTAAAGCATTAGAACATACATTATATCCAGAAGTTATTTCGAAAATTATTCAATAAGAGGTGCCAATAAAAATGAAAAAGGCAATTTTAAGTGTATCTAATAAAACGGGCATTGTCGCATTTGCTCAATCATTACAACAATTAGGATATGAGTTATATTCAACTGGTGGTACAATGCGCACTTTAGTTGAAGCGAATATTACAGTCAAATCTATTTCTGAATTAACGCATTTCGATGAAATTATGGATGGTCGAGTAAAAACACTACACCCGGCTGTTCATGGTGGTATCTTAGCAGATCGTGATAAACCAGAACATTTAGAACAACTCAGAGAACAGCACATTGGTTTGATAGATATCGTTGTGGTTAACTTATATCCATTTAAAGAAACGGTTGCTAAACCAGATGTTACAGAAGAAGAGGCAATCGAAAATATAGATATTGGTGGTCCTACTATGTTGCGTGCGGCAGCTAAAAACTATAAACATGTAACTACTGTTGTACATCCAGCAGACTATAATGAAGTTATCGAAAAATTGAAAGTAAATCAATTAGATGAGTCTTATAGAAAATCATTAATGATTAAGGTGTTTGAACATACAAATCAATATGATACTGCAATAGTTGACTTCTTTAAAAATAATAAAGAAAGTTTAAGATATGGTGAAAACCCACAACAAAAAGCATCTTTTGTTCGCACGTCTGAAGCTAATCACACACTAGGTGGCGCTAAGCAATTACATGGCAAACAATTGAGTTACAATAATATCAAAGATGCTGATGCAGCGCTTTCACTTGTTAAGCAATTTGAAACGCCAGCAGCCGTAGCAGTTAAACATATGAATCCTTGCGGCGTAGGCGTTGGTGAAACAATATTTGAAGCATATCAATATGCTTTTGAAGCAGATAGCCAATCTATTTTTGGCGGTATTGTAGCTTTAAATAGAAGTGTTGATACTAAATTGGCAGAAACGTTACACAGCATATTCCTAGAAGTGATTATTGCACCTCATTTCACACAAGAAGCGTTAGAAATTTTAAGTAAGAAGAAAAATATAAGGCTATTAGAAATTAACATGACAATTGACAATAATGAAGAAGAGATTGTTTCTGTTTCTGGTGGTTATTTAGTACAAGATAAAGATAATGTCGTGGTTCATCGTAATGATTTGACTGTTGTTACTGAAGCCACTCCTACTGAGGCACAATGGGATGCGATGTTACTTGGATGGAAAGTCATCGCATCTGTTAAAAGTAATGCAATTATTTTATGTAACAATAAACAAACAGTTGGTATTGGCGCTGGTCAAATGAATCGTGTAGGTTCAGCTAAAATCGCTATTGAGCGTGCGATTGAGATAAATGACAAAGTCGTTATGGTATCAGATGGATTTTTCCCAATGGATGATACAGTTGAACTTGCAGCACAACATGGTATTAAAGCAATCATACAACCGGGCGGGTCTATTAAAGATCAAGATTCAATTGATATGGCAAATAAACATGGTATAGCAATGGTAACTACTGGCGTTAGGCATTTTAAACACTAAATACATTGGAGGCAAAACCATTTATGAAAGTACTAGTTATTGGCACAGGTGGAAGAGAACATATCTTAGTGCATAAGTTAAACCAATCTTCACTAGTAAATAAAATTTTTGCAATTCCAGGTAATGATGCAATGTCAGACATTGCAGAGGTTCATAGTGAAATAGCAGAAACAGAACATGACCGAATTGTCGAATTTGCTAACGAAAACAACATTTCATGGGTTATTATAGGACCAGAACAACCTTTAACGGATGGCTTAGCTGACAAATTACAGGCAAAACAAATCAAAGTGTTTGGTCCAAATAAAGCAGCAGCACAGATTGAAGGTTCAAAATTATTCGCAAAGCAGTTAATGGAAAAATATAATATTCCTACTGCAGAATATAAAGAAATCACGAATAAGTTTGATGCATTACAATATATTGAAACATGCGAATACCCAGTTGTATTAAAGAAAGATGGTTTAGCAGCAGGCAAGGGTGTTATTATTGCAGAAAATTACGAGGAAGCGGTTGAAGCGGTTCATTTATTGTACTCACAAGAGTTAGGTACAGTGGTCTTTGAACAATTCCTAGAAGGCGAAGAATTTTCATTAATGACGTTTGTAAACGGCGATTATGTCGTGCCATTCGATTGTATTGCACAAGACCATAAACGCGCATTTGATGAAGATAAAGGGCCAAATACTGGTGGAATGGGCGCGTATTGCCCAGTACCACATATCGATCAGAAGATACTTGAACGTACAAATCAAGAGATTGCTCAACCTATCGCACAAGCAATGTATAAAGAAGGGTACATATTCTTCGGTGTACTTTATATTGGCGTGATTTTAACAAATGAAGGCCCAAAAGTAATCGAATTTAATGCAAGGTTTGGTGATCCAGAAGCGCAAGTATTGCTAACCCGAATGGAAAGCGATTTAATGCAACATATTTTAGATTTAGAAGCTAAAAGAGAAATTACATTTAAATGGAAAGATGCGTCTATCGTAGGTGTAATGCTTGCTTCAAAGGGCTACCCAGGTAAATACGAAAAAGGTAAAATAGTGTCTGGATTTAATTTAGATGGAAATTATTTTGTTAGTGGTCTAAAAAAAGATAAAGATAACTTCGTTACAAGTGGTGGCCGTGTTATATTAGCACTCGGAGAGGGCCATGATATCGTTAGTGCGAAAGCAAATGCATATAAGGCTGTAGAAAAAATAAAAAGTGAAGCGTTATTTTATCGCAAAGACATTAGTAATAAAGCAATTAAATAAGCAGATGTTATCACATTAAAATAGACGTATACTGAAATCTAAATTAACTTCAAGGTTTAGTATAAGCACATTTTTACACCAGTTATCTATTGATAATATCGCAGTATATTCAAGTCTATTTATCGACTAGAGCGCTTTGATATCTTTATTAAATTAGAGTATAAGCTAGGCTACTGATTTCCTATATTCTAAAGGAGATGAGTAGTCTCGTTTTGATTTTATTAAAACGTTAAATGTTGTTTTACAATGGCTATGATTGGACAATTTATTTTAAAATGAATACATATAATATATAAAGGGCTGAATAGCAATTTATTAAAAATGTATTATTTAACCCAAGTAGTTAGATTGAAAAAAGCTAAGACAAAGTGGTTTAAGTTTTGTCTTAGCTTTAAAAATTGGATAATAACGAATTTTGGATCTAGTAAAGGTAATGGTTAATAAATATTTGTTATTCTGACATCATTTATACCTGTAATAGGTAATTGTTGTGCTAAAAAATAAGTAACAATTAAAATAATGATGACAATTATAATTAATAGAATATCTTTATACGAGAAAGGCGCGTAATAATAATACGTACGTGGTCCATCTTTAAACCCTTTTTTTTCCATTGCTACAGCTAATTGATGTGCTTTTCTAATATTTTGGCTTAAAAGTGGGATAATAAGATGTTTCATTCGATTTAAAAAATTATAATTTTGTTTAGATATGATTTGATATCTCATTTTTAGGGATTTTCTAAGTTGTACGAGAGAACTAATCATTAATGGCACCATTCGAATAGCAGCCATAAAAGCATACGCAACTTTTGGTTTAACTTTTAAATGTTGCATGAGACTATAAAAAACCATAACAATTTCTGATGTAAATGCTATTAAAATACCAAAGAATGATATGGTTGTTGTACGTAATGCTAAATGAAGCCCTCTAACTAAACTTTCTACACTAATCTGAATAAATCCGAATTTAAATAGAATGTGGGTGCCGTCGCCATAAAAAATCATAAATAGTGCTGAAATTAAACTAAAGATAATCGTAAATAAAATAAACGCTAATGTAATTTTGAATTTTATACCATTGAAAAGTAATAAAAATATAAACATTAATAAACAAATGTAAACCATATAATCAAATTGATGTACAAAAATAATATAAAAAAACAAAATAATGGCTAATGTTAATTTAGTAATGATATTCACGTCATCTATGAAGGAATAATGGTTTTTCCACATTTCAAACATGTTTATCACCTTCGATTTCAAGTATTCGCTTATTTTCCACATATAATCTTCGTGAAGGGTAGCGTGAAATAATTTCTGAATCGTGTGTCACCATTATAATAGATTGGCCATTTTTCACACGTTGTTGGAATAATTTGATTAGGTTAAAGGTATTGTGACTATCCAAACCAAAAGTAGGCTCATCCAATAAAATAAAATCGGATGAAGAACTTAAAGCAATTGCTACGCTTAGCCTTCTTTTTTGGCCAATAGATAATTCATAAGGATGTTGCGTTTTAACAGCTTCTAAATTTAACAAACGGAGCAGTGTGTTGGTTTTTTCGTCAGCCTCTGCTTTTGAACGATAATTTGATTTGTTTTGAATTAAAATTTCTTGAAAAACTGAATGTGTAATAAATTGTTGCTCTGGATTTTGATATACTAAGTACATATTTTTGGAAGCGTCTTTAATTTTAGTGAGCTTTTTGTGATTGAAAAACATATTACCATCATATTTAATTAGTTGCATCATTGATTCTAATAGTGATGTTTTACCTGTACCATTTGGACCAGTGATGGTAATCCATTCTCCTTGCGTAATCTCAAGCTTAGGAATATTGATAAGTGATTGTTTTCTTCTTTTAATGATGCCTTTTTCAAAAGTGAATATCTTATTATTTGTTTCTGGGTTGTGATCGAGCTCGATTGGTTTGGGTGCTCTATCCCATGCCTTAGGATGCCATACGCCATACTCAGATAATAGATGTTCGTAGTTGTTAAGTATTTCAGCTGGCATCGCGTCAGCTACGATGTCTCCATCATAATTTAATAATATGACACGATCTATGTGTTGCCATATATGTTCTACTTTATGTTCTACTATGATAACTGTTTGGTTTTGCCACAACGATTTAATTTTATCCCATAACTCAACAGTTGCTTCTACATCTAACATTGCAGTAGGCTCATCTAAAAAGAGTGTATCTGCTTGTTGAAGTAATGTTTCTGCAATAGCTAACTTTTGTTTCATGCCACCACTTAAATTGTTGATATATTGATTTTTGTTGACACTCAGACCAACAGAGTCAAGTGCTGATTCGATCAGCGCATCCATTTCTTGACGAGGTGTTTGCAAGTTTTCTAGAACAAAAGCGAGTTCTTCATATACTTTTGGCATACAAAACTGACTATCAGGGTCTTGAAAAATAACTCCGCAATTACTATCAATTTCTAATTTATCGTATTTCATGGGTAAGTCGATTAGATTCGGCACAATACCACTTAAAACATTAAGTAGGGTGCTTTTGCCTGAACCAGATGGACCAAGTATAAGTAGCTTTTCTTTATCTTGTATATTTAGTGAAAAATGGTCGAATATTTTCTTAATCCCATTTGGGTATTTTAATCGTAGATTTTCAATTCCTATCAACTTTCATGCTCCTTATAAATTGTCATAATCTTTTTGGGTTGCAGGTCTAAATAATTTAGTTACACCGGTTTGATCTAATATTTTTACGATATAATAAGATAATAATCCAGCAACTACAATACCACTAATTAAACGAAAGGCGATATATAGTGTTAAATTCCACCCAACAATTTCTCCTAAATATCCATATGCAAAATCAAGTGGAAGTGTAGAGATAGAGGCTAAAAGGCCTGCTAATATTGCTACCATAGCAGAACGTGATTTATATCTAAAAATAGCGAAAATAACTTCACATGCTAATCCTTGAAGCAACGCATATACCATTGTGGGAATATCAAATCTACCCATAACAATCGTCTCTCCAGCGCCTGCAGCAAATTCAGCTAATAAAGCAATCCCAGCTTTCAGTATAATTAAATAAGCCACAATAGCTGCCATAAACCAGGCGCCATATGTGAGCTCTTCAAGATGAAGACCTGAAACCTGCACAGCTTTATAAACTAAAGTCCATATATTATAAATAAGCGCAAAGACAACTGCTATAAGTACAGTTACTAAAATTTCTGATAGCTTTAAACCTTTTGACATAAATTCTCCTCCAAAAAAAACGCACAACCTTCTAGAAGTTGCGCGCTAAACATAGGCATATGGATACAAAAAATATTGTATCGCAATACACTTTCCTACGCTAGCTTAATCTAGATCAGGTTCAAAGGGTTTGAGGGTATACCTCATCTCAGTCACTAAACACCCCTAGTGCGAATATTAATTTTAAATTTAACTATAATGTATGATTTTTCACCACTTATGTCAAGACGTATCGAGAATAAACTAAAGATTCACGAATGTTAAAGTCATTAGGTGCAAAATAGACGTTGCGATTTCGAAAATATTGCATTATCCTAAACCGGATAGAACTCATATTGTTTATAAAAAGCATTATATCATATAAGGCTCATCATAAAGAAGAAAACAGAAACCAGATTTTCAAAAATGATTTCATTGTTCAACTCTGGTAAAGATGACTAGAAAATATACAAGAACGATAAGGGTAAAACCATCGTGTGAGTGTATGCTCATCTTCACGTCTAAGCATCACTAACTCAACAGAATTAAGAAGCGAAACTTTATACTTTAGTTTTAATTATCTACTGATACACACTAATTATATATGTATAAATATGTTTCTTATTTCTTTACAAAAGTTAATAGAAGTAGTTGAGCCATAGGTAAACAAAATACATAAAAAACTAGGTTGCTAATCCTCATCGTAGAAAGAAGTCAACAACCTAGCCATATATAGTGTCTCAATAGAAGTTTATATTGAAAGTCCAACATTTAGTAACGATATAACCTCTGTATCTTTGAATCAACACATTTTTTAAAGCGTTATACCGAATTTTAATCTAAACTGTCCTGAACGTTTTTCTTTGTTTCTTCAGTATTATTTTCAGCAGTTTCTTTTTTATCTTTTAATTTATCTTCAGCTTCTTTTGCTTTTTCAGCTGCTTTTTTATTTGCTTCTTCTTTACTCATAATTTAACACTCCTTCACAGTAAACATGACTTACAGTTATTATTTACCACATGAAATGAAACGTAAACAATAAGTATAGATGAAACTTTAATTCTTTGGTTGTAAAATATTTGTTTAGTAATTTAAATTTAGTGGAAAGTTGACTATACCACTTTTTTCTATCATACTATAGACTTATTTATGGATTTATTAAAGACAAGAACAAAATGTTAATATATAATAACTTTGAGGTGAATGGTATGTCTTTTTTTAAGAAACACGCTGAGATATTATATAGTTATATAATAGGCATCGTTTCGCTTTTCACAGGTCTCATCATTTTAATAAATTTACCCATGGTCCATGATTTAAAGGATAAGGGTAAAATAGAATTACATATTCATAATGTTTGGGATTTTATAAATGCATTTTTTGCAGAAATCATAAGAGTTATGAGTAATTATATAGGGAATTTTCCTGTTATAAGTGCGATATTAATTATTTTATTTGGTGTTGCAGTTATATTAATTGGGTTTGCCCTTTTAAGAACAACGAAATATGATTATGATGTTTCAATCTTCTTTTTAGTTATAGGTATTCTTTTCTTTATTATAACGTTAATTCTAATGACACAAGTTTATAGCTTTTTTGCTATCATTTTTATCATCCCGTTTGTTATTCACATTGGGTATATCGTGTATAAAGATGAATTAAATCCAAAACACAGAAAATATCACTATTTACTTATTATTTTCAGTTACGGCATGAGTTATTTAATTACACAAATTGTGTTATATGGAAGAATTGACAGTGATGAAATTATTCCAATAGATATATTAAGTGTAAACACATTCTTTATATTAATGTGGTTACTAGGGCAAATGTCAATTTGGAACTTCTTATTTTTAAGAAGATCATTACCGTTGACAAAACAAGAATTAGGTGAAGAAGAACCTGAATTATCTAGAGCGAGCAAAGATACAGTTACAAACCAAACAAAAGAACATTTGAAAAATTTACAAGATAAGACAACTGAGTTCACACGCAAAACCCGTAGAAGTGTCGATATTCAAAAATTAAGAGATAAAAAAGATAAATTTATCGAAAAATGGAAGAATATTATTGATATTCAAGAAGATGATATTCCAAATTGGATGAAAATACCAAAATGGGTTAAATCGGCGTATGTAGAAATATTTTGTGGTGTTGTATTATTGTTCTTTACAATTATAGAATTTAATAATAGAAACGCATTATTTGTATCAGGTAATTGGGAAATTTCTCAAACACAGTATGTAATCGAATGGATTACTTTATTATTGTTGATGTTTATTATCATTGCCTATATATTAACTACTATAACGAACTTCTTGAGAAATAAATTCTATTATCTACAGTTATTTATGATAAGTCTATTATTTTTCAAATTAGTAACAGAATTTATGAATATTATGGTTCATGGTCTATTACTATCAATTTTCATTACACCAATATTATTAATTATGTTAATTGCAGTAACAGTATCATTTATTATTAAATTACGTGAACCTTCAAGAGATTAACAAACAAAATATAACTTTAAATAGGGAACCTGAGATATTAATCAATATCTCAGGTTCTTCTACGGTATGCATAGTGAAGAATTGAATTAAAATTGTGATTATAACAAGTCATCTATGCAAGCATCCTGAATCCTGCGTGCCTTTTCAGCCATCTTTACAAGTCTGAAGCAAAGGAATTTCTAGAGAAATAGAGTGAAAACGCGATTAACGCGATTTTTTGTCTTACTTTTATTATTTTTAAATAACTAATGAGGTAAGTTTACATGTAATACATTATATTAAGCATTGCATATAGTTAATATTTATTTAAATATAAATGATGTTACTATAATTATTGAGATGATAGAATAAGAAAGCATTAATTACAAAACATTAGAAAGGCTGACATATATTTATGAAAACTGCCACATTAAATAAAGGTAAAGAAATGAAATATTTAAATGGTTACCCGCTGATTGATGATGAGGATGTTTTTGCTCATGATCATTTAAAAGAAGGAGATTTGTTCTTATTAGTAAATGATAAACACCAATTTATTGCAACTGCATATGTAGGAAGACAGCATAAAGGGCTTGGCTGGGTATTAAGTTATGATAAAGACGAAGAAATTAATATCCGCTTTTTTGAAAGTCTTTTTGAGACAGCTAAAGAGGAAAGGTCATATTTTTATAATATCGAAGGAACTAACGCTTTTAGAGTTTTTAATGGTGAAGGTGACGGCGTTGGAGGGCTAACTATAGATAATTATAACGGCCACTTTTTAATTCAGTGGTATTCTAAGGGCATTTATAAGTATCGCTACCAAATTTTAAATGCATTAAAGAATGTTTTTAAATATACTTCACTTTTTGAAAAAATGCGTTTTAAAGACGCTCATATAGAGGGCGGTTTTGTTGATGGAGAAGTACCTGAATTTCCAATTGTAATCGAAGAGAACCATACTTTTTATAACGTAGATTTAAACGATGGACCTATGACAGGTATATTCTTAGATCAAAAAGAAGTACGAAAGAAATTAAGAGATCAATTTGCAGATAATAGATACTTACTCAATATGTTTAGTTATACAGGTGCTTTTTCAGTTGTTTCAGCAGAAAAAGCAAAAGTGACTACTAGTGTAGATTTAGCTAACCGTTCTCGATCTTTAACAGAAGAAAATTTTGGATTGAATGCAATTGATCCAAAAACACAGTACATTTTTGTTATGGACACATTTGATTACTTTAACTACGCACGACGTCATGATTTAATTTATGACACGATTGTTATTGATCCACCTAGCTTTGCTAGAAATAAAAAGAAAACTTTTTCAGTGTTAAAAGATTACGATAAATTAATATTAGGCGCCTTAGAAATACTTTCGCCAGGCGGGACGCTATTATTATGTACGAATAACAGCACATTTTCATTAAAAGCCTTTAAAAAAGTTATTAAAGATACTTTAAACCGTGCAGAAGTTGATTTTGAATTTTTAGAAGTAATGGGCTTACCAAAAGATTTTAAAACACATCCTCACTACAAACCATCAAAATATTTAAAAGCTATTTTTGTAAATGTACAATAGATCACTAAAAATAGGGTAATGTTTTTAATATACTAGCATTTACAAGGAGTGAATATCATGAGTATTAAAAATAAAATTACAAATAGTGTGACCCAAAAAGTTGGAAATAAAGTGTTAAACATTGAAGATGTGAAAAATAAAAATAATTTACCCACTACACATATTGAACTTGAAGAGCGCCGCGAACGCGCTCAAGCAATTGTTAGAAAAAAATCAGTATTATCATCGAGTGTTAGTGTTGTACCCATACCAGGTTTGAATTTCGGTGTAGATATTAAGCTGATGAGAGATATAATTGAAGACGTTAATAAAATCTATGGTTTAGATCATAAACAAGTTAATTCAATGAGAGAAGATGTAAAAGAGCGCATTTTTGCATCGGCAGCCATTCAAGGCAGCCAATTCATTGGTAGAAAAGTATCTAATGCAATCTTAAAGGTTGTTATAAAAGATGTTGCAAAGCGTATGGCTGCTAAACAAACGAAATGGTTTCCACTTGTTGGACAGGCTATTTCTGCCTCTATTAGTTATTATTTTATGAAAAAAATAGGGGACGATCATATTGAGAAATGTGAAAAAGTTGCTAAATCTTTAATGTGATAGTGTAGCGTTTTCAAAAAAGAGACAATATTCACGGATTATTGTCATGTCATGGGTGCAACGAATTGAATTTATATATATAATTTGGTAATGTTATTATATAAAACTATGCTAGGTTTTATAATAAACTAACGATTCTAACTATACGAAGGAGACATTATATTATGGAACAAAAATCATATGTAATTATTGACGAAACAGGGATTCATGCACGTCCAGCTACAATGCTTGTTCAAACTGCATCAAAATTTGATTCAGATATTCAATTAGAATATAACGGTAAAAAAGTTAACTTGAAATCAATCATGGGTGTTATGAGTTTAGGCGTAGGTAAAGATGCTGAAATCACAATCTATGCTGATGGTAGCGATGAAGCAGACGCAATGGAAGCTATTACAGATATCTTATCTAAAGAAGGATTAACTAAATAATATGTCTAACTACATTAATGGTATTGCTGCATCAGATGGTGTAGCTATTGCTAAAGCATATTTATTAGTTGAACCCGACCTTTCATATAACAGCGAAAAGGTCAAAGATGTCGACGCAGAAATTGCTAAGTTTCAAAAAGCTATTGAAACATCTAAAGTTGAATTAACAAAAATTAGAAATAACGCTGAGGAAAATCTTGGTGCTGATAAAGCAGCTATTTTCGATGCGCATTTATTAGTTTTAGATGATCCTGAGTTAATTCAACCGATTGAAGAAAAAATAAAAAATGAACAAGTTAACGCACCAACTGCACTTTCGGATGTAACTGGACAATTCATTACCATCTTTGAATCGATGGATAATGAATACATGAAAGAACGCGCTGCAGATATTCGTGATGTATCTAAGCGTGTATTAGCGCACATTTTAGGTGTGGAATTGCCCAATCCGAGTATGATTGATGAAAGCGTTGTTATAATTGGAAACGATTTAACACCTTCAGATACGGCTCAATTAAACAAGGCGTTTGTACAAGGCTTTGTTACAAATATTGGTGGAAGAACTTCTCACTCAGCGATTATGAGCCGCTCACTTGAAATTGCTGCAGTAGTAGGTACAAAATCAATTACACAAGAAGTTAAACAAGGTGATATGATTATTGTTGACGGTTTGACTGGCGAGGTAATTATAGACCCTACAGAAGATGAAGTGATTGCATACCAAAATAAACGGGAACGTTTCTTTGAAGATAAAAAAGAACTTCAGAAATTACGTGATGAAGAAACAACAACAGTGGATGGAGAACATGCTGAATTAGCTGCCAACATTGGTACACCAAATGATTTAAAAGGTGTTATTGAGAATGGCGCTGAAGGTGTCGGACTATACCGTACTGAATTCTTATACATGGGCAGAGATGAAATGCCAACTGAAGATGAACAATTTGAAGCTTATAAAAAAGTTCTAGAAACTATGAAAGATAAACGCGTTGTTGTGCGTACTTTAGATATCGGGGGCGATAAAGAGTTACCATATCTAAGCTTACCTGAAGAAATGAATCCGTTCTTAGGTTACCGGGCAATACGTTTGTGCCTAGATCAACCCGAAATATTTAGACCGCAACTACGTGCATTATTACGTGCATCAACTTACGGTAAATTAAGTATTATGTTCCCAATGGTTGCTACGATTAAAGAATTCCGGGATGCTAAAGCATTATTATCAGAAGAAAAAGAAAATTTAACAAATGAAGGTATTGAGGTTTCAGATGATATCGAAGTTGGTATCATGGTAGAAATTCCTTCAACTGCTGCATTGGCAGATGTTTTTGCTAAAGAAGTAGATTTCTTCAGCATTGGAACTAATGATTTAATTCAATATACAATGGCAGCTGACCGTATGTCAGAACGCGTATCATACTTGTACCAACCATACAATCCTGCAATATTACGTTTAGTGCAACAAGTTATTGAAGCTTCTCATAAAGAAGGTAAATGGACTGGTATGTGTGGAGAAATGGCTGGAGACGAAACTGCTATCCCATTATTACTAGGTTTAGGTTTAGATGAATTCTCTATGAGTGCTACATCGATTCTTAAAGCACGTCGTCAAATTAAAGGTTTGAGCAAAAATGAAATGGAAGAACTAGCACAAAGCGCAATTAACTGTGCTACTTCTGAAGAAGTACAAGCATTGGTAAGCGAGTATACTAAATAATAAAAAAAGCGGGAGAGAAACTACGTTTCTTAAAATGTTTTCGTAATCTCGCTCTGGCTAAAATGGTTTGTCTTCATAAATAGATAAATAGCAATTAAGAAGTCATTTTTAAAGGCTATGAGAGACCCAAATGGGTCTCTTTTTTTAGGCTTTTTGTCAAAGAGGATTGAATGGCTTACATGACTAAAGCCCATGCGTAAGTACTATTAAATCAATGAGTTAAGAAACTATGCTTAAAAAGGGAGTTCATGTTCTCATGAGAGTTAGTTATTGCTGATATGCTAATAGAAGTCAAAACAGTATGGGTGTCTTAAACTTTTTTAATTCATAGTAAATAAACATCTTTTGAGTAAAAAAATGTTTATTTATTTGTTTTAGTGTTAGATTGAATATATACATTAAACTAAAATAATGTCATTGGTTAGCAATAAGATTTGCTTTTGCTGGTTCCTGGTTCGATTAATCACATATTGATATAGTGTGTAACGTCAATGGGGCACTTGGCTTTGTTTTGCTTTCAATCAGTTAAAATCCTGATATTATACCTCTATATTTAATGAGTGGTTAATTTTATCCATATCAATTTGATACATTGGTTCATTATTTAATAAAATAAATGGTGTTGCAAATGCATCGTAATCTATCATTTCATTTCGAAATTGTGAATGAGCAATATTTTTCTCTGTGTAAGTAATGCCTTTATCTGATAAATAGTTTTTGATAAAAGTACAAGATGGGCAATCATTCTGTGTGTAAATAATAACATCGTTCATTGATCATCAATCCTTTCGATAATTAAGTTACTTTAATATAAATTACTTTTAATAATAATTCAAGTTATTAAAATTACATGCAATTGGTCATTAATTTGTCACTTAAATTTGAGTTTAACTAATTTTAAATCATAGATATTCTAGTTATAATGAATAGACGTTGTGATTTTTGTCACAAATAATTAAAAAAGGTGATATTATGGATTCAGTTGAATTAGCGCGTTTTCTAACTGCAATGACACTTGCAGTTCATATCATATTTGCAACAATTGGTGTAGGCGTGCCATTAATGTTTGCTATTGCTGAATTTTTGGGGATTAAGAAGAATGATCCTCACTATATAACATTAGCTAAAAGATGGTCTAAAGGTTATACGATTACAGTTGCTGTAGGGGTTGTGACTGGTACAATCATAGGATTACAGTTATCCCTATTATGGCCAACATTTATGCAAATGGGTGGTCATGTAATCGCGTTGCCATTATTTATGGAAACATTTGCATTCTTCTTTGAAGCAATTTTCTTAAGTATTTATTTATATACTTGGGATAGATTTAAAAGTAAATGGACACATTTTTTAATTAGCATACCAGTCATTATTGGAGGTTCTTTCTCCGCATTCTTTATTACTGCAGTCAATTCATTTATGAATACGCCAGCTGGTTTTGAAATGAGTAAGGGAAAAATGATTAATGTTGAACCTTGGGTAGCAATGTTTAATGATTCATTTTTTGTAAGATCATTTCACGTTGTAGCTACTGCATTTATGACAATGGCATTTGTATTAGCTGCGATTGCTGCATTTAAGTTAATGAAAAATAAATTTAAAAAAGACACAGAATATCATAAAAAAGCATTAAAACTAACAATGATTCTTGGAATCGTCTTTACTTTAGGTTCTATGCTAGCCGGTGATTTATCAGCTAAGTTTTTACATCAAGAACAACCAGAGAAGTTAGCTGCATATGAATGGCATTTTGATACAGAATCAAATGCTAATTTAGTGCTTTTTGGAACTTTAGACGAAGAAACTCAAGAAGTTTCCGGTGCAATTAAGTTACCAAGTATACTCAGTTTCTTAGCAGATAATAACGTAAATACTGAAGTTAAAGGATTAAATGATTTTCCAGAAGAATTACATCCGCCAATGATCGTACACTACTACTTTGATTTAATGGTTTCTATGGGTGTCTTCTGTTTAATTATTTCAGCAGCATTTATATTAACGCTATGCTTTAAAAAATTACGGAGATTCACTTATTCCAAACCAATGTTATATGGTGCCTTACTAACTGGGCCAGCAGCTATGCTTGCTATAGAGTTTGGCTGGTTCCTGACAGAACAAGGACGTCAACCATGGATTGTGCGTGGTTATCTAAAAGTAGCTGACGCTGCAACACAAGCAGGCGGCATAACACTCGTGACAGTATTATTTGGTATATTATATCTCATATTGATTGTAACTTCTTCGTATGTATTATTAAGAATGTTTAAGAATAAACCAGCCTATAAAGAGTTTGAAGAACATTCATCAGAAAGAGGTGATGCATAATGGTATTCGCATATATAGGGATCGCAGTTTTATGGATATTCTTATTTTGTTATATTATTGTTGCCTCAATTGATTTTGGTGCTGGTTTCTTTACATTACATGCGAAAATAACAAAGCAAGATAAAAAAATTAATCATTTAATTGCACGTTACCTTAACCCTTTTTGGGAAGTAACTAACGTTTTCTTTGTTTTCTTTTTCGTAGGTATGGTTGGATTTTTTCCAGACTCAGCTAAATATTTCGGTACAGTATTGTTAGTACCTGCTTCAATTGCACTTGTATTATTGTCAATTAGAGGTGGATTCTATGCTTTTGAAAATTATGGGCCAGATACAAAATTACCTTGGTTAGCAATGTATGGTCTAGCTGGGTTATTTATACCGGCTGCTTTAGCTACTACGTTAACAATTTCAGAAGGGGGATATATCACTGGATCAAACAACAATTTAGATTTAAATTGGTTTGAGTTACTCTTAAGTCCATATTCATGGTCAGTAGTATTTTTAGCAATTATATCAGTGCTCTATATTTCGTCTGGATTTTTAACATACTACGCTTCGAAAGCAAATGATAAACCAGCATATAGTTTGTTGAGATATTGGTTCTTATTCTGGGGGCCTCCTATGATAGCCATTTCATTATTTGTCTTTTTATCATTAAGAATACAAAACGAGACCCATTTCTATACGGCAGTATTTGATTATTGGTGGATGTTTGCACTTAGCTTCATTTGTTTTGCAGGTGCCATGTTGCTTACTTTAATGAAAAAATGGCACGGTATCGCATTTATATTAGTTATTTTACAAATGGGCTTTGCGTTCTTTGGATATGGTGTAAGTAAATTACCATATATCTTATATCCTTATATACGTATAGATGAACACGTGGTTAATAGTAGTATGGCAATTGCTTTGATTATTGCATTTATTTTAGGTTTACTTTTACTTATTCCATCGCTAATATTATTATTGAGATTGTTTGTTTTTGATAAAGAATATGTCAAAGGTAAAAAATAAACTCATATATTAAAGTGCTGTAATGATAATTGTTTAAATTATTTAGATTTGATACATTTCAATTATCTTACTGTTTGGAGGACGCATATGGACAAAGAATATGTGGTTATAGGTTTAGGCCGTTTTGGCGGCAGTATTGTCAGAGAATTGAATGCTTTAGATATGGATGTTATGGCAATTGATATGAATGAAGCACGCGTGAATGAATATAGTGATATTGCTACACACGCTGTAATTGCTGACACAACAGATGAAGCAGTAATGAAAAGTTTAGGTATTAGAAATTTTGACCATGTTATTGTAGCTATTGGTGAAAATATCCAGTCAAGCACGTTAACCACTTTAATTTTAAAAGAATTAGGTGTTAAAAAAGTAACTGCTAAAGCTCAAAATGATTATCATGCTAAAATTTTAAATAAAATAGGTGCAGATACAGTCGTTCATCCAGAAAGAGATATGGGAAGAAGAATTGCGCATAATGTAGCAAGTGCGAGCGTTTTAGATTATTTAGAGTTAGCAGATGAACATTCTATTGTTGAAATTAAAGTCAGTGAAAAAATGGCAGGTCAAACGATTATTGAATTAGATATTCGAGCACAATATGGGATAAGTATCATAGCTGTGAAAAGAGGAAGAGAAATTATTGTTTCACCAGATCCCCATATCAATATTGAAATTGGCGATATTTTAATTATGATTGGCCATGATAATGATTTAAATCGTTTTGAGAAGAAGGTCGTTAGATAATAAATGCACCTAAGTATATTAAAGGTTGAGACTTAAATACGTCTCAGCCTATTTTCATAACATTATAGTAAACAAAATAAAAGCACACGGTTAAGTTATACTTAACCGTGTGCTTTTATTTTAATTTGACTCAGTTGATTGATTGGCTTTGTTATCATCTTTTTTTGATTTTGATTTCTGATTTGGCTTTTTATTATCTTTGTTGTTCGGTTTAGGATTTGTATGTTTATTTTGAGGTTTCGTGTTGTTCTTTTTTGATTTATCCTTTTTATTGTTAGGTTTATTTTGTGTTTTTTTAGTTGAAGAGGGTGAATTACCTTCGTTTACCTTCATGATTACGGGTAGAATCATAGGTTTACGAGCCGTTTTTTCAAATAAATACGGTTGTAATGTCTCTATAATAGATGACTTAATTTGATGCCACTGAATTTCTGGATTTTGGTTTAATTTAGTAATGACATCTGTTTTTATTTTTCGTTGCGCATCATAAATTAATTGTCCAGATTCGCGCATATAAACAAAACCACGAGAGATAATATCCGGACCAGATAAAAGTTTATTTGTCTTAAAGTCTATGCTAACAACTACGATGACTAAACCTTCTTCAGACAATAATTTACGATCGCGGATAACCACATTTCCGATATCTCCAATACCACTACCATCTACTAAGACATTTCCAGAAGGGATTCTTCCAGCTTTCCTAGCAGAGTTGTGCGTTAAAGCTAATACATCTCCAATATCAAAGATAAACACATTGTCTGGGTCAACGCCACATTCTATACCTGATTGACCATGCGCTTTTAACATACGGTACTCACCATGAATGGGAAGGAAGAATTTTGGACGTAATAAACGTAACATAAGTTGTTGATCGCCTTTAGATCCGTGACCAGATGTGTGAATGTTTGATACCTTATTATGAATAACTTCAGCACCAGCACGATACAATGCGTTTATCGTGCGGTTGATACTTTTGGTATTACCTGGAATAGGTGAAGAACTAAACACCACTGTATCTTCAGGAATAATTTTAATTTGCTTATGTGTTCCATTAGCAATTCTTGATAACGCAGCCATTGGTTCACCTTGTGAACCTGTACATAGAATGAGTAGCTCGTGTTTAGGTACACTATTAATTTTATTAGGTTCGATAAATGTTTCAGGTGGCGCTTTGATATAGCCTAACTCCATACCAATTTTGATATTATTTTCCATTGAACGCCCAAATGTCACAATTTTACGATTGTATTTAATTGCAGCTTCGACGGCTTGTTGAACACGATAAATATTTGACGCAAAAGTAGCAAATATGATTCTACCACTACAATTACGGAATATTTTTTCAACGTTCTGACCAACTTCACGTTCACTTAATGTGAAATCTGGAACGAGTGAATTTGTGGAATCTGAAAGTAAGCAAAGCACACCTTCTTCTCCAAGTTTTGCCATTTTCGCCATATTAGCAGGCTCTCCAACGGGAGTAAAATCAAATTTGAAGTCACCAGTATGAACGATATTACCTTCTGGTGTGTTAACAATCACACCATACGATTCCGGGATACTATGCGTTGTTAGATAGAAAGAAACTTCAAAATGTTTAGATTTAATAACACTGCTCTCTTCAATTTCAATAAGTTCAGTGGTTCTTAACAAATGATGTTCTTCCAGTTTATTTCTAATTAAGCCTAAAGCTAATGGTCCACCATATATAGGTACATTAATTTGTTTTAATAGGTAGGGCACACCACCTATATGGTCTTCGTGGCCATGAGTGATAAACAGTCCGACAATTTTATCTTGGTTTTGTTCTAAATAAGTAATATCAGGGATAACATAATCAATACCTAATAAGTTATCATCAGGGAATTTAATACCTGCATCAATGATTACGATTTCATCCTGATACTCTACAGCGTAAGTGTTTTTACCTATTTCACCCAAGCCACCGAGAGCATAAACCGCAACTTCATTTTTGTGAATTTGTTTCATTATTCTGCTTGCTCCACATTAAAGTGATCTGATTGTTTTTCGTATTCTAAATGTGCGCCCTCAAGTTTAGTGATAAACTCGATATTGTAATTACGATCTTTCAAATATCTTCTTACTTGTTCTTCTGATTGTGCTTCAACATAAATCGTTTGTGTGTGTTCTCTTACAACTACTTCATCTTTGTTATGTTGAAAAAATACTTTATATACTGCCATTATATCTATTTCCTCCTAAGTTTTTGTTTAAATTATTTATATAAACCCTGGATTGTATATTTTTTGTGAGTTTCTTAATATTAAATAAAAATAAAGTCACTCAAAACAGTGAATTGAAACTACGTTCATATATATAAAGAGAACATACGAGCATACGCCCAGTATGTTTCTAGGGTCATTTTAAATTCGTTCGATTAGAAAAATACAAATTTCACTATTTTGTATGTTTTCAGTTATTTCTCATTTTACATGATGTAGTCGAATAAATAAAGCAGTTTTATTTTAAGGGTACTTATTATATTACATAAAGTAATTAAGTTAATACGAAGTCCAAGAAAGTCGTTTTAATTAGATGTATTTAAATTTAAAAGCTATCTATCATAAAGCTTGAGTCAATGGTGAAAATTAATTATGATGAAAGGGTGATACATAATTGCAAAGTGTTTAATATAGAAAGAAACATAGATATTAGGTGAAGGTGATTGCTATGGACAAAGTAAAACGTATTTTAGAAGATATCAAGAATGAGAAACAACGAACTGACAAAGTATTTCAAGATATTACATTTGAAGTGCGTGCAGAACAAGTTATTATGTTTTTTAATTATAATGAAATTATCGATACAGTAAATGAAGACCAAAATTATCTAAAACATAACCATGACCCTGAATTCATTGATATTCAAGAACTGAATACATTGAAAAAAGAATTAACAGCATTAAATATTTCATTTCATGAGAGAAGAGACGACTTTATGTAAAAAAACTGTTAGTAAGCATGTGGATTAACACATTTACTAACAGTTCTTTTTTATACTTCTACTGCATCTTCATGTGGTTGCAGCGGATGATTGGGGTCAATATGATCATAAAACATGATACCATTAATATGGTCAATTTCGTGTTGTACGACAACAGCTGGATAGCCTTTTAAACGTAATTTTATATCATTGCCGTCTATATCTTTAGCTTTAACTGTGATTCTAAATTTACGATGAACGAGCCCGGGGATGTTTTCATCTACACTTAAGCAACCTTCTCCAGTTGGTAAGTATGCTTCTTGAATACTGTGGCTCATGATTTTAGGGTTTACTAACATTAAGTCATAACTTTTACCTTCTCCGTCATCAGGTAAATACACAGCAATCATTTTTTTAGATACATTAATTTGTGGTGCTGCTAACCCGACGCCAGAACGTAAACCATATTTATTAGCTGTTTCTTCATCTTGACTATTGATTAGAAATTCTCTCATAGATTTTAAGGTTTCTTTATCTTCATTTGATAAAGGAACTTCGACTTCTTTAGCTTTTTCACGAAGTGTAGGGTGACCATCGCGAATAATATCTTTCATTGTTAACATTTGTTCATACACCTTCCTTAATATAAAATATACCAAAGATTACTAGTTGAAATACAGTGATAAATTTGATTTATTAAAATTCATTATATAATATAACACACGGAAAAGGAGGATTACTCAAAAATGAAATTAAAACTCGGTATAGGTGCATTACTTGCTTCAACAGTACTTGTAGCTGGATGTACAACTGATAAAGACGAAATAAAAGATTACAACGAAAAAATACAACAAGCTTTTGATAAAGAAAAACCAGTTTCTTCTGTAGGAAAAAAACTTAACGATCTTGAACAAGAAAAACAAAAATTAGTTGAAGAAATAAATGGAAAAGATCAACAAGAGGCGAAAGAAACTTCTCAAAAAATTGTAGGTAACGTTAAAGATAGACAAGAAGCATTTGAAAAAGAAGAACAAGCTTTAGATAATTCAGAAAAAGAATTTAAAAAGGCACAAAAGCATTTAGATAATATCAGTGATAAAGATAAGAAAAAAGAAGTGAAAGAATTAAATGATGCATTAAAGGATAAATATAAAGCACACGACGATTATGCTAAGTCATATAAAAACATTATGAGCAAAGAAAAAGATTTATTTGAATATGGGGCTGGAGACCAAGCAAATCAAGAAGAAATGAATCAAAAAACGGAAGCAGTATCCAAATCATATAAAGATATGGATAAATCATTTAATAAATACAAAGACGCAATGGAAAAAGTAAATAAAGAAAAACAGGACGTAGATAATTTAAATTAAATCTATAGTGCTATAAATTTGAAATTTTGCTTATTTAACTATAGCATAATAAATGAGGGCGCTTACATTTTTAAGGGATATTACAACCCATATTTTAAAAATACAGGTAGTACAGCATGACGAAAATTAGTAGTACAGATTAAAAACTGTACCGGTTTATAGTACTACAGAACTTTTCTTATTTGTTTAACAGCGGAATAGTTTTGTGGTACAATATGAAAGGATAAAATGAATTTCTATTATACGGGAAAGGTATGGTGAATTGAATGGCTCCGAAATTGAAAGCCCAATTCGATGCAGAGAAAGTATTGAAAGATACTGAATCTCAATTTGAAATGATCCAAATTTTGGATGAAGACGGTAATGTCGTTAATAAAGATCTAGTACCAGATTTATCAGACGAGCAATTAGTAGAATTAATGGAAAGAATGGTTTGGACACGTATCCTTGACCAACGTTCTATTTCACTAAATAGACAAGGTAGATTAGGTTTCTATGCTCCTACAGCTGGACAAGAAGCTTCTCAATTAGCTTCTCAATATGCTTTAGAACAAGAAGACTTTATCTTACCAGGTTATCGTGATGTACCACAATTAATTTGGCAAGGTTTACCATTAACTGAAGCGTTCCTATTCTCTAGAGGTCACTTTAAAGGGAATAGAATGCCTGAAGGTGTTAATGCATTAAGCCCACAAATTATTATCGGTGCTCAATATGTACAAACGGCTGGTGTTGCACTAGGACTTAAAAAACGCGGCAAGCAAGCTGTAGCAATCACATACACTGGTGATGGTGGTTCGTCACAAGGTGATTTCTATGAAGGTATCAACTTTGCTTCTGCTTACAAAGCGCCTGCAATCTTTGTAATCCAAAACAATAACTATGCGATTTCTACACCACGTAGTAAACAAACAGCTGCTGAAACTTTAGCACAAAAAGCGATTTCAGTTGGTATTCCAGGACTCCAAGTGGACGGTATGGATGCATTAGCAGTGTATCAAGCAACTAAAGAAGCGCGTGACCGTGCTGTGAACGGTGAGGGACCAACGCTAATTGAAACAATCACTTATCGTTATGGCCCGCATACAATGGCTGGTGACGACCCAACGAAATATAGAACTTCAGATGAAGATTCTGAATGGGAGAAAAAAGATCCATTAGTTCGTTTCAGAAAATATCTTGAAGGTAAAGGTCTATGGACTGAAGAGAAAGAAAACGAAGTAATCGATCGTGCGAAAGCTGAAATTAAAACTGCTATTAAAGAAGCGGACAATACAGAAAAACAAAAAGTTACAGACTTGATGGAAAATATGTATGAAGCAATGCCTCAACATTTAGCAGAACAATATGAAATCTATAAAGAGAAGGAGTCGAAGTAACCGATGGCACAAATGACAATGGTTCAAGCGATTAATAACGCGCTTAAAACCGAATTACAAAATGATGAAAATGTCTTACTTTTCGGTGAAGACGTCGGCGTTAACGGTGGTGTATTCCGTGTAACTGAAGGATTACAAAAAGAATTCGGTGAAGACCGTGTGTTTGATACACCGTTAGCAGAATCTGGAATCGGTGGTTTAGCTTTAGGTTTAACTACACAAGGCTATCGTCCAGTTATGGAAATCCAATTCTTAGGATTCGTATTTGAAGCATTTGACTCTGTTGCAGGTCAAATCGCACGTACACGTTTCCGTTCTGGTAACTCAAAACAAGCACCAGTAACAATTCGTGCGCCATTTGGTGGCGGCGTGCATACACCAGAATTACACGCAGATAATTTAGAAGGTATTTTAGCTCAATCACCAGGTTTAAATGTAGTTATTCCATCTAACCCTTATGACGCTAAAGGTTTATTAATTTCTGCAATTAGAAGTAACGATCCAGTTGTATATTTAGAACATATGAAATTATATCGTTCATTCCGTGAAGAAGTCCCAGAGGAAGAATATACAGTTGAAATCGGCAAAGCTAACGTTAAACAAGAAGGTAATGATCTTACTTTAATCGCTTATGGTGCAATGGTACAAGAATCATTAAAAGCTGCAGAAGAATTAGAAAAAGAAGGCTATTCAGTAGAAGTTATCGATTTACGTACGGTGCAACCTATTGATATAGAAACGCTTGTTGCTTCAGTTGAGAAAACTGGTCGCGCAGTTGTTGTTCAAGAAGCGCAACGTCAAGCTGGTGTTGGTGCAACAGTTGCTTCAGAATTAGCTGAACGTGCTATTCTTTCATTAGAGGCACCAATTGCGCGTGTAGCAGCTGCTGATACGGTTTATCCGTTTACTCAAGCTGAAAACGTTTGGTTACCAAACAAAAATGATATCATTGAAAAAGCAAAAGCAACATTAGAATTCTAATTTATAAATAAAAAAGTTTGGGATATCTGTCACAATGTTATCCCAACTTCATTTGTTTTTATTAAAAGAAAGCATGAGATAGTGAATAATAAATTCAACTCTCATTTTATCATTTGTGACTAAATATGAACTTTTTAGGAGGATAATAACGTGGCATTTGAATTTAAACTACCCGATATTGGTGAAGGTATCCACGAAGGTGAAATTGTAAAATGGTTTGTTAAAGCTGGAGATAACATCGAAGAAGATGATGTTTTAGCTGAAGTACAAAATGACAAATCAGTAGTAGAAATCCCATCACCTGTTTCAGGAACAATTGAAGAAGTACTAGTAGATGAAGGTACTGTAGCAGTTGTGGGTGACACAATCGTTAAAATCGACGCGCCTGATGCAGAAGATATGGAATTTAAAGGTAGCGACAGTGATGAATCTGCAAGCGAATCAGAATCTGAAAAAGAAGAAAAAACTGAAGCACCTGCTCAATCATCAAATGATGAAGATGTAGATGAAAATAAACGCGTTAAAGCAATGCCTTCAGTACGTAAATATGCACGTGAAAATGGTGTTAATATTAAAGCAGTTGTAGCTTCTGGTAAAAATGGTCGCACAACTAAAGAAGACATTGATGCGTACTTAAATGGAGAGACAAGTACAGCTTCAGCTGAAAGTACATCAGAAGCTACTGAAGAAACTACAGCTAGTTCTGCACAATCAGCACCAGTTGCTACTGAAGGAGAATTCCCAGAAACAACTGAAAAAATTCCTGCAATGCGTAAAGCAATTGCTAAAGCAATGGTTAATTCTAAACACACTGCGCCTCACGTGACTTTAATGGATGAAATCGATGTTCAAGAATTATGGGATCACCGTAAAAAATTCAAAGAAGTTGCGGCTGAGCAAGGTACTAAATTAACTTTCTTACCATATGTAGTGAAAGCACTTGTTTCTGCACTTAAAAAATACCCAGCACTTAACACAGAATTCAATGAAGAAGCTGGCGAAATTGTACAAAAACATTATTGGAATATCGGTATTGCAGCTGATACTGACAGAGGCTTATTAGTACCTGTTGTTAAACATGCTGACCGTAAATCTATGTTCCAAATTTCAGATGAAATTAATGAATTAGCTGTGAAAGCACGTGATGGTAAATTGACTTCAGATGAAATGAAAGATGCGACTTGTACAATTAGTAATATTGGTTCAGCTGGTGGTCAATGGTTCACTCCTGTTATAAATCACCCAGAAGTTGCTATCTTAGGTATTGGTCGTATTGCCCAAAAACCTATTGTTAAAGACGGAGAAATTATAGCTGCTCCAGTATTATCATTATCATTAAGCTTTGACCATAGACAAATTGATGGTGCGACTGGACAAAATGCTATGAACCATATCAAACGTTTATTAAATAATCCAGAATTATTATTAATGGAGGGGTAAAACATGGTAGTTGGAGATTTCCCAATTGAAACAGATACTATTGTAATCGGAGCCGGACCTGGAGGATATGTTGCAGCAATTCGCGCAGCTCAATTAGGTCAGAAAGTAACAATCGTTGAAAAAGGCGAATTAGGTGGCGTATGTCTTAACGTTGGTTGTATCCCATCAAAAGCATTATTACATGCATCTCACCGTTATAATGAAACTCAAAACTCTGAAGATTTAGGTGTTATTGCTGAAAGTGTTTCACTTAAATTTGATAAAGTTCAAGAATTCAAGCAATCAGTTGTTAAAAAATTAACTGGTGGTGTTGAAGGACTATTAAAAGGTAATAAAGTAGAAATCGTTAAAGGTGAAGCTTATTTTGTAGATAATAACAGCTTACGCGTTATGGACGAAAAAAGTGCTCAAACTTATAACTTTAAAAACGCGATTATTGCAACTGGTTCTAGACCAATTGAAATCCCTAACTTCAAATTCGGTAACCGCGTAATCGATTCAACTGGCGCTTTAAATTTACAAGAAGTTCCTGGTAAATTAGTTGTCGTTGGTGGCGGTTATATTGGTTCTGAATTAGGTACTGCTTTTGCTAACTTTGGTTCAGAAGTTACGATTTTAGAAGGTGCAAAAGACATACTAGGTGGCTTTGAAAAACAAATGACGCAACCTGTTAAAAAAGGTATGAAAGAAAAAGGCGTTGAAATTGTAACTGAAGCGATGGCAAAATCTGCTGAAGAAACTGACGATGGCGTTAAAGTAACATATGAAGTTAAAGGCGAAGAACAAACAATCGATGCAGACTATGTACTGGTAACTGTTGGTCGTCGTCCAAACACTGATGAGTTAGGTTTAGAAGAAATTGGTCTTAAATTTGCTGATCGTGGATTATTAGAAGTAGATAAACAAAGCCGTACTTCTGCTGAAAATATCTTTGCAATTGGTGATATCGTTCCTGGATTACCATTAGCACATAAAGCTAGTTATGAAGCGAAAGTAGCTGCTGAAGTTATTTCCGGTGAAGCATCTGAAGTTGATTACATCGGTATGCCAGCTGTATGTTTCACTGAACCAGAACTTGCACAAGTAGGTTATACTGAAGCACAAGCTAAAGAAGAAGGATTAGAAGTTACTGCTTCTAAATTCCCTTATGCAGCTAACGGCCGTGCATTATCATTAGATGACACAACCGGTTTTGTTAAATTAATAACACTTAAAGAAGATAATACATTAGTAGGTGCTCAAGTAGTTGGTACTGGCGCTTCTGATATTATCTCTGAGTTAGGTTTAGCAATTGAAGCTGGTATGAACGCAGAAGACTTAGCATTAACTGTACATGCGCACCCAACATTAGGTGAAATGTCTATGGAAGCTGCTGAGAAAGCTTTAGGATTACCAGTTCATACTATGTAATTAAAGCAATTTTTATATAAAAGACAAAGTGCTAGTGATTAATTGTTTCCATTTCAACTTATTTAGAAATCGGCATATCATAGTAGATGATTCATTTTAAATAATTTAATGTGCACTTTTAAGCAATATAGCATCTTTGTAGGGGCGGGCATATGAAATCAATTTCTTAAATTTGGTTTCTGTTCCGTCCTTTTTTAAATTAAATCTTAAAAATTCGGCATATAATAGGTAACATAAAGGTGGGTTAGTATATGGAGTATTCATACCCCTTAGACCTTGATTGGTCTAATGAAGAAATGTTGCAGGTGGTGGCTTTTTTTAATGCAATAGAGAAGTATTACGAATCGCAAGTTGAAGGCGAAGACCTTTTAAATCGTTATCAGCAATTTAAAAATATTGTCCCAAGCAAGGCTGAAGAAAAACAAATTTTAAAAACATTTGAAAAACAAAGTGGTTATAATAGTTATCAAGCAGTAAAGTCCGTTCAAACATCGCCTAACCAAAAATATTTCAGTTCAAAAGAAAAATAATTGTTGTCATACAGGCTATACTTTGATATTTTTATTAAGCGCTAAAAAACGTTTAATAAAAGTAAATAAAGTATAGCCTTTTTTGAAGTAATTTAAAGTGTGTGTGTCAAAATAGATTGTAAACGATAATAAATATGAATAAATTAATTGATTTGTCATTAAGAATATAAGGGAAAACTCAAAAGTCTAAGAAGGGTAAAACAGTGCGTTCAAGAAAAAATCGTAGAAAATTTAATTTATCAAACGTTTTTCAGTATTGAAAGTGAATGTGCACTACCAATATGGAAAAATTTTTTAATATATTATAAGTTTTAGTACAATACATACTAAAATTTTAAAAACCTAGTGTTTAAAAAGTGAGACATAAAAGAGGTATAAAATTCATTATGAAAAACTTGAGAAGAGATGATCAATTAAATTGAAGCCGCACAACCAAATGGTTTTAAACAGAGGCGCTATTAGTTACTTTGAAACCTAATACTTTATATAAAATTTTGGTACCTCTGATTCTGGTACATTGAATTTTTGTCTCTAAGGCAAAGCGTTATTTTTATTGGATAGGCGTGATAATCGATATGCTGAAGAAAGAGACTTATTATAATTTAAATCAAGTCAAACTAAATACATAAATTAAAAAATATGGTGTCAAGGTACGTAAAAATGATAGCTATTACAACAGTATTATATTTATAGGAGGATAAAGTATGACCCCCTTATTAACATTCCAATCCGTTAGTAAATCCTATGAAGAATCCCAAGTTTTAAATGATATAGATTTGAATATCGACTCTGGTCATTTTTACACATTATTAGGGCCTTCTGGTTACGGGAAAACTACAATACTTAAACTTATCGTAGGCTTTGAACAATTTGATAGTGGTGAAATCATATACCAAGGTAAAACGATTAATCACATTCCTGCTAACAAGAGAAAAGTAAATACTGTTTTTCAAGATTACGCGTTATTCCCACACTTAAATGTTTTTGATAATATCGCATTTGGTTTAAAAATTAAAAAGCTAAGCAAACAAGTAATTAAGGCTAAAGTGCAAGAAGCTTTAAAATTAGTGAAATTAACTGGGTTTGAAAATAGAATGGTTGACGGCATGAGTGGTGGACAAAACAACGTATTGCAATCGCCCGGGCTATAGTGAATGAGCCTGAGATTTTACTTCTAGATGAATCGTTGTCTGCATTAGATTTAAAGTTAAGAACTGAGATGCAATATGAATTAAGGGATATACAATCAAGGTTAGGTATTACTTTTATATTTGTCACACATGATCAAGAAGAAGCATTAGCATTGAGTGATTATATTTTTGTAATGAAAGATGGAAAAATACAACAATTTGGATCGCCTATAGATATTTACGATGAACCAGTGAATCGATTTGTTGCTGACTTTATTGGAGAATCTAATATCGTAAAAGGAACAATGGTTGAAGATTTTGTGGTAGATATTTACGGACAAGTATTCAATTGTATTGATAAAGGCATCCCTACACAACAACAAGTCGATGTCATCATTCGTCCAGAAGACATATCTTTGGAACCGCCTAATCATGGGTTATTTGAAGTCACTGTCGATTCTATGTTATTTAGGGGCGTCCACTATGAGATGAATTGTGTTGATAAAAAAGGCTATGAATGGCTGATTCATTCTACTAAAAAAGCTGAGGTTGGCAGTAAAGTAAGTTTATACTTCGAACCTGAAGCCATTCATATCATGGTACCTGGTGAGACTGAAGAAGCATTTGAAAAACGAATTGAAAGTTATGAGGATGGTAACAATGCGCAAAATTAATGGTTATTTATTTATACCATATATATTGTGGATGCTTCTTTTTGTTGTTATTCCTGTGATTCTGCTTATCTACTTTTCAATGATTGATATTCATGGTCATTTCAATTTAGATAATTATAAACAAATCATGACCACAAAATATTTTAGAATGATTTGGGATTCTATCATGTATGCTACGGCGATCACAATAATGACTTTATGCATTAGTTATCCAGCAGCTTATTTCATTCGAATATCTAAATATCAAAGTCTTTGGTTGCTTATCCTAATTATACCTACTTGGATTAATTTACTACTGAAGACCTATGCATTTATTGGTTTGTTCAGTCATGATGGTATTATCAACCGAATATTATATGGTTTGCACTTGCCTAAATTGGAACTATTATTTACTGTGCCTGCTTTTTTAATCGTTGCCAGTTATATTTACATTCCATTTATGATTCTACCTATCTTTAATAGTATGAAAGACATTCCTAACAACTTGTTACAAGCTTCAAGTGATCTCGGTGCTAGTCGGTTAATAATATTTAGAAAAGTGATTGCTCCTTTGACGAAACGAGGTGTATTAACGGGTGTCCAAGTTACTTTTATCCCTGCGCTTTCACTATTTATGATTACAAGATTAATTGCAGGTAATAAAGTGATTAATATGGGTACAGCTATTGAGGAACAATTCTTAGTTATTCAAAATTATGGCATGGGGTCAACGATAGCATTGTTTCTGATTCTCTTTATGGCATTTGTCTTAATTATAACTAATACAAAAAATACAATTGTAAAAGGATGAATCATATGAAATGGTATGGCAAATTATATATCGGTATGTTAATCACAGTGTTGTATATTCCAATATTATTTTAATGATTTATTCATTTAATTCAGCAGGCGATATGATCCATTTTGATCAATTTACATTAGCGCATTACCAGTCTCTATTTAAAAATGAAAGACTCATGGCAGTTATATTTAATACGGTAGCAGTTGCATTATTAGCAGCTTCAGTTGCCACTATGATTGGAACAATGGGTGCTATTGCGTTGTACCATTTACGTAACAAAAAATTAAAAATATCATTGTTAACTTTAAATAATGTATTAATGGTATCTTCAGATGTTGTTATTGGCGCTTCTTTTTTAATTATGTTTACAGCAATAGGTCATTTTACAGGGTTGGGGCTAGGCTTTATAACGGTGTTAGTATCTCATATTGCTTTTTGTATTCCTATTGTGGTTATTATTGTATTACCTAAATTACATGAAATGAATGTTTATATATTAGATGCAGCACGAGATCTTGGAGCAAGTGATTTCCAAGTTTTAAATAAAGTGATGTTACCATATTTATTTCCTTCAATAATTGGCGGTTTTTTCATGGCATTAACTTATTCAATAGATGATTTTACAGTAATTTTTTTGTTACAGGAAATGGATTTAGCGTATTGTCAGTAGACGTTTATGCTATGGCTCGGAAAGGTATAAGTATGGAAATCAATGCGATATCCACGATGCTCTTTATAACAATTATATCAGGTATATTAGGCTACTTTATAATGAGAAAATTATTTAAACGCAATAAGCAATTGAAACAGGTGATGTAGCAATGAAACGGTTTTTACAATTAATCATATTATCCGTTGCTATTGGATTATTGTGTCTTTTTTTAAGCCAAAAATTTACTGCCAAAAACCAATCGGGTACAGGTAAAAAAATTTATGTATATAACTGGGGAGAGTACATTGATCCTAAATTAATTAAAAATTTTCAAAAAGAAACAGGGATAAAAGTGGTATATGAGACTTTTGATTCTAATGAAGCGATGGAAGCAAAAATTCGTAATGGTGGTACCCACTATGATGTTGCTTTTCCCAGCGAATATACAGTACAAAAAATGAAAATTTGTTATTACCGTTAAATCATGAGAAAATACCCAATATAAAAAATTTAGATAAAGATTATATGAATATGCCATTTGACAAAGGTAATCGTTATTCAATTCCATACTTTTTTGGAACGGTCGGCATTTTGTATAATAAAGATGTTTACCCCGATGACGATTTTAGTTCATGGAAAAGTTTGTATCATACAAAATATAAAAATGACATATTGTTAATTGATGGTGCTAGAGAAATTATTGGTTTAAGTTTAAATAAATTAGGTTACAGTTTAAATGATACACAAACCCAACATTTAAAAAAGGCAGAGAATGACTTGAAGGTTTTAAGCCCTAATGTGAGAGGTGTTGTAGGCGATGAAATTTCGATGATGCTTGAACAGCACGAGGCAAATATAGCAGTGGTATGGAGCGGTGTAGCAGCATCTATCATACAAAATAATAGTGATTTTGACTATATTGTTCCAAAAGAAGGGCCCAATTTATGGTTTGATAACATGGTTATCCCTAAAACTGCACAAAACAAAGCAGGCGCACATCAATTCATTAATTTTATACTTAATACACAAAATAGTAAACAAAATACAGAATGGGTAGCCTACGCCACGCCAAATAAATCATCAAGAGATCAATTGCCAAACTATATAAAAAATGATGAACGATTTTATCCCTCAAAATCTGTACAAAGCCATTTAGAAATTTATAAAAATTTGGGTAAAGATACATTAAGTGAGTATAATGAGCGGTTTTTAAATTTTAAAATGTCGTTAAATTAAAACGTAGTATAGTAGTTATTTTATCGTTTATTCGATATAATAGTTTGATAAGTAGTATAAGGAGTTGTATAGAAATGTCAGGAGAACAATATACTCAAGTTAGGCGTCCAGTGAGTCGACTAGCAGAAAAAGTATTGGGTTGGTTGAGCTGGATATTCCTACTTTTATTAACTATAGTAACAATGTTTATTGCATTAGTCTCTTTTAGTAGTGAAAGCTCTATTCAAAATTTAGAAACATCATTAAATGGTAATGATTTTATTCAACAAATATTAACGAATAATGGATTAAATACAATTCAATTTGTCATTTGGTTACAAAATGGGATATGGGCTGTTATTGTATACTTTATTGTTTGCTTATTAATATCATTTTTAGCGTTAATTTCAATGAATATCAGAATTTTATCTGGTTTCTTATTTTTAATAGCTATGATTGTAACATTGCCTTTAGTACTATTGTTCGTGCCATTAATTATACCAATTCTCTTTTTAATAGTAGCAATCATGATGTTTGCACGTAAAGAGAAAGTAGAAACCATACCAACGTATTATACTGGTGGTTTCCAAGGCGGTTATAATGACCAAAGATATGAGCAAGAACCACAACCAGATCCAGAACCACAACCAAAATCTCAACCAAATCCACAATACAATGTACAACAAGAAACTTCTGACGTAGAACGACCATCAGATGATGAACATCAATTAAGAAGAGGTGGGTACAGTTCTGAAGTTGCAGATAAAGTAAATGCGGATGTAAATGCAACAGATGAAGAACCTCAAGTATTATCAAGACAAGCGAAATATAATTATAAATCTAAAAAACAACCAAATAATATAGAAGAAAATGCTCAAGACGATAATGAGGCGCAAGATTTTGCTAACCAACAATCTGAAGAAGAAGCTAGATATAGACAAGAAGCATTCGAAAAAGAACAACAGCGCAAACAAGAAGCATATGAAGAACAACAACGTCTTAAACAAGAACAAGCAGAAGAAGCTGCTAGATTGAAACAAGAGAAGGCAGAGGAAAAAGCTAGAATCAAACAAGAAAAGAAAGAACGTAAACAGCGTGAAAAGGAAAGACGTAAGCAACAACCGAGTGCGGTGAATCAACGAAGAATGAATTTTGAAGAGCGAAAAAAAATCACAACTCAACAATCTGAAGAAAAAGATATAAATGATCAAAATAAGTCGTCAGATAAAAATGAGCAATCTGAAGAAACAAATTCAGAAAATGAAAAGTAACAAAAACGACCGAGTGCAAATTATATTGTGCACTCGGCCTTTTTTATCCTAATTCTTGGAAAGTTTCAATTATTAAATAAATATTTAAAATACTTAAAATAATAATTAATAACCAAGAAATTGTGTTAATCCACATTTTATTTTTAAACTGTCCCATTAGATAGCGATTATTTGTAGCTAACTGTAATGGTATTAAAGAGAAGGGTAAAGCTAAACTTAAAAATACTTGTGAGAATATAAGCAATTGCTCTATTTTACCTTCGTCACTCTTGAAAATAACGATACAGAATATGATTGGTAAAATTGCAATTAGACGTGTTACAAGTCGACGCAACCAGTTTGGAATTTTTAAGTGTAAAAACCCTTCCATTACAATTTGTCCTGCCATTGTCCCAGTAATTGTAGAATTTTGACCAGAAGCAAGTAATGCAACTGCAAATAACGTGCTCATAATTGCGCCCATAGAAGCCCCTAATATAGGTTGATTTTGCAAGGCTTGATACAAATCATAAAAACCACCTAATTGATCACTGTTAACACCATAAAATAAAGCTGCGCCTAAAACTAATAATAAACAATTAATAACAAATGCTATTGAAAGTTGAATGTTTGAATCCATTGTAGCGTATTTAATTGCATGAGCCTTAGATTTCAAATTATTTCTATCATACATTCTTGACTGCACAATTGAAGAATGTAGATATAAATTATGTGGCATGATTGTAGCTCCAATAATACCAAGCGCAATAAATAAAGCGCCGTTATCAGTAATGATTGTTTTACTTGGTAAAAAACCGTTTAAAGCTTCACTTACATGAGGAGAAGCAATAAATACTTCAAATATAAATATAACTAATACAGTGAAAATTAAAGTACCGACAATAGCTTCAATTTTTCTGAAACCAAAACGCATAATAAAGAGTAATAAAAATACATCTAGTACAGTGATGAGTGCACCAACGAGTAAAGGGATTCCAAATAATAAATCTAACGCTATCGCACTACCAATAACTTCAGCAATATCGGTTGCAATAATTGCTAGCTCAGCAATAATCCAAAATACAAAAGATAGTGGTTTATTCAAGTAGTATTTTGTTGCTTGTGCTAAGTCCATACCTGTTGCTATTCCTAATCTTACTGTCATACTTTGAAGTAACATGGCTGATAGGCTAGAGAGTAAAATTACGAATAGCAAAATGTATCCAAATTGAGCACCGCCTTGCATTGAAGTGATCCAATTTCCTGGATCCATATACCCAACAGCCACTAATAGACCTGGCCCTAAATAAGATAATAATTTTTGGCTAAATTTGCCATTAGTATTGATAGAAACCGTATTGTTGATTTCTTCTAAACTTTTATTGTGCATTTTAATATTTTTAGACATTAAAAGACACCTCCTATATTCACAATTAATATTTTATAGGTTACTCCGAATTTTTTATTAGGTCAACCTAAAATAAAAGGTTTTTTGTCCCAAATTTTACTGTTTTTAACTTTATATTCAAAAATTAATATTTTGGTAATTAAGGGATGATACTTTGTGATTTTTAAATTTTAAAAAATTTGCTATGATGGTATTAATGAAATATTAGGAGGAAAAGTATGAATCGGAAAGCTGAAAAAATCCTTGCTTGGATTGCAAATGGTCTTAGTTTATTATTTTTAGTAATTATGATTTTAGGGCTAATTTTATTAAATTTCCCAGAATCTAAAGAAGCTTTAAATCAAATATATCAACAACAAGGCATGTCAGTATCTGCAGATGCGCTTAAAGCTTCAATAATAATGCAAGGTGGATTTTTATTATTTGCAACGATTCTAGGATTCTTAGGTGTCTTCACAATTAAAGGCAATAGGATTTTAGCAGGATGTCTTTTAGTTGCTGCTGCTTTAGTTAGTATTTTTACAGGTAATTTTATTGCACTTATACTTTGGATGATTGCGGGTATTATGTTATTAGTCAAAAAAGATAAAAAGAAACAACAATATAACCATGCAAGTTATCAAGAGCAACAGAGAAATAATGATAAAGATATTCAACAGCGTCAGAACAGTGACATGAACCCGGAAGATGAATTAAAAAAGAAAAAAGAGGATGATCCATATATATACTAAAATACCCTTTGGTAACAAAAGGATATACGTTTAAATGACTCCAGTATAAAACCAGGTTGAGATAGAAATAAAGGTCTCAACCTGGTTTTATATTATAGTTTTATTGATAGAATTTTAATAATTGTTCAAAAGTTTCTTCAAGAAAGTTTAAAAAGGCTTTATCGCTTTTTAATTCTCTTGCATCAGGTGTAAGTGTGCGTGCAACAAATAATTCACCCTTTTTAACTTTTTTGACACGATTAATGGCGCTTTGTATAGCCTCATCTGACATATCTTTTATGTATGTTTTTTCTTGAGACATATGGTCTAAACTCAAACTATAATCAGTAGGCAAATTTTTAAGTGTATCGAATTGTTCTTCAAATACTTTTACACGCTGTGCTTTATCTTTTGCTTCATGCATCACACCATACATAACAAAAAGTTGATTTTCAAAAAGACCGATTTGAAAATGGGGGATCATTTTATAACCACGATTATTTGTAGCAAAAGCAACCCAAGTATCTTTTGGCGGGTTAACGCTTCTTCTCGCATGTTTTGCAACGTGTGGATAGAATATTTCACCTGTTGCTGTCTCTAAATATTGGGAAAAATATTCACCAAGTTCGTTCAACTGTGGTCGAATATGTTCATTTAATGCTTCCATTCTTGCATTTAAGCCGTCAACTGCAAATGCTTTAAAATCTTGTGTTGTAAATGTATATTTAGTCATATTTAGCCTCCTGTTATTTATTTATTCGATTGTATTGTAGCATAACGTAGCACGTTAAACATTGCGTTTGGCTTGGATTGTAATATTTATATAAAATGCGTATCACGTGTACAAACCTATGAATTAGGGTAAAAAAATAGTATTATGAACTAGCATAAGATTACATATAATTATTTATTTTAATATATACTTCTATATCTTTTTAACCACATATTAAGGTATAATGATTCGCTAAAAAGGAGATGGAAACAATGACTGTTTATGAGTTTGCAAAAGGCCTTATATTAGAAGCAGGCATCAATGTAAAAAAAATCATGAAACAAGATATAGAAATTGAAACTAAGTCTAATCCTAATGATCTCGTAACAAATGTTGATAAAGCTACAGAAAAATATATTTTTGACAATGTTATGCAAACCTATCCAGAGCATCTAGTAATTGGTGAAGAAGGGCATGGCCATAATCTTAAAGATGAATCAGGCGTTGTATGGGTCATTGATCCGATTGATGGGACGTTGAATTTTGTGCATCAAAAGGAAAATTTTGCGATTTCTATCGGTGTATTTAATGACGGGAAGCCATATGCAGGTTTTGTATTTGACGTGATGAACGATGTGCTATATCACGCGAAAGTAGGCGAAGGCGCTTATGAAAATGGTAATTTATTACCGTGTATTGAATCCAGTCCTTTAAACACTAGTGTAATAGGACTTAACCCAAATTGGCTTACAAAACCAAGATTAGAAGAAATGTTCAAACCAATTGTAGAGGAGTCAAGAAGTGTGAGAGCATATGGTTCTGCAGCTTTAGAAATTATTTGTGTCGCTACAGGCAAGTTAGGTGGTTATATTACCCCCAGGTTACAACCTTGGGATTTCGCTGGAGGGTTAATTATATTGCAAGAGGTTGGTGGTATAGGAACTGATTTAATGGGGAACGCACTGTCTATTTATGAACCGAGCTCAATAGTAATGGCAAATCCACAATTACATGCAGAACTGTTAGAATTTCATTTTCAAAAAAATAATGAAATAATAGAGGCCTTGCAACAACGCTTAAAAAATAACAAATGAAAATAAAAAAGGCTGATAACATCATTGATGTTTCAGCCTCGAATATCATATGAACAACAATAGCTAGTAGTGCTGATACAAGAACTTTAGCGCTTGCACACTTTTTTCTAGTCATGCTTGCCGGGATAGGGCCACGAAATCATTCCGTAAAAGTATAATTTCTATCCCACTCCCTATAAAACACGTTATTTGTTTGGGCAACTATAGCCAATTATTTTCACGATATTTCTTTTTTAATGTGAAACCGCAACCAAATGTTGCAATGAACAGTATAAATGTTAAAATCATCATTGGAACATTTGTAGCAGCGATACTAAAGCTAAATAATAGTAAAAATACGATAGCAATTATAGCGAGTACCCAAAATATTGATTTAGATTTTTTTTGTTGCATCCCGACCACACCTTTATAGTTTTCTTTAATCAATTATATGATATAATAAAAAAGTTGCAAAGAAAAGTGGGAATTTACTCGAGAAAGGAAATAGTATAAAATGACTAATTTAAGAGAAGATGTTCGCAATATAGCCATCATCGCTCACGTTGACCATGGTAAAACAACATTAGTAGATGAATTATTAAAACAATCAGGAATTTTCCGTGAGAACGAGCATGTTGATGAAAGAGCAATGGATTCTAACGACATAGAAAGAGAACGAGGCATCACAATTCTTGCTAAAAATACAGCAATTAATTATAAAGATAACAGAATCAACATTTTAGATACACCAGGACACGCTGACTTCGGTGGAGAAGTGGAACGTATCATGAAAATGGTTGACGGCGTAATCTTAGTAGTAGATGCTTATGAAGGTACAATGCCACAAACACGTTTCGTATTGAAGAAAGCACTTGAACAAAATTTAAAACCTGTAGTTGTGGTAAATAAAATTGATAAACCAGAAGCTAGACCAGAAGGTGTAGTAGATGAAGTATTAGATTTATTTATCGAATTAGAAGCTAATGATGAACAATTAGATTTCCCCGTTGTTTATGCGTCAGCTGTTAACGGTACAGCAAGTTTAGATTCTGAAAAACAAGATGAGAATATGCAATCACTTTATGAAACAATTATTGACTATATACCTGCACCTATTGATAACAGAGATGAACCATTACAATTCCAAATTGCATTGTTGGATTATAATGATTATGTTGGACGTATCGGTGTAGGACGTGTGTTCAGAGGAACGATGCGTGTTGGTGATAGTGTATCTTTATTAAAATTAGACGGCTCTGTGAAGAATTTCAGAGTATCTAAAATCTTTGGTTATTTCGGATTGAAACGCGAAGAAATTGAAGAAGCACATGCTGGAGATTTAATAGCTGTTTCAGGCATGGAAGATATTAACGTAGGCGAAACAGTGACGCCTTCTGATCATCAAGAAGCATTACCAGTACTTAGAATTGATGAGCCAACATTAGAAATGACATTTAAAGTTAATAATTCACCATTTGCTGGGCGTGAAGGTGATTTTGTAACATCTCGTCAAATCCAAGAACGTTTAGATGAACAATTAGAAACAGACGTGTCATTAAAAGTAACACAAACTGAATCACCAGATAGATGGATTGTCGCAGGACGTGGTGAATTACACTTATCAATTTTAATTGAAAATATGAGACGTGAAGGTTATGAATTACAAGTTTCTAAACCTCAAGTTATCTTGAGAGAGATTGATGGCGTCCAATGTGAACCATTTGAGCGTGTACAATGCGAAGTACCACAAGAATACACTGGTGCAGTTATCGAATCATTAGGTCAACGTAAAGGTGAAATGCTAGATATGGTTACGACTGACAATGGTTTAACGCGTATTATTTTCATGGTTCCAGCTCGTGGCTTAATTGGTTATACAACTGAATTTATGTCACAAACACATGGCTATGGTATTATTAACCATACATTTGAAGAGTTCAAACCTCGTGTTAAAGGACGTATTGGCGGCAGAAGAAATGGTGCGCTTGTTTCTATGGATAAAGGTCAAGCTAGTGCATACGCAATTATGGGCTTAGAAGATCGCGGTACAAACTTTATGGAACCAGGAACTGAAGTATACGAAGGTATGATTGTTGGTGAGCATAACCGTGAGAATGATTTAACAGTTAATATCACAAAAGAAAAACATCAAACTAACGTACGTTCAGCTACAAAAGACCAAACAGTAACAATGAAACGACCAAGAAAATTAACTTTAGAAGAAGCGTTACAATTTATTAATGATGATGAATTAGTAGAGGTTACTCCTCAAACGATCCGTATTAGAAAAACAATATTAGAAAAATCAGCTCGTGAGAAAGAAGCTAAACGCATCAAACAATTAATGCAAGAAGAAGACTAATAATTATATTGAAGACAGAAGCGGAACAGAAACCTATAATTCTTAAAAGATTTTAGTGTTTTGTTCTAATCCTGTTTTTATATTTGAGACAGTTCGACTCAAAAGTTTCTTATAATATAGAATTAATTAGAGTTTGTGATATAGTATATGTGTACAAAAAATGTCCCTTCATTTTAAAATGAAGGGACATTTTTTGTATTTAAATCGTGCTGATTTTGAGTATTACAATTCTGGAGCATAAACATCTCGGATAAAGCGTAAAACGCCAGTTTCTACTGAAATTATATAGAAATTGACGTTTTCTTTGTTGTTGTGAATTTTTGTAGCTCGTTGGACTACTATGTTTTTATTTAGCACTATTAAGATAAAATGGTATTCTCATTGGACCTTATTTATTTCTCGAACTGGTATTCGAGTGAAACGCCAAATAGCACTACTAACTCTAAAAGCTGGTTCTATATCCTTAGTTCGTTGACTGAAGCATTTTTAACTTCTAATTCTGAAAGATTTTGATTGATTTGAGAATTGAAATATTTTAAATTATAATTTTCCGATTGTATATCTATTAACGTTAGCTACTACTTTAATACCATCAATAAAAAATCTATGACAATTATATATAATTTGAATCATAGTATTGGTAACAACACGCCGATAGGGATAGCATGTGTGTTGAGATTATAGGTCTAGGACATCTCTGAGACAAGCGAGCAAAACGATACGAAATAAAAATATAAAATGAGCCCCAAAAAGATCCCTAAGTCAAGCATTTTTTGGGGCTGCATTGTGGGATTTATATCCCAGCTTCATTAATCTACTTTTAAAAAGGCAATAATAAAATTAAGCAACACATAGCGTCGGTATAGTTTAACGATGATCGAAAGTCGTTTCTTGATTTCTTTGTTTCGGTGTATCTAGTCGACTTTTACATTCATCGCACATAAATGTATGCATTGGATCATTTCTTAACCTTTTAGCTTCTAATGTATTTCGATCAATAAATACCTCGGTATCACAAATAATACATTGAACTTTAATCAACTTAAATCACCTCAATATGAGTAACATACTTAAACTCATATGAATAACCTTGTTCTGGAATATAAACAAAACTATCTACAAAGTTATCGTCGTAAAGTCTTTTGCCATCACGCGCAAATTGGAAAAAAAGATACGGTAATAATTCCATCGGTACTTCAATTGAATCTTTATCATTAAATAAACGAATTGCTGTTGCGTTATCATACGGTTCCGCGTTTTTAAAAAATGGTGCCATATTAATTACAAATGAATTTTCTAAAACAGCTCTTTTTCTGTATTTTATTTCTGAATTTAGCGTTGGTGGATTTGTTTGTCCTTCGAGAATAGCGCGGTTCCATTCACGATTATCATTGAAATTGATTGGTTTTGTGCCATCAAATACGCCGCTTTCTAAATCTTCTAATTGAACTTTTCTATCGTCAAAAATCCAAGTCGTACTATCTAAAGTGATCGGAAATTTAACTTCACCCTTAATTTGAATCATAATCCCACTCCTAATGCATTTTAAATATTTTTAAATAAACGATACTACAAAAAGTATGTACATGCCTAAAAATGACATTTTTGTGAATTTAAAATCAATGAACAGCTAAGTTTAATTTTTACAAATCAAAAATTAAAAGTTGAAAAATTGTATTAAAGGCTTATGTCACAATGTTTTATGTACTTCGTTTTTAAATTAAATATATAACTGGTTTAAATATATCGCTGGTTATAATTTTATCACAAATAACTATGATTAGTATATTACTGAATTCTCTTGCTTTTTATTTATCAGTAAGATAAACTTTTACATATAAAGTTACTATTGATAGGGGGAATATGTCATGGTAAAGAGTCAAAAATTAAATAGTGCGGCATATGACCAATTAAATAAAGATGCGGATAGGATTCTTCAATTGATTAAAGTTCAAATGGATAATCTAACATTACCTCAGTGCCCATTATATGAAGAAGTTCTGGATACTCAAATGTTTGGTTTGCAAAAAGAAGTAGATTTTGCTGTAGAACTTGGGTTAGTTGACAGAGAAGCGGGCAAAGATTTAATGCTTCGTTTAGAGAAAGAATTATCTAAATTGCATGAAGCATTCACTAACGTTTAATTGGAATAAATATATTTAGTAAAGACTTAATTTATTTTTAGTAAATAGAACCTTATAAAAAATAAAGTAGTGAAATAAAACTACATAAATGATTTGGAGTGGCTAAGATATCAATATTTTATTGATTGTATCGTAGCCGCTTTTTTGTTTGATATTAAATGAGCTAAAATGATGATTTCAAAATATGAAATATTGCGTTACATTTGTTCGAAATATGCTTGTGTTATTTGATATAATGTTCAAGTACAATTAAATTTATAAATAACACCCATTTGTAATAGTTGAAGTATTGAAAGAAATTTTTATTAGCTTGTAAAGAATAAAAAATAGAATTGGATGATATGTCAAATGAATAACATAAAAAAATTTTTTCGATATATTGGTAAAAATGCTAAATATATTGATTATCCATTAGTAATTACATATTTATTGTTATGTCTCATTGGCTTAGTCATGGTATATAGTGCAAGTATGGTGGCAGCTACAAAAGGATCTTTAACTGGTGGCGTTTCAGTAGCAGGGACTTATTTTTATACTAGGCAGTTGATGTACGTAATCATGAGTATCATTCTCGTGTTTTTTATGGCCTTCGTGATGAATGTTAAATTGTTAGAAACAATTAGGTTTCAGAAATGGATGATGCTAGGCATTATTTTATTACTACTAGCCACGTTATTAGTAGGAAGTAATATTAATGGTTCAAAAAGTTGGCTTAATTTAGGCTTTATGAACTTACAGGCTTCAGAATTATTAAAAATCGCAATAATTATATATATACCGTATATGATAGAAAAGAAAAGACCAAGGGTATTTAAAGAGCCAAAAGTGATGCTGTCTCCGATTGTTTTAGCTGCTATTTGTATTGCACTTGTATTTTTACAACGCGACGTTGGTCAGACACTTTTAATACTAATTATTTTCTTTTCAATTTTATTTTACGCGGGTATTGGGGTTCATAAATCATTAAAATACGGATTAATCATAGCGACAGGTGTGGTCTTAATTGGTGGTTTATTTTTACTCATTGGCCTCGTCCCAGATTATTTAACAGCTCGGTTTAGTACACTGACAGACCCATTTAGCAATGAATCAGGCACAGGGTATCACATTTCTAATTCATTAATAGCAATTGGTAATGGAGGCTTGTTAGGTCGTGGTTTAGGTAATAGTATTATGAAATTAGGTTACCTACCTGAACCACACACAGATTTTATATTTTCAATAATTTGTGAAGAACTGGGACTTGTTGGCGGGCTTATCGTAATCTGCTTGTTATTCTTTATTGTTTATAGAGCGTTTGAACTCGCAAGTAAAACAAGTTCATATTTTTATAAACTTGTTTGTGTAGGGGTCGCAAGTTATATAGGAAGTCAAACTTTTGTTAATTTAGGTGGTATTTCAGGTACAATCCCGTTAACAGGGGTCCCATTACCTTTTATTAGTTTTGGTGGATCTTCCATGATAAGTTTGAGTATCGCGATGGGATTATTATTAATCACTGCTAAACAAATTAAAGTGGACGCGTATAAAAGAAAACAACAACGCAAACAGACTAAAAAATTTGATATCTCAAGTAGATATTAAAGATGGCTATAAAGGCAAACATTTCAACCTTAAATGATTGAAAACGTTTGCTTTTTTCAATTTACTCATTTTAATTTTGAAAAACTTAGCGAATATAGTATGAATGATAACGTTTAGTTATTGTCAGTGATAACTTTATGTTATGTAATTGGTATGATATAATGTGTTTTAAATCCGATAGCTACCATGCTTTTGGTGAATAATTATATTAAAACTAATGGTATATTAATGAAAATTACATTATTAATTTTATTACTAAACAAAAAAGTGTCAAAAATGTTTTACTGTATACATAGTTCGTATTTTGCTATAATAAAATCTATATTAAACTTTTTAGAAAATTCAAAATTTAAGGGGGACCATGATTTGAAACAAATAAACAAACTACTAGTAGCCAATCGTGGGGAAATTGCAATAAGGATTTTTAGAGCAGCAACTGAGTTAAATATTAAAACGGTAGCAATTTATTCCAACGAAGACAAAGGCTCTTTACATAGATATAAAGCAGATGAATCTTACTTGGTAGGAAATGACTTAGGACCAGCAGAATCATACTTAGATATTGAACGTATTTTAGATGTTGCTAAACGCGCAGGTGTGGACGCGATCCATCCTGGTTATGGGTTCTTAAGTGAAAATGAAACATTTGCTAAACGGTGTCAGGAAGAAGGCATTAAATTTATTGGTCCACAAGTAGAACATTTAGATATGTTTGGAGATAAAGTTAAAGCGAGAACAACGGCAATTAATGCTAATTTAAGTGTTATCCCAGGGACAGATGGACCGATTGACAACCAAGAGGATGCAGTCGCTTTTGCCAATGAAGCTGGTTACCCGTTGATGATCAAAGCAACGAGTGGTGGTGGCGGTAAAGGCATGCGTATTGTCCGTTCGGAAGATGAATTAGAAGATGCATTTCACCGTGCAAAATCCGAAGCAGAGAAATCATTTGGTAATAGCGAAGTTTATATTGAAAAATATATAGATAATCCAAAACACATTGAAGTACAAGTGATTGGTGATGAGCACGGAAATATAGTCCATTTATACGAGCGTGATTGTTCTGTACAAAGACGTCATCAAAAGGTTGTTGAAGTTGCACCTTCTGTCGCTTTACCTGATGATTTAAGAGAGCGTATTTGTGATGCTGCGATTCAATTAATGGAAAACATCAATTATGTTAACGCTGGTACTGTTGAATTTCTAGTTTCTGGAGAAGATTTCTATTTCATTGAAGTAAACCCACGTGTTCAAGTTGAGCATACGATTACTGAAATGGTAACAGGCGTAGATGTAGTTAAAACTCAAATTCTTGTAGCTGACGGTGAAAAGTTATTTGATGCAGAAATTGGTATGCCCCAACAAAAAGATATTAAAACACTAGGCTATGCTATCCAATGTCGTATCACCACGGAAGATCCAACTAACGATTTCATGCCAGACACAGGTAGAATTATTGCGTATCGTTCAAGTGGTGGTTTTGGTGTGAGGCTGGATGCTGGTGATGGATTCCAAGGTGCCGAAATCACGCCATATTATGATTCTTTACTAGTAAAATTATCTACACACGGTATGACATTTAAACAAGCAAACGAAAAAATGGATCGTTCATTGCAAGAAATGAGAATTCGTGGTGTAAAAACCAATGTCCCATTTTTAATTAACGTTATGCGAAATGCACAGTTTAAAACTGGCGATTATACAACCAAATTTATTGAAAGTACACCAGAATTATTTGATATTGAACCGACTTTAGATAGAGGGACAAAGACATTAGAATATATCGGTAATGTATCGATTAATGGATTTCCAAACGTTGAAAAACGACCGAAACCGGTATATGAAACATCACCTATTCCACAAGTGCCTAAAAAAGTAGTGGATAAGTTTGAAGGTACAAAACAATTATTGGATAGTAAGGGACCTACAGCAGTTGCTCAATGGTTGAAAGAACAAGAAGACGTATTGATTACAGATACGACATTTAGAGATGCACATCAATCCTTACTGGCAACACGTGTTAGAACAAAAGATATGATGAATATTGCTTCTAAAACATCGGAAGTAATGAAAGATAGTTTTTCATTAGAAATGTGGGGCGGCGCCACGTTTGATGTCGCTTATAATTTCTTGAAAGAAAACCCATGGGCAAGATTAGAAAGATTAAGAAAGTCTATTCCAAATGTTTTATTCCAAATGTTGTTACGGGCTTCTAATGCAGTAGGGTATAAAAACTATCCAGATAACGTAATTAAAAAGTTCGTGAAAGAAAGTGCTGAAGCAGGTATAGATGTATTCCGAATTTTTGATTCATTAAACTGGGTAGACCAGATGAAAGTTGCTAACGAAGCAGTCCAAGAAGCAGGAAAAATTTCAGAGGGAACGATTTGTTATACGGGTGATTTCTTGGATCCAAATCGTTCTAATATATATACATTAGACTACTACGTTAATATGGCGAAAACGCTAGAATCTGAAGGTTTCCACATACTTGCTATTAAAGATATGGCTGGTTTATTAAAACCTAAAGCAGCATACGAATTAATCGGTGAATTAAAAGCAGCAGTTAATTTACCAATTCACTTACACACACATGATACAAGTGGTAACGGTCTTTTAACTTATAAAGAAGCTATAGATGCCGGTGTAGATGTTATAGATACAGCAATTGCATCAATGAGCGGTCTAACAAGTCAACCAAGTGGCAACTCGTTATATTATGCACTAAATGGATTTGGAAGAAGTATGCGTGCAGATATTGATGGCATGGAAGAGTTATCTCATTATTGGAGTACAGTACGTCAATATTATAGTGATTTTGAAAGTGATATTAAGTCACCAAATACAGAGATTTATCAACATGAAATGCCGGGCGGACAATATTCTAATTTACGTCAACAAGCCAAAAGTTTAGGGTTAGGTAATCGATTTAATGAAGTTAAAGACATGTATAAACGTGTCAATTTCTTATTTGGGGATATCGTTAAGGTTACACCATCATCAAAAGTAGTTGGAGATATGGCGTTGTATATGGTCCAAAACGATTTAGATGAACAAACTGTAATTAAAGATGGTTATAAATTAGATTTTCCTGAGTCGGTTGTTTCGTTCTTTAAAGGTGAAATTGGTCAGCCAGTAAACGGATTTAATAAAGAACTACAAAAAGTGATTTTGAAAGGACAGCAGCCATTAACTGACAGACCAGGTGAGTATTTAGAACCAGTCGACTTTGAAGCAATAAGGAAAGAATTAGAAGAAAAACAACAAAAAGAAGTCACTGAACAAGACATTATTAGTTATGTATTATATCCAAAAGTTTATGAACAATTTATTACGACACAAGAACAATATGGTAATGTGTCACTTTTAGATACACCAACATTCTTCTTCGGTATGAGAGCAAATGAAACCGTAGAAATTGAGATAGACACTGGTAAACGATTGATTATTACGCTTAAAACAATTACTGAACCTGATGAAAAAGGGGTTCGTACAATATTTTACGATATGAATGGTCAAGCGAGACGTATTTTCATACAGGATGAAAATGTAAAAGCAAACGCAAGTGTTAAACCTAAAGCTGACAAATTAAATCCAAATCATATTGGCGCACAAATGCCTGGGTCAGTAACAGAAGTTAAAATTTCAGAAGGGGAGTCTGTAACAAGTGGACAAGCCTTATTAATCACAGAAGCAATGAAAATGGAAACAACGATACAAGCGCCATTTGATGGTGTGGTTAAGAAAGTAACCGTTCAAAATGGAGAAGCGATCGAAACTGGAGATTTATTAATAGAAATTGAAAAAGAACCAGTAGATTAAATAAGAATTAATCAAATAAAAAATGTGAGTATGACTAAAATCAAACATATACTCGTTGCATTCCTTGCATAGACATCATTTATTTTTATAATTAGAAAATACTGATTTATAGTTAATGAGTGACTTAATTGGAACGCTTCATACTGTCAACAAAGCCTTTGACTTTGTTGACAGTTTTTTATGCGCACTTTTTCGCGGGTAATGTATTATCTTATAGTCTTTGCTTAGTACTTTCTCACAAAAATCAGGCGAAACTACTGTTATTTTTAAAAAATAGCATATTATATAGATTATACAGTAGTGGCGTTTGTATGTTGAATAAATCAATGAATATTGAGACTAAATGCTCAATACGCATGCTATTCCTACAGCGTGTCACAATCAATACTATGTTTTAGACTAATATCATTATCATAAGTTTTTACTAAAAATAAGACACTTTCATATAATTCAATAAACCTCACTAAACTAAATTAACGGGGCGTATTATATCTGAGATGATAACATGACTCAACTTTCGCTACTAATTGAACTCAAGTATCAATCACTAATCATGATATATGGCGTCAATCATAGATCATTTTAATAGCATGTCTTTCATTACATATTATTTTTTGTTTCTTAAAGGTAAGGTTAAAAAATATAAAAGTAATCTTTTCAATACACAGAATTTGAAATACGATAAATTTATTTATCTAAAACACAAAAGAGTCGACTTTAAAAGTTATGTAAATCGAGAAGATAAATATGAATTTAAGAGAAATTTTAAATTATATGCATACGGCAATTGTTCATGAAAAATTTAATTTATGAAAACTGGATTAAAAATGAATAAGGTTAAACGAAAATTTAGTTTTATCTTAGTAGCGCTGGATATGAGAAAAATAAGAGCTCAACGAGATGCAAAATTACACAAAAACAAAGAAAACGTCAATTTCTATATGATTTCAATAGAAATTGACGTTTGTTTCTAGTTGGAGCTACCTATGTCTTCAACACTTATTTAAGGTTATTCATTTCATTTATTTAGCACTTCGAATTGTTCGTAACATCAATACAATAAAGTATGCAATCAAGCCAAACAATAGTGTGATAAATAAAGCATGTAGTAAAGCAACCAATAAATTGACTTCAGTAATAATAGATAAAGCTCCTGTAATTACTTGTAAAATAATTAAAATAAAGGCAGCAGTATAACCGAATCGAATGGTACGATTCTCTTTATAATTATTAATTGCATGAATAAATGTAATTAATATCCATATAAACGCAATTAAAGCCATGCCTCGGTGCGTAAAGTTTACCCAATCTTGCACATTATGAGGTATTAAATCATTAAACGGTAGAGGCCATTGCCCATAAGCTAAACTTGCTTCTTTGTGTCTAACTAAGGCACCAGTATAAATTGTTAGATAAACAATGACAGCCATTATCCATGTATAAATTCTTAGAGGCTTACGAATAAATAATTCATCAGCTTCATATTTATGGTCTACTTCAAAGATGATTAAAGTTAAGACAAATACTGAAGAGAACGAAATTAATGAAATACCAAAATGTAATGCAAGAACATAAGCATTTTGTTGCCACATTACCGCAGCTGCACCAACAAGTGCTTGTATGAGTAAGAAACCAACACTGATGATACATAAAGGTTTAACTTCCTTGATGTAACCGAGGTGTTTCCAAGCTACGATTACTAGCCATAAAACAATAATTAAAGATAATCCAGATACAGCGCGATGGCTTAGTTCAATTATCGTTTGTATAGGTAAATTTTGTGGTAAGAAAGCGCCATGACATAATGGCCAGTCTGAACCACAACCATCTGCTGAACCAGTTTTGGTTACTAAAGCTCCTCCGAGTTGTACAAATGCCATAATTATGGCTGCTAACACAGATAACCATTTCAGGTTTTTTTTGTTAAACAAGAATTAACCCCCCACATATAAATAAAACTCAAATAAGAGATGGAATAGAGTTGAAGTGAAAGTTAAGCACAACATTTCACTATTATTCATAATCTCTTGAAATTGATTTCTTTCTTTTTAAATAAAACTTAATTATCATTATAACAAGAAATGCACTTCTAATTGTGTCACAAAAATGACTATTTGTGAATGTCGATAAAGTGTCACAAATAACTTTATATAAATGTAGTCAATGACCATAAATTGATATATCATTGTATTATATGGAAAAATTAGGAGGGAAATTATGAACAAAGAACAAACTTTGTCGCATAATTCTAGCCGTGTAACTTTTAAAGAGTTACAACAAATTATTAAAATGGGGCTAGTTCAAGGTAATTTAATACCAGCTTTTGCTGGTTCATGGCTTGCAATTGTGTTGGCAAATCATTCCTTCCTCTCGTCAATACCACAGATTTTAATGATGTTGGTAGGCTCGACGTTAATTATGGGGGGCGCTTGCGCTTTAAATAATTACTATGATCAAGATATTGACAGTATCATGCCAAGCAAACAACAAAGACCAACGGTGAACGAAAGAATTTCAAATAGAAATTTATTATTACTTAGTTTTGGAATGATGCTCGTAGGGGAAGCATTTTTATTTGCTTTAAATGTACCATCAGGCGTAATTGGATTACTAGGTATTGTTGGATATGTATCATTTTATTCCATTTGGTCTAAGCGCCATACGGTTTGGAACACAGTAATCGGGAGTTTCCCTGGTGCCGTTCCGCCATTAATTGGTTGGACAGCAATAGAAGGTAATATTAGCATGGTCGCAGTTGCATTATTTTTAGTTATTTTCTGTTGGCAACCGATACATTTCTATGCTTTAGCGATTAAGCGTAAAGATGAATATAGTATGGCTCATATTCCAATGCTTCCTTCTGTTAAAGGGTTTAAACGGACAAGAGTCAGTATGTTTATTTGGCTCGTATTTTTATTGCCATTACCATTATTATTAAGTAATCTTGGTACAACATTTATTATATTGGCCTCACTATTGAATCTTGGTTGGCTATATTTAGGTTTAACAAGCTTTAAAAAAGATTCAGACCAAACAAAATGGGCTACAAAAATGTTTATCTACTCTTTAAATTATTTAGTAGTATTTTTTGTACTCGTTGTTGTTGTCTCGTTAATAAAAATGTTCTAATAAATAAAAATAAGGATGGAATGTATGAATTTACCAATCTTACCTACAATCAGCACAAGTTTTATAGTTATTAGTGCGATCCTTGTTGCAATAGGATGGCATAAAATTTGGAAGAGAAAAATCGAAAGCCATAAAAAAGTGATGTTAACGGCAGCTTTTTTTGCACTTGCGTTCTTTATTATCTATGCTTCAAGAACAATGTTTATTGGGAATACTGCTTTTGGTGGTCCAGATTCTATTAAGATTTATTATACAATCTTTTTAATCTTCCATATTAATTTGGCAACAATTGGTGGTATCTTGGGTCTTGTACAAATTATAACTGCTTTCAAAGAGAAATTTAAAATTCATAGATTTGTAGGACCAATTGCATCAATTATTTGGTTTTTCACCGCAATCACTGGTGTAGCGGTATATATGCTACTTTACGTTTTATATCCAGGCGGAGAAACAACGTCGTTACTTAAAGCAACTTTTGGGTTATAAAGCATACTATATTAAGCGTTAGTTATTCGGGAATAAAAGAGTTTGGACTTAGTCATCCATACTCATAATAAGAGGGGACAGGATAGAAATCATACTTTTCTAGAATAATTTTGTTATCCTACTCTGATAAATACAAGTATGGTTAAAAGTGCAGAGCTTAGGCTAAAAGGTTATCTGGCACGAGATTATGTATAAGTCTCATTAGCATTAAAATTATTACACGAGTTAAATACTTGGATAAGTATTACTAGTTCTTTATTGTATATATCATATTTGTGGCCGAGACATCATTGATGTCTCGGCTTTTTTTTAGGTTATGAGATTTTATTTGAACATTAACTTAAGGCGTCAGTTACAATTTAGTCAATATTTTATTCTCATAAAAGGTGTTGGTAAGACGGGTTAAAGGATAGTAATCCTTCATACAAAACAGAAATAATGAGTGTCAATAACCACTTAAGATAAATACCGTTTTAAACGCTTAGCAGTTAAAGAGTCATCGATACTTAATAAACCATAAGGAATTACCTTGATAAAGTAATTCACTGCCCTTATGGCCTGAATATAGCCCAATAACAATAATCCAATCTGGTTTAGTCATCATTATTAAATTATGTTCAGTAATAACTACAGTATTATTTTACCCAATTAAATGATCAAAGCAAGCTAAAATAATAGGAACACCTACTGAAATGTTTTTTAAGTTATTTTTTGCCCCATATATACGAGTCATTGATATATGCATCGCTCCTTAGTGAGCACTATACCCAAGGTTTGGTTGTGTATCATTTAATACCTAAATATTGAAAGTTGGTTCAATTCATTGTAAAGAGATTATTACAAAAGGAGAAATTTATGGAGATGCCTTGCTTGAATCAATCATAAACATGTACAATGAACCAAAGAATACTATAGGTGGATGAGCGATGAAAAAACTAATAATTAAAGTTATTGGTGTATTGTTATTAATTTGTTTTATAATTTATTTATTTTACTCACCGCGTTTAAAATTTGATGTTTTGGAAAATCCGAATAAGGACACGCCAAAAACAACTCAAAATAAAGATTTTCAAAAGCAAAAAACGACAAGTGAAAATCCAAAACTTGAAAAAGGTGTAGGTACATGGGTGGGGCAAGATTTACATAGTTTAACTGACAAATATGGACAAGCAGATAGGGTTTATTCATATAAAAAAGGTTTTAAAAACTACGTATTTAAACAAAAAGATCAATATTATCTGGTGACGACTAGAAAAAACAAAATAAAATCTGTTTATGCAACTGGTAAAAACGCTAGCGTTAATCCAGTGGAAATTGGAGACAAAGCTTCTAATGTATTTGAAAAATTCAGTATAAATCCAGAACCAACAATCAAAGTAGATGGCAAAGCATATGAATTAGAGCTTTCTGATGCAGATATGAAAACACAGACGCTTATCAAATTTAATGACGTTTATGCTCAAATCTATATTGACCAACAAGACAATGAAATTGTCGGTGTACGCTATTTAGATAGTGAGGCATTAATGGCGTTTAAACCATACCAAATGATCACTGCAAAAGAAGATAAAAAAGTAAAAAATAATTATAAAGAAATACCTTATGAACAAAATGCTAATCAATTGATGACATTATATGAAATAACAAATGAAATGAGAGCATTAAAAGATGCAAAAACTTTAAAAGTTAATAATGATTTAGCACATATTGCTTCATATAACTTGTACGAAGCAATCGACACTGATAGTGTAGAATTTACAGAAGAAGCATTAAAACAGAAACTTGATGAACAAAATATATCTTTCGTTTCGACAAGTCAAAATGTTGGTTATGATTTCAATGAAGTGCCAACATTAATTCACAGTTGGTTAAACTCAGATATTCATAGATCGAGAATGTTAAATTCCAAATACAATGAAATGGGCGGCGAAGTATCTAATGGTTACTATACGATTATTTTCATTGAAGATAAGTAAGGAGTGTCACTATGATAACAGAAGAAACATTGACTGTACTTGATGATATCGAGAGTTTAAGTGATAAAATACTTGACTCACGTTTATATCAAGCATTCAAATTAGCTGAGAAGTATTTAATGGAAAATGATGAGGCTCATTTACTATACCAAGCTTTTTTAAAATCAAAAGAAGCATACGATGAAATTATGAGGTTTGGGAAATATCATCCGGACTATCAAAAAGTTATGTTAGAAACACGTAAACGTAAACGTGCTTATGAAATGTTGCCAGTCGTTATGGACTATAAACAAAAAGAAGTAGCGTTACAAGATTTAATTGATGAAGTCATCGTTAAAATTGCGTATGCAGTATCTGAAAATGTAAAAATTGAAACAGGAAATCCGTTTTTCCAAAAAGATGCGAGTGGTTGTGCTACAGGTGGTTCTTGTAGCTGTTCTTTGTAAACGTAAGACATTGTGTATCTATTAATGACGATAAAAGCTGGGAAACCAAACAGGTAACCCAGCTTTTATATAATTTATTTTAGTATGTGTTTTTAAAACGTTCTGCTAAATCCGGTCTGTCAGTGACTAAAGTGTGAGCGCCGTTTACGATTAAATCATTCATTAAATCTAAATTGTTAATGCCATAATATCCAGGTACAATATTTCGTTCATTTAACCAGCTAATAAATTTAGGAGAAGTCAATTTGATACCTTTGAATGTGACTGGCATTTGGAAGGTATGGGCTTGTGGTTGGAACATATTACCAAGACCTAAACTGAATTTTAAGAAACCTTCAGCAACTTCATTTTGGCTTGCACCTATAGCAATTGTGTCGTTACTTCCTTTTTTAAAACGTTTCACTTGTTCACTATGAAAACTAGTAACTAAAACACGATTTTGCGCATTATTTCTAACAATTATGTCATAAATGATGTGAGGTACAAGCTTGCCTTCGCTACTTTGTGGCATATCTTTAAGGTCTACATTGACGAGTGAGTTTGGATATGATTTTAACAACTCATCAAATGTTAAGACCTTGGCACTTAAATGATTACGATAGGGCTTTAAACCATTCACATCTGTAAAATGGTAACCAGCATCCAATTGTTTTAACTCATCTAAAGTATGTTCTGCTACTTTTCCTGAACCATTTGTAGTACGATCAATTTCTGCATCATGAAAAACGATCAGTTGTTGATCTTTGGTTAATCTAACATCAATTTCAAATCCATCAATTTTATGGTTAATCGCGTTATCAAATGCAAGTTTGGTATGTTCTGGCATAACTGCCATGCCACCACGATGCGCAAATATATAAGGCGCCGGTTTAGAGAAGAAGGAAGGGACTGCCTGATTATTTGGCATACCTTTATATTTAGAAACGAAAATAGCACTGCCGACTAAACCAACTGTAGCTAAAAACGCACCTTTAATTAATTTATTAAATGTTGTCATGCGCAAATCCTCCTTGGTTTAAGTATATTAAGTAATATAGCAAATGTTAGCTTTACTTCAAAATAATTGTTATTTATTAATTGAATTAGTCGTGATATTATAAAGTGGCTAATAGATGGAGTGATAATATGGATATTGTATCTAGAACAAGTTTAATCATATATTTAAAACATATGAAACATGAACGCCAAATTAGAAAATTTGGCCATATTGTAAGTACAAATAAACAACAACGTTATGTTATTATGTATATAAATGAAGAAGAAGCTGATAGTATTGTAGACAAACTAATGAAATTAAAATATGTTAAAAATATTGTTGGCTCTCCTTATAAGTATTTAAAAAAAGAATACCCAAAAGAACAACATGAATTTACATAAGAATAAGTTATTAAATTAATTGAATTATTTTATAAACAAAACAAAGTCACAATAGGTTTAAGAACCAGTAAGGTGACTTTGTTTTGTTTACTATTATTCTAGTGGAGGAATCCATCTTTCTATTCTTAATACACTGATTAAATAATTGAAATAAATACTATGAGAGTGAAATCTTTCAGGTGGTTGTACATCAATTTCTTTTATCTCAAGATTAAATTGTGCTGCTTGTTTGTTAATCATATCGAACTTTTTGTTAGGCTCAGGATATGGATATTTTAATGCATTTACCATAATATACATAGCTTGAAAATGTTTGTCGCTCGTTGGTTTCATAATAATAGCGACTGAAGATAATTTTTTATCAAAAGTAGGGGTATGAAAATAGACAATATAATCTATCCGTGTATGGTTATATTCAATAAGTGTTATAAATTCAAATAAATCTGTAAGACCTTCACCTAATTTTATAAATGATTGTTTCATCTTGCTCCTCCTTATCATGCAATATGTATTATATAAAAATAAAATCTAGAATGGAAGTGTTTGTAAAATGAGAGTGATTTCTGGAATTCATAAAAGTAAACCCTTAGAAAGTTTAGAAGGACGTAATACAAGGCCTACTATGGATAAAGTTAAAGAAGGCATTTTTAATAGTTTGCACGAGGTCTCTGGCGTCGGTTTAGATTTATATGCTGGAAGCGGTGCTTTGGGTATTGAAGCATTGTCTCGCGGTATGGAAAAAATGATTTTCGTAGACCAAAATTTCAAGGCTATAAAAATTATAAAATCTAATCTTCAAAATTTAAAAATTTCCAATCAAGCAGAAGTATATAAAAATAATGCTGATCGGGCTCTTAAAGCACTTTCAAAAAGAGAAATCCAATTTGATGTTATTTTTTTAGATCCCCCTTATGAAAAAGGTTTGATTGATGAAGCATTAGATGGAATTGCAAAGTTTAACTTATTGAAAGAAAATGGTATTATCGTTTGTGAGTTCAATCATAAAGAAAAGATTGATACAAAATCATTTCATATGATAAAAAGATATCATTATGGATTAACAGACACTTTGTTATTAGAAAAAGGAGATTAAAATGTCTACAACTAAAGCAGTCATTCCAGGAAGTTTTGATCCAATTACATATGGTCATATTGATATTATTGATAGAAGCGCGGATCGTTTTGATGAGTTGCACATTTGCGTTTTGAAAAACAGTAATAAATCAGGAACTTTTTCAATTGATGAACGTATCGAATTGATTGAAGAATCAGTGAAGCATTTAAATAATGTTACTGTACATCATTTTAACGGTTTGCTGGTTGATTTTTGTGATGAAATCGGTGCTCAAACTATTATCAGAGGGTTGCGAGCTGTAAGTGACTTTGAGTATGAATTAAGACTTACTTCGATGAATAAAAAACTAAACAGTAACGTAGAAACAATGTATATGATGACAAGTACAAACTATTCCTTTATTAGTTCTAGTGTGGTAAAAGAAGTGGCTGCATATAAAGCTAATGTTTCAGACTTTGTACCAGAACATGTCGAAAAAGCATTAAATAAAAAATTCAAAAAATAATGAAAAGCTGGGGCGTAAAAGTATGTCTCAGCTTTAAATATAGTCTGTCTAATAATCATTTTATAGAAAGCATTTGTAAATTAGCTTTTGAAACAAAATATTAATGTCTGGAGTATAATGAAATGTGACGCGTAACATGGTAATTTGGCTTTGTTCCTTATACTTTGATATAGAAACACGCAATTTGGCGTAACCGTAAAACAAGGGGGAGACGAACTATTACGAACAATATCATTTCGAATTATAATTCGTATTTCATATTTAAAAAGATAAGTGAAATTCTACCTCGACTTTCTCTAGATGAGGTAGAATTAGAAGAATGGAATCAAAGCTATGAAAGCTTTAACTTTATATTTAACCGCGTTTCATTTAAAAGTAGAATGGCTAAAAAAACACCAAAAAAAAGCGGTTATTTTGTGGCAGTCTGGCATAAAAATAGCGAATATGAAAACGAACCTTTCGATTTTTATGAAATGAAAGATAAATTAATCGTTAATATATTAGATGGAAATCAAAAAGGACAATTTATTTTTTCGAAAGAGATCCTTGCGAAAAAAAGTATTATTCGTACTGATTATTCTATAGGTAAAATGGCCTTTCGTGTATATCCAGATTGGGAAACTAATTTAAATAAGGCTGCAACGTTAACCCAAAAATGGCAAAGTCAATATTTTATTGACTTATCTGATGGATTAAGTGAACAAGAAATAAAGGCACAAAACGTAAATAAATATTTAGAATAATTGTTGACATTAGCAATATCTTCGATTAAACCAAAACGTGTATTTATATCAATTTCTATAAAGACGACATTTAATGTAAGCGCTTGATATATTGTGTTTTTAAGTTATTAGTATTTCGGAGATATGGAATTGTTTCCGAAAATGTGACATCTCTCTTGTTCTGGTTTTTATATAAAATCTCCCTTTTTTTATAATTTATTAAAAAAACGACGAACGTATGAACACTTAATCGTTTCATAGTGTTGTTAGCTTAATTTTAAATACGTATCACTGGGGTGTTGAAATCTGTTTCTGGTCGATGAGAAAGCAAATTATAAATTTCAGTAGTATGTATTTCTTGTTCAAATAAACGCGCATTTTGTTGGTTTATTTGCGTTATATAATTACGATTTGGAAATTTTTGTTTTAAGTATTTTAAATAGTGTTGTCCTTTTTGAGACATGCCTAAAACGCGGACAGCAGAAATGGTATCGAATTGATGTTGTTTTTGAAAATTGAGTAAGATATTCATTAATAAGCGCTGGATATGCGTATATGTATAACGTTTTGTTTTTATTAATGACATCAAATGTTCAAATGATGTGGCATGTTTAATTTTTTCTAATATTCGATTTTCTAGGCCCTCGCTCATGGTATAGATGTTTTTTAAGGAGCCTGCGGTATGACTTAAAATCGCATATTTAATATATGGAAATGTATCGTCAACAGATGTGTGTGGTTCTTGATAAAGATGGTGTATTGAATGAGGGACGACATGTTTCCATTGTTCGTCATATGCTTGTATTGCATTACGAATTGACGTACCACTAGCAAAATTTAAATTTGAGATATCTTGATCATGATGATGGCTGTTTTCTCTTGAAATTGTCCAAGCTTTAATATGAGGTGCAATCTTTTGAATTGCGCGCATGTAAGAAATGCCTAAAGTATTATTTGGGGAAGATAACAGCGTATTATCATTTACAAGTTCACTTAATATCCTAGGATAACTCTTACCTTCTTTTATCTTTTTAAGAAACAGGGAAGATTGTTCAACTTGATTGATATCTCGTAAAAACGCATTAAATGAATCTATGTCTCCTGATTCGCTTCCAAAAGATAAGTGATCTGCATCAACATAATCTGCAATTTGAACAGCTGACGTTGCAAAATATTGGCCAGCTGATAGTGCAGCAAGGGCAGGTAATTCAATTACTAAATCTACAACGTTTAACGCCATCTGTGTGCGAATAAATTTATTATATATAGCTGGTTGTCCCCTCATTACAAAGTTACCACTCATAATCGCAATAGAGACTTCAGAGTCGGTTATTGACTTTGATGTCTGGGCATGGTATAAGTGACCATTGTGGAAAGGATTATATTCAGTGATTAGTGCAACGCTTTTCATTTGCAATTCTCCCTTTCAGAACTCATTATAGATATTGTATCAGATTAAACCGTGTTAAGAAAAAATCTTGACAACTTTTGTCTATAAAGTTAAAATAAATTTTGTGCTTGTTAGAGGTGAAGCCATATGAAATGGTCAATAACACAATTAAGAAAATTCCAAGATAAACCATTTGAGTTCAATCAAACGGTGAATTTTGATCATTTAGTAAAATCATTAGATTTAATAGATCTATCTGATATTGATGTTGAAGGTGAGCTAACTGTCAAATCAAATGAAGTCATTGCAGACATGCATATTACTGGAACGTATACGATGGCGTGCGCACGTACATTAGTGCCAGTTGAAGTGCCTATCGATATTAAATCACAAGAAATTTTTGATTTAGAAGGTTATGAGTATTTAAGTGATGACGAAGAAAATGATGAGCATTATCATGATGCTTCAGACGGCATGATTAATCTAAAAGATATTGCTGAAGAACTTGTTATTGTAGAAAAGCCAATGCGTGCTTTTGCTAATGATAGCGATCAGATGTTACGTGAAGGTAATGGTTGGGAAGTTATTGACGAAGAAGAAGCGGTTGAGCTTGCTGAAGAAGAAACTAAGCAGATCGATCCTAGGCTTCAAAAACTACAACAATTATATGACGAAGAGCAATAGCGGATTTAAATAATTTATAGTATAATAGGTTATTGAGTCTGAAAACAATTATTAGTGTATGTATATAAGGAGGATATATCATGGCAGTACCAAAAAGAAGAACGTCAAAAACTAGAAAAAATAAACGTCGTACGCATTTCAAAATGTCAGTACCTGGTATGACAGAATGCCCAAATTGTGGTGAGTACAAATTAAACCACCGCGTTTGTAAGAACTGTGGTTCATACAAAGGTGAAGAAGTAGTATCTAAATAATTTCATTTATTTATGGGCTTATTGATAGCCGAAAATTAATCGTTCATTAATTATTCACATGATAATTTTTGAGCGATTTTTTTAATACTTATAGACACTATATTCAATTGATAGGTTGTGTGACTGTTGACGCAAATAAATGCTCAAATGATTCTGGCAAAAATTGAAAACAATGAAATTGATTGGTTATATGAGCATTTTAGTGATTATTTTCAAGAAGTTTCTTCTTATGATGAGTTAAAAAAATTGTTGAAATCGTATAACGCAATTAGATATAAAAATAAATTATTTAAACATATTCAACTCAATTATAGAGAGGAATACATATGGTTTGACGAAAAGATGGCCACCGGTATTAGCGTAACGCTAAATAAATATAATGAAATAATTGGTTTTGTTCTTACCCCAATTAAAAATATAAAAGGAATTAAAAAATCAAAATGTTATTATACGATTCCTGTTCAAAATGCTTGGTTTGTATACGCTGGTGGTGAAAATGAATTGCTCAATCATCATTATCCATACAAAAACCAACGCTATGCACTTGATTTGGTTTTAACAAAGGCAAATCGTAGCTACCACGGTAATCCTAATTTATGTGAAAGTTACTATAGTTACAACCAAATTATTGTTGCTCCTGCTGACGGCATTGTCGTCAAAATCATAGATGGTATACCAGATGCAACGCCAGGAGAAAATAACATGAAACATCCCGAAGGTAACTACGTTATTATGAAACATGCAAATAATGAATATAGTATGATTGCGCATATTAAACCACATTCATTTAAAGTTAACGTTGGAGATTGTGTTACGAGAGGGCAATTTATTGCTAGAATTGGTAATTCGGGTAACGCAATGGAACCACATGTACATTTTCAGATTATGAACCAATGTAATACTCAATTCGCTAAAACTTACAAAATTAAGTTAATCAATGGTACTTCGCCTGAAAAAGGTGATATAGTAAGTTATACTGATGATAATATGATATTAAAAAATAAGTTCAATTTTGCTACTAAATTTAAGAAATTAAGTTCAAATATGATTCATATCTTTAAAAATTAAAATGAAGAGGCTATAGTATGGAAATGATAACTTCTGCACAAAACAATAAAATTAAAAGTGCAAATAAATTAAAAAAGAAACGTGAAAGAGATAAAACAGGTCAGGTGTTAATTGAAGGTGCACACCTCATTGAAGAAGCGTATAAAAGTCATTTAAAAATATTACAATTATTTGCTGTTGATATTGAAAGATTAGATGATAATTTGGTGAATTATGTTGAAGAAGTATATGAAATAAATATAAAAGTAGCGGAAGCACTTTCCGGTACAGTCACACCACAAGGATTTTTCGCAATTATAGAAAAAGCACATATTGATGTTACAGGAGCACAACAAGTGTTATTAATAGATCGTATTCAAGATCCAGGAAATATGGGGACTTTGATACGTACTGCAGACGCTGCAGGTATCGATTTAATCGTTTTAGAAAAAGGGACAGCAGACCCGTATCAAGATAAAGTATTACGGGCGAGTCAAGGCAGTGTATTCCATCTCCCAATTGTCACTGAGGATTTAAGCACATTTATCCGTAAATTTAATGGGAATGTATATGGTACTGCACTTGAAAATGCAGTTGCTTTTAATCAAATTACAAGTCAAGAAAAGTTTGCGTTACTGTTAGGAAATGAAGGAGAAGGGGTCAACCCTGAGTTATTAGATCAAACAACACAAAATTTAAACATTCCTATTTATGGCAAAGCGGAAAGCTTAAATGTCGCTATAGCCGGCAGTATATTGTTGTACCATTTGAAAGGTTGACCCTTTAGTTAGGTTTCGTATATAATAGATTTAATACTGATTAAAAATATTAACCAATAAAAAGACGTAAACTAATTTAATCCAGTTGTCTAAGGGAGATTATCCAAAGACTGAAAGATAATCCGCTGCTATTAGTTTTTTTCACCTTTTTGGTTACTTAAAGAAATTTAAGTCGGAAATCATTTCCGTTATCAATGACAACAAGTGTATGCGTATGCATAAATTTGGGTGGTACCACGGAAAGCTTTCGTCCCAGTTTCAGGGGATGAAAGCTTTTTTTATATGCGATTATCTATTGTTTTACAGTATACATTTTAAATAGGAGGCAAAATTATGACTCAAACAGAAGCAATGTCTGAGATTAAACAACAAGCATTAGTAGACATAAATGAAGCTCAAAATGAAAAAGAGTTACAAGATGTTAAAGTTAAATATTTAGGAAAAAAAGGTTCTGTCACTGGTTTGATGAAACACATGAAAGAATTGTCTAATGAAGAAAAACCAGCGTATGGTCAAAAAATAAACGAAGTGAGACAAGCAATCGAAGGAGAAATTGAATCACGACGTGAAATTTTAGCCAACGAAAAACTAGAACAACAATTAAAAAATGAAAAAATTGATGTTACGTTACCTAGTAGAAAAATTTCAATAGGCGCTAAGCATCCTTTAACTAGAACAATTGAAGAAATTGAAGATTTATTCTTAGGTTTAGGTTATGAAATTGTAGACGGATTTGAAGTTGAAAAAGACTATTATAACTTTGAGGCGTTAAACCTACCTAAATCACATCCAGCTAGAGACATGCAAGATAGTTTTTATATTACAGAGGATATTTTAATGAGAACGCATACGTCACCCGTACAAGCGAGAACAATGGAACAACGAAATGGACAAGGACCAGTTAAAATATTATGCCCTGGTAAAGTTTATCGACGAGATTCTGACGACGCAACACACAGTCATCAATTTACTCAAATTGAAGGTCTTGTGGTAGATGAAAATATTCAAATGAGCGATTTAAAAGGGACTTTAGAATTGTTGGCTAAACAATTATTTGGCGAAGACAGAGAAATTAGACTCCGTCCAAGTTATTTCCCTTTTACAGAACCTTCAGTCGAAGTCGACGTATCTTGCTTTAAGTGTAAAGGTGAAGGTTGTAATGTGTGCAAACATACAGGTTGGATTGAAATTCTAGGTGCTGGAATGGTGCATCCTAACGTGCTTGAAATGGCTGGATTCGATGCCTCTAAATATACAGGGTTTGCTTTTGGTATGGGGCCAGATAGAATCGCAATGTTAAAATATGGCATTGAAGATATCCGCCATTTCTATACGAATGATGTCCGTTTCTTAAATCAATTTAAAGCAGTAGAAGATAGAGGTGAAGCATAATGTTTATTTCAAAAGAATGGTTAGAGACATTTGTAGAAATTAATCAACCTGTCAATGTGCTTGCAGAAAGAATTACGCGCACAGGTATCGAAGTTGATGATATTATTGATTATACAAAAGATATTAAAAATTTAGTGGTAGGGCATATCCAAACGAAAGCACCTCATCCAGATGCTGATAAACTCAGTTTATGTCAAGTTGATATTGGTGAAGCAGAACCAGTACAAATTGTTTGTGGTGCACCTAATGTTGATGCTGGACAAACAGTCATTGTAGCTACTGTAGGTGGACGTTTACCTGGCGGTGTAAAAATAAAGAGAGCGAAACTACGTGGTGAACGTTCTGAAGGTATGATTTGTTCATTACAAGAAATTGGTATTCCAAGTAACCTTGTGCCTAAACAATTTGAAGAAGGTATCTATAATTTTACATCAGATATCAAACCAGGTACAAATGCATTGAAAGCTTTATACTTAGATGATCAGGTCATGGAGTTTGATTTAACGCCAAATAGAGCAGATGCTTTAAGTATGGTGGGTACGGCTTATGAAACAGCAGCGCTTTATAATGTACCAATGATTAGACCAGAGACACAAAGTCAAGAATCTACAAAACAAGCTACTGATGAAATGCGTATTAGTGTTCAAAATAAAGATAAAGTACCATATTATAGTGCTAGAATAGTGAACGATGTGAAAATACAACCCTCACCTGAATGGATGCAAATGAGATTGATTAAAGCAGGTATTCGCCCGATTAATAATGTTGTAGATATTTCAAACTATGTGTTATTAGAATATGGTCAACCACTTCATATGTTTGACCAAGACCAAATCAGATCTAAACATATCGAAGTTCGTCAAGCGACAACAGGCGAAAAAATGACTACATTAGACAATCAAGAAAGAGCCTTAAAAGATAGCGATATTGTCATTACTAACGGGGATACACCAATTGCTATTGGCGGCGTTATGGGTGGAGACTTCTCAGAAGTAACCGAAAGTACAACAAATGTTGTTATAGAGGGTGCCATTTTTGATTCAGTTTCAATCAGACATACATCAAGACGCTTGAATTTAAGGAGCGAAGCTTCAAGTCGTTTTGAAAAAGGTATTGCAACTGAATTTGTAGACGAAGCTGTCGATAGAGCTTGTTATTTATTACAGCAATACGCAGAGGGAACAGTGCTTCAAGGCCGCATTGCTGAAGGCCAACTAGGCCAATTTGTTACACCAGTGAATATTACTGTGGAAAATGTTAACGAAACAATTGGTTTTAACTTATCACCAGAAGAGATTGAAGCTGTCTTTGTTCGATTAGGCTTCGAGACGACTAGGGAAGGTAATTCACTTACTGTTATGGTGCCGTCGCGCCGTAAAGATATTACCATTAAAGAAGACCTTATAGAAGAAATTGCACGTATTTATGGTTACGACGAAATACCATCAACATTGCCTGTATTTAAACAAGTCACACCGGGCACATTAACGGATAGACAAGCAAAAACACGTGTTGTTAAAGCGACGCTAGAAGGCGCTGGATTAAACCAAGCGATTAATTATTCCCTTGTCGATAAAACACGCGCAACTGATTTTGCTTTGCAAGACCGTTCAACGATATCATTGTTGATGCCTATGAGCGAAGCACACTCTACTTTAAGACAAAGTTTAATCCCGCATCTAATTGATGATGTATCTTACAATGTTGCACGTAGTAATCATCATGTAGCATTGTACGAGTTAGGGCGTGTATTCTTTGGCAATGAAGAGAATCAATTACCAGATGAGGTTGAATATTTGAGTGGTATTTTAACAGGGGACTATACTGTAAATACATGGCAAAATAAAAAAGAAGAAATAGATTTCTTTGTAACCAAAGGTATTGTCGATCGTATTGCAGAAATATTAGATATTCAATTTGAATATGAAGCCGGCGAAATAGATGGTTTACATCCAGGCAGAACGGCATGGGTTAAATTAAATGAGGAAATAGTTGGTTTTGTTGGAGAATTACATCCACAAACTGAAAATAACTATGATTTAAAACGTACTTACGTTTTTGAGTTGAATTATGATAAATTAATGTCAGTATCTGTAGGTTATATTAATTATGAACCAATTCCAAGATTCCCAGGCGTATCAAGAGATATTGCACTGGTAATTAATCGAGCAACGCCATCCGCTGAAATTGTAAAAATCATTCAAAATTATGGCGGAGATATTTTACAACATGCTGAAGTATTTGATGTATACGAAGGTGAACATGTTGCAGAAGATGAAAAATCAATTGCTATTCGTCTAGCATATTTAGATATGCACCAAACGCTTACGGATGATAAAGTGAACGGAGTGCATAACCGTATTTTAGAAGCTTTACAAGCAGAAGGCGCGACAATTAGATAATAAAAATAAACCTTGAATTGTAGCTTTATTAGCCTACAGTTCAAGGTTTTAATTTATGTATTAAGCATAACTGTTTTAAGTGCAAATTCAGCGATGTTTTTGGTTTACTAAATTGATAGCTTTATTTCTATTAGCAAAATGTTTTTTCGTGATTGTATCTAAATAGTCAATGCCATTTTTTTCAATGATTTTTGCTGCTGCTAAATCTACTTTATTACTAGCTCCTTTAGGTAAATCAGTTTTTGCATTTTTTGATAAATGGTCCATATTTTTTACAAATGCATAACGAGAAATAATACTGGCTGCTGCAATTGCAATTGATTTTGATTCACCCTTAGTTTCAAATTTCGTCTTATTTTCGAAAGGCATTTGACTAAGTGCATACCTTTTATAAACACCGGGCTCTGCAAACTGATCGATAACGATGTAGTCAAATTCTTCTTGATCGATTTTATCAACGACATTCTTAATCGCTTCATTATGTAAAACAGCTTTCATTTTAACCTGAGACCAACCAGACTTTTGCTTTTCATTGTATTTTTCATTATACATTGTTAGTAAAGAGTGCGGAATAAACGTTATAATCTGTTCAGCAAGCTCAACAATTTTTGAATCAGTAAGCCGTTTGGAATCATCTACGCCAAGCGTTTTTAAGATTTGCGCATGCTTATTAGATACATAGGCGGCGCATACCGTAAGGGGACCAAAATAATCACCACTACCTGCTTCATCGCTCCCTATACATTGAAATTGGTTATAATATATGTGTTGCTTAGCTTGTTTGATTTTGGAGGTTTTTGTATTATTTTGAGTAGCCGTAGATTTAGATGGTAGTAAAGTATTGGCTACAGCTTCTGCGTTTTTCCCTTGAAACATTATCTTATTTGAATTATAGATCGTGATGGAAGTATTTTGATATTTTGTACGTGCTTTCATACCTTGTGAAAGATTAGATGTATCAAAACGTATTTTAGTCATTAATTCTTGGATTTCTTGATTTGTTAATTTATGTACTACATTCGTCATTGAGTGACCTCGCTTTGTTCATATTACTTATTTTAAAATGAGACAATGCATATCATATCATAATTTTTAATATTTGAATGTTTTATGTTATAAGTAGCAATATAGCTTGAATTAAAAGGTGTTAAAGTTAAATATATGTAATTATTAAATAATTCAAATATAACAAATCACACCTCTTACAAAAAAATATTTTGTCGTGTATAATAGTTCGTGATAAATATTATAAATTACGAACATATAAATATAAATAAAGGTATATAACAGCAAGATTGGAAATATATATTTTTAAAGTCAGGAGTTATTATATGGGTGAGTTTAAAAACCGGATTAACGTAACTATCAATGATCAACATTATACAATCGTAGGAGAGGATAATCCAGAGCATATCCGTTATGTAGCACACTTAGTAGATGAAAGACTCAAAGAACTTGCGAGTAAGAGTGCTGGACTAGATACTACAAGAAAAGCAATCCTTACCGCTGTTAATATTATGCATGAAAAAGTGCAAGTAGAAGAGGAAAATGAACGTTTGCGACAAGAAATAAACCAGTTAAAAAATAGTGAAGACTAATGATAATTGATATACTAGTTGTTCTTCTCTTCATATATATTGGTATGATTGGATTTAGAAGAGGGCTTTGGTTAACAACTTTACATTTAGGCACTACAATGTTTGCTTTATGGTTAGCTCAACGTTATTATAGGCATGTTGCACAACGCTTAGAACTATTTGTACCTTATCCTAAAACGCGCGCTTATGATTTGGATTTTGCATTTCAATTCGCTCATCTGCAGCAACGATTTGAGCACGTGGTTGCTTTTGTAATTATTGCAACCCTTACGAAAGCTATATGTTATGGTGTTGTTGTACTATTTGATAACATTGTTCAACAAAGCTGGCCGAATATGATAAGCAGGGTATCTGGAATGGTATTGAGTTTGATTTCATCGTCAATTATTAGTGCTATTTTGTTATATGGTATAGCCATATATCCTAATGGCTTAATCCAACAACAACTATCTCATTCAATCATAACAGAATACATATTATTACATATTCCGTTTATCTCAACTTTTATCACACAACTTTAAATATATTCGTGTGGAATACAGTGATTTTAAAAACTAGGAGGTCAAGACATAACTGATATACCGAAATAACTAGGGTATGTTGTCTTGGTCTTTTTTTATGGAGTGAAACTTAATGACAAAAAAAGAAATTGTTCAATTATTAGAAAAAATAGCTGTATATATGGAAATCAAAGGTGAAAATACTTTTAAAGTTTCAGCTTATAGAAAAGCAGCTCAGAGTTTAGAAATCGATGAACGCCCTTTGGATCAAATTGAAGATGTCACTGAATTAAAAGGAATTGGTAAAGGTGTTGGTGAAGTGATCAATGAATACCTTGTAAACGGTCATTCGACAACATTAGCAGCTTTACAAGAAGAAGTGCCAGAAGGACTTATACCTTTACTAAAAATTCAAGGACTTGGTAGTAAGAAAATAGCTAAACTATATAAAGAACTTAATATAGATGGAAAAGAAGCTTTGCAACAAGCATGCGAAGAAGGAAAAGTAAGTGAACTAAATGGTTTCGCTAAGAAAACGGAACAGAATATACTTGAAGCAGTGAAAGCATTGGGCGCGAAAAAAGAACATTATCCTATTGATCAAATGAGAGGTTTAAATATAGACATTGACGACTATTTAGCGACAGTTGAAGCCATAGAAAAATACGAAGTTGCAGGCAGCTTTCGTCGCTTTAAAGAAGTGAGTAAAGATTTAGATTATATTATAAGTACAAAACAACCAACGGAAGTACAGCAAGCATTATTGAACATTCCAAACAAGGTGAAAGAAATTGCAGTTGGTTCGACAAAAGTTTCATTAGAATTAGCCTATGATGATGAAACGATAGGTGTAGATTTCCGATTGATTGAACCTTCAGCGTTTTATCATACGCTACAGCATTTCACTGGTTCGAAAGATCATAATATTCGCATCCGCCAATTAGCAAAAGAACAAGATGAAAAAGTAAGTGAATATGGTATAGAAAAAGCCGATGGTTCATTACTCCAATACCATAGTGAAAAAGAAATCTATGAACACTTTGGTGTGAATTGGATCGAACCAGCGATACGTGAAGATGGAAGCGAGTTTGATAAAGATTTATCTAACATTGTCACTTTAAATGATATCAACGGTGATATTCATATGCATACAACATACAGTGATGGTGCTTTTAGCATTGAAGATATGATTGAAGCAAATATTGCTAAAGGTTATCAATTTATGGTTATTACTGATCACTCTCAAAGTTTAAAAGTGGCAAACGGTCTCTCTGTAGAACGTTTATTACGCCAGAATGAAGCGATTAAAGCTTTAAATAAAAAATACGATGAAATTGATATATATTCAGGCATTGAAATGGACATATTACCTAATGGTCAATTAGACTATAGTGATGAAATCTTAGCACAATTAGATTACGTTATTGCAGCAATACATCAAAGTTTTAATCAATCGCAAGATGAAATTATGTATAGATTGGAACAAGCATGTCGGAATCCCTATATAAGACATATTGCGCACCCTACAGGACGTATTATAGGTAAACGACCAGGATATGAACCAGATATTGATAAATTATGTAAAATTGCTGAAGAAACAAATACGATTTTAGAAATCAATGCAAATCCAAAACGCTTAGATTTAAACGCGGAAATAGTTAAAAAGCATCCAAACGTTAAATTGACGATTAACACAGATGCGCATCATGTCGATCATTTAGAATTTATGAAATATGGTGTGGCTACTGCACAAAAAGGATTTGTTAAAAAAGATAGCGTAATTAATACGATGGATCGAGAGGCTTTTAAAGCGTTTATCGAAAACAATATTAAATTGAAGAAATAGAGGGATTATATGAGACAGAAATCATTAAATGTCTTAGAATTCGATAAAATTAAAGCACTCGTTGAAAAAGAAACAATGAGTGATTTAGGTAAAGAAAAAGTAGTTGGAATGGTGCCAGCAACTGATATAGAAACTGTAGAATTTCAAATTAATGAAACAGATGAAATTGCTCAAATTTATAATAAATATAGATTGCCGAGTTTGAGTGGTCTATCAGCGGTATCTGCACTCATCCATAGAGCAACAATTGGTGGCGTATTAAGTGTTAAAGAGCTCAATGCAATTAAACGCTTAATACAAATTCAAAACCAATATAAAACATTTTATAATAACTTGTTGGAAGAAGAAGAGGAAGTGAATTATACTATCCTCCACGATAGAATGGAACAATTACCTGTACTTTCAGGTTTATATCAAAATATTCACCAAAAATGTGATGCAAATGATCTATTTGACAATGCAAGTTATGAATTACAAGGTATTCGCAGTAAAATATCTGGAACAACGCAACGTATAAAACAAAATTTAGATAAAATTGTTAAGAGCCAAGCGAATCAGAAAAAATTGTCTGATGCTATTATCACAGTTCGTAATGAACGTAACGTTATTCCAGTCAAAGCTGAATACCGTCAAGATTTTAACGGCATTGTGCATGACCAATCCGCATCCGGTCAAACACTTTATATTGAACCATCTTCTATTGTTGAAATGAATAACCAAATTAGCCGACTACGCAATGATGAAGCAGTAGAAAGTGAACGTATTTTAACTGAACTAACCGGCTATGTGGCTGCAGAAGCAGATGCATGCTTAATTTCAGAATCTATAATGGGCCAGATAGATTTTTTAACTGCTAAAGCACGTTATGCACGTTCGTTCAAAGGTACAAAGCCTGAATTTACAAGTGAACGCACAGTTTATCTACCAAAAGCATTCCATCCTTTATTAGATCAAGATACAGTTGTAGCGAATACGATAGAATTCGCAGAAGATATTGAAGCGGTGATTATTACTGGGCCGAATACAGGTGGTAAAACCGTAACACTTAAAACACTAGGACTCATTATTCTTATGGCACAATCCGGTATGCTGATTCCTACATTAGATGGCAGTAAACTGAGCATCTTCGAGAATGTTTATTGTGATATCGGGGATGAACAATCTATTGAACAATCACTATCAACATTTTCTTCTCATATGAAAAATATTGTTGAAATATTACAAAATACAACTAAGCACAGTTTGATTTTATTTGATGAACTTGGCGCTGGCACAGATCCTAGTGAAGGTGCTGCATTAGCAATGAGTATTTTAGATTATGTACATGACATTGGTTCTCTCGTCATGGCAACTACACACTATCCTGAACTTAAAGCTTACAGTTATAACAGAACTGGTGTGATGAATGCGAGTGTTGAATTTGACATTAATACATTGAGCCCGACGTATAAATTGTTAATGGGCGTGCCAGGACGTTCAAATGCTTTTGACATTTCTAAAAAATTAGGCTTAAATATGAAAGTAATTCAAAAAGCGAAATCAATGATTGGTCAAGACGAACAAGAAATAAATGAAATGATCGCGTCATTAGAAAAAAATTCTAAACGTGTAGATGAACAACGTATTGAATTAGATAGATTGCTACGTGAAGCACAAGAGACACATGATAATCTTGAGAAACAATACGAACAGTATCAAAATCATGAGAAACAATTAATGAGCGAAGCTAAAGAAAAAGCAAATCAACGGGTGAAAGCTGCAACTAAAGAAGCTGAGGATATTATTAAAGAATTACGTGAACTTAGAGACAAAAAAGGTGCAGATGTAAAAGAGCATGAACTCATTAATAAAAAGAAACAGCTTGACGATCAGTATGAAGCGAAATCATTAAAACAAAATATACAAAAGAAAAAATGGGATGAAATTAAAGTCAGCGATGAAGTGAAAGTGCTAACTTATGGGCAAAAAGGCGAGATTTTAGAATTATTGGACGAAAATGAAGCAGTCGTCCAAATGGGTATTATTAAAATGAAGCTGCCAATCAGTGACTTAGAAAAAACGAAAAAAACGAAAGAAACGCCTACTAAAATGGTTAAGCGTGAAAATCGCCAAAGCATAAAGATGGAACTGGATTTACGCGGTTATCGTTATGATGAAGCGATGGTCGCAGTTGATCAATATTTAGACCAAGCTGTGTTGAGTAACTATGAGCAAGTTTACATTATTCACGGTAAAGGAACAGGCGCATTGCAAAAAGGTGTGCAAAAACATTTAAAACGACATAAAAATGTGTCATCATATAGGAACGGTATGCCAAGTGAAGGCGGATTTGGCGTGACCGTTGTAGAATTAAAATAAATGTGAGCAAGAGATATGCAGAATTATAAAAACTCTGTTATAATTTCTTCATCATTTGATAATTTAAGGAGGATTGGCAGTTATGGCAATCGTAAAAGTAACAGATTCAAACTTTGATGAAAATATTCAATCAGGTGTCAATTTAGTAGATTTTTGGGCAACTTGGTGTGGACCATGTAAGATGATTGCTCCAGTATTAGAAGAATTAGCTGGTGATTATGATGGAAAAGCTAATATTTTAAAACTTGATGTAGATGAAAATCCATCAACAGCTGCTAAATTTGAAGTAATGAGTATCCCAACTTTAATCTTATTTAAAGATGGAGAACCTGTTGATAAAGTTGTAGGTTTCCAACCTAAAGAAAACTTAGCAGAAGTAATCGAAAAACACTTATAGAAACAACCAAGCTGGGACATTAATTAATTTAATGTCTCAGCTTTTAAATTTGTAAATAAAACGAATACTTTGGTTTAATTATAAATAATGTTTTATAATAACAATTAGCATTTTAATCTTACAAAGAAGGATAAAAATGAAGTATAACTTATTTTCAGTGTAAGTTTATATATACATTTACTTTTCAATAAAGAATATAGAAATTTGATAGAAAGGAGGAAAATGAAATGGAAGCATATCAAGAAGATATTAAGCAAAAATTGACTGTAGTACCTACTGAACCAGGCTGTTATTTAATGAAAGATCGCAATGATCAAATTATATATGTAGGTAAGGCAAAAAAGTTAAGAAACAGATTAAGGTCTTATTTTACTGGTGCACATGATGCTAAAACAACAAGGCTCGTTTCAGAAATTAGAAATTTTGAATTTATTGTAACATCAAGTGAGACTGAATCTTTATTGTTAGAACTTAACTTGATTAAACAATATCAACCTAGGTATAACATTTTATTAAAAGACGATAAAAGTTATCCCTTTATCAAAATTACAAAAGAAAAATATCCTCGGCTTCTTGTGACACGCACGGTAAAAAAGGGGACTGGAAAATATTTTGGACCGTACCCTAATGCGTATTCGGCTCAAGAAACGAAAAAACTACTCGATAGAATTTATCCATTTAGGAAATGTGATAAAATGCCAGATAAATTGTGCTTATATTACCATATTGGGCAGTGCTTAGGGCCGTGTGTCTATCCAGTAGATTTAAATAAATACGCTGAAATGACAAAAGAAATTTCTGATTTTTTAAATGGAGAAGATAAGACTATACTGAATAATTTAGAACAAAAAATGGGCGAAGCAAGTGAAGCACTAGATTTTGAAAGAGCGAAAGAATATAGAGATTTGATTCAACACATTCATAATTTAACTAAAAAACAAAAAATTACAACTTCTGATAATACTATTAGAGATGTTTTTGGTTACACTGTTTCAAAAGGCTGGATGTGTGTTCAAGTGTTCTTCATTAGGCAAGGAAACATGATTAAACGAGACGCTACAATGATTCCTTTGCAACAAACAGAAGAAGAAGAATTTTATACCTTTATAGGTCAATTTTATGACTTGAACCAACATATATTACCTAAAGAAGTGCATATCCCTAAAAATTTAAATAAAGAAATTATTCAATCAGTGGTCGACACTAAAATTGTGCAGCCAATTAAAGGTAAGAAAAAAGAATTGATAGACTTAGCCAATCATAATGCAGAAGTGACATTAGATAATAAATTCGAATTAATTGCTAAAGATGAGTCACGTACAGTTAAAGCGATTGAAGAGTTGGGAGATTGCATGGGTATACAGACGCCCATACGAATTGAAGCTTTTGATAATTCAAATATTCAAGGCGTGCACCCTGTTTCAGCCATGGTTTCATTTATTGATGGCAAACCTAATAAAAAAGGCTACCGCAAATATAAGATTAAAACAGTAGATGGTCCAGATGATTATAAATCTATGAGAGAAGTTGTGAGAAGACGTTATACGCGGGTGCTGAATGAAGGCTCACCTTTACCTGATTTAATTATTGTAGATGGTGGTAAAGGTCACATGACCGGCGTCATTGATGTACTTGAAAATGAATTAGGACTAGACATTCCAGTAGCTGGCTTACGTAAAAATGATAAGCATCAAACATCAGAAATTTTATACGGGGAAAGTGCGGAAGTGGTTCCTCTGAAAAAGAATAGCCAAGCTTTTTACTTATTACAAAGAATTCAAGATGAAGTTCATAGATTCGCAATTACATTTCACAGACAAACACGTCAGAAGACAGGTTTACAATCAGTATTGGATACTGTAGACGGTATCGGTTCTAAAAGAAAAACAAAATTATTGCGTACTTTCGGTTCAATCAAGAAAATGAAAGAAGCAAGCGTTGAAGAATTAAAATCAGCGGGGTTACCTCAAAATGTTGCTGAGAATCTTCATCAGGCGTTATACAACAAGTAAGAAAAAAAGATTAGGGGATGAGAATCATTCTCATGCCCAAAATCTTACTAATTAGTGTTACAATAGCAAATAACAGGGATTCTTTTTTTAAAAGTATATGGAAGCGTTTTCTAATTGAGAAAAATTATCACTTAAATCTAAGTTGTTAAACAACTGTCAAAACCAACTAGGGGTAATACTTCAATGTTTAACAAAAGTATGTTGCACTTTACATTGCTATAAATATAAAGCGATATTATAAAATGTTGTAGCTTAGTTTTAGTTGATAAGTGTCATCGCTTCTTTACTTTAATGAAAGATACCAAAAAATTAATTGTTTCACAGGGGGGACTTCCTTTTGGCATACTCGAAAAATCAATTCTATTTAAGACGCTTACATTCTTTACTAGGCGTGATACCGATAGGCGGATTCTTATTAATCCATTTGCTCGTTAACCACCAAGCAACGAAAGGTGTTGAGGCGTTTAACAAAGCAGCTGGATTTATGGAATCACTGCCATTTTTGATTGCATTGGAGTTTATCTTTATTTATATTCCAATTTTTTATCATGCGGTATATGGTGTACATATTGCCTTTACGGCAAAGGAAAACGTAGGACATTATTCCCAATTTAGAAATTGGATGTTCTTATTACAGCGTGTCACAGGTGTTATTACGTTTGTTTTTGTTGCGATTCATTTGTGGCAAACACGTATTCAACGTGCATTAGGTGATGAAGTGAATTTTGATATGGTACATGACATTGTATCAAATACAGGTTGGTTAATTTTCTATATCATCTGTTTACTAGCTGTAACATTCCACTTTGCTAATGGCTTATGGTCGTTCTTAGTAACTTGGGGCGTTTTACAATCAAAAAGATCACAACAAATTTTTACATGGGTATCACTTATTGTATTTATCGTAGTTTCATATATTGGATTAAGTGCTATTCTTGCGTTCGTATAATTTAAAAATGTTTCAGATATATTTAGGGGAGTGACTATTTATGGCAGAGAAAAAAATTATTGTTGTCGGTGGAGGACTTGCCGGTCTGATGGCAACAATTAAAGCAGCGGAACAAGGCGCTCATGTAGACTTGTTCTCATTAGTTCCTGTTAAACGTTCACACTCTGTATGTGCCCAAGGCGGCATAAACGGAGCGGTAAATACGAAAGGTGAAGGTGACTCACCTGCGGTCCACTTTGATGACACAGTTTATGGTGGCGATTTCTTAGCTAACCAACCACCCGTAAAAGCAATGGCAGAAGAAGCGCCTAAAATTATTCATTTACTGGACCGTATGGGCGTAATGTTTAATAGAACAAGTGAAGGACTTTTAGATTTCCGACGTTTTGGTGGTACGATGTATCATAGAACAGCTTATGCTGGAGCGACAACTGGACAACAATTAATGTATGCCCTAGATGAACAAGTTCGTAGTTTCGAAGTAGATGGTTTAGTAACAAAATATGAAGGTTGGGAATTCTTAGGCATTGTCAAAGATGATGACAACATGGCTAGAGGGATTGTAGCACAAGATATGACTAGCGCAGAAATTCAATCTTTTGGATCAGATGCGGTTATCATGGCAACTGGTGGCCCTGGCATTATTTTTGGTAAAACAACGAATTCAATGATTAATACAGGCTCTGCAGCTTCAATCGTATACCAACAAGGAGCGATGTATGCGAATGGAGAATTCATTCAAATTCATCCAACAGCTATCCCTGGAGACGATAAATTACGATTAATGAGTGAATCTGCCCGTGGTGAAGGTGGTCGAATTTGGACATATAAGGATGGTAAACCATGGTATTTCTTAGAAGAAAAATACCCGGATTACGGTAACTTAGTACCGCGTGATATTGCAACGCGTGAAATCTTTGATGTATGTGTAAACCAAAAACTAGGTATTAACGGTGAAAACATGGTATATCTAGACCTTTCACATAAAGACCCACATGAATTAGATGTAAAATTAGGTGGTATCATTGAAATTTATGAAAAATTCACTGGTGATGATCCACGTAAAGTACCAATGAAAATCTTCCCAGCGGTACACTATTCAATGGGTGGCCTATACGTAGACTATGACCAAATGACGAATATTAAAGGCTTATTTGCAGCTGGTGAATGTGATTTTTCACAACACGGCGGTAATCGTTTAGGTGCTAACTCATTGTTATCGGCAATCTATGGCGGTACAGTTGCAGGACCGAACGCGATCAAATATATCTCAAATATTGAAAATTCTTATACAGATTTAGATGATAGCATTTATGAAAAACGTGTCAAAGAAGAGCAAGAAAAATTCGATAATCTATTAAAAATGAACGGTACAGAAAACGCGTATAAACTTCATAGAGAACTTGGTGAAGTAATGACAGCAAATGTAACGGTTGTACGAGAAAATAAATCACTATTAGAAACAGACAAGAAAATCGTAGAATTGATGGAGCGCTATCAAAATATTGACATTGAAGATACGCAAACATGGAGTAACCAAGCAGTATTCTTCACACGTCAATTATGGAATATGTTAGTTCTAGCACGTGTTATCACAATCGGTGCTTATAACCGAAATGAGTCTCGTGGGGCACATTACAAACCAGAATTCCCTGAGAGAAACGACGAAGAATGGTTGAAAACAACTTTAGCATCATATCAAGGAAAAACAGAAGCGCCTAAATTTACATACGAACCAGTCGATGTAAGTTTAATCACACCTCGTAAACGTGACTATACAAGTAGTGCTAAAGGAGGTAAATAATTATGGCAGATACTAAAGAAGTAAATGAAGCGCAAGCACAAGACGAACAACAAAGCCAAAAAACGATTAAATTAATTATTAAACGTCAAGATGACGCAGAATCAAATCCTTATGAGGAAGAATTTGAAATACCTTATAAAGAGAATTTAAATGTCATCGCTTGTTTAATGGAAATTAGACGTAACCCAATTAATAGCAAGGGTGAAAAAACAACACCTGTCATTTGGGATATGAACTGTTTAGAAGAAGTCTGTGGCGCTTGTTCGATGGTTATCAATGGTAAATCAAGACAATCTTGTACGGCAATCATTGACCAATTAGAACAACCAATTAAATTAGAGCCAATGAGCACCTTCCCAGTTATCCGTGACTTGCAAGTTGATCGTAGTAGAATGTTTGATAACTTGAAACGTATGAAAGCATGGGTGCCGATTGACGGTACGTATGACCTTGGTCCTGGACCACGTATGCCTGAGAAAAAACGACAAACTGCATATGAGTTATCAAAATGTATGACGTGTGGTGTGTGTTTAGAAGTTTGTCCAAACGTTACAAGAGATAATGATTTTATAGGCGCACAAGCCATTTCACAAGTTAGATTATTTAACTTACACCCAACAGGCTCAATGACTAAGGACGAGCGTTTAAATGCGTTGATGGGCGTAGGTGGCTTACAAGAATGTGGTAACTCTCAAAACTGTGTTAATGCATGTCCAAAAGGTATTCCACTAACGACATCTATAGCAGCATTAAACAGAGAAACTTCTTTCCACATGTTTAAATCATTCTTTGGTTCAGATCATCAAGTAAATTAATTAAATATTATAAATTAACAAAGAGTCTGGGATATAAATATCTCAGGCTTTTCTATATTGTGGTAGTGGGTGTCTGTGTGAAAAAGCGGTTATTCAAGTGTTTAAAAACTGCTTTATCTAATGGCTCATTTATTCTGAAACATAGCTATTTATTATGTTTTTAAGCGATATATTTATTATATTTTAGGTCTTGTAAAATGATTTTGAAAACGTGGCTGTGCTACAATAAAAGACAAGTAAACATGTAAGGATGAACAAAATATGGAGAAACCAATTGGAGTCATTGACTCTGGCGTTGGTGGCTTAACAGTAGCAAAAGAAATTATGCGCCAATTGCCAAATGAAACAATCTACTATTTAGGAGATATTAAACGATGTCCCTATGGACCTAGAGAAGGTTCAGAAGTTAGACAATTCACAACTGAATTAGCTGAAAAACTAATGGCTTTTGATATTAAAATGTTAGTTATTGCGTGTAATACCGCAACAGCAGTAGCTTTGAAACATCTGCAGAGCTTATTTGCTATACCTGTTATTGGCGTCATTGAGCCAGGCGCTAGAACAGCAATTATGACTACTAAAAATCAAAATGTTTTAATTTTAGGAACAGAAGGTACTATTAAATCGGAGGCTTATAGACACCATATTAAGAAGATAAATCCGAATGTAGAAGTGTCAGGCGTAGCTTGTCCAGGTTTTGTGCCTCTTGTTGAACAAATGAGGTATAAAGATCCGACAATTACTAGCATAGTGATTCATCAAACATTAAAACAATGGAGAAATAGTAAAGCAGATACTGTTATTTTAGGCTGCACACATTACCCATTGTTGTATCAACCAATAAACGATTATTTTGGGGGAGAAAAAATTGTTATTTCTTCAGGTTTAGAAACTGCTAGAGAAGTAAGCGCATTATTAACCTTTAGCAATGAACATGCTGGCTATAAAAGCCAACCTAAACATAGATTTTTTGCTACCGGAGAAACTGAACATATCGAACGTATTATTGAAGAATGGTTAAATATGAAAACAACAGTTGAAAAAATCGAAGTTTAAAGTGAGGAGAAAACAAAATGGAAGATATTGTTATTGCATCAAATAATAAAGGGAAAATAAATGATTTTAGAGTTATTTTTCCTGAATATAACGTCATAGGCATTTCAGAAATTATTGAAGGTTTTGATGTTGAAGAAACAGGCGATACCTTTGAAGCAAATGCAAAATTAAAATCTGAAGCTGCTGCTAAAGCGTTGAATAAACGTGTAATCGCTGATGACAGTGGTTTACAAGTTTTTGCTTTAAATGGCGAACCTGGCATTTATTCAGCACGATATGCAGGTGAAGCCAAAGATGATAATGCCAATATTGAAAAATTATTAACTAAATTAGGCGATGAAACTGATCGCAGCGCGCAGTTTGTTTGTGTCATTAGTATGAGTGCGCCTGGCGAAGAAACGGTTCAATTTAAAGGGACAGTACAAGGTGAAATTACTTTAGACAAAATTGGTGAATATGGTTTTGGTTATGATCCAGTCTTTTATGTTGAAGATAAAAATAAAACGATGGCACAATTAACAGCTGAAGAAAAAGGTGCAATTAGTCATAGAGGGAGAGCAATAGAACAACTACAACAATATCTAGAAGGTGATCAATAATGACGAAATGGGTAATTGTTAGTGATAATCATACAGAACAAGGTATTTTATTCAATGTCATTAATCAGCATGATGATATAGATGTTGCAATACATTTAGGAGATTCTGAACTTGCATATGACGATAGTGAATTGAGTCATTTCTATAAAGTAAAAGGAAACACTGATTTTTATCCAGAATTTCCAAATGAACAAACTATTGATATACGTGGAATAAAAGCATTTTTAACGCACGGCCATTTATACAGTGTTAATCGCACAAGAATGAATATAGCCCAACAAGCAAAAGCTTCAGATTGCCAATTTGCATTTTATGGCCATACACATGTAGCTAAACATGAAGTCATTAGCGGCGTGCATGTTATAAATCCTGGAAGCATTTCACAATCTCGAAGCGATATAGAAGAAACTTATGCAGAATTGTTAATTGATGAAACAAATCAATCTGCAACGTTAAATTTCCGCAATCGAGACCATAAAATTATTAATAGCGAAAATTTTACAATTTAATTAGATAAGAGGGAGTGTGCTTATAAAATGGTGACATCTTTCATTTTAGTAACGCTTCCTTGTTTCTGTATTTGAAAGTTTAATGACGCGTTTTCGAAAAATAATTTGATAAAAAATAAAATGGCAATAATATGATAAAAAGTTTACAATAGTGAAAAATCATATTTATTTTTAATGGCCAGAGTATTGCTTTATTGGCATAAGTTAGATATAATAATTCTTGTGTTCAAAAGAATGATGTCCTGGTAGCTCAGTTGGATAGAGCAATGGCCTTCTAAGCCATCGGTCGGGGGTTCGAATCCCTCCCAGGACACTAATGCATAGAATTACACCAAATTCTATAACATATACTTAACCAAGAACGTTGATATGTCAGCGTTCTTTTTATTTTGTCTAAAATTATATTTTTATATGTTTTATAATTTTTGGTCACATGGTGGTTACAAAATTTGTATGCGTGGCCACAAATATGGTTACGACATATTTGCATTTCTTAATTTTTTAGACTCTTTGTCAAAGAGGACTGATACCATTTTTGAGATTAGGCAATATTAGGTTGCTTAATCTCTTTTTTGATTGAAGAAGTATAAAGCCGTGAAGTTAGTAAGATACGATTACGCAAATTATCATGATTTTTATATCCAAACGATATTCATTTAATAAGTTTAACTTTATTATTGATACCTTCTATTGGAGCATTGCTCATATTAGGGTATTTTAATGATAATTGATAATTTTAATGGCATTCGCCACTTTTTGCATAACCTGTAGCGAAAAGGACCCTAATATAGAAGGGCACATTCACAAAGTAGATAGCTATGAATAATTACTATACTTATATGAACAAACTGTGTTACGTAAAGTTAATTTAAAAGATATTATGGAGATAAAATAGAGAGTAATATGAATAAATCTCAAATTACTATTTTTAATTTACTTATTAAATTTAATAAGTTAAACTTAGGGTACACGCCTTAGGGCGTTAAGGAAATAATGAGTTTCTTCTCTTACATGCCCTTTGGCGTGGAGGAGAACGCAACTCCTTATAATCCTGAGGTCCTCTTAATTGGGGGCCTTTTTTAATTTTTAAGTATCATTTTTACGTTCAATAAAAATTTGTATAAAAAGTTATTGTTTTTTAAGTTTAATTGTAAAGTAAGTAGAACATTATTATTGAATCATTAATTGATAATATCCTAAACGACACCTCTAAATCCCTGCTATTACTTTAGGTTCCGCTATCTTTTGTAATAGTATAGATATTTCTAAAAGAGTATATTTTTTATTTCTGTTTATTGATTTTTTCACCTTTAAGTTTGAGAAAAAATGGCAGGGGATACTACAATTACATCTCCAAATATTATTTACACTTAATCAGATTACCATATCTTCTGTTTATTATTTTTTAAGTATCCCGCTTTTATTAATAATTAGGGGATGTTTTAGTGTGCAAAAAATTATTACATATAAAACTAGATTAATTTAAAAGATACTGTGGAGATAAAATAAATCTACCGATTAATGTGCGTAAAAATAATGGACACAATACGGCTACAAAAACACATTCACAAAGACTATAAAGCTATTTGCTAAATCCTTCTCAGGAGAGTGTATGGCTCTCCCCCATTATATATCGTTAAATAAAACGTTGATATAACAGGACTTTATTATGTCTCGATAAATATTCAAAGTGAAAATGTTACTAAATTAAAAAATAATGGAATATTATATGATGAACTATCAGATGTAATGGGGAAAGTTAAGAAGAGATTAAAAAGAAAACATACGAATTTTCAAAAAGTTAGGTGCTTTGACAAGATTAGAAAAGATAGAATTAACTAACATTACATTAGAGAGTAAAATCAAAAATAAAACTAAAATTATTAGAATAAACTACTAAATTAAGAGGGGTCAGAGCCTATTGTTAATAAGTGAAAAATTATAATTTAAGATGTAAAATAGGATAGTTTCTACCTTGACCGTCTTTTTGAGATTCTTTATATTTTTTAAATCCATTTTTGGCATAAAATTTTACAGCGTTATGATTGTCTTTGTTGACGTCAACGTAATGTACTTTGTTTTCTTGAATGAGATATTGAAGTATTTCTGTTCCATACCCATTTCTAAAATATTTAGGATCTATAAAAAGCATTTCTAAGTTTTTTTCGTTTGTGCCTGAAAAACCAATTGCTTCTTTATCATTGAACCATAAATAAGCTTTTACATATTTGAAATAAGTTGGAATTTCATTTTTTAATTCCAAAATATCTTTTTCTTTTAAAAAGTCATGTGTTGCAATTACAGATTTTTCCCATATTTCTAATGCTTTTGGATAATCTTTTTCCTGAAGTTTTATTTTGGATAAATGCATATTTCTGGCTCCTTGTTTTTACTTTTTATTTTGATATTCATTATAATAAAATTAACTTAATAAGCAAACCCATAAATCAAGGTAAGAAAGTGTTAAATCGCACGCGCTTTCGAAATACGTTTTAATAAAAATAAATGGGGGCCTTTTTTCGGGGTATCTTTTTTGTTATAAATCCCTATTTTATAAAGCGTTGGTATTTTTTTGGAAGTAAATTTAATGTATTATGGGGTTTGTCGTTTTTTACCGTTAAGTTTAAAGGAGGTTCATAAATTTGGAACAAAAAAATCCAAATTTAAATAATAGAAAACTATCTGCAGTTTTTATTTTTAGTATAATTATAACTGCAGTTTTTGTGATACTAGGCGCAATATTTCCTAACCAATTTAATAAAGTTGGATCAAGTATTACATCTTGGATAACTGAATATTTTGGTTGGTATTACATGATTATAGTAGCAGTAATGATATTTTTCTGTATATTTTTAATTTTTAGCCCGATTGGAAAATTAAAATTAGGAAAACCAGGAGATAAACCAGCTTTTAATACTATCTCGTGGTTTGCAATGTTATTTAGTGCAGGTATGGGTATTGGGCTTGTTTTTTATGGTGCAGCAGAACCGATCAGTCATTTTGCTAACCCAGCTACAGGCGACCCTAAAACAACACATGCTTATACTGAAGCTTTAAGAGGTTCATTTATGCAGTGGGGTTTCCATGCATGGGGCGTGTACGGTATAGTAGCACTCGCTTTAGCTTATTCTCAATATAGAAAAAATGAACCTGGTCTCATTTCGAGAACTTTACGACCTATTTTTGGTAATAAAGTAGAGGGACCAATAGGAACAGTTGTTGATGTGATTGCAGTATTTGCAACTATAGGCGGTGTAGCTGTTTCATTAGGTTTAGGTGCTTTACAAATATCAGGGGGACTTAGTTATTTATTTGATATTCCCAACAATATTACTACGCAAGGTATTGTAATTGTCATAGTGACATTCTTATTTCTTAGCAGCGCATGGTCAGGCTTGAATAAGGGGATGCAATATATTAGTAACATAAATATTGGACTTGCAGGAATAATACTTATCATTGTATTGATTATTGGACCTACCGTTTTGATTTTAAATATGTTAACTACTTCAACTGGAGAATATTTAAACACGTTCTTATATAATATGTTTGATACAGCGCCATTAAATGGTCAAAAACATCAGTGGATGTCACAATGGACATTTTTCCAATTAGCATGGTGGATTAGTTGGAGTCCCTTTGTAGGTATATTTATAGCGCGTGTATCTAAAGGACGTTCAATAAGAGAATTTGTTTCAGGTGTCTTATTAGCGCCAGTGTTAGTGAGTATAGTTTGGTTTTCTGCTTTTGGTGTACTTGGTATTGAAACAGCTAAAAGTCATCCGAAAATATTTGATATGCCTTCTGAAACAGTGCTGTTTGGTGTTTTTGATGCAGTACCATTAGGATTTGTACTATCAATTATTACATTAATATTGATTGTTACGTTTTTCGTCACATCAGCTGATTCAGCGACATTTGTTTTAGGTATGCAAACTACGTTTGGATCATTAAATCCATCAGTGACAATAAAAATTATTTGGGGCTTAGCCCAAGCCTTAATTGCGTTTGTATTACTCTTTTCAGGTGGAAACAATGGATTGAGCGCATTACAAAATATGGCGATTATGACTGCATTGCCTTTCTCAGTTATAATTATACTGATGATGATATCCTTCTATAAAGATGCTAACAAGGAACGGAAGTTTTTAGGGTTGACTTTACAACCTAACAAAAAACGTATGGAAAGTTATTTGAAAAGGAACCAAGAAGGCTACGAAGAAGAAATTATTGAAAGAAGAAAAGCAACTAGGAATTCAGAATGATAACTATCTTTCTATAATAAATAGGCGTATTATTTACATCCCTAAGGATAATTGAACAAATTAATAAATTGTTATGCTAATATAATTTGGTATTATTGGTTTGTTTTCTTGATATGAGCATTTCTTTATAATATGAAATAAAGGCAGTCGTTAATTCGGCTGCTTATTTTATTTTGTATGTAAAAAATCTTATTTATCACTCAAATGTGTCGTATATTTGTATATTTGTATATTTGAGGATGAACTATGGTTTATAGCCCCAGTAAGCCGTGCATAGAATTTAAAAATATGTGTTCTTTTTACTTTGTTTAAAATTATGTTTTTGTATTTTACAAATTTTAACCAAGAAGGGTACACGTCCCGAAAATTGATTTAATATACTTCTTGTTATTTTGAGGCTTTTTATAAATAATTCCATAGAATTTTTAGAATACAGATTTCTATATTTATGCGCTGTTAATTATACCAATGGCTTTTTTGTTTCTTTCTTCTAAGCTAAGTTTAATAAAATTACTGGGCGCCAGTTGTTACAGATATATTTTTGTGACTGATACTTGTATACCATATATTAAAATATTTTGGTTAATCAATAAATCAAGGATACTAACTAAAAAGTCTGCTGTTTTGACATACTATTGCTGCTGATTTAGCAGTGTTTTATTATAAAATGAAGTGAGTAAATTAAAATAAATACACAGGAAATATAATATAAGAGTCATAGCATAGATGATTAATTATTTATAGTTCATAATTTAAATTGCATAGTATTCAAGCTATAAATATGTTATGTAGATTTAAAATATATGTTTTACTCTAGTGATAAGTGGTATATATTAAATAACTATAAGGTCACTTGATTCGATGATTAATTTGCGCAAGCGCTACTTCAGTTTGAAGTGGCGCTTTTTTATGAAATTTTAATTTGAATTTTGGGCGTTTAATTTTTTATTAAACAATTTATCTTTGAAACTTCTCGTATAAAAGCCTATTTTAACTTTGCCGCTGAGCAACCCACCCATCTTCGTCTCCAGCAACCAAATCATTTTTGTATAAGTATTAACTATTATTTTAGTGTGAGAAAACGCTTACAAATATAATTTGGCGGGGATCCAATACGTGGATACATATAACGTCATTTGATTATGTAGTTTGTGTACCTGTATTTTAACACTATAAGTTTGAGCCAAAATAGCAATCACAAATTTATCTTTATTAATTAATGTGTCATAGCTATCTTGTAAATTGTTTTTTTATAAATAGCAGCTCGTGCATTTGGATTATTATTTATATTTCTGATTAATTTATAAGCATTATAGTATTATTAGTTTATTTGTGAATCAAGTGCTAGTTTATATATTTTTAATAATTGGTTTTCAAAAGGGATAAAATCATTTTCTATATCGTTCGTACGCGTATTTAATATCTTCAATTGAGATTGAATACAATCAGTTTTTACATAAAATAAAGTTAAAAGTAGTGAAAATGATTAATAATAAGGATAATGATTTTACAAAATTGAATTGCGAAAAATTCAATTAGGCAGTCAAAACTGTCTCGAAAAATATAATTAAATACAGTTATTACTTCTTTTCAACGAAGTATGAATAAAAACCCAATGAGATTATTAATTGTTCTATAGTATAGATAACAAACGATACTTAATTCAAAAAATAACAATATCGTTTAAAACATAATAATCAGTCATAAGCATGTATCTTAAGTAAGGAGTGTTTATAATGGAAGGTTTATTTAGCGCAATTAAAGAAACAGTACAAGCAGGTATTGCGGGAGATGGTGCAAAATTAGGTACAAGTATTGTAAGCATCGTAGAAAATGGCGTAGGTTTAGTAAGTAAATTATTCGGATTTTAAATTTAATCACTCATATGGACTGGCCAGGGTAATAACCTTGGCCTTTTTTGTTTGTGCTTGTCTAATTATGGTAAGATGTAATCGAATTCTATTATTATATTGAAGATTTGGTAATAAGTAATTAAACAAAGAATTTGAAATACGGGAAGCAGGGATAAAATGAAAAACAATTGTTTACTTATTGATTTTGATGATACTATTGTCGATTTTCATGATGCAGAAGCTTATGCATTTCACGCGTTAACAAAAAAATATAACTTACATACGGATTCTAATGATTTGAAAAAATTCATGTCTGTTAATCAAGCTCATTGGGAAGCTTTTCAACAAAATCGATTAACTAAGGAAGAAGTGTTAAGCAAACGCTTTGAAGCGTATTTTGGTTTACATCACATTAACGTTAATGGCCAAGAAGCGGATGTGATTTTTAGAGATGAACTCGCAAGTGCACCAATAAAGTATTTTATGAATACTGTAGAAACGCTTAAAGCCCTTAAAGACACACATGATATGTATATCGTTACAAACGGCGTTTTAGAAACACAAGAAAGGAGAATAGGAAGAACTGAACTAGGTAACTGGTTCAAAGGTGTATTTGTTTCAGAACAAACAGGTTATCAAAAACCAATGCCAGAATTCTTTGATTTCGTGTTTAATGAGATTGGTGAAGAAAAAAGAGAGTGTGCAATGATTGTGGGTGACTCGATCACATCAGATATATTAGGTGGCATCAACGCTAATATTAAAACGTGTTGGTTTAATCCAAGAAATAAGTTGAATGAAACTGATATCAATCCTGATTTCACAATTGATTCGCTCGATCAATTATTGAAACTGACAAAATAAAAAAGCTGAGATATCAATGATACCCTAAGCTTCAAAAATAAATAGACTATGGATAACTAAACCTGGAGATGTGCTTTAACGTTTACTTCCTTTTTTAGTCACCATAGTCTGAGTGTGACGATAAATCATTTTATAAAATTGCGATTTTTGTCATATTTTTTATTTAGGTTTACTTAACCTCCCAAAGATTGAAATAATTCATTTAAGCGGTTAATAACTTTTAACGTGTTACTTTAAATTTATATATGTTGTTATATTTTATTTATGTTATACAGCATGGCTATGGTGTCCAAATCAGTACATCATGGCCGTCTTTATTTTGTAATTCAATATCTTTGAATCCTTGTTTAATAAAGAAGTCTTTTGATTGGTTACGTGCAATTACTTTAATAGGCTGGCCTTGTTCCTTAGCAAAATCTAAAAGTGCCTTACCATAACCGCGTCCTTGGAAATCGCGTAATACTTCTAATTTCCATAGTACGTTATAGTCATCAAAATCAGAGAAATATACTTCTTCGACTTCCCCTTTACGGTATAAAGCCATACGTGCGCCTAACCTGTCGCCAACGTATATACCATAAAATGGTGAGTCTGAACTAGCATCAATCATTTCTCCACGCAGCTCATCTACTAAATATAAATCTTCATTTCCGAAGTTTCTGAAATCTTCGAATAATTCATCTGTTTTATAATTAATATCAAGACGTTTTACATTACTCACTGTAGCTTCCCCCTTTGCGTTATTACTTATTATTATACCTTATTTTAATAGATATTTCACAAAAATGAATGCTTAAAACATTTTGTTTATTATTAAAATCAAATTGTTATCGTCTGTTACGCAAAGTAAAATTATTTTTGTTACATGAACAATAACTTCGAACAATATCTACTATTAATAGCAAAATAACTTGAATTTTATTAATATTATAAGCCGTAAAATTGTCAACGTTGAATATAAACTTTATACTAAATAGGAATAGAGTAACATAAGGAGAATTACGAATGGATTGTATAACAACGAAACTTAATGAAAAAGATCAATTTATACCAAAAATAAAAAATAGTGATTCCACTTTAGCTAAATATTACCACTTTGATGCAATGGATAAAAAGCATTATGAAGAAAGATTATTTTCAGAAAGTAATGGTAGAGAAACAGCGCTTGCTGATATTATTGAACGCTATATGAGTGATTTATCATTAGATAATCAACAAGTTGAAAATTTAAAAGCGCTTAGTGACGGTGCGAAAGTTGTGATTGGTGGACAACAAGCTGGTTTGTTTGGAGGTCCTTTATACACATTTCATAAAATATTCTCAATCATTACATTAAGTGAAAAATTATCAAATGATTATGATACACACGTCGTGCCTGTGTTTTGGATTGCTGGTGAAGATCACGATTTTGAAGAAATCAATCATACTTATGTATTTAATGAACAAAAGGCGAAGTTACAAAAAATTAAGTATAGTACTATGACGCCACCAGAATCTAGTGTCTCAAAGTACACGCCAGACAAAGCAGAATTACATAAAGCGTTGAATCAGTTTTTTAAAGAATTAAAAGAAACATCATCTTCTAAGCAATTATTAAACATGTGTAGAAATATCATCGATAACTATGATGGTTGGACTGATATGTTTAAAGCGTTATTGCATGAAGTTTTTAAGGCTTATGGTGTGTTGTTGATTGACGCTGATTATAAAGCGTTGCGTCAGTTAGAACAGCCACTTTTCAAAAAAATGATAGAAAATCACCAAGATGTGGACGACGCATTCAGACAAACACAAGCTCAAACGATTGATAGCGGTTTGGAGCAAATGATCCAAACTGATACAAATGTACATTTGTTTATCCACGAAGATAACATGAGACAGTTGCTGACTGTTAAAGATGGTCAATTCTATTTAAATAAATCGGAGAAGGTGTTATCGAAACAAGCAGTGCTCGATATAGTTGAAAAAGAACCTGAAAGATTTTCAAATAATGTGGTTACTAGGCCAATCATGGAAGAATGGCTATTTAACACAGTAGCGTTTGTCGGCGGACCAAGTGAAATTAAGTATTGGACTGAATTGAGTGAAGCCTTTCGAATATTAGAAGTTTCTATGCCTATCGTATTACCACGTTTAAGAATCACTTATTTAAACACTAGAATTGAAAAGTTGTTAGATCAATACCATTTGGATAAAAATAATATTATTGAAAAGGGCGTTACTGAAGATAAAGATAAATTTATAAGGGCGCAAGCTTCTCAATCATTTATTGACCAAATTAAATCGTTGAGTGAACAGCAAAAGTCTATATATCAGTCTCTTCAAACAGAAGTAAAAGGAAATCACGATAACGAAGTGCTATTGAGTAAAAATAATGAGATTCATCAAAACCAATTTGATTATTTACTGAAGAGATACCTATTAAATATTGAGAGAGAAAATGATATTAGCATGAAACACTTTGAAGAACTCAGTGAGACTCTCCATCCTATGGGTGGGCTCCAAGAAAGAATTTGGAATCCACTTCAAATTATGAACGATTTTGGGATAGATGTGTTCAGTCCCTCCACCTATCCACCACTTTCTTACACATTTGATCATATATTAATTAAGCCTTAGAGCGACAAGGGGAATACCCGATTCATCAACTAGATGAATCGGGTGTTTTTTTCTATAATTCAAGAAATTTTGGTGAAAATTGTATAATTAGTGGAGGATAGTGGTGAGATGTGGTAAATTATATATATGAGAAGGTGAGGTGATTATAAATGTTCATGGGTGAATACGAGCATCAATTGGATACAAAGGGACGTATGATAGTTCCTTCCAAGTTTCGTTATGACTTGAATGAACGATTTATAATCACCCGAGGCCTTGATAAATGTTTATTTGGTTACACTTTGGAAGAATGGCAAGTAATTGAAGAGAAGATGAAGACTTTACCGATGACTAAGAAAGACGCGCGTAAGTTTATGCGTATGTTCTTTTCAGGTGCTGTTGAAGTAGAACTGGATAAACAAGGGCGTATTAATATTCCACAAAATCTGCGGAAATATGCCAACTTAAATAAGGAATGTACAGTAATAGGTGTCTCAAATCGTATTGAAATTTGGGATAGAGAAACTTGGAACGATTTTTATGATGAATCAGAAGACAGTTTTGAAGATATTGCTGAAGACTTAATTGATTTTGAATTTTAAATGGAGGCGTTAAATTGTTTCATCATGTCAGCGTAATGCTAAAAGAAACTATCGATGAGTTAAATATTGAAGAAGATGGCATATATGTCGACTGTACTTTAGGTGGAGCAGGACATGCACTCTATTTATTAAATCAACTCGGTGACGAAGGTAGACTGATCGCAATTGACCAAGATACAACAGCGATTGAAAATGCGAAAGAAGTATTGAAAGACCACATACATAAAGTTACTTTCGTCCATAACAACTTTAGAAAATTAACTGAAATTTTAGATGATTTAAATATTGAAAAAGTAGATGGCATTTATTATGACCTAGGTGTGTCTAGCCCCCAATTGGATGTACCTGAAAGAGGATTTAGTTATCATAATGATGCCAAATTGGATATGCGTATGGACCAATCTCAACCATTATCAGCTTATGAAGTGATAAATGAGTGGCCGTTCGAAAAATTAGTTAGAATTTTCCATCGTTATGGAGAAGAAAAATTTTCGAAACAAATTGCAAGACGCATTGAACAAAACAGAGCGCAAAAGCCTATCGAAACAACATTAGAACTTGTAGATATTGTCAAAGAAGGTATTCCAGCTAAAGCAAGAAGAAAAGGTGGGCACCCTGCGAAAAGGGTTTTTCAAGCAATTAGAATCGCAGTTAACGATGAGTTATCTGCTTTTGAAGATTCTTTAGAACAAGCAATTGATTTAGTTAACGTAGATGGAAGAATCTCTGTTATTACCTTCCATTCATTAGAAGATCGACTTTGTAAGCAAATGTTTCAAGAATATGAAAAAGGCCCAGAAGTCCCAAGAGGACTGCCTATCATACCGGAGGCTTATACACCTAAATTGAAACGTGTTAATCGAAAACCGATTATAGCTACAGATGAAGATTTAGAAGAAAATAACCGAGCACGTAGTGCGAAGTTACGCGTAGCAGAAATATTAAAATGAGGAGTGAATATTGAGTGGCAGTAGAGAAGATATACCAACCATATAATGGAGCGGAGCAGCATATTCCAGAATCACAACCATCGACCCGCCCAGAGAGACATCCCAAGACAGTCAAGCGTAAAGTAATTGTTAAGCTAACTAAGTTTGAAAAGATGTTATACATAGGACTTATAACAGTAATTGCTTTAATAAGTATTTATATGCTATCTTTAAAAATGGATGCGTATGAAACTCGAGAAAAAATTGCAGATTTAGATACAAAAATTGAAAAACAATCAAGTGAAAACAGTGCAATAGAATCTGAAATTAAAAAGAACTCCTCATATGAACGCATTTACGAAAAGGCAAAAAATGATGGAATGAGCCTTAAGAACGATAATGTAAAGGTAGTGCGTAATAATGGCGAAGCGAAGAATTAAATTAAAAAAGCCAAAATTTTCAATCAAAAAAAGTAAAATAGGGGCAGTCCTACTCATCCTTGGATTTGGACTGCTCTTTTTTACGTTGGTTTTAAGATATTCATATATTATGTTGACAGGACACTCTTCTGGTGAAGATTTAATTATGAAAGCAAATGAAAAGTACTTAGTAAATAGTCAACAACAACCAGAAAGAGGAAAGATTTATGATAGGAACGGCAAAGTTTTAGCTGAAGATGTTGAAAGGTATAAAGTGGTCGCTGTAGTAGATAAAAAAGCAAGTGAAGGTAGCGACAAACCTAAACACGTAAAGGATAAAAAAGAAACCGCTAAAAAACTTGCTACTGTTATAGATATGTCGGCCAAAGATATTGAAGAAAAATTAAATAACAAAAAAGCATTTCAGGTTGAATTTGGTCAAAAAGGTACAGATTTAACGTACCAAGAAAAAGAAAAAATTGAGAAAATGAATCTTCCTGGTGTGATGTTATATCCAGAGACTGAAAGATTTTATCCTAATGGAAACTTTGCATCACATTTACTAGGTATCGCTCAAAAAGACCCTGACAGTGGAGAATTAAAAGGTGCGTTAGGTGTTGAGAAAATCTTTGATAGTTATCTTTCGGGTCAAAAAGGTGCCTTATCTTATATTCATGATATTTGGGGTTATATTGCCCCGAATACTAAAAAAGAAAAAATGCCTAAACGTGGAGATGATGTTCATTTAACACTTGATTCCAATATACAAGTGTTCGTAGAAGAAGCACTTGATGGCATGGTTGAGCACTATAAACCGAAAGATTTATTTGCTGTCGTGATGGATGCTAAGACTGGTGAAATACTTGCGTTCAGTCAAAGACCAACATTTAACCCAGAAACAGGTAAAGACTTTGGTAAAAAATGGGCTAACGATTTATATCAAAATACGTATGAACCTGGTTCAACATTTAAATCTTATGGTTTAGCAGCAGCAATCCAAGAAGGTAAATTTAAACCAGATAAAAAATATACAGCCGAACCTCGAGAAGTTATGGGGTCTAAAATATCTGACTGGAACAAAGTAGGTTGGGGTGAAATTTCAATGTCACTTGGTTTCACATATTCATCCAACACACTTATGATGCACTTACAAGATTTAGTTGGTTCAGATAAGATGAAAGAATGGTATGAAAAATTCGGCTTTGGTAAATCTACAAATAGTATGTTTGATGGTGAAGCAACTGGTGATATTGCTTGGGATAATGAAGCACAGCAAAAAACCTCTGCATTTGGTCAGTCTACAACAGTAACACCAGTACAAATGTTACGTGCACAGTCAGCTTTTCATAATGATGGGAATATGCTTCAACCGTGGTTCGTTGACAGCGTAAGTAATCCTGTTACTAAAGATACTTTTTATAAAGGTAAGAAGGAATACGCAGGAAAACCTATTACAAAAGATACAGCTAAGAAAGTGCGAACTGAATTAGATAAAGTAGTTAATAGTGAAGATAGCCACGCTAAAAACTATCAAATAGATGGTTATGATGTTGCTGGTAAAACAGGTACAGCACAAGTGGCGGATTCTGACAATGGTGGTTATGTTGAAGGTGAAAATCCATACTTTGTAAGTTTTATTGGTGATGCGCCTAAAGATGACCCTGAAGTCATTGTTTATGCGGGCATGAGTTTAGCTCAAAAAAATGATCAAGAAGCATATGAAATGGGTGTAAGTAAGGCTTTCAACCCAATTATGGAAAATACTTTAAAATATTTAAATGTAGGGGAAAAGGATTCAAAAGATGGCTCTGATGTTAAATATAGTAAAGTACCAGATGTACAAGGTCAGGAAACCCAAAAAGCACAAGACAAGATGAATAGTAAGTCACTTGAACCAATTGTGATTGGAAGTGGTGATAAGGTTGTAAAACAATCTGTAACATCAGATAAAGAAGTACTGCCAAACAGCAAAGTCTTACTATTAACTGATGGAGATATCACTATGCCAGACATGACTGGTTGGACGAAAGAAGAAGTACTTGCATTTGAGACATTAACTAATACAAAAATCACAACTAAAGGTAGTGGTTTTGTTTCAGAACAATCAGAAGCAAAAGGTCAAAAAGTTAGCAAAAACGATAAGATTGAAGTAACCTTCACTGCCGAAAAAGTCAATGGTGAGTCTTCAAGCTCGTCATCCAACAATGACTCTGAAGATGATGATAAAGACGATTCGAACAAAGATGATAAGAATGAATCAAAAGATAAATCAGAAGACAAATCCAGTGATGATTCAAAAACTTCTGATTCAAGTAGTGACAGTCAAAATGAATAAATACTTTCTTGATGTCTGACTTCAATTAAAAAACATGTTAAAATATTTAATTTGAAATTAGCACGAGGTAGTATGATAGGTTATCGGTAATAACAGTGGTATTGTGCGTCTGTTTAACCGATAATACTGCTATCTCGTTACATAATATATAAGCTGCACTAAGCATTAACGAAATTAATCCAATTTAATATTTAAAGGAGCATAATATGGTTTATTTACTAGCAATCATTGCATTACTAATAACATTTATATTAGTCCCTGTTTTGATACCAACACTTAAAAGAATGAAATTTGGACAAAGCATTAGAGAAGAAGGTCCTCAAAGTCATATGAAAAAAACGGGTACACCAACTATGGGAGGATTGACTTTTTTATTAAGTATTATCATCACTTCTATATTAGCTATTATCTTTATGGATAATGCAAATCCAATAATATTATTGTTATTTGTAACTATTGGTTTTGGTTTAATCGGTTTTATTGATGACTATATCATCGTTGTTAAGAAGAACAACCAAGGTTTAACTAGTAAACAAAAGTTCCTTGCACAAATTGCTATTGCAGTTGTTTTCTTTATATTAAGCCAAGTGTTTAATTTAACGGATTTTTCAACTGGAATTCATATTCCATTTACTGATGTAGAAATTCCGCTTTCTATTGCATATGTCATTTTCATAGTATTTTGGCAAGTAGGTTTTTCAAATGCGGTTAATTTAACAGATGGATTAGATGGGCTATCAACGGGTCTTTCTATCATTGGATTTATTATGTATGCGTTAATGGCTTATATTCAAGGTGCTACTTCTATTGGTTTATTCTGTGTCATTATGATTTTTGCATTGCTAGGTTTCTTACCGTTTAACCTGAACCCTGCAAAAGTATTCATGGGGGACACAGGTAGTCTAGCGCTTGGTGGGATATTCGCTACAATTTCAATTATGTTAAATCAAGAATTATCTCTTATATTTATTGGTTTTGTATTTGTAGCTGAAACACTATCAGTGATGATTCAAGTTACATCATATAAACTTACAGGCAAACGAATTTTCAAAATGTCACCGTTACATCATCATTTTGAACTCGTAGGTTGGAACGAAAGAAAAGTGGTTACTGTATTTTGGACAGTTGGTATTATTTCAGGTCTTATTGGTTTATGGATTGGAGTGAATTAAATTGCTGAAATATACAGGTTTAGAAGATGAAAATGTATTAGTAATCGGGTTAGCGAAAAGTGGTTATGAAGCTGCTAAGTTATTACAGGGACTGGGGGCCAACGTCGTCGTTAACGATGGTAAAGACTTAAGTCAAGATGCACATGCAATTGATTTGGAAAATATGGGTGTCAAAGTAGTTGGTGGTCAACACCCATTATCTTTACTTGATAACGAGCCGTTAATTTTCAAAAACCCCGGCATACCTTACACTGTGCCTCTGATCCAAGAGGCGCAACACAGAGGGTTGAAAATACTTACTGAGGTAGAATTGAGTTACTTAGTTTCTGAAGCGCCAATCATAGGAGTCACAGGTACAAACGGAAAAACAACGGTGACGTCACTAATTGGAGATATGTTTAAAAAAAGTAGGATAACTGGTAAATTATCAGGAAACATTGGTTATGTCGCTTCAAAAGTTGCGCAAGAAGTAAAGGCAAATGATTATCTAATAACAGAACTATCTTCGTTTCAGTTATTAGGTATTGACCAATATAAGCCACATATTTCTATTATAACGAATATTTATTCTGCCCATTTAGACTATCATGAAACCTTAGAAAATTATCAAAATGCGAAAAAACAAATATACAAAAATCAAACAGAAAATGATTATTTAATATGTAATTATCATCAGCGACACCTTATTGAATCCGAATCATTAAGAGCCAAAGCATATTATTTTTCGCCCCACCAAGAGGTTGATGGCATTTATGTGAAAGAAGGTTATATTACCTTTAAAGGTTTTCGCCTCATTCATAAAGATGATTTAGTATTACCTGGAGAACATAATTTAGAGAATATTTTAGCTGCTGTATTAGCCGCTTTATTAGCCGGTGTTTCTGTAAGAGCAATCATTGAAAGCTTGACAACATTCTCAGGAATTGAACATAGGCTGCAATATGTAGGGTCAAATAAAACAAATAAATATTATAACGATTCCAAGGCTACTAATACATTAGCCACACAGTTTGCGTTAAATTCATTCGAACAACCTATTATTTGGTTGTGTGGCGGTTTGGATAGAGGCAATGGATTTGATGAATTAATTCCATACATGAACAACGTCAGAGTGTTGGTTACCTTTGGGGAAACACAAGATAAATTTGTGAAATTAGGTGAAAACCAAGGGAAATATGTAATAAAAGCAACAGATGTAGAAGATGCAGTCGATAGAGTACAATCGGTTATTGAACCTAATGACGTTGTATTATTATCGCCAGCTTGTGCAAGTTGGGATCAATATAATACGTTTGAAGAGCGCGGAAATCGATTTATTAAACGTTTTCAAGCGCACTTACCTTCACTTTAAAGGGCGTGGAAATATATGTCAGATAAAGTAAGTGAATTTGACTCTGAATATTTAAAAGAGAAGCGAGCAAAACGTCGCAAAAAACAAAAACAAATTCAATATTCAGTGTTTGGTTTATTGTTGTTTGTGATACTGCTCATTCTTATTTATATGTTCACTCCATTAAGTAAAATTAATTCAGTGAAAATTGAAGGAAATGATAATGTATCTCAAACTTCAATTGAAAAAGCAATTAACGTTAAAGACGATTCTAGAATGTATACTTATAGTACTTCAAAAGCGATAAAAAACTTAAAGAAAAATGAATTGATTAAGGACGCAGAAGTTACTAAGCAACTACCAAATAAATTGAATGTCAAAGTGACTGAGAATCAAATTGTTGCCTTGACCAAAAAGAAAGATAAATACGTGCCCATACTTGAAGATGGTACAGAATTAGAAAATTACGAAGATGGCAATGTGACAGATGATGGACCGGTTTTAGAAGGGTTTAAAAAAGAGAAAAAAGATAAAATTATTCAAGAACTCGCAAAAATGTCTGCAAATGTAAGAGGTATGATTGCAGAAGTAAAATATGACCCACAAGAAAATTTGCAAAACCAAATTAAGTTATTTACAACAGATGAAATTCAGATAGTAGGGAATCTAAACACAATCGCAAATAAAATGAAGTATTACCCACAAATGTCACAATCACTAGAACGCGATGAATCAGGCAAATTAAAAAAATCAGGTTATATCGATTTGTCAGTAGGAGCATCTTTCATACCGTATAGTGGAGGAAGTACGACTAAATCAACAAGTGATCAAAATGTAGATAAAGGAAATTCAGAAGAAGATAAGGCAAAAGATGAGTTACAAAGTGCATTAAATAAGATTAATAAAGAATCAGACAAAAATAATTAAAAAATTTAGACAAATACATGTGTTTATAGTTCACAAGCATCAAAACGTATTGTAAACTGTTAATAGTGTGAACATGAATAAGTTATTGTCAGGAGGTGCCTATCTATGGAAGAGCATTATTATGTAAGTATAGATATCGGTTCGTCAAGCGTTAAAGCGATAGTAGGCGAGAAATTTCACAATGGAATAAATGTGATAGGTACAGGACAGACCTACACAAGTGGGATTAAAAACGGTCTCATTGATGACTTTGATATTGCAAAACAAGCGGTCAAAGACACAATTAAAAAAGCCTCTATTGCTTCAGGTGTCGATGTGAAAGAAGTATTTTTAAAACTTCCTATCATAGGAACTGAAGTATTTGATGAATCAAATGAAATAGAATTTTATGAAGATACAGAACTTGACGGTACACATATTGAAAGTGTGCTTGAAGGTATTCGTGAAAAAAATGACGTGCCTGAAACAGAAATTATAAACGCTTTCCCAATTAAATTTATAGTAGATGGAGATAATGAAGTATCAGATCCTAAAGAACTGATTGCAAGACATAGTTTGAAAGTCGAAGCTGGTGTCATTGCGATTCAAAAATCAATCTTAATAAATATGATTAAATGTGTAGAATCTTGTGGTGTAGATGTATTAGATGTTTATTCTGATGCATATAACTATGGCTCAGTTCTTTCAGCAACTGAAAAAGAACTTGGCGCATGTGTGATTGATATTGGCGAAGATGTAACACAATTGGCATTTTATGAGCGAGGAGAGCTTGTTGATGCTGATGCTATAGAAATGGCTGGAAGAGATATAACAGAAGATATAGCGAAAGGCTTAAATACATCATATGAAACAGCTGAAAAAATCAAACATCAATACGGGCATGCTTTCTTTGAATCAGCATCTGACCATGATGTATTCACAGTTGATCAAGTGAATAGTGAAGAAGAAGCACAATTCACTCAAAAAGATTTGGCAGATATAATCGAAGCACGTGTTGAAGAAATATTCTTTAATGTCTTTGATGTGTTACAAGAATTAGGGTTAACGAAAGTGAATGGCGGTTTTGTTGTAACTGGTGGTTCAGCTAATTTATTAGGTGTTAAGGAATTGTTACAAGATATGGTGAGTGAAAAAGTGAGAATTCATACTCCATCTCAAATGGGTATCAGAAAACCTGAGTTCTCTTCAGCGATTTCAACGATTTCTAGTAGCATTACTTTCGACGAATTACTAGATTATGTTACAATTAATAATCATGACAGTGAAGAATTCGAAGAAGAAGTCATCGAATCAAATGATCGAGAAAATAGTACGAAGTCAAGCGGATTTGATTGGTTCAAAAAGAAATCAAACAAACAAGAAGAGCCACATACATCAACTTCTGATTTAGAAGAACCAGAAGCGTCTGAGGCATACGAAGAAGAAGTCAATGTTGAACAAGACGAAGATCGTAAACCTCAAGACAAAGAAGAAGGTAAGTTCAAAAAACTTATGAAATCTCTATTCGATTGATTGGCCACTAAAACTAGGAGGAAATTTAAATGTTAGAATTTGAACAAGGATTTAATCATTTAGCGACGTTAAAAGTCATCGGTGTAGGGGGCGGCGGAAATAACGCTGTTAACCGAATGATTGACCATGGTATGAATAATGTTGAATTTATTTCAATCAATACGGATGGACAAGCTTTAAACTTATCTAAAGCTGAGTCTAAAATCCAAATTGGTGAAAAGTTAACACGTGGTTTAGGTGCTGGTGCAAACCCTGATATTGGTAAAAAAGCTGCAGAAGAATCCCGCGAACAAATCGAAGATGCCATTCAAGGTGCTGACATGGTATTCGTAACAGCTGGAATGGGTGGCGGTACTGGTACAGGTGCAGCGCCGGTTGTAGCAAAAATTGCAAAAGAAATGGGAGCGTTAACAGTTGGTGTTGTGACGCGTCCGTTCGGTTTCGAAGGTCGCAAACGTCAAACGCAAGCTGCTGCTGGCGTAGAATCAATGAAAGCTGCAGTAGATACATTAATCGTCATCCCTAATGACCGTTTGTTAGATATTGTTGATAAATCTACACCAATGATGGAAGCATTTAAAGAAGCAGATAATGTTTTACGTCAAGGTGTGCAAGGTATTTCAGACCTTATCGCAGTTTCAGGTGAAGTTAACCTTGACTTTGCAGACGTTAAAACAATTATGTCTAACCAAGGTTCTGCTCTAATGGGTATCGGTGTTTCTTCAGGAGAAAACCGTGCTGTAGAAGCTGCTAAAAAGGCCATTTCTTCACCATTACTAGAAACTTCTATCGTTGGTGCGCAAGGCGTGTTAATGAATATTACTGGTGGAGAATCACTATCATTATTCGAGGCACAAGAAGCAGCAGATATTGTTCAAGATGCGGCTGATGAAGATGTTAACATGATCTTCGGTACTGTAATTAACCCAGAATTACAAGATGAAATTGTAGTAACTGTAATTGCTACAGGCTTTGAAGATAAACCTTCATCTCAAGGTCGCAAAGCTTCAAATACTGGATTTGGTAGCAGCGCAACATCTGGAAATACTTCTGGAAAAGAAGACACATATGCGTCAAGTTCATCAAGCGCTTCTCAACCAGCAGATAATGCAAATGAAAGCAGAACACATACTACAAATGAAGATGATATTCCTAGCTTTATCAGAAACAGAGAAGAGAGACGTTCTAGAAGAACTAGACGTTAATAATAGATTGACTTCTTCTTCTTGTTAGTTTTTCATAATTATTAATATTTATTTAGACAACATAAAATATAAAGATGTCATCAGGTCCAAAGATCTGATGACTTTTTTGAATTAAAAGATTGTCATATTATTTAAGCGATATATATCATTGGGGGAAATGCTATTTTAAACTTTTAAAGTCGCCCAAATGAAGTAAGTGTTGGAACAGCTGGAGGTTTATAACATGCAAGATAAATTTATCAAAGATCGTCATATACTCAAATATGACGATGAACAATTAAATCATGTGAAATTGGGTATAACAACAAGAGAAGACGGATTAAGCGATTATCCAAGAAATGCATTCAATATGGCAAGATATATTGACGATAATCAAGATAACATTACAAAACATCAAGAATTATTAGCTTCTATAATTCAATTTCCAAGAGAGCAATGGGTTTTTCCGATTCAAACACATGAAAATCGAGTGGTTGAAGTTAATCAAGAAGACAGAGGCGCCAACATCGACTGTCTTACTCATGAGTTACATGGCGTAGATGGTTTTTATACCTTTGAAAAAGACGTTTTACTTACAATGTGCTATGCAGATTGTGTACCTATTTATTTTCACAGTGAAAAACATCAATATATAGGTTTAGCACATGCAGGTTGGAAAGGCACAGTTGGACAAATTGTTAATCAAATGGTGAAACATATACCGTTTGATTTAAATGATTTGAAAGTTGTTGTTGGGCCAGCGACCTCTAATTCTTATGAAATCAATGATGACATCAAGCATCAGTTTGAGGATTTACCGATTGATATCCATCAGTATATAGAGACAAGAGGTAAAAATCGTCATGGCATTGATTTGAAAAAAGCAAATGCTATGTTATTAGAGCATGACGGTGTTCCAAAAGATAATATTTATATTACAAATTATGCGACATCAGAAGATTTATCTTTATTCTTTTCATATAGAGTTGAAAAAGGCGATACAGGTCGTATGTTAGCTTATATTGGTCAATAACAAAGAGGTGTGTAGAAATTGGACGTACAACAAAGTTTAAAACAGATTAATGAGCAGTTAGAAATGCATTGTAAAAAAGGTAATATTTCAACATTGCCAGACGTGATAGCAGTGACAAAGTATGTTACAATAGAGCGAGCTAAGGATGCTTATAATGCAGGAATTAGACAGTTTGGTGAAAACCGTTTAGAAGGTTTTCAACAAAAAAAATCAGCTTTACCAGACGATGTTACCATGCATTTCATCGGTTCATTACAAACAAGAAAAGTAAAAGATGTCATCAACGAGATAGATTATTTCCATGCATTAGATCGTCTGAAATTAGCTAAAGAAATTAATAAAAGAGCAGAACATAGAGTGAAATGTTTTGTGCAAGTGAACGTTTCCGGAGAAACGTCTAAACAAGGTATTGCTTTAGATGAAGTTGAGACATTTATCAAGCGTTTAGAGCAATTTGAAAATATTGAAGTAATTGGTCTTATGACAATGGCACCATTTACGGATGATGCGCCGTATATTAAAAAATTATTTAAATTATTAAGAGCAAAAAGAGATGAAATTAAAGCGCTCAATTTAAATCATGCGCCGTGTACTGAGCTCTCGATGGGGATGAGTAACGACTTCCATTTAGCAGCTGAAGAAGGTGCGTCATTTGTGAGAATTGGGACTAAACTTGTAGGAAAAGAGGAGTGAGCCCCGTGGCTTTAAAAGATTTATTTAGTGGTTTTTTCGTAGTTGAAGAAGAAGATGACGATTTAAAAGCGCCACCAGAAGAAGAACAGAATCATCAACAAAATAAACAACAAGCACAGTCTCAGACAAATTATAATAACCAACAAACTGATAATACAGAAAGACAACGATTACAGTCCGTGCCCAAAAAACAACCAACAAGATTACAACAATCAACGAGTGAAAGGAAGTATCAGATGAATAACAGTGCACCTAAAAATAATACTAGGAACGTGGTGAACATGAATAATCAAGATCAAAACAATTATGACTTTGCCCAAGAAAGTTCTAAAATGTGTTTATTTGAACCACGTGTCTTTTCAGATACACAAGATATTGCAGATGAATTAAAAAATCGCAGAGCAACTTTAGTAAACTTGCAACGTATTGATAAAGTGTCTGCAAAAAGAATTATTGATTTTCTAAGTGGTACTGTTTATGCAATTGGTGGAGATATTCAACGTGTTGGCTCTGATATATTCTTATGTACGCCAGATAATGTTGAAGTTGCAGGAAGTATCACAGACCAGATTGAAAATATGGAATACCAAGGCGAATAGAGGTAAATAATAATGGATTTAAGTTTATTAGCAAATATATTTCAATTTATTTTATTCTTGGTTCAAATCTATTATTATGGAATGATTGTATATTTCTTTATGTCATGGCTACCGGGTGCACGTGAAAATAAATTCGGTCAATTTTTAACAAAAATATATGAACCGTTTTTAGAACCTTTCCGTAAGATTATCCCGCCAATTGGCATGATTGATATTTCATCCATTGTGGCGATTGTTGTTTTAGTTTTATTTAGAATGGGATTGGCAAATATTTTTAACTTTATAATCAATTCTTTAGCGTAATCTCTTCTATAAATGACTATTGAAACATAAGCGTTTTATGAAAACTAATGTATAAAATGAATGCCAAGCACCTAACGTTAAAAACGCGAGGTGCTTTATATTATATTTGGGGTGAAGTATCATCGATATTTATCAACATTTTAGAAAAGAAGAACATGAATTAATAGATCAACTTATAGATAAGTCTAAGCAAGCAAATGAACAATATGCTCCTGTTTTAACATCTTTTTTAGATCCACGCGGACAATATATTCTCAATGTGATTGTCGGCAGTTTTCAAGATTTAGAAGTTACTTTTTACGGTGGGCCTTTTGCAGAGAGGCAAAGAGCTATTATCGCACCAGAATATTTCCGACCAGAAGCTGAAGATTTTGAGATTAGTTTATTTGAAATCGATTATCCTCAAAAATTTGTTACGCTACAGCATCAACATATATTAGGTACTATTATGTCGTTAGGTATTGAAAGAGACCAACTAGGTGATATTTTGATAGACGATCGTATACAATTTACTTTGACAAAACAGTTGGAATCTTATATTATGTTAGAATTAAATAAAATCAAAGGCGCTACAGTCAAACTAAATGCTATACCTGTAAAAAATATGATACAATCAAAAGAGCATTGGCGCTCATTTGATACGACTGTGAGCGGTTTGCGATTAGATGTTGTATTAAAAGAAATTATTCGTAAATCTCGTTCTATTGGTAAACAGTTAATAGAGAAAAAGCGTGTCAAAGTCAATCATACCATTATTGATTCAGTTGATTTTCAATTAGATCAAGGCGATTTATTATCTGTTCAAGGGTATGGGCGAGCAATGATTACCGATATTGGTGGAAAAACAAAAAAAGATAAAATTCGTATTTCCTACAAAACTTTATTTAAATAAGTTATACTTATAGAACGTAAAATGAAATTATCTAATGAATAACAAATGAAAAATATGAAACCGAATGTATAAAAATTGAAATTTTGTTTATTATATTTAATGAAATACTAAAATAGTGTATTATAGAAGGAGGACACGGACGCATGGCTTTTACACCAAGTGAAATAAAAAACAAAACATTTACACGTGTGAAAACGGGTTTGGAACCAACTGAAGTTGAAAGTTATTTAGAACAACTTAGCAATGAAATTGAACGTTTAAAAGAAGATAAAGCACAATTAGAAAAAGTAATCGAAGATAAAGAAACGAATATTCAATCTTATAAAGATGTACATCAATCTGTGAGTGATGCTTTAATTCAAGCAAAACAAGCTGGAGAAGAAACAAAAGAAGCAGCAAACAAAGAAGCTGACGCAACAATTGCTAAAGCTAAGAGTGAAGCTGATCGCATTGTCAATGATGCAGTTGAAAAGGCACGTCGTCTTTCTTTCCAAACAGAGGATATGAAACGTCAATCAAAAATATTCAGATCCCGTTTTCGCATGTTAGTAGAAGCACAATTAGATTTACTCAAAAATGACGATTGGGATTATTTATTAAATTATGATCTTGATTCTGAACAAGTAACTCAAGAAAATATTAACCATTTAAACGAAAATGAATTAACTGATGAAGAAAAAGCTATGAAAGCAAGAGCAGAAGCCGATAGTACAGCAGAGGCAGATGCGCAAGCAACAGCTGATGGAACATCAAATGATAAAGAGAATAAATAATGAACAGCAGACGCGTAAGAAACAGTCAATATATCAAAGCGAGTTAGGGATAGTGTGAGCCTAATATATGTTTGTTTCTTACATCACTGGTGTTTTAACCAAATATAAGCAATGAGAGAACTCTAAGTTGAGTTAATCAGGGTGGTAACGCGGTGAATATCGTCCCTGTTAATTGAACTTAGAGTTCTTTTTATTGTTAAAAATAAATTTAGCCAGAATATTGTCATAAGGAGTGTAGGAAATGGATTATAAAGATACGTTATTAATGCCAAAAACGGAGTTTCCAATGCGTGGAGGTTTACCAAATAAAGAACCAAAAATCCAAGAAGAATGGGATGCTCAAAATATTTATCAAAAAGCACTAGAACAAAATAAAGGTAACGCACATTATATTTTACATGATGGTCCACCATACGCGAATGGAAGTTTACACATGGGGCATGCGCTAAATAAAATACTAAAAGATTTTATTACGCGTTATAAAACAATGCAAGGATTCTATACACCTTACGTTCCAGGTTGGGATACACATGGTCTACCAATTGAGCAAGCACTTACTAAAAAGGGTGTTAAACGTAAAGAGTTGTCAATTGCTGAATTCAGAAGGAAATGTGAAGCGTTCGCATTAGAACAAATTGAAAATCAGAAAAAAGATTTTAAACGACTTGGCGTTAAAGGTGATTTTGTGAATCCATATATCACATTAAAACCTGAATATGAGGCTGCTCAAATTCGTTTATTTGGTGAAATGGCGGACAAAGGTCTTATTTATAAAGGTAAAAAGCCAGTTTATTGGTCACCATCCAGTGAATCTTCACTAGCAGAAGCAGAAATTGAATATCAAGATAAGCGTTCACCCTCTATCTACGTGGCATTTGATGTTAAAGATGGCAAAGGTATTGTAGATGAAGATGCAAAATTTGTAATCTGGACTACAACACCATGGACATTACCATCCAATGTAGCAATCACAGTGCATCCAGATTTAGCTTATGGTCAATATAACGTAAATGGTGAAAAATACATTATCGGCAGAGATTTAGTAGCTAGTGTTGCTGAAGCGTTAGAGTGGGATGAAGATGCCATTGTATTAGAAAGAGAATTCACAGGGAAAGAACTAGAATACGTTGAAACGCAACATCCATTTGTTGATCGAGTTTCACTAGTGATAAACGGACAACACGTTACAACAGATGCTGGTACAGGATGTGTTCATACAGCGCCTGGCCACGGGGAAGATGACTTTGTTGTTGGACAAAAATATAATCTACCAGTTATTAGTCCTGTGGATGACAAAGGCGTATTTACTGAAGAAGCCGGACAATTTGAAGGTATGTTCTATGATAAAGCGAATAAAGAAATTACGGATCTCTTAAAAGAGAACGGTTCATTATTAAAATTAGAATTTATGACACATAGTTATCCTCATGATTGGCGTACTAAAAAACCTGTAATCTTCCGTGCAACGCCACAATGGTTTGCGTCTATTGATAAAGTACGTCAAGATATCTTAGATGCAATCGAAAATACGCACTTTAAAGTTGATTGGGGCAGAACGCGTATTTACAACATGGTAAGAGATCGTGGTGAATGGGTCATTTCACGTCAACGTGTTTGGGGCGTGCCATTACCGGTATTTTACGCAGAAAATGGCGACATCATTATGACTAAAGAAACAGTTAATCATGTTGCAGATTTATTCCAAGAACATGGTTCAAACGTCTGGTTTGAACGCGATGCAAAAGATTTATTACCTGAAGGATTTACACATCCAAGTAGCCCTAATGGTGAATTTACGAAAGAGACAGATATCATGGATGTTTGGTTTGACTCAGGTTCGTCACATCGCGGTGTATTAGAAGAACGTCCTGAACTATCTTATCCTGCAGATTTATATCTCGAAGGTAGTGACCAATATCGCGGTTGGTTTAACTCTTCAATTACAACTTCTGTTGCAACAAGAGGCATTTCACCATACAAAATGTTACTTTCTCACGGATTTGTTATGGATGGGGAAGGTAAAAAAATGAGTAAGTCATTAGGTAATGTTATTGTGCCTGACCAAATTGTGAAACAAAAAGGTGCAGATATCGCACGTCTTTGGGTAAGTAGTGTTGATTATTTATCAGATGTTCGTATTTCGGATGAAATCTTAAAACAAACGTCTGACGTATATCGTAAAGTTAGAAATACATTACGATTTATGTTAGGTAACTTAAATGATTATAATCCAGTAACGGATGCAATAGCTGAAGCAGATTTATTAGAAGTAGATAAATATTTATTAAATAGATTACGCGAATTTACTGCTCATACATTAGACAACTATGATAACTATGATTATTTAGATATTTATCAAGAATTACAAAACTTTATCAATGTTGAACTAAGTAATTTCTATTTAGATTATGGTAAAGATATTTTATATATCGAAGCGCAAAATGCACATAAACGTCGTAGTATGCAAACGGTGTTATACCAAATCGTAGTAGATATGACGAAATTATTAGCGCCTATTTTAGCGCATACATCTGAAGAAGTATGGTCTCATATTCCACACGTTGAGGAAGAAAGTGTTCATTTAAGCCGTATGCCAGAACGCGTAGAAGTAGACACCGAATTTATGGAAAAATGGAATACATTTATGAAATTACGTGATGATGTGAATCGTGCTTTAGAAGTTGCGCGTAATGAGAAAGTCATTGGAAAATCATTAGAAGCAAAAGTCATTATCGGCAATAACGATCAATTTGATGCTACATCATTCTTACAACAATTTTCTGACTTACAGCAATTGTTTATTACTTCTCAAGCAGAAGTAGTAGATAAAGTTGAAAATGGCGAATCATATCCATATGGAGATATCCGTATTGAACATGCACATGGTGAAAAATGTGAACGTTGTTGGAATTATAGTGAAGCATTAGGCGCTGTAGGCGAGTTAGATAATCTATGTCCACGTTGCCAAGCAGTAGTTAAAACACTTGTTTAAGTGTTATTCAAATAACATTTATTTTATAATATGTGAAATGAGGAATAGGATAGAAAACGCAGTGTTTAAAAAGGTTTCGATATGTTCCTAGCATAGATGCCTTGAAAGAAATATAGCTTGATATAAGCTTATTTTCATACCAAACAACTATTGCTAATAACAAAGATGAGTCTGAGACATTTCTTATGTTTCAGACTCTCTTTTTCGCTTATATAAGCATTTAACTAAAAATTTATCTAAACTGAAAAATTTTATTTTAAGTGAGCAAATTAAAATTTTTAATCTAGTGATTCGTATATAATAGAAACAATAAGCAATTAGAAAGGTGTTAAATATGTTCCATAACGAAAGTGCACATTTTGTAAATGGCATCTTATTAAATGTAAGAGATAAAGAAGAAATGAAGAAATTTTATGGTGATATCATTGGGCTGAATGTAGTCAATGAGTCATATTCTACCATGCAATATGAAATTGGTAATCTCAATCATTTTGTAACATTAAACCAGATTGATATGGGCAGAGAACCATTAATTTCAGAAGCTGGTTTATTTCATTTAGCCATTAAATTACCATCTAAAACAGATTTAGCTGACTTACTTGTACAATTGAGTGAATATAAAATACCAATCAATGGTGGAGAACACGACATTTCAACTTCATTATATTTGGAAGATACTGAAGGGAATGGCTTGGAGTTTTATGTAGATAATCCGATTGAAGATTGGTCTATTGAAAATGAAAAGGCAATTTTAGAAACCAAGCCATTAAATGTACCTAAATTATTAACACATGTATCAGATGATAAATGGCAAGGTATTCCTGATAAAAGCATCATAGGTTATATTAATTTAAAAACGGTTCGACTCAACAGAGTCAAACAATATTATAAAAACTATTTTGGTTTAGAACCATCATCTGAAGAAACGAATAGTGCTGTTTATTTAGCTTCAAATGGATATCATCAGCATCTTGTAGTTAATAATTGGTTATCAAGCATAAAAAGAATAGAAAATAACAGAACATATGGCTTAGCTTGCGTAGATTTTCATTTTCCAGAAACGACACATACATTATTAACTGGACCTGATGGTATTCAATTTAGATTTAATTATTATTCTGTGCTTTAAAATGAAAAATAGCACAAGAACGATTTTAAAAAGTTAGAACATTATTGAAACTGTAACTTTTTTTATAGGTTTGATTAGGATATAATGAGAGTTGTTATCAAAAGCGATCGCACGTAGAATAAATAGGAGGTACAGACATGAAACGTCAGTACTATATTGGTATTTCTTTATTTATAACAATCGTTATATTAATATTAGACCAAATCACAAAATACATCATTACTAAAACAATGCAAATTGGTGATTCATTTGAACTTATTCCTAATTTTTTGAACATCACCTCACATAGAAATAGTGGCGCAGCGTGGGGCATTTTAAGTGGTAAAATGGCATTTTTCTATATTATAACTGTAGTCATACTCATCGTGCTTATTGTTTTTTATATAAAAGAAGCGAAACATAATTTATTAATGCAAGTTGCTATAAGCTTATTGTTTGCTGGCGCTCTAGGCAACTTTATTGATCGTGTATTAAATGGTGAAGTTGTAGACTTCGTAGATACTTATATATTTAGTTATAATTTTCCAATATTTAACGTAGCTGATTCCAGTTTAACTATAGGCGTATTATTGATTATAATCGCTTTATTGAAAGATATGAAAACAGAAGAATAGGAGAGGTAATGTATGGAGATGCATGAGTTTAAAATAGAAAACGCTGTTAACGCAGGACAACGTATTGATAAAGTGTTGCCCGAATTTAACAATGAATGGTCACGGACCCAAATGCAAGATTGGATTAAAGAGGGGCTTGTTAAAGTTAATGATAAAGTAATTAAATCTAATTATAAAACAAAATTAAATGACCGCATTGTAGTCACTGAAAAAGAAGTAGTCGAAGCAGATATTAAACCAGAAAATTTAAATCTTGACATATATTATGAAGACAATGATGTAGCGGTTGTTTATAAACCTAAAGGTATGGTTGTTCACCCTTCAGCAGGGCATTATACGAATACATTAGTCAACGGTTTAATGTATCAAATGCAAAATTTATCAGATATTAATGGGGAGATACGCCCAGGTATCGTGCATCGTATTGATAAAGATACATCTGGCTTATTAATGGTAGCTAAAAATGATGTGGCACATCGCGGATTAGTAGAGCAATTGGTAGATAAATCAGTGACGCGTAAATACATTGCATTAGTTCACGGTAATATTCCACACGATTATGGTACTGTGGACGCACCGATTGGTAGAAATAAAAACGATCGTCAATCTATGGCAGTCGTGGACGATGGCAAAGACGCAATTACGCATTTTAATGTTCTCGAACATTTTAACAATTACACTTTAATCGAATGTCAATTAGAAACTGGTCGTACACACCAAATTCGTGTGCATATGAAATATATTGGCTACCCTTTAGTCGGCGATCCAAAATACGGTCAGAAGAAAACACTAGACATTGGTGGTCAAGCATTGCATGCTGCAGTAATTGGTTTTGAGCATCCTGTGACACAGGCATATATAGAAAAAAGTGCGCCATTACCAGATGATTTTGAACAGTTATTAAATGATATACGAAAATCAGATAATTAAATTAAAAATAAGATTTCTGTCCTCTCGGATTTGAAAAATGATGAATCGACCCCTTACTAAACGAATAGTGAGGGGTTTTTACTATAGTTATGCTATTTGGTTAACGGCAAAGCAGTCCATATATGGCCCGCTTAAAGTTTTTTTAATATAATTAAATATTTAAATTAACAAAAAGAAGGTGCATCTTCGAATAGTGCTTGCAACGATAGGTGATTCGTGATAATATAGTGACAGTTTAATAAAGAACGAACGTCTTTAAATGAAAGTCCAGAGAGGCTTCGAAGGCATGTAATGAAAATAGAATATACAAACAAAAATTTTAGTAAGTTAATTGCTAAAAATTCTCGTAGTCTACGAAATAACACGATAAAAGCATAACAGTAGATTGACACCATGTTATGCAGGAGAAATCATCTAAACGCACAGATACGTCTCTTGATACTTTGTTTGTAATATTTTATTAGTTAACCTCATGTCTTCTAAAGATATGAGGTTTTTTATATTATTAAGATTAAGGTAGGTGCCTAAAAATGTCAGAACGCGTTATCATGGATGAATCAGCCATTCAAAGAACAATTACACGTATCGCTCATGAAATTTTAGAATATAATAAAGGTACTGATCATTTGATTTTACTAGGTATTAAAACAAGAGGTGCGTTTCTAGCACATCGTATACAGCAAAAAATTGAACAAATTGAGGAGATAACCGTGCCAACTGGTACGATTGACGTCACTCAATTTAGAGATGATCTTGAGCAAACGACAGAACAGGCAAACGAAAAAACATACGAAATCGACGTCAGCCTTACAAATCAAGTCGTGATCATTGTTGATGATGTTTTATACACAGGACGTACAGTAAGAGCCTCATTAGATGCAATATTGCAGTACGCGAGACCTAAAAAGATTGGGCTTGCCACGCTTATTGATCGAGGGCATAGAGAATTGCCTATACGCGCAGATTTTGTTGGGAAAAATATCCCTACTGCTAGAGAAGAAGCTGTTTCGGTTTTTCTTAGTGAAATTGATAGCCGAAATGCAGTAGTAATTGAATAATTTAAAACCTTTTAATTCAGTACGAGAGACTGAAAAAGGGAGGGAATCCTGTGGTAATCTATGATAGTGAAATAAAATAATTAACCACATGAGATACTATAGCGATAAAGCACACGCTATAACATTCTCTTCATACCATTTGATTGGATGTTTAAGTATACGCATATGACAAACTACTTAAGTAGTTTGAAGTGTGAGGTACTTTAGTTCAAGGCAGAGGGTAGATACTTTTTAGTCTCTTTACATGAATATAATGTAAAGAGATTTTTTTATGAGAGGAAGCGTAAAAACATGGAGAACGAAACAATGTTCGAACGAACAGCCAAACCAGTACTAGATGTACGAGAACGACCTAAATTAGGACAATGGGCATTTTTAAGTACACAGCACTTATTTGCAATGTTCGGTTCAACAGTATTAGTACCGTTTTTAACAGGATTACCTATATCTTCTGCATTATTAGCATCTGGTATAGGAACCTTACTATATATTTTGATTACAAAAGCGAAAATACCAGCCTATTTAGGATCAAGCTTTGCGTTTATCACACCGATTATTACTGGTTTGAATTCGCATAGCCTTGGAGACATGTTAATGGCATTATTTATGAGCGGCGTTATGTATGTGCTTATAGGGTTAGCAATTAGATTAAGTGGGACGGGGTGGCTTATGCACTTGTTGCCACCAGTTGTAGTAGGACCAGTAATTATGGTCATTGGCTTGAGTCTTGCACCAACCGCAGTTAATATGGCTATGTTTGAAAACTCTGGAGAGATGAAAGGTTATAACTTAAGTTATTTAGTGGTAGCGATGATTACTTTGTTTGTTACTATTATTGTCCAAGGTTACTTTAAAGGTTTCTTGTCTTTGATACCGGTATTGATAGGAATCATAACGGGATATGTGGTATCGATATTTATGGGACTTGTTAATTTTAAGCCCGTAGCTGAAGCGAAATGGTTACAATTTCCAGAAGTATATTTGCCATTTAAAGATTATACACCGTCGATACATCTTGGATTGATACTTGTCTTAATACCGATTGTTTTTGTAACTGTAAGTGAACATATTGGACATCAAATGGTTATTAATAAAATAGTAGGACGAAATTTCTTTAAAGATCCTGGATTAGATAAATCGATTATTGGTGACGGTGTGTCAACGATATTTGCAAGTATCATAGGTGGCCCCCCGAGTACTACTTACGGTGAAAATATTGGTGTTTTAGCAATCACAAAGATTTACAGTATATACGTAATTGGAGGGGCTGCAGTGATAGCAATTATCCTCGGTTTTGTTGGAAAATTTACAGCGCTCGTTTCGTCTATACCAACACCTGTTATGGGAGGCGTATCAATATTACTTTTCGGTATCATTGCAGCAAGTGGTTTGAGGATGTTAGTAGAAAGTGAAGTAGATTTTGCAAGTAACCGAAACCTTGTTATTGCATCAGTCATATTGGTTATCGGGATAGGTAATTTGGTCTTTAACTTAAATGGCGTAGGTATCAACTTAGAAATCGAAGGTATGGCCTTAGCAGCATTAGCAGGTATCATATTAAATTTAATTTTACCCAAAGCATCTGCAACGATTAAATAAACAAGTATTTCATTATTAGGAGGCTGGAAAAATGGATAATTTACTATCAATGGAACATCTAACTACAAATGAGATTTATGAACTAATAGAAATCGCGAGCGGTATTAAAAGTGGTAACTTTAAGCCACATAGATATGAAGATAAGTTCGTAGCAAATTTATTTTTCGAAAATTCAACACGAACAAAAAGTAGTTTCTTAGTAGCAGAACAAAAATTAGGATTGAAGTTAATTGATTTTGAAACGAGCACTTCTTCTGTTCAAAAAGGTGAAAGTTTATATGATACATGTAAAACGCTAGAACAGGTCGGTGCAGATGTTCTTGTAATTAGACATTCAAATACCACATACTATAATGAATTAAATTCACTGAACTTGCCGATTATCAATGCAGGTGATGGGAGTGGCCAACACCCAACACAAAGTTTATTAGATCTCATGACAATTTACGAAGAATATAAAACTTTTAAAGGTTTAAATGTATTGATATGCGGAGACATTAAAAATTCTCGTGTAGCAAGAAGTAATTATCAAAGCTTGACTGCGCTTGGTGCAAATGTAATGTTCTCAAGCCCTGAAACATGGAGAGACGAAACTTTAGAAGCACCATATGTAGATATTGATCAAAAAATTGAAGATATAGACATTGTCATGTTGTTAAGAGTGCAACATGAAAGACATGATGATGGTGAGGTAGCTGATTTTGAAAACCAAAACTACCATCAAAATTACGGATTGACTAAGCAACGCTATAATCGCTTAAAATCCTCAGCCATCGTCATGCACCCTGCACCTGTCAATCGCGGTGTAGAAATTGACGATTGCTTGGTTGAAGCAGATAAGTCACGTATATTTAAACAAATGGAAAACGGTATGTACACGCGTATGGCTGTTATTGAATACATTTTACAAGCGAAAGGGGCAAAATTAAATGAAATTGCTAACTAATACAAAAATACTACAAGAGGGTGAACTTAAATCAGCCTCTATATTAATTGAAGGTAAATACATCAAGAAAATTGCACCACAAATTGAGGTAGACAATAATATCGAAATCATTGATGTACATGGACAATTTGTATCCCCTGGCCTGGTTGATGTACACGTTCATTTAAGAGAGCCAGGCGGAGAACATAAAGAAACCATTGTTACCGGTACTAAAGCAGCAGCAAGAGGGGGTTTTACTACTATATGCCCAATGCCTAACACACGTCCTGTACCTGATTCTGTAGAGAATTTAGAACATTTAAATCAATTAATTGAAAAAAATGCACAGGTAAGAGTCTTGCCTTACAGTGCTATTACTGTAAGACAAGCTGGCGAATCACATGTTGATTTTAAAGCGTTAGCAGATCAAAATACGTTCGCATTTACAGATGATGGCGTAGGTGTACAACAAGCTAATATGATGTATGAAGCAATGCAACAAGCAGCTAAAGTGAATAAGGCGGTCGTTGCACATTGTGAAGATAACAGCTTGATATATGGCGGCGCTATGCATGAAGGAGAGCGAAGTAAAGCATTGGGTATACCTGGTATTCCTAATATATGTGAAGCAGTACAAATTGCGAGAGATGTATTATTAGCAGAAGCAGCTGGCGCGCATTACCATGTGTGTCATGTATCAACTAAAGAAAGTGTCAGAACGATTAGGGATGCTAAAAAAGCAGGTATTCATGTTACTGCTGAAGTTACACCACACCATTTATTACTAACAGAAGATGATGTGCCAGGAGACGATGCAATTTATAAAATGAATCCACCATTAAGAAGCCAAGAAGACAAAGCAGCGTTAATTGAAGGATTATTAGATGGAACAATAGATTGTATTGCGACAGACCACGCACCACATGCAGAAGCAGAAAAAGCACAACCAATGACTAAAGCACCATTTGGTATCGTAGGTAGCGAAACTGCATTTCCATTATTATATACACATTTTGTGAAAAATGGTGATTGGTCATTACAACAACTTGTTGACTATTTAACAATTAAACCATCCAAGACGTTTGGTTTACCATATGGCAATTTAGAAGAAGGTGGTTTAGCTGACCTCACTGTCATTAATTTAGATGAAGAAAGAGAAATTAAAGCAGAAGACTTCGCTTCTAAAGGCAAAAACACACCTTTTATAGGTGAGAAAGTATATGGAACTCCTATATTAACAATAGTAGAAGGGGAAGTTAAATTTAAGGAGGAAAAGTAATGTTGCAAAAACGCTATTTAGTTCTAGAAGACGGTTCATATTATGAAGGTTACGCATTAGGGTCAAATAAATTAACAAAAGGTGAGATTGTGTTTAATACAGCTATGACAGGCTATCAAGAAACAATTTCAGATCCTTCCTATACTGGACAAATTATTACATTCACGTACCCTTTAATAGGAAATTATGGTATTAATAGAGATGATTTTGAATCATTAATACCAACATTAAACGGTGTAGTCGTTAAAGAAGCATGTGATTATCCAAGTCATTTTCGTAAGCAAAAAACATTAAACGATGTATTAATAGAATATGAAATACCCGGAATTTCAGGTGTAGATACGCGTAGTATTACCCGTAAAATTAGAAACTATGGCGTTTTAAAAGCAACGTTTACTGATAATAAGGAAGATATACAAAGGCTGACAGAGGATTTGAAAGTGATAGAATTACCAAGAGACGAAGTGAAAGCAGTCTCTACTAAAACGCCATATGTATCAACTGGTTATGATTTGAGCGTTGTGCTTGTAGATTTTGGAAAGAAACAAAACATTGTTAGAGAGCTTAATTCACGAGGTTGCAATGTGATAGTTGTACCTTATAATACAACAGCCGAAGAAATCATTAGAATGTCGCCGGATGGCATTATGTTATCTAACGGACCAGGGAACCCTGAAGAAATAGAGGTGGCAATTGAAATGCTGAAAGGCATTTTAGGAAAAATGCCTTTCTTCGGCATCTGCTTAGGTCACCAAATATTTGCACTTTCTCAGGGAGCGAGCGCTTTTAAAATGAAATTTGGACATAGAGGGGCCAATCACCCAGTCAAAGATTTAAAGAGTGGCAAAGTGGCATTAACGAGCCAAAATCATGGCTATGCAATCGATAAAGATTCATTGGTAAACACAGAGTTAGAGATAACACATATTGCAATTAATGATGGCACTATTGAAGGTTTGAAACATAAATCGTTGCCGGCATTTTCAGTACAATACCATCCCGAAGCCGCGCCAGGACCGACCGATTCCAATTATTTGTTTGATGAGTTTATTGAAATGATGCATTATTTTAAAACAAAGGAGTTTTTGACAAATGCCTAAACGTAACGATATAAAGACAATTTTAGTTATTGGATCAGGGCCTATTATCATCGGTCAAGCAGCAGAATTTGACTACGCAGGTACGCAAGCTTGTTTAGCATTACGCGAGGAAGGTTATCGTGTTATCTTAGTGAACTCAAATCCAGCTACAATTATGACAGACAATGAAATTGCGGACAAAGTTTATATTGAGCCATTAACGCATGATTTTATCACACGTATTATTCGTAAAGAACAGCCAGACGCGTTACTACCTACACTAGGGGGACAAACTGGGCTCAATATGGCTATAGAATTACATGAGAGTGGTGTTTTAGAAGACAACCATGTTCAATTATTAGGTACTAAATTAGAGTCCATTCAACAAGCAGAAGATAGAGAATTATTTAGAAACTTGATGAATGATTTGGATGTGCCTGTACCAGAAAGTGATATTGTCAATACATTAGCGCAAGCATTCCAATTTAAAGAAGCAGTAGGTTACCCGTTAATTGTTAGACCTGCGTTTACTATGGGGGGCACAGGCGGAGGTATTTGTTATAACGATGAAGAATTTAAAGAAGTCGTTTCAAATGGCTTACATTATAGCCCTGCGACACAATGTTTAATTGAAAAATCAATTGCTGGTTTCAAAGAAATTGAATATGAAGTGATGCGTGACAAAAATGGTAATGCAATGGTTGTATGTAATATGGAAAATATCGATCCGGTGGGTATACATACTGGTGATTCAATCGTGGTCGCACCAAGCCAAACGCTGTCAGATGTTGAATACCAAATGTTGCGAGATGTCTCATTAAAAGTAATACGTGCTTTAGGCATTGAAGGTGGTTGTAATGTACAACTGGCATTAGATCCACACTCGATGAAGTATTACATCATAGAAGTGAACCCGCGTGTTTCCCGTTCATCAGCTTTAGCTTCTAAAGCGACAGGTTATCCCATTGCTAAGCTAGCTGCAAAAATTGCTGTTGGTTTATCATTAGATGAAATGTTAAACCCTATTACCAAAACATCATATGCAGCATTTGAACCTGCGTTAGATTATGTTGTTACTAAAATTCCACGTTTTCCATTTGATAAATTTGAAAAGGGCGAGCGTGTTTTAGGGACGCAAATGAAAGCAACTGGTGAAGTGATGGCCATTGGTAGAACGTATGAAGAATCATTATTAAAAGCGATTCGTTCGCTAGAATACGGTGTCCATCACTTAGGTTTGCCCAATGGCGCATCTTATGATTTAGAATATATCAAATCACGTATTAAAGACCAAGATGATGAACGGCTATTCTTTATAGGCGAAGCGATACGTCGTGGCACAACATTAGAAGAGATACATGAATTGACTAAGATTGATTATTTCTTTTTAAATAAATTTTTACACATTATCCAAATCGAACATGGTTTAAAAGCGCATAAAGGCGATGTTGACTACTTAGCATGTGCTAAGCGTTATGGATTTAGTGATCGCGTCATCGCACACCGTTTTGATATGACAGAACCAGAAGTTTATGAATTAAGAAAACAATATAGCATAACCCCTGTCTATAAAATGGTAGATACGTGCGCAGCAGAATTTGAGTCAGCGACACCTTATTATTATGGTACGTATGAAACAGAAAATGAATCTATAATAACTGACAAAGAGAAAATATTAGTTTTAGGTTCAGGACCAATCAGAATTGGCCAAGGTGTTGAATTTGATTATGCAACGGTACATGCTGTATGGGCGATTCAACAAGCTGGTTATGAAGCAATTATCGTCAATAATAACCCTGAAACTGTATCTACAGATTTTTCCATTTCAGATAAATTGTACTTCGAACCTTTAACAGAAGAAGACGTAATGAATATTATTGATTTAGAACAACCTAAAGGGGTAGTCGTTCAATTTGGCGGTCAAACAGCAATCAATTTAGCAGATAAACTTGCAAAACATCAAGTTAACATCCTTGGGACATCATTAGAAGATTTAAACAGAGCTGAAGACCGTAAAGAATTTGAAGCATTGTTGCATACAATTGGTGTACCACAACCGAATGGTAAGACAACAACATCGCCTGGAGAAGCACTGGAAAATGCGAGACACATTGGTTATCCAGTGGTGGTTAGACCATCTTATGTATTAGGTGGGCGCGCGATGGAAATCGTGAATAGTGATACAGAATTAGAAAACTATATGAATCAAGCAGTTAAAGCCAGTCCAGATCATCCCGTATTAGTAGATCGGTACCTCACAGGAAAAGAAATCGAAGTAGACGCTATATCAGATGGCGAGACAGTGATTATCCCTGGCATAATGGAACATATAGAGCGAGCTGGTGTACATTCAGGTGATTCGATAGCAGTTTACCCACCTCAATCGTTGACACAAGCAGAAATCACAACATTGGAAGACTTTACGATTCGATTAGCTAAAGGATTAAATATTGTTGGGTTAATTAATATTCAATTTGTTATTGCACATGATGGTGTATATGTCTTAGAAGTTAATCCACGTGCGAGTCGTACAGTACCATTTTTAAGTAAAATTACAAATATACAAATGGCGCAGTTGGCTATGAAAGCCATTATAGGTACAAACTTAGCTTCGCTTGGTTATAAAGAAGGTATCCAACCCTATGCTGAAGGTGTCTTTGTTAAAGTGCCGGTATTTAGCTTTAATAAATTGAAAAATGTTGATATCACATTAGGGCCTGAAATGAAGTCAACTGGAGAAGTAATGGGCAAAGACCAAACTATGGAAAAAGCGTTATATAAAGGGCTAACAGCAAGCGGTATGGAAGTTAAAGATTGTGGTACTGTATTGATGACTGTCAGTGATAAAGATAAAAACGAAATTGTAAATGTTGCTGCTCGTTTGAAAGAAGTTGGTTACAACGTATTAGCCACAGAAGGTACAGCTAAAACATTACAAGATTATCATATTAACGCTGAAACTGTTGGTAAAATCGGTGGAGAGAATGATTTGTTAACTCAAATTCAAAATAACAATGTACAAATTGTGATTAATACCATGACAAAAGGTAAAGCGGTTGAGCGCGATGGTTTCCAAATCAGACGTGCTTCAGTAGAAAATGGTGTGCCTTGTTTAACATCACTAGACACAGCAGAAGCTTTGACCAGTGTAATAGAAAGTATGACTTTTACAATGAAAAATATGTAAATAAATCATTTATAAGCTAAGGACTCGAGCTTTGATATTATTAATATCTTAAACTCGGCTTTGGCACATGATATAAAAAAAGGAAGTGCGAGGCGTTAGATATGCAAAATAATTTACCTATCATTGCTTTAGATTTTGATTCTATAGAAACGGTTGAACAGTTTTTAGATCAATTTGATGAACCTTTATTCGTTAAAGTAGGCATGGAACTATTTTATCAAACTGGACCTTCCTTAATAGCATCAATTAAGGAACGGGGGCATCGCATTTTTCTAGATTTAAAATTACATGATATTCCCAATACAGTAAGTAAAGCAATGGAAGGTTTAAGTAAATTAGATGTTGATTTGGTCAATGTGCATGCAGCAGGTGGTTCAGAAATGATGAAACGTGCTTTAGAAGGCATTAGAAAATATAATCAACATACGAAAATTGTGGCTGTCACACAATTAACATCCACTACCGAAGCCATGTTGAACAATGAACAAAATATTCAAAGTACAATAGATGAAGCGGTACTTAATTATGCCAATTTGGCTAAGTCAGCGGGTCTAGATGGCGTTGTATGCTCGCCACTTGAAGCTGAATTGTTAACGCGTGAATTAGGAGATGATTTCTTAAAAGTCACACCAGGCATTAGGCCAGAAAATGCTACATCAGATGACCAACACAGAATCACTACACCAGAAAAAGCGAGTGCCTTAGGTTCTACCCATATTGTTGTCGGACGTCCAATTACTAAGAGTCAAACGCCGGTGACGAGTTACCAAAATATTAAAGAAAGTTGGTTTAAATCACATGACTAAAACAATTGCAAAATCATTATTAGACATAGAGGCAGTATCATTGTCTCCTAACAATCCATTTACGTGGAGTTCAGGTATTAAATCGCCTATTTATTGTGATAATCGAGTGACGTTAGGTTATCCAACTGTACGCCGACATATTAGAGATGGTTTGCGTGATTTAATTGAGTCTCATTTTGAAAATGTAGATATTGTATCTGGTACAGCAACAGCTGGTATACCGCATGCAGCTTATGTATCTGAAGTAATGGACTTACCAATGAACTATGTTAGATCAAAAAGTAAAAGTCACGGAAAACAAAATCAAATCGAAGGCGCAATAAGTCACGGTAAAAATGTGGTAGTTGTAGAAGATCTAATTTCAACCGGTGGATCTTCAATCACTGCAGTGGATGCTTTAAAAGCTGCAGGCGCAAATGTATTGGGCGTCGTGGCGATTTTTACATATGGTTTAAAAAAAGCTGAAACCTTATTTGAACAAGTCAATATACCATTTTATACTTTAAGCGATTATAATGAACTTATTGAAGTAGCTAGGGAAAATGGAGAAATTTCTGAAAATGATATTAGTACATTAGTTGATTGGAGAGATAACTTGTCATAATATATTAAATGGAGGGGATGTTATGACAGAAGACCCAAATGTAGCATATAATCATTTTGCGCATTTAAATAAGTTTCTTAAAAAATCAGAAGATTATAGACATCAATCAACTTCAGAAGATGAAAATAAAGGGTTATTAAATACTACTGAATCAGATATTTATAAAAAATCAAAATCAAACATTAAGCAAAAAGGTCATATCAAATAGTATGATTACCTTGTGATTGCGTGTAATTAAACTTGAAATGACGATATATGTTTTTATCCTATGGAAGGCTGGGCAGTAATGGCCCATGCTCAAAATAGAACTGAGGCCGGGGCATAATTATGCCTCGGCCTCAAACATCATATAGGTGTCTGTAATGAAAAGTTTTATAACAAGCATTTAAAATCACTATACCTTCTAGAAATTAATTCTCGACGAGGGGTTATGATAGCGTATCGTGCAATTGAGTGGAAAATGCAACTTGTGGGTGACATAATCTAACTCATTTTTAAATGAAATGGTTCAGTAGTGTCAAAATTAAGCAAGCGCAATAAAGAAATCAAAATTTAATTAAAACGTCTCTATTATTTTTTTAATCATATATAAACCTTGTTAACTTTTTTGGTTGATGCGTTTGAAAAGTTTTCAAAAAATAAAAAATGCAATATGCTATAGTTAATACATCAACGAATCATAATTTTTATAATAATAAAACCGATAATCAAAACTAAAGCTGCAATAAGAAGCGGAATAATATAAAAAGACATGAAATACCTCCAATGTTATTTATATTTATTTTAACTATAATTGTTTAAAAGTAAAATAATTTGTTGTTATAAGCATGATATGCAATTGCTGTGCAATGTGTCTTATTGAAAGTAAATCTAAAATACAATATCACTTGGTTGATTGAAATAAACACGAATAATAAAAAATAAATGAGTTTGTGAAGTGGGTATAGGAAAATGATATTTAATTTTTATATTTCTAACCTGCTTCCTTTATTTTATATTTTTTATGTAAGGGGAAATGATATGAGATTAGCAAAACAATTATTTAAAGATCATACTAAAAATGTGATTATCTGTTTGATTGGTGCTTTCATTAGTGCGATTGCAGTTAATTCGTTTATATTAGAATCTAATTTAGGTGACGGTGGCACGGTGGGTATAGCGTTAGCGCTTAAATATGCTTTTGGCTTTTCACCAGCAATTTCTTCTTTGATTATTAACACATTAGTTATTATTATCGGATGGCGGTTTTTAAGTACTAGAACAGCTGTTTATACCTTTATTGCGAATACGGCTATCTCTATCTTTTTAGATTTAACGGAAAATTTTAAGACAGGTATTGATAATTTTGTCATAAATGCTTCGTTTGGCGGGGTATTAGTAGGTGTAGGCATCGGTTTAGTCATTGCGGCTGGTGGTGTCATAGGTGGTACATCTGTAATTGCTAAAATGTTGAATAAATATTTTGATATCAAAACATCACAAGGTATTTTTGTCTTAGATGGATTAGTCGTTTTATCATTTTTATTTGTATTACCATTAGAGAATGTATTATTTACCATTATTATGATTTTTATAACAGAACGTGCAACTTCCTTTATCATTGAAGGATTTAACCCTAAAAAGGCAGTTACTGTCATTTCAAGTAAAAATGAAATAATCAGTGATAAAATCAATCGTTTTACTGGTAGAGGGTCAACATTGTTAAGAGGTAAAGGCGGTTACGGTAAAAATGAAACGAGTATGCTCTACGTCGTTGTGCCACAATCTCAAGTGACTAGAGTTAAAAAACTAATCAATGAAGAAGATGAAAATGCATTTTTAGTTATTCATGATGTGAGAGATGTTTTAGGTAATGGATTTATGAATTTATCTTAATTAAAAGTAAACCTATAGTTATTTAAATTTGATATGTTATTGAATTTTAAAATTGCATTAGTTCGATTTTTGAGTGAATTTGTTTTATTCTATAATTAAGATGTTTTAAGGAGGCAAGTACATGGTAGTTCCAAAAATAACGACGTTTCTAATGTTTAATGGTCAAGCAGAAGAAGCAATTAATTTATATATAGAAGCGTTTGAAGATGCCGAAATATTAGCAATGGTAAAATATGATGAAAATGATGAGGAACCGACTGGGGCAGTGCAACACGCTATTTTTCGATTAAAAGATCAAGTCTTTATGGCAATTGATAACATGAATGGTGTTGATATTGATATGAATCCAGCAATGTCATTATACGTTACAGTAGATAGCCCATTAGAAATGGAACGGTTATTTAGTAAGTTAAAAAGTGGTGGCGCAATTCTAATGCCCAGAACCGAGATGCCGCCATTTAGAGAATTTACATGGATTATAGATAAATACGGTGTGAATTTTCAACTTGCATTACCCGATAAAAAGTAACGTAAAGTAAACAGAGGTTGAGGTGTGAATTCCACGATAGCGCCCCTAAAAAATTTCAAAATTAAGCAATTTTTTAGGGGCTCATATTATATTGATATTTTGTATTGCTTTATCCCGTTGCCGCTATTCTGTCCAGATCCTGTAGATTCAAGGTACATGCTATCCCTGCAGATGTGTTGCAACCAAAATACTTGGTTTGACTAATGTACTGAATGTAAAGAAAATAATGTGTTAAGGCCTTGGAAAAGTTTAAAAAAGTAAAGAAAACGTCAATTTCTATTGAAATGATAGAAATTGACGTTTGTTTTTATCCAGAGATAGGTTTGTCTCGGTTTCTTTTTTTCGTTGTTAATTTTAAGCATTAGAACTAATTACTCACTATAGAAAGATATGAATATAAATAACAGTTAAACCTTAAATATAACAGAGGGGGGTGAAGGAGCGGTTTCAAAAAAACCCAATGTTTGTTTGTGTAGTCAACTTTTTATCAACTAGGTTAAATAACGCTTTATAAAAAATAGAATTTAGCCATACGTTCATTATCATGATTTAATTTTCATTTTTTGAATATGGTCGTAATCGGGAGTCGCGTAAAGCGTTTTTTGATTGTCGTAAGTAACAAATCCTGGCTTAGCCCCAGAAGGTTTATGAACGTGCCTGATTTGAGTATAGTCTACTGGTATTTGGCCTGAATTACCTGCTTTTGAAAAGTAACCGGATAACATTGCCGCTTCTTTAATCGAGTTTTCACTCGGGTTATCGTTCAAGATAACTACATGAGATCCAGGGATATCTTTAGTGTGAAACCAGAGATGGTTTTTACTTGCTTTTTTATTAGTTAAATAATCATTTTGCTTATTGTTTTTACCGACAAGAATAGTATCTCCATCTGTAGATATATATGTTTGTAGCTGGATTGTCGATTTCTTTTTCTTCTTATTTTGTTTACGTTGTTTCATATAACCTTGTTCAGCAAGTTCTTCTCTTATATCCTCAATATCATCAACTGAAATATGAGTAAGTTGTTGTTCTATATTTTCAAAATAAGTGATATTCTCTTTGGTTAAATCAATTTGACGTGCCAATTCGTGTTCTCTTGTTTTTAGTTTATTGTATTTTTTATAATAATTTTGAGCGTTTGTCGCTGGGGATTTTGTTGTATCTAATGGAATTGTAACTTCTTCACCATTATAATAATTGATTGTTGTTAAAAATTTATCACCTTGTTTGATTCTATAAATATTAGCAGTGATTAATTCCCCAAAAAGTTGTTGCATTTCTTTATCTTTGGTGCCTTCTTGCTCATCGATTAATTTGCTTAATTTGTTTTGGTACTTATGCAATTGTTGTTGTACAAATTTAACCAAGTCGTTGGCACGTTGTTTGACACGTTCTCTTTCGCCTCTAGCATCATAATATCTGTCTAATAAATCATGTAAAGATTCATATATTACAACATCGTCATAAAACTGTTCTAAGTTCATAAAATAGAAATCTTCTTTTCCTGTCTCATGATTTTTATGAAAAACAGGTGTAGGTGTTTCTTTCGTTTCACCCATCACACTATCAAATGCTTCTGGTAAGGTTTCTGTTGTCATAAATTGTCTGCGATTAACCATTTCATTCGTTATTAAAGGACTGAAACCTTCAAAATGATTGAGTAATTGTTTTGCTATTTTGCCGCTGTTAAAATCTATATATTTTAAAACTTCAGCACCCGTTGTATCATAAGGGTTCATTTTATTCTGAGTCGGCGGAGCATCATATTGGAAACCAGGCATTACTGTACGGTATTGGTTTGTATTAGGTGTTAAGTGTTTAAACCCTTCAATAATCTTCCGCTGTTCGTCTACTAAAATTAAATTACTATGTTTACCCATAATTTCTAAAATAATGGTACGGTGAATCGTATCACCAATTTCATCTTTACTCTGAACATCTAGTTCTACGCGTCTATCATTACCAATTTGTCTAATTGCTTTAATAAAACCACCTTCTAAATGTTTACGAAAAACACGTGCAAACATTGGTGGTTCAAAAGGATTATCATATTTTTTATTTGTGAGATGCATTCTAGCAAAACTAGGATGGATAGAGAGTAGAAGTTGATGATTTTGACGATTTTGACGCACTACAATAATAATCGTATCGTTTTCTGGTTGATTGATTTTGTGGATTCTTCCGTCAACGAGAAATTGTAGAGATTCTATCATTTTTCGTGTAAATAAACCATCGTATGCCATTACTATCAGCCACCTTATTTTTAATCATTCAACATATTGTAACATGATGAAATGATTTGGTCATGAACAAAGATTGTATGAACGTATGCTATACAATTAAACGTTCCTTATGGTATCATAGTCTAATAATAGAAGAATAGCTTAGAGAGGTAGTAAGTCATGGATAATGAGAAAGGTTTGTTGATTGTACTTTCTGGACCTTCTGGAGTAGGTAAAGGGACAGTTAGAAAGAAAATATTTGATGACCCAACCACATCATATAAATATTCTATCTCGATGACGACACGTGGTATACGTGAAGGCGAAGTCGATGGTATAGATTACTTTTTCAAAACAAAAGCAGAGTTTGAAGAATTAATTAAACAAGACCAATTTATAGAATATGCAGAATATGTGGGTAATTACTATGGGACGCCGGTGCAATACGTAAAGGATACTATGGATCAAGGGCATGACGTGTTTTTAGAAATTGAAGTAGAGGGTGCCAAACAAGTGCGCAAAAAATTCCCTGACGCATTATTTATTTTTCTAGCTCCGCCAAGTTTAGACCATTTACGTGAACGCTTAGTAGGGCGTGGCACAGAGTCAGATGAAAAAATTCAAAGCCGTGTACTCGAAGCACGTAAAGAAGTTGAAATGATGAACTTATATGATTATGTTGTGGTTAATGACGAAGTAGAATTAGCTAAACAACGTATTCAATCCATTGTCGAAGCTGAGCATTTGAAAAGAGAACGTATTGAAGCAAAATATAGAAAAATGATATTGGAGGCAAAAAAATAATGTTATATCCACCATTAAATGATTTAACATCTAAAATTACATCAAAATATTTAATTACAACTACAGCTGCAAAACGTGCGCGTGAATTAGACGAACATCCAAGTAGTGCATTACTAAATAGATATAGTTCTAAAAAAGCAGTAGGCAAAGCCTTAGAAGAAATTGCTGGCGGCGAAGTTTATCCTGAAAAAACAAAATAAAATATTCTAAGCAAATGATCAATAAAAAATTGAAATTTTGAAAAGTACACCGAGTAAACTATGTGTATCTTAAAGTCTCACTAAAAATCTGGCTTTAAGGTTCAGCACATCATTGAGGTGTGCTTTTTTAATTTGTATATTAATTTGTGTATAATAAACAGTAATCATATTTTTACTCAATACGAGTACCTCATTCTTTAAATAGAATGATTTATATATTTGTTAGAGAAACTATAAATCATATTGATAAAAGCTTAGTTATCCTAGCTATAATAAATTAATACCAAATATTTATTTAGATAGGTTGATGATTGAATATATTTAATTGTTCGAAATCATTTTAAGATAGTGATGGGAAGACATAAATTATTTGGAGGAGAACTACGATGAAAAATATATTACTTGCTGTAACTGGTGGTATCGCTGCATATAAAGCAATAGATTTAACAAGTAAATTAACACAAGCTGATTATGAGGTCAGAGTTATGTTAACAGATCACGCACAAGAATTTGTAACGCCTTTAGCTTTTCAAGCTATAGGAAGAAATCCTGTTTATACAAATACTTTTATAGAACAAAACCCTGAGGAAATTCAACATGTGGCTCTAGGAGATTGGGCAGACGCTATTGTCGTGGCACCTGCAACTGCCAATACAATAGCAAAATTAGCAAACGGCATCGCAGATGATATGGTGACATCTACCATACTAGCTACAGAGACGCCTAAATTTATTGCACCAGCAATGAATGTTCATATGTATGAAAATAAAAGAACACAACATAATTTAGCTACTTTAAGTGCTGATGGTTATTATTTCTTAGAACCTGGCGAAGGCTTCTTAGCTTGTGGTTATGTAGCTAAAGGAAGAATGGAAGAACCATTGCAGATCTTAGAAAGATTAAACCAATATTTTAATAATGATCTACCGAATAAAAAAAATAGTAAATTTAAGGGCGTCCATGCGATAGTAACAGCTGGTCCGACTATTGAAGAATTAGACCCAGTTCGCTATTTATCCAATCTTTCTTCAGGTAAAATGGGCTATGCTTTAGCAGAATCATTATCAAAAAGAGGCGCTAAAGTTACACTTATATCCGGTCCAACACATCTAGACGCTCCTAAAAATGTAGAGCTTATACCAATAGAAAGCGCTCAACAAATGTTTGAAGCGGTTAAATTACGGTTTGATAGTACGGATATTGTATTTAAATCTGCAGCAGTATCTGATTATGCGCCAGCTGAAATGTTAGATCATAAACTAAAAAAACAAGCAGGGGACTTAACGGTAACATTTAAAAGAACGCCCGATATTTTAAAATATCTTGGAGAAAATAAGCATAAACAATTTTTAGTTGGTTTTGCAGCAGAAACTCAAAATATTGAAACATATGCTCAAAAAAAATTAAAAAGTAAAAATGTCGATGTCATCATAGCCAATAATGTCGGAGATCGAACGATTGGGTTTAGTTCAGATGATAACGCTTATACAATGTATTATAAAAACGGCAAGGCGGTAGAGTTAGGTAAACATAAAAAAGTCGTATTAGCGGAGCATATATTGGACAGTTTAGAAACAAGGTGGCAATAAAATGATAGCAAAAGTAATTGTGGATATACCTTCTAAAAGTGTTGATTTTACGTTTGATTATATCATTCCACAAACATTCCAATCGATGATAGATATTGGTATGCGCGTGATTGTCCCTTTTGGGCCAAGAACAATTCAAGGCTATGTAATGAATATAACAGATCAATCAGATGCGAGTATGGACATATCAAAATTAAAAGAAGTTAAAGAAATTCAAGATATCAAACCAGAATTGACGAAAGAATTAATTGAACTGACAGACTGGTATCATACGTATTTTGTTACAAAACGAATTTCAATGTTAGAGGTTATGCTTCCAAGCGCTATCAAAGCTAAATATACCAAGGTATTTGCTATTAAAGACGCTACAGATATACCCAATACATTGTTGCAACGATTCAATGCTGAAGGTCATTATGCATATAAAGAAGCTCAAAAAAATGAAGATCTAACAACTATTGCGCCATTTTTAAAGCAAGGAGCAATTACTGAAAAAACACTATTATCTCAATCTTTAAATAAAAAGAAACAACGTGCTGTGCGTATTGTTGAAGGTTTCGATTACGATATGGTATTAGGTTCTTTAGAAAAGTCTAAAAAACAATATGAGCTATATGCCTATTTAATGGATGAAAATCACCATGTCGTGTTATTAAAACAATTAGAAGAAATGGGCTTTTCAAAGTCGAGTATAGATACGTTATCACGGAAAGGCTTTATTGAAAAATATGACACTACTATAGAACGCGATCCCTTTGCGACACGTGTGTTTGAGCAAGATGAGAAACAATCACTGACTAATGAACAACAACAAGCGTATGAAACAATCATAGATACAATTAACAAAAAAGAACAACGGACATTTTTATTACATGGCGTGACTGGTTCTGGAAAGACAGAAGTCTATTTACAAACAATCGAAACCGTACTAAAGCAAGGTAGGCAAGCAATGATGTTAGTACCTGAAATTGCACTCACACCACAAATGGTATTAAGATTTAAACGTAGATTCGGTGATGAAGTAGCTGTTTTACATTCAGGTTTATCCAAGGGTGAACGTTATGATGAATGGCAAAAAATTAGAGATGGTAAAGCAAGCGTGAGCGTTGGCGCGCGTTCAAGTGTATTTGCACCATTTAAAGATTTAGGCATGATTATCATTGACGAAGAGCACGAATCTTCATATAAACAAGAGGATTATCCAAGGTATCATGCTAGAGACATCGCGCAATGGCGAAGTCAATATCATCAGTGTCCATTAATTTTAGGTAGTGCGACGCCTAGTTTAGAATCATTTGCTCGTGCAGATAAAGGTGTTTATGAACTTTTATCGTTACCAAATAGAGTGAATCAACAAGCCTTACCAGAAGTTAAAATTGTAGATATGAGAGCAGAGCTCACTTCAGGCAATCGTTCTATGTTCTCAGAAGGGTTGCGTAGTGCGATTCAAGATAGATTAGATAAAAAAGAACAAGTTGTTTTATTTTTAAATAGACGTGGCTATGCTTCATTTATGCTGTGTCGTGATTGTGGTCATGTCCCTCAATGTCCTAATTGTGATATTTCGTTAACTTACCATAAATCGACTGACCAATTAAAATGTCATTATTGTGGTCATCAAGAAGTTCCACCTAATAAATGTCCAAACTGTGAAAGTGAACATATTAGACAAGTCGGTACTGGGACGCAAAGAGTGGAAGAGTTGTTACAAGAAAATTTTGAAACAGCCAAGATTATTCGTATGGATGTGGATACGACTTCTAGAAAAGGGGCGCATGAACGATTGTTAGATGACTTTGGTTCAGGTAAAGGCGATATTTTATTAGGCACACAAATGATTGCTAAAGGATTGGATTTTCCTAATATTACATTAGTCGGAGTGTTAAACGCAGATACTATGTTAAACTTGCCAGATTTCAGAGCAAGTGAACGTACGTATCAATTATTAACACAAGTTTCAGGGCGTGCGGGTCGTCATGAAAAAGAAGGTGAAGTCATCATTCAAACTTACAACCCAGAGCATTATGCAATCAAAGATGTTCAAGATAACGACTACACATCATTTTTTGAAAAAGAGATGAATTACAGAAAATTAGGTAAGTATCCGCCATACTTCTTTTTAATTAATTTTACGATTGCCCACAAAGATATGAAGAAAGTTATGGAAGCATCTAAGCACATCCATAAAATTCTGTTACAACATTTAACAGATAAAGCGTTAGTATTAGGTCCATCTCCGGCGGCACTATCGCGGATTAACAATGAATATCGTTTCCAAATACTAATTAAATATAAAAGCGAACCTGCTTTACATGAAGCATTAACATATTTAGATGACTATTATCATGATCAATATTTAAAAGATAAATTATCACTTAAGATAGATATCAACCCTCAAATGATGATGTGATTTAGCGGTGTAAGCAGTTCAATCACAGTATTTTCAAGGGTTTCTAAGGTTGTTAAAATTTAATTAAGGGTAAACAAAAGGATAGACTGTTTTACTAACTATGCTTTTACTTCTTAGTTAGCAGTTTGTCCATTTGATAATAATATGATAACTAACCCTTTTTTAAAGAAGTAAAAGATAATGTTAAGGATATAAATATGTATATAAAAACTGAAACGAAGTATAGACGAACTCAATATAATATGCGTACATTTATTTTATGAATTTTGTCAATTGTGTGAAATTGGATTGTTTTATGTTTAGATTATATATTTATGTGGTAGATTTTAATTAATCTTGTTTACAAAATTATTTTTTAGGAGGTAATGAAACATGGCAGATGAAAGTAAATTTGAACAAGTTAAAGGCAACCTTAAAGAAACAGCAGGTAATGTAGTTGGTAATGAAAAATTAGAACAAGAAGGTAAAGAAGATAAAACTTCTGGTAAAGTGAAAGAAGCGGCAGAAAACGCCAAAGATAAATTTAACGATTTAGTCGATAAAGTTAAAAAATAATTTGTGAAAATTTTAATATGTATATGTCATAAACAGAGTAAATATTTTAGCGTTTGCTCTGTTTTTTAAATTTTAAAAATAGAACAAGTGTTCCGTGATGGGAATCGAGGTGATATAATGAAAGTAAATTTGGATTGGAATAAAGAATTTCAAGAATTTCAAGAAATTTTAAATTCTGGTGTCAACCCAGAATGGTTATACAACGCAAAAGCGAATTTGATATTAATGCCTGCCTTCACTGGTAAAGGTAAGCAATATTTTTATACGAAAGATATTCAAAAAGCAAGTAATACAATACCCTTCTATTGAACGTTTAAGATAAAATTTTAATTTAGATATGTCTAAATGCTTTACCCTATCTATGATTTAGGTTCATTGAGATAAAATAAAAGGTTTGCCCTATGCTTAAAACGCCTGCTTGTGAAATATTAAATGGCTTTATAAATATATATTTATAAAGCATATGGCTATTTTAAATTAAGTTTGTTTTAATACAAAATTTTAATTTGGTTGATTACTCCATTCTTTTATTTATTAAACTTGAAATTTAATGGTTGAATATAGCTTTTATATGTAGTAAATTTATTTGCTCATATTTTTTTATAAAGGAGTAATAGATATGGAGATGAGTATTGCAAATCAAAAAGACATAGAAACAATTATTAAATTAAGAAAAGAACAATTACTAGATCAAGGTATGCCAGCAACTGAAAATATTGATGATAATATGAGAGCATATTTTGAAAATGTTTTTGAGCAAAATAATATTTACCAAGTTTTTTTAATAGAGAATGAACAAATTGTATCAACAGGAGCAGTTGTATTTCAACAAATCCCACCAGCTTATGATAATTATACTGGTGTTGAGGGATACATTACTAATGTATACACGATTAAATCATATAGAGGATTAGGTTTAGGGAAACATGTACTAGATCAATTGCTTACGAAATGTAAAGAAGAAAATATAAGTGTAGTAAATTTAAAAGCTTCTAGCCAAGCAGCGCCATTATATTCAAAAATCGGTTTTATTAAAAACGCATCTTCAATGACAATTGAATTAGAAAATAGTGAAGTAAATCAATTTTAAAATCCATTTTTGATTATGATTACAAAAATGACTTATTACAACTTATAACAAAAAGTATTTACACCGTTTTTATAAAAATATAAAATATTTCAATTATGGAATTAATTTGTGTTTGCTTTTAATAGATAATACAGTTATATTGAATACTAAGGAGCTCAATATAAAATGGCAGCATAGATAATCGTATATGTAATGTGGTTCCATATGATTATAAAAGCATAATGAATCATCATTTTACAGTGTGAATACAAACGGGTTGGAGGTCTTGATATGAGTTTAATAAGTAATAGAGAAGCAATTGGTTTAAGCGTAGATGAATTAGTGAATCGCTTAACATCTATTTATAACACTGGTTTAAGCACTGAATTAATCGCACGTGTAGAAAGCAAGCAAGCCAAGTTATCAGAACATGATGTTAAAATTTTAACAGAATTTTTTAATACAACATCAGAAGACTTACTTGGTTAAGCATCAAATTCAAGTCCCCTCTAATTTTTAAAGGTATGTAAAATAGTCTGAGGTATATCAACCGTTTTCCAGACTTATATATAACATTGAGCGTTGACGAATGACATAGTGTGTATTTATAACAAAACCATTTATTTCTAGCCAACAATACGTAGACGAGATGGCGAAATCTTTTAACAAAAACTGATTTCTGTCTCGTCTTTTTCATTTTTTAATTGGAGCAACTTACGTTATTATAATAGATTTTAAAGTAGATTGAGGTTAAGAAATACAAAGTGAGAAGCAAGCGTTGTTATGTATTTTCATTTTTATCCCCCCTTATTTTTAGTTAAACTATATGATAATGACATAAATCGTATTTGAAAACGCTTTCTATTTATAAATTATAATGATAACATATTATTAATTTATAAAAGGGAGTGGTTTTATGAATAATACAAATCATCAAAAGTTTGTTAATAATATTATTTTAGAAAAAGAATCAACGTTAACAAAAACTAGTGAATACATATGGTCACATCCAGAAACTCGGTTTGAGGAGTATTTATCTTCAGGGAAATTGTTAGAGGTTCTTGAAGCAGAAGGGTTTGCAATTGAACAAAATTTAGGTGGCATTCAAACTGCTTTTAAAGGAGAATATGGTAATGGAAAACCAGTTATTGGTTTTTTAGGTGAGTTTGACGCTTTATCGGGTTTAAGTCAAAAACCGCTTATTGATGAAGAACAATCTATTGATGGACAAATCAACGGTCATGGCTGTGGTCATAATTTACTCGGTGTAGGTTCATTAGGGGCCGCTATTGCAACCAAAGCGTACCTAAAGTCGCATAACTTGCCAGGTACTGTCATTTATTATGGTTGTCCGGGTGAAGAAGGCGGCTCTGGTAAAACATTTATGTCTAGAGAAGGTGTATTTGATTCATTAGATTATGCTTTTTGCTGGCACCCTTCACCAGCCAATGCCATCATGAGCAACAAATCACTAGCTAATTTTCAAATTTATTTTCGATTTAAAGGTATCAGTTCACATGCAGCAAATTCACCAGAATTGGGAAGAAGCGCGTTAGATGCTGTTGAATTAATGAATGTTGGTGTGAATTATTTAAGAGAGCATATGCCTGATACTAATCGTATACACTATGCTGTGACAAATACAGGTGGCATTTCGCCTAATGTAGTTCAAGCTAACGCTGAAGTTTTATATTTGATTCGTGCTGAAAATTTAAAAGGGGCCAATGAATTGTTAGAAAGAGTGAAAAATATTGCTCAAGGTGCAGCCTTAATGACAGGTACTGAGTGTGAAATAGAAATTGATAAAGCATGTTCTGATTATTCTCCTAATAGAAAAATGGAAGAAATTATGTACCACTATTTAAAAGAAGAAGAATCAGAAATTGTATATTCTGAAAATGAATTAAATTTTGCTGAAAACATTTGGCAATCTTTAACACAAGCAGAAAAAGATAATGCGCAAAATATGTTGCAAAGTTTCGGGGTTATAAGCGACAGTAATAAATTAGACCACCAAAGACTAAGTCGTATCGTTAACGATTACGTTATTTCTGATAAACCGATGATGGGCTCTACTGATGTAGCGGACGTGAGTTGGGTCGTACCAACAGCTCAATGTACATGTACTACTGAAGCAATGGGAACACCATTACATACTTGGCAAATGGTTTCGCAAGGGACATCTACCTATGCATTTAAAGGGATGTTTCGGGCTGCAAGGATTATGGCTAATACGGCTTTGCATATTTTAAAAGATGAAAATCTTTTAAAATCTATTCAAAAAGAACATAAGGAAAAATTAGAAAAACATCCTTATAAAAATCCTATACCAGATCACGTCCAACCGTCGACGTTATAGTTTAATCATTGAAATATAGTGATATATTTCAGAATATTCTGACAAACAAAGGGGAAATTTGAATGGCAGAGAAAGTGAAAAAGCAAAGTAAATTTTTAAATAAAGTAGAATATTTAGGAAATAAATTACCGCATCCATTTTTTCTATTCATATATTTAGCAGTCATAGTAGTTATACTATCCTTTATTTTTAATATGTTCGGTGCAACTGTGAAACCACCAGGTAGTGAAAAAACGTTAGAAGTTAAAAATTTATTTTCAGGCGATGGTTTACAATACATGTTGAAAAATACAATAACAAACTTCACTGGATTTGCACCTTTAGGAATTGTTATCGCTATGATGTTAGGCGTAGGCTTAGCAGAAAAGGTAGGACTATTAGAATACGTAATTAGGAAAACAATTACAAAAGCTCCTTCTTCATTAGTGACATATGTTGTCGTATTTGTTGGAATTATGGGAAATATTGCATCAGATGCAGCAATGATTTTAGTCCCTCCATTAGCTGCAATTGTATTTTATAAACTTGGTAGACATCCAATTGCAGGGCTTGCAGCTGGATTTGGCGCAGCAGGAGCGGGTTTTACTGCAAATTTATTAGTGGTAGGAACAGATGCGCTATTATCAGGTATTAGTACAGAAGCGGCATCGATTATTGACGCAAGTATGAGTGTTTCACCAGTATCAAATTGGTATTTTAACATTGTATCTACGTTTGCGCTCACGGTTGTCGGTGGCTTGGTAACGACTAAAATCATTGAACCACGGTTAGGTAAATATAATAAAAAAGTCGAAGATTTGGAAGTAGATGAATCATCTCCAACTGCTAAAAAAGCGTTGATTAGTGCATTGATTGCTGCTTCAATTTATATATTAGCAATCATTATTACATTATTTATACCCAACAGCCCGCTTCGGGGCGACGATGGTTCAATCATAAATTCGCCATTTATAGATGGTATCGTCCCCATTATTTTAGTCCTGTTTTTAATATTAGGTATTACCTTTGGTATTGTTGATAGAAAAATTAATACTACACATGATATTGGTAAATATATGACAGATGCTGTTCGAGACTTATCGGGTTATATTGTTTTAGCATTTGCTGCAGCTCAATTTATTAGCTTTTTCCAATGGTCTAATATGGCTACTTGGATTGCTGTTAATGGTGCAGAGTTTCTAAAAAGTATTAATTTAACGGGATTTCCATTAATTATTATGTATATTATATTTACTGCTTTTCTTGGTTTTTTAATCACTTCTGGCTCAGCAAAGTGGGCATTAGAAGCGCCAGTTTTTGTTCCGATGTTTATGCAGCTTGGTATACATCCCGGTTTCACGCAAGTAGCGTATAGAGTGGCTGATTCTTCTATTGCGACTGTCACACCGCTAAATCCTTATTTTGTTGTCATATTATCGTTTTTAAATAAATATGATAAAAAAGCAGGTGTTGGTACATTAATATCATTAATGATACCTTACACTGTATCATTTTTAACCACATGGATTGTTTTAGTCGCGTTTTTCTATATAACTGGTTTACCAGTAGGGCCCGGCGTTACAAGAGAATTGAAATAAATGAGTGATTGAATGTTATTAGACGATCATCAAAGATTATATTTAAGTCAATTAAGAAGGAAATTACACGCTTTGCCTGAACCAGGTTTTTTGGAAATCAATACAGCAAATGAATTATATCATATATTAAAATCATTAAATTTTGATTTGGAGATAGGTGAAGCAGTGATGGATACTCAATATATGATGGGAAGACCAAATGACACCGTATTGAATGAACACATTGCGTTTTTAGAACAAAATCATTTTACAATTGAAAAATTTAAAGATGGTTTAACTGGTATTGTTGCGACAAAAGAATTTGAAGAACCAGGACCAACGCTGGCATTCCGGTTTGATATCGATGCTCTCCCCATTAAAGAAAGTGATTCTAATCATCATCAGCCATATAAAGCAAATTTTATTTCAAAGCATGAAGGGTTTATGCATGCTTGTGGTCATGATGCTCATATGACCATGGGTATTGGTTTAGCGCAATTAATAAATTTGAATCATTTAAACAAGGGCCGTATTAAACTTATATTTCAACCTGCTGAAGAAGGTGTGCGTGGGGCCCTTTCTATGGTAAAAAAAGCGTTGTAGATGATGTTGATCACTTTTTTGCGACGCACATTGGTCTAAATGGAAAATCCAATGAGATCATTACATCAATAGAAGGATTTATGGCTTCGACGAAATATGATTTATTTATATATGGTGAATCAAGTCATGCAGGTGCTAACCCACAAGATGGTAGCAATTCGATATTGGCAGCAGCAACACTTATTCAACAATTATATGCGATTCAAAGACATGAAAAAGGTGACTCTCGAATTAATGTGGGTAAAATTAATGGGGGTTCGAGTAGAAATATTATTGCGGATGAAGTGAAACTTGAAATTGAAGTAAGAGGTATGAATAACGAAGTTAACCAATTTATGAACGACCGTGTGACCGATATCATTAAAGGTATTGAAAATATGTTTAACGTTAACATCGTTCAAAATAAAGTGGGGGAAGCGCCAAGTATTCTACCTTCAAAAAAATTAAAAGAAACGGTATATCAATTAATTTCAAATGTAATGAGTGAGTTGAATATTACTAAAGATGAAACCACCCCTTCCGGCAGCGAAGATGCAACTTATTTTATTGAAAGAGTGCAAGAGCTAGGAAACGAAGGACTTTATTTAAATGTAGGTTCAGATCATCAATTCAACCACCACCACCCTCAATTTGATATTGTCGAACAAGATATTTTTAATGGTATTGATGTTTTATATACAATAGCAAAGCATTTTAATGGGTGAAAAATCGTAAATATATCAAGAAATTAGGGTATTGTTTTGGATTTAAAAGAGAATGAAATGTTTAATGCATAGTGAAATAGCTAATGCTGTTAATAAGTAAGATGTAACTTATTAACGTATCATGATAAATAGTTGAATCAGAAAGGAGTTGAGCCCAAAATATAATGTCTCAGCTTCAATGTGTAATGCATCAGTCTGTATACCACTTATTTATAAAAGGAACAAAGCGATTAAGTCAGCTTCAATCTAAAGAATTAGAACAACAATTTCCTGGTTTATTGAAATCGATTTTGTCTAATATAGAATAATGAACGTAATAAAACCTTTTTAATATGAGTTTATAGCGGTAGTCAGATGTATTATAAGCGGCGCCCTTTATGACTTTGAAGTTATTATAACTTTTTATGTTTATTATCTTAAAATATTTCATTTTAGTAATCGCGATTGCCTTTAATATTTTATAATCCTACTGCTCCTCATAAATGTTATACTTTTAATAATTTAAATATGCTTAGTGGGGTGTATAAAAATGAGAGTTAATGAATTTAATCAACCTATTGGAGAAGATTTAAAAGAGTTTGAATTACCAAAAGCACCGACAATTGATGTATTAGAAGGGAAATATTGTAGATTAGAAAAGTTATCTTCACACCATATTAAACGGTTATATCATCACTTTAAGGCAAACGAAGATGCACCTAATTGGACCTATTTACCTGATGAACAACCCCAAAACTATGAGGCTTTTGAATCTTATATTCATGCTAAAATACAAACGAAAGATCCGTATTTTCTTGCTATCATTAATCGTAGTGACCAAGATGTAGTTGGTATGTTATCTCTACTTAGAATTAACGAGAAAAATGCTTCTATTGAAGTTGGCCATATACATTATGCTAATAAAATGAAGCAAACGTGCGTTGCGACAGAAGTACATTATTTGTTAGCAAATTATATTTTTGGCACTTTAGGTTATAGAAGATACGAATGGAAATGTGATGCGCTGAATGAAGCTTCTATTAAAGCGGCAAAACGGCTTGGCTTTAAATATGAAGGGATATTTAGAAACCATACTATTTATAAAAAGCGAAGTAGGGATACGTGTTGGCTTTCCATGTTAGCGAGTGAATGGTCCGAGTATAGAATGAAATTTGAAAATTGGTTGGATCCATTTAACTATGACGAGTTTGGCATACAAATTAATAAATTATCACTATGATCCATTTAATTAACCGAGGGCTTGTTTTGTGTAAAACGCCTACGGTTATTTTTATAGTGTTAAAAAGAGAATGAAACGTAAATAACGTCTCAGCTCTGAATTCGAAAACGATTAATCGTTTTATAAGAAAGAGGCAGATTTTGCGAAAGCCACATGATTTCAATGCTATCGTTTATGAAAAATGCCATTGGTAGTGTAAGTTGAGGCATATTATAATCTTTATACATAAGGCACCTCGTTGATTTAGTTTAGTAGTGTTTATTAAATTATACGAAAGGGCCTTATTTTTTTGTGCTAAAACACATATTTTGTAACGATTTTCAACGTGCTCACGCTTGGGGAATAGTATGAGTGAGAGACTACAGGCACGAACCACGCCCAGGTATGCATGCACGGTTAAAATCGTCAGATTTTTATATAAAAAGGACTCCTCCATTTTAATACAGATGAGTCCTTTATTTTGAGGATGGATATTTAAGTCCCAGGGTTTTATACATGAGTTTACTCATGTAATTCACTTAGCCTTATTAGTTCTTGTGCAAGTCCCATATCATTTATATTATTTTTTCTAGTCATCCTTGAGGGCCAGCGCAACGAACTCATTTTATAAAAATATGTTTTTAACGCAACTGTTATTTTAACGAAGCTTGATGCAAATTCAACTAAAATAAGTTATAATGATGTGATGAATTTTTATGAGGAGTTAATTAAATGACAATAAAGCAACTTGTTTCGGGAAAAAACCCAATATTACAAAAAAAGATACCCGATGTGTCATTGTTTGATGAAAGTTTAGCACAATTATTACTTGATTTAGAAGATACTCTGTATGAAGTAGAAGCATCTGCAATATGTGCACCTCAAATAGGTATTTCTCAAAAAGTAGCTATTATAGATATGGAAGCAGACGGTTTATTACAACTTATCAATCCTAGAATAATAAGTGAATCGGATAAAACAGTAACTGACTTAGAAGGCTCTGTTTCTTTACCCGGCGTGTTTGGTGAAGTAAAAAGAAGTGAAATGATTGTAATAAAAAGTAATGACAAAAATGGAAATGAAGTAGAAATGACTGCATATGATGATATTGCGCGCATGATATTGCACATGATTGACCATTTTGAAGGTAAGCTATTTACAGCACGTGCCAATAAAATTTTGAATGAGGTAGAAATGGAGGCGTATTTCGATTATGAGTAAAATTATTTTTATGGGAACACCAGAATTTTCAACAAAAGTATTAGAAATGCTAATCGCTGAACATAATGTGATAGCAGTGGTTACACAACCAGATCGACCAGTTGGTAGAAAACGCAAATTGACACCGCCGCCCGTAAAGCAAGTGGCAGTTGAACATGCAATCCCGGTTTATCAACCAGAAAAATTATCACAATCTCAAGAATTGGAAGAATTAATTGGATTAAATGCTGATTTAATCGTGACTGCAGCGTTTGGTCAATTACTGCCAGAGTCATTATTACAATCACCAAAATTAGGTGCAATCAACGTTCATGCATCACTATTACCAAAATATAGAGGCGGTGCGCCAATACACCAAGCTATCATTGATGGTGAAAAACAAACTGGTATTTCTATTATGTATATGGTTAAAAAATTAGATGCTGGGAACATCATTTCCCAACAAGCAATTGATATTGAAGTGCAAGATGACGTTGGCTCTATGCATGATAAACTTAGTTTTTTAGGTGCGGATTTATTAAAAGAAACACTACCTTCCATCATTAATGGCACAAATGATAGTATTGCCCAAAATGATGATGAAGCGACATTTGCTTCCAATATACGTCGTGAAGATGAAAAAATTGATTGGTCAATGTCTGCAGAAGCAATTTACAATCAAATTAGAGGCTTATCGCCATGGCCAGTTGCACATACAATCATGGATGGTGAAAATTTAAAAATATATGCTTCTCGCATTGAAAAAGATAAAAATGGTGAACCTGGCACAATTATAGAAACGACTAAGAAGGCTATCATCGTTGCTACTGGTTCAAATGATGCAATCGCATTAACGGATATTCAAGTTGCAGGTAAAAAAAGAATGCTTACAGCTAATTATTTAAGTGGTGTGCAAGGCACGCTCGTTGGGAAGGTATTGTCATGACAATTGAAACAAATGTTAGATTATTAGCTTTTGAAACACTACAAGATATTATCGATGATAAAGCGTATAGTAATATTATTATCAATGAAGTATTATCAAATAATGAATTAAACAGAGCAGATAAAAATTTATTTACCGAGCTTGTATATGGTACTTTAAAAAGAAAATATACACTTGATTATCTGTTGAAACCATTTCTACGGACAAAACTTAAAGGATGGGTTAGACAGCTATTGTGGATGAGTATTTATCAATATGTTTATTTAGATAAAGTACCTCAGCATGCGATTATCAATGAAGCTGTTAACATTGCAAAGTTTAAAGGTGGTCCACATAACGGGAATGTAGTGAATGGCATTTTAAGGAATTTAATGCGCAGTGAGTTACCTGATTTTAGTGAAATTAAAGATGAAAAGAAACGCATTGCCGTTCAATATAGTTTGCCTAAATGGCTCGTTGACCATTGGACGACACACTTCGGTATTGATAAAACAGAAGCAATTGCTCAATCGTTTTTAACTAAAGTTACTACTACAGTTAGAGTGAACTTAACTAGAATTACAGTTGAAGAAGCAATACAGCGTTTAGAAAATGATGGTTATACGGTGACGCAAGACGAAGATATTACGGTTTGTTTACATATTAGTGGGAAACCGATTATTGAGTCTCGAATGTTTAAAGATGGCTTAGTATCTATTCAAGATAAAAGTTCTATGTTTGTAGCAGAAATCATGAATCTTCAAGAAGGAGATTTAGTATTAGATGCTTGTAGTGCACCAGGTGGAAAAGCTTGCCATATAGCAGAAACACTTCATGGGAGTGGACACGTAGACGCTACTGATATTCATGAGCACAAAATAGATTTAATTGATTTTAATATTCGAAAATTACGATTATCTAACATTTCTGCTTTTGATCACGATGCAACCCAAAAATATGATAAAGTGTATGATAAGATTTTAGTGGATGCACCATGTAGTGGCTTAGGTGTATTGAGACACAAGCCAGAAATAAAATATGAACAGAGTCAGCAAAGTATTCAATCATTAGTAAATATGCAATTAGAGATATTGAATAATGTTAAAGAAAGTTTACGCCCAGGGGGCACATTAGTTTATTCTACGTGTACCATTGAACAGTTAGAAAATGAAAATGTTATTTATACATTTTTAAAAGAAAATAAAGATTTTGAATTTGACCTATTTGAACATCCAATCAGTGGAGAAAAGGTAAAAACTTTACAAGTACTGCCGCAGCACTTTAACTCTGATGGCTTTTTTATTACTAGGATAAAAAGAAAGGAACAATAGACGATGATTACTACAGAAAAGAAGAAGAAAAATAAATTCCTTCCTGATTTCGAAAAGCAATCAATTTATTCACTTAGATATGATGAAATGGAAAATTGGTTAAAAGTGCACGGCCAACAAAAATTTAGAGCTAAGCAAATTTTTGAATGGTTATATGAAAAACGAGTGAATAGCATTGATGAAATGACAAACTTATCTAAAGCGTTAAGAGTATTATTGGCAGATAACTTTGCAATGACAGCTATGACAACAGTAGTTAAGCAAGAGAGTCGAGACGGAACAATCAAATTTTTATTTGAATTACAAGACGGTTATACTATTGAAACCGTACTAATGAGACATGAGTACGGTAACTCTGTATGTGTCACGACTCAGGTTGGCTGTCGTATTGGTTGTACATTTTGTGCTTCTACATTAGGTGGTTTAAAGCGTAATTTAGAAGCTGGAGAAATCGTATCTCAAGTACTCACCGTTCAGAAAGCATTAGACGAAACTGGGGAACGTGTATCACAAATCGTTATTATGGGGATTGGAGAGCCATTTGAAAATTATGATGAAATGATGGATTTCTTGAAAATCGTAAATAATGATAATGGTTTAAATATTGGTGCACGCCATATCACAGTGTCAACTTCTGGTATCATACCAAGAATTTATGATTTTGCTGATGAGGATATCCAGATTAATTTTGCAGTCAGCTTACATGGTGCAAACGATGAAATTCGTTCTAGATTAATGCCTATAAATAGAGCTTATAATGTTGAAAAATTAATGGAAGCTATTACTTATTATCAGGAAAAAACGAATAGACGTATTACATTTGAATATGGATTATTTGGAGGCGTCAATGATCAAGTTGAGCATGCAAGAGAGTTAGCACACTTGATTCAAAAACTAAACTGTCATGTCAATTTAATCCCTGTAAACCATGTACCAGAAAGAAATTACGTTAAGACACCAAAAGAAGATATTTTTAAATTTGAAAAAGAATTAAATCGATTAGGCATCAACGCCACAATAAGAAGAGAACAAGGTGCTGACATTGATGCAGCATGCGGTCAATTAAGAGCTAAGGAACGAAAAGTAGAAACGAGGTAATAGTATGCTAAAAGCACAATTTTTTACTAACACAGGTCAATATCGTGATAAGAACGAAGATGCAGGTGGTGTGTTCTATAACCAAACAGAACAACAATTACTTGTACTCTGTGATGGTATGGGTGGACATTTAGCAGGAGAAGTAGCTAGTCAATTTGTGACGAACGAATTGCAACGTCGTTTTGAAGAGGAAAATTTAATTGAACCTAAACAAGCTGAAGACTGGCTAAGAACTACATTAAAAGCTATTAACCGCGAACTGTACGAAATGTCAACGGAAAATGTTGAATATCAAGGTATGGGGACGACTTGTGTGTGTGCACTTGTATTTGATGAATATGTTGTTGTAGCTAATATAGGCGATTCAAGAGGCTATTTAGTAAATAGCAGAGAGATTGAACAAGTTACAAATGATCATTCTTTCGTCAATCATTTAGTTATGTTAGGTCAAATTAGTGCTGAAGAAGCATTTAACCATCCTCAAAGAAATATTATTACAAAAGTGATGGGAACGGATAAAGTTGTTACACCAGATATTTTTGTTAAAAAAACGAATTTTTATGATTTTCTACTTCTGAATTCAGATGGACTGACAGATTTTGTAAGAAACCACATGATACAAGAAGCATTAATGCAAGAAACAGATTTAGAAACACATGGTCAAAATCTTATTGAATTAGCATTGTCTCAAGATACAAATGATAATGTGAGCATTGTTTTAGCAGAAATCGAAGGAGATAAGGTATGATTGGAAAACTAATAAGTGAACGTTATAAAGTGATTAAAAAACTTGGCGGCGGTGGCATGAGTATAGTGTATTTAGCTGATGACACCATTTTGAATCGAAAGGTAGCAATTAAAGCGATTAGAATACCTTCTGGTGAGAAAGAAGAAACGATTAAACGTTTTGAGCGTGAAGTTCATAATTTAACACAACTTTCACATAAAAATATAGTGAACGTTTTTGATGTTACTGAAAATGATGAATATTTCTTCTTAGTCATGGAATGTATAGAAGGCCCCACTTTGTCTGAATATATTCAACAACATCGTCCTTTAGATATCCAAACTGTTATCAATTTTACGGAACAAATTATAGAGGGAATAAAACATGCGCATGATACAAAGATTGTACATCGTGATATAAAACCTCAAAACATATTGATAAATAGTGATCAAACGTTAAAAATATTAGACTTCGGTATTGCAAAAGCTTTGAGTGAAACAACAATGACGCAAACTAACCATGTTTTAGGTACTGTTCAATATCTTTCTCCAGAACAAGCTCGTGGTGACTCTACAGATAATGGCACTGATATCTATTCCATAGGTGTTGTCTTATATGAAATGCTTGTAGGTCATCCCCCATTCTCTGGTGAGACGGCTGTAAGTATTGCCATAAAGCATATTCAAGATCCTATGCCTAACGTTACAGATAAACGACCAGAAGTACCACAATCGTTAAGTAATGTCGTACTTAAAGCTACAGAAAAAAATAAAGCAGAACGTTATCAATCTGTTAAAGAAATGCTAGAAGATTTATCAACGGTGTTATCACAAGAACGCATGAATGAAGCAAGATACTATTCTGTGGATGCGGATACTAAAACTGTGCCTATTAATAAAGCAGAAATTGCCAACCAATCACGCGAAGAAGATAAATCGAAAAATATGCACCAAACAATGCAAATTCCAATTGTTAACCAACAATATTTTCAAACGAATGAAGAGCAATTATATGCAGTACCTCCTAAAAAGAGGTCTAAAAAGAAAAAGTTTTTCTATGGTTTGATCATTGTGTTACTTTTATTTGGGCTTTTTGGATTTATGGCTATGGGCATGTTTGGTAATAAATATTTAGAAACTCCCAATTTGATAGGCAAAACTGAAAAAGAAGCAGAAGGCATTCTAAAAGAAAATAAATTAGATTTAGGTAAAACGTCACGTGAATATAGTGATAAATATCCTGAAAATAAAATTATTAAAACAACGCCAGGTAAAGGTGAACGTTTAGAACAAAACAGCAAAGTTGATATTGTTTTATCTAAAGGCCCTAAAACAGCAGAAATGCCTAATTTATATGGATTACCTAAATCAGAAGCGTTAGATAAATTAAAAGATTTAGGAATCGATGACGCACAAGTCGATCAATCTTATACCAAACAAAATGTGTCAAAAGGTTTAATTGAAACACAAAATATCTCACCAGGCGAAAGAGTGAAAATCAGTAATAGCAATATTAAATTGACAGAATCACTAGGTATAAAACAGATATATGTAGATGACTATGAGGACAAATCATTTAAAACTGCTAAATCTGAATTAGAATCAAAAGGGTTTAAAGTAGTGACTGTAGAAAAACGTTCAGACAAATCGGTCGATAAGGATAGCGTAATTAGCCAATCACCGAAAGATAAAGAAGTTGACGAAGGATCTACTATAGAATTTGTAGTTTCTACAGGCAAGCCTGAATCCAAAGAGAAAAAAGAGGACAAAGATTCAGAGAAAAAGGAAGATGATGACTCATCAGATTCTGATAAGGATGAGAAAAAAGAAACCAAGGAATATACAGAAACATACCAAGTGTCATATACTGGTGATGATGATGAGAGTCAAGAAGTAAAGGTATATGTACGTGATAAAGATGATGAAGGGACGTCAGCTGCGCAAAGTTTCAAAATAAAAGATGACAAGACAGTCACTATTCCTATGACAATCGAAGAAGGTGAAACGGCGGGTTATACGATCCGTGTGGATGGTAAAGTCGTTGCAGATAAAGATATCCCTTACGATTTTTAGTGAATTGAAACATGTGAGCAAAAAGATTTAGCATATTAACCAACAAAAACAGAGCACTATTTCTACTGATACTGTGTAGAAATAGTGCTTTGTTATTTATTTGAAATTTTAATTTTTAACTGAATTAGTCTTAAATCGTATTTAAATTAAAAGGCCTTTGATATAATATAAAAAGTAAAGCTTAAAAAAGAAGGGGTGCCTAAGTGAAAACAGGACGCATCATAAAATCGTTAAGTGGCGTTTACCGCGTAGACGTCAGTGGAGAAATGTACGATACCAAACCACGTGGTTTATTTAGAAAAAATAAAATCTCTCCTATTGTTGGTGATGTAGTAGATTTCGATGTTGAAAATATAACAGAAGGTTATATCCAACATATTCATGAACGAAAGAATGAATTGAAAAGACCACCAGTCAGTAATGTAGACCATCTCATATTAGTGGTGAGTGCGGTAGAGCCTGATTTTTCGACTCAGTTATTAGATAGGTTTTTAGTTATTGCTCATTCTTATCATATGAGACCACGTATTTTAGTAACGAAGCGAGATATCACATCAGCTAAAATAGAAGATAATATTTTAGAATTATTAAAAGTATATGAAGATATGGGATACAAAACACAATTTATTAGCATTGATGAGGATATTAATCAAGTTTTTACACAATGGGGCGACGGTCTTGCTGTATTAAGCGGTCAATCAGGCGTCGGGAAATCAACATTATTAAACAAATACTTCCCAAATTTGAATATCGAAACACAATATATATCTAAAGCTTTAAATAGAGGTAAACACACGACAAGACATGTAGAATTATTTGAACGAAACAATGGCTATATAGCTGATACGCCAGGATTTAGTGCATTAGATTTTAATCATATTCAAAAAGAAGAAGTAAAACATTATTTTATGGAAATCAATACATATGGTGAACAATGTAAATTTAGAGATTGTAATCATATCAATGAACCCAAATGTAATGTGAAGCATGAATTAGAAAATGGTAATATAGCGCAGTTTAGATATGAACATTATTTACAAATTTTCAATGAAATTTCAAATAGAAAGGAAAGATATTAAGTGGCAAAATTATATCCTTCATTATTATCAGCAAATTTTTTACAGCTACAAGAAGAATTAAAAGCTTTAGAAAAAGCGGGCGTGGATGGCGTGCACTTTGACGTGATGGATGGACAATTTGTTCCAAATATTTCAATTGGTTTACCTATATTAGAAGCTGTAAGAAAAGGTACGTGTTTGCCAATAGATGTACATTTAATGATAGAAGAACCAGAAAAATACGTAGAACTTTTTGCAGAACAGGGCGCAGATATGATTTCTGTACATGTTGAAGCGACACCGCATATTCATAGAGTAATTCAACAAATAAAAAATGCAAATGTGCAAGCGGGTGTAGTGATTAATCCAGGTACGCCCGTAGAGTCCATTGCGCCTGTGTTGAAAATGGTAGATTATGTACTCGTAATGACAGTTAACCCTGGTTTTGGAGGACAATCGTTTATTCAAGAAAGCTTAGACAAACTTGATCAACTTTCGAACATCAAAAAAGAACTTGATTTAACATTTGAGGTCGAAGTAGACGGTGGTATTAATGATGAAACCGTTAAATCTGTAATAGAACATGGCGCAACAATGCTGGTTGCAGGTTCCTATTTCTTCAAACAAGATGATTATCAATCAGCGACTCAGATATTGAAAGGTTGAAATCGATGAAAGTCAATTTATTATGTGGTAAACGAAATTTGCCCAAAAATATTTTACAAAAAAAAGAAGACGAAGCTTGGATAGGTATTGACCGAGGTGCATTAAATTTAATCGAATCAGGTATTATACCAACATTTGCAGTTGGCGATTTTGATTCAATCACGAAAGAGGAAAAAGCTTATTTATCAGATAAGCTCACGATTAATCCTTACGCTTCTGAAAAAGACGATACTGATTTAGCGCTAGGTATCGGCCAAGCAATTGATTGTGGTTATAATGAGATTGATATATATGGTGCAACAGGCGGCCGTTTAGATCATTTTATGGGCGCTTTACAAATACTAGAAAAACCAGCCTATACACAACAACAAATTACCATTAAAATAATCGATCACCAAAATGAAATTTCATATTTATCTACAGGTGAGCATCATATTGAACGAGATATTAATTACCCGTATATATCATTTATACCTATAATGTATCCTACAATGATTTCATTAACCAACTTTAAATATGAATTGAAGCATGCGTCCCTACAATTAGGATCAACCTTAACCATATCTAATGAGCTGATTAAGGCACAAGGGATTGTATCAATTACTAAGGGTAGTGTGCTAATGATAAAAAGTAAAGATTAATATGAAAAAAGTCATTTTAAAGAAATAAAAAAAGACCAATCCTCCACATAAGGATTGGTCTTTTTCGTGCATTATATTTATTAAACTCTAGTTACTTTACCAGATTTTAAAGCACGTGCAGAAACCCAAACTTTTTTAGGTTTTCCGTCTACAAGAATTCTAACTTTTTGAAGGTTAGCATTCCATCTTCTTTTCGAAGAATTTAAAGCGTGTGAACGATTGTTTCCAGTTGAAGCTTTACGACCTGTTACGAAACATTGTTTGCCCATGAAAGTACCTCCTTTAATAAATATAAATACACGTATCTACTACATACCTGAATAATGTACCACATATAAAAGGATATGGCAATAAAATGAAAAAATTTTCTTTACAATGCTTATGCTTTTGTTACACTCATTTTATGGTATAATTCTAAACTGTGGATAAATATTGTGTTTTTTAAATTTAAAAACGATAAGTATCAAAGCTAAAATAAGAACCATAAACTAGGAGGCCCAATAAAATGACATTAGAAATCACAAATGATTATGGTAGTATTGATATTTCGAACGAAGTAATAGCTTCAGTGGTTGGTAGTAAAGCAGTAGAATGTTATGGCATTGTTGGTATGGCTTCTAGACAACAAGTGAGAGATGGCATTGCTGAAATATTAGGCTATGAAAATTATGCAAAAGGCATTGTTGTCAGAGAAGAAAATGGCGTGTTAGATGTTGATATGTATATTATTGTCAGTTATGGTACTAAAATATCAGAAGTAGCAAGCAATGTTCAGTCAACAGTGAAATATACATTAGAACAAACATTAAAAGTAAAAATAAATTCAATTAATATATTTATACAAGGTGTGCGAGTGGATAATGGCACGAAAAACTAGGAGGACATAACGTAATGGTTAGCAAAATAAATGGTAAATTATTTGCCGAAATGATAATTCAAGGGGCACAAAATTTATCTAATCATGCAGATTTAGTAGATTCATTAAATGTATATCCAGTACCAGATGGAGATACAGGGACAAATATGAATTTAACAATGACATCTGGTAGAGAAGCAGTAGAAGAGAATTTGTCACAACATATAGGTGAACTAGGCAAAACATTCTCCAAAGGTCTGTTAATGGGAGCGAGAGGCAATTCTGGTGTTATTTTATCGCAGTTATTTAGAGGATTCAGTAAAAATTTAGAAGAGTATAATGAAATTAATACACAACAACTAGCAGACAGTTTTAAGGCTGGCGTTGAAACAGCATATAAAGCAATTATGAAACCAGTAGAAGGTACAATCTTAACAGTGGCTAGAGATGCAGCAGATGCAGGTCTAGAAAAAGCCCCAGAAACAGAAGATTGTATTGAATTAGTGACTTATATTATAGAGCAAGCTAAAATTTCTCTAGAAAATACGCCTAATTTATTACCAGTATTAAAAGAAGTTGGTGTAGTAGATAGTGGTGGTAAAGGGTTAGTAGTAGTATATGAAGGCTTTCTTAAAGCTTTAAAAGGAGAAACAATAAGTGCAGAAACACAAAAATTAGATACAGATACTTTAGTGAACGAAGCGCATGATTTCCATGGCGTTATCAATACGGAAGATATTATTTATGGATATTGTACAGAAATGATGGTCCGTTTTGGTAAAAATAAAAAATTCTTTGATGAAAATACTTTTAGAGAAGATATGAGTCAATACGGTGATTCATTATTAGTGATTAATGATGATGAAATTGTAAAAGTTCACGTACATACTGAAAAACCTGGAGATGTGTTTAATTACGGACAACAATATGGTGAATTAATTAAATTAAAAGTTGAAAATATGCGCGAACAACACCGAGAAGTTGTTAAAAAAGAACAAAAAGGACAAAATGTTGATTCAAATCAAGATATGACAACAGTAGATACTGCAGTTATCGCTATTTCTATGGGTGAAGGTATATCAGAGTTGTTTAAATCGATGGGCGCTACGCATATCATCAGTGGTGGACAGACAATGAATCCATCTACAGAAGACATTGTCAAAGTAATTGAGCAATCTCAGTGTAAACGTGCAATTATCTTGCCAAATAATAAAAATATTATGATGGCAAGTGAACAAGCTGCGACGATAGTTGAAGCAGAAGCAGTTGTGATTCCAACCAAATCGATACCTCAAGGTATTGCTGCACTATTTAACTTTGATGTAGCAGACACGTTGACAAACAATAAAAAGCGAATGATTGAATCATTAGAAATAGTCACGTCAGGCTCTGTTACATATGCTGTAAGAGACACAAAAGTGGACGGCGTTGAGATTAAAAAAGATGCATTTATGGGCTTGGTCGAAGATAAAATTATTACAAGTAATGAGGATCAGATTGAAACAGTTAAAAACTTATTAGCAGAAATGATAACGGATGAAAGTGAAATTATCACTATGATTGTTGGAGAAGATGCGCATGCTGATATCACTTCAAGCGTTGAATCGTGGATTGAAGCGACATATCCTGATATAGAAATAGACCAACATCAAGGTAATCAACCCGTTTACCAATATCTGTTTTCAGTTGAATAGCTTTAAGTGAGTCGATAAAAATAACATTTTAATCCATATACGTAATTAGATAATCATATCTAGTTGCGTATATTTTTCTTTTTGCAATACATTGTTGCCATATTTAACCTATCTTGTTGAAAAAAGTGTATAATAAATCGGTGCATTTCATTTGAAAAATTCGCTAGTAAAGATAAATGATTTTGAAACTTTACTTATATATAATTTTTGTTCAAAATGGTGTGCCATTTTGGGTAATATTAAATTAAAAGCAGCACAACCAGAATTAGTTTATTATGTTAAGTTAACTTGTTATAATAATATAGATGCCATAAAATGTAAGCGCAACACTTTAGAACAATTAAAAATAAGGGCGGGGTATAATTTATGAAATATAAAACAGTTTTCGATATCATTGGACCGACAATGGTTGGTCCATCATCGTCACATACAGCGGGTGCAGTTAGGATTGGATTAGTGGCTAGAGACTTATTCAATGAAACACCAAAACAAGTTGATATATACCTTTATGGTTCATTTATGGAAACATATAAAGGCCACGGTACCGATGTTGCTCTTGTTGGTGGTCTATTAGGTTATGATACAGATGACGATCGAATCCAAAAAAGCATAGAAACTGCTGAGGACATTGGAATGAAAGTTAATTTTATTGAAATGACAGAAGAACGTTCTCATCCTAATACTGCTATGATTAATATGCGAGATGGAGATAAAGAAATTTCTGTAGAAGGCGTATCTATCGGTGGTGGCAAAATAGAAGTTGTCGCGATTAATGGATTTAGTATTGCAATTAGTGGCAATTACCCAGCACTTTTAGTATTCCATAAAGATACATTTGGCACGATTGGTCGCGTAGCTAATATATTAGGTGATTCGAGTATCAATGTGGGGAGTATGCAAGTTTCAAGAAAAGAAAAAGGTGACCAAGCCTTGATGACTTGTGAATTAGACGATGCTATAAATGATGAAATAATAGAAAAAATTAAAAACGTCGATGGTGTAGTGACAGTCTCACTCATGGGCGACGCTTAATGGAGGGATATCAATGTTTAAAAGCGTGAAAGAGCTTATTGAAAAATGTGAGGCAGAAAATAAAAAAATCTATGAAGTGATGCTAGAGCAAGAAATGGAAGTTACAGGATTATCAGAAGATGAAATATATGCACATATGGATAAAAACTTACAAACGATGGAAAATGCTTTAGATGAAGGATTAGAAGGTGTAACATCCACGACTGGTTTAACCGGTGGGGATGCGGTATTAATTAAAGCATACTTAAAAACAGGAAAATCTTTAGCAGGGCCTACATTATTAGATGCTGTTAGTAAGGCAGTGGCAACAAATGAAGTCAATGCTGCAATGGGTAAAATTTGTGCTACACCAACGGCTGGTTCTGCAGGTGTGGTTCCAGGTGTTTTATTTGGATTAAAACCCCGTCTTGAGCCTACACGTAAAGATATGTTGAACTTCTTACTTAGCTCTGGCGCCTTTGGATTTGTAGTTGCAAATAATGCTTCTATTTCAGGCGCAGCTGGAGGTTGTCAGGCGGAAGTGGGTTCGGCAGCTGCCATGGCAGCAGGTGCAACTGTTGAACTAGCAGGTGGCACACCTCAACAATCTTCTGAAGCTTTTGCAATTTGTTTGAAAAATATGCTAGGTTTAGTATGTGATCCAGTAGCAGGTTTAGTAGAAGTACCATGTGTTAAAAGAAATGCTGCTGGCGCGTCTAATGCTATTGTATCAGCAGATATGGCGTTAGCAGGTGTAACTTCTAGAATACCTACGGATGAAGTTATTGAAGCAATGTATAAGATTGGTCAAACAATGCCTTCTGCATTACGTGAAACTGGGCGTGGCGGCTTAGCAGGCACACCAACAGGGCAGCGTTTAAAACAAGAAATATTTGGTGATTAAAATGTCAAAAGTCAATTTAATAGAAAGTCCATTTCCTTTAGCTGAAATAAAAGGTTTAGGTCCAAAACGCTTATCGGTATTAAATGAATTAAATATTTATACAGTAGAGGATTTAATCTTATATTTACCAACGCGTTATGAAGATAATACTGTAGTTGACTTAAATGAGGCAGAAGATCAAGCGATGGTGACAGTTGTTGGGGAAGTTTATTCCACACCTACTGTCGCTTTTTTTGGTAGAAACAAATCTAAGCTAACTGTCCATTTAATGGTTAATAATATTGCTGTAAAATGCGTATTCTTCAATCAACCTTATTTAAAAAAGAAAATTGAGCTACATCAAACGATTACAATTAAAGGGAAATGGAATAGAAACAAACAAGAAATTAATGGGAACCGAATGTTCTTTAACCAACAAGTCATAGAGGGTGCGCAATTTGAACCTGTTTACCGCATTAAAGAAGGTATTAAACAAAAACCGCTTCGCGATATGATTCGTCAAGTGTTAGATCATGTGACTATCCATGAGTGGCTGTCTAAAACATTAAGACAGAAATATAAACTTGAAACGCTTGAAGATACAATTAAAACATTGCATATGGCACCTGACAAGAAATCATTGTTAAGGGCAAGAAGAACATATGCGTTTATAGAATTATTTATGTTCGAATTAAGAATGCAATGGTTAAATCGACTCGAGAAAACATCGGATGAAGCAATTGAAATTGATTATGATATTCATTTAGTTAAAAATTTTATAGAAGATTTACCTTTTGAATTGACTGATGCCCAGAAACAAAGTGTAAATGAAATCTTTAGAGATTTAAAAGCTCCGCTTCGTATGCATCGGCTTTTACAAGGGGATGTAGGTTCAGGCAAAACAGTAGTGGCTGCTATTTGTATGTATGCATTAAAAACAGCTGGTTATCAATCTGCATTGATGGTACCTACTGAAATCCTTGCAGAGCAACATGCTGAAAGTTTAGCTGAAATATTTGGTGATCGAATGAACATTGCCTTATTAACAGGTTCAGTTAAAGGTAAAAAAAGGAAATTATTATTGGAACAACTCGAAAACAATGAAATAGATTGTATCATTGGGACACATGCGTTAATACAAGACGATGTTGTATTTAACAACGTTGGGCTTGTAATTACAGATGAACAACATCGATTTGGCGTTAACCAACGTCAACTATTGAGAGAAAAAGGCGCTATGACTAACGTATTATTTATGACTGCAACGCCTATTCCTAGAACTTTAGCAATTTCTGTATTTGGAGAAATGGATGTTTCATCAATTAAGCAATTACCAAAAGGAAGAAAACCTATTATTACGTCTTGGTCTAAGCATGAGGCGTATGAAAGTGTCTTGCACCAAATGACCGTTGAATTGCACAAAGGTAGACAAGCTTATGTGATATGCCCCTTAATAGAGAGTTCCGAACATTTGGAAGACGTACAAAATGTCGTGGCATTATTTGAATCTATGCAAGCTTATTATGGTTCAAATAAAGTAGGCTTACTTCATGGTAAATTAACTTCTGAAGAAAAAGATCATGTGATGCAACAGTTTAGTAATCATGAGATTGATATTTTAGTTTCTACTACAGTCGTTGAAGTTGGCGTTAATGTACCAAATGCAACATTTATGATGATCTACGATGCAGATCGTTTTGGGTTATCAACGTTGCATCAGTTAAGAGGTCGTGTTGGACGAAGTGAACAACAAAGTTATTGTGTATTAATTGCTTCACCAAAGACTGAAACAGGTATTGAACGCATGAATATAATGACACAAACTACAGATGGTTTTGAGTTAAGTGAGCGTGACTTAGAAATGAGAGGTCCTGGTGATTTCTTTGGTGTTAAACAAAGCGGGTTGCCAGATTTCTTGGTAGCGAATGTAGTAGAAGATTATAAAATGCTAGAAGTAGCTAGAGATGAAGCAGCAGAACTTATTCAGTCAGGTACATTTTTTGAACCTGAATATGAACGACTTAGAACATTTGTCGAGAATAATTTGCTATATACGAGTTTTGATTAAGCGTTCAATGCGCATGTAGTAAGTTCATATATTTCAAACAGCAGTGTAGAAACGCTTTAAAAGCGCTACACTGCTGTTTATTATTTAATGAAAATATATTCATTTATTTAACGCCGACATCATTCCAAGCTTGTTCAATTGCTTTTGATTCGTTACCATTCTTGCCATATAGTTCATTGGCAGCTTGTTTTAATGCTATTTTTGCATCTGTAAATTCAGCATTTGATGATAGATATTGCGTTAATGCTAGGTAGTAAATTTGTTCTGCTTTATCTTTGCCAATAGATTGGATTGTAAGATACGCAGCTTTATTTGGAATGCCACTATTAATATGTACGCCCCCGTTATCATCAGTTCCAGTATAAAATTGATTCATGTGTGCTGGTTGATCATATTTTTCTGGATTTTGTAAGCTTCTTAAAGCATCTCCATCTTGATTCGGTGTATAAACATCTTCGCCCATTAGCCAGTTATCTGGATCGATGAAATAGCCAAATACGTCTGAAAATGATTCATTTAAAGCGCCTGATTGATTTGTGTACTCTAAATTAGCAGTTTCTTCTGTTACGGCATGTGTTAATTCGTGCCCTACGATATCTTTAGCACCTGATAGTGGGTTAAATGTTTTACCATCACCATCGCCATAAATCATATATTGTCCAGTCCATGCAGCGTTATTATAATTTTTATCATAATGTACGACAGAGTTAATATTTGCGCCTTTATTGTCATAGCTTTCTCTATCGTATTTGTCTAAATAATAATCATAAACTTCGTTTGCATAAAAATGTGCGTCGACGCCTGCGCGTTGAATATCTTTGTCAAAATTATTTGAATCATGGGTGATTTGTGAAAACTGATCTGTAGTTTCATTCGCTGTTTTGGTTTCGATATGAGTATCTTTGCTTGTGTCGTTTAATGAATATTGTCCGTTGTCATTGCTTAAGTAAAGTGGAGATTTTTTATCACCATTAACGCCTGTGCCAGAACCTTCTGCTGTTGCATGTTTTATTAGGTTTTGTTTTTTTATAATCTCTCCGGTGCTCGCATCGACTTGTATCTTCCAATGCGCGGCTTTAGGAGATAAATAATTTAATTCGATATTATGTATTAATTTGCCTTTTTCACTATTAATATCTAGTTGATTTTGAGTTACAATTTTATAACCTTTTAGATTTTTAACTTCATTTTTTTGTTTACCAATTGCTTGAAAAGCTAAATTTTCAGCTTTGGATGGTGATATGTTAGCTTTGTTTTTAATGTCAATGTGCTGTCTATGGATATGCCCATTTATAAGTGAGACGTTGCCTTGTTGATTCACATGTACTTTAATGGTGCTATCATTCGCTAATATATTATTGATTTTTGGTTTTAACTCATAATGTGAAGCGCCAGTGGTGTCAACGTTTTTATTGATTACTTTGTATTGTTTAAACGCATTTTTACTGATTGATTCATTTTTAGTTTTCTGGTTTCGATTAATGATAGATGAGGCGTTATTTTGTAAGTAATTTTCTACATCAGTATGGTTAGAAATATGTGTTGAGTCTGATGATTCCAATTGTTCTGGCACCACACTATTTGTTTCTTTTGCAAAACTAAAGGCCGAAGTAGATGTGAATAATGTAGCAGAGAGTAGCGTGCTTGTTATTGCTTTTTTCATTGTTCTTAACCCCTTTATTATAAAATGAATAATCAATTATTTCTAATGAAATTATTTAATATATAAAATACATCTTTTTTAATTAAACATTATATTTTTATTTAATTTAACATAAAAACTTTGTGGTTTGTATGTTATTTTTGAAATTATTAAAATAAAGCTTGAAATGAAAGAACTGAGAATTGAGTAAATAGAATGATAAAAAGTAGTACGTTTTTAGTTGAGCAATTGAAATAGAAAGTGTTATGATATGTTAGGAATGTTTAAGACTTGGTACTAAAAATAGGGAGATAGAATACTATGAAGTTAAAAAAACAGGAACGTCGTGAGGCAATTAAAAAAGAAATAGAAAAAAACCCCTTTATTACGGATCTTGATTTGAGTATTCTTTTTTCGGTCAGTATTCAAACAATTAGATTGGATCGTACATACTTAAATATTCCCGAGTTAAGAAAAAGAATTAAATCTGTTGCTAGAAAAAATCACGAAAGTATTCGATCTATTGATGGAAGTGAAATCATAGGTGATGTGATCAACGTAGAACCAGATCATCAAGCGATCTCTCTTATTAATATTGATGAAGATTCAGTATTTACTAGAAATGAGATTGCTAGAGGGCATGTATTATTTGCTCAAGCTAATTCACTATGTGTGGCACTTATACATAAACCAGTTGTGTTAACTAAAGAAAGTAACGTTACATTTTTAAAACAAGTTAAGTTAAATGATACAGTACGTGCAGAAGCAAAGGCTGTTGAAATAACAGATAAATATTTCATGATAAAAGTATGTTCGTACGTCAAAGATACTTTGGTATTTAAGGGTACTTTTAAAATGTATTATACAAGTGAGGATGAACAAAATGGTTAAAATAGCTATCGACATGATGGGTGGCGATGATGCGCCTGGCATCGTTCTTGAAGCTGTTGAAAAAGCGGTCAAAGATTTTAAAGATTTAGAAATAATATTATTCGGTGACCAAAATAAATGTGACATTAACCACGGACGCGTGGAAGTGCGTCACTGTACAGAAGCGATAACAATGGAAGACGAACCTGTTAGAGCAATCAAAAGAAAAAAAGATAGTTCAATGGTGCGTATGGCAGAAGCGGTGAAATCTGGTGAAGCGGACGGTTGTGTTTCAGCAGGAAACACGGGCGCTTTAATGTCTGCTGGATTATTTATCGTAGGTAGAATAAAAGGTGTTGAAAGACCAGCATTAGTATTAACTTTACCAACTGTTTCAGGTAAAGGTTTCGTATTTATGGATGTAGGTGCAAATGCTGATGCAAAAGCAGAGCATTTATTACAATATGCACAATTAGGTAATATTTATGCACAAAAAATCCGAAATATTGAACAACCTTCTGTTGCATTACTTAATATTGGTACAGAAGCAGCAAAAGGAAATACATTAACTAAAAAAGCATATCACTTAATGGAAGAACAACAAGGTTTTCATTTTTCTGGAAATGTTGAAGCTAAAGCATTAATGGATGATGCTGCAGACGTAGTTGTAACAGATGGTTATACTGGAAATATGATTCTAAAAAATCTAGAAGGTGTAGCAAAATCTATAGGAAAAATGCTTAAATCTACGCTTTTGAGTAGTTTTAAAAACAAATTAGCAGCGCTTGTGTTGCGTAAAGATTTGAATGATTTAACTTCGAAAATGGATTATGCCGAGTATGGCGGTTCAGTATTGTTAGGGTTAAATGGTATTGTCGTGAAAGCGCATGGTAGTTCAAATGCAAAAGCATTTTATTCAGCGATTCGTCAAGCTAAAGTTGCTGGAGAATTAAACATTGTAAATACAATGAGAGAAACGGTGGGGACAGAAAATGGGTAAAACAGCAATTATTTTCCCAGGACAAGGATCACAAAAAGTTGGTATGGCTAACGACTTATTTAACAATGATGAAAAAGCTACGTCTATTCTTAATGAAGCTCAAGCGCAAATGGACTTTGATATTCTAGAAACTATGTTTGAAGATGTTGAAGACAAATTAGGCCAAACTGAAAATACACAACCTGCTTTATTAACTCACAGTATAGCATTATTAAACGCGTTAGAGCACGTTGATGTAGATTATACGATGGGACATAGCTTAGGAGAATATGCAAGCTTAGTAGCAAGTGGTGTATTGAATTTTGAAGATGCGGTGAAAATTGTTCGCAAACGTGGGCAACTCATGGCAGCTGCTTTTCCAGATGGTGTAGGTAGTATGGCAGCTGTGTTGGGTCTCGACTACAATGAGGTGGATGAAATTTGTAAAGAACTTTCGACAGATGATGAAATCATTGAACCAGCGAATATAAATGCGCCTGGACAAATTGTTGTTTCAGGCCATAAAACATTGATCGATAAACTTGCTGCTGAAGGGAAGTCCATGGGTGCTAAACGCGTGATGACTTTAGCAGTATCTGGTCCTTTCCATTCATCAATGATGCAAGTGATTGAAGCAGACTTTGCCAACTATATTGAACAATTTGAATGGCGTGATGCATCATTTCCAGTCGTTCAAAATGTAAACGCTAAAGGTGAAACGAATGCTAAAACAATTAAAGATAATATGATTAAACAATTGTATTCTCCAGTTCAATTTATAGATTCAACAAAATGGTTAATCGACCAAGGCGTTGATCATTTTATCGAAATTGGGCCTGGTAAAGTACTTTCAGGTTTAATTAAAAAGCTAAGTAAAGATGTAAAACTTACTTCAATTCAAACATTAGAAGATGTAAAAGGGTGGAATGAAAATGACTAAAAATGCATTAGTAACTGGAGCATCTAGAGGTATCGGCCGTAGTATAGCAGTTGAATTAGCTGAGGAAGGCTACAATGTTGTTGTTAATTACGCTGGGAATAAAGCAAAAGCAGATGCTGTGGTAGAAGAAATCAAAGCAAAAGGTGTAGAAAGTTTTGCGATTCAAGCTAACGTTGCAAATGGTGATGAAGTAAAAGCAATGATTAAAGAAGTTGTTAGTCAGTTTGGTACAGTGGATGTACTTGTTAATAATGCTGGTATAACAAGAGATAATTTATTAATGCGCATGAAAGAAAGTGAATGGGATGACGTTATTGATACTAATTTAAAAGGCGTATTTAATTGTATCCAAAAAGTAACGCCACAAATGTTAAGACAAAAAAGCGGATCAATTATCAATTTATCCAGCGTAGTTGGTGCAGTAGGAAATCCTGGACAAGCTAATTATGTAGCGACAAAAGCAGGTGTGATTGGCTTAACAAAATCAGCAGCCAAAGAACTTGCTTCAAGAAATATTACAGTGAATGCTGTCGCGCCAGGATTTATCGTATCTGATATGACTGATGCGTTAAGTGAAGATCTTAAAGATCAAATGCTTGAACAAATTCCATTATCAAGATTCGGAGAGGATAAAGATATCGCTAATACTGTGTCATTTTTAGCATCAGATAAAGCGAAATATATCACTGGTCAAACGATACACGTTAACGGTGGCATGTTTATGGAATAATATACCAGACGACGTGAAAATCATTTTTGTATCACTTGAAGTGACTTGAAAATGTATGGCATGCTCTAAGGTATATGATGCATTCAATACTCATTTTTAATTGAAAAGCATCTAAAAAATTGTGGTTCAATAAATTATATTTATAACAACCCCATTTCATTAAATACTACTTGTATTTCGATTGATAACATGGGAAAATATAAAAGTCTATTATAGACTTTTTAAAGGAGGTGAATCGACGTGGAAAACTTCGACAAAGTAAAAGATATCATCGTTGACCGCTTAGGTGTTGACGCTGAAAAAGTAACTCAAGATGCTTCATTTAAAGATGATTTGGGCGCTGACTCACTTGATATTGCTGAATTAGTTATGGAATTAGAAGATGAATTTGGTACTGAAATTCCAGATGAAGAAGCAGAAAAAATCAACACTGTTGGTGATGCAGTTAACTTTATCAATAGTATGGAAAAATAATGAGCAAATATCTGAGTCGTGGATTTTACGGCTCAGATTTTTTATTTTAAAAAGAATTTAGTAAAAATTTGTTGTTTTTGAAACGTTGCCACCTATTTCTGTATGATTTAGAGGTTAGCATAGGAAGTTTAGGCAAAATTGCTTACTAGAAAATATAACACCTGTTGGGCTTTTTATTTATGGATAAAATAGCGCATCATTAACAGTTTTTCCTTTAGTTTTATAATAAATTCACGTAAAATGTAAATGCATAAGTACAATCAAAATTAAGATTGACTGAGGAGGAAATGTATTGGCGAATCATAAAAAAATGGAAATGGTTAAAGCATTCCAAGAAAAATTTTCTAAAAAAATGCAAGAATTAGATTTACCCTTTGATAAGGTGGATTTATACCAACAAGCCTTTTCACATTCGAGCTTCATTAATGATTTTAATATGAATCGATTAGAACATAATGAACGTTTAGAGTTTTTAGGAGACGCGGTATTAGAATTGACGGTTTCACGCTATTTGTTTGATAAATATCCAGAGTTGCCTGAAGGTAATTTAACGAAAATGCGTGCGACAATTGTTTGTGAGCCCTCACTTGTAATATTCGCAAATAAAATTGAATTGCATGACCTAATCTTATTGGGTAAAGGGGAAGAAAAAACAGGAGGCAGAACAAGACCCTCTCTTGTATCAGATGCCTTTGAAGCATTTGTAGGTGCACTATATTTAGACCAAGGATTAACGTCGGTGTGGAAATTTGCAGAGAATGTTATATTCCCATTTGTAGAAGAAGATGAGTTAGATGGCGTCGTCGATTTTAAAACGCAGTTCCAAGAGTTTGTGCATCGACAAAATAAAGGTGATGTAACTTATCGTTTAGTAAATGAGGAAGGACCAGCACATCACCGTTTATTTACTTCTGAAGTTATTTTAGAAAACAAGCCTGTAGCATTAGGCAAAGGCAAAACGAAAAAAGAATCAGAACAACAAGCTGCAGAAAGTGCTTATAAACTTCTGAAAAATAAAGAATTATAATAACAAATAGTAAAGCATTGTGTGAACTATACAACATTAATGCAAACTTTCATAATATATGATAAATAAAATTTAATTAAACATTAGTAAAAATAAACGAATGTATAAGTATTTCTAAAAGACGAACCATAATGAACTTGTTATAAATACTGGAATATAATATTAAATTATAACTGTACAATAGATGTTGAGATTTAAGCGTATTTGTACCAAATTTATTGACACGTTAATTATGCGAGGATGAGTAGATGGGGTTAAGACAGAAATTTAAACTTTTTAAAAAATTCGTTGTCTTCCTGAGGCATTGATGACTAGGAAAAACGCTTAAGCTAAGAGTATTACATAGTTCTAAGTATACACATAAACGATGCTAACTTTAAGATGGATAGCTATAGAAGGCATTCTTTTACAATAGTACTTTAAAGTTTGATATAAAGTGCTTCAAACTAGTCACAATTACTAATTTTATATTTGCATATATAAGCCCCAGTTTCTATCCCGCACCTAAGAAACACTTTAAAGGAGAATAGCATGGTATATTTGAAATCAATTGATGCCTTTGGCTTTAAATCATTTGCTGAACATACCAACGTACAGTTTGATGAAGGCGTCACAGCAATAGTAGGACCTAATGGTAGTGGTAAGAGTAATATTACGGATGCAATCAAGTGGGTGTTAGGCGAACAATCTGCTAAATCACTACGTGGTGCTAAAATGGAAGATATTATTTTTTCCGGTGCTGAACATAGAAAAGCTCAAAATTTTGCTGAAGTAAGATTAAAATTAGACAATAGTTCAGGTAAGTTAAATGTTGATACACAAGAACTGGCTGTGACACGTCGTTTATACCGCAGTGGAGAAAGTGAATATTATTTAAATAACGATCGTGCAAGGCTCAAAGACATTATCGAACTATTTTTAGATTCAGGATTAGGTAAAGAAGCATTTAGTATTATATCTCAAGGTCGGGTTGATGAAATACTCAATGCTAAGCCAATTGATAGAAGACAAATACTAGAAGAATCTGCGGGTGTTTTAAAATATAAAAAAAGAAAAGCTAATTCTGTTCAAAAATTAGATCAAACAGAAGATAACCTTACACGTGTAGAAGATATTTTGTATGATTTAGAAGGTCGCGTCGAACCTTTACGAGAGGAAGCGGCAATTGCAAAAGAATACAAACATTTATCTAATGAAATGGAAAAAAGTGATGTATTAGTAACGGTTTATGATATTGAACAATATAGCCAAAATATTCATGAGCTCGATGAAAATTTAAATCATTTGAAAAGTCAACAAGCTGCAAAAGATGCAGAAAAAGTACAACACACACAAGCACTAAATAAATATAAATCTGAACGACAGCAATTAGATGAAAAAATAGAATCATTGAATTACCAACTCGTTAAGGCAACAGAAGAAGTCGAAAAATTTGCTGGTCAATTAAATGTGTTGGAAGAACGTAAAAAAAATCAATCACAAACCAACGCGCGTTTTGAAGAAGAACAAGAAAGCCTCGAGATTCAAATTACGAATATCCAACAAGAGCAAGTAGATGCGAAAGAACAACTTACGCAGTTAAAAGAGAAACAAAAAGCGTTGAATGAAGAAATACAACAATATGAATCACAACTCTATGTATCTGATGAACAACATGACGAAAAATTAGAAGCAATTAAAGATGAGTATTACCAACTTATATCAGAACAATCAGATGTTAATAATGACATTCGCTTTTTAGAACATACAATTCAAGAAAATGAAAATAAGCAATCTCGACTTGATTCTCGACTATTAGATGCATATAAAGAATTAAAAAACATTCAAAATCAAATTAGCGAAACAGAGAAACAAAGTATGATCGCGCATAAAGATTTTAAAAAAGCGGAAAATCATTTGGCCGAATATGAAAAGAAATTAACACGACTAAAGAATCAACAAAACGAGCATGAAGAAAAGCTACACCAAGCTTATAGGTTTAATGAGAAATTAAAATCACGTATTGATAGTTTAGCAACACAACAAGAAGAATATAGTTATTTCTTTAATGGCGTAAAACATATATTGAAGGCTAAAAACAATAAATTATCTGGTATACGAGGCGCAGTTGCAGAAATAATCAATGTGCCATCCAATTTAACTAAAGCAATCGAAACGGCACTTGGTGCTTCTTTACAACATATTATTGTAGATTCTGAAAAGGATGGCCGACAAGCAATACAATATTTAAAACAGAACGGACTCGGTAGAGCGACATTTTTACCATTAAATGTTATTCAACCACGTCACGTAGCACATGATATTTTAAATATAACGGAAAACGCTACTGGGTTTATCAATATTGCATCAAACGCGATACAAGTTGAAGCGGATTATAAACATATTATCCAAAACCTGCTTGGTAATACAATAATTGTAGATAATTTAAAAAATGCCAATGAATTAGCGAGACAAATTCGTTATCGCACACGCATTGTAACGCTCGAAGGAGATATCGTAAATCCCGGAGGTTCAATGACTGGTGGTGGCGAACGTAAAACAAAGAGCATACTATCTCAAAAAGATGAACTTTCGACTATGCGTGCCCAATTAGAGGATTACCAGCAACAAACTGTTACATTTGAAAAGCAATTTCAAGCTATTAAAGAAGAATCTGAGGCGTTAAGTAATACTTATTTTGATACAAGTCAACATTATAATGCCATAAAACAGCGTGCTCATGAGTATGATTTAGAACTGGATAGATTACGTAAACAAGAAGCACATTTAAAAAATGAACACGAAGAATTTGAATTTGAAAAAAATGATGGCTACCAAAGCGAAACGAGTAAGCAAACATTAAATGAAAAAAAAGAACAGTTAGCAATCATTAAAAAACAATTGCAAAAATTAGAAGGCGACATCCATCTTTATACAAAACTGTCTAAAGAAGGTAAAGAAAGCACAACGCAAATACAACAAAAATTACATCAAAAACAATCTGATTTAGCAGTGATTAAAGAGAGATTAAGCGCTCAAAAACAATCTGAAAAGAGATTAAATAATCAACTGACACAACTCACAGATCAAAAGCAAAAACTAAAAGAACAGATTGAATTATTTAATTCGGATGAAATGACCGGGGAAAAAGCTTTTAAAACAATTCAAAACAACATTGAACAAAGTAAAAGTGATAAGAACCAATTAACGGAAGATTTAGAAACTGTTAAATCACAAAGACAATCGTTGAATGATACAATCGAAGTGACAGAACAGAAATTACAAGAAGCAAACCAAGATATTTTATCAATCGAAAATCGTTACCAAGACATTAAAGCTGAGCAATCTCGTTTAGATGTATTAATTAACCATGCGATTGATCATCTCAGTGAGCAATACCATCTGACATATGAACGTGCAAGCACATTATACACTTTAGAAGAAGACATTGAATCGTTGCGTAAAAAAGTTAAATTAACTAAAATGTCAATCGAAGAATTAGGTCCTGTAAATTTAAATGCAATTGAGCAGTTTGAAGAAATTAATGAACGTTACACATTCTTGAATGATCAACGTGCAGATTTAAGAGCTGCTAAAGCAACTTTAGAACAGCTAATAGAAGAAATGGATAAAGAGGTAAAAGATAGATTTAAAACTACCTTTCATGCAGTACAAAGCCATTTTTCAGAAGTATTTAAATCATTATTCGGTGGTGGACAGGCGGAATTACGTCTGACAGATGATGATTATTTATCAGCAGGTGTAGATATTATCGTACAACCTCCTGGTAAAAAATTACAAAACTTATCGCTATTAAGTGGCGGTGAGCGTGCTTTAAGTGCGATTGCTTTGCTATTTGCAATTTTAAAGGTAAGGTCTGCGCCATTTGTTATTTTAGATGAGGTTGAAGCTGCGTTAGATGAGGCCAATGTGATACGTTATGCACAATATTTAAAAGAATTGTCGAGTCAAACTCAGTTTATTGTTATAACGCACCGTAAAGGCACGATGGAGTTCTCTGATTGCTTATATGGTGTAACGATGCAGGAATCAGGCGTATCAAAATTAGTAAGTGTCAATTTAAACACTATTGATGAGGTCATGAAGGAGGAACAAGTATGAGCTTTTTCAAACGATTAAAGGATAAATTTACATCTTCTACAGAAAAACATAATCAGGACGAGCTAAACGAAGCGCAACAATCCGAATTAGATGTAGAACAATCTCAAGTATCAGAGGAACCACAAGAAAAAAACAAAAAACCCAAGAAATTAAAAGAAGCAGATTTTGATGACGACGGCTTAATCTCAATTGAAGATTTTGAAGAAATTGAAGCACAACAATTAGGAGCAAAATTTAGAGCTGGTTTAGAAAAATCACGTGAGAATTTCCAAGAACAATTAAATAATTTAATTGCACGATACCGTAAAGTAGATGAAGATTTTTTTGAAGCGTTAGAAGAAATGTTAATTACTGCAGATGTTGGGTTTAATACAGTAATGGAACTTGTTGAAGAGTTACGTACAGAGGCGCAACGTCGTAATATTTCTGAAACAGAAGATTTACGAGAAGTTATTGTGGAAAAAATCGTTGAAATATATCACCAAGATGATGAACATTCAGAGATTATGAACATTGAAAACGAAGGATTAAATGTTATTTTAATGGTAGGCGTTAATGGTGTTGGGAAAACAACAACGATAGGTAAATTAGCGCATCGTTACCAAGCTGAAGGTAAAAAAGTAATGCTTGCAGCTGGTGATACATTCAGAGCAGGAGCAATCGAACAACTCAAAATTTGGGGAGATCGTGTTGGTGTCGAAGTAATGAGCCAAAAAGAAGGTTCCGACCCAGCAGCTGTTATGTATGATGCAATTAATGCAGCTAAAAGTAAAGGTGTGGATATTCTCATTTGTGATACTGCAGGTCGTTTACAAAATAAATCTAATTTAATGAATGAATTAGAAAAAGTCAAACGTGTCATAGGTCGAGCAGTACCTGAGGCACCACATGAAGTTTTACTTTGCTTAGACGCAACCACTGGACAAAATGCATTATCTCAAGCTAAATCATTCAAAGAAGTTACCAATGTAACTGGTATTGTGTTGACTAAATTAGACGGTACTGCAAAAGGTGGTATTGTATTAGCGATACGTAATGAACTTAAAATACCAGTTAAGTATGTTGGTTTAGGTGAAAAATTAGATGATTTACAACCATTTAACCCCGAAAGTTATGTATATGGATTATTTGCTGATATGATCGAACAAAATGTTGATAGTTCAGATAAATCTGAGAATCATTCAGATAATAGTAATGAACAGAATGAAGGGCATACAGATGAGCCAAAATGATTTAATTAAAACAATACGTATGAATTATTTGTTTGATTTTTATCAAGCACTATTAACGGATAAGCAACGTAATTACCTAGAACTATTTTATTTACAAGATTATTCTTTAAGCGAGATTGCTGATACATTTGATGTGAGCCGTCAAGCAGTGTATGATAACATAAGAAGAACTGGTGATTTAGTAGAAGATTATGAAGCTAAATTAGGCCTTTATCAAAACTTTGAAAAACGTCAAAATATATATGAACAAATGAAACAATACGTTAATGATCCAGAAAAAATAAAACAGTATCTTCAATCACTTGAAGATTTAGAATAATAGAACACATAAAGGAGGGTATTGATATGGCATTTGAAGGACTGTCCGATCGTCTTCAAGGGACGATGCAAAAAATCCGAGGCAAAGGAAAAGTGACAGAAGCAGATATTAAATTGATGATGCGAGAAGTCAGACTGGCATTACTTGAAGCCGATGTTAACTTTAAAGTTGTAAAAGATTTTGTCAAAACCGTATCAGAACGAGCTTTAGGTTCAGATGTAATGAAATCATTAACACCTGGGCAACAAGTTATTAAGATTGTACAAGAAGAATTAACACAACTGATGGGTGGCGAAAATGCTACAATTCAGATGGCTAATAAACCACCAACAGTAGTGATGATGGTTGGTTTACAAGGTGCAGGTAAAACAACGACCGCTGGTAAATTAGCATTATTAATGCGTAAAAAATATAACAAAAAACCTTTATTAGTAGCAGCAGATATTTACCGTCCAGCTGCGATTGATCAGTTACAGACTGTAGGTAAACAAATTGATATTCCTGTCTATAGCGAAGGAGATCAAGTAAAACCGCAACAAATAGTAGAAAATGCAATTAAACATGCTAAAGAAGCACATTTAGACTTTGTGATTATTGATACTGCAGGTCGTTTACATGTGGATGAAGCATTGATGGAAGAATTAAGTGATGTTAAAGAGATTACACAACCAGATGAGATTATGCTTGTTGTGGATGCTATGACTGGTCAAGATGCAGTTAATGTCGCTCAATCTTTTGATGAACAGTTAGAGGTTTCAGGTGTTACGTTGACTAAATTAGATGGCGATACACGTGGTGGTGCTGCATTATCAATTAGAGCGGTAACACAAAAACCAATTAAATTTGTTGGTATGAGTGAAAAATTAGATGGCTTAGAACCCTTCCATCCAGAACGTATGGCATCACGTATATTAGGTATGGGTGATGTGTTAAGCTTAATTGAAAAAGCACAGCAAGATGTGGATGAAGACAAAGCCAAAGATTTAGAAAAGAAAATGCGTACGTCGTCATTTACATTAGAAGATTTCTTAGGACAATTAGATCAAGTGAAAAATCTTGGCCCGTTAGATGATGTTATGAAAATGATTCCTGGTATGAACAAGATGAAAGGTGTTAACAATTTAAATATGGATGAAAAACAAATTGACCATATCAAAGCGATTATTCAATCTATGACACCGAATGAGCGTAACAATCCAGAAACATTGAATGTATCCCGTAAAAAACGTATTGCTAAAGGTTCTGGTCGAACTGTCCAAGAAGTCAATAGACTAATGAAACAATTTAATGAGATGAAGAAAATGATGAAACAATTTTCTGGTGGCGGTAAAGGCAAAAAAGGTAAACGTAAACAAATGGAAAATATGCTTAACGGTATGAACTTGCCATTTTAATGTTTGCTTAAAAGACCAACCAAATGGATTAAACGAATACGTATGGAATATCAATACCTACGCTTAAAAGAAAAATTTGAGGCCGGGACATAAAGTTCTTGGACAAGAGAGAAGGCAATTTCTATTGAAATAATATAGAAATTGCCTTTTTCATTATTGTTTTGATTATAGTTAGCTCGTTGAGCTACTACTTTTCTTATATTAAGTGCCATTAATACAAAGCCCAGTTCTCTTTTGACTTTATTTATGCCTCTAACCGACATTCGAGTGAAACCCAAAATAGCCTTCATAAATCCAAAAACAGGTTCTACATCCATTTTTCTTTGATTGTAGATTTCTTTTGTTTCTGGTTCCGAAAGCTTTTGATTGATCTGGGCTTTGAAATATTCCCAGTTATAATTTCTCATTATTTTTTATTCGATTGTGAATTTGATTTCATACAATCGTTCTTCAGTGGACATTCTGAACAATCATCGCATTCATATAATTTAAAATCTCTCCTAAACCCATATTTATCATGGCGATAGGCATATCTTTTAAAACCAAGTCTTTTATGATTCGGGCAAATAAATTCATCATTGATTTCACCATATTCCTAATTGTGAGTATTAAAAATGTCACTTTTATATTTGTTAGTTTTATCTTTAATAAACATGCCATAAGTTATGAGCGGTGTTCGATTAAATTCATCTATAATTGCCATATAATTAGGTTCACTACCATAACCAGCATCAGCTACAATATATTCAGGTAAATGACCGTAGGTCTCTTTAATTAAAGTTAAAAGAGGAATCATTGTTCTTGTGTCTGTCGGATTTTGATACACATCATATGATAAAACAAATTGAGAATTTGTCGCTATTTGTAAATGATATCCTGGCTTAAGTTGTCCATTTTTCATATGGTCTTCTTTCATTCTCAT